>Ga0185299_10000033_pt1 | contig 432400 bp, 318 predicted proteins | sample PaiPotPPA55metaG_FD_128002 | JGI IMG/M metagenome (GOLD analysis project Ga0185299, IMG submission 128002) | Iron sulfur acid spring bacterial and archeal communities from Banff, Canada, to study Microbial Dark Matter (Phase II) - Paint Pots PPA... ...
TCTGCTGGCTCTTCATCCTCGGCTTCCTGGTGCTACTCTTCTTCATGGCTGGTCTCCTTTTGCACTCCGAGTGCGTTGGGAAAGCTTAGCTTCTCCCGAGACCAGCCGTCTCATCCCATCTGAAGGGGCGGATATATACCAGCCCAGGGCAAAGCCCTGGGTAAGGTTGTCCCCAAAACCACATACCTTGCTGCCGCAGGCTGGAGTGAAGGCGTAGCCGCAACGACTGAATTGCCTTCTTTTTGTCGTGGCAATACAAGCCGCCTATACCTCAGGCCACAAAATAAAACGAGACGGGAATGAGCCTAAGCTCATTCCCGTCTCGCCTTATTCCCCTGATCTACTATTCAGGCTTGTGTTCTGGTTCCGGCTCTTTCGGCCGTGCCGGAGACGGCTTTGCCGCCGGCCTCGGCGCCGCCGCTGGCCTCGGTTCAGCTGCTGGCCTCGGTTCAGCTGCGGGCCTCTGCTCGACCGGCCTCTGTGCCGCGGGCCTCGGTGCAGGCGCGGGCCTCTGCTCCACCGGCTTCGGCGCAACTTCAGGCCGTGCCGCTGGAGCGGGACGAGCTGCGGCTGCTGGCCTCTGCTCTGCCGGCCTCGGCGCAACTGCTGGCCGCTCCACTGGAGCAGGACGGGTTGTGGCTGCCGGAGCCGGTCTCTGGGCTGCAGCCGCCGGACGTGCATTCGCCGGCTGTGTCCCAGGCTTTGCCGCAGCAACGGGACGAGCAACGTACGGCTTCGCCCCTGGAGCGGCTTTGGCGGCTACTGCGCTATGCTGCAGCTCCGCGACATTCGTAACCGGGCGAGCCACCGCGGCATGGACAGGAACCCCGTGATTCGCCGAAGCGAAGTTGGACTTATCCTGTTTCGCAATTTGCACATGCTGTTGTTGGACTGAAGTTGGAGGAATATGGCGTTGGCTCGCGAAGGCCTGCTGTTGCGGAGTCGGCCTGGCGGCAACTCCATTCGGGCCACCGTTGAAGCTCGTGTGATAGTTGTTGATGATCGTCGTGTTGTGGATGATGGTTGTATTCACATAGGTATTGCGAATCACCGTGTTGTTCACATTCACTGCCGCCGTGTTGTACGCGAAGTTCCCACCCCGCCACTCACCTCCGGCAAAACCGCCTCCGCCATAACCGAATCCATAGTTCACGCCGCCGTAGTAGCCAACCTGGGTTCCCCAATAACCCTCATGGAAGACGTACTGACCGCCATCTGCCCATCCCCAATAACCGGGTGTCCATAGATAGCCGGGCTGCGGAGCCATGACCCAGGTGCCGGGAACCCAGTAGTAATCTTCACCGTCCCACGCCCAATAGCCGGGTGTCCACATATAGTTCGGTTGTGGGCACGGCGGTTGAACATAAACCGGTAGAGCGGGCGGTTCGATGTTGATGTTGATGCTGATACCGAACTGCGCGTGGGACGTCGCAGGGAGTGCGCCGAGCGCTCCCAGAAGGAGAGCGCCAAAGAAGAACCGTTTACCGGTGTGTTTCATTCAACCGCCTTTTCGTATGTAGCCATTCGAGAGTGGCTCTAAGATCGGATAGCTGAAAGCTTAGATGTGGAGTCACCAGCTGAAAGTTGGATCGGCGACGAACAAGGCCCGGAAAAAGTTTCAGGACCGTCTCAGATTAAATTCTAGAGATCCACAATAGGCTCGGTTCGAAAAGCGACTTTTACGTCACTCTCCAACAAACGCCATAACGCCCCTGCTAGCATCTCACTAGCTAGGCAAATCGGGCCCTCGGGAGCAGTATTGAAGACCTTCTCAACCAATCTGGACTATCCCGCAAAGACACTGTTCGACGCTTGTTCCACCTCACAACTTACGTTGCAGCGATCCAATCCGCTCTCCGCCGACCTGGTGATCTGGGAGTCCTCAGAACGGCCCAACGGTCTATTAAACCCGGACCAGGCCAGCCAAATCAGCGCTTCGCTCCAGAACGGCGGCCGGCTGATCCTCACCCTTAACAGCTCTCCTGGAACCTCTCCACTCCAGCTGACCAAAGTGCTTCCAACCACCGGCTGGGCGACACAAGCTCGCCTCACTCGCTACACAACGCGAGAACCCTTGAATCTATCGAAGGTTGACTCCACCTTCTTCGCTAGCAGCCTGGAGTCGCTCGTCGTTCCGTTCTGTCTCGACATACGCCCCGCATCGGCGGTCGAGCGTGGCCAGGCCCGCTACGAACGCTATGACTTCGTGCATCCGTGGTTGCATGTACCGATCGCGGCCGGGAGCGATTTTTGGACTCGTTCCTTGCTCAATCGCGAATGGAAAGTCCGCGCCCAATGTAGCGACTTCACCCAGTCGCCCCTGGTTGTCACCGGACGCTATGGTGCCGGCAAAGTAGCGGTCGTCGGAACAAGCATCGCCGGAATAGGCGATCAGACTGCGGCTCGCGATCTCTGGAAGTCCATCCTGAATTGGCTGGCAGAGGGGGATCGAGCTGAGGCCTCCCCCGCCACGAAACCGTCTATCAACACCCTTGTCCAGAATGACCATCTTGAGGTGACGCTCAACAATCCGAGTTCGGCGGCTCTACCACTGCAGGTCGTTCTTCGCGCCCTGTCGGGGGATGGAGCCTTACTGCCCGATGGTTCCGGCGAGTTGCAGCGCCAAGTATCGCTTCCACCGCGCGGCTCCTCCACGCTGAAGCTCCCGCTGCCAACAGTGCAAGCCGGTAAGCCTCTCCAACTGCGGCTGGGAGTGCTCTCGGGAAGCGGCGCGAGCTTGCTCGTCGAAAAACGCGAGCGAACGCCGGAAGCAGCCCTCCAGCTAAGGATTCAAACGGACAACCTCTACTCTCTGCCTTACCCTTTTCACGCGCCCGGCCCCGAGGCGCTCGATTCCTTCCAGGGAAGAATGGGCGCATTCGTCGGAGCCTATGCGTACCGTCCGGGACAGACGATTCAAGGTAGCTTGTCGATCAGCAATGGATTGACGAACCTGGCGCTGTCCTCGGCAGTGCAGGACTTGACGACTCCCGGGAACAAATCGGTCATGGCGCTGAACGATGGTGCAACCGGATTCCGATTAGGCCCCAGTCCCGACCACATCGAGGCCTACTCGATGTGGTCGGGAAAGAAAGGCGTCGAAAACCTAGTTGAGTTCAAGTTAGCGGAGGTCTCTCAGGTAGTCGCGATCGTCATCGTGGGCAGCTCTGGCAAGTTCGGCAATTCGGGTGCCTACAACCCTGGAAAGGCCGTCGTGGAGATCGATGGGCGACAGGTCGCGGCCCTCGACGACCTCGATACCGCATTCAATAGCGGCTTTGGGCAAGTGCGTATCGCGTTCACCCCCTGTCAGGCAAAGGTGCTGACCATCCGGTTCCCCTGGACCGACAAAACAATCACAACAGCTGGGCGGCTGGAGCCCTGGCTCTACGACATTCGCATTGAAGGGGGGAGGGAAGAGGTCTCGACAGCCTCAGGCGCGCTGGTCCTGCACCTTGTAGATGCCCTCACCGGGAAACAGCAGGAGATTGTGAACACGCGAATCACAGTCGCCAGCCGTGGCTCTGAGCGCATTCCCTTCAAGGCCATACTCCCGGAAGGGAGTGACATCTATTTCTATCGGCTTGAGGCCAGCTTTGGTGCGGTCGCATCCAGCGTGCCTGTTCTGTCGATCCAGCCGACGAAGCCTCTGCTGCCGATCACCGACTTGCGTCCGCACAATGGGCCCGGCGTCGGTTTGAACGTAAGCCGGGGATTTCGCGAGTTCTACCACCTGGGGACCGGGACGGCAGAGCCCTTCGGAGGTTGGAGTTCATCGGATGACCTCATCTGGTCCTATAGCCGGCTGATGAAGGAGATTCCCGCGAAGAGTCCTAATGGAGCGGAGCGGCTTTACCTTAGCGACTCGGATATGCGGCATTACATCAACCCCTGGTGTTCCTTCCCGAATGGCGAACTTTTCATGCCGGACGCGGCTCCCCGCATCGTGGAGAACCTCAAGCTCACTCCGCGATGGTCGACTTCGAACGTTGTGCAGTTGACCTTTGCCGATCGGTGGGACACTGGGCCGAATATGTCGAACATGCATGGGTGGCAAGACTATGTGGAGTTTGACAAGTTCCTGCGCGCCTCCAACGGAACAGGGCTAAGTGGACGCACGCATCAGGAGTGCGAGGCGCAGATCGAAGGGCCGCTGCAGGGCCAATGGCAGGCCTGGCAACTGGAGCGTTATCGGCGTAACGTTCAGGCTCTTCGGGATGCATTTACAGCGGCGGGCAAGACGCTGGTTATCTACGCTCAGGGTGTGCCCATGGTGGCCGGCGAAGCGGGTCGCGATCTTTCTCTAACGATTCGCGGCATGCAGGACGATTCGACCTGGAGCATGCTGGATGAAAGCCCTGTTCTTACAACTGGCCGCCAGATGAGTGAGTTGGCATTCAATCCAGTCTGGAAGATGTCCACGCTACTGGCGTGGGGATTCAATTCGCCGATCTTCAATAACTGGCAGTGGCACAATCCTGTCGGCACTGCTGAGCCTGCCCGCCGACACAACTACGATCGGGCCTGGCGGGCCACGCTATGGCCGGGCGGCCACTACGCGTCCGTGTACACCTACGGCTACGCATCGAATGTTGGCGTCGCTTACACGATGACAGAAGACGACTACCAGGAGTGGTGGTACATGCAGGAGCGACAGAGCCTGATTGCTCCTGAAGCACCGGTGGGAGCGGGGCTGGTTATCAGCACCGCAAAGTACAGCAACCCAAACTACACGCGCTTCGACTGTGGCGACCCGCTTAATCTTGAGGAAGCCTGTTCCGTAGCGCAGTCCTTCCGGAATCTGCATAACGCCGGGCTGAGTCTACCCTTCGCCATGAATGCCAGCAGCCTCCATGAATACCGTCTCGCAGCTCCGCTGATTCTTCTCAACCTCGCGGATTTTTCCCCCGATGAAGTCGAGGCTTTGAATGTATTGCACGCACGAGGCGTCCGTCTCGCGGCTTTTGCTGACAGAGCCTCCCTGTCTCCATTGGCGTCTGACCTGTTCAACAAACCAGGAGCAGTCATCATCGAGCAGAATCCAACATCGCTGACGCGTCCAGAAGCGTTGCGGGCAGTGGATCAGCTTAGGTCTAACTTGCAGATCCCTATCACGTTCCCGGCGGGAACGGCTGGTTACGGATTCCGATCGCAGGGTGCGACCTTTGTCGTCATCGAAGACTGGCTGGAGCAGGCGAGAAAGGTTGAGCTGCTTATAGAAAAGTCGCCGGGATCAATGTCAGCCTCTGCCTGTAACGTGAATACTCATGAGCGGCTGGACGTTCGTGAGGCAGGAAGTGCGTGGCTGATCGAAGTGTCGCTCCCCTCTGGCGATGGACTTCTCATCGTGCTCAAGGAGAATTCTCATGGATCGTAGGCGATTTCTACAGCTCTCTGGTGCAACTGTTGGGGCTGCGCTTGGAACAGTACATCCAGCATGGTCAAGTCAAACTCTTCCTGACTCCTCGTTGCCGCGAGGATTGGCGATCTACGTCGACGAGCGGCTGGAAGGAGGAAACTCCTATGTTCAACAGGTACGCTCGTCTCTGGGAACGTCCCCTTTACTTAAAGCACTCTCCTCCGGCCTCCCCATAACGCAACTGGACATGGCCAAGCCAGAGACCGAATTATCCTCATCGTTAGCGTTCAATCATCTGCTGCTGATCGCAAAGAGCGACGACCCGCTGCTTCAGAAGGTATGGCAACGAGAGGCCGTGATCTCAAGGAATTCGATCTATGCCTTTGGCTTTGGCAATCTTCAGGGCTCCCTCGGCTATATCGAGAGTGATCGTAATCCGTTCCTGCACGCTGCCAACATCACTAAAGCTCCCTTCGAATGCGAGATTATCAATATCACAGGGACCGATACCCCTGGCATTAGCCTGGCTGTGGCAGCCTTCCTCGAGCAGGGACTGGTGAATGGAATCATCGCGAAAAACGGAGAGTGGAAGCGGGGATCTGCAACTCTGCTGGATCGCGATCCTCTTGCGCCGTCGTTCCGGCTCCCTTCAGTGATTCCCCCTACCCTGGGGTCGCTCAATAAGATCGCGCTAACACAAGCCGCCGAGGATGAGTATCGAGGGGTCCTCTCTGATACTGGATCTCTGCCGCTCTCTATCTGGCGAGCAAAATACTTCGAGTCGGGTCAATGGGACGGAGCTGGAGAGTTCGCTTCCTTCCACAACTATGCAGTCGGTCTCCACCGTCGTGCTTATGGAAACACTGTTTGGGCGGCAACGTTTGCGAACACGACAGCAGCGCTCGCAGCAGCGCCTCTCGTTGCCAAAGCAGCCAAGCTGTCCCTCCAGTCTTCACGCTGGCGGGGTACGCTGCCTCAATACGCTTGGGGGCTGCCAGTCATGGGAGACGCACCTCATACGGGAACGCTCGAACTTTGGGTGGATGGCGTCTCCGTGCTCATGGCCAGCCAAACAGCAAAGGTTTAGGAAATTCGATTGCCTCACTTAGCAAACGCTCATTTTAAGGCGTGGCGGTATTTGGATTGTCCGATACTGCCGCACGATTTGCGCGTTCCGCTCGAGCCGCACGGTAGAAACCGGCGAAGTTGCCAACCGCCATGACGGCGTCTATAAGCGGCCACACCCTCGGTCGAGCCTTGGGTTTCCACAGCAACGACTTTGGAAACTTCATAAGAACGTCTCCCAGAACTCGGCGAGTAGTTGCCCAAAGAAGTTCTCTCTCGGACCCAGGAGACAATGGATCGCCCAATACAAGCGGATGTTTGAGGCCAAGAATCAGATTCCGAGCGCCGTATTTTTCTCGATGCCCGTACAGTTCAACAATAGTCTTCGGGTTCCGATGCTTTACAACCGCCTGATCGGTATAGCGGATCTCAAAACCGGCAGCGATAAGCCGTATACCTAAGTCGGTATCATCGTGCCCACTATCTCCATCAAATCCGCCAACAACGTCCAATGCGGATCTCCGAAACGCAGCATTGGGGGTTGCCACGTAACGAATTCGCCTTCCAGTGCCACTCTGGTCCGGTTGGCCTACCCAGGCCGGTTCAAATCTTTCGACCGCGGTTCTCAATGAGTATGGAGCAATGTTTCCACCAATAGCCGCAACGCTATGCGGAGCAGCCTGGAAGAGCTGCACATACGACATAACCCAGTTCTTGTCGATCACGCAATCCGAGTCAGTGCTAAGAATGAGCTCGCCATGAGCTTCTCGTATTCCGGCATTTCTTGCAAAACCAGATCCCTTTTCCTCGCAATGCACCATCTTGACCCAAGGAAAAGACGTTCGGACCAGGTCACAGGTCCCGTCCTGCGAGCCGTTGTCAACGAGAATGACCTCAAAACGATCCTTCGCGTAGGTCTGGCTTACGAGTGAGTTTAAGCAATCTTCCACCGTGTTCGCACTATTGAAGCTCGGCACGATGATAGAAACAAACGGGTCATCCCCTGCGAGACTAGCTGACATAGTTCCGGCACTCCCCAATAGCAATCAACGTCCACTCTCGCTCTTCCCAAGTCCAGGAATGAATCTATTATCTCCGGCCCAACTCTGATTGATCGCGTGAAATGCTTCTCTCGATGAAAAATGCCTTATCTTTTCTCTGACACGATCTTTGCAGCCTTCCAGGCGCTTATCGCAGATGCCCGCACCAAAAGGCCGCGGCGATCCCTTTTGACGAGAGAGATCCAACCACGGATTGCACCGGGTGAGCCTCGAGTGCCGAAGATGCGAGCCCACGCAATTGCTGCTCGAACTCTCCAACTCGACTGAGCATTACAGAGCAAAACCAGATAGAGGTTGAATGTAGTGTCTTCGAGTGCATCGAGGCTCGGAGCCCCGCGCTGGTCGTTGTCAAAACGCCGTGCAGGATAATGATCTACAGTGAGCGCTGGATCATATATAAGGCGCCACCCCCTGCTCTTTACCTCAAGGCTGAAACCAAGCTCGAAGAACACCTGAGCCCCCTTTCCCCGGAGGTCGGTATCAAAGAACCGGCCTTGGATAGCGTCCATTCGCCAGCTCATATTCACGCCCTTAAGCATGTCTACTTCGCGTACGCCCCCAAGCCCGATATGGTGGTTGCCCACGATCCTTCCAAATGGCAAGATACGCCCAACAAGATGGGCACTTGCTGAAATGATCTTCCCTTCGTCATGGATAACATCCCGTCCGCCAAGACCTCCCAGAGTCGGATCTTGGGCAAAATGCTCTTCGATACGCGCGAGCCAATCTGTAGAGGCAATAGAGTCATCGTCTGTGATAGTTATGATATCGCCGGTAACTCCTGTGAGGCCTTTGTTCAACGCTTGCACAACGCCCGGCACGTCCACCAAGACAATAGTTATCGGAAGAGTTTGCAGCCAATGCTTTAGCGCTGAAAGTGAAGCGTCATCGTTCGGTCTCACGACGACAACGATCTGATCTGCACCACGTTTCTGCCGCGCTAGCCCACCCAGGCACTTCTCCAGTGTGTCAGGTCTGTTATAGGTCGGAATCATGACGCTGAGCCTCATGTTGCAACAAGTCCTCTCATTCGCACCCTTTCTGATCGCGTCGACGCCCTGAAGGGTGAGACTGCTCGATTAGCACGTATACACATAATTTTACAGCCGTGCTCTTGCCTCGACGGTCAGCGGTTCAAACGCATCCTTATAGAAGGAGTTCTCTTTAGTTCGACATACTCATTCCGTATGCGGTTGCATGGGTCTGTAAATTGAAACCCTGACAAGGACGAAGCTGTCTGGCATTCGGATTAACTCGCAAATCAAGAGACGAAGAGCATGGCCCAATTAGGCTACGAGCCTGTGCTGTTCGACTTATAGAAGGACGACGAAGAAACTGACAAAGCATGCGAAGCTATTAGGGCTTCTGAAGCTTGTAGAAGCCAATTAGTCCAATGGAAAGATCTTTCCAGACCGCCTTCAGGCCTAAGCGAGTACGGGATGCATCTGGTAAATAGGCACCCGATAACAGCAATTGGATAAATATTCTGATCCTTAAGAAGAAACTGGAATCCATCGCATAAAAGTTACCGCGAAGCCGATGCAACGCAGACCTGCGCTCCAGAGCAACAGCAGAACGTGTAAAGGATTCAGCCCAGACCGGCGGACATCCTGGCAGAGCTCTGTATAACGCCGTAGCACAAGCGAGCTCACCCTCCGCAACTTCTTTATAGTTTGGAGTTTCGGCGCCTATGCTTAATTTCTTTAGAACTGAGTGCCGTTCAGGTGCGCCATAGACATTGCTTTGGTGTTGTCTATAGAGAGACAACACCTCTGTTGTCGTTGCAATCCATCCTGCGCTCACTGCAAGAAAAAACACCCAATGATCATGGCCATATAGCTTGCGGGGACGCTGGCTGTTGTCAGTCAGTTCCAGGAGCTTTCGGCGGAAGACCATTGCGAAACCGGGTCGATTCCAGAACGGATCGCACTCGCCTTGCTTATAAACTCGGGTCTCCCGGAATTCTGGGTAGTGAGCTCCGCGCTCGCCAGACAACAAGAGTGTCTCTGCCGCATGTATTGCGAGTAGAACTTCTGCTTCGTCGAAATACGAGATGATTCGATTCAATTTGCCAGGCAACCAGATATCGTCCTGGTCACAGAATGCAATCAACTCACCAGAGCAGAGTGAGGCGGCTCGGAGAAAATTATCGGCGTACTTGAGCCGTGTGCTGTTCTCAAAGAACCTGACCGGAAAAGGCGCAGTCTGCGCGAACGCACGCACAATCTCCGCAGTTGCATCCGTAGATCCGTCATCGGTGATGACCAACTCCAAAGGCTTCAGTGTTTGGGATGCAATGCTGTCGAGTTGCTCCCGGATGTAGCGCCCCCCATTGTAGGTCGCCATCGCCACCGAAATCGAAGGCAAAGATGTAGCCTGCGTGCTCTCCACCGATCTCCTCTCGTTCATGCCGGCCGGGGTACGCCCCTGGATCCAAGCTGACGCTGGACGGCAGAACGGATCATAGGACTGACATTCCAGGACCAAAATATCGTAATAGCGAGGATCACTATCTCCAAGCCAGTCTTTACGGACAAGATGGAGGTAGGAGCAACCATGGATGAGATGAGAACAAGCAGTCCGCCCGGAAGAACCTTCCGCCAACCTGGAATCTGGCCGGCATAGATGAAGAGGAGCCCTCCATCGACAGCTACGCGAAGAGTCCAAGCCCAGGCAGCTCCGATAAGTCCGAAGTAATGCAGCCCAACCCAGAGAACGCCCAGAAACGGCAATAACTCGATGGCGTGAAACTTGGCCACAACGTCAGGGCGATCAGTGGCCTGTAAGTGCCCATAAGGGATGTAGGCCAAACCGTTAATCCAAACCCCGATCAATAGAACGATCCCTACTGAAGCAGCGTGCTGAGCAAAAGAATATCCAACCCAGAGACGCATAAAGATAGGCACTGCCGCAATCCCAGTGACGATAATGGGGGTTAATACAGCGGCCAGAGCCGTCACCGCATTCGAGGCGAGCTGCGAACTCTCCTCTGCCTTCCCTCGAGACAGCCTGGGGAAAAGACTGTCGGCGAGAGCACCGGGAATAACGGATGCACGCGTGACTAAGTTATAAGGCACTGTATAGTAGGCGACGGCCTGCGCACTAAGCAGACTTCCGATCAGCATGCGATCTATCGTGCCAAGAATAGGATTAAGCAGATTGGTAACCGTTATCCAGCCGCCATAAGCAAACAGTGTTTTTACACGCGAGGGATCAAAGCCTCCCCCCACTCCCAAAGGCATCGCTCGAACAAGCGCGATGCATGTCGGAATAGCGCCGACAGCGCGAGTAATGAGAACAGCAGGGATCAACCACCTTAAGTCAGGTCCATGCCAATAGGCCACAGCCAAAGGAACAATGGATGAAATGATTGAACTAAAAATATTGATGATGTTGATGAGGACAAATTTCTCCCGGGCCTGCATGGCCCCTCCCAGTACTCCTGTAATTACTGAGAGGGGAACGGACGCCGCTAGCCATGGAAGGCTTGCCATCACTTCGACACGCATCTCTTGCGGCATCTTGAAGGTCGACATGAAAACTGGCCGCGCAGCGAAGTACAAAAGGATTCCGCCGACTACACCGAAAGAGAGATTTATAAGAAGGGCAGTCCAGAAGACGCTTTCGCGTTCCTTCTCCTCTCCCGCACCACCTAGACGAGCAATATGAAATACGGCCGCTCTTGTAACTCCAGGATCAAAGAGTCCGAAATACCCAAGGAATAACCAGACAAGGGCTAAAACACCATAACGTGCGTCACCGACTTTATGAAGATAAAGCGGAACAGTCACCATGCCTATAAACATAGGCGCAATTGAACCGATCAAGTTGTATATAGTATTTCGTTTGAGACTCACAGGAGTTCACATCCTAGACAAGAACAGCTTGAGCTAAAAAGGACTAATAAACGACAGGAGGCCGCGGTGGACTTGCACAACCAGGGCCACGAATCTCGATCGAAACTAGCAATCACTTTCATCTTATCAGGACAGAATCAGCCAAGGACAAAAAAGTCCACGAAAACAGCCCTGCACCAAACTTCGTCCAGTACAAATGACCACTGAACGGCGTCTCTGATTTCAATATCACCGGGATTTGGAGGCCAAGAAATCTCTATCTCCATAACCAAACAACAACTCCAAAGATTCGCCTGTGCAGTCGAGGCAGATTATTGCAATTGGAGAATACCTGCTGATGGCCGTTTGAAAACAATCTGTCGATTTCAAAAAACTGTAAAAAACAACTATAGAAATATGCAGTTATAGCGTCACCTCACTTACACCCTTCGCAAATACATTTTGTAGTTTCATCTACTACAAAATCTCCAATGCATTAGCAATTCTGGCGTTGGTGACGGCACGCCTACTTAGAACATTCCCGATGGTTTTTATTTATTAGCGTTGGATATCATGCAACCTGAAAGCTGCCTATTGCGTCTCAGGAAATCCTCGGGAGATGTCAATGCGCAATCCACAACAGCAGACAGCATTGATCTTCCATCGTGGTTACCCCGCAAACGGCACAGCTGTAACCCAGCCGCGCGAATTGGTGCAGCACGACTGCGGTCGTTGTACAAACGACATATAACCTTTAGCTGGTTATTGTGTTGTTTAAAGTAATGGTGGAGGCGGCGGGAGTCGAACCCGCGTCCGAAACTACCGTCAACAGAGAGCTTTCATGCTTTTTCCGGTTCGCTTTTGTCTCGTGGCGGACGCTTGGAACGGACAAAGATGCGTCAACCACCAGCCTGATTGATCTCGCCCTTGGTGTCCAGACGGAACTCCTTGGGCCAGCCTACTGTGCGACGATCGGTACAAGCCCGTAGGCGAAGCCTGAGCGATCGGCTACTTAGTTAATTAAGCAGCAAGCGCGAATTGAGGTTCGGCACTTATAGTTTTGTGAGCGATTACGGGTGTCCACACCCCGGCATGCCTCTCTGCCGCAAGCAATCCCGTCGAAGCCGTGACGCCCCCATTTGGAGCTGGCCGCAACATTGCGTTGGGCGGTGCAAAGAACTAGTACCAGTATACGCTGCACGTTGAATGTTTATGCGAAGGCCAGTACCAGTGCTCCAGCAGTGATCAGCGAGCCACCGAGAATCTTCAGCGGCGTCAGGCTCTCGTGGAGAAACAACCATGCGAACACGATCACTATTGCGACGCTCAGTTTGTCGATAGGAGCCACGCCGCTTACCGGGCCGATCTGGAGTGCTCGGAAATAGCAAAGCCACGACAGTCCTGTACATAGACCCGAAAGAACGAGGAAGACCCAGCTACGCCGCCCGATGGCAGGCAGCCCACGATGGGCATTGAGTCCGAGAACGATGGCCCAGGTGAAGAAAAGGACGACCGTTGTCCGGATCGCCGTCGCGAGATTGCTATCGATATGCTCTACGCCTACTTTGGCGAGCAGGGCAGTACATGCGGCAAAGACGGCCGAGAGCATTGCCCAGAAAATCCAACTCATAGTTGATCGCCGCCTGTTCTGGAGAAGCTACATTGTCGCTGTTTCGAGGTCGACCTTCTCCCACTCGCCGCGTTCGATCCCAGCGCGAATCTGAGCAGGCGTGCGGCCCTTCTTGGTCTCATGATAGGCGTAGATGCCTTCTTTCATGCAGGTAGCGCACTCCGCGCCGTGAGTTCCTTCAAAACAGCTATGCAAGCTGTTATGGCCCATCGCGCGGTCGCAGTGACAGTAGCAGGGCTCCTGATGCAGAACACTGGGGATCTTGGCAGCCATCTTGTAAGCAGCGATCTGGTAGGAATGAGAAAAGTAGGGTCCGGTAAGCTGTGCGCCGCTCATGATCGGGGGGAGCGCATGGGTCGGAGGAGCTGCGTTGTAGGCAGGTACATCATTTGCGGGGTCGGAGAACTGCGCCGAGGCAGCCAACGTGACAAGGACAAGAGCGGCGCAACCGAGGAGACGCTTCATGTTTCCGATCATACCGCCGCAAGGGCTGTCCTCAAAGCCAGGCAGATTTCGCCAAAGTCACCTTAAAGAAAAAAGGCGGCATGAACGGTATTTTGTCCATGCCGGGAGGCCAGTGACGCAACTTGCTCTCGAACATGTGGTTCGAGGAACTTTCGAGTTGTCCAGAAAACTGGAACCCACTCTGTGCTTTATCATAGCATGAGAAGCCAGCCTGTCAAATAACGCCTTCAAGATTTTCCTGAGAGACTTGTAAGAGACTCATCGAGGCTCGATGCCATATCGGCATCTTTCGCGGTAATGCCTCCAGAATCATGAGTTACCAGCGAAAGTCGCACCCGGTTATAGCGGATATCGATGTCAGGATGATGTCCAGCGGCTTCCGCCAGTACGGCGACGCGGTCCACGAACTCCATTGCAGTAATGAAATTTTTGAATTCCCAGTCGCGAACGAGCTTTCCATCTTCCAGTTTCCACAGGGGAAGACGAGCTACGACCTCTTGCAACTCCTGCTGACTCAACTTTTGCATCGCCTACTCCTTCGGCTTGGTTTTAGCTTTGCGTGCCGCGACCCATCCGGGCTTGGTTGTCTGACGGCTGCGGCCCAGGGCCAGTGAGTCGGCAGGCACATCTTCTGTGATGCAGGAACCGGCAGCAATGTAGGCCCTCTCTCCGATCGCCAATGGAGCGACGAGAGTCGAGTCGGACCCGACAAAAACGCCATCGCCGATGGTCGTCGTATGTTTGTGGACGCCGTCGTAGTTACAGGTAATGGCTCCCGCACCGACGTTGACCCCCGCACCGATCACAGCATCGCCTAGATAGCTGAGGTGGTTGGCTTTCGCGCCGCGTCCCATGCGAACCTTCTTCGTCTCGACGAAGTTGCCGAGATGGACAGCCTCTCCGATCTCGCTGCCTGGTCGCAGGTGAGAGTAGGGGCCTATCAGAGCCGCGTTGCCGATGGTGGCTTCGTCGAGAATGCAGCCGTTGCGAACCAGAACGTTGTCGCCAAGTACTGAATTCTGAATGACGGAATAAGAACGGATGCGGCAGTCCTGGCCGATGCGCGTGTTGCCGAGCAGCTGCACAAACGGCTCGATGATCGTATCCGGGCCCACCTCTACGCCGGAGTCGATCACGCTGGTCTCCGGCCGGAAGATGGTTACGCCCTGGGCCATCAATTTGTGAGCTGAGGTGAGCCGCATCACCCCATCGAGGTGCATCATCTCGGCGATGGTGTTCGCGCCTAATACTTCGTCCACACTCTCGGCGACTGTGGCGACGACACGCTGGCCTTCAGCGACGAGAAGGGCGGCGATGTCGGTGAGGTAGAACTCGCTGCTGGCGTTCTGGCTGGAGAGCCGATCGAGATTGGCGAAGAGCGCGGCGGTTTGAAAGCAGTAGATACCGGAGTTGATCTCCTTGGAACCTGGGTAGCCGGGCTTGAGGTCCTTCTGCTCGACAATGCTGGCAACTTCGACCGCCAAGGTACTCGTGCGATTTACTCGTCCATAACCTGTGGGATCGGACGGAATAGCAGAGAGGATGGTCATCGCCGCCTTTTCTTTTAGGTGGAACTCTTCGAGCTCAGAGAGTGTTTCCGGCCGGATGAGAGGCACATCACCTGAGAGCACCAGCAGGTGTTCTGGAGGGGCCTCACCACTTGCCGTGAAGTGCGCCTTCACTTGTTGCAGCGCATGGCCAGTGCCACGCTGTTCGGCCTGCAGGACGAAGCCAACACCGGTGGATTCAACCGCTGAGCGCACACGCTCTGCCTCGTGGCCGATGATGCAATAGATGTGTTCCGGCGTAGTGATGGTTTTGGCGGCCGCGATGACATGCAGCAACAGGGATCGGCCACCGATCTCGTGGAGGACCTTTGGATGCCTGGACTTCAGCCGCGTTCCTTTGCCTGCGGCCATGATGACGATACCGAATGAGCTTGTATCCATACGGTGTTTATCCTCTCATGCAGAGCGGTGGGAAGGCTCAGCCCTTATTCTCGGCAAAGCTCAACGACAGCAGCGCCGAAGCGTTCCAGTTTCTCGGTATCGATGCCGCGGACCGTGCGAAGGTCGGAGAGGGAACGTGGTTCGGCCATGACGATATTGTGTAGAACGGTGTCGCTAAAGATGAAAAACGAGGGAAGCCCTGTTTGGGTCGCCTGTTGTTTTCGCCAGTCGCGGAGCTTCGTGTCGAGGGCCTGTTGGTTAGGGGTTAGCTCTACCGGTGGCGGTGAGGGAGGTGCTGGTTTCGGGGCAGGACGGACTGCTGAACTGGCGGCTGGGCGCAAGGGTTGTGACTCGGCGCTGCGCTGGACTGACTGTGTGCTCGATGAGGGCTGCAAGGTCAGGCTGCGCTGAACGGAGGCATTCGGCTCCTTTACCTTTGGCGCCGAGATGGAGGGAACCGCTTCGCCACGGCAGACCGCGAGGATCGCTGCGCCGTAGCGGTCGACTTTGGCAGGTCCCATGCCGGGGACAGCATGGAGATCAGAGAGATTCTTTGGCGCATGGTTGGCGATTGCGCGCATCACAGCATCGGCGAGGATCATGAAAGCCGGGGTCTTGGTGGGTTTGGCTACTTCGGTGCGCCAATGGCGGAGACGTTCGAAGAGTTGCTCGGCCTCCGGATTGAGCGGCTGCTTATCGGCCGACGGTGTGGCGCTGCGAGACTTGCCGCTGGACTTTTTCTTTGCGGAAGGGGCATCGGAGAGACTGCCGCGAATCCAGACGGTGTCGAGGGTTGCGTCGTCGGGCTCGCGTCCCTCGTGCGTGATACTGGCTTTCTTGTAGGTGATGTCGCGACCTTCCGGGTTCCGAAAGGTGTCGTTTGCAAGGCTGATGAGGCCAGCACGAGCCAGGGCATCCAACAGGGTATCGAAATCCTTGCGGTCTTTCATCAGGTGCAGATCGGTAAAGAGCTTGCCGGTAGATGTGCTGCGCTTGTCGAGAGCGGAGAGAATCTCGCGGAGCCACTCGCGCTCCTGCTGGCTCGGCTGATGTGCCGCATTCGCGGAGTTGCCGCTGGGATTGCAGACGTCGCAGAGTCCGCAGCTTTGGGCTTTGTCGCTGGTATCGCCGAAGTGCTGAACGAGGGCGGCCATGCGGCAGGTGTTGGACTCGGCGAAGGCGATCATGCGGTCGATCTGAGCGCGGCGGATGGCGACCTGCGACTCATAGCCTTTCTGCCATGTAGTCTCACCGGTTCCGCGCACGTCGCCTGCCATATCCATCAGCGCAACACCTGCGGCCAGCAGTTTTTCGATGGTGCGGTCGAGAGTTTCGCGATCGATCTTGAGCTTGCGCTGGAGCGATTCGACTTGAACATATTCATCGGTGAGAGCGACAGAGACACGTTCGAGGTCGGAGGTTGGCGGGTAGTTCTTTTCGAGGAAAAACTCCTGCAGGCGGCGGTCGGCAAAGCCGTGGAGGAGGATCGTGCGAGAGGGCAGGCCATCGCGGCCGGCACGGCCAATCTCCTGATAGTAGGCTTCGACGGAGCCGGGTAGAGCTACGTGGATGACGGTGCGGACGTCGGCCTTATCGATACCCATACCGAAGGCAACTGTGGCGACGACGACGTCGATTTTGCCGGAGAGAAAAGCCCGCTGCACACGGTCACGTGTAGCGGCATCAAGGCCGGCATGATAGGCGGCAGTGGGGAAGTGCTTGTGGAGTTTACCGGCGAGCTCTTCCGCGGATTTGCGCGATGCCGCATAGATGATGGCGGGACGAGCGGAAGACTCCTTGAGCAGCTTCAGGGCAAAGTCGTCGCGCTGCGGCTTGGAGAGTTCAACGACCTCAACGGCGAGGTTGCTGCGGCGAAAGCCGGTGATGAAGATTGCCGTATTCTGCAGGTTAAGTTGGTGGGCGATGTCCTGTTGGACGGTCGGTGTTGCTGTTGCTGTAAGTGCGATAATCGGCGACGGGCGAAGCGCCGGCAGGTGCTGGCCCAGCGTTCTGTAATCGGGCCGGAAATCATGACCCCACTGCGAGATGCAATGAGCTTCGTCGATGGCGATCAAGGCAGGCTTACGCTTGGCCAGCATCTCGGGAAAGCCCGGAACTCGCATGCGTTCGGGAGCAATGAACAGAAAATCCAGTTCGCCTGCGAGATAGTCGCGGCAGGCCTGGCGAGAGTCGTCGCGGGAGAGCCCTGAGTGGATACGAGCGACGCGAAGGCCCAGCTCGGTGAGCTTGGAGGACTGATCGTCCATCAGGGCGATCAACGGGGAGATGACCAGCGCCGTTCCGCCGAGAGCCAGGGCGGGAAGCTGATAGCAGAGACTTTTGCCCGCTCCTGTGGGCATGACCAGCAGAACATCGCGACCGGAGGCGGCGGCTTCGCAGACCTCGCGCTGATGGGCGCGAAACTCGCGATGTCCGAAGACGCTGTGAAGGAGTTCCGAGAGATCGCGAGTTGGCGAAGGAGTGGCCATGTGCCTCGGCTATCTTCGCATATTCTTTGCCTCAGTAAAATACTTTGCATTCACCAGAAGCTATTCCGTGCGGAGCGCTTGCATCGGCTCGACGGAGGCGGCTCTGCGGGCAGGAAGAACGGCTGCCAGAGTCACCATCACTGCGGAGAGAATCACCGCAGCACTCAAAGTCAGACCATCGTACGTAGCAACTCCATACAGTTGGCTGCGAAACAGTCGGGCAAGCGCGACGATAGAAGGCAGCGCGATCGCAGTGGCAATCACCGCGATCAACGTCATCTCGCGCAATACCAGGACGACGACATTGCTTCGTTGCGCCCCGAGTGCCAGCCGTACACCGATCTCTCGCGTACGCTGCTCGATGGAGTACGCCAGCACACCATAGAGACCGACGGCCGCCAACACCAGGGCCAGGGCCGAGAAGCCGATAGCGAGAAACGCGAGGGCGCGTTCATCCGAGGTGCTCCGGTCCACCTGCGCATCCATGCTGCGCAGGCCGTTGACGACCAGGGTTGGGTCGAGATGATGCACGCTCTGCCGGATCGCAGCTTCAACTGTCTCTGGTGCCTGTGCCGTACGCGCATAAACCTGCACGCCTATCGGATGGTCGATCTGCAGATAGGGCCGGTAGATCGTGGGTGCCGAGGCGGTGCGCAGATCCAGATGCTTGATGTCACCTACGACGCCCACGATGGCGGCAGCGCGAGAAGTGGGGGCGTCTGGACCCTGTGTCACTTCGTGGCCGAGTGCGTTTTGTGCGGATCCATAGAAACGCTTGGCAAATGCCAGGTTGACTACCGCTACTTTAGGCGCTCCTGCCCCATCCGCCGCAGTGAACTCTCTTCCTGCCAGCAGCGGTTGCTTGAGCGTCGCAAAGTAGCCGGGCGTGATCCAGGGAGCTTCGAAGTCTGTGTTCTCGCCTTCTGCAGCTTTGTGACCTTCGATAGCAAAGCCATTGATATTATCGTTTCCGGCCAGTTCGGGGTCGGTGGTAGCCGCGACGGAGGTGACGCCGGGAATTCGTTGTACTGCCCCCAGCGCGTTGGTCACGATCGGCACCGCCCGGTCTTCTCCATAACCGGAGTCAGACGGATCGAGGCTGAAGGTGGATAGATGTCCTGTTTCGAAGCCCACCTGCTGGTGGCGAAGGTTGTCGAGTGTTCGTACGAACAGGCCTGCGCCTCCCAGCAGAAGCACGCTGAGCGCGATCTGCGCGCCCACGGCCAGTTTGCGAAATCGCTGAGCTCCCTGCGAGGCGGTTCCAGAACTCTGCCGCAGTGCCTGGATCAGATCGGGACGGATAAAGTGGAGCACAGGAGCCAGGCTGAACAACAAGCTTGCCACGAGCGCTACCCCCAACGTGAACAGAAACACATGGGCGTCGATGGCTGCGGAATAAGGTTCGCTGCCAGGATCGGCGTTCGTCAGCAGACGTACCAATGTCGTGGCTACAAGGGGAGCCAGTGCGAGCCCAGCCACGGCACCCACCCCGCCTAACAAGAGACCTTCAGTCAGCAACTGAGAGACGATCCGGCTGCGTTTCGCGCCGAGCGCGTAGCGCATCGACATCTCCCGTGCGCGGCCCGCTGCCCGGAGCAACAGCAAAGTGGCTACGTTGATGGCGCACATGGCTACCAACAGCCCCGCCATGCTCATCAGGATGATAAGAGGCGTCTTCAAGTCCATGCGGTTGGGGGAAAAGCCTGTGGAGTCATCTATGACGCTGAGTCGTGACTCGTCGAGAAAGTGCTTTTTGAATGGGTCCGAGCTTGATTTATAGAGCGTCAGTTCATAGGCCCGGAGGTTATGCCATAGCGGCCCTAGCTGGGCCTGAGCCTGGGAGTTGGTGACTCCCGGCTTCAGCCGCCCGATCATAGTAAGCCAGAGGGTCTGGTGATCGTTGAGGGGGGTGTTGGGAGCCATTGAGGGGATGGCTATCTCTGCCATGCTGAGGGGTAGGAAGACACCGGGTTTATAGCCGCCGATAGCCGAGTGGAAGTTCTCTGGAGCCACGCCCAGAATCGTGAAAGGATGACCTTCGATCAGCACTGTCTGGCCCACTACGTCACCCGATGCCGCAAAGCGTGTCTTCCAATAGTCGTAGCTGAGCACCAGTACTGGGTTAGCGTTTTTGGTGGTGTCGTCCTGTGCGGTGAGCAGTCTCCCTGATGTGGGCCTGAGACCGAGCAGGGTAAAGTAGTTGCCACTCACCAACTCGGCGTCCTCGTCTTCAGCCTGACCGTGCCAGGAGAGGCCGACGGCGATCCGGTCCGCAGCCAGCATCCCTGCGAAGACCTTGTTCTGGTCGCGCAGGTCCTTGTACATGGGATAGGAGAAGAAGTCTTTTGAGTCGCCGCCGAAGATTTCCATGTGTCCGGAAAATCCTCCCGTCCACGTGAAACGCACCAGTTCTTCGGGGTGCTCGACCGGCAGCATACGCAGGAGAACCTGGTCGAAGAGCGTGAAGACAGCCGCGTTTGCACCGATGCCCAAGGCCAGAGTGAGTACTACCGTTAGGGTGAATCCTGGCGATCTGAGCAATTGACGTAATGCATAGCGCAAGTTCTGAAGTAGCGTCTGCATGGACTCTCCGGGCACACAACCGTGCGGGATTTATGGATGCACTTCTTCGGCCAAACCGCCCTGCGTGGAAGTCTTTTGTTTGCAGAGAAATATGCTTGTTATCTTGAACTGTACAGAAGGCTACTTGTCCGAAATTGGAAATGCAGTGTCCGTAACCGGACAGTGACATTTCTCGGTCGATAGTTGAGTTCATAACCCGATGGGACGACTGCCTCAAAAGATATAGGGAATCAATCGCCAGGTACGCCGCATGTATTCCCTATAGGGTGGACCCAGACCTTGTGAAAGAGCCTGTTCTTCAATGTGAATGCGGTAGAGGTAGACCGCTCCCAGGCAGAGTGGAGGCAAGAGGATAGCCAGCCAGTTGTTTAGCGTCATGCCGAAGCCAAGCTCTCCCAGCAGCGAGCCTAGATACGAGGGATGCCGAAGCCAGCGATAGGGGCCGTGTTCCACAACCTGCTGCCCTCTTGAGACGGCCACATCGTAGGTGAAGAAACGGCCCAATGTGCGAATCGCATACCAACGGAAGATGGTGCCACCCACCCAAATCACAATGCCTGCACCGAACACAGCCTTCCAGTGAACGCCAACCGAGAAGGCCGGGAACCAAATGGCTACAACGAAACCGAGTACCATGGCGAGATTCGCTGTCACGATGACAAGGAGCTTTGACCCCCGATCCAGCTTTTGCGCGTCGTCTCCAGAACGCAGGAGTCTGGAAAGTACTATCTCCGGAACGATACAGAGGATGTACGTAGCCATCCAGAGAACCATCAGCGCGGGATGACCGTGGAAGACGTCTGGCGATCTCATCGTATCGTTTTATTGTCTCTGTCTCTCTTGACCAAGCCGCTCAATAGCGTCAACTGGCAATGTCGAAGCCGGTATCGTGTTTCCGATAAGGCAATGCCAGGAGTTACTTTACCAGTTCCGATAACTTCTCCAGATCCCCAGACACGTGCCGTACCGCCGCTTGCATGTCCTCAACCTTCTGGCTTTCTGCGGCCAGATACAGGATGTTGGTTAGGCGCTGCAGAGGATTGTTGATCTTGTGAGCCAGATCGTTGGCCATCGCCGCGGCAGCGGCGGCGCTCTCCTGCTCCAGCAGCCTCTTTTGCTGTCCCTGCTGCCTTACGCCCATGGCGGCAAAGTCGGCCAGCACCTGCATCATGCGGCAGTCGGATTGGTCGAAGGCCTCTGTGCGGCCATGGGCCATGATGAAGATGGTTCCGCGAAGCCCATCTACCTCCCATGGAAGCAAGATGCCGTCCGTTACCAAGGGAGCCTCGATGCCCATCAAATCGAAGAAACGCTGCGAAACGCGAAAGAGTTGTGGCCGTCCGCGATCGAGGCAGACGCCACAGGCACTGGGATAGCGGGGGAGAACCGCATTAAGGAAACCGGTGTATTGACCGGCCGTGGCCACCCAGTGGTAGAAGTCTTTGTCAGTCCGATCTTCTTTCTCGATGCTGATACCAGCGCTGTCCGCATCGCAGAGTTCGATGGCAGCGTTGACCAACTCCTGCAGAATCGTGTCTGGATTTTCGACGAAGGCATGGGCGATACGCCGCATTCCTTCCATCTGAAGGCCGACATCGCGGACGTGCAGCCGCCTGGCTGCAAACGCAGCATCGTTCTGTATGTCGATGACCTCAAGGCCGGTCTCAGCCGACAGTACGGCAGGTGTACTCATATCTTTTCTTTCAAAGATCCTACTGCATACAATCGGTAGCGTCTGTCAGCGGTCACACGCAGACGCCTCGGCGCCTCTATTGTGGACACAGTTTTGTTTTTGTGGGTTAGACGTTGCGTCTTGCGCCTTAGTCTATGCGTCTATGCTCAGTACATCCTGTTATTTTTGCCTGGGGAGGCTTGTGTGAAGTTTACGGATATACGTCTGTCCGCAACCGTATTGCTGGCCGTATTGTCGGTCGGTTCCATAGCTGGAGCGCAGGAGACACGACCGCGCCGTGCAGCGGAGCAGGGTGCAGACGCCAAGCCGGCGCCGGACGCCGATGCCAACACGCTGCCCATTCCGCCCGAGACCACGTCTGTGACCAAGCACGACTGGAGCGCAGGCAGCCGTACGGTTCACTACAGCGCAACAGCCGGCAACCTGCTCATCAAGGACGAGAACGACAAGGCCAACGGCAGCATCTTCTATGTGGCGTACACGGAAGACGGTGTTCCTGCGAAGAATCGCCCTATTACGTTCCTCTACAACGGTGGTCCGGGTGCTGCGACCATCTGGTTGCACATGGGCTCGGTGGGACCCATCCGCGTGGTTACGGAGAGCCCGAAGGCGACGGGGCCAGCACCCTATGAGTGGGTGCAGAACCAGTACAGCCTGATCGACAAGAGCGACCTGGTCTTCGTCGATGCGCCGCTCTGCGGCTTCTCGCGTGCGGCAGGCAAGGGAACTGCCAAGGACTTCGCTGGGGTTGACCAGGACGTCAAGGCTTTTGAGAAGTTCATTACGCGCTATATCACCGTCAATCAGCGTTGGGAGTCGCCCAAGTTCCTCTTCGGCGAAAGCTACGGCACACCGCGTTCGGCGGCGCTGGTCGCGGCGCTCAACAACGACGGTATTGAGTTCAATGGCGTCATTCTGCTCTCGTCGATCCTGAACTACAACGTTCGCGATCCGGGCTATGACGTTGAGACAAAGACTTATCTGCCCAGCTATGCGGCCATCGCATGGCACTATGACAAGGTTCCGCACAACGGCACGATGAAAGACTTTGTCGAGCAGGTCCGGAAGTTCGCGCGTGGGCCGTATGCTGAAGCCCTTGACCAGGGAGACCAGTTGCCCAAGGCTGAGTTTGACGCGATCGCCGCAAAGGTTGCTTCCTTCACGGGCCTCAGCGTGCAGTACGTCAAGGAGTCTAAGCTGCGCATCTCGCCTACTCGTTTCCGCAAGGAACTGCTGCGCGACGACGAGCAGATTCTCGGGCGTTACGATGCGCGCTTTGAGGGCTTCGATGTGGATGCCGCCGGAGAGAATCCCGGTTACGATCCTTCGGATACAGGCATCAGCGGTGTTTTCGTCGGAGCGTTCCACGATTACATCCAAAGCGAGCTCAAGTACATGAGCTCCGAGCCCTACAATCTGCAGGGGCCGGGCATCAATCAGAACTGGGACTGGAAGCACCATCCCTCAGGGGGCGGCTTTCGTGGAGGAGAGCAGGCTCAACCGGATACGGTCGTCGATCTGGCCGATGCCATGCGCAAGAACCCGAAGTTGAAGGTGTTCTCGGCTAACGGCTGGTTCGATCTTGCTACACCGTTCTTCGGTACTGAGCACGATATTGCGCAGATGATGCTGCCTGATGGGATTCGGGATAACGTCAGCTTCGGTTACTATCCGGCGGGACACATGGTCTACCTCAATGTTGATGCGCTCAAAGAGATGCATGCTGATTTGGAGAAGTGGTATCCGGAGGCTGCACACCATTAGATCAGTTTCTCCTTCGGTGCAGCAGGAATTTTGTTAGATCGACCCACCCAACAGCTGTCATCTCGACCGAAGTGGAGAGACCTGCAGTTTGCACGCACAGGCAATCGTGCTGATACCAGCAAGCTGCAGGTCTCTCCGCTTCGCATGACGATAAAACCATCATGCTTCGGTCGAGATGACAGATTTAGGGTGGGCGAGAGGGCAGCGTTAGGGGAAGTTAGAGCCTCGAGATAGGCTCACCAAATCCTCGGCATTAGGCGATAGCGCGTCACCCTGGTGTATTCCTCATATCCCAGCAATTCGCGACGCAGCGTTTTCTCCTCCATGGCCGTTCGCCCCACGAGCAGGATAGTAATCAGCGCGGCAACGGCCAAAGTCCACATTGAGCCCAGAATGAGTGCCATCGATATATAGAGCAGGATCAATCCCACATACATGGGGTGACGCACGAAACGATAGGGTCCAGAGCGGATGACCGCATGCCCCCGATCTTCTTGAATTCGTATGCTGCTCTCGGCGTGAGGATTTTTTACCAGTACCCAGGTGATCAGTATCGCGGAGCCAACGAAGAGGGCGATTCCTGGATACGTCGTCCAAAACGGCAGGGGAGCCCAGTTGAATCTCACCGCGTCCAAGCCGGCAACGACCGGTAGAGCAATCATGAGGATTAGGAGGAGGCTCAAGAAAACTCTGTCAAATGGCTTCGTATCCTTGCGTACCGTCTCTTCACGCTCCTTTAGTACGCCCGGATTGAATTTCGCGAGAACTGCTCTACACGCGCTCATGGCGCCAATATAGAGAACACTACAGATCCAGCCGCGATTCCACGTGAGTTGTCCGGCACCGCCAAAGAGAGAGAGCAACCACCATGCTGGGATGAACGAAACTTTGAGAACTGTGCTGACACACCGACCTGGACTCATCGTAGGGCCTACCTTCTCGAAATTAGATATTCGCGCGAGGGTCACACCAGACCGCGAGCGATTCCAAGCGGAGAGAAGTAATCCGGCTATGAGTTACCAGACTCGTGTGTAAGTGGTACCCATGTTACCTCCATAACGTAATACGCAAACCCTTAAAATAAGGTGAAGGTATAAGAGCCAGTTAATAGGATTGCCCTTGATATTTATCCGCAGCACGGGACAGTTTGTTGTGATTGTGGGAGGGCTAGGAGCAGAGGGGACAGAAGCAGCCAGCGAAGTTGTGTCGAATCCGGTCTATATCTCTCTGCTTCTGTCTGCCGCTCCGAAGAACTGGCAAAGCATGAACCTTAAAGCCGTCATTTCTACGAAGGTGATTCACGGAGAGCCAGGACCTCCCAACGTAGTTGCCACACCTTCTGGTAGCGGGGCAGCGAAACAGAACGTTGAGGTCACTCCTCTGGATAGCTATTACCGCAGTTACGCGGACCGAGCCGGACTGCAGCTGGAGTGTGCAGCAGGAGATGCTGATGAAATCCGCCGTGGAGTGCAGGAGCTTGCGATAGTTCTGCAAGCTCCTGCGACCGTATAACGTCCAGCATGGCTGGAGTTTTGTAAGGGGCTCATTCTTAACCGGTCGACAGGTCATTCTGAAGGCGCATGTGGAAGTTGAATACCAGAAGCGTCAAAATGCCAAAGACCATCGCGACTAGTGCGAGAGGCGCTCCGTAGGGATAACCCTCGGTGAGCGAAAAGCGAATCAGGATAATTGAGACTACGAACGCGGCGTTGCGAAAGACCATCTCATATTGGCCGGAGACGACCAACGACAGGATCAGAATCAGAACATCGGTGAAGATCATTACGGTGAACAGGTCGTTATAGAACGTGGTCGCAGGTCCAGGCATGCTTTGTCCGGTTGTGAGATTGCGGTACGTGTGAATCGCAAAGACGCCGAAATTGTAGGTGGCCATCGCTAGCAGGAGCGTTGCCAATCCAATGGCGACCACTTTCTTTTGCGCAATGAATCGCCTTAATCCTCGTGCCCGATCCGGTGTTCCAGGCGGACGCACTCGCTGGAGCGCGACATACTGAAAGATGGCGACCAGAAGGAACATCAGCAGGCCGGCCCACATATCGAGGAAGACCGGAAGCGCGTCGTGAGCAAGACGGTGCCCTGTGACCAACTGGCTGGCGATGGCGATGTCTTTGAAGACGTCGCGAATGAAGATCAACGACACGATCTCAAATTGGTTGGCGATGGAGCGGGTCGTCGAGGCAGGCAGCGCCGCGATGAGGGTCAGCACCTCGTAGAACAGAATGAAGCTGAACGGAGTGGAGATCGCTGTCAGGTAGTTTCGTCCGACCTCTGCGATGAGCAGCGGAGGGTGAGGGAGCGATCGAGCGAGAAAGATCAGCGCCAGATGGATTGCAAAACCGGCGATGCTCAGCTTGATGACCAGATGCTTGAGAGCCGACTTGTTGGCGTCGGAGAAGATTAAATCGTGTGCGGTATTAAGCTTCAGCCATAGGCGCAGGAGTGTCCCGTGGCTGCCATGCTCGGGTTCGATCGGCGTGGTTGTCATAGGCGCTGAGGTTGTTTAGCAGTCAGAGTACAGTACATTGCCGACACGTGGCTGATCCTCGCTTGCGAGCACTGTTAGATTTTGAAAAACAGCTGCGCAGGGACTTGGCGTATTCTGCATATACTATGGCGTGTTTTGCATATCGCTCTGTGGCTGAACGGCTTACATTTGACCCATGTACAACGCGAAAGCATACTCCGCTGCCAGTGATAAATCGCCGCTTGCGTCCACCACGATCGCGCGGCGCGATCCAACCCCGAACGACGTGCAGATTGAGATTCTTTTCTGCGGCATCTGCCACTCGGACCTCCACCAGGCCCGCAATGAGTGGAGCGGTGCTCTGCCCACCGTCTATCCCTGCGTTCCGGGCCATGAGATTGTCGGTCGCGTCACTAAGACGGGTTCGGCGGTCACTAAGTTCAAGGTCGGAGACCTGGCTGCAGTCGGCTGCATGGTCGATTCCGACGGTACCTGTCCCGAGTGTCTGGCGGGCTTTGAGCAGTTCTGCCCCAACATGACGCTTACCTATAACTTCCCCGACAAACACACCGGAGGTGTCACCTATGGTGGCTACTCGGACAGCGTCGTCGTCGATCAGCGCTTCGTCCTGAAGGTGCCTGCGAACCTCGACCTCGCGGGAGCCGCACCATTGCTCTGCGCCGGCATAACTACCTACTCGCCCATGCACCGCTGGGGTGTCACCAAGGGCAAGAAGGTTGGCGTCGTGGGCCTTGGCGGATTAGGCCACATGGGCGTTAAGTTCGCGCATGCCCTCGGAGCCCACGTCGTCCTTTTCACAACCTCGCCGAACAAGAAGGAAGACGCTCTCCGTCTCGGCGCCGATGAGGTGGTGATCTCCCGCAATGCGGACGAGATGGCCAAGCACGCCGGAAGCTTCGACTTCATCCTCGACGCCGTCTCCGCTGACCACGACATCAACGCCTACCTCAACCTGCTTCGCCGCGACGGAAACATCTGTCTCGTCGGCGCACCCGAGAAGCCGCTGTCTGTAGCCGCCTTCAATCTCCTTTTCGGTCGCCGCAGCCTCTCCGGCTCGCCGATCGGAGGCATCGCCGAAACCCAGGAGATGCTCGACTTCTGCGGCAAACACAACATTACTGCCGACGTCGAAGTCATCCCCATCCAGAAGGTCAACGACGCCTATGACCGGCTCCTGAAGGCCGACGTAAAATATCGCTTCGTGATCGATATGGCCTCTCTAAAAGGTGAAGCATAACTCTATGAGCAAACACTTCCGGGTTCCCGGCCGTCTGTTCCCAAGGCTGAAAGAGTCGGGAATCCGTGTGTCTGCGCTTCTGGAGAACGCCGGGTTGCCGCCAGGGCTTCTCGATCAACCCCGTATCCTCGTCACAACGGAAGAACTCTTTGCGCTGTGGCGGGGAATCGGCGAGATCAGCCATGACCCCGCTATCGGTCTTGAGCTAGGCACAGAGAGTAGGCTCGAGCACTTCGATGCCATCGCGCTCGCTGCTCTCTCCACCAACAGCTTTGGCGAAGGCATGCGCCAGATGGCTCGCTACAAACAACTCTCCTGCCCGGAAGAGATCCTCCACGAAACGGTGGATACGGAGTGGCACATCCAGTTTCGATGGCTGCTCGCTAATGACGTAGAGCCGGAAGTCCTCACCGATCTCTGCTTCGCCTGGGTGCTTACCATCGCGCGTCATGGAACGGGAACTCGCATCTCTCCGCTGCGTCTCGAACTCATACGTCCGCGCTCTTATGCGAAAGCCATGGAGCGTCACTTCGGCTGTCCCATTGTTTTTGGAGCCGCTCGCAACGCCATCATCTTCCGTGCGTCCGATGCCGCTTTGCCCTTCGTGACTGGCAACGCCGAGCTCTTATCCATGCTTGCGCCGCAGCTCGACGAAGAGTTGAAGCAGCACAAAGGCCAGGAGACCCTTCCTGAGCGAGTCCGTGCTGCCATCCAGAAGAAACTCGCCGGCCGCCGGCCCAAGGTGCAGGACATTGCGCGCGAACTGCACATCAGCTCTCGAACGCTGCAGCGCCAACTGCAGGATGCAGGCTACAGCTTCCAGCAGGTTCTCGAGGAGGCCCGGCACCAGCTCGCCCGCCACTATCTTAATAACTCAATGCTTGAACTGAACGAGACGGCCTACCTGCTGGGATATGAGGATTCGAACTCCTTCGTCCGCGCCTTCCGCACCTGGGAAGGCGTTCCGCCCGCCCACTGGCGAGGGGTTCAGCGAGAGAAGGCCGCCTTGTAGAGCGTTTTCACTAACGATGCAGGGCGTGTTTTCCGTACCTACCCAAAACTGTCATCTCGACCGAAGCATGACGGCTTCATGTCATGCGCAGTGGAGAGACCTGCAGGTTGCCCGCATCAGCACTATAGCCAGCGCAAGCAAACTGCAGGTCTCTCCGCTACGGCGCAAAAGCGCGCCTTCAGTCGAGATGACAGTTCTGGGGTGATTCGTTCCCGCATTCCACTACTGGTGAAATCTCTCTAATCCTGAGATGACGAGGAAGTATTGCAGCTTGTTTGCTACATCAGCGGCGCAGTCGATCCGTCTGACCACTTACCAGCGGGTATCAAGAACACGGTTACAGGTTCGGGTGCTCCCAGAAACTGTTGGCTCAACATGATGGGAGAACCAGGCTGGTCGGCACCCCAGTCCACTTTGAGTGGGGTGTAAAACATCAGGTGAGGAATCCAGTGGCCAGCGGAAGCGTCGAGGTAGCCGTCCTTCGACATCATGTAGCACATGGATCCAGATTCCAGCAGTGGAAGCTGTTTCTTATCGAAAGCAGCCTTGATGCTTTCCTTGATCTCGGTGATGGATTGCCCAGCCAACACGAGCTCTGTTCTTTTGTAGGTGATGGGCAGGATCGAGCGCGCTGCCTCCGGATTGAAGCAGATCGGACCCCGTAGTTTCGGATTCCAAAACTGCGGGGCATCGAACGGCGACATCCAGGACCGCTCGACGATACAGACGAAGCCGCTCTTGCCTTCGACTCTCAATACCTGATACCGAATCGGGAGGCAGAGATCACGCTGGCACGAAGCGCGGCACAGAGGCGCCATGCTGGGATACGGTGCCTTGTGATCCTGCGCTGGAGTGTTCTTTCCCGCCGCGAGCATGAGGAGCAAGCCTAAGTAGATCGATACTTTTCGCAATCCGGCATCACGGTTCATGGTCTCTCTCCAGTGAAATCTGTTGGAATGCATCTCTTTGGCCGGTAGATCAGCTCTGCTTCATGGCTCCCAGCAACATCCAGTTCACGCCGAAGCGGTCGCGGCATTGCGCGAAGGCATCCGCGAAGAACTGCTCCGAGAGAGGCATCAGGACCTCTCCACCATCGACGAGGAGCTTGTAGACGCGCTCCGTTTCTTCCTTCGTGTCGATCATGAGGGTCATGTACACGCTGCGCATGGGCTGGAACAGGTTGGGAGGGATGTCGGCGCCCATCAGCACGGTCTCGCCGAGTTGGAGGGTGGCGTTGAGTACCTTGTCCTCCCACCCTGGCTGTTTGTGTGCGGCGATGGGTGATTCGCTGTGCTTCATGGAGTTGAGGATCTTGCCGCCGAGGTTCTCTTCGTAAAAGCGAAAGGCCTCCGCGCAGTTGCCTCCAAAATTCAGATACGTGATTAGCTTCATAGAGTCTCCTCGTTGGATTGTTTTGTGCTGCGCAGACTTTCCAGGTACCTATAGAGCCCCTCTGCAGCTGTACGCATCTGCGTCGCGTTCTGCGAACTTTTTCCGGTACCCCAGATTCCCATTTGCGCGGCAACGACAAGAGCGGCAACACTCTGGGGCTGCACATCGCTGCGCACGGTGCCGGCAGCGATACCGCGAGCAAGGGCCTCCGCAATTCCCGTCCGCCAACTTGCGTAGAGACCATCGATACGCTGATGAAATCCGGGGTCCAGAGGGGACATCTCCTGGGCCAGATTGTTAAGCGGGCACCCATTCACAAAGTGTCCGGTTGTAATGTCCTCCTGCACATATTTGCGGAAGGTGGCGAGCAGTACCTCGATGGGATCGTTCGTGTTGGCGAGACGCGAAAGCCACCGCTGTAAAAGCAGAGGCCCGATGATCTCGTCCACCACGGCATAGCCCAGCTGCTGCTTTCCGTCGAAGTGGTGGAAGAGGGCACCCTTGGTGGATCCTGCCTGCTCCACGATGTGGCTTATGCTTCCGCCCTGAAAGCCATTGGTATAGAACTCCATGAATCCGGCTTGAAGAAAGCGGGCGCGGGTCGCATGGGCGTCGCGTTTTGGGGTTTCGAGGGGCACGGAAGTAGTAAAACCAACCGGTTGGTATGTTGTCAAGCTGAGCCCCATAGTAGCCAGGGCAAACGCCTCTAAATTTCAATCGACACCCAGGAAGAACAAGCAATAGCAAAAGCCTTAACGCGGAGGTTTCGCAAAGGTCGCAGAGGGTGTCGTAGCGGCCTTTGCGTTTTTCCTCTGCGCCCTCTGCGTCAAGGCTTTTTGGCTGTCTGTCACGAATTTGCTGGGAAATAAGATGCGTTTGCCTTGTCGTAGGGCTAGTTTTGTTCTCCACCTTCCGGTCTGAGGTAGAATAAGGAGTTGCGTGTTTGGTGTTATTTTTGCCAACCGTTGCGTGGAAAGCGAGGAACCTCTTACATGGCAAAACGCCGTGGCAATCCCAATTGGGGCAAGCCGGAGCCGATCGGCCCCGTCGTCCCTACCATCACATCGTTCGAGCAGGTCGTCAAAGAGTACAAGCTGACGCCCGACCAGTACATCCGGTCGACGCGGTTGCGCGAGTGGGCTCGCCGCAACAAGAACTCCAAGTACATTCCCGAAGCGTTGCTCGAGGCCTGGGGCTTCGAGATCGAGTCGACACTGTAACGACAAAACCCCTATGGGCCGTCCGAAAGGGCGGCCTTTTCCTTCATTTGGAGCAAGGAACGATATGGCAGAGCTTGGCAATGGCTTTGTAGATGTAGCAGAAGCGGTCGCGGAGTTGAAGGCTGGGCGGATGGTCATCGTGGTTGACGACGAAGACCGCGAAAACGAAGGCGACCTGACCCTGGCAGCGGAGTTCTGCACGCCCGAAGCGATCAATTTCATGGCCAAGTTCGGTCGCGGCCTCATCTGCCTGACCCTGACAGAAGAACGTGCCGATGCTCTTCGGCTCGGCCCCATGACGCAGGACAACACCTCGCGCTTTGGAACGGCGTTTACGGAGTCCATCGAAGCGCGTGAGGGCGTGACCACGGGCATCTCCGCAGCCGACCGTGCGCATACGATCCAGGTGGCCATCAGCCCGTCGACGACGGCTCAGGATCTGGCTCGTCCCGGCCATGTCTTCCCGCTGCGAGCGCGCAAGGGCGGTGTGTTGGTTCGCGCTGGGCAGACGGAAGCGTCGGTAGATCTGGCGCGCATGGCGGGGCTGATTCCAGCGGGTGTTATCTGCGAGATCATGAATGAAGACGGCACGATGGCGCGCGTGCCGGATCTCATCGAATTCTGCACGGTGCATGGCCTGAAGATGGTCACGGTTGCTGAGGTGATTCGTTATCGGCTGCAGCATGAGCGTTATGTGCAGCGTGTCGCGGAGGCGCAACTGCCGACTGCCTATGGCGAGTTCCGCATGATCGCCTATGAGAGTGAAGTGGAGGGCGGCGAATCGCATGTTGCTCTCGTGTACGGCGACATAGATGAAGGTACCGCCGAGAATCCCGTGCTGGTGCGCGTGCATACGCACTGTCTTGCGGGAAACATCTTCGGCGCTAGTTTGTGCGACTGCCGTGCGACCGTAGAGGGTTCGTTACGCGCCATCGCGGAAGCCGGTCGCGGGGCATTGATCTATCTGCACCACACCCAGCGCGGCTTCGGAATCGATCGCACGGTGCAACCTGGCCGGCTGTGTTTCCATCGCGAAGGCCGCAGCAGCGAAAGAGCGGGCGACAAGGAGCAGCGCATTCTGCGCCAGGTTGGGCTTGGCGGGCAGATTCTCTCCGACCTTGGTATTCGGAAGATCAAGCTGCTGAGCAATCACCGCACGCACGTACCGGCGTTGCAGGGGTTTGGCATCGAGATCGTGGGGCAGGAAGCAGTTCCGCTGGAGACGGTGAAGCGCTGAGGGTTTCTTGGGAAACCCATGTTTTTCGCCGTCATCCTGAGCCAACGGCGAAGGACCCCCCGCATTGGTGCTACCTCAAATGCGGGGGTCCTTCGGCTACGCCTCTGGATGACGACGAAAAACAAATAACGGCTACTGAGTTTGGAGCTCTTTACCTTGCTACAGGACTCAGTAGCAATCCAAACCCTCGCTCGTTCATCTCCTGAACGAACGTATCGTGATTCGTATATTGAATCGCTTGCATCCCCACAGCCACAGCAGCTTCGATATTTTCCTCGCGATCGTCGATGAACAGAATCTCCGCAGGGGGTAGGGCCAGTCCTTCGGCTGCATGACGATAGATTGCGGCCTCTGGTTTTGCGAGCAGCAGCCTGTGTGACCACGTAAGGTGGTCGAAATCCTCTACCCAGGCAAAGGTATCCCGTATCCCTACTTCCATGGCATCCGGCATATTGGAGAGAATTCCGATCTTCATGCCCGCACGCTGCAGGTTTGCCGCCCAGTCGATCATCACTTGATTGGGCTGCGTCCAGAGCGTGATGTCGGCGGCAATCAACTCGCGTAACGCTTCAGGCTCCAGCGGCTTGTGTAGATCGTTGGCGACTTCACGCCAGTAGCTTTGACTCTTCAACGTGCCGCGGTCGTAGTCGTCGCGATGCTTCCAGTACGCTTTATGGAAGCTCGCTTCATCGGCGGAGAAGACAGCTTTCAACCGCTCCCAGGAAGTGGGATCAGGGGGCGTGGTGAGCACCATTCCGAAGTCGAAGAGGACGGCGTTGATCGTGGGAGCAGTAGAAGACATTGTTCGGCGATTGTAAGGGAACGAGGTGTGGACGCGTAGGATCAGAGAAGTACCATGAACTTTTCGACACGAACCAATTGGGACCTTGCCGAGAACGACCTCGCCGTGGCTGTGCGTGCGGCGCGCGCCGCTGGCACTGAACTTCTCGACCTGACCGTATCCAATCCCACGGACTGTGGTTTTCTCTACGACGCTAATGCGCTATTGAAGCCGTTGAGTCAGTTGGAGGCGATGCACTACGAGCCCGATCCGCTCGGCATGGCAACGGCTCGAGCGGCCGTTGCGCAGTACTATCGCAACGCAGGGGCTGAGGTTGCCGTGGAGCGCCTCTGCCTGACGACGAGCACGAGCGAGGCCTACAGCTTCCTCTTTCGGCTGCTCTGCGATCCCGGCGACGAGGTGCTGATCGCGCGCCCAAGCTATCCGCTCTTCGATTTCATCGCGCGGTTGGACGATGTGCGGCTCGTCGAGTACCCGCTGCTCTATGACTACGGATGGCATATCGATCTGCACGCGTTGGAGCAAGCCATAACGCCGCGAACCCGCGCCATCGTCGTCGTCCATCCGAATAATCCGACGGGGAACTTTGCCTCTGAGGCTGCGCGAGCCGCACTGGACGAGCTATGTGCCCGGCACGATCTCGCGCTGATCGTAGACGAAGTCTTTCTCGACTATTCCATGGAAGAAACCAAGCCGCACAGCTTTGCCGCAGGCCGTTCACAAGCGCTGACCTTTGTGCTCAGTGGCTTGAGCAAAGTCTGTGGCCTGCCGCAGATGAAGGTGTCGTGGATTGCAGCGAACGGCCCGGACGATGCTGTGGCCCGCGCGATGGCGCGCATTGAGGTTATCGCCGACACATTCCTCTCGATGAACGCTCCGATGCAGCAGGCGTTGCCGCATTGGCTGGCCGGACGGGAAGATCTGCAGCGGCAGATTCGTACGCGAATGCAAACAAATCTTACTGTGCTCGATGCACGGCTCCCTGGGACACTGGCGAACAGACTTGTGATGCAAGGCGGGTGGATCGTGGTACTGCGAGTGCCGCGAACGGTGAAGGGAAGACCGTTTGCGGAAGCGTCTCTGGAGCAAGGGGTCGTCGTGCAGCCGGGTGAGTTTTATGGCTTGCCTGAGGGGCGTGCGGTGCTGAGTCTGCTGACGCCGTCGTCGGTCTGGCAACGAGGACTCGCGCTATTGCCTATCGACTAAAGGCTGTGCGATATTCGCACAGGCTGTTCCGGAGTTTTATCGTCATTTACGGCATTTCCCAACAGACGATGTCAGATCAAGAACGGATTCGTAGCCCGTTCCCGGGCGATGGTCGTTGCCGGTCCATGGCCGGGAATCACCTGGGTCGCGTCGGGTAGGGGAAGCAGACGCTCACGAATGCTCCCTAGCAGCTTCTCGGTATTGCCGCCGGGCAGGTCGGTGCGTCCCACTCCGCCTGCAAAGAGTGTGTCGCCTGCAAGCAACAGATTGGCTGCAGGAACATGCAGACAAAGGCTGCCTTCGGTGTGGCCGGGGGTGTGCAGCACCGTAGCCTCGATACCGCGTACGCTAACCTGTTCGCCATCCGCGGGGGAGTGGTCAGGCGGCATGACCTCAGGTACGGCGAGATTGAGCCACCCAGCCTGCATGTCCATCATGGCGACGAGAGGGAGATCGGCCTGGCTATAGAGGATGGGAGCGCCGGTAATCTGCTTCAGGTCCAAAGCACTGGCAATGTGATCGATGTGCGCGTGCGTCACGACAATCTGCTTTACGGTGAGCTGATGCTTCGCAAGTACTGCAAGGATGCGGGGGATATCGTAACCAGGATCGACGACGATAGCCTCGCGCGATTCTTCATCGCCGAGCATCGTGCAGTTGCATCCGAGAAGTCCTACAGCCAGCGTTTCGCGAATCATGGGGCTCCAAAACAAAAGCGCAGGCGAATAGCCTGCGCTTGGGGTGTCAAAGATCCGGCTACTTCTTGGCCGGGATCGTCTGGCTTGCGGGCGTGTCGGAGAGCACCGAACGGTTGCCGCTGGTGCGCGACAACATGATGGTGAGGCCGATGGAGGTCAGCATGAAGATGATCGCGGACCAGGTGGTCAGGCGAGTCAGCAGGTTAGCAGCACCACGAGGGCCGAAGGCCGTCTGTGAACCTTGGCCGCCGAAGGCTCCGGCGAGGTCGGCCGACTTGCCCTGTTGCAGAAGAACAACGCCGATAAGGAACAAGCAGACGATGACGTGCAAGATAACGAGAAGAATAATCATTGGTTCGTGTATTGCCTTCGGGCCGCAACTGCGGCAGAGTGCTGAAATTTGTTGGGTCGTTGTGGAAAAGAACTACTATGCCTTGCGACGGCAGCCCCGCAACCCAATACAAAGTGTATCACCGGGCCTCGTAGCGGCCCAAGCCGGTGCCTGTTTCGGTATTGGTCATTTGATATCCGGAGAGCGCGAAGTTGCCCATAACCCCGTTTTTCGAGCACGACTGCGTGTCCGTTAGGATTGCGGCGAGTCGCGGCTGGAAACGTGCATTGGCCTGGTACCGTCAGGCGAGGCTCGATAAACGCTCTATGCACAATGGGCAAGGGGTTCTGAGAATCTGGCGGTCACTGAGAGTGTGGAGTTTCTGCATGTCAACCGTTGCGTGGATGTCCACCAGGACGGGACATAAACCAGTTGGGTACTCCCAAAACGTCGGCTTCCGCTACCACCGCGAACCCGAACTTCTGATAGAACTGAACGTTTGCTAGTCGGTCGGTCTCGAGATACGCAACAGCTCCATAGGCATCCATATGTACACAGAACGCGGTCAGCAAGGCGCTTCCAATTCCCTGGCGCTGGACGCAGGGGTCGATGGCCACTGGTCCCAAATGCCAGTGAGGCCCCGCAGGATCGCGATGCGCCCATGCATCGGTCCAGTTCAGAACGCGAGGCGCCGCGCCGAGTGGATTGCCTAACACGACTGCGGGTAACACGCGGAGCTTTTCAAGAGGAGTAGGCTGACAAAAACCCGGTCGTGCAATGCCGCAGATTCCTACAAGCTCGTTATCGCGATAAGCGCCGTAAATCAACCCCCTCTGGTGGAGACCGAGCAGTACCGGCCGGAAGAACCCTTCCAGCGCCCGACGGCGGCGCTCTGCGTCCGATATTGCGAAGGCCCGGACGTGCATGGGATTGTCGCGCATGGCGCGGCCAAGGATCAGGGCTGCTGGTCGAAGGTCAGTTCGTCGCAGCTGGCCCAGTTTTACTACGCAGTTGGTTTTCATTCAGATACCCGCAAAGTCAAGTGAGCTGAGCCTCTTATCCATGGCTTGGTTTACCGGGATTATCGATAGGTCGCTGCATTCATGTCGAACTGACCATTACCCTGTTTCGAGAGAATAATAGAGTGGTGCCCGTTTCTCGTGAGGATCAGGCGCCGACGTGGACGACCTTTCGTTGACTAACGGTATCCCCGTCTCCGGACTTGAGTGTTCTGAAGACGATGGTGGAGAGGACAGTCATGCCGCCGAGAACGAGAAATGCCTCGTGAATTCCGTGAATCATCTCGACTGAGTTGGAATGGGTTGCGGGAATGAAGAATGCCGTGGCGAGACCGGCCGCCGCAACGCCAAAGCTGATCGACATCTGCTGTGCGGTGCTCGCAATAGAGCTCGCACTGCTGGTTTGTTCCTCTGTGATGTCGGCATAGACGAGCGTATTCATGCTCGTGTACTGCAACGAAGTGAACGCTCCATAGAGGAACGCTTGAAGAACGATGAGCCAGATCGGAGTGTGGAGCCCTATGGTCGCGAATCCCAGCAGCAGGAGTCCGATGATTACGGTATTGGAGATCAGCACCCCGCGGTAGCCGATGAGTGCCAGAAGACGTGGCATGATCACCTTCATGCTCATGGCAGCTATGGCCTGGGGCATGATGAGCAGTCCCGATTGAATAGGAGAAAAGCCCAGCCCCACTTGATAGAGAAGCGGCAAGAGGAAGGGAACTCCTCCAATTCCGAGGCGAGTAAAGAAGTTGCCGCTTACTGAAGCGCGGAACGTACGGATGCTGAAGAGGCTTAGTTGCAGCAAAGGGTGCGCGATGCTCTTCGCATGAAGGCCGTAGCCGGCAAGCAATACGAGCGAGATAACGAGCATTCCGGAGATTTCGCGGGAGCTCAGTGCGTGCTCCCCGAAGATCTCCAGCACATACGACAGCAGTGCCACTCCGGAGCCGAAGAGGATCAGTCCGACGATATCGAGCGGGTTCGTCCGTTCTTCGCGATAGTCCGGCAGATGCAGATAGACCAGCATTAAGCCGAATATGCCGATCGGAATATTCAGAAAAAAAATGAACCGCCAGTGGAGATAGCCGACAATCAGGCCACCTGCAACAGGCCCGAGCATAGGGGCGACTAAGGATGGTATGGACACAAAGCTCATGGCGCGCAGAAGGTCGGATTTGGCGAACGTCCGGACCAGAGTGAGGCGGCCCACGGGGACCATCATCGCGCCGCCGCAGCCTTGAAGCACCCGGCACGCGACCAGCAAATGGATATTGCTGGATATGCCGCAGAGGAATGATCCAAGCGTGAAAAGACCGATGGCTGACGCGAATACGCGACGCGTTCCGAAACGATCGGCCATCCAGCCGCTGATGGGAATAAAGACCGCGAGGCTTAGCGTGTAGCTGGCCAGAACGGACTTCATGCTGAGTGGACCCACTTTGAGCGCCGCTGAGATGGCGGGGACGGCTGTGTTCAGGATGGTCGTGTCCAGCGATTCCATAAAGAAGGCGACCGCGACCAGCCACGGCAAAAGGCGCTTGCTCGCTACAGAGGGATGGAAGAGCCGCGAAGAATTGGGGATGGAATCAGGTGAATTCATAGGGTACGCAGACGGCAAGAGGCGTTCAGGTCGATATCACCACGGTAATACATTCGCATTCATCCCTCAGAATCGTGGCCATACCGTATCGACTTGCCAGGATAGCCGCCCTACTGCTGATTTGAGAGAATGGGCGTACTGCGCAAAGTACCAGGAACTGAAGCGGCACGAAATCCAGAAGGCGTTAGATCGGAGATTCCATGAACACAACCGTTGCCCCGACGCATAAGTCGATCAACTCACCGCGCCAGGTCCTGTTTGCCAGCCTGATCGGCACAACGATCGAGTTCTTCGATTTCTATATCTATGCGACGGCAGCGGTGCTCGTCTTTCCAAAGTTGTTCTTCCCGGCATCGAATCCAGCCTCGGCTATGCTGGCCTCGCTGGCGACCTTTGGCATTGCTTTTCTGGCGCGACCTGTTGGTTCAGCGCTCTTCGGTCACTTTGGCGACCGCATTGGCCGTAAGACAACATTGGTGATTGCGCTCTCTACGATGGGAATCTCCACAGTCGCAATCGGCGCGTTGCCGACGTACCACACGATTGGGCTTGCGGCGTCGCTGCTTCTGGCGCTATGCCGCTTTGGACAAGGGCTTGGCCTCGGTGGCGAGTGGGGTGGAGCGGTGCTGCTGGCGATCGAGAATGCGCCGCCCAATAAGCGCGCCTGGTATGGAATGTTCCCACAACTCGGCGCGCCCATCGGATTCTTCCTCTCCGGTGGAGTCTTCCTGTTGCTCTCCCGGTGGCTTACCAATCAGCAGTTTTTTGCCTTTGGCTGGCGGCTTCCGTTCCTGGCAAGTGCTGTACTGGTATTTCTCGGTCTCTATGTTCGGCTGACGATCACAGAGACTCCGGTGTTCCAGAAGACTCTTGAGCGGGGCGAACAGGTGAAGCTGCCGATGCTGGCAGTCTTTCGCAGCCATACCCGGGCGCTTATCGCAGGCATCGCGGTGTGCCTTGCCACATTCGTTCTCTTCTACCTCATGACAGTCTTCGCGCTGTCCTGGGGTACGACAGCGCTCGGCTATAGCCGCGGCAAGTTTCTACTGATGCAGTTGTTCGACGTCTCTTTCTTCGCGATAACCATTCCTATCTCTGCCATGCTGGCGGAACGTGGGCGGCGGCGTGTAATGCTCTGGATTACCCTGCTGATCGGCATCTTTGGTTTGATCATGGGGCCACTGTTTGCTGCTGGCACGACGGGTGCTGTCGTGATGATGGCGCTGGGGCTCTCGCTGATGGGGCTAACCTATGGGCCACTCGGCACGGTGCTCTCCGAACTTTTTCCGACACCCGTGCGTTACACCGGAAGCTCTCTCGCCTTCAGCTTTGCCGGAATTGTAGGAGCTTCGCCGGCGCCCTACATCGCCACCTGGCTGGCCAAAACGTACGGGCTTCCGTACGTCGGCTACTATCTCACCGCCGCAGCAGTGTTGACCTTCCTCGGATTGCTTTCAATCCGGGAGACGAAGGATGACGATCTCATCACGTTGAAGGGGTGACGAGGGGGCGTCATCCGATATCTGGTGATTGAAAAGAGAGTTTGGCTGTAGCTTTATTGGCACTTCCGAATAAAACGTCATAGACAAGGTGGGATGGATTGAGCCAGAAAGATTCGTTCGCAGGAAAAGGGGTTCGTCTCTTCTGTTCGTTGCTCGTTGCTTTCGTCCTGCTCCTCTTTCCGTTGTCCGGGTATGGAGCAGATCTGATCCAACCAAAGGTTCTCGTCATCGCAACGTATGAGACGGGCAAGGATCGAGGAGATGTTCCGGGTGAACTGCAGTACTGGGTGGAGCGGGAACATCTCGATCATGCGATCAAGGTGCAGGGAATCGATCATCCGATATTGACCAATGGCAAAGGTCTCTACGCCATGATCAGCGGTACGACTTCGCGGTCAGCCGTCCAGATGATGGCGCTGGCTATGGATCCGCGATTCGATCTGCGACAGACCTATTTTCTGTTAAGCGGGATCGGTGGGGCCGATCCCCATCAGGTCACAATAGCGAGTGCTGTGTGGATACGTCGGGTCGTTGATGGCGATCCTGCGTTCGAGATTGACAGCCGGGAGACGCCAGCTTCCTGGCCGTATGGAACCATTGCTCTGGGGACGACTGAGCCAGGCAAAGTGCCTGCCAATGTCGATTCGGCCCCGGCTGCAGGTGTCTCCGACGATGGCGCCGGAGGTGTCGGAAGAATTGTCTACAATCTCAACCCGTCCCTGGTCGATTGGGCCTACCAGCTTACGAAAGCGGTAAAGCTCCCCGACGACGATGCTCTAGCGGCTCAACGACTACGCTTCAAGGACTTCCCCAACGCACAGCTGAAACCTTCTGTGCTGGAGGGGGATAGTCTCGGCACTGATCACTTCTGGCATGGAGCGATCATGACTCGTTGGGCGGAGGACTGGGTTCGACTCTATACAAAGGGAGCCGGTTCTCTGACTGTATCGGATTGCGAAGACCAGGGAATCGTTCTTGCGATGCAGGAGCTGGATAAGCTTGGGCGTATCGATGCGAGACGGCTTCTTGTTCTCCGTACGACCAGCAACTTCGTGATGCCTCCACCGGGTGTTTCGGCCGAGAAGAGCCTCTTTGACAATCTGGCAAGCTCGCCCGGCTACCTTCCCGCGCTTGACGCCAACTATAGGGTCGGCAGCGTCGTGGTGTCGGCCATTTTGCAAAACTGGGATCAGTACAAGAATCAAGTGCCTTGATTCGTCCGCAAGATGACTACCGCGAAAGCTAAAAGGGGGCCAGTCCATTGGACTGCCCCTTAGATGAATTGACGACGGACGGAAAGAGCGTCCTGTGCTGTTTCGCTAGACAGCTTTGCGTTGGAAGGTCGTCTTCTTTGTACCGGCGAACGAATCCTTCGCTTTAAACGATGCCACGGATGCTACGGGGAGGGGCTTTGCGCCAGTTTTAACATTGGCAGCCTTTTCGCGTGCTGCCTGCAGCTTCTGTGCTTTCCGGCTCAGCCCGCCTACCTTGACTCCGCCTGCTTTGGGAATGAAATTACTCATACAGAATCCTCTCATGCTCCGATCGGAGCGCGTTCAAACCGACTTCAAAAGCATTGCCTACAAAGACGAAACGAAGGCCAACCGGTTGGGGTTGGCCTCTATCTATGTCGCTAATCTTTGGATTGGTGCGGAGGAGGGGACTTGAACCCCTATGCCTTGCGGCGCTAGCACCTCAACCTAGAAATTAGTGTATCACCGGGTATCGCACCGTGTCATGTCGTTGATTCCATTAGATGCTGTGTGTCGCGGTTTATCTTACGACCACTACAAAACCACTACACTTTTCGAAGCTTCATACCACGCTCCATGAACTCCTTTGCGACTGCAAGATCGTGACTATCGACGATGTTGTACCTGCGCTCCATCGAATCCGTCTTGTGGCCGCTGATCTTCATTCGTATCACCTGCGGAACACCGTCACACCGCATGTTGGGCACGGTGGTTTCTTTCACCATCGGAAAGTAGGGAACTACATAAACCTTTGGAGGAGTGCGCTTACGTGCATTGTGGAAGGCTGTGCGTAGCCCTTTCTTGGAAGCCGCCGGCCAGAGTCGTTTGAGTATACTCAGACGGACGGGACCAGTCCGCATTGCCCAGAGGATGTGTGTCGTCCACCTCCTCTGCAGCAATTCAACAACGCGCAGTGCTTGCTCGATTTGTGCGCCTTCTGGTCCCGGCATTGATCTGACTTCCTGGTCGAGGATGTTCTCTGTTAAGCCGTCTCCGGCTTAACACCATGGAGTCACGGGGCGCCGAAGCATCTCGCCCGGCGAGTGAACGACTTGTACTTCAACCCGACTCATGACGCCTTCAATCCGCGGGCTTTTTGGAGTCTCTCGAATGCCTTCAGGCGAATACTATCGCTCACGATATCCGTCGCTGCTTCAGCATGTACCCTGCGACCATCGCGGCATTTACGTGGAAGCGAACACGACGCAACGCACCATTGCTTCAGGCAAGGCGATGATATCCGGTCTCGCGCCGGACTGCAGGGTCGATATGCGCGTCCGCACGAACGCGCCCAACCCTCTCTTCGGGCCGTCTTCGAGCAGTTTTGTAGACCACCAGAAAGTCGGTGATGCGACACTGGGCCGAATGGCGAATCAGCCCACCTGGTTCACCAATGCATTCTTCCGACCGCTTGGGAAGATGCACCATGTGCTGGCGGATTGTAGTGGTGTTGGCTGTGATCCCTCCAAGCCCGACTTCCGCACAGTGACGGTGGACCACGGACTCTTCTCACCCCGGGATGCGCGTGTGGATAATCCCGTCGCGTTAGGAGCCGATTTCGCCGAGAACTTCTTACTCGAGTACACGGAGGGCTTGCCGATGAGCCAGGTTGGCTGGGGGCGTGTGGATCGGGAAGATCTAAATGATCTGATGGAGATGAACACACGCTATCACGACTTCATGCTCCGAACTCCTTACGGAGCACAGGTTGCCGCCTCGGATCTTGCCGCGCATCTCCGAGACACAATCGTCAGCATCGCCAGTGGAGTCGCGGTTGCGGGCCGATTTGGCACACCGCAGGACCACTTCTTTTTGCTGGATGGACATGACTCAAACCTCTCCTGGCTGGGTGGCCTTTTGCATCTCGACTAGCTATTGCCCGACCAAACGTTTAACGCGACTCCTCCAGGCAGTGCACTGGTCTTCGAGGTTCACTATAGCGAACTGACTCACGTGCATACCGTGCAGGTCTTCTTCATCAGCCAGACGCTGGACCAGATTCGCTTTCTGAGGCGACTCGCCGCAGCGGAGCAACCGTCGGTTGGTCCGGTATTCGTTCCCGGATGCAGTGGGCCAGCGCCAGCGTATGCCTGCTCCGTTGAAGACTTCGCGCGAGTCATCACTACTGCCATCGACCCACGATTTGTGGCGTCTAGATTTACAGGATCTACGGCAAGTAAAGAATTGAAATGAGTTTTTGACAGCATACGTTTCGACAACTCATGCAGGCATTCACTACTTCTTGATGATGCGATAGGAGACAATTTCGGATTCGAGAGGAGTTCCATTGGAGCTTGAAATTCGCAAGAGGATCTGGAAGTAAGGGAAAGCCTTTTTCTGCAGGAGTACCTGCAGCCTCTCTAGATCTTCCTCGCTGGTCAGGAAATCTCCGCCGGCTTCGGTCGCCTGCGAATCGGTCCCAGCCACGATAAGCGTATTTCCAGTGTTTGTCGGATTTGGGAGAAAAACGATCACGCAGTAGGCAGCTCTCCTGCCGGGTTCGGACGATATCGCGTACTGAGCTTGCTCGTTGCCGGTAGGTTTGTCGACCGTGACTACGGATGACGTAGAGTCTTGTGTTTGTTTGAGATGGTACGCCATCCGATCCTCAAAGAGTTCAACCCAAGGATTCGACCTGCTGCTGCCGACGAAGATTGTATTGCTCCAACGTAGCCGATGGCCGGCGTATTCTCGAGCGAATGAAAGCCGGGTCCCAAAGTCTCCTGTTTCGAGCTCCGTGATCCTGCGCGCGACGCGAAAGTCTCCGATGCTTCCAGAGCTGCGGCTAAAAATAACAGCAAGATCCTGTTGCTCCTGCTGGCGCGCATCGTTCGACAACGGTCCAGGTGACTGGATGGAGCGATAGCTGTAGTCAAGATACTCCGCCAGAGAAAGTTGTTTATGGAGTATGTCTTGGGCGGTTCCGAACGACGTGTCTGCGAGAACGATTTCAGGGGCAAGCTTTTGCCCAAAGAAATTGCCCCAGAAGGCACGGAGAGCCGGCCCGCTCTGCCATTTATGAAGGCTCATCTGCATCTGCTGATTGCGTCGCACGACGGTAATCAGCGACGCCGCTAGACAGACGATGACAATGAGCAGAGAGAGCTGAAAGGGGTTGCGAAAAACCTGACGCATTAGCGAGCCTGAAACCGCAGATGGCGGAGCAACCTCCTTGCTAGACGGAGGCCCCGGAACAAGGGCCTCGTCGAGAGATGGCGCTTTTGCGAGAGGTTGATCCAAGAAATTCAACCGGCGCGGGCGGAAGACGGGAATATAGCTGCCGCGAGGAATTTCAAAGACGAGAGGCTCATTCTGCCCTTCGTTCGCGAAATAAAGGTCGATTCTCTTGCGCAACTCCATCGCGTTGACACGCACGATGTTGTCCTGCGAGGTATCGTACAAGGGCGAGCGTCCAAAGACTGCCACGCCGATCTGTTGTTCGTGAAGGTCTTCCGCTCCATTCAGGATTACTTCGTTCCCGACATAGATAAGGAATTCGCGCAGCCGAGATGAGCGCCGAAACGGCGTGCTCTCCACTACCCGGTTCAGCAGTCTCTCCCACTCTGACTTGGATGGATGAAAGGCAGTCTCAGGCGGGTTGATTTCAGTGGTCTGCATCCGACTCCAGAAAGAAAAAGCATAGCATTCTGGTTGCAGCTTCGTGAGCGCCCACTTTCACCGTGAGAACTTGGGTTCTCACGGTCTAAAAATCGCCGTGTTTGTTGCCAAAATGCGGAAAAGAGCCATATCCCAAGGCCGAGCCTCGCGTTCACCCCTGAAATCCACAATTTCCCCAGAATTGGCCCGCGAAGAATCAACCGGCCGCCAAGTCGGTTCGGATCCCTTGCTACAAGACGTGACAATTCAGCTCTGTAGGCGTGAGAGTTTCATCCTCTCACCGTAAATTCACTTGCGATCTCTGTTCGTCCGCATGGAAGCTTCGTGGGCTGGAAAAACATGTCTGCGGCCGTTGCCAAGTTGCCACGTACCTCCGTCAGCCGGTTTTCCATCAAAGGAGTCGTCTAGGTTGTGTGACCTCAGTTCCATCTCTCTGCAAGACCGGAAGAATCAAAGTCCATTTGACCGGGAGCCTGCGAGACGTCTGATGCCGTGCAGGAAACCCTGACGGCAAAGGTTTGCACCACTTGCGTTCCCACGGATCTGGCGATGTGTTTCGAGAAGCACCGCAGTAACCCCGAGTTCAACGAACGATTCGGGGGCGTAGGTAAACATGGTGGGTAAACGTTTTCTGAAATAGCAAGACTTTTGGAGGCAACATGAAATCTAAGCTTAATCACTCGCTCCTGCTTACCGGACGAGTCCTTTTGAAGACTGTGATCGCGCTTGCGTGCTTACTCGCGCTCCTCCCAGCGCACCTCTTGTTCGGGCAGGCTGTCTCGTCGGCCAAGATGCACGGTACGGTAACGGACAATACCGGTGCTGTCGTCAGCGGAGCCTCCGTCGTCGCCACTCAGACCGCCTCAGGAGCGAAAGCTACGGCGGTTACCACCGACACTGGGAGCTATACCCTATCGAACCTTCCTGTCGGCGCCTACACGGTGAAGGTGACGGCAGCCGGCTTCCAGTCCTACAGCCGCACCGGCATTGTCCTCGAGGTATCGAACGACGCCGAGGTAGATGCGCCCCTCACGGTGGGTTCCGCCGAGACGACCATTACCGTGAACGGAACGGCGGGCCAGGTCCAGACGGATGACACCTCGATTTCGACCGTGGTCGATCAGAGCCGCGTCGTCGACCTGCCGCTCAATGGTCGTAACGCCGCAAACCTTGTACTTCTATCCGGAGGCTCTGCACCCACCGGCAATGGCGATATGACCAGTACCAAGAGCTACGGGAGCACAGGTACAAGCGCGATTGGCGGGGCTCTGAACATCGCCGTCGCCGGGGGGCAGGGCAATCAGATCAACTTCCTGCTTGATGGTGGTGACCATAACGATTCCTTCTCAAACGTGAACATGCCGTTCCCCTTTCCGGATGTGCTTCAGGAGTTCAGCGTGCAGACCACGGGAATGTCAGCCCAATACGGCGTCCATCCCAGCGCCGCTGTCAATATTGTCACCAAGTCTGGCAGTAACCAGTGGCATGGCGGTATCTTCGAGTTCCTCCGCAACAGTTACGCCAATGCGAACAACCGCATCAACGGCTATACAGATTTGAAACGCAACCAGTTCGGCGGCTACTTAGACGGACCCATCATCCACGACAAACTCTTCTTCTTAGGCGGCTACCAGCACACGGCTTTGCGTATCGCTCCCGCCAGCACATCGTCCTTCGTCCCTACGGCAGCGATGCTCGCCGGCAATTTCACGCCCTACCTGCAGTACCAGCGTTCATTGAGCGCCACGAACACCTGCCCGACGTTGCTGGCATCGGCGGGGTTTATCTATAGCGCGACGGCCTGCACGGCCACGATCAACCCTTCGCTCTTCAGCCCCGCTGCCGTGGCTCTGATGAAGTACCTGCCTACGGCGAATACGCAGAATGCTGCCGGCCTCATCTCCTACGCCGTGCCCGCGCCACAGGATGAGAACCAATGGATTGGCCGTCTTGACTACACACTTAGCTCGCGTCATAACGTCTTTGCGCGCTACTTCATGACGAATTATTACCAGAAGGCAATCTTCGACGGAAATTTACTGAATGCCATCAACCCTGGACTGAAGGACCGAGGCAAGTACCTGACGCTCGGAGATAACTTCGTCATTTCACCGAACGTTTCCAACGCGCTTCGGGGAACGGTCACGCGCCTAGCGATCGCACGCGGCGCGCCGGGTGATCTCATCTCGCCGTCGAGCCTTGGATCGAATGTCTACTCGTCGGTCCCAAACTATATCTACCTGAACATCAGCGGAGCCTTTACGGCCTCTTGCGGGAGTTGCGCTCCCACACACTACGTCACCAATCATTATCAGGCGGCTGACGACGTTTCCATTCAGAAAGGGAGCCACTTCATCCAGTTTGGCTTCGACTATATCCACGAAGAGTTGAATCTCGCCGGCCTTAACACAGAGAACGGTCAATTTACCTTCAACGGTTCGTATTCCGGTCTCGGGCTCTCCGATCTGCTTCTCGGGGCTCCCAACACCTTCTCGCAGGGCTATGGTCCGGGCGCCGCAGCCCATCTCCGTTACAACTACTTTGGTTACTACGCGCAGGATACATGGCACGCTTCCAAGAAGCTGACCATCAACGCAGGTCTTCGTTGGGAGCCGTGGTTCCCGGAGTATGAGAAGAACAACATCGGTGGTGAGTTCAGCCCGGCGGCTTTCGCCTCCAATAGCGTCTCTACCGTTTATACAAATGCTCCAGCCGGCATCGTCTTCTACGGCGACAAGGGTGTGAAGCCGGGCTTTATCAATTCACGCTTCACGAACTTCTCACCCAGGATCGGCTTTGCATTCGATCCTCAGGGCAATGGAAAGTCCAGTCTCCGCGGCTCGTACACACTGACCTTTGAAGCGCCTGAGCTTTACTACGATTCGGGTTTTCCAGGTAACTCGCCGAATGCCTCGGCCCAGTCCTTCACGGTCGACAACTCCACGAACGAAACGGATACCGTGAAATCCTTCGACAATCCATGGAAGAAAATTACGGGTGGCAACCCGTACCCCACGCAATATCCGGCTCCCAGCAATGCCGCATTTCCTGCGACGAACGTCTCAACCGGTTATTACCCCAGCAACCTTCGCAGAACCTACATGCACCAATACAACCTCAGCTACCAGAATCAGCTATCGCCAAACTGGCTGGCTTCGCTGAACTATATCGGTACGAGCACCATTCACCTTTGGGGCTTCCAGCCGTACAACTACGCTACACCCGCACCGACCCCTGCGGGCGCTGCGGCCACCACGAATAATACCTCGCAGCGTTACATCCTGTATCGTGCGGCCATTGCCAGCAACACGACGGCTGGTACTCGCTATGGCGCCTTCAGCGGCACGGCAGACTACGGCATGGCGAACTTCAACGGCATCATCGCGACGGTCAACCACCGCTTTGCAAATAACTTCTCGATGCTGATGAACTATACGTGGTCGCATTGTTTGTCGAACGAGAACTATACGGGTGACAACACTCCTGCCGCGCAGAATCCAAACAACCATGCCGCCGAGTATGGCAATTGCAACTTCGACACGACACACAATCTCACGATCTCCGGGGTTGCAACGACACCGAAATTTCACGAAGCCTCCCTGAATTACGCTCTCGGCGCATGGCAGGTGAGTCCGTTGATTACCTACCGTACTGGAATGCCCTACACGGTGACCGATGGCACGGACGTCTCGCTTTCGGGTATCGGTCAGGATCGGCCGAACATTGTCCCGGGAAAGAGTCTTTACTCGAAGAATCTCTTCCCGGTTGCAGGCGTCAAGCCCCTGTGGATCAATGCTTCAGCGTATGCCTTACAGTCGTCCGGTACTTTTGGCAATGAGGCTCCGCTTCAGGCACGTGGGCCTGGCTTTGCTAACGTCGATGTAGCGATTAGCAAGCATTTTCCACTCTTCGAGCGTTCGCTGCTCGAGATTCGCGGAGAAGCCTTCAACGTTCTCAACCATCCCAATTACGCCAACCCCAATACGGCGATTAGCTCAAGCTCAACGTTTGGTCGCATCACAGCGACCGCCAATGACGCTCGCCTGCTCCAGATTGCGGCGAAGATCACGTTCTAGCCCCTCTTCTACCCAGCGTGTTCGCAATCTGGTGTGCGCTGGGCACATTTCTATTCATGCGGCGCTCGAAACACGAGGTGATCTTGTTGCGATTTCGGTTTGCTCTTCTAACAACCTTGTTGCTGGGAGGGGTTGCCTCTCTGCTTGCGCAGGCTCCAAGTCGCGAGCCGGTTGAACTTGCCCCTCATCCACCGATGGGCTGGAATAGCTGGGACGCTTATGGCCTCACCATTACGGAGTCTCAGTTTCGCGACAATGTAAGTGTTCTTGCGAAGACATTGAAGCCTTTCGGCTGGCAGTACGCGGTCATCGATGAAGGATGGTTTCTCAAGAATCCTCGCGACATCAAGACGCCCGCGAGACTCGTCTATGAGATGGATGCGAACGGTCGATACAACCCCGTGCCGGAGCGTTTTCCTTCCACTATCGTCGATGGCAACAATGAGGGCTTTCGTGCCCTTGGCGAATATGTCCATGCTCGGGGTCTACGGTTCGGCATACACGTCGTACGCGGCATCCCGCGCGAGGCCGTAAAGCAAAACTTGCCGGTGGCCAACAGCCGCTTCCATGCGCGGGATGTTGCCGACACTAGCGATCCGTGCCCGTGGGATCCCACCAACTGGGGAGTTCGCGATACGCCGGCGGGTCAAGCCTGGTACGACTCTCTCCTCGCTCAATATGCCGGTTGGGGTGTCGACTTTATCAAGGTCGATTGCATCTCAGATCACCCCTACAAACCGGCCGAGATCCGCATGATTCACAAGGCCATTGTCAAAACGGGTCGTCCCATTGTTCTCAGTCTCTCTCCTGGCCCTGTTTCGCTTGGCATTGCGCAGGAACTTATTCCCTATGCGCAAATGTGGCGCATCTCGGACGATCTCTGGGATTATTGGAAAAATGAGAAGCACGCGCCACGGAGCGTGCATGACCAGTTTGAGCTTGCTGCAGCATGGGCGCCCTACGCCCACACGGGCACGTGGCCCGACGCCGATATGCTTCCTCTCGGGTATCTTGGGCCAGAGCCGGGTGATGGCGAAGCCCGTCAGACGCGCTTGACGCAAGCCGAACAGAGAATGATGTTCACGCTCTGGTCCATTATGCGTTCGCCTCTCATCATCGGTGCCAACCTCACCAAACTCGATGACTGGACCATGAGTCTTCTCACGAATCGAGATGTGCTCGATGTCAATCAGTATGCGTATGACCAGCGTCAGGTGGCGCGGGAAGGGGATACTGTTGCATGGACGGCCGTCGGTAAGAACGGTATTCGCTACCTTGCGCTTTTCAACCTGAATGATCGGGATAAGACGATTGCCCGCACCTATGCGTTCTACAACCTCCCCTCCGGGAGCTACAGTAGCAGGGAACTGTGGTCGAATGAAGATCGCGGACGTTCGGACTCTATTAGCGTGACGCTGTCCCCTCACGGCTGCATCCTTCTCGAGCTCAGACCCTAGCCCATCAAACGAAGTATCAGGAGACCTATGGCCACACGCAGATCTTTCGTCTTCAGCTCACTCTCCATCGCCGGCCTCAACTGGATGCCGTCGTTCGCGCAATCCATGGCGACGCAAGAAATCAATGTACTGTCTCTTGGGGCTGTTGGCGACGGCATAACGCTGGATACATCGGCGATCCAGCAGGCAATCGATCGGGTATCGGATGCTGGCGGGGGGCGTGTGATCGTGCCAGGTGGAAAGCGTTTCTTGATCGGTGCGTTGATGCTGAAGAGCAACGTTAACTTTCACCTAGCGGATGACGCGGTTTTGCTGGCAAGCCCGGACAGGGCGCATTACGCGTTCAAGGGAAATAGCGGGGTCATCAACGCGAACCGGGCCAGCAATTTGCGCATTACCGGCACCGGACACGTTGACGGACAGGGGATGAAGTTTATGGGCGACTACTCGCCCGTATACGAACGCTGGGAGCCGCTTTCCTTCAGGCCGAGAATGTTCCACCTCATCGGTTGCACGGGGCTCGAGATCTCCGGCATCTCCTTTGGACACTCTCCCGAGTGGGGGCTTCATACCCTGGGATGTGAGCATGTGCTCGTCGATGGTATTCGTATCCGCAACTATCTCGACGTTCCAAACTGCGATGGGATGGACCCTGACCGTTGTCGTGACATGGAGATCAAGAACTGCGATCTGGTTTGCGCTGATGATGGCATCGTCATCAAGACGAGCGAGCAGGCAGCGGAAGACTTCGGGGTGGCACACAACATCACCGTGCGCGACTGCTCCGTTACATGCCGGGACAGTGGCATAAAGATTGGTACGGAGACGTTCGGGGACATCTCGAAGATTCTCTTCGAGCGTTGCCGTATTGTGACTGGTGGCCGCGGACCCACCATCACTCATCGTCAACCGGGCAACATTGAGGACATTGAGTTCCGTGATATCGACTTTCTTGCGCAACATCACGCCGCCCGCTGGTGGGGGTGGGGCGAGGCAGCATCGGTCACAATGTGGCCTCGAACGCAGAATGGGAAGACGGGATCGTTAAGCAATATCCGGTTCAAGAACGTGCGCGGTGTTGCGGAAAATAGCTTCAGAATCGATGCTCATCCGGAGATGCCGGCCAAGAACATCCTGCTCGAAGATTGCTCTGTCGAAATTGGTCGTTGGACACAATATCCGGGCGGGATGTTCGACAACCGGCCTACACGGACGGATGACCCGATGCAAGAGCCTGGCGGATTGGAGAAGCACGATACGCCTGCATATTTTCTTCGGAACGTTCAGGGAGCGGTGCTGCGAAACTGCAACGCGAGTTGGGGACTTCACCACAGCGACTCATTCAGCTACGCGCTTGAGGCACAGAATGTATCGGGCCTCAGGCTGGAAAACTTCAAGGGGAAATCGGCACGTCCCGGCCTACCCGCCACATTCATTCACTAGGAAGAGAATCTATGCGCCCCGGTTTCTATGCCGTTCTTGTTATCGCTGGCCTGTCGCATTTCGCTCTGTCACAGAGTAAGCCCGCATCGCTACGCGCGGTGACACCGCCTATGGGCTGGAACTCGTGGAACTGGTTTTCTGAGAAGGTGACCGACAAAGATGTTCGTCAAGCCGCAGACCTGCTCGTATCCTCTGGGATGCGCGATGCAGGCTATGTCTATATCAATATTGATGACTCGTGGGAGGGGACCCGCGACACGAACGGCAATCTTCATAGCAACGACAAGTTCCCCGACATGAAAGCCCTGGCGGACTATGTCCACGGTAAAGGACTCAAGCTAGGTATTTATAGTTCACCAGGCCCCAAAACCTGTGCCCGTTTTGAAGGGAGCATGGGGCATGAAGATCAGGATGCTCAACTTTATGCGTCGTGGGGTATCGACTATCTTAAATACGATCTCTGCAGCTTCCACAACGAGGTGATGCGCAAGGCTTACCCTGGGGATGGCCCTGACGCTATGACGTCGCAATACAAGATGATGCGGCAGGCTTACGAGAAAATGCATCAGGCGCTCCTCAAGACTGGTCACCCGATAATCTATAGCCTTTGCCAGTATGGCTTTGATTCCGTGTGGCAGTGGGGCCCGGAGGTAGGCGCCAACCTTTGGCGCACCACCGGTGATATCACAGCTAACTTCGATCGAATCTCGCTCATTGGACGCGAGCAGGCAGGTCTGACTCGATACGCGGGGCCTGGTCATTGGAACGACCCGGATATGCTCGAAGTCGGCAATGGCAAGCTAACACCTGATGAAAATCGTACCCACATGGGGATGTGGGCGATGCTTGCGGCACCATTACTTGCGGGCAACAATCTCTCTCAACTCTCTCCCGATGTCAACGCGGTCCTCACGAATCGCGAGATCATTGCCATCGATCAAGACCCCTTGGGCAAGGAAGCCGATCGCATCTACGCCGAAGGACCAATTGAAATCTGGTCTCGTCCGCTCGCGGATGGCAGTGAGGCTCTTGCGATCTTCAATTTTGGCGAGCAGCGATCCTATCTTCGTGGTATCTCGCTCCATCTCGAAGAAGCAGGAGCGGCCGATGGCTGGCGTGCTCGCGACGTATGGATGGCGAAAGACCTTGGCCCTATATCCGATTCCACACAGTTCACCATTCCACGACATGGCTCGATCATTCTGCGTCTCTCGAAGTAGCTTGATGAGATAACTACGAAGAATTCCAGACGGCGACGGCAAGGGGGGGAGATTCACAAGGTCCGCGTCAATCCAGCCTGCCCATCCATTTCTTTGAGGGGACACTCTCGCAATTTATTCGAATGCTGTGATCACTGTGTGTCTCCTACTGCGTTAAATGCATCTCATTGAGATTGAGGTGTCATATGAATAACCAACATGTGAAGGGTACGGCGGAAAAGGCTGTAGGAAAGATCAAAGAGACCGCGGGCCACATTACTGGCAACAAGAGGCTTGAGCGAGAAGGTAAGGTAGATCAGGTAAAAGGCGCGGTCCACAACGCGGTGGGGGATGCCAAGGACTTTGCTAAGAAAGCCTTTAAGCGCTCCTGAGGAATTTTGCGGCGAAACGTTTGGATTCGAGGCCTAAGATGCCCATATACGAACGTTGAGCAATCATGGAGCCGCATCCAAGGAGATAGCGCTCACTCCGCGCGGAGGTTTTTAATGCCGGGGCACAGAATCAAGCTCACAAAATCCGAGGAAGTTGCGGAACGAACTATGGCGTTTCACTTCACTCGGCCTGCCGCATTTGATTTCCAGGCCGGACAGACCATGGATATCACCCTGATTGACCCGCCAGAGACAGACGCGGAAGGCAATGTCAGAACCTTCTCTATCGCAAGTTCGCCCTTTGAAGATCAGCTCATGATTGCCACGCGCATGAGAGACACGGGATTCAAACGCATATTGCGCAATGCATGCCCCGGCCTGGAGGTTGACATCGTAGGCCCTGACGGATCGCTGACGCTCCACAAGGATGCAAAAAGGCCGGCAGTCTTCCTTACCGGTGGCATCGGGATTACGCCTTTTCTAAGCATCGTTCGCCAAGCGGCGCACGACAAATCAAAGCGCGAGATATATTTGATCGATTCCAACCGCCGACCGGAGGATACCCCATTTCTCGACCTCCTGAAAGATCTGGATGCGGAATGCTCGCACTTTCATTTCATCGCCACCATGACCAAGATGCAGACGTCGCATCAATCATGGATCGGAGAGACAGGGTTGGTTGATGCAGCGATGCTATCGAGGCATCTTTCCCATACGGTAAGACCTGTCTATTACATCGCGGGACCACCGCAGATGGTCACTGCCATGCGAAAGCTACTGTTGACCGCTCAGGTGGATGAACAAGACCTTCGTTCAGAGGAATTCTCTGGTTATTAAAGCGGCGTACTCATCCGTTTGCCTGGCAACCGAGAATCGGCAAGAAAAGAAAAGTTCGCGGACGGCGGCATCGTCGCGCCCCCCCCCGCGACTGGGCTGCGAACAGATCAGCTTTCGCAATATCTGGGTGAGGGAAGTCAAGTAGCGTTTCGATTGGCAGGGCGTTGTCATTTTGCTGCGGACGGTCATGTACTGCCGGATCCCGCCATTAAGGTCATCGATAGCTTGTTGCCCGTATAGGAGAGCTCATAGCTGAACGAGGAACCTACGGACTCCGATCTTGTCACCACTCCATATCGCCAAAAGTTCTCCAAGTACCTGGAAGAGCAGACATGCTCGATTTTCAGGAGAACTCATATTCATCCGTACGGCGGTTGCTTCCATTCTGAAGAAATTAGTCGAGAAGATACCCATCTCCTGCATGTAGTTCTACGCGCATGTGCTCGATGCGTCGGCGGACTTGGCGGCAATGCTGAGTGGGCAGTCTGGGGGTGGATTTTTGGCTTCCGTTGCAACCCACGTGGCTGACTAATCTGGGCTTATGCGCCAATTGACTGCCTTATTGACTGCCACAGCGAAAAGGCAGCATTGATGCGTCACGCTAAATTGTCGAGAGGAGTTTAAAGGCGCGGGTCGGGATCGAACCGACGCATAAAGGTTTTGCAGTTTTGGGAGTTTCATCTAATTAGTTGATAAAACTGGGCTTTTTCGTCGAATGTAGTGCCCCAAGCAGGGTGGTTTTAGTACGGTTTTGTGCCTTGTTGGCTGCCAATTGGATGCCATAAATTTTCGAGCTTTTGCCGTATCTACTCATGCACTGGATGCTAGGTAACGCGCCCTCCCATAACAAGAGTCAGACTGTCTAGTGTCTTGCTGATTTGCGCGAAGCTGAGAGGATCAAGATCTACACTAGGTCGCGGCGCGCTTACCGGAGTCAGGCCTGGCAGATAAAGTTCGCGCCGGTTATATGAATTCTGCGCGGGATGTCGATCTATATTGCCAATTCGGGCGTAATTCATGGGGTTTATGTCTGCCCTGGAATGAGCGGTTCGCCGCGCTGCACTGAATTTGACACAGTGTCACAACCAAGTGATTTTTCCAAGAATTCCGCACGAACACAGATCAATAGTGGGTTACGCTGCAAGCTAACCACGCAAAAGACTTCGGAGCGAAGCTTGTTCCGATAATCATAATTTCGGCTCAATCGCCAGCGACGAGTCCCTCGGAATCTGTAGCACAGGTGTATCCGTCACAGCCTGTCTAAGGATCGCTGGAAGATCTTTGAACTGCCGACACTTGGAGGCAATACCATGGCGCTACTTCGCAGGAAGTCATTTGCACCTACTTGTTGTAGCGTGATGCTGTTCTTGTTCGCTGTGATGGCCGGCAGGGTAGCGTTGGCACAAAGCGCCGTGGACGGTGCAGTGGCCGGTACGGTGCTGGACAGCAGTGGAGCTGCGCTGCCCAACGCTGTGGTCGTGGTTCATAACACTGCCACCAATGCCGATGTGACAGCAGTGACCGATGGCAGCGGATACTTCCGCGTCTCGCGTCTCGTGCCGGGTATCTACACGGTCACGGTCAGCGTCTCTGGATTCTCTGAGTACTCCGCTTCGCATGTGACGGTTGAAGTCGGTAAGCTTACCGAAGTGAAGCCGACCCTCGGTGCGGCCGGCACCTCCGCCACGATCGATGTCAGCTCGGAAGTTCCGGTGATCAACAACGAAAGCTCGGACTTTACCAGCGAATTCAATCCTACCGCGCTGAGCACGCTGCCCATCAACGGTCGTCACTGGACCGCCTTTGCCCTCAATTCTCCCGGTGTAACGCTGGGCAACAGCGCTTTTGGTCTGGTCACATTCCGCGGCGCCTCTAATCTTCAGAACAACTTCATGGTCGATGGTTCGGACGACAACCAGTCGTTCCAATCGGTTGAGCGCGGTTACACCCGCGTCGGCTACTCTTCGCCGCAGGACGCCATTCTCGAGTTCCAGGTGCTCACCTCGAACGTCTCCGCGCAGTATGGCCGCGCTGAAGGCGGCGGCGTCAACGCCGTCACCCGTTCCGGCTCCAACCAGTTCCACGGCGACGCGTTTGAGTACTATCGCGACAACGACTTTGGCGCGACCAACCCCTTCAACACCCTTGTCGTTCCGGTTCCAGGCACCACCACGGGCGCCACCGAGACCATCCATATCAAGCCAACCGACAAGCGCCACCAGTACGGCGGCAGCTTCAGTGGTCCGCTCGTCAAGGACAAGCTCTTCTTCCTTTTCGCCTTCGACCAGCAAAAGCGCAACTTCCCCTCGGTCGCCACGCCCACTCCGCAGTTCCTGCAGGATACCAACTCCGCCGATAACAGCTGCACCATCAAAGGCGGCACTACCGTCACCGACGCGCAGACCTGCGCTCTCGATCGCGGCGTTCCCCAGGCTGACATCAACGCGGCCATGGCGTACATCAGCGGCCAGAGCGGTCTTGCTCCACGTAAGGGCGACCAGATCCTCAACTTCGCCAAGCTCGACTACAAGATCAACGACAAGAACAACGCGTCAATCATCTACAACCGCATGCGCTGGGACTCGCCCAACGGCATCCAGACCAACCTCGTTAACCGCCGCGGTATCACCTCCTTCGGTAACGACTTCGTGAAGGTCGACTCCATCATCGGCAAGATCGACACCGTCGTGACGCCGAAGATGATCAACGAGTTCCGCATCGAGTACGCGCGCGACTACGAGTTCGAAAACGGCGACACGCCGCTCGCCAACGAGCCCACCACCACTGCCGGCGGCTTGCCCCCGGGGGTCTCCATCACGCCGAACTCCGGCTTCTCCATGGGCACCCCCTACTACGTGCCGCGTTCCAGCTACCCCAACGAGTCGGAAGAGGACGCGGTGGACAACCTCACCTGGACCCTCGGCAACCACACCCTCAACATCGGTGGTGAGTATCGCTGGGCGCAGGACAACATCATCGACGTCGACTACGAGCACGGCCTCTTCACCTACGCGCAGCTGGCTGACTGGTTCACCGACTTCGCTCACACCGCCGATGCTCCCACTCCAACCGCCACTACCGTCGGCTGCGACTCAAAGCGCGATACCGGTGCCGGCGCTCTTCCGTGCTACACCGGCGTGCAGCAGGCGTTCGGCCATCCGCAGTTCGTCTACCACACCAACGATTACGCCGGTTACGTACAGGACGACTGGAAAGCCTTCAGGCGCCTCACCATCAACCTCGGCATTCGGTACGACTTCGAGCAGTTGCCGGCGACGAAGATCCCCAACGCCAACATCCCGCAGACCGGAGTCTTCCCCAGCGACAAGCACAACTTCTCGCCGCGCGTGGGCTTTGCCTGGGATGCCTTCGGCAGCGGCAAAACGCTGGTGCATGCCGGCTTCGGAATGTACTACGGCCGTATCCAGAACGGCATGATCTATGACGCTCTGAAGGGTACTGGATCGTCGAACGCACAGTTCTCGGTTACCACGACGCAGTCGGCCGCGAACGCGCCGTTCTATCCCAACATCGTTTCCACCGCTACGGCGCCCGCAGTTTCGAACATCGCGGCGTTCGCTCCCAACTTCAAGAATCCCTACTCGGAAGAGTTCAACGTCAGCATCCAGCAGGACCTCGGCTGGAAGACCATCTTGGGTATCGCTTATCTGGGTTCGCTCGGTAAAGCGCTGCCGAACTTCGTCGACAACAACATCGCTCCCGCGACCCAGACCAAGACCTGGACATTCACCAACGGTCCGCTGTCCGGCGACGTCTGGACCGTGCCGCTGTATACGGCGCGCATCAACCCTGCCTACAACGTGCTGACGCTGATCACCAGCAATATCAACACCAACTACAACGCGCTGGTGGCTACAGTGGATCATCGTCTTTCCAAGGGTGTGCAGGTTTCGGCAAGCTACACCTGGTCTAAGGCGATGGACTACAACATGAACCAGTCGGCGATTTCCGATACCAACGATCCCACCGACCCCTTTACCCTGCATCCGGACTACGGCCGCTCGGCCAATGACCTCCCGCAGCGTTTCGTCGGCAACATCACGTTCATGCCCACCTTCCACTTGGTCAACAAGTTCGCTTCGCTGGCAGCCAACGGATGGACGCTCGCGCCTCTCTGGACCGTGCAGTCGGGCTTGAGCTACAGCTACGGCCTCTCGGGCGGCACGGCTCTGGCGGGCGGCGGCACCACCTTCAACGGCTCCGGCGGCACGCCCACCTCGGCGGCCGGCAGCGAAGGCGAGTACATCGACTTCAAGGCCTATCCCCAGTATGCTTCATCGGATGTCTTCAAGACCGGCATCTATCCGTCGCGTAACACCCAGACCGGTGTCACCATGGATGAGGTCGATGTGCGTCTCAGCCGTGGCTTCACCTTCGCCGAGAAGTACAAGCTGACCCTGTCGGGTGAGGCCTTCAACATCCTCAACCGCCAGAACCTCACGGCCTACAACACCGGCGCGTATACGCTCACGACCGGTACTACAGCCAACGTCGGTTCGGCCAACTACGTCTCCACCTTCGGAACCCCCAGCGGCGCAGCCAACACGATCTTCCGCGAGCGGCAGATCCAGTTCGTCGGTCGCTTGGAGTTCTAGAAGCTCCTAAACCGTAAGACCGGCAGTCGACCCAATACCGGTCTTCTTTGTGCCTACAGAAACCTATTTGGTCAACGAGGTAAGGTTATGAGAGAAATTTCGCGGCGGCTCCTGATGCAACGGGCGTTGACGGGTACGGCGTTGTTCGGAGCGCGCAACTGGCTGGCTGAGGCGCAGCGTGTAGCAGCAGTCATGCAAGCCGGGGCACCTGGCTCCTCCATTATTCCTCCCACAGGAATTGCGGAGAGCCAGCCGAAGCTTCAAGGAATTCGGCGAGTGATTGTGGACACCGACCCGGGTAACGACGATGCATTGGCGCTTCTGATGGCTCTAACGCATCCGCAAATCGCAGTGGAGGCGGTGACTGTATGTCCGGGAAATATGGGCATCGAAAAGTACGATCAGCAGGTCCGAAATGCGCTCTATGTGGTGGACCTGGCGGGTAAGGGCGGCAAGGTGCCGGTGTATCGCGGGATGGCACACCCGATCCTGAACCAGCCATATCCGGTGGCGACGTTTATTCATGGCAAGTACGGGCTGGGTGAGGTAGAGGTCACGGAAGTAAAGCAAAAGGCGGAGCCGGAGCACGCGGTGGATGCGATGCGAAGACTCGTAAATGCGTCGCCGGGTGAGGTGACAATCCTGGCTCTTGGCGGTCTCACCAATGTCGCGATGGCAATGTTAATGGACGATGCGTTCACTCGCAATCTGCGCGGCGTGATTTTCGTAGGCGGCAAATATGCATCGCCAGGAATGGCGCCGGGGTACAACGTCCTGGTGGATCCGGAAGCAGCGGACATCGTCGTACGCTCCGGTATAAAGCTCACAATGGTAGGCGACGCGAGCCGGCGAGACTCCATTCTGGTGGAAGCAGACTATGACAGGGCGGCGAAGCTGGATACGAGGCTGAGCCGGTTCTTCATCGCGTCCAATGCGTTGCGGCGGACCTACGAGATGAAGTATCGAGGTACTGCCGGCTCGATCAACGCAGATCCGCTGGCGATAGCGATGGCAGTTGATCCCACGATAGGTCAGAAGTATATGTCGGTAGCAATGAAAGTCGAGCTGGAAGGGAAGTACACGCGTGGCCTGCTGGTGTATGGCGAGGACATCTACTCCGGACATCCGGTGCCGCCCGGCAATGTGGACGTTTGCATTGAAGCGGACTCAGCGAAGTTCAAGGAGATGGTGTTCGAGACGCTCAAGTCAGGTTGACCATGAAGGTTTCATGATTCCCCAGATAAACCAGAAGGAATCCGCGATGCACTGGACAGTTTGCCCCTCGTCCTATACGGAAGAGTTGCCTAGTATGGAGACTTCGGCGATGCACCACAGATTCTTGCGGAACAATGTACTCGGCGGCATGCAGTTGATGTGGAGGCTGTCCCGCAGTGAAGACGTGCTTTCGAACGTTGAGTGTTGGAAAGGGGAGGTAGCCTTGTGACGAAAAAGCTCGCAACATTTACTAGACAATCCACTCCATTCACTCGCCGTCAAACTGGCAGCCCAAATCAAAACGCTCCCGCCATCGTTTCACAACCGAATTCTCTTCCATCACTCAAGGAAATCCTCAATCTTCCTGCTTTCCGCGGTGCTGAGCTCATCTACGGAAACACGCAGATTGACCAGCCGGTAACCTGGGTGCATGTTGCCGAGATTATGGATGTGTGGCGCTTTCTCACTGGTGGAGAGCTGCTCCTCAGCACTGGCCTGGAGTTAGTGCGCGTTAGTGCAGCGGCACGTCATGCATACATCCGGGGACTTGCGAAGGCCGGTGTGCGCGCATTGGCATTGGAGCTCGTGCAATGGATCACCGAGGTGCCGCAGGACCTCCTCGATAGTGCGGCGGAGTTCGACTTTCCGATCGTTGTGTTCCGTAACGAAGTTAGCTTCAGCGAACTCACGCGAGCCGCCCATCAGGAAATCCTGAGGCCCGAACCAGCCCATCGCCTTGAATCTACCATGCAGATGATTCTCAACAGCCTGATGGTGACGGGATACGATCGCGCTCTGATCCATAGCGAGCTCGGTCCACTGCTCGCTCTTCCGCCTCGCCCTCGCACAACTCTGTTGGTCACGCTCGAAGCGTTATTGGACGCTGAATTCAACATGGCTGAGACTGCGCGAAAGCTGGGTGTCCGCCGGCAAAGCATCTATTACAGGCTTGATCAGCTGACGGGATTGCTCGGCTCATTGGCCGATCCCTCCAGGAAATTGGGATTTCTCGTTGCGTTTTCGCTGCTTCGCCGCAGCCAGCCACAGCTGATCGGCACAGAACGACCGAACACTTTGGCGATAAGAAACCCTGCCAAAGGTTGACTGACTCGGCCTGTCCGTCCAAGGGGCCGACCTCACCCGCAGAAGAAGTCTTATAAGGAGCCTAAGAACCAAATGTCTCAATCGATCGCACAAACAACGCTCATCAATCACTGGATTGGCGGAGCAGTCTCGCAGGCAAGTCCGCTCCGGACGGGCCCTGTCTGGAACCCTGCCACAGGTGTACAGGTTGGCGAAGTCAACTTCGCCTCTGTGGCTGACGTCGATCACGCGGTTGCTACTGCGAAGAGCGCTTATACCGGCTGGCGAAAGACTCCGCTGTCTCACCGAACGGAGATTCTCTTCAACTTTCGCAATCTCATCGATCAAAATCGCGACCGCCTGGCTCAAGTCATCTCAACCGAGAACGGCAAGACCTTGGCGGATGCACATGGTGAGATTGCTCGTGGTCTTGAGAATGTGGAGTTCGCCTGCGGTATTGCCGCGCTCCTCAAAGGCAGCTACTCAGAGCAAGCCAGCACGGGTGTCGATGTGTATCAGATTCGCCAGCCTCTTGGCGTCGTTGCCGGCATCACTCCGTTCAACTTTCCGGCGATGGTCCCTCTATGGATGCTCTCGAACGCGATCGCCTGTGGCAATACATTCATCTTGAAACCTTCGGAGAAAGTGCCATCCGCAAGCCTGCTGCTGGCGGAGCTCGCGCATGAAGCCGGTGTGCCTGAAGGAGTCTTGAACGTGGTTCACGGCGACAGGGTCGCGGTGGACCGTCTGCTCGCCCATCCTGACATTCGCGCCATCAGTTTCGTGGGCTCGACCCCGGTGGCAAAGTCGATTTATGAAACCGGTACGCGCAACGGCAAGCGTGTGCAGGCGCTCGGCGGCGCCAAGAACCACATGTTGGTCTTGCCGGATGCAGATGTGGAGTCCGCTGCGGATGCCGCCGTCTCCGCTGCGTATGGTGCGGCAGGGCAGCGATGCATGGCAATCTCGGTCATCGTTGCGGTCGGCTCTGTGGCGGATCCTCTGGTCGCCGCGATTCGCAAGCGGATTCCAAACATCAAGATTGGCCCCGGCCTGGAACAAGGAAGTGAAATGGGTCCGCTGGTGACGCGCCAGCATCGTGATCATGTTGCAGGCTTTCTTGATTCAGCTCTGGCCGAAGGTGCATCGATTGAAGTGGATGGGAGGGACGAAGCTCGCGCTTCTCGCGACGGGTTCTTTCTGGGAGCATCCTTGCTCGACCATGTCTCACCTGGAACCAGATGCTATAACGAAGAAATCTTTGGCCCTGTGCTCAGCATAGTCCGCGTGCAAACCTATGCCGAAGGGCTACAGATCATCAACGACAATCCCTTCGGCAACGGAACGGCCATCTTCACGCAAAACGGAGGCGCGGCTCGTCGATTCCAGTTTGAGGTCGAAGCCGGCATGGTCGGCATCAATGTGCCGATTCCCGTGCCAGTGTCGTACTACAGCTTTGGCGGTTGGAAGTCCTCGCTCTTTGGCGATCTCCATATGTATGGGCCCGAGGGGATCCAGTTCTACACTCGCGGCAAAGTCATCACAAGCCGCTGGCCCGATCCCGGCACAAGCAAAGTTGATCTCGGGTTTCCACAGGTGCGCTGAGAACGAATAATCTCGGCGCAGCCGCGATGCGTCAATTCCATCCTCCGCAGTTCCAGTTTTGCAAACGGCCAACAATGGGAGAGTCAAGCAGCAAGATGAGTGAACCTACGAGCTTCCACGCGCAATCGCCCACACCGGCAGAAATCGTCACGCGCTTCCCGGACCTCCATCCGGCGTTTGACAAGACAGCCGCCGTCGCCGAAGCCCACCGCTGTCTCTACTGCTTCGACGCCCCCTGCATGGGCGCTTGTCCCACGCATATCGATGTCCCCAAGTTCATTAAGAAGATCGCCACCGGCAACTTCGAAGGCTCCGCCAAAACCATTCTCGAAGCTAACATTCTCGGAGCATCCTGCTCCCGCGCCTGCCCGGTAGATGTCCTCTGCGAAGGCGCCTGCGTCATGCACCGCTACAACAAGCAGCCCATCGAAATCGGCCGCCTGCAGCGCTTCGCCATGGACGCCCTTCACGCCTCCGGCGCTCCACTGCCATTCCCCCCGGGTCCAGACACTGGCAAGCGCGTCGCCCTCATCGGCGGTGGTCCCGCCTCGCTCGCCTGCGCCGCCGAGCTGCGCCGCCGCGGCATCGCTGCCGACATCTTCGATGCCCGCTCACTCCCGGGCGGCCTCAACACCTACGGCATCGCCGAGTACAAACTCCCGCTCGCCGAATCCTTGCGCGAAATAGACCTCCTCTCGCAGCTCGGCGTCACCTTCCACTTCAACACCACTGTCGACGCTACGAAGCTATCGCAGCTAGAGGAATCCTACGACGTTTTCTTCCTCGGCATGGGCCTCGGGGCCATCCACAAGCTCGGCATCGCCAACGAAGACACCCCCGGCGTTACCAACGCGCTCGACTACATCGCCGGCTACAAATCCGGTGCCATCACCACTGCCCCCGCAAAGGTCGCCATCGTCGGCGCTGGTAACACCGCCATCGACGCCGCCAACGCTGCCCTACGCCTAGGCGCCACCGAAGTCCACATGGTCTACCGGCGCGGACCCGAGCAAATGTCCGCCTTCAGCTTCGAGTACGAGCACGCCAAGCAGGAAGGCGTAAACTTCCTCTGGCACGTCAAGCCCACCGGCCTCGTCGGCACCACCAAGCTCGAAGCCCTCTCGCTCGTTTCACTCGAGTCCACTGCCGACGGCTCTCTCGTCCCCAAGCAGGGCGGGGAATTCACTCTTCCCGTTGACCTCATCGTCCTCGCCATCGGCCAAGCCACGCACACCGAGTTCCTCGGCACCGAAAAGCTCAAGCTCGAACGCGGTCGCATCCTAATCGATCGCGCCAGCGGCCAAACCTCCAACCCCAAGTACTTCGCCGGCGGCGACTGTACCAACGGCGGCCGAGAAGTCGTAGACGCCGTAGCCGACGGCAAGCGCGCAGGCATCGGCATCGCCGCATCCCTCGCCGCCACACCGGCGTCCACTACAGCTAGCGCCTCAGGAGACCAAAAATAATGCCGACCCTCGAAACCATCTTCGCCGGCATCAAGTGCCTCAACCCCTTCTGGCTAGCTTCAGCGCCGCCCACCAACTCCGGCGAGCAGATCATGCGCGCCTTCGACGCTGGCTGGGGAGGTGCCGTCTGGAAGACCATCGGCGCGCCTGTCACCAACGTCAGCTCGCGCTACTCTTCGATCGACTGGGCCGGCCAGAAAATGATGGGCTTCAACAACATCGAGCTCATCTCCGACCGCCCGCAGCAGACCAACCTCGACGAAATCCGCGAAGTCAAACGCCGCTATCCCAAGCACGTCGTCATAGCCTCGCTCATGGTCGAATCCAACCCCCAGGCCTGGCACGACATCGTCGACCGCGCCGAAGACGCCGGCGCCGACGGCCTCGAGCTCAACTTCGGCTGCCCGCATGGCATGTCCGAGCGTGGCATGGGTTCCGCCGTAGGCCAGGTGCCGGAGTACTGCCAGCAGATCACCGAGTGGGTCAAAGAAAGGGCTCGCACCCCGGTCATCGTCAAACTCACCCCCAACATCTCGGACATCCGCATCCCCGCCCGCGCCGCCAAGCGCGCCCGCGCCGACGCGCTCTCCGCCATCAACACTATCAACTCCATCACCGGCATCAACCTCGATACACTTGAGCCCCGCCCCATGGTTGACGGCAAATCCTCCCACGGCGGCTACTGTGGCCCCGCTGTCAAACCCATCGCCCTCAACATGGTCCAGCAGGTCAATTCCGACTTCACCGACGGTACACCGCTCCCCATGTCCGGCATCGGCGGCATTGGCACCTGGCAAGACGCCGCAGAGTTCATCCTCCTCGGCTGTGGCAACGTGCAGGTCTGCACCGCCGCCATGCACTACGGCTATCGTATCGTCGAAGACATGGCCGACGGCCTGCTTTCGTGGATGCGCCAGAAAGGCTACAGCACCATCGACGACTTCCGCGGCCACTCGCTGCCCAACGTCCGCGAGTGGAAGAACCTCAACCTCAACTACCGCGTCGTCGCAGAGATCCACCCCGATAAGTGCATTGGCTGCCAGCTCTGTTACACCGCTTGTTGGGACGGCGCCCACCAGTGCATTCACATGGACCGCACCGAAGGCAAAGTCATCACCTTCGCCGGCACTGACCCCCGCTACGAGATGCACGTCCCCAACCCGCACAACATGCCCACGCCCGACCAGCGTTTCGCGCAATCGGTCAAAACCATCTCCACCACCCCTATCCCCAAGCTCGACCTCGACGGCGCCGGTACCACCGGTCCTTACGCCACACCTCTCAGCCGCATCCCGCGCATCGACGAAGACGAGTGTGTCGGTTGTAACCTCTGCTCCCTCGTCTGCCCAGTCCCGGACTGCATCACCATGGAACGCCGCGACGACCCCACCATCACCCCCAACACCTGGGCCGAACGCGTAGCCGCCGACGCTGTCCCAGTCGGCGCCACCGATACCAACCAAGGCAATCCCAACCACTCGTAACTTGAGCCGTTGGAGAGTTCGAAGTCTGGCAGATCAAAGGCAACGCCGCCAAGGTCTTCTCCCGCAGCGAGCTTGTCGTCGACAACACAACGCAGCCCGGCGAATTCCTCGGCGCCACAAGCCGCGGCAAATTCATCAAGCGCAATGCCAACGCAGGAGGCCTCTAACACTTTGCTCGAGCCCATCCACCATCCCGGTACGCCCACCGCCCCCGCATGGGAAGTCGACCCACGCCTCTACAACGAAGATCTCGCGCCCACAATCCCCGCTCGCCGCACCTGGTCCACCTATAACTACATCGCCCTCTGGTTCTCCATGTCCATGGAGGTCACCACCTACATGCTTGCCGCCTCACTCATCGCCGGCGGGATGGACTGGAAGCAGGCCGTCTTCACCATCCTGCTCGGCAACCTTATCGTCCTCATCCCAATGCTCCTAAATGCCCACGCCGGCGCCAAGTATGGCATTCCGTTCCCGGTGTTCGTCCGCGCCAGCTTCGGCCCCGTCGGCGCCAACATTCCCGCCATCCTCCGAGCCATCGTCGCCTGCGGTTGGTTCGGCATCCAGTCCTGGATCGGCGGCACCGCCATCGCGCAGATGGTCAACGTCCTCGCGCCCAACACCGTCAACATGCCCTGGGTCGTTGCCGTCTGCTTCCTCGGCTTTTGGGGCCTTAACATGTACGTCGTCTGGCGCGGCGTGGAATCCATCCGCTTCTTGCAGAGTTACTCCGCGCCCTTCATGGTCGTCATGTCACTCATGCTGCTCATCTTCATGTGGCATAAGGCCGGCGGCTTCGGCCCCATGATGGCCGCCCCCAGCCACTTCACCAACAACCACGACTTCCTCCACTTCTTCTTCCCAGCCCTCACGGCCATGGTCGGCTACTGGGCCACGCTCTCGCTCAACATCCCCGACTTCACCCGCTACGCCAAGAATCAGGAATCCCAACTCGTCGGCCAGGCCTTCGGTCTTCCCGTCGCCATGGTCCTCTACTCGTTCCTCGGTATCGCCGTCACGTCCGCCTCCACCGTTGTCTTCGGCCATCCCATCTGGTCACCCGTCGAGCTCCTCGGCAAGTTCCACCAACCCCTCATCGCCTTCCTCGGCCTTATCGCTCTCCTCGTCGCCACGCTCAACGTCAACATCGGCGCCAACGTCGTCGGACCTTCCAATGACTTCGCCAACCTCGCGCCCAAATACATTGCCTTCCGCACCGGCGGCCTCATCACCGGCTTCCTCGGCCTCGCTATCATGCCCTGGCGCCTCGTCTCGAGCTCGCACAACTACCTTGGCTGGCTGGTTGACTACTCCGGTCTCCTCGGCCCCGTCGCCGGCATCATGGTCGCCGACTACTTCCTTGTCCGCCACACCAAGCTCGACACCGCCTCGCTCTACCGCCGCAACAGCATCTACGAGTACCGCAACGGCTTCAACCTCATCGCACTTTTTGCGCTCCTGGTCGGTATTGCCGCCGCGCTCATCGGCCGCTTTGTCCCCAGCCTCGAAGAACTCTTCAAAATGGCATGGTTCGTCGGCTTCTTCCTCTCCGGCACCATCTATTACCTGCTCATGCTCACCCAGTCGAGCAACCCCGAAACCCATACCGCAACCAAGCTAAATTAGCCACCCAACGGAGTACACCATGAGCCCCACCGAAACCCTCCCCGACCTCATGCACGGCATGACCACCGAAGAAATCTGCGACATCACCCGCAAACACAACTACGGCACCTGGCGTTATCAAAAGGCCTGGAACCCCATCCAGATGGTGGACGCCCAGGACTCGCACATCATCGATGGCAACGGCAAGCGTTACCTCGACTTCTCCTCGCAGCTCATGTGCATGAATCTCGGCCACAAGAACGCCGCCGTCATTGAGTCCATCGCCGCCCAGGCCCGCGAACTCCCCTACGCCATGCCCGGCTACGCCACCGCCACCCGTGCCGAGCTCTCCAAGCTCCTCCTCGAAGTCGTGCCCTCCACGCTCACCAAGTTCTTCTTCGCCACCTCCGGCACTGAAGCCAACGAGGCGGCCTTCAAAATCGCTCGCATGTACACCGGCAAGTCCAAAATCATCGCGCGCTATCGCAGCTATCACGGGTCTACAACCGGCAGCATAGCCGCAACAGGTGATCCAAGACGCTGGGCCATGGAACCCGGTGGCAAAGGCCCCGGCATCATCTTCTCGCCCGAAGTCAACTGCTACCGCTGCCCCATCAAGCACACCTACCCGCAGTGCGGCATCGCCTGCGCCGACTACCTCGAGCACATGATCCGCAACGAGTCAGACGTCGCTGCCGTCATCGTCGAACCCATCGTCGGGACCAACGGCGTCCTCGTCCCGCCCGACGAATACTTTCCCAAGCTCCGCAAAATCTGCGACGACAACAACGTCCTCATGATCGCCGACGAAGTCATGACCGGCTGGGGGCGCACCGGCAAGTGGTTTGCTGTCGACCACTGGGGCATCCAGCCCGACATCCTCGTCACCGCCAAGGGAATAACCTCCGCCTACGTCCCCCTCGGCCTGACCGCCACAACGCAGAAAATCGCCGACTTCTTCGTCGACCACTTCTTCGCCCACGGTCACACCTACGAAGCCCACCCCATGACGCTCGCCCCCGCCGTCGCCACCATCAAAGAGATGCAGCGCCTCAACCTCGTCGACCGCGCCGTCGAACTCGGCCCCTACATCGAAGCCAAGCTGCAAGACCTCAAGCTACGCCATCCCAGCATCGGTGACATCCGCGGCAAAGGCCTCTTCTGGGCCGTCGACCTCGTCAAAAACCGCGACACGAAGGAGCCCTTCAACACCTACGCCGACAAGGTCGCCGGCATTGCCTCACTCGTCGATCAAATCGCCGGCAAGATGATGGCCGACGGCGTCACCTGCCAGGCCTGGGTCTCGCACTTTGTCATCGCGCCTCCGCTCATCATCACCAAAGAAGAAATCGACTTCGGCATCGCCGTCCTCGACAAGCACCTCCACATGGCCGACGAAAAATGCACCACCGGCCTGCCCTCCGACCTAACCAGCATCACCTCCGACAGCTAAGAGAGCTGTCGGAGATGACGTTGAAGACCGGGAACGGGATGCCGTACTTTGCGCCAGCGGGAGCGTTGGCGAGCATGTAGGTAGTGCCTCCATGAACATGGAGAACCAAAACGCGACGCAGTTGCAGGTAGACCATGTGCGCTGTGCCGGGAGGGTCGGCGCGAGGTCGCCGTTGTAAAGGCGCGCGTCGCTTCATTTTTATCGAACAGCTCTCCTCTTTGTCCACCCCGAATATGGGCAGGACGCATCTACTTCCTGTTTTTCATCCCATGAGGTCTGAAGATAGCCACGATGCTGGTTTATGCGTCGGTCGTCTTTTTCGGACGGGGTCAATCTGTCAAAAGACACCCTTTCATCTCCAAAAGTTTGACAGAGTGTCACAATTACATGATTTTTCCGACAAAAACCATTCGAGTATTTAGATTCCCGCGCTACTATTACGGCAAGCCAACCTACAAAGAGAGCCTCCAGGTTTGCTCCGATAATTACAGGTTTCTGTCCAATAGCCAGCAAAGATCCCCGATGAGTCCCTCGGTATCAGTGGCATAGCTGTATCCGTCACTGGTCAACTGTCGATCGCCCTTTCAACAGCATTGAACTAAGGAGATCTGAATCGTGCGCATTTCTGTTCTCAATTTGAGGAAGTTAGCCCTTACCTTCGTAGCACTCGGATCAATATGTTGGGGATCAATATATGGATACGCACAGAATGCCGTCTCGACTGGCTCTCTAACTGGCACGGTGCATGATCCGAGCGGAGCTTCGTTACCGAACGTTAAGGTAGTCGTGGTGAGCGAATCGACTGGCGTAACTCTCCCCTCGATTACAAACCCGGATGGCATCTTCAGTTACCCAGCCTTGCCGGTGGGCATCTATACAGCGCGGTTCAGCGTGGCTGGATTCAAGGCAACTGAGATTAGGAATATAACGATAGGCGTTGGCCATGTTACCGATGCGTCCGCGACCCTCGTAGTCGGCGATCTGTCGCAGGAGGTAGAGGTTGAGGCGACCAACTCCGACCTGAACCCGACAGACACCGGCATCGGAACGTTGATTCAGAAGAGCACAATCGACGGCCTTCCCCTGGCAGGTCGCCGTTATACCGACTTCGCTCTGCTCACCCCGAACGTCACGACCGACGGCGAGTTCGGGCACATTACCTTCGCAGGCCAGCCGGGTGGGCAGCTCTCGGGATATAACAACACCGCCGGCGGCGCTTCGAACAACAACGGATCAAGCACGTTTACCGTCGACGGAGCCAACGCAACAAGTTACTACTACGGTGACAACCGCGGCTTTACCCGTATCCCGTACATCTTCGGACTGCAATCGATTGAGGAGTTCCAGGTTCAGGCCGGTGTCTACAACTCAGCTTATGGCGGTGCCGGCGCGGGCTTCATCAACACCGTAACGAAGTCGGGCACGAGCAAGTATCACGGCGATGCGTTTTACAACAACACCAACTCCGGCACCGGAGCCAACGATGCGATCGACAAGCGCGCTGGCAACCCCAAGCTGGCCGATGTATTGCAGCAGTTTGGGGCCGATCTCGGCGGACCGATCGTGAAAGAAAAGCTTTTCTTCTATTTCGACTACGAACAGCAGCGCGACCGGTACCCTCTGTACGCAGCCTCGACGGCGCAGGCAGCGACAACCCTCCAAAGTTTCGCTCCGAGTGGTTATACCTATCCCAGCACCACGGCACTGCCCGCCCCGAACTCTCATTACCCGGTCGCAGCGACACTTTCCGAAGATGAAGTAACCGCGAATCCGACCAATCCAATTTATCTGCAAGGCGTATCGAACGTTCTCAACCTCATTCACAGCAACCTGGGCCCCCGTGCGAGGCGTCGCGATGACCTCGAGTTCTTTCCCAAGGTCGATTGGCAGATCGGATCCAAGGATCATGTAACTCTGCTCTATAACTACAACAAGTTCAATGCACCGGGCGGTATCATTACCTTCAGTCCAGAGGCATTCGCCGGGATCGAAGCACTTGGAAACAACTACGTTCGCGACCATACGGCGGGCATTCACTGGACGAGAGTTCTCTCTTCTCAGACGGTCAACGATATTCACGCGAGCTTCAGCCGCGATGAGCAGTTCTCAGGTCCCAGCGGACTAGCCCCGGCAAACGCACCGGATATCGAGGTCGTTCCACCCTCATTCCTGATTCTTGGCAATGGCTTCGGCCAGGACGACATACGCGAGTACCAGTACGAGTTTAGTGATCACCTGACCTATACGCACGGCAAGCACACGCTCGAGGCTGGCTTCGACTACAACCACGACACGGACTCGGACAATAACTCGGGAGGCTTCTTGTTCCCGACGTACTTGTTCACCTCTCTCGAAGATTTTGCCCTCGGCAAGTGGGACATCTACCAGCAGAGCACAGGAAACCCGAAGTACAAGTTCAGCGCCCCGTTTTATGGGTTCTATGTCAACGACACGGTTCGCCTGGCCTCTAAACTCACCTTGACTGCCGGATTGCGCGAAGACTTCCAGGTGTTTCCAAATCCTGCCGGAAACCCGCTCCTTCCGTTCACCAGCAAGTTCAACAACCACTACAACCGCTGGTCGCCGCGGGTCGGTTTCTCCTATGAGCCGTTCGCTAAGACGGTCGTGCGCGGCGGGGCAGGCCTTTACTACGAATACTTTGAGGGCAGCAACTACCAGGCCTCAACCCAGGCTAATGGTGTTGCCAGCCAAAAGGCCAGCTTGTCACTGGCTGACTTCAGCTCTACGACGGTGGCAGCGAATCAGCCCGTTGTATTCCCGAACTCCCTGCCGTCGAACGATCCGCTCTTTGCTGCCGGCACCAACATCGTAACGATTGCACCAGGCTTCAAAACGCCATCGGTCTACAACGCAAGTCTGCAGATTGACCGGGAGATCGCCAGTCACACAATTCTGACGGTCGGCAGCATGTGGTCTCATGGTGTGCACCTGACTGCATCTACGGCTTATGACCTGAACCAGATTGCTCCAACTGGGACGACGACTTATGTTCTGCCGAATGGAACCACAACCACTGGCCCCAATCTGGATAGCGGGTTGATCCAGGATGGTTTGATTACTCCAAAGCTGGGACAGATCAACGCGCTGTTCAGCCCCGGTGTCAACAACTACATCTCCTTCTTCAGCCAACTGAACCGTCAGGTTGGACATGGACTATCTTCGGTCATCAGCTATACCCTGGCGAAGAGTACGCAGTCCGGTGTGGACTTTACCAACCAGTTCAACCTGAGCGACACGCATGGTCTTTCGCTGCTCGATCAACGCCAGCACATGGCGATCGCGCTCGTCTACAAGCCAACGATGACGTTTGCCAACCACACCGAGAATGCAATCCTCTCGGGCTGGCAGACCAGCCTTATCACTCAGCTCTACTCGGGGCGGCCATACACGGCCGTCATCGGCAATGCACCAAGCGGCGCTTATCTGAACGATTCGGCGGCCTTGCAGAGTACACCGAATACGGCTGCTGGACTGGTCGGCGGAGGCAATCAGGAAGGCATGTCTCCCTTCGATGGCATCAACAGCTATATCGGCCCGGGAATCGCTGAGACCGATTTTGGCCTCGAGCGCGTGTTTCAGGTCACGGAGAATCATCAGATCTCGTTGAAGTTCCGTGTCTTCAACGTGCTGAACACCGCGAACTACTACGTTGAAGCGGGTAGCGGCATCAACCAGATCAAATACACGGCATCCGGATCTACCTGCGGCGATGGCAAGACGTTAAACCAGACCTGCTACCTGACCCCTAATAATGCCGCGAACAATCCATCCAACCCCTTCCAGACAATAAGCCTGGTCTCGCAGGGAAACCCGCCACGTATTATGCAGTTAGCTTTTGCGTATAAGTTCTGAGTCCTTCGCTGGAACTTGTGCCACGTTCGCGCTGATGTTGACGTGGGCGTGGCTACAAGGAACGCGATGTGGCAGAAGAAGGCCATGAGATGCTGATGAACTCCGCATCGTGAGATGCAGGAAGCCAGAGAGGCGTTCCTATGATGACCCGGCTCACCGACTGTATAGGCTCTTCGCTTGAGAACATTCCCTCGCAACGCTCACTCGGTTGTTTTGCGCTGTCGCTAGTGGCTTTCGCCGTATCCGTGATTCCTGCCTCCGGGCAGGCTGCGCCGGTCGATCCTACGGCCGCCAAAGTGCAGCCGATTCTCGCCTCCAATTGCTATAGCTGCCACACCGCCAAGATGAAGGGCGGCCTGCGCGTGGACACGCTAGCGGCGATCCTCAAGGGCGGCGAGATGGGGCCTGCAATCGTTCCCGGATCTCCGGACGAAAGCCTTCTGGTGAAAGCCGTTCGCTACAAGGACAACGATCTGCAGATGCCTCCAAAGGGCAAGTTGCCGGACGCGGACATCTCAGCTCTTGAGGCGTGGATCAAAGCCGGCGCGCCGGACCTGCCAGTGGCGACGACCACTAGCGCTTCGGGCTTGCTACCTCCGGCGGTCTCAGCGCAGGAGCAATATTTCGAGACCAAGGTTCGTCCATTGCTCGTATCCAAATGCTACATGTGCCATACGGCGGATGCGGCGGGAGGTCTGCGGCTGGACTCGCGCGCGGGCGTAATGGCGGGCGGTCACGATGGTGCAGTGATTGACTCCGCGCATCCCGAGAACAGCCTGTTGCTGACGGCGGTTCACTACGGCAAACCTGGTCTGCAGATGCCACCCAAGGGGCCGCTCGACGACTCGCAGGTTGCGGTGCTGGAGCAGTGGATCAAGGACGGCGTGACATGGCCAACAAACTCGGGCATCAGCGTCGAGGCCGTGGTCACCGACAAGGACCGCGCGTGGTGGTCGTATACGAAGCCTCTCCGCCCGGAAGTTCCGAAGGTTGAGGGCAAATGGGCTTATAACGACATCGATCGCTTTGTGCTGGCGAAACTGGAGAGCGGCCACATGACTCCGGTGGCCGATGCGGACAAACGCACGATGATCCGCCGCGTCACCTATGATCTCACTGGCCTGCCGCCCACGCCTGCAGAGATCAACGCGTATCTCGCGGATAAGTCGACGGACGCCTATCCGAAGCTGGTGGATCGACTGCTCGCGTCCAAGGCTTATGCCGAGCGCTGGGCTCGTGTGTGGATGGATGTGGTTCGCTACTCCGACACGACGGGTGAGGGCGCGGACTATCCGATTCCGGAGATGTACAAGTACCGCGACTACATCGTGCAGTCATTTGCGGAGGACAAGCCGTACAACCACTTCATCCAGGAACAGATTGCCGGTGATCTGCTGCCCGCGAAGACGGAACCGGAGCACTGGAACAACATCATCGCCACTGGTTACCTGGCGAACTCGAATCGCTACGAAGATAACGTGTCGGACGCGGTGGACAATATCGGCTATGCCTATCTAGGCACGTCGGTTGCGTGCGCGCGCTGCCACAATCACAAGTTCGATCCGATACCTACCGCTGATTATTACGCGATGTACGGCATCCTCGCGAGCACGAAATACGCGCGATCGGGTGAGGAAGAGAAGCGCTACGAGCAGGACATGGTCTATCGTGATCCTAACGTCATCAAGAGCCGCGAGTATATCGACTTTCAAGCGCAGCTCAAGCCTGTGGCCGATACGATCAAGGCCGCGCATATGCTTCCGTACTTTGACGACATTCTTCCGGCACTCGAAGCTCGGCGGATGGCACTGTATGCGAACGCTCCGCACTTTGAGCAAGCGTACGCAGTAGCTGAAGGTACGCCGCACGACGAGAACATTCAGCCGCTTGGTGAGAAGAAGAATCGTGGCGACATTGTGCCGCGCCACTTCCTGCAGCTTGCAGGCAACTGGCAACTGCCACCAAATCTGAAGACGAGTGGACGCTTGGAGCTTGCGAACTGGATCGCTAGTGCGGAGAATCCGTTGACCGCACGGGTGATGGTGAACCGGCTCTGGCAGGAGCACTTCGGTCGCGGCATAGTAGCTACGCCAAATGACTTTGGAAAGCGCGGTGAAGCGCCGAGCAATCAAGCGCTGCTTGACTACCTCGCAACGGAGTTTGTCGCGAAGGGTTGGTCGATCAAGACGATGCAGCGCGAGATGGTGCTCTCGCATGTCTATCAGCTTTCGAGTCTCGATTCTGAGGCGGACGAGAAGGTCGATCCGGATAACATCGCTCTCTGGCGTCATTCGCCCGCACGTATGGATGCGGAAGAGATCCGCGACACGATGCTGGCGACCTCGGGCATGCTCGATACGAGTCCTGCAGGGGAACACCCGTTTCCGAAGGAGGCGGAGTGGAACTACTCGGGCCATGTGCCGTTCCACGCAGTGTATGAGACGAACCGCCGCACGCTCTACGTGATGACGCAGCGCAGCCGCCGGCATCCGTATCTTGGGTTGTTTGATGGTCCTGACAGCACGACCAGCGTGGGGACGCGCGACAGCAGCATCACGCCACTTCAGTCGCTTTATTTCCTGAACGGCGATTTCCCGAAGCAGTGCTCGGAGAAGCTGGCGGATAAGCTCGAGTCAGACCATGTTTCGACGAAGGATGAGATCAACGATGCCTTCCTGCTGATCTACGGGCGTCCCGCAAACAAGGATGAAGTGGTACATGCGCAGGAGTTTATCAACTCCGTCGCGAACATCTTGAAGGAACATGGAACGCCCGAACCGGTTGCCGCGTCTTCGCCGCTGAAGAGTGTGGCGTTGACGACCGGCGGCAGCACAGAACCATCGAAGACATCGCTATCCGATGCCGAAGCGCACCACGAAGCGATTGGCAAATTCATCCAGGTGCTTTACGCAAGCAACGAATTTATGTTCCTCGACTAACTTTCGACGCACGTTTGGAGCCGACCAAAATGTCAAGCAACCTCAATCCGAACTCCCGTAGACACTTCGTCAAATCGTTGGCGAGCGCCTCACTGCTGCTGCCCGGAATGATGCATGAACTGCTGGCGCAGACAGCGTCACAAACTACCGACCCTGCAAACCCGCTGGCCGCCAAGGCGCCGATGTTTCCTGCGAAGGCGAAGCGCGTGATTTTCCTATACATGAGCGGCGGCGCTTCGCATGTGGACACGTTCGACTATAAGCCGAAGCTCATTCGCGATACTGGTAAGTCGTACAAGGGCGATTTTCTTTCGGCCCCACGCTGGGACTTCAAGCGCTACGCCAAGTGCGACACAATGGTAAGCTCGTTGTTCCCGCACGTGGGTTCGATGATGGATGAGATTTGCGTCATCAACTCGATGAAAAACGACTTTCCCAATCATGTGCAGGCAGTCATGGGTCTCCATGGTGGCTCGGTGGTGCAACAGCGGCCGAGCATGGGCTCGTGGATCAGCTATGGCTTGGGCACAGTGAACACGAATCTGCCGTCGTTCATGGTATTGGCGTCGGAGATGCCGTATGGCGGGTCGCTGGTATGGGACGCGAACTTCCTGCCGGCGTGCCATGAAGGCGTGCATGTCGACAACCCAACTGAGCCGATCCAGAATATGATTCCCACGGACTTACGCGAGGTGCAGGACAAAGAGCTTGGGCTGATTAATTACTTCAACACGAAGCATGAGTCGACGCGGGAAAGCGATCGCATGCTGGCTGCCCGTATCAAGAGCTTTGAGACGGCGCACGGCATGCAGGTGCAGGCCCCCGAAGCGTTTGACCTGACAAAAGAAACCGATGCTACGCTTGCGATGTACGGTCTCGAACGCGGCAGCACAAAGGGCTTCGCGTGGCAGTGTCTGATGGCGCGTCGGCTCGCTGAACGAGGTGTTCGCTTCATAGAGTTGATCGACATCGGATCGCTGCAGTTGGTGAACTGGGATGCGCATGCCGACATGCAGACACATGTTCCGTTGGCTCGCAATGTGGACCAGCCCATCGCCGCGTTGCTGAAGGACCTGAAGTCACGCGGCATGCTGGATGAGACACTCGTCGTGTGGTCCACGGAGTTTGGCCGTACGCCGGGTGATCCGAACCCGCAGGCGAAAGGCCGGGCGCATCACGCGAGTTGCTACAGCTCATGGATGGCGGGTGGCGGCATCAAGGGCGGCATCACTTATGGCAGCTCGGATGATTACGGATACGAGATCGCCCAGAACGAGTGCCATGTGCATGACCTGCACGCGACAATGCTGAACCAGCTTGGCATCGACCATACTAAGCTCACCTATCGCCATGCGGGCAGAGATTATCGGCTTACCGATGTCTCCGGCCATGTCATCAAGGACATTCTGGTTTAACTGTTCGCTTGCGGCACGCTTTCCATTTAAAAGAGGGCAATGCAGCCGTTGGGAGGGCGTCGTCAACTTAAGGATGTGAGAAGCTGAGGCGGTGGGCAGCCCAGAGAGGTATCTCCGTTATCGTTTTCCGATTGAAGCGGTGGAAGCACTGCGTTTGGCCGTACTTCCGCTTTTCCCTGAGCTATCGCAACATCGAAGAAATGATGGCAGTACGGGGTGTCCGGGTGATGTATGAGCCCGTCCGGAAATGGTGCCGGAAGTTCGGCTCCTTGTATGCCACGCAGCTTCGACAAAAGCGTCCACGCATTGGTTCGAAGTGGCACCTGGACGAGGTCTTCCTCAAGATCAATGGCGCCCAGCATTATTTATGGCGAGCTGTGGATCAGCACGGCGTCACCATGCACAGAGGCCAATCAAAGGGTGGCAGCTGTTAGACAAACGCGTGTAAATCTCGGCAAGCCCATTTCTAAAGGTGACAAACAGCAATTGGCAATTTTTGTTACGGTCACGATTCTCTATAGCGCTGCTGACTCTATAGCGGGATCTATTTAATGCAGATCACGTGGAATCGGTCAACCTCTATGTCGGTGCCGGAATCGGGCCGGTAGGCTACGGCCGCACAATGCCGTTTGTGCCCCCTCGCTTCGGCAGGAACACATGACTCAACGCTATTCATTGCCCAACACGAGCAAGCAACGCAGGTTCCTTGGCGTTCAGGGTTGAAACGCTCAAAGCAACATCCTCAAAGGAACTGAAACTACTCCTTTCGCGAGCGCTAACGATGGTTTCTGAAGTATGCCGACGTGCGCGGCTCGTCGTTTCGCTCTGTTCCTTGTTTCACTGCTTTGTCGGTAGAGTGCCCAAAGGCGCGGACTGTTGCTTGATCACGGCCAGTTCCTTCTTCAGTTCTTCCGCGAAGGCGTCGCCTTTTTCCTTTGCACGCTGCTGCACCATCGACATAGCCTCTCCCCCAATCCTGGGCTCCGCATTCAAAAGATCCTGGCCAGCTTTGGAGGCGTAGAACGCAATCGTTGCGTCAGCGTCCTCCTGCGTCAGGTAGCGCTGATAGACCGTCGACAGGTCCGCGAGTATCTCGTCGACTGGATACACGTTCTCCGAATTCGCAGCGTACTTGTTGAGCAACTTCGCAATCGCCAATCGCTCCTCCTGGGGAAGCCTCGAGTTGTCGTTGCCCACTGCCTCCCGCAACTGCTGCAGTAGCCTGATCCGCAGCCCTTGCGAAACGCGCATGGTCAGCTCTCGAACCCGCATGGCCTCGAAAAGCCGTGTCACCTGCTCCTTGGTAGCCTGATATTCCGGCGGGATCGCAGGCGCGGAGTTCTGCGTCTCCTGCTTCGACGGTTCGGAGGATTCCGCTGGTGTTGTCTGACAGACGCTTACCCGCGACGCCAGAGCCAATCCTAGTGTCAGTAACGCAAACCAAAGCTGTTTTCTATTCATCTCCCCGTCTCCTGTCTTATGCAAAGAAAGTTGCCGCCCCTAAAGACACCTCAGGGAGTGCCCAAGTGACAGGCACTCCCTGAGGGCCGAGGTTCTCGCTGATCCGCAGGGTGCTGCGAATAGCGAAAGGCTATTGTGGTTTGTAATAGCTGGTGTTTCGCTGGCCGATACCAGTTAGATAGGTGATGGCATCGGTACCTTTGAGGTCGCCGACAGCGTTGTCCGTAGTGATAATCTTGACGCCTTGCTGAACCAGCCAGCTGAAGCTTCCACGATCGTCCGCTGTGTCCGATGGCTGGCCATTCGGCGCACCATCATAGTAGTAGGTTGCGAGTGTATCGCACGGCGCGCAGTAACCTTTGTTGGTGAAGTACTCCGGCACGCCGGGATTGCTCGAATCCAAATACTCCGTATATGGACTGAAGTCACCTACCAGGTAATGTTGCCCCGCGAGATCGAGCGTAGTGTTGAGAATCCCACCCGGTTGTTTCAAATTCACTTCTACCGCCACAATGTTGTCACTCGGATTACTCTTAGCTGCAGTGATCCAATTGTTGATAGCTGTCTCACTGCCAAATCCCTTCGGAGTCGGTTGGATGTCAGCCGTACCGAAGTACGGAAACAAGTGTGCGGATTGTGCCCCCGGACCGTAACTGAAGGTGTTTTGGATATCCGAGGCTGCTTGGAAATTTCTGCCAGCGATCTTGAAGAGGACGCGGAGGTAGTAAGGATTATTCTGGTAGTCTGCGGTTGCATTGGCAACGACTTGCCAAGCAGCTGAGGCTGTCGTTTGATCCTTGATATCCAGCACCAGGACCAAGGGAATTTGATTCTTTGTCATGTAGTTCAATACGTCCTGCAAGGTCGGCGGATACTCCCCAGTCCAGTTATTCCAGCCAGTGCAGCCACGGTTTATTAGAGGGTTCGCGACACTTACATTGTCTCTCAGTACGGTGTTGCCCAGAAATGATCTGGTATTGGAGAGGGACACATTGCTCACCGACGGGTTGAGGGCATCGTTAGAGGAGTTGCCCGGAGCAGTAAACGGATTGAAGTAGGTTGGAGGAGAAATACTGAAGAAGCTGGATAGGCCGCACCACTCTCGTCCCCAACTGTAGTCATGGCTTAGGATCGGTATTCCGTCGGAAGTCAATTTGACATCGACTTCGACCGCCTCGACACCCTGCTGGGCGGCCAGACCAATTGCCTGCAACGAGTTCTCCGGAACACCAGAGTTGGTTCCATCGACCAACGCGTGGGATCCGCGATGAGACATCACGACCGTGAGATCCGGGTGCGAGGTCCCGATTGTATTCATGATGCTGCTGGGACTCCAGCCGTTGGGATTTGGACTGGAAATTCCTACGAGTGAAGGCACCACGGTCGACCCCACAGGCTCGGAAAACGCGGTGCAGTTTCCCGGTCCAGTGAAGGAGGTCATCTGCTGCGGTGTGGAGACATCGCCCGAATTGGCCGTCGGACCCTGTCCATTCACAATGTTGGTGATCTGGCCACTGCCGCTGAGGAATACTGTGGTCAGGTCCTGCAGGGAAACCCCGCTGTTGGGAGGAACCTGGATCGCGTTATCGTCAACGATATTGACTCCCTGGTTGAAGAAGGAATAGATCCCGAGACCAATCGCAGTATGGTTGCAAACACCGGGTCCTACATAGTAAGAGGGGTACCCATTGCCGAAACCTACATTTTCATTCTCATTGTGTGCGCTTACGTAGCTTCCATCGCTTTGCCAGGCGCTTTCGGAGGGAACATCGTAGGGCAACTCACTCTGGTAAAAGATAGTCTCTCCATTTTCTCCATTCCAAATCGTCTGGTCCTGCTGGTAATGCTCCACGGCCAGCCCCAAGGCGGTTACGTTCGAGCCATTCACGACGACTCCGGTGTTCGCCGGGTTTGTTGTCCAGCCATAGGTGCCGGCATTCCCGTGATCGGCGCGCCATGCCCAGATATTGTCCAGGATGACGTCACCACTGTCGACCTCGAGGCTCACGTTGGCCGAACCCTGGGTGCCGCCACCGATGCGGAAGAAGATGTCGTTCAACGAGGTCGGGTTGGTGCTGTGGCGATTATTGACGACGTCTGCCTGCCCGACTTGAAACAGCACCGGAGAGGTGATGGGGCCGGCATCGATGATCAGGCCGGAGACCGACACGCCGTCCACGTCAGCCACCGTGATGGCTGGATACCCTTGCTGAGGCACGAGGGTTGCGAACCCCAATCCAAGCACCACCGTATTGGGGTTTGTGACTTGAATGGGCTGACTCAACTGGTAAATGCCGGGTGTAAGGATCAGATTCATACCGGCCGCAAGTTGGTTGTTGATGTTCTCGATGGTGTCGGAAGGCTTCGTGATGTAAAAGTCGCTCATGGGAATCGATGTTCCTGGCTGCGGGCCGGGGTACCAGGTAACATCAACCGAGTTGGTCTGCACTGCCGGAACGAATACTGATGAGCCGAGGGTGGCAGTATAGTCAAAATAGATGTACGGCTTTTCTCTGCTGACCGGCGTTTTCGGAACAAAGGTCGTGTTGGCGTCACCTGAACTTCCTCCGGGGAAGGAAGCGGCAGGCAGGTTGCTGCCCGCGACTCCAGAGAACACGAAGTTCCATACGTACGAAGTGAATCCATTGTTCAGGCTGCTATTTCGTGTGAACCACTGCTGCTGGGAACAGAAGTTGACCACTCCGGAGAACGCGCTGTCGGCGGTGAATCCTCCGCTCGCCTCCGCGCAGGGCTGCTGCGAGCCGACGAACTGGGAGTTTGCCAACCAGAGATCTCCAAATATTCCCATCTTGCGCATAGAAGTACCCTGCGAGACGCCCCAATCGATAACGCCGTTGGTCGGGCCGCCGGCTGCCTCCACCTGCATGTTCTCCTGAGACCGCCAGAAGTTCTGGGTCAAGACACCGAGACCGCTGTTTTGGTCGGTGAGTATCTGATCGGCGTTGAATCCGCCAATGATCAGCGTTTGCGCTGGCGACATACCCATTCCGAGAATCTGCTCATAATAGCCCACTTGCGCGACCAGCGGGTCGGCGCAGCTGCCATAGGTTGCGTTCGCAAGGTTCCCAGGATACGAATTTAGGCCCGGAAAGAAGAAGACGGCATAGCGATTGGTGCTGAACTGGGACTCCTGGTTCAACAAGTTCAGAAAATGGTGGATGTCATCGGGCGCCGCGTTCGGCAAGATATCCCAGACGTTCGGTCCAAAAATCCCAGTATTTGAGATACCAGCAGGGGGACTGCTGAGGGTCAAGCCCCCTGTGCTCGTGTCGATAGGGTTCGTAGAGGGCAAGTTGGGGCAGTACGGGCTCTTCGCGCTTTGCGCGTTAGCCGTTGACAGGACAAACGCAGACGCGAACGCCACGGAAACAACAAGAAGGCAAATGCGTAGGAACTGGAGATACCGTTTTGAACGGAACATGCTTCAACTCCATTTCGGGGGTTAGGCCGGACAACATGAATGCCAGGGCAACAGAGTTTCGGGTGAGTGAGGGACGGCTGCTACACACCCATTAGGGAAGTTGCGCATCAGCGCACCTTCAGCAAAGCACTTCAAAAATCGCTCTGTATAGGTGGTTCACAGTGAACCCCGCAGCGAAAAGGCCGCTGCTTACGAGGTTTTCGTTAGACCTTCATATATTTGCAACAACGAATAGCCTGCCGGAATTTCACGGCGCGACAAGAACATAGAAATTTTCGAGCTAACAACAGGGAAGCGAAGCGACCCGCGATGCACTGCGGATGTGCGACGAATCGTTCGCTGCAGGATATGCGGGCTGCTTTGAGAACGCTTTGTTACAAGCGAGCCGCAAAGCCACGCATCACTTCTCCGATGTGACACTAGTCGGAGTCGACCAATCAACGGGAGAGGAGTTAGTACATCGTGCGCATCCGATCTGCTTTTACTCTAATGCGCTTCGAGGAAGCGCAGGCCTAGTGACCTTAGTCATAATCCGTTAGGTCAAGCTCAATTGAGGGGGTAAAGACGAGTCGCAAGAACCTGGGCGTCTGGACTACTGCTTTTCAGGAAGTTGGCACTCAAGAGAATCTCAAAATTTCCGATCTCGCCCTGAGGGGAGGATGCCTTCTTTAGCATCGCACCCATCTTCGCATCGTTCATCAAGAACGAGAGTGCGGCATCGACCCCGGCAATCGTCGAGCCTTCCACCAACAAGACCCGCCCGTTTCCCTCCAGGTTCGTCGTGATGGCGATGTAGCCGAACCCGTGGGTGTAGCCGCGATGTGTCGGGTCTTCTCCGGCGGGCAGATATTCTGTAGGCTCTCCGTTCTCTGGCTTTCCGTTCAGAACGCTCATACTGTTGCGTTCGCCGTCGTAGTGGAGATGAAAGTTCAGGTGATTGTCGAACATCTCTACCCAGGGGTTGTACGTCGGTGCCCCTACCAGGATCACATTCGAGTTGCGGAAGTCTTCGGGGCGTATGTCGCGTGCGAATTTGATCGAGTACTGTGCTCCACTCACAGCTGCAACCTGTCTAAGTCGATCGGCCAGCGTCAGATCTACCCAACTCACGTAGCGGCGAGTCGCTAGGGACGCCCAGGTGTATCCGTTGGGCGGTTGTGCCTCGGGAGTGGAGAGATAGGTCCCGCTCGCATAGTCACCGAGTTTCACCTGCGTCCGGGCGAGATTGTTATACATATTGAGTCCGGCGTCTCCCGCGACAAAGACTGTGGGCTTGCCTGAAACGAAGATCGTTGCCCAAATGGGGCTAGTCGCGGCCGGATGGGCTCCGAAGCGATGGATCATGCGTTGACCAGCTAAGGCAAGAAAAATGCCGCAAATCAGCGCCAGACCTAACGCGACCGAAGACCAGCGGCGTGACGTATTTATTTCAGAGGGAGGCTCAACCTGGAGCGCTAGATTGCCCGGTTGGGGCTCAACTTCAACTGGTGGCGCGCCGTTGGCTGAGCTCTCTTCCGCCAGACTGACGAAATTGGGATGGTATCCCCCCTTTGGCACCTCAATCCGGATGTCGTCTCCGCCACCCTCCTCCTGGTAATAGATGGCCAAGCGTTGCCGCAGTTGCCGGGCCGTCGTCCGGACGATGTTATCGTCCCCGGGATTGTAGTTGGCGGGTCTGTTGAATACGTGTATCCCTATCTGCTGTTCCGTGATCTCTTCGCTGCGATCCTCAAGGGCGCATCGACAGATATATAGAAGGAACGCACTCAACCGTCCCGATTTTGAGAAGTTCTGCGACGCAAGGATGCGCTGAACCGTGGACCATCTCGGGTCACCTTCGATATCGGACGAATTGGGGGACGTACCGGCTCTGATCTTCTCCAGTGTTGGCATCATGCGCTCTCAGTTCGCGACAAGTCTAGCAGCGGCGCGTTTCTGGCGGATGATCTTGTTACTAGCAGGTTACAAGTGCAGTATTTGTACCGAGTTCTCCCTGCGGGGTTTCCTGTGAACCCCCTTATTCTTACGTCGACCCCATGGCACTCTCTGTGTGTACTCCTCACACAATCATTCAGTGCCGTGTAGATAATCCAGCCAACTCGATGTCCAAGGCTCGCAAATTAGGAGAAGGTAATGCTCATCCGAACCAAACGCAAAAATCTGTTTCGGAGGTCCAAGAGATGTCTGTCGACGATTGCTTTGCTCTTGCTTACCGGTATCAGTTTGCAGATGTATGCCCAAACCTCCCGGATCAACGGGCACGTCACGGATGCTTCCGGAGCCGTGGTTCCCGCAGCCGAAGTCAAAGTGGTCAACACTCGGACTGACCAAGCCGAAGTGCTGCACACGGATCAGGCGGGCAGATTCGAAGCAGTCACTCTCCAGCCGAGCATCTACTCGCTGACTGTCAGCCACATCGGATTCAAAACGGAACAGCGAAACGGAGTCACGCTCGAACTGGACACTACAACAACCCTCGACTTCGTGCTGGCACTCGGCGAAAGCACCGAGTCCGTGACGGTTACGGCTGACGCCAATCAGCTGCAGCCGAATTCCCCCGATATGTCCACCGAGATTACGGAGAACGAGTACCAACATCTCCCTCTTGTGCAGAACAACCGGCTTAGGAATCCGGCCAGCTTCGTTTATCTAGCGCCCGGAGTGCAGGGCAACATCCGGTTGGACGGTAACGAGTACACTGGCGCCACCAACGTCATCGCGGTTAACGGTGGTCCGATCTGGGATACCGAGCTTCTGATTGAAGGCCTTCCCGGCGGTCAGACTCGTATCGTCGGCAACTATACCGAGAGTTCGCCTCCGGTGGATGCTGTTAACGAGTTCAAGGTCACCACTACACTGCTGCCGGCTGATTACGGTCACACCGGCTTCGCTGTCGGAAGCTTTGGGATCAAATCGGGAACCAGTCTGCTCCACGGCTCCATCTTTGAATACTTCCGCAATACGGCGCTCGACGCGGCCAACTGGTTTGCCAAAAACCAGGGTGCGGTTCTGACCAATCCTCCGATCCACCAGAACGAATTCGGTGGAACGATATCGGGGCCGGTCATCATCCCGCACCTCTACAACGGCAGAGACAAGACCTTCTTTTTCTTCTCTTATGTGGGCTCGCGATTCTCGGGCGCTACAAGCTATGGGACGTCTACGACGCCCACGGCTCAGGAATTGAACGTCAACGCGAATGGATACTATGACTTCAGCGATCTGAAGACTCCGATCTACGATCCCGCAACAACCGTTGTGAATCCGAAGGGGGCTGGTTTCGTCCGTACTGCATTCAAGGGAAACCTCATTCCAGCCAGCCGGATTGACCCTGTGGCCAAGAACATCCTCGCTCTTTATCCCAGTCCCAAGCCTGGGGCTACTACCATCGGCGCGTTTGAGGGAGATGAGATCCTCAAGCCTGATACTTATACGGCGAAGGTCGATCAGGTTCTGACTCCAGCACAATATCTGAGCCTTGCGTTTGTGCATACGTCCATACCGCGTCTCAATATTGGCAGCGCATTCCCGATTCCATTGGCTTCTGGATATCACCAGACTGTCTCAACCTATACGGGTCGAATCAATCACACCTGGACGCTGGAGCCTAACTTCGTCAATCTCGTGAACGTCGGCTATAACCGCTTCTCCAATCCCGAGACTCCAACCGGAAACAACCCAAACTATCCAGCATCTCTGGGCCTGAATGGACTTTCGGGTGGTCTCTTCCCAACCTTCTCGCTCTCCGGCTACAGCACTTTCGGAGACATTACAGACTCGAACCTCACTGAGAATGATTTCTATTACAAAGACCAGGTGTACTGGACTCTGGGTAAGCATAGCCTGCGCTTTGGGGGCGAGTTCCGCGCGGTTCAGTACAACGACTACAGCCCCGCCACCACCACCGGAGCCTTTACCTTCAAGACGAACGAGACCGGGAATCCGCAATCGCAATCCGGTACGGGGAATGCCTTCGCGAGCTTTATGCTTGGGCAGGTCGATAGCGCAACGATATCTGCGCCGTTCCCGCTCTACACCAGGAAGTCTTACGCGGGCTTCTTTGTGCAGGACGATTGGAAGTTGACTCCAAGCTTCACTATCAATCTAGGGTTGCGCGAAGAATGGCAGAATGCTCCTAAGGAAGCTCATAACAATCAGAGCATCGTAAGCCTGACGACACCAAACCCGGGTTCAGGAAATCTACCGGGAGCGTTGATCTTTGCCGGAAATGCTTCGTACGGAAATGGACAATCTACCCTCTTCCATACCAATTACTCCGCCGTAGGACCACGAATCGGGTTCGCGTATAAACTCGGTACCAACACGGTCATCCGTGGTGGGTACGGGATCTATTACACCGACTATCTGCCAGACCTTGGGATCTACAACTCAGGGTTTGCACCGTCGGGTAAGTTCACGAATCAGAGTGGGAACGTCTCGCCAGTATTCACGCTCGGAACAGGCGTTCCAAGCTACAGTTCCAGTCAGACTCTCACGCCCACAGCCCTCAACGGCACGACGGGTTCCTATTATGCGAGCAACGTCGGTGAGATGCCTCGCACTCAAAACTATAGCCTGAGTGTGCAGAGGCAGATCACTTCCAATACGGTGATCGAGGTGTCTTACGTTGCCGACAAGAACACACGTCAGGTAAACCCGAACCTTGTCAACATCAATCAGTTGGATCCTTCGTATCTTTCTCTCGGTAGCGCGACGCTGACCTCTACCGCAACAGCCGCCAACCTGGCTGCTATCGGTGCATCGCTTCCGTACGCTGGGTTCAGCGGAACAGTCGCTCAGGCGCTTCGTCCCATTCCCCAATACAGCACGCTGACATCACTGGGAGCAAAAGCAGGGTCGTCCAACTACAACGCGGGACAGGTCGTTCTGACAAAGCGCCTTTCTCATGGCCTGACCATGGGCGCCAACTACACCTATGGCAAAGCGCTGGGCTATTCGTACACCACGCTTGAGGGCAATACCGGTACAGATAACTCCGTACAGAATGCATACAACACCAGCGCGGACTACACTCTGCTGCCAGAAGACATTCGTCATGCACTCGTCTTGCATGAAGCGTATGAACTGCCGTTCGGTAAGGGCAGGTGGCTGCTGCACGAAGGAAGGCTAACGAATGCCTTCGTCGGAGGATGGACGTTGTCCGGTATCGAGCGTTACCAGAGTGGCTATCCGCTGCCCCTTGTGATGAGCAGCAACGCTTTGCCAATCTTCAACTACTACCAGCGCCCGAACCTGGTTCCAGGCGTAGACCCGTCTTCGCATATCTCAAGCCACAACTTCAACCCAGCCACGAGCAACATCTTCAATCCCGCGGCCTTCGCCGCTCCTGGCAACAGTAGCTTTGGCAATGCGAAGCCGACGTACTCCAACCTGCGCAACTTCCCGGTACTGACGGAAGACGTTCAGTTGACCAAGCAAACTCAACTGACCGAGAAGCTCGCGTGGTCCTTCTATGCCCAGGCCTTCAATCCAGCCAACCGTCACCGGTTCGCGGGTTTCGGTACAGCGTTTGGGGCGAGCAACTTCGGGCTGCCTAATGCGACCACAGCTGCACGATCGCTCCAGTGTGGAACGCGGTTTGCGTTCTAATCCCAATCTCTGGACACCTGGCAGGGTGCTCTGGCTTCCTCCCTCAGGAGAATCAATCATGCGGTTTAGCGTGACCCTATGTATCCTCTTCACTTCAGTTACCGTTCGGGCAGTTCCGCAGACCCAGCAGTCAGCAACACGAACACCGCCTAACGTCCTGACTTGCGGCCGGTCTTTTGTCACTGAGAGCCGGGTCATCCTACAGGAAGGAAGTGCAAGGCTCGTTCCCGTCTGGACGTGGAGCCCAGAAAAGAGCAAAGGGATGCCCTCGGACTTGGTTCGCAATTTTTCAACGATAGACGAGTGCAAGCCGGCGAGCGGCGGTTCAGAGGTGCTCGTGACTTCCTCGCACGATGCGGTTGCCATCGTGTCGAGACAGAGTGGTGACACCTTATTCAGCGCCAACGTGAAGAACGCCCATTCCGCTGTTTTGCTTCCCGATCATCTGATTGCCGTTGCATCGTCCGATGCCACGGACGGAACCGGCGATCGCGTTGTCTTCTTCGACCGCCGAGTCTCCAATATCCGGCTCGCGGAACTACCATTCCATGCAGCGCATGGTCTGGTCTGGGATAAGCGCAGAAAGTCGCTCTGGGTCGATGGATTTGATCAGTTGATAAGCGTTCGAGTCGCGCGTGAAGGGAGCGGTCCGGTGCATGTCACTCTTCTCAAGGTCTACAGTCTGCCTGAATCGACAGGCCATGATTTTCGAATAAATTCCGACTGCTCAACTCTTTATGTGAGCACGACTCACCATGCCTACGAGTTTCCTATCGCACAGGAGAAGTTCCTTCCTTACGCTCCCTTAGCGGACCTCTTGGATGTGAAAAGCTTTTCGGTAGATCCCGCATCAGGGCAACTGGTCTACACGCTTGCCGATAAAGGCGGCTACTGGACATCAACACTCCGCTTCGCATTACCAGACAACACTGCTCCAGTCCCAGTCCCGATTTATAAGACTAGATGGGTGACAGATTTGCCTCCAACCTGCACGATCAATTGAGGTGGACTACAGCATCTCTGCAGGAGGCAAACGTCGCAAGAATTCTGGGTCTCTGCCTAACCGGTGTGCATCAATCCATGCCGGCTTTTCCCGGAGTAAGGTGCTTACCCATCCCCGATGCTCAAATTGCCATTCAGCCGATGGCTCCCCACGCCAGGGAGATGTACGTCGCGTTCATCAGCCGCCGGTGGTTCGAGGTGCTGATGGATATGGGCTTGTGGGTATGCGTTGCTACAGTTGTCATCAAAGTACCAACTTTGTTCCAGGTCGTATGCCGGGTGCTCGAAAATGGCATCTTGCGCCACTCGAGATGGCATGGGAAGGGAAGACCATTTCTGAGATCTGTGCGCAGATCAAAGATCCGACGAGAAACGGCAAGCGTTCGTTGCAGGCTGTCGTTGATCATATCGGCACGGACGCTCTCGTCGCTTGGGCGTGGGCACCCGGTTTCGGTAGAGAGCCTGTCCCGGGGACACAGAAAGAAGCCGGTGCCTTGGCCCAGGCGTGGGTGAACTCAGGTGCGGTATGTTCGGTGTCATCGTCGGCAGTCGCTGTCGCGCTGCGCTAAAATCGCGGAATTCGATTCGGGGCGCATAGCCTGCGCCGCACCTGAGCCAAGCATGTTTGCTCCCCCTATTCCGCTGGACTCGTGGTGGGTACGATAGTTCAGCCAATCGTCAGCTCGGAGGAGGATCGGGCGAGTTGTTCAAAATTGCCCAGATTCACAAGTGCCAATTTGCCCTGAGCGGGTTCCGGCTCAAAGGCCAAGCTACGCCTACGATCTGGAATGCAGTGCTGGCCGCGTAAGTGCCAGGAGCCTCGCTCGGCCCTTCCTATCTGGACCGCGCTCGTTATTTGCACCGGAGCTCTATGGCGAATGCTAACCTCCGTGAGAACTGGCGCGTTGCAGAAGAGGATGGGGAAGGAACCTCCCGTCCACTCAAGACTTATAAAAAACCAATTAAAAATCTATGACTTGCGCGGATATATCTCACCGTTTCAGCGGATCATAGGGAAGGGAACTGGTATAAGGTTAGTCAGCATTGGCCGCCGGGCACGTGTACGTAGTTGCCGGTCAGGCGGCGCAGCACGATCAATGAGTAAAAGGATCCCCGTTTTTTATGGCTCAGCCCAATATTTCAAGTGTTTCGATCGGTTCTAATAAGTTCCGGGCCGTCGGTGTCCACTTTGGTGTCTCCACGCTGAACAATGGCTCTCCGGGCACGCCGCTGATGGGCAGCGTCTCCTGTTCGGTGCTGGTGATGGTGGACATGAACGATCAAGTGAACATGCCGTTTTCCACCCTGCAGGGCATCTTCAATCTCAGTTACGGGGTAACACGGGAAAAGATTCAGGACATTGTGTTGACCTTCTGGTCCGACGACAACGCTGAAGATGCGATCTGTTCGTATACCTTTCGCGGCTGGATCAGCGATTACACCACCACCACTGGCTTTGGAAACAGCAATGCATCCTCCGGCATGAATCATATTCTGACGCTGACGCTGCAGCCGGAGCTGGACGCATCCAACTTCGTCAATATCGCATTGGGTAACTAGCGTTCGGGCGGTGCGTCGAAGATGAACGATCCAAACATCATTGCGGGATACCCGATTGTCCGTGCAGACGACGGACAGTTGTATTACCTTGCCTACACCGACCACGGCCAGCCGTACGGCTGGCTGGTCAGCTATATCGATCATCTCAGGCACCACCATGCGCATCATGCCCAGGCCAGGCGGGCGTCGCATACTGCGCATCATCATGCCTCGCATCACTCCACACATCATGGGGCCGTTGCTCCCGGTCACCGGCGTACGGTACATCCGAATCCTCACCACGCTGCCAACGCGCAGCCAGCTATAGTGTCCGGTAACGGCAGCCATACCCTCCACACCGCAGGTAACGTCGTGACTCCTGCGCCCAAGGGGGAATCCAGCCTGGGCGGCAAGCTGGAGGCTTTCGAGAAACGTCACATGCGATTGATCCTCGGCCTCCAGGGTGGTCTGGACCTTGCGGCAGGGCCCGCGACCGTTGCTACCACTGTGACCATTGCACTGGCGCTTGCCCCGGAGACTGGCGGCTTGAGCTTGCTGCTCGCCGCCGGGGCTCTCGTGTACGGCATCACTCGCGGCAGCATACAAACGGCTGCCGGCGCCACAGAGTTGATTACTGCTGCGACTGGCAACAAAGAAGAGGTGGAATCGGTGAAAGAAGGTATGGAACAGGTGAAAACTCTTACCAGCATTTCCGGCTTTCTTATTCTCACCACACAGCAGGTTCGGCACGGGACCATTACCAAGAGGGATTGGACCCGTGCAGGTTATGCATCGGACGCCGAGACCCTGATTACTGGCCGCGGCGTAGATCGCGCCTTCGAGGAGGCATCAGAAACCGTTCGCATTTCCAGCAAAGTCGCAACCGCTCTGAAATGGGGCGGTCGTGCCGATAAGATAGACCAGACCCACGTGGACTCAAAGGATGCCCTTTCCGCATCACACTGGGCTGCGAGCTATATTGAACAGCAGAACCGCGACCGAAAGCGGAAATCGCAGCAGCAGCCGTCCCCAGGTCCGCCTCTCGCTCCGCAAAAGGGAGGCAACTGATGCAATCGGATCTTTCCGAAGCCGAGCGAGTTCGCCGCTCTCGCTTCATCATCCGTTCGCTCTACTTCTTCTGGCCCATTGTCGATTCATCCGATGATATCGATCGCGTCACTCGGATCGCCTACAGCATTTGCATGTGGGATCTGCTGATCAACGCCATCGCGATCGTGCCTGATTTACTTCGGCCTGACTGGATGGCATGGGTGATTCTTGCCCTTCTCTGCCTGATTACTTTCCTAGGTGCCAATGCCGTCCGGCAAAAGAGCGCAGCTGCGGCTGCCATGCTTTGTCTTGTCGCGGCCACACACATCCCTATCGCTTATGTTCTCGGCCACACGATTCCGTATCTCGCGTGCGGCGTGTTCCTCGCCTATCTCATTGCGTGGCGTGGCGTGGCGCTCGCTGCACGGTTCCAGACCTCCCCGTCTGACTCACCCCCGCTCTACGAGTCCGACGTTCTGCCGCTGAGTTATCGCACCTCGTTCGGCAAGTACATGACCGACCGGCTTCCACCGAAAGTCTGGCCTGCCTGGCGGTGGCTCTTCTGGATCACGGCTGTACTTTTCTCTGCCGCTCAACTGGTTTTCGCCTATGCCTACACCCACGTCCAGCTCCAGCCGAACTGAGTTGGACGCGAGAATGACTGCCCTCATGGGGATAAGGCAGCGGCTCAGTTCGTCTGTGACAGCTTCAATTAGCGTCTCTGAAAGGAATCCTGTGCTGAGCTCCGAGGAGGAAGCAATAGCGGAGCGTCGTGTGCGCTTTATTACCCGGCAGCTTCTGGCTTTTTGGCCCATGGTCGACGACATCGATGATGGGGATCGCGTGTCGCTGCTTGGGTATCGAGTTTGCACCGCGTATGCGGTCTGGCAGTTGGTAGTTTCCACTCAGGTGATCTGGCTAAGCAGCGATCAGGACAATCGTCTCGCGGCCTGCCTGGTGACACCCGTGATGCTGATCTTCTATTTCCTCGGTGCCAACGCAGTGCGCCGCAGCAGCGTACTCGCAGCGGGTTTTCTGGCGTTGACGGCGTTTGTCGTCCCCTTGGTGACTTACACGGAACGCAGGAGCTTCAACGCGATCGAGATGGTTGTGTTTGTCGTCTTCCTGATCGTCCTTCGCGGTACCTGGCTTACGACGAAGTGGCTCTCCACCCATACCGCGGCTGAAGTTGAGGCTGGACCGCTGCGCATCAGCAACCTCCTCCCTTTCCAAATCCGGACCGGTGTGGGACGTTTGATGGTGGACGTTTGGCCTGCCAGGGTGTGGCCACGGTTCCAGATCATCTTCTGGACCGCAGGCGTCCTGATGCTCAGTGCATCGCTTCTTGGCCCCGTGATGGATCATCTTCAATGACAGAAGTAGCCGAACAAAAACGCCGCGCCCGTTTTGTTCTGCGCAGTATGTTGTATTTCTGGCCCATGGTCGATTCTGCGGACGACGTGGACCGTGTGACGCGATTCGGCTACAGGGTCTGTATCTGGGCTCTGCTCCTCTCTGCGATTCCTCTTGCTCCCGAACTGGTAAACCTGAATTGGATCGCTTGGGCGACCCTGGCTGTCTCCGCCGTACTTTACTTTTTCGGAGCAAACGCCGTCCGGCAGGAAAGCACCGTCGCGGCTGCCACGCTGTGCTTCATGATAGCCACCGACATTCCCTATTCCTACCTGTTCCGCCACGCATTCGGGTGCCGTTTGGCCGATACATGATCGATACGCTGCCATCCAGGATTTGGCCCGCATCTCAAGCTGTATTCTGGATCGCGTTTGCATTACTGCTTGCCGATGAGAGCTTTTGCGTATTCGCCTACATCCAAATGCACTAAAAGGGTTAGCCGCGATCGATTTACGCGCGCGCTTCCCATGCCCTACGAGGGGGCTGAAAAGTCATGTTTCGCTAAGGGCACGGCTTCTGGGTCGCACAAAAGCGGCCCGCTAGAGCAAATCTCCTGTTGCTGCGAAGTTGAATCGGGAGTGCAGTACCGTTTTCTGGGGAAAACGGCCCTAAGTTTCGTGGTTTCGCTATACACCTACAGGAGATTTGCTCTAGTCCGCAACCAGCCACAGCCAAACCGTGAAAGAGCGTACACCTTGCCCGATCCAAAAGACATGACGGTGCAGCAGCGACAAGCGCGCAGCCTCGAACGGAGGCTCTTTTTCCTGTGGCCTGTAGTCGAATTGCCGGAGGACGTGGAGCGCGTCACACTGCTTGGTTACTGGGTATGCGTGGCCCTTGGCGCGGGCAATCTTGTGTTTGGCGTACTCAAGCTCAGGGCGGATCGAGCCGCCGGCGAAAGCCTGGCCTGGTATGGATATCTGGTGCTGGCAGCGATCCCCCTGTTCTTTTTTCTCGGGGCCAATGCGTTGCGCCGCGCGAACTGGCCGGCCGCCGTCATGCTGCTTGTCTTTCTGGTGACGGACACGCTCAGCCAGCGCATCGTGCGGGGAACGTTCAGCGTGCTGGACGTGCTGGAATGCGTTCTGTTCGTTGTGATTGCGCGAGGCATCTGGCTTGCGTCACATCGAACGATGCCGGAGATCGAGCCTTTGACCGACTATGCTAAGGACGGCCTGCGCGACCTGCTTGTCTATCGACTGCCCCCGCTGGTATGGCCAAGGTTTCAGATTCTGTTCTGGACGATGGGAGCCTTGGAGATCGCACTCTTTCTCGCTCCTCTGGTGCTTATACCAGGCCACTAATCCGTTAGCTTTGGCCATCGCTGGGAGAATGGACAAGGTCTGTTCCACCGCATGACTGAGTACTTCGCGGTTCGCTGCGGCTCCATGAATTCTTGGTAAATCCGCTCTTAATCTTCTGTGGGTTGACGTATTCTGTTTGCGTCAGCGAACTAAAAGAAGGCTAAGAAGCCGGTGGCAACAGCCCGGCGGATTTGTACAGGAACAGGGGCCAGAATGTCCTATCCATCCATCAAGGTCGGCGACAACCTCCTTCAGGATGCACGATTCACCTTTTTGGAAGTAAGACAGGTGCTCAATGAGCATTGGTGGTGTACGTTTACCTGCGGACAGGAGAACGACGCGCCCATCCCGGTGCAGGAGTGGCTGGGCAAGGAACTCGAGATCACCAGCACAGACGAGCAGCAGGTGGATCATATCCACTTCAGCGGATTCATTCTTTCCGTCGATCTGATCTACGAAGCCTCTGGAACTTTTTCCGCGCATTGCACTGCGGTCACGTACTCCTGGCTGCTGGATCAGGCACCGCATAAGCAGTACTATCTGGCCAAGACTTTATCCGATATCGCTTCCATTGCGGCAGGCCGCGCTGGGCTTACGGCCTCAGTCAACGCAGCCGGATCCAAGCCACTCAACTATGTGCAGTATGGCGAAACGGATTTCAGTTTTCTGCACCGCATTACGGACGACTACAAAGCGTGGCTGCGCCCGAGCGTGAAGGGCATCGAGATCTTTGACAGCTTTCAGGCGGGCACCGATTTGGAATGGCGCGGCTCCAGCGGGCTAGGTCTTCTGGACTTCATGCTGGGTGGCACGCTGAAGCCAGCCAGCTTCAACGGCAGCCACTATGACTTCCACGTCATGCAGAGCCAGATGTTTCAGAATGTGAGCAAGGCTCCGAGTTTTACTTCCTCCTCGGCCGGCCTGGCCAGCGCGGTCGTCGCGCAATCGCAGGCTGTCATGCCGAGCAGCTTTGTGCAGCAGCGCCCGCGAGCGATGACGCTTGCTGACTTTCAGACCTCTATCGAGGACGAAGCGGAGCGCGCGTTGGGTTCCGCCATCACTGGCCGCGGCAGCAGCCGCAACACAGCGCTCTATGCCGGCAATACGGTCAACATCACCGGTTCGATTGCCGCTGCGGGAACGTACGGCCTGATCGCCGTCACGCACCGCTGGGACGCAGGTGGCTACGGCAACACCTTCACTGTGACGCCGTGGCAGAACTATCGCAACAGCACGGAGCCGCCGCTGCGCTCCTGGCACGGCATTGTGCCCGCGTGCGTGACCGCGCATAACGATCCCAAGAAGATGGGGCGTATTCAGGTGCAGTTTTTCTGGCAGGATGATGGCTCGACCCACTGGGCGCGGACTACCAGCCCGCACGCTGGTCCGGATCGCGGCTTCATGTTTATGCCGGAGATCGGCGACGAGGTGGCGGTCGCGTTTGAAGACGGCGATCCCGAACGGCCTGTCATTCTGGGGTCGTTGTGGAACGGCGTTCACCAAGCCCCTCGCTACGACTTCCGCGGAGGCGATGTCGATGACAATGACGTCAAGCGCTTGGTGACCAAGTCCGGCAACCGCATTCATCTCAGCGACAAGGCCGGCCAGGAAACGGTTTTTCTTGCCACACCTGCACACAACTCTCTCACCATGACTGAGCAGTCGAACGAGACCGGCAATCATCTGATCGTGCTGCACTCTGACGGCGATATCGTCCTCAGCGCACCCAATGGCCGCGTCCACATCGATAGCCTCACGTTTTCTCGCGTCAACGGTTAGCATCCATCGCTGCAAGGAGCCTCATGCCGCCGCAACCCTTTAATGGACAGAAAAAAACACCCAATCAGAACTTCGATACTTCCAAGGACAATGTCTGCCCGCCCCTGCGTTTCCTCAACATGAAAAACATGAAGGATCCCAGCGCGCTGCAGGGGCAGCTGGGAAGCGATTGCAAACTGGTCCTCGGCGATCGCTGGCAGCAGATCAACGGCAACCAGACCGAAAAGATCAATAAGACTCTAATCCATGACGTTATGGTCGACGAGATCTGGACGGTGCATAAAGATCTCTTCTTCATGGTGTGCGGCCTCACCTTTGACGACCGCTTTGGCGCCCATTATCAGACCAACTGGGACGTGCGCTTCGACCACTTCGTCCACACCCGCACCGAGACCCACGATCAGCGCGAAGTGATCCATCAGCCCACGGAAAATGTGAACTGGTTCCAAAAGATTGTAGAGTTCGCCGCTGAGAAACATGCGACGACCGTGCTCTACATCGCAGTGAACGGCACCAAGTTCGAAGCGGACCTGTTGGAAGCGACGGCCAAGCGATATGTCATTCAGCGCATGACCCTGCGCAGCCAGAACTCGCCAGGAGACCTGAAATGGAGTACGTTCAAAGCCGACGTGGGCAAGATCCGGACCAGGATCGCGGCTGCGCGTGCCACCGCCGCCGTTGAACACGTGGAAGCCGAGCCCACGGCCAACGCGGGCCCGGTCGCCGAGATCGGAGCGCCTCACATCTAAAGCGGCCGGCGAATATCCCCAGGAGAGGCGACCATGCACTTCGGAACAAAAATGTATTCTTATCTCTCTCCCGGCGATGTGCTCACCGTCGTCAGCCCTATCAGTGTCTGGTGGCTCGGCCTCGTGCTGGCCGTCAGCGTGTTTCTGCTGCTGGTTTCCATTGACGCGAGCCGCAAAAACCAGGCGCTGCTCGGCCTGTTGATGCTTGCCATCATGGGTCTGGTTACCTCCAATGCCACCGTCGTGTTGGACGGCACAAAAAACACGGCCACCGTACGCACGGTCATCTTTTTCTATCCCACTACCCGGCACTATCCACTTTCTTCCCTTCTCGGAGCGCGGATCGACACCTCCGATGAGTCTGACGCCGTCAACCTGGTACTTGATGGTGGCGTGGGTCTTCAGCTCACGCCCTACAACCAGATGAGCGGCAAAGGCCAGGCCGTCTTTGCTATCAATCAGTTTCTTCAGCAGCACGGCGGTAGGGGATCACCCTACTAACTGGCAGGAAGACTTATAAGGGAAAGGCATGCACTTCGGACGTTCGATCTACTGCATTAATCAGTCGCATGATGTGCTGCAGGTCATCAGCCCCATTGATGCCCTGATGACCTGCGGGATTATCGTCTTCGCGTTGTTGATCATGTTTTTCTTTCTCCTCTACCAGGCTCGCGCCAAAGTTGTGATCCCTGTCGGCGTGCTGCTAGCGGTTGTCCTGGCCGGTGCCGCTTCCAATGGCACCATCGTGCTGGACGCTGTCCACGGTGCCGCTGTCGTGCACACCGTTTTCTTCTGTTACTCACAGACCTATCGCTATCCTCTTTCGTCGGTCAGCGGTGCCTATGTTGGTTCAGCCGACCAGACCGATGCACTTCGCCTCGTGCTCAACGGCGGTGCCGAACTGCAGCTCACGCCGTACAACCAGATGGGCGGCAAAGGCCAGGCCGCCTTCGCTATTAACCAGTTCCTCCGTGAGCACGGCGGCACGGGATCGCCCTATTAACACCGTGGAAGGGAAAGAAGAGCACATGCCGGAATCGCCGGATAGACGCAAGCGCCTGCTGGAGTATGAAGCACCCTCCCTTGATCCGTTCGTGCGGGCCGATGGCGCGACTGACTGTTCCGTCTATTGGTGCGGTGTGCGGGAGTTCCCTGTCAACACCTACGAACGAACCTGGTTTCTCGAGTTCATGGCCCGGCTTGCCCTTCATCTGAAACAGACTCAGAAGCTGCGCGAGCAGAACTTCCTGCAAAACAAATTCCTCCTGCCCGACCTGATGGAGCTCTTCGTCAAGCGTTCTGAGGAGTACGTTCCAATCGTCGGCATGACCCTGATTCCCGGTACCGAGCCCATCAAAATCCCGGACCCTGACCAGATGCGTAAAGAGGCCCAGAAGGACATCGACGCAAAGCGCTCGCTCGACCCCACCCGCTGGATGCCTGACTACGCTCACCTCTTTTTAGATCCGGACGTCGCCGCTCAGCGTGCCGACTTCTTAGGCTATGGCGGCATGCTGGGCTTATACCTGAAGCCTGATTCCAGGCAGATTGAGCCGCTGCCGGAGTTGCCGCGCATGTTTACCTCGCACCCGGCATTCCATCCCGGCCTATTCAAGCAGCACGCGATGAACCTCGCCTTTGAGGACCCCTGGCTGGCGCAGAGCAAGGAGGTCTTCGGCGAGCCGTTCAAGGATAGCGCCAGCTTCGACGGACTCCCCTTCATCCTGCCGCTGCTTACCTCTGCAAGCCTGCTTGAGGCCACGGCAGACGAACGTAAACGCTGGTTCGAGCTGTTCGACGGCTACTGGATCGAAAGCAAGCCCGACAAAGGCTTGCTGCTCGTGCTCAAAGCCCCGGACTTCGATTCGGAGCTGCTGGAACTGCTCGACCAGATGCGGCTGGATGGCTACACCTTTCGGAGCATCCTATGAGCGCCGGGCAGGCAGGAGGACACGTGCGCCGCATTCAGGGGCAGGAGTTTACGCTTTTCGACCGATGGGCAGGCTACGAAATTCCCATAAGGCTGCCTATCAAAGACGCCACTGCAAAAGAGACTCTAAAGATTGCACTGTGGACCCTGATCTGCCGGCTGCATCCACTCGAAGACCAGCCCGCTGTCTGGTTCCTCTGATGGACAACCTGCACAAGGACGATGCTGTGCTAACCCTCAGCCGCAACGCACGCACCTGGATACCCAATCAGGGTATCGGTGTATGGCCGGACCAGCCGCCACCGCGGACGATGACCGGGAAGGATATGCTCGACCTGGAATGGGGCATGACGCCGCGCCTTCCGTACCATCGCGTCACCCGGTTGCGCGCCGGGGCGGACGTGCAGCACACCGCCTGGACTACCATGTTCGGCCTGGGAAGCACGGTGTTGACGCTGGTTCCCGGAGGAGGGCAGCGGCTGCTCACGGAGACACGCGAATACCTCAAGAGGCCCATTGTCGATGAAGGCTTTCAGAGCTTCTCGTTCTACTTTCCACTACTCGGCAAGAAAACTCTGAGCACCGCCACAGCAGAAGAACTCGACGGCTGGCTTGGGCCGGCGCAGCTCTACCTGCGCGAAAGCGAAGAGGACAACGCTGTCTTGCTGCTGACCCGCACCGCGCCTTCGATCCTGAACAAAGCGCTGGAAGAGACAGGCTTCACCGTAGCCCCTCGCGATCAGCCCGGCGAAGACGAAATACTATGACGATGCACAACAAAGCGACATTCTCCGCGTACCGGCTCTTCCACCGTCCGAATACCATTCCTTCACTATGGAATCCAGAATCGGCACTTGGTTTCCGCATCGGCACAATCCGAACGGATCGTGGGATTCGATTTGTTCTGTATGTCTGGCTACTATCGCGACTGTGAAGGTTGAATCTGAGCTGAGTCTTCGTGAAGTTGCCCACGTCTGCGATCCGATCCGCTTTCATCAATTCAGAACAAGACCCCTGACAAGCGACTACTAGCCGCTTGAGTAGGCCGCCTATCATGCCGGCCCAGGCCAGACCCAGCTACAAAACGGCCGCGGCCTGCTGCCAGCCTGCCTCTCAGGATAGCCGCGCGATCAGGAACGCCTAAGCGGTGACGACTCTTTCAACCTGACCCACTACCGCCTGTTTGCAACAGTTGACGTGAACGGCTTGTTTGTCGGTCATGTGTTTTCGTCCTTTTGGTTCATGCGTCGCTGAGAGGCTTGGCTGGCGCTCGCAAATGGTAACTAAATTGAATTGTAAGGAAGTGCTCGACCATTCAAACAATTTGCTTTGCACCGACGAAGTACTGTCCGCCACTACGGGCATCTGCATCCCGAAGGCGCACGTTCGAGCGCAGCTTTCGTAGTGACTCGTGAAATTCGATCGCGATCAATCTGCCCTTTTTGATAGGACATTGAGATGCAGAACGAGTGTGTCCCCCTGGTGCCCTGTTTCCAGTGGTCGTCTCAAATCAAATCAATCGAATACTTAAAAACACTACAGTGGCAAAGGAAAAGGCTCGACCGTTTCCGGCGAGCCTGGCTTAAGTCCTTTGGATTGTGTTTGGTGCGGAGGAGGGGACTTGAACCCCTATGCCTTGCGGCGCTAGCACCTCAAGCTAGTGCGTCTGCCAATTTCGCCACCTCCGCATAGGCCTGACACACGCTGGGTGCGGCAGGAGTGACGTGCAATCCGAAAGCTAGTATAGCACTGATGTCGAGGTATTCGGCTCGGATTTTGAGGGCGCAGATTCTAAAAAGAAGCAACAGATTTCAACCAGGCAATGGCTGCCTTAAAAATGCTGTATTAGCTCTGCAAATTTACTCAGCTCCAGTAATCGTGTGTTGCCTCGCGGCTGGTCTACGACTTCGTGCTCCAGAGCCCATGTGAAGTCATGCGGCAGGAAGATCGCATTCAATCCTGCCCCGAGCGCTGGGTTGATATCCGACTTTGGCGAGTTGCCGATCATCCACGTTGTCGCTGGATCGCATCCAAGCCGGGCCGTCAGTTCGCGATAGGCCGCGATGTTCTTCTCAGGAGGGATCTCGACGGCGCTGAAAAATTCGCGCAGGCCAGAGCGCTCCACTTTAGCGGTCTGTTCTTCGAAGTTGCCTTTGGTTACCATGATCAGGCGGTGGCGGCTACGCAGCTCCTGGAGCGTCTCCACGACATCAGGCAGCAACTCGATCTCCTGCGCTGCAATGGCCTCGGTGAAGGACACGATGCGCGTGTGCCGCTCGGGCGTGATGGGCGCATCGCTCAACTGTTCGAAGCAGTCGACCAGGGAGCGCCGGAAGCTCTGTACTCCATACCCATGCACGGCGATCGTGGCGCGTTCACAGGTGAACAGGTGCTCCCGTACTTCTTCGGGTGAGTGCATGCGGTGGTCGAGGTACGAGATGAACGCTGCAATCGCGCGCTCAAAGTAGATATTGTTTTCCCATAAGGTGTCATCCGCGTCAAAGAGCAGAGTTTGATGAGAGAGTTGGGATGGCTGTGACATTCGTCTGGATGGTCCTCTCAAGGTTTTGCCTGCATAGCGGGCATAGTTACTTCGTATAGCTCGTGGTTTTTATAGGATGAGTCCACATCCCCAAGCCTGTGGAGATTGGCCCCATCGGCCTGCAGCTTGCGAAGCAACCAGTCCTCAGGATATTCGTAGGTGCCGAACACGTAAAAGTGCGGATGCTCCTGAAGAAACTGGGGGTATGGCTCTACATGTCCGCGAAGATGGAAGATTTCCGCTTCGAGGACCATGCCTTCAAAGATGGAGGCGTGCGCATACTGAATGGCTGCAGGACCGCCGACAAGGTAGTACGTGTGGTCGAGAAGCTGGGAAGGCTCGCGGCGGTTCATCTCCAGGAAGGTAAGGCCGGAGGCGTCAACCAGGGGAAGTGACGGGTCGGGGAGCGAAGCAGGATCTAGCAAGACGACCGCAGGCTCGGTGTGACGAAATATCTGTCCCGTGGTTGCGGCGGTAATCGCATCGGGGATGCGGCTCGAGATGAGCAGTGCTATGAGCGCGGCGATGACTGCGGAGGCAGGCCGGGAGCCGGACCACCAGCAGAAGAAGATCGCAAAGAGAATAAAGATTCCGAGGCTGCCGGCGGTGCCATACCGATCGAAGAACGCAGCGTGCAGCGCCATCAGCCGGAAGATGATGACGAAGGGGATGGCGATGAGTCCGGACGTGACGACCCACTCGGGGCGTGTCAGGAAGAACCTGGGACTTCCTCGCAGCCAGGAGCGGCCCGCCAACAGGGTGATCGTCAGCGCCGATAGCCAAATGCAGATGAGCTCGCGCGCAATATGAGTGATGTAGAACTCAAATATGTCATTCGGTGAAGCCTGAAACGCTGGCGGAAATGCCGATGTTCCATGGTTTTGAAGAAGAGGGAGATAGAAGGCGACTGCTGCGAGCGGAAGCAAGAAAGCGATGATTCTGGCAGGTTCAAGGCGTCTGCGTTCGATGGACTGGACCAGTTCACCGGCCGCAATGGCCGCCCATGCCAATAGTCCAAAGACATGGGTGAGGAGCAAGGCTGCCAGCGAGACAAATAGCAAGATGTTGGCGAGCGTAGAACGATAGCTTCGAACAACCGCGGACGAAGAGGCCTGCCATGCAACAAGAGCCAGCGCAATCAGGCCCAGCATCAGTCCATAGGGGCGCGCCTGAATGCTGAGATCGGCAGGTATGCCGGAGAGAAGCAGTGCTGCTGCAAGCAGGCCATACGCATTGCCGGCACGGCGGCGTACGAAGAGGAAGGTTCCCACGATAGCAAGGGCAAAGCCCAATATCTCCGGCAGCCTGCATTGCAGCGTTCCTATGCCGAAGAGGTCAAAGCTCGCGCGTGTGAGCAGGTAGGAGAGTGGGGGATTGAGGTCGATACTTCCGGTCAGATGGAAGAGATCGTGAAGACTTGGCGCCTGAGCGATAAAAAAAGTAAAGATCTCGTCATGCCAAAGGGGGAAGGCAAGCGAGTATTTCAGAGCCGCGAAGGCCCAGATGAGCAGCAGTACCAGAAGCCCAACGGCAGGATGATTTTCCGTCCAGCTTCCGGTGCTAAGAAGCCTCTGGGTTGTCACCCGACGGCAAGAGGCAATCCGTTGCGGAATGGATCGAATATCAGACACCGAATAATTAGAGCAAGGATAGCAGCTATGCTGGCTGTGACTGGGCCCTGGTGTGGCTCCGTTGACTATCGCTTCAAGACGGAAGAGAGCAATACGGAGAGGCCGTTCCAGGCGATCTGGACTCCAATGCTCAGCAGGATGAAGGCTACAACGCGCAGAATGCCATGCGCCGTGGACTCCGAGATGGACGATGTGATCCTGGGGGCGTAGGCATAACAGACGTATACCAGCACGCTGAGGACAATCACGGCAAGGAATATTCCAAGGTGGCCCAGGACATTCTTCGAGAGGACCGGGTCCGAGGCATGGGCGCTGAGAGTCAGCATCACTACGAGGGTTCCCGGACCTGACGTTACGGGAAACGTAAACGGGTAGAAGGTCTTTTGCTCGAGATCACGAACTCCGGCGTCGGCTTGCGCTTCCATCTCCGCCTGCTTGTTCTTGACGTTTGCACGAGCGTCATTTTCGTTCAGGAGCGACCAGCCTATAGCTGCGATGACGATGCCGCCTGAGACCTGCACGATGGGAAGAGAGATGCCGAAGAAGTTGAGGATCGCCGAGCCCACGAGTTCGATAATCGCGAGGAAGATGACATTATTGATGGCGATTCTGCGGGCCAGAGATCGATAGACCTTTGGCGGTTCGGGACCGACAAGGCCGACGAAGACCAACGCCGTTCCGAACGGATTGATCAATGGAAGCATCGCACTGAATGCGAGAAGAAAAAATTCCCAGAGCAGCAATGGTGTTCTCCCTGATGGAAGCTTAGTGCATCTTTACCCGGTATGGCGCGGTCATCCCGATTCGCCTTGGTATACTGCGAACCAGCTCTCAGCAGAGATGCCACTCTTGCCACGTCGCATTGAATGAGTCTTCGAATTCTCACATAAGAACAAGGAAGGTACATGTCTCTCACTCCTCGATCTGTTGTTATTGCTTTGGCGGGCCTTTTGACAGGGTTGTCTTCTCTAGCGCAGACCGCGACCACGGTGCCGGACATTCCAGCTACTTTCACCGCGCCGAAAGAAGGCTATGACTACGTGAAGCGTGTGGAGATGGTTCCCATGCGCGACGGGGTCAAGCTCTATACGGTGATCGTAATTCCCAAGGCTGCTACGCATGCGCCGATCCTGTTGACTCGGACTCCCTACAACGCAGCGGGTCGCGCGATGAGGACAGAGTCTCCCCACATGCTCGATGAGTTGCCACTGAGCGACGAGGTCTTCGTCAAGGCTGGTTATATCCGCGTCTTTCAAGACGTGCGCGGCAAGTATGGCTCCGAGGGGGAGTATCTGATGACGCCGCCACCCATCGGGCCACTCAATCCCAATGGGCCCAATGACACTACGGACGCGTATGACACCATCGACTGGCTGGTGAAGAACGTGTCGCAGACGAATGGTAAAGTCGGTATGCTCGGATCTTCTTATGAGGGGTTCACCGTCGTGATGGCTCTTCTCCATCCGCATCCGGCGTTGAAGGTTACTGCTCCAGAGAGCCCGATGGTCGATGGATGGATGGGGGATGACTGGTTCCACTACGGCGCTTTTCGCCAGGTGAATCTCGACTACTTCTCAGGCCAGACCTCGGCTCATGGCGGTGGTCCCACTATCGCTCGCGAGGGATATGACGATTACACCAACTTCCTGAAGAAAGGGTCAGCGGGAGACTTTGCCCGTTCCGGAGGTCTGGATCAACTGCCATTCTGGCGGAAAGTGGAAGAACATCCTGCGTATGATGCCTTCTGGCAAGGGCAGGCTCTCGACAAGGCCATAACAGCGCAACCGCTTACCGTGCCGACGATGTGGCTTCAGGGGCTATGGGACCAGGAAGACATGTGGGGAGCCATTCACAGCTATACGGCGCTCGAGCCGAAGGATACAGCCAACGATAAGAACTATCTAGTGATGGGGCCGTGGCGGCACAGCCAGGTGAACCGTGAAGGATTCTCTCTGGGACCGCTGCTCTGGGACGGTGACACGACTCTGCAGTTTCGCCGGGATGTACTGCTTCCATTTTTCAATCAGTATTTGCTGGATGGCGCTCCGAAGGCGGACACCCCGCCTGTGCTGATCTACAACACGGGAGAGAACCACTGGGATCGCTTCAAGGCGTGGCCGCTGAGTTGCGATGCGGAGTGCCCGGCGAAGACACGTGCTCTCTATCTGACGGCCAATGAGGGACTGTCCTTTGACCGTCCGAATACGTCTACGGCAAAGTTCGATGAGTATGTCTCCGATCCGTCGAAGCCCGTGCCGTACAGGCCTCGCCCGGTATTCACTGGAGATGGCGAAGGCTGGGGTGCATGGCTCGTCACCGATCAACGCTTCGTCGATGGCCGCCCCGATGTACTTACGTACGAGAGTGAGCCGCTTACGGCGCCTCTACGCCTGAGTGGGGCGCCGCAGGTGAACTTGTACGCGTCCACCAGCGGAAGCGACAGCGACTGGGTCGTGAAGTTGATCGACGTCTTCCCAGGTACAGTGCCCTCCGAACCGAAGATGGGTGGATATGAGTTGTCTGTCTCGCTCGATATCTTCCGGGGTCGTTATCGCAGCAGTTTTGAGCATCCCGAGGCGATTGTTCCAGACAAGCCTTTGCTGTATCGCTTTGGTTTGCCCACTGTGAATCATGTCTTTCTGCCGGGACACCGTGTGATGGTGCAGGTGCAGTCCAGCCTGTTTCCGCTGTACGACCGCAACCCGCAGACATTTGTGCCCAACATCTTCGATGCGAAGCCGGGGGATTATCAAAAAGCGAAACAGCGTGTGTGGCACACTCCGAGCGAGGCCAGCTTCATTAGTTTGCCGGTGGTGCCGTAAAGGGACCTCCTGGTATCAGGAGGTCTTGCTGGTCGCGCCGATCGCCGGGTCGCTAATGCTGTCTAGCCCGGTCTCAACATGCCCTGCGAGGTGCTGGCTAAAGCTTGGATCCTGATCGAAGGTAACTACGAAGTCGTACCAGCCGGAGGTCTTCTGGAGCGGTAGATAGCGTGTCGCCGGTTGACCTTCGACCAGCAACTGATTGATCACTGCGCCGGTATAGGCGTCCTGAAGGAAGACCACGCCGGTCTTGCCGCCATTGCCAGAGATATTAAGCGAAATTCCGCAAGTCTGAGGGCTATAGGTGCTGACGAGTGTCACGTTGGCGTTAGCGTTGTTGGCAGCGGTACCCTTGAAGGCGCGCAGAAACCCGTTCGGGCCATACACCGAAAGATCATAAGAGCGGCCGAGCAACGTGATCGCCCAGCTATCTGAGATCTGTTGGCCGGGGCCGACAGTGTAGTTCCTGGGTTGTTGGAAGATATCGCCGGAGCGGACATGAAACACCACTGCGACCGTACCTGTGTTGACGAACGTAATTTTGAATGTGCCGTTCGATGGATTGGCGACACCCCAGGCATCGAGCTGATAGGGCAGAGCGCGTGCCGGACGAGTTCCCGGCTCCTGCACGGGCATCGCCTGGATCAGTGGTGGCAATGGGCTGTAGCTGGGATGACGTGCATCGTCTGGAGGCCGATAGGAGGCCGTACTGGGCAGGGTTACGCTCGCTGCATTCGGTGTTGCGAAGTTGAACGCCGAGGTGAGATCACCTGAGACTGCGCGACGCCACGGCGTAATATTGCTGTCCATCAGCCCTGGATACTGCGATCCGAAGCGCTGTTCTATAAAGCGGATCAGAGAGGTGTGATCGAATACTTGCGAGTTGACGTAGCCACCCTTACTCCAGGGTGAGATTACAAACATGGGCACGCGTACACCCATTCCATAGGGGCCTCGCGGATTGGCCAGAGTTCCGGGGTAGATCTCATTGACTGTGTCGACCGTTGAGATGCCTCCGGTGCTTGACGTTGGAGGCGTCGGCGGAATCATGTGGTCGAAGAATCCGTCATTCTCGTCATAGGTCACAAAGAACGCTGTTTTGCTCCATACCTCGGGATTTGAGGTCAGCGTGTCGAGGATCTGCGAGACATACCAGGCACCGTAGTTTGCGGGCCAGTTCGGGTGCTCGGTAAAGGCTTCGGGGGCAACGATCCAGGATACCTGTGGCAAGGTATTGGCCAGCACATCGGCAGAGAGTTGATCAAAGAGGGTGCCGCTCACCGCGACATTGGTGCCGGTCTTGGCTTTGTCGGCGAGTGGCGTGCCCGGCTGAGCGTTCTGGTACTGCGTGAAATACAGCAGGGAATTGTCACCGTAGTTGCCGATGTAGGCGTCCGAGGTATCGCCCCAGCTATTCGCCGCATTTAGGCCGTCGCCGATATCCTGGTAGATCTTCCAGCTAACGCCGGCAGCCTCAAGCAGCTCAGGGTAGGTCGTCCAGCTGTAGCCGGCCTCCGAGTTGTCGATGACCGGGCCGCCCCCATTTCCATCATTGCCCACCCAGCCACTGAACATGTAGTAGCGGTTCGGGTCGGTTGGTCCGAGCAACGAGCAGTGATAGGCATCGCAGATGGTGAAGGCGTCAGCCAGTGCGTACTGATAGGGAATGCCGCTCCGTTCCATATGCGCCATGGTCGTCGTGCCTTTGTTCGGTACCCATTGGTCGTAGACGCCGTTATTCCATGCTCCATGCGTGGTGTCCCAGTCATGCGGCAGGTCTTCAAGAAACTGCAGGCCGAGATCCGGCGCAGTCGGATGGAACGGCAGGATGGTCCCCAATCCCAGCAGCCCTGGCTGGGCCCAAACAGGATTGCCGCTGGGAAGTTTTACAGCCCGCGGGTCACTGAAGCCACGCACGCCCCTTAGTGTGCCGAAGTAGTGATCGAAAGAGCGGTTCTCCTGCATCAGGATCACAATGTGTTCGACATCGGCGATCGTCCCCGTCGCATTATTTGCCGGAATGGCCAGTGCTTTGGCGATGCTCGCTGGCATGGCTGCTGCAAGCGAGCCTGCGCTAAGAAGTTTGAGGAATGAGCGACGATCAGTTCCGTTCACGATGAATCTCCTGTCTGCTGCGCCTCACAACGACTTTCCAGATACGGCCGCAGAGACATGCTATTCAGGTGATGCTGAATATATGTGAACTCCTTGTAAAATATGGGTCTGTGAGCTTCTGCGCGTGATGGGCAGATATGATTCTTTCAGCGAGGAGTTGCTAAAGGAGATTGGGACAGATGAGTTATGTAGCCGATGCAAAGCGGTATGACGGCGCACAGTTCCGGCGGTGTGGGCGATCCGGAATTGTGTTGCCACCTGTATCGCTTGGGTTATGGCAGAACTTCGGCGGCACCGATGTCTTCGAGATCGGTCGGGCTGTCGTTCGACGTGCCTTCGACCGGGGCGTGACGCACTTCGATCTGGCAAATAACTATGGGCCGCCGTATGGATCGGCTGAAGAGAACTTCGGGCATATTCTGCGAAAGGATCTTCACCCCTACAGAAATGAACTCGTGATCTCGTCGAAGGCGGGATGGGATATGTGGCCCGGGCCCTATGGTGTGGGTGGATCGCGCAAGTATCTGCTGGCATCTCTCGACGAGAGCCTGCAGCGTATAGGACTGGAGTACGTCGACATCTTCTACTCGCACCGGCCAAGTCCTGAAGTGCCTCTGGAAGAGACTATGGGAGCACTGGCGCATGCCGTGCGGCAGGGCAAAGCGTTGTATGTCGGGATCTCGTCCTATAGTCCGGAATCGACGCGAGAGGCTGCGCGTATCTTGCAGAGCGAAGGCGTGCCGCTGCTCATTCATCAGCCGTCGTATTCGCTTCTGAATCGCTGGATCGAAACGGAGCTGCTGGGCACGCTGGATGAATTGGGTGTTGGCTGCATTGCGTTCTCTCCATTGGCCCAGGGGCTGCTAACGGATAAGTATCTGAACGGCGTGCCGGAGAACTCGCGCGGGAAGTCGGGCGGTGCGGGCGGATCGTTCCTGCAGTCGTTCCTGAATGAAAAGAATCTCGATCAGGTGCGAGCCTTGAACGAAATGGCGCGTGGACGCGGACAGACTCTGGCGCAGATGGCTATTGCGTGGGTGCTGCGCGACAAGAGAGTCACTTCGGCGCTTATTGGTGCGCGGAATGTCGAGCAGCTCGACAACTCACTGGATGCGATCAAGAAGCTCGAGTTTACGAAAGAAGAGTTGGATGCCATCGATCGCTATGCGCAAGAGGGTGGGATCGATCTGTGGAAAGGTGCCCGGGAGGGAACGGAATAGCCCTGGCACTGTTGGGCTCTGACGTAGATTGAGTATTTCAAGGATCGATAAATCAAACGCGCCACCTTAGGTGGCGCGTTTTTTCGTGCGGAGCGAAAATTTTTATGATTCGCCTCGAAATCCGACTCTAGTTGTCGTATATTGAACTCGGACCTAAAAAGTCTTATATAGAGACCTTCCATCAATAGTAGACGGCGAGCATCTCCACCTAAGGATTCCTCCCCGCAAAGTATCCAATGTCGCGATGGCCAATGACCCCTTATTGGCCAAAGGACGAAACCTGTTCTTTTTTGAGGTTGAGGCAATGAAGTGTGAGCTGCAGGCTCTGTGCAAAAGCGGCCGTCTGTTTCGCAAAACGTGTTCTCTGGTTTCCGCTTTGCTTCTGGTGTTTTCCCTGGGTGTATCCACTGCCAAGGGTCAGAGTGGGGCAGACCAGGTTTGTGCATGGTTTGCAGCTGGATCTGCGGTCACAGCTCCTCCTGAGTTGAAGAGCAGCAATGGAACACTCGAGGTCACGTTCACCTTCCAGACCGTAACCGATGCTCAGGGACTTGTTCGCTATTGCTACGTAACGAATACGGGGCTCGAAGCGCCTACACTGCGCGTCAATCCGGGCGACACGCTCATCATTCACTTTCAAAACAATCTGCCTGCTGCGTCTGCCACCAGTACCAGCGACAACATGGCTGGCATGAAGATGGATCTGACTCCGCACGCGGCAGTGACCAGTACCAGCAGTGCCTGCAATGGCACTATGTCAGCTTCTGCCACCAACATTCACTTTCATGGGATGAATGTTGCACCCGTATGTGGGCAGGATGAGGTTGTCCACACGCTGGTTCAGCCGGGACAGAGCTTCGACTACACGGTGCAGATTCCTGCGAACGAACCGCCGGGACTGTACTGGTATCACCCGCATCCTCACGGCTTCAGTGAAGGACAGGTGCAGGGTGGAGCGACCGGAGCTCTGATCGTTGAAGGGCTGCAAAATGTGGATACGGCGTTGGCTGGTCTGACGGAGCGGACCTTTGTTCTGCGTGACCAGGTGCTCCCTGCTTCGGAGGCCAACGATGCCAATATTCCCGCGTGGGATCTGTCGATCAACTATGTACCCGTAACCTATCCCACCTACACGCCGGCAGTGATCCCGACGAATCCTGTGCAACAGGAGTTGTGGCGCGTGGCCAACACTGCTGCGGACACCATCATGAATTTGCAGTATGTCGTCAATGGAACGGCGCAGTCGGTGCAGGTGGTTGCGATCGACGGGTATCCCATTGCTTCCGGTACCAGTGGCCAGCCGTCGTTCAGCGAGACGAGTATTCTGCTTCCACCGGGCTCTCGTGCTGAGTTCGTGGTGACGACACCGAATGTCGGCGATCAGGCACAGCTTGTCACCCAGTATTGGAACACCGGGCCGGATGGGGATTTCGATCCAACCCGAACCATTGCGAACATTGTCAGTTCGGTTGGCGCCGAAGGCTCTGCGACGACAAATGCGGCGGTGACGAAATTACCGTCCCGGGCTGTGTCTCTCAAGGTCAAACGCTTTGCCGGTCTTGCGCAAGCGACGCCTGTAGCGCAGCGCAATCTCGCCTTCTCCGAAGTGTTGCAGGACCCTGCCAACCCGAACAGTCCGACGAATTTCTTCATCACCGAACAAGGACAGACGCCTGCGATCTTCACCATGGACCAGCCGCCGAACATCGTTGTCCATTCGGGCACGGTGGAAGACTGGGTGATTCAAAACACCGCTCAGGAAGACCACATCTTCCATATCCATCAGATCCACTTTCAGGTTCTTGAGGTGAATGGCGTAGCTGTCAACGATCCAGCTGTCCGCGATACCGTGGACCTGCCCTACTGGAATGGAACCGGGGCCTATCCGAGCGTGAAGGTTCGGATGGACTTCCGCGATCCAAATATCGTCGGGACCTTCGTGTACCACTGCCACATTCTGCAACACGAAGACTCAGGCATGATGGGTGAGATTCAGGTGCTGCCGTCAGGCTCTGCCTCTGCGACGACCGCAGTGGCTTCTTCGTCTAGCATCACTCCCAACGGATCCGTTACGCTGACTGCGAACGTGGTGGATGCCACAACGGGAGCCGCCAAACCTACAGGCCAGGTTCAATTCGAGCTCAACGGAATCAACGTTGGCAATCCTGTGACGCTGGTGAATGGTATAGCGACATTGACCACTGCTGTTGACGGTGCTGCGGGCATTAATACTCTGACCGCGTTCTACCAGGGTGATTCGACCTATACGGAATCGGTTTCAGCGGGCGTTCCGATTACCATCTCGGACTTTTCACTGGCTTCGCCAGGAGTGACGGCTTCCGTGGGATCGGCTGCGATCGCCAACGTCACGGTGAATGTGGCGACTGGATACAGCAATCCGATAAGCCTTACCTGCACGATGCCCGCCACGTTGAAGGAATCAGCTTGCTTTGTGAATCCGAACTCGACTACCGGTACGGGGCAAGTTTCGTTGACAGTCAACACGACGCCGGCTCATCCGCTCAGCAGCAAACTGAATAGAGGTTATGGCTGGGTTGGAGCAGGCGGCGGAGCTAGCCTAGCCTGCCTCCTTCTGTTCGTTTTCCCCAGACGCAGGGAGCGTAGCAAGGTGCTGCTGGTCCTTATCGCGATGGCCGTTCTCTTCACGGCGATGGGTTGCAGCGGTAACTCAGCAAGCGGTACAGACCCAGGCACAAGCAAGGGCACCTACAACGTCGTGGTTACAGGAACTGCGGGTAGTGGCTCATCGCAGTATCAGGTCAGCGTGAATGTTCCCATCACTATCGACTAGATCGCCTCAGTGCTCATCGTCACGAAACAACAAGAGAAAGATCGGAACAAAGATATGTTGAAGACCATTGGCAATCCAAGCAAAGAGCAGGCAACAGCAAAAGCCTTGACGCAGAGGGCGCAGAGGAAGACGCAAAGGTCGCAGAGGGGTTCGTGGCGTAGCCTAACTTTCTTTGCGAATAAGGGTATACGTGCGCTGTTCATTTTTGTACTTCTATCCGTTGCTGTTGCGTGGGCCAGTGTGGGAGGAAGAATCTCCGGCCTTGTCAAAGATCCTTCCGGGAGGGTAATTCCCAAGGCGAGCGTCGTTATTCGCGAGATCAGTACGGGCCTCTTGTACCAGACCCACACCGATAGCAAAGGGCTCTACTTCTTTCCCGTGCTGCCGGTTGGCCGTTATCAACTGGAGGTGCAGGCCTCAGGTTTTCACACCTATCAACGCACCGATATTGTGCTCGACACCAACGCGGCCCTTACGCTCGACGCACCTCTGGAAGTCGGCAGCGTTGCTGAGACTGTGAGCGTCACGGATGATACCTTGCACGTCGAGACGGCAAGCACGCAGCTGGGAGAGGTCATTACCGGCAGGCAGATGACGGCCGTGCCCCTCAATGGCCGCAGCTATACAGATCTACTCTCGCTGCAGGCTGGTGTGGCGCCTGCAACGTCGATTACCTCCACCACGGTGCAGGATGTCGGAGCAACCGTGCTTAGTCCATCGGGTGTCCAGAATCCGGGGACGGTATCGGTCAACGGTCAACGGGAGTTTGCTAACTTCTTCAGCGTGAACGGCAGCGATGCGGAAGAAGATGTCAACGCCGGCACGGCCATCCTTCCCAACCTGGATTCGATTGCTGAGTTCCGCATCATTACGAGCAACTTCGATGCCGAATACGGAGAGTTCAGCGGTGGCCAGATCAGCGTCATCACCAAGTCTGGAGCGAATCAGTTTCACGGCAATGCCTTCGACTTTCTGCGCAACACATCTCTCGATGCTCGCAACTACTTTTCTCCCACGCGTGGCGTTTACCGGCAGAACCAATTCGGTGGCACTATCGGTGGCCCGATTCGCCGCGATAAGATCTTCTTCTTCATCGACTATCAGGGCAGTCGGCAGACACAAGGTATCGATACCGGCAATATCAGCGTTCCTTCAGCCGCAGACCGTACGGGAAACCTTTTGGATTTCACCAATGGGACGGCAGGGAATCAGCTCACAGGAGCCGTGGGCGGTGCTTACTTTGCCTCCCTGCTTACGCAGAAGCTGGGATATTCCGTAGTCTCCGGGGAGCCCTATTATGTCTCCGGCTGCACGACATCAGCGCAGTGCGTGTTTCCCAATGCAGTGATTCCTACGAGTGCGTGGTCGGTTCCGGCTCAACGGATGCTGCAGTACATTCCAGCACCGAATACCGCAAATGGCTTCTCTACCTCGGCCTACAACCAGACTCTGCGTGACGACAAAGGAGCCATTCGCATGGATGCGAATACTCTTCTAGGACTGGTGTCGGCGTACTACTTCATCGACGACTTCAAGCTCGACAATCCCTACCCAGTTGCCCAGAGCGGAGCCAGTGTCCCTGGTTTCGATGCTCTTTCTACCGGCCGCGCGCAACTCCTCTCTCTTGGCGATACGAAGACCTTCGGCGCCACTGCGGTCAATGAGCTTCACGTCAGCTACATGCGCGATGTGAACAACCTGGGGCAGCCCGTGGGCGGCAAAGGCGTAAGCCTGGTCTCGCAGGGTTTTGCGAATGCTGATGGAACTCCCAGCATCGTCGCTCTTGATCCCAAGGGACAGAGCGTGGAGAACCTGAACTTCAACGGCTATTCCACCGGCGCTGCAGCCAATCAACTTATCCAGACGAACGATACCTATCAGGTCACAGATAACTTCTCGAAGGTGATCGGCGCGCATACGTTGAAGTTTGGTGGTGCGTTTCATGCCGACCAGGTGAATGCAGATCCCATCGCTCAGTTCAATGGCAGCTTCGTCTTCTCCGGACAGGAGACCGGTGTGGACTTCGCAGACTTCCTTATCGGTGTACCCGCTCAGTACAACCAGAGCCAGCTCAATCCTTTCTATGCCCGCAATAAATATGCAGGCCTCTTTGCGCAGGATAGTTGGAAGATACTACCCAATCTCACGCTGAACTACGGCCTTCGCTGGGACCGCATTGCACCGTGGTCGGAGAAGTACAACCAGATCTCCACCTTCGTCGCCGGCGCACAATCAACTGTCTTTCCTGGTGCGCCTCCAGGCATTCTCTATCCTGGAGACCCTGGCATTCCCAACACCCTCGCTCCGATCAACAACCACAGCTTCGCTCCGCGCGTAGGGCTGGCGTGGTCTCCACAGGCTGCTTCGGGGAGCTTTCTCGAAAAGATCCTTGGGACTCCGGGGACGACCAGCATTCGAGCGAGCGCGGGTAACTTCTACACCGCGATTGATGCGCTTTCAATCAGCGTGTTGGCCGCTAATGCGCCCTACGGCACGACGTACACCAGCCCACTCCCGTCGCTCTTCGCGACGCCGTTCATCACGGCATCCACTGGGCAGAATAACGGTCAGCCTTTTCCATATACCTTTGCTCCGTTGAACTCGTCGCGCAGCAATCCCGATGTGAACATCAACTGGGCTACCTATGAGCCGATCAGCGGTATCCCTGGATACGACATTCACAACACCACACCTTATACGGAAGAGTGGACACTTTCCATCGAGCGCCAGGTCGGACCTAACACTGTTCTCAGTGCGACCTACGTAGGCAACTCCAGTCATCATCAGCGGGTGCTTATCGAGCCCAACCCCGGTAATCCTGCGTTGTGCCTGAGCCTCAGCCAGGCGAGCGAGGTTGTGAGCGGGACGGCTACGTGCGGTTCCGGTGGCGAGAATGGTGTTTATTACCCCATAGGCGGCGGTGTGGTGAATGGAACACGCGGCCCGCTTGGGCCGAACTTTGGCAGCAACGCCTTGCAATCGACGATAGGCAGCGCCAACTACAACGCGCTTGAAGTCAGCGTTCACCATACAAGTGGCCGCCTCGAAGTCTCGGCTGCCTATACCTATGGCAAGTCGCTCGACCAGTCGTCGAACATAGGAGAAGAGGTTAATCCCTTCAATCCTGCGTTGAGCTATGCCATCTCCTCGTTCGATGTAAAGCACAACGTTGTTATCAGCTATGAGTACCAGTTGCCGTTCGATCAGCTCTTTCGTCCGAACCGTCTCAGCCGGGGCTGGTCGCTATCGGGTGTCAGCCACTTCGCCAGCGGCTTTCCTGTGACGATGGTCAACAACGGAGACAACTCGTTGATTGGAACGAATCCAAACGGCATCAACAATAGCAGCATCGACGAGCCGGATTACATGGGTGGCGCGCTTCACCTTAACCACAATCCGCGCAACAACAGCGTTTACTTCAATACTGCTGTCTTCTCCATGAATCAGCTGGGAGAGCCGGGAACTTCCAAGAGACGGTTCTTCTATGGTCCTGGTGTGGACAACTACGATATGGCTGTTGCAAAAAAACTGCCGATTACAGACTCGGTTGCCATTCTTTTCCGCGTGGAGGCTTTCAATGTCTTCAACCACACGCAATTCACCGGCCCTGGATCGGTTGATGGAGATATCGGCAGTTCGACGTTTGGTCAGGCCATTAGTGCGGCAGCTCCACGCATTATGCAGGGGGCGTTGAAGTTGAGTTTCTAAGGGGTCTGGATTGAGTCCGTCTTTATTGGGATCACTACACCAAACATCCAAGGCTAGCTATTTGTTTGCCTTGACTGGGTCAGGAGTGGTCGCAGAAAAAGTCGGAGCCATCGTAACTCCATCGATCAAAATCTGGCCGCCAACATTCTTGCTGAAGAATAATTCAGCTTGATCCCCCTTGGGCGGAGCAGGACCCGTCTGTAGGGAGACAGTCACCTTAGTCCACTTTGCCTTGGCGATGGAGTCCGTGTCGAAGGTGTTTGAGGCGATAACTTGCTTCGTACTCGCGTCACGGATTCCATAAGTTAGTACCGCACCACTCCCTGTGGTGATCGTTCCGCTGGTGGTGGGCAGGTTTCTTCGCGCGATATAGAACTGGAGCTGATAGGTTTGTCCGGCTGCCAAATAGACGGGAAGGGAGTTCGCATCGGTGAGGGCTTGGGAGAGACCATGGATAGTGGTCCCGCTGCCGATGGTTGACATGAAGGCGCATTGGCCAGAGGGATCATGGTCGGGGCTGGGGCCGATCGAGCGATCCGCAATTTGTGTTGTGTTGAGAATACCGGCGGTATTCGTGATCGCCCAGTCGGTGGGCGGTACCACCTGCGACTGGCCTTTGGCTATCGTCGGAGAAGCGAAGCTGCCGTTTTTGATCGTTACCGAGGTGGCGCCGTCGGGCAAGGTATAGGGTGCTTCCAGCCACGCCTGATTGAAGCTATAGTAAACGCCGCTCGAAACAACTCGAATGATGCCGTCAGGCGATTGGACCCCAGCAAGATAGCCGGCCGGTTCGGCGCTATAGGGTCCGGTGGTGAAGTTTCCCGTATTGCCATACCCATTCAATGTTCGTGTGGCACCGTCGGTCACGAGTTTCATGATGGGCCATGTTTGGCCGCCGTCATAACTCAAGGCGGCAAACAGGCCGCTTCCGCGATAGTTCTTCCCACCTTTATTCGCAAAGACCGTACCTCCTGGAGCGAATGAAACCAGGAGGAGCGCGCCTGATTGAAGCTGTTTGCAGATAGCGCGCTGGCCGTTGCTGATCGCGGGAAATGGCGACGCGGAATACGTCCAGGTCGCACCGTTATCCGTCGAAAGACTTTGTGGCATCCGCCCATTGATATTGTTCTGGCGTCCGTAAGCGACGAGGACCCGGGCTCCGTTCCGAATCGTCTCCGTCACCGCGGCATGGATGCCGGCGATGGTATGCCCTGTCCCGCCCTGTACGAAAGCGGGCGCGGGCAGGCCGTTCCCTGGATCAATCCAGGTCTTGCCGTTGTCATCGCTATAGTGGACCGCCGTGCCGCCGCCGTTGCTGGGAGTTGCGTCGGAAACCACGATGAACCGTCCGCTGGACGTGCGAAAACCATTAATGACCTGGTTGCGAAAACCATGCGTGGAGTTGATGGCCCGCGGTGCACTCCAAGTCACGCCGTTGTCGGTGCTAGTTCGAAAGCTGCTTGCGAGATCGTTGTAGTTTCCATCGGCGGCGAAGGATTGGACATGATAAAGGGTTCCGCGGTCGTTGAAGAGACCCATGCCGGTGTCGTTGCGCGACGGCGTATCGAAAAATAGAGACGGGGCATCCCAATCGGCGGCTCCGCGACGAAAACGAGATGCCAGCACTGTCATCTCCCGGCCTGTTTCACTGATGCAAGAAAAGAAGATGACGAGTAGATCGCCGTTCGGGGTATATGTGAGGGCCGGCTCGTGATCGTGACTGTAAAAGGGGCCTCTGAGCGGCGATGGAAGAGTGAAGTACTGCTTTGGGATAGAAAAAAAAGGCGTTGTAGAAGGTGCCGGTGAGTGAAAAGGACTCGCGGTCTGAGAGACCTTGGTCGCCCAGAGCGGGGCTGTGCCGGTAAACGCCCGACTCGGTGGCCGTGGCATAAGGGTTCGTCCGAGCACCACGCGAAAGCCGATGCATGGGTTCACATCCCAAGGCAGGCTGCCCATGCGCACTGTCGGGTCTGAATAGCCCGGATAGGCGTTAAAGTCGTTACCGCGGCTAACGCGAAATATGCCGGTACTGGGCCCCCCCGGATCGGTTTGTGCACTACTCGCGTATGGACCGTACCAATCGCCAGTCCATTCCTCAGCCCCCGACTCCATTGCGGTAAGCGAATACTTGCTTGCGTTATCGGCCGCATATTCCCACTCTGCCTCGGTGGGAAGACGATAGGACATTCCCGGCTGGGTGGGCGGATGGGTCCGATTCAGCCATGCGACAAACGCTTCGGCCTCGGCCCAGGAGACATTCACCGCTGGTTGAGTATCGCCGCTTACGGCCTGATTGGTTCCACGCACGTGCGAGGGTTGGAAACGCTCGTATTGAGCGTTGGTTACTTCGGCTGTTCCGAGGTAATAAGCTTGGCTGATGGTGACTTGGTGCATGGGAGCGCTGTCCCAGAAGACGCCATTGGAATCAGTCGTTACCTTGCCCATATGGAAAGTAACGTTGCCTGGGATCTGCGCAAACTTCATTCCGATGGCATTGGTATAGGTCGCTTGCGCAGCTGCAAGCCCAGCAATAGAGAGTGTTCCGGCAAGGGCCAATATTGTTCTTCGCAGCATAATACTCCTCGGCATTTGTGATCGTCTCAAGACGCGATGCCTATTGTGTGAGATCGAACCCTAGAAGTGCTTTTCGTTTTCCGCCGTAAACGCCGCGAACTGCCAGGGACCAACGAGATACGCCGCGGAGCAGGCGCTGCCACGCAAGAACCGCCGGCGCGGCACGGAGAGGATTGGGGACCTGTGCGGATGCATGAAGCCTCTTTTTGTAAGACTGAAGCTGTTCGATGAATGTTCTCTGCTGCCTTCTTCAAGAAGAAGCAGTCCCTATGGAAAACGCGCGTTCATCTCACTTTTTTGAAATTCGCAGCCTGTACTGTGACCGCGCCTTTCCGTTCACTCTCCGTCTTCGTATTGGACCCGAGGGTTTGGCTGTTGTTGCGAGGGTAAATAGATATTTCAAAAGCAAGTATCGATCACTTACATGGATAGGCCAACAAATTCTCAGTTGACGCATGCAGGCCAATTCATTCATTGAACTACGGGCTCAGGTGGAAATTTGAACGGAAAGGCCATTCCGGTTCCTTAGCGTACGATTCTGAATGCTTGGTGTGCTGCCCCTTATTCATTCGTCAATCCCATGCGGAAACGCCCCTGCACTGTGCCTTAACGCGATTGCAACCGCAATTGTGAAAGAATCAACGCATGGCGCAGACACGGCGAGATTTCCTTAAGATTGCGGCAATGTTGTCCGGAGCAGCGGGAGTATCCAGTCTTGTTCCCGAGTCTATCCTGCGGGCGTTTGCCATCGAGCCTGAACCGGGTTCTACCTATATGGATGCCGAGCACATCGTCATCCTGATGCAGGAGAACCGTTCCTTCGATCATGCGCTGGGTACGCTGCAGGGAGTGCGAGGCTTCAACGATCCGCGTGCGATTCGTCTGCCCAACGGCAACTCTGTTTTTGTACAGACCGATGCTGCTGGAAACTCTTACGCGCCGTGGCGATTGGATATCCGGGACACGCGCATTACGTGGATGGGGTCCGTTCCGCATACACGTCATAGCCAGGTAGATGCCTGGAACAAAGGGCACCACAATGGATGGCTGGAGGCCAAGCGTTCTTATACGCGCGAGTATTCGCATCTGCCGCTAACGATGGGGCATTACACGCGTGAGGACCTGCCGTTCTACTACGCACTTGCGGATGCCTTTACGGTGTGCGATCAGAACTACTGCTCGGTAATGACCAGCACGACCCCGAATCGCAGCGCCTTCTGGACGGGCACGGTGCGGGATGCACAGCGTAGTGACTCCAGGGTCTTCATGCGCAACGATGAGATCCTTTCTGGAGACATGACATGGAAGACCTACCCGGAACGCTTGCATGAGGCTGGGATTCGATGGAAGTTCTATCAGAATGAGTTGACGAACGCGGGTGGCATGAGCAGGGAACAGAATGCGTGGCTGTCGAACTTCGGCTGCAACATCTTGGAATACTTTGCCGCGTACAACGTTGAGGCTTATCCGGGCAGTGTTCTAAGCATGCAGGAGCAGATTGATTCGCTCACGCAGCAGGTGGAAAAGCGCCAGCAGTCGCTCACGGACGAAAAAGATCCTCAAGTCGCGGCACAACACCGTGCTATGATCGCGAGCGATCGGAAGCGCCTCGAGAAGATCAAATCGTCCCTCAGAAACAGTGGCGAGTCCCGCTACAAAGAGCTTAGTGCGCAGCAGCGCATGCTTCACGATGCGGCCTTTATTACGAATGCGGGGGATCCCAAATACAGGGCATTGGAGCCCCTTGTCTTCGGAGCTGGCGGCAAACAGCAGAAGATGATGGTGCCGAAGGGAGACCTTCTGCATCAGTTCCGGAAGGACGTAGACGAGGGCAAGCTGCCCACCGTCTCCTGGCTGAGCGCGCCGGAGAAGTTCTCAGACCATCCAACCTCGCCATGGTATGGAGCGTGGTACGTCTCCGAAGTCATGGATATCCTGACCAAGAATCCAGAGGTCTGGAAGAAGACGATCTTCATTCTGACTTATGACGAAAACGATGGGTACTTCGATCACGCACCTTCCTTCGTGGCTGCGGACCCGAAGAGGCCGCAGACTGGAAGAGCCTCTGCCGGTATCGATACAGGTCTCGAGTACACCTATGCCGAGGACGAGTTGAAACAAGGCGTGCCGGAGAAAGAGGCGCGCTCCGGTCCGATAGGCATGGGCTTTCGGGTGCCGATGATCGTTGCGTCGCCTTGGAGCCGTGGCGGCTGGGTCAACTCGCAACTCTTCGATCACACTTCGACGCTGATGTTCCTGGAAGAATTTATACAGAACAAGCATGGCAAGAAGGTTAGGGAAGAGAACATCAGCACGTGGCGTCGCTCGATCTCCGGCGATCTCACGTCGTGCTTCCGTCCCCATGATGCCAAAGAAACCAGTCTCGATTATTTGGATCGGGATAAGTTTGTCGTAAGCATTCAGCAGGCTCGCAATAAGGAAGTGCCTTCGAATTACAGGAAGCTGACCCCTGAGCAGATAGACGAGATCAGCCATAGCCCGCTCCAGTCTGAACTGATGGCGCATCAGGAGAAGGGGATTCGCCCAGCGTGTGCGCTCCCGTACGAACTCTATGCGGAGGGCAAGCTGAGCGCCGATCGCACGAAGTTCGAGCTGCATTTGAAGGCCGGTAGCGAGGTACACGGCAAGCGCGCAGCCGGTGCGCCCTTCAATGTGTATCTGCGTAACACCTCCGATCAGGGGATGATTGCCGCAACGTACGCTGTGAAACCGGGCGATACTCTGTCTGAGGCGTTTCCGCTGTCGCTCTTCGCGGGTGGGCGTTACTCGATCGACGTGCATGGGCCGAATGGCTTCTACCGTTCCTTCATGGGCGAAGCAGATGGCCCTATTCTGCAAGTGAGTACCGCCTATGAGCGCGAGCATTCGATTCCGACCGGGAACGTACAGGTGTTCCTGCGTAATCCCGAGGCACAGTCCGTCAGAGTCTCGGTTCTGGATAAGTCGTACAAGACGGGCATCGTGACCAAAGAGGTTCCTGCCGGGCGTGAGGCGTCTGTCGTGCTGAATCTTGAACAGAGCTATGGCTGGTACGACTTCACCGTGACGGCTGACGGCGCAACGGCTGCGGCTCGCTATGCCGGACGTGTGGAAACTGGGCGTTCCAGCTTTAGCGATCCTTTGATGGGTGGAGTTCTATAGCTCGTACTGCGCTCGGAATGACAACCAGAAAAGCAAAGACAAAAGCAAAAGCAAAAATACTTTTATCAGGTCATAGACTTAGGGAGACTCGCCAATGACATTCGATCTGGAACAAACTGCTGCCGGCGTCGCCTACAAACTATTGGTGGGTTTGGTCGCACCGCGGCCAATCGCGTTAGTCACCAGCATGAATGTGGATGGCAGCCTGAACGCCGCTCCCTTCAGCGCCTACAACTATCTCTGCACCGATCCACCGATTATCGGAATGGGCGTGACCAACCGGCCTAACGAAGGTTTTGTGCCAAAGGACACTGCCCGGAATATTCGGCGCACGGGTGAGTTTGTGGTGAACGTCGTGACCGAAGATCTGGCGGAGCAGATGAACATCTGTGCGACAGACTTTCCCCCTGAGATCAACGAACTGGAGATGGCCGGTTTGACCACGGCACCCTCGCAGCTGGTGAAGGTGCCCCGCATCGCACAGGCGCATGCCGCTCTCGAATGCAAAGAGTACACGACGATGGAGATCGGCCGATCGCGGATTATCTTGGGAAGAGTTGTCGCCATGTATATCGAAGATAAGTTTGTGGACCCGGCAGGTCCTTTTGTAAAGGCTGAGGAGTTGCACGCCATCGGCCGCATGAACGGTCTTGGATCGTATGTGAGGACTCGAGATGCCTTCATGACCATTCCACGGATCTCTTATGAAGAGTGGAAGAGCGGGAAACGGTAGCCTTCGCGTGATGCACTCATTGTGATGGAATTGCAGGATTTAACCCGTCATTTCACCGTCAAATGCGGCGGAGTACGGTGAAATGTAGTGACAGAGGGGTGCCTGCTTTGACAGGCTATTGTTTCGGTGGGGCTCAACGATTCAATGTTCAAGATATTCCTTCTGCTGCAACTCGCACTGGCGCCTTTAGCCTTAGAGGCTCAATCTTCCAACTCTCTTGTACAGTTTCCCCTGGTGAACAGCCCCTTGGGCATCCACCATACGGCGGAGCCGCAGCAACCGTTCACGCTGGTGGGCGAGCACTCTGCCATCCTGGGGTCGCAGGATGGCAGCTTCGAGCTCTGGCTGATGCCGGTGCAGATTCTGCGCAATGCGCGCCTGACGGCACGGCTCCAGGGGTACGATGCGCCGATTGTGCTGAACAGTCTGGCGACCGACGTTGACGTTGAACCGGACCACACTACGATTACGTACTCCCACGCGGCGATCACGGTGCGGCAGCATATGTTTTTACCGCGAACGGGAGTTCCGGGTGTTGCCTCTGCGGTTGTTCTGTTTGAAGTCCACGCGACGCGTCCCGCGCAGATCTCGCTCAGCTTCGACCCCTCCATGACGCCTGAGTGGCCTGCTCCGGCTTTCGGGCTCGGTGATGCCTCATGGAGAGAACGGCCGGGCGGCAGCGGCTACGTTCTGCAGACCAGCAGTCCAGGGCTTTATGGCGTGGTCGCGATGCCCGGAGCAACTCATGGGGACCTTCGTCCTTATCAGGAGCGCGCGGCAGAGACTCCCGCCGTTCTGACCTTTTCCTACGATCCAAAGCGCGACGACCATACCTTCTATCCGCTGCTGGTTGGAGTTTCAACGCCGGGCGGTGTAGCAACTCCAACAAGCCAAGAGGGCGATCCGGCAGGGGTGCTGCTCGACCGGGTTCTGGCGACTGAAGGCCATATTCCGGAGCTGTATCGATCAACAGCGGAGTTCTATAAGCACTTCTTCGACAACCGGTTCGAGGCGATGACGCCTGACCCTGCGTTCGACAAGGCTTTGAGCTGGGCTGAAATCGCGGTCGACCAATCGCGTACGCCGCTCGCGAAGGGCATTGGAATGACGGCGGGGTGGCTATCTGCGGGAACGACTGCTCGGCCCGGCTATGGCTGGTTCTTCGGTCGCGATACGCTCTGGACTCTCTACGCGGTCAATAGCTATGGAGATTTTCAACTGAGCCGTGGCGCATTGGAGTTTCTGCTGTCGCAGCAGCGGGACGACGGCAAGATCATGCATGAACTCTCGCAGACGGCGGATCAGGTCAACTGGCGTTCGATGCCGTACCAATATGCTGCTGCGGACGCTACCCCTCTTCTGCTGATGGCGGTGGATGATTATGTTCGGACGAGCGGCGATGTCGAGTTTCTTCGCGCGCACTGGCAGCAGATTCAACTGGCCTATCGTTTCACCCGCGCACATACAACGGAAGACGCGATGGACAACTCACAAGGTACCGGCTGGGTGGAGGAGTGGCTGCCCCATAAGCCTGACCAGGAGATTTATCTCGTTGCTTTGGATGCACAGGCGAATCTTGCGATCTCGCGGCTGGCTAAGATCATGGGCGATGCGAAGCTTGAGGCCGGTTCGCTGGAGACTGCGCGGACAGTTGAGGATAGGTTGGCGGCTTACCGCTCTCCCACAGGGGTCTATCGCTTCAGTCGCAATCATGACGGCTCGTTTGAAGACGTGCGATCGATCTTCCCCAGTGTTGCCTGGTGGACGGGAGATCTGCATCCGGCAGAGCCAGAGCAGACCTTTAGCGATTGGGCCAGCAGCCATTTCACCGTCGACTGGGGTGTTCGATCGATTGCAGATGTGCAGTCGATCTATGATCCGATCAGCTACCACCTCGGCTCGGTATGGCCGCTCTATACCGGATGGACGGCCATGGCGGAGTACCGCACGGGCCGCAGCCTCGAAGCCTTCGAGCACCTGCAATCGAGCGCGAGACTGACCTGGCTGCAAGACCCGGGGGCGATTACGGAGCTGCTTTCGGGTGAGTTCTACCAGCCGCTCGCGCGCAGCAGCTCGCACCAGATGTGGTCGTCGGCGATGCTGCTTAGCCCGGCGATTCGCGGGCTCTTCGGCATCAGCGCCGATGCATTGGACCATCGGCTGACCGTCTCGCCGCAACTTCCGGCGGACTGGGATCACGTTGCGTTGCGCAATGTGGCTGTTGGGAGCACCCGGTACACAGTCACGATGAATCGCGAGGGCTCTGAGCTTGTGGTCGATGCGACCTCAACCGAGCCGACGGCGTTGTGCCTTGCTACTGCAGCGGTGAGCGCGCCGTGCAAAGAGCAAGCCGCTTTGCACCATGCACTCCGTTTGCCTCTGCCTCCAGTCGAGGTGAGCTTCGAGAACGAAGCGACGATTCGACAAGGTATGCGATCGCAACACATGCATGTTCTCGAGGAGAAGCGCGAGGCTCAGTCTTTGACCCTGACGTTGGAGGCCCCTGGTGGTACCGAACAAACTCTCAAGGTTCGTCGCAATGAGAGAGCTGGGATCTCGGTATCTCCACTCAAGGTTGAGGGCGCGGAGCTGCATGGGGATCTGCTGCAGATACATGCTCCTGCTGGAGAGGGATACCAGACGATGAAAGTGGCGATTCGATGGTAGCGGCTTCTTGATCTAATGGACTGTAACGATCTCTACTTTCATGGGAACATCCTCCACCACCTTGATATGGAGGATGAGTTCGTAGGTCCCGTCGTGTCCACTGGCTCTAAGCCTCTGCTGGAGCTGTTTGAGCGTATCGGGCTGGCAAAGATAATCTGCGGCGGCTTCGGTTCCAATGGTTGTTGTGCCGGCGGCGACGATGGCTTCATGCGTGGCGTCAATGGGCATTCGGACAATGAGGGCATAGTCGTCCACCAATGCCGCATCCGGCAGGCTGCTGGCCATGTAGGCGGAGGGTTCTCCAGCAAGTGGGTCTCGATTCTGGATGACGACCTGCCCGGTTCTAGGACCGGAGGTAAGCTCCTGAAATTCAAAGTGCTTCAGAGTGATGACTTTCTTGACCATCAGGTTCTCTACGGGAGCTCCGATGAAGATCAGATTGGAGTCCTTCAGATCTTCGACAGAAAGCTGGCTGCCTGGCCTGACCCGGAGAGGAGAATTGAGCTGAGAGAAGAGGGTGTCCAGCTTGTGAATACTGACAGCCTCCCCGATGCCGGTGTAATAGGAATGCGCAGTACCCGCACTCTTTACCCCTTGCTGGTCGTAGCGTAGACCGTTTACGGCGTTGCCGGTAAAGGGTGCGTTGCTCACGATGGTGAGAGGGCCTTGTGGGTCAGAGAGGAAGGGTTGCCAAAACTCACGGACGTCTGCATCGACAGGTACTGTCCGTCCAAAGTGGACGTAGCTGCGGAACCGATAGGTTAGTCCAAGTGAAACGGCGGCAAGAAAGAAAACGGCTGTAAGGGGCTTCCAGATGAGTTTCGATGCCCGATCTTTTTGCCGGGGCTCGTGAAGCTCTTCGTGAGCGACTTCGGCAATGTCTCCTGCATAAGACGGTGCTGCCTCGGGGTGACTCTTTCGGTCGTCCAAAAGGGAATTGAGGGCCCGGGGATTCGGGGCCATCGTGAGCTTGTAGGAACCCCGCGGAACCTCCACGATGTAGGGGTCCTCAAGCCCTTCGCCTGACATGTACTCGGCGAGTTTGGTGCGCAGACGCGCGACCTGGACCCGCACGCTGGAATCGCTCCTCGGATCAAAGTCGTTTCGACGTCCCATCACCTCGGTGGCAATCTCATACTCCTTGAGCGGAATATGGGGTTCTACGAAGGACCTTTCCGCGAGGAAGTAGAGGAGCTTGTAGGAGGTTTCCGCTCCAAAGAAGACGTGGCTTCTGGCGATCTTCTCAATTTGTGCAGCTCTTTGCTGAGGACTTATGTCCTGCAGAGCCGGAATCGCATCAGCCGACATTCAATATCCCTTCACAAAATAGGAACCCATTTTAGCGATGCCCAGGATGATCGTCCAGATTGACCCAGAGTACGCCCTTCAGGGTAGGTGAGCGTCCAGGCAAAGGCATCCTACAACGTTACACGTTGTGTAACGGCCATCCATGTGGCTGAATCTATGAGACTTGCTTCCTGAAACGGCTACATACGTTCAAGAGACTTCACTATCCTTGTACGCCTCCTATATCCAAGGCAACGCATCATCAGCAGATGTATTTGGGTTCCGAGAGATCGAAAACGAAGGGGTTTACAGGACTCTTACGGCAAATCTCTCGGGACGGTTCACTCAGGATCTGTTCTGCCGGAGGTCGATGGCAGAACGGGCGCAGAGGCAATATTGGGAGGTCTAACGATGTTACGCAAGCGGATTCAAATCGCAGTATGCCTGGCAGCTACCCTGCTTGGTTTTAATGCCGAGTCGATGGCGCAAGCTGTCTTTGGAACGATCTATGGCACGGTTACCGATAGCACGGGCGCCGCAATTCCCAATGCTACGGTGGTCGTCACCGATACGGCTAAGGGCGTCAAGCAAACGGTTCAGACCAACGAAAGCGGCAACTATCGTATCGACCGCTTGATTTCGGATACCTATACGGTCAATGTGACGGCCTCTGGATTCGCTCCGATTGAGACAAACGGGGTTGTCGTCAATGCGAACGGTGCACCGAAGGTCGATGAAGCGCTGCAGATCGCCGGAACCAGCCAGCAGGTTACGGTCACATCAGCTCCTCCCCCTCTTCAGACCGAGACAGCACAGGTCTCTGATCGAATTGACGAGAAGACGCTCTCCGATCTCCCCAATTTGACCCGTAATTTTATGCAGGTGCAGGCACTGACGGCCGGCACTTCGCAGGCGAATTTCTCTAACAGCCTCTCGCAGAATCCTCAGGGGTCGGCCAGCTTCTCGATCAACGGCCAGAACTTTGGAACCCAGAGCTGGGTGCTGGATGGAACTGACAACCGTGATCCCGTGCTCGGCATTATTGTCATCAACCCGACGCTGGATTCCGTTCAGGGCATGCAGGTTCTTACCCAGAACTACAACGCAGAGTTTGGCGGAGCGGTCGGTGGCATCATCACGGCCGAGACGAAGTCCGGCAGCAATGGCTTTCATGGCGACGTTTTCTTCTATCGCCACTCGGATGCCCAGCAGGCGCGCAATCCCTTCACACAGTTTCAACCCAATCCTCTGACCGGACGCTATCTGCCAGTCTCGACCTACGGACAGTTTGGAGGTTCGCTGGGAGGGCCGATCATCAAGAATCGGACCTTCTTCTTTATGGACTATCAAGGGACTCGGCAGAAGAGCGGGCAGAGCCTCCTGCTCAGCGTTCCGACGAATGAGGTACGCAGTACGTGCCTCTCCGCTACCTCCAGTACCTGCGATCTCAGCGAGTATCTGGCGAGTGGTGTGCGGCAGATCTACGATCCAATCACCCGGGTAGCCTATGCGGGTAACTTGATCCCGACCGCGAATCTTTCACCGCAGGCGATTGGACTGCTCTCACAACTGCCCGCCCCTAATATCGCGGGTGCGGGAACCTCCAACAACTATGCGGCGTCCGGCTTTGGGCCGGACAACGGAGACGCTGCGGACATTCGTCTCGACGACCAGACGACGCAGCGTTTGCATACCTTTGCGCGATACTCCTATGTGCTGTACCGGCTTAGCGGCGCCAATGTCTTTGGCGCAGCCGGAGGTGCTGGTCTTGGGCCTGGCAATTTCGCTGGAAAAGATTGGGTCCAAGACCAGAGTGTCTCCACCGGGTTCGATCTGGCTCTGAGTGCGAAGATGGCGACAGACTTCCGCTTTGGCTTACTCAAATACCAGGTGAATCAAAACAAGTCAGACTATGGCACGGCGCCCGCTCAGAATCTCGGTATCCCCGGGCTTAACACCAATTTGGATACCTCGGGTTCTCCTGACTATCTCTTCACCAACAGCACCATCAGTAATCTGGGGGCCAACATCGTCTATAACGGCACGCAGATATGCAACTGCCCGCTCAAGCAGAGCGAGCAGGAGTTCCAGTTCTCCAACAACTGGACGCGCACGGCGGGCAATCATACGTTTCGATTTGGCGGCGATATCCGCTACGCCATGAATCTGCGCAGTGCCAGCGATGATAACCGTGCCGGCGTTCTCAACTTCAATCAAACAACGACGAGCGATGGTTCGGGCAACGGCGGTCTTGATCTAGGAACGGCACTACTCGGTTATGTCAGCAACTTCCAGCGCAATGTTGTCTTCAACGATGACGCTGCCAGCCGACAGAAGAGAATGGCGTTCTATGGTCAGGACACCTGGCGGGTTACACCGAAGCTCAATCTTACGTATGGGCTTCGCTGGGAGTTGACCTTCCCGGAGACGGTCAACAAAGCAGGGAATGGGGGCTTTACCAATCTGAACACAGGGTTTGTGCAGGTTGCTGGTATCGGTAATATCGGTACGAATGGCGGCCAAAAAATGGACTACACGAATCTGTCTCCGCGGGTAGGGTTCACGTATCAAGTCACACCGAGCATCGTTCTGCGTGGCGGCGCAGCGACCATGTATGACGCCGAAGGTTTCTACGGCACGCTGTTCGGTACATCGCTTACAGCCAATGTGCCTGTTCTCACCGTTGAAGATCTGGAGCCTGTCAGCGCAAGCGGTTCTGTCTTTACCTTGTCGACAGGTCCATCCGCAGTCACCGCTCCGGTCATTCCGGCTGATGGTCTCATCCCCATGCAGAATGGTGTCAGCTATGCCACCATTCGTCAGGATCGTATTCAGCTACCCAGAGTCGATCAGTGGAATCTGAGCCTGCAACAGCAGTTTGGATCACAGATGACGGCCGAGATTGCCTACGTTGGGAATCTTGCAGAGCGGACCTATCCCGGAAGTACATTTGGCTTCGATACGAATCAATACAAGCTGCCTACGACTCCAGCGGATCTGGCAAACTCTGCGATTCGCCGCCCTTACTACAATCGGTTCGACAACAATGGCGTGCTCTGCTGCAACAGCACTCTCACCAGTGGGGCGCCATCCGCTCACGCAAACTATAACGGTCTGCAAACCAAGCTGACGGAGCATGTCAGTAGTGACCTATCGCTGCAGGCTAACTATTCCTGGTCCAAAGCCATGAATAACTCCGGCACCTACTTCTATTGGGATCCGCACGCCACCTATTCGCGCAACGACCTGAACCGTACCAACGTCTTCAACCTGTACGGGACGTACGAGCTTCCCTTTGGGAAAGGAAAGCGATTCGTCCACCGTGATGGCCGCGTCGTCAACGATATCGTGGGTGGCTGGCAGTTGAGCGGAAACTCAACCTGGCAGAGTGGCCTTCCATTCACCCCAACCTATGGGGAGTGCGGCTCCGAGCAGGATGTCGACAACAACACCAGCGGCGGAGTCCTTTGCCGTCCGAATGGAAATGCAGCGGACCTCCACGTCGGTGCCAGCTCTTTCAACTCTGCGAACCACGCGGTCACCTACTTTACGCCGGTTGCACCCTTGACGGCGGAAGGGGCGGCGTCCGGTCCATTCCAGCGCCCTGGCTTTGGCCAGTTTGGAGACGTAGGACGGAACTCCCTTGTTGGCCCACACGAGTTCACGGCGGATGCATCGTTGCGAAAGGTCTTTCCTATCACGCAGAAGGTCAACGGCCAGTTTCAATTCCAAGCCTTCAATGTGTTCAATCATGCAGCACTCGGTATTCCAACTGAGAGTGGGTCCAATGGTCCCTGTATCGATTGCACTACCGGAACGCCTGGAAAGATCTCGAACCTGGATCCAAATGTGAACATGAGACAGCTGCAATTTGCTCTGAAGGTGGCCTTCTAGTGCGACAGCGTTTCTCAACCTAAACAAGCATTTACTTCCGCTCGGCCGTTCTGGCCGAGCGGATTGATCTATCGGTCTACAATGACTCCTGCTGTCCCTCAAGGAATCAAAGTGGATCGTGATTGCACCAAGATCTTATTCGAGGATTGACGATACATGTCGCGCATCAAATTACTGCTACTTCTGCTGGCCTTTGCTTCTGCTGTCCAGGCGCAATCGATTGCCTCTCCGTCGAATCAAACCGGCCACTGGTGGGAGCACGCTGTCATCTACGAGATCTCCCCCCGCAGCTTTCAGGATTCGAACGGCGATGGCATCGGTGACATCAATGGCATCACTTCGCGTCTCGACTACCTGAAGGACCTCGGAATCGATGCGATCTGGATTAACCCCATGTACCCTTCACCCGGTATTGACTATGGCTATGACATCTCAAACTACACGGCCATCGATCCTGTATATGGCACGATGGCGGACTTCGATCACCTTGTAGCTGAAGCAAAGAAGCACGATATTCGCGTCATCATGGATTACGTGATCAATCACACGTCGGACCAGAACGAATGGTTTAAAGAATCTCGTTCCTCGCGCAAGAATCCGAAACGAGACTGGTACATCTGGCGAGACGGGAAGGGGCCGGGTAAGCCACCTAACAACTGGCAATCCTGGTTCGGGCATTCGGCCTGGACGTACGATACGAAGACCGGGCAGTATTTCTATCACTATTTCTACTCGCAGCAGCCCGATCTGAACTGGCGCAACCCAGAAGTCCATAAGGCGATGGACGGTGTGCTCGACTTCTGGATGCAGCATGGAGTCTCCGGCTTCCGCATCGATGCGGTATCCCGCCTCTTCGAAGATCCGAACCTGCACGACGATCCCTATCTGCCGGGCTTTAACGCCTATGGCGACCGCAATATCGAGCACAAGTACACAGACAACTACCCTGAGGTGCATGATGTGCTGAAAGAATTGCGGCAAGTCGTCGGCAAGTACCCAGGCGATCCGGTGCTCATCACAGAAGCCGATGAGCCGAATATTGCCGAACTCACCAAGATGTATGGCAACGGTGATGAGGTCCAGCTGCCGATGGACTTCCAGATCGCAGATGTCAATAAACTCTCAGCGCCGGAGTTTCGCCACCTCTTCAACGAGATCGAAAATAACACCGCCCATGGTCAGCCGGAGTACTTCTTCAGCAACCATGATCAGCCTCGCCAGTGGGATCGTTACGGAGACGGTATCCATAACGACCAGATTGCCAAGTTGATGGCAACGCTTTTGCTGACGACACGCGGAACACCGCAGATGTACTACGGCGAAGAGCTTGGCATGCGTACCACCGAGCCCACCCGCATCGAAGATGTTCATGACCCTATCGGCAAACTGGGATGGCCCAAGGAAAAAGGTCGCGATGGTGAGCGCACTCCCATGCAGTGGGATAGCTCAAAAGAGGCAGGTTTTACTACTTCTGCAAAGCCATGGCTGCCAATTCCACCCAGTGCTTCGCTCAACAATGTTGCCGCAGAGAAGGAAGACCCAAACTCTATCTTCAATACCTACAAGCTGCTGCTGGCTCTGCGGAGATCGGAGCCCGCACTTCGCGATGGTAGCTATCAAGCCGTGAATGAGGACGATGAGAATGTCTTTGCGTATCTTCGCAAGGCAGAAGGATCGACCGTTCTTGTCGCGTTGAACATGAGTGGGGAAGCAAGAACAATCTCCATAAAAGGAGTGCATGCTCCTATAGCCACGGCACTCTACTCATCTCCTGCATCGAGCACGGCAGAGGTGCAGCTCGATCACATCACTCTTGCGCCGTTTGGGGTACTGGTCGCTCGAGTTCCGTAATTAGCTTCGATGGTGCTGCGAAAATAGAGCGCTGTCCCAAAGGCCTGTCATTTCGACCGACCAGCGGGAGCGGAGAAACCCCTTGATGCAGAGCGTGATGCAAATGTTTGTGGCGCGCTTTGCGTCTATAGGCTCTCGTATTCGTGATGCCTCTAAGGGCACACTTGACGGCAATAGGAACACAATTTGCGACTACCGACAGGCTTCTCTGGCGAGGTAGTACAGCGTGTCCCTTTGACTTCTTCGGTACAGAAGCACCCGTGAAATACAGGGGTTTCTCCGCTCCCGCTGGTCGGTCGAAATGACAGGCTAGCGGGGCAGGTTTGCAAGTACAACTGTAGTACCAGGGACGGCTCGTGTATTACGGAAGCACCGCAAATGAGGCGTGGTCGCTGGCTGTTGCATCGTGTCCGACCCACAGGTCAAAGTGGCCAGGCTCGATGCTCCAGCGATGCGTCTGTGGGCTCCAGAATCCAAGGTCGTTGGTGTTGAGCGCTAGCGTAACCGTCTGCTTTTCACCAGCCTTGAGCGACACACGACGAAATCCTTTGAGTTCTCGAACGGGGCGGGATGCACTGCCCGCGCGCTGGTGCGTATAGAGCTGCACAACCTCATCTCCGTCACGCGAGCTCGTATTTTGAACATCGACTGAAACCTCGAGCTTTGAGCCGGCATGAATCGAGGGCGAAGCAAGGTGAAGATTCGTCATGGAAAAACTCGAGTAGCTGAGACCATAGCCGAAGGGATAGAGCGGTGTGCTCGGTCCGTCCCAGTAGCGCGCATCTGCGGTCTCGGGAACCTGCGTCAGGTTGCGCGCATAGTTGATGGGGATCTGACCCACACTGCGAGGCCATGCCACAGGAAGCTTGCCGCCGGGGTTGGCATCTCCGGAGAGCAGATCGGCAATCGCATCGCCGCCTTCGGTTCCGGGATACCAGGCCTCAAGGATGGCGGCAACATGCTGTGAGGCCCAGGCGAGGTTGAGCGGTCGAGCGTTCAGCAGTACAAGTACGACGGGTTTGCCGGTAGCGACAGCAGCCTCCAGCAGCTCCTCCTGTTTGCCCGGCAGATCGAGACTCAAGCGTGATGCCTGCTCTCCGCTCATGCTCTGCAACTCTCCCAGGACGAGTACTGCCACGTCAGATTGGCGAACCAGATCGATGGCGTGATGAAACTCTGCGTCCCGTTCGGCGTCTGTCTTCAAGGTCGGCTTTGGACTCGTAAACTGCTCATCGAAGATGGAGGTTTGCTCGCGCTCGATCTCGACTCCCTTGGTATAGGCAATCTGCGTATCCGAGCTGAATCGCTTTTTCAGACCTTCCAATACCGTGACCGAATCGGAAGGATGTCCGGCTAAGCTCCACGATCCCATGATGTCCGCTTTGGACTCCGCCAGGGAACCGATGAGGGCAATCGACTTGTACTGCTTGCTCAAGGGAAGTAGATTGCCTTCATTGCGGAGCAGCACCGCTGTATGCGTGGCGGTTTGGCGAGCGGCATCGCGCTGTTCCTGTGTCACCAGCTGCGAAGCGGTCTTCGCGGGGTCGATGTATGGGTTGCGGAACAGTCCCAACCGATATTTCGTCAGCAGTATCTGACGTACCGCCGCGTCGAGGGTTGCTTGCGTAACGACGCCCTGATGGACTGCCGCGGCTAGCTTATGCTGAAAGGTAGAGCTGGTCATCTCCATGTCCACGCCAGCATTGACGGCACGCGCTGCAGCGTCTTCCTCATCGCTTGCAAAGCCATGGGTGGTCAGGCTCTCGACAGAGTTCCAGTCGCTCACGACAAGGCCTTGAAACTTCCAATCGTCACGCAGGACGTCATGCAGCAGAAAGCGATTGCCAGTGGCTGGAACGCCATTCAGGTCCATGTAGGCACTCATCAGCGATCCCGCACCTGCGTTGATCGCCGCTTGGAAGGGTGGGAAATAGACATTCCAGAGCTGCTCGTCGGAGATGTTCGACTCCTCGTAGTCACGACCTCCTGAGACTGCACCGTAACCTGCAAAGTGCTTGACGCAAGCCATAATGTGGCCCGGCGTACCGAGCGATTCACCCTGAAAGCCGCGCACCTGCGCCTCTGCGATTCGGGAGCCGAGGAAGGGATCTTCCCCAGCGCCCTCCATGATGCGGCCCCAGCGAGGATCGCGTGCGATGTCGACCATTGGAGCGAACGTCCACTGGATGCCGGTCGCACTGGCTTCCCTGGCGGCCATGCTCTGGGCATGTTCGACGACTGCAGGGTCCCAGCTTGCCGCCATCGCCAGGGGAACGGGATAGATTGTACGGAAGCCGTGGATTACGTCGAAGCCGAAGATGAGCGGAATATGCAGACGGCTCTGGTCGACGGCGACATGTTGTAGCCGATTGATCTCCGCTGCGTCCGTAATAAAGAGGAACGAGCCTACCTGCCCCTTGCGAGCCATCTCGTCGGCTGGCTCGTCCAATTTGGTGTTGAGCGCCACCTGACTCATCTGCCCGATCTTCTCTTCCAGCGTCATCTTGCCGAGTAGAGCGTTTACAAAGGCCCCTGCTTCCTTCTCGGACGTGGCATGAGCAACCTGGGCGGACTGTTGTGCGCAGGCCGCATTCAGAGTAGCGAACAGGAAACACGAAGCCAGCACCAGGAAGGGTGCAAACGTAAAAGACAGCTTCGGGACAGGAACTATTTTGGTTCGCACGGCGTATCTCCAGGAGGCACAAGGTACATCAGTCGCATCTTCGGAAAGGGAAACGAGTGGTGGTTAGTAGGCACAGCAATTGTAGACAAGCGTTTGTCTCAATGTCCACCTTACGATGAAACAATTTCAAAGGTTCCGTTCAAGGCAAAGAAACGGAGCGAAACGACAAGAACAGGCGCTTAAATGAGAAGAGACGGCCGATGTGGCCGTCTCTTCTCATTGTTATGGAGGTTAGAACTCCACGCGGGCACCAAGCTGAACATTTCGTCCGCCTACCGTTGTGCTGTTGATCTGATTTGAACCAGGAGAATATTGGAATGGTTGTCCCGGAAGTTGTCCATTGAACGTCGACAAATTGACATTCGGCTGGCCAAAACTCGGGTGGTTGAAGGCATTCGTAGCATCAGCACGGATCTGCAGTTTGACCTGGTTGTGCAGCGTGAACTTCTTGCCGGCGGAGAGATTTACTAGATCAACGCCAGGCCCGTAGAGCTGATTGCGTCTCTCATTCCCGAAAGTTCCAGGTGCTGCGAGAGAGAATGCTGCGGGATTGTACCACTCCTGCCACGTACGCCCACCCACTGGTTTGGTGCTGATTCCCGTAACATTTGGGAAGGCTCCTCCGCCCTGTGCATAGGTAGAGTGTCCATCGGAGACCGTGAAAGGATTGCCCGTAGTCAGTTGGATGGTGCTGCTAAGCTGCCATCCACCGACAGCTTCATCCAGCAGCCAGTTCTTATTCAGGAATTGTCTGCCATGACCAAACGGAAGCTCGTAAACGATATTCCCTTTGAATGCGTTTCGAACGTCAAAGTTTGAGTTGCCATAGCTCGCCGAAGGGTCAAAAGCGTTCTGGTACGTTTGGGGACCTGCGTGACCGCCCCAACCCGACGAGTCATAGTCGTCCAGAAAGTGCGACCAGACATAGTTGAAGTTGAAGCTGAGCCCCTGAGAGAGACGTCGCGTTACGGAAGCCTGTAAGGAGTTGTAGTTGGATATCGCATTATTGGTGCTACCGGTAATTGATCCATACTGCGTATAGGGCTTATTGGCCGTGTCATTCGAGCTTAGAACAGTCTCAGGAACCTGGTTGATATCGACATTGAAGTTGAGGTTCTTTGCGTGACTTGCCACATAGGCAAGCTCGAAGACCATGTTCGTGCCTAGCTGGTTCTGAATAGCTACGTTCCACTGATAGATCTCCGGCATAGGCGTATGGAACTGGGTATAGCTTATGTTTTGGCCGTTGAACCTGGAAGGGCTAGTTGAAAAAGCTGAGTAGGGCAGATTCGCTCCGTTGCTGTCGAGAAGAACCTCGGGTGTAATGCCGTTGGTCTGATCGGATTGACTTCCTGACGAACCCGATGCAGCACCGAGGCCACCTCCGTAGGTATCAATACTCCAGTTATAGGCATACATTCCAAATCCACCGCGGATGGTCATGGTCGGATAGGGCAGCCAGGAGAAGCCAACCCGAGGAAGTACAGTGTTCCAGACGTTTGCTTCAAGAGATTTCCTTCCGTTTGCTGCTGTGCTGCCGAACCAGGACGCACCCAAGTTTCCGCTCAGTGGATTGGCTATAGTGGGATCGAAGACTGTTTCGTTGCCCTTGATCTCATTCCATCCGTGCTGGATCTGATAACGGATGCCGAGATTGAGCGTGAGATTCGGCCTGATCTTGTAGTCGTCCTGAAAGAAAAACTGAGGGCTCTTCAGCCGCCCTCCATATTCGGGGGTTACGCCAGCACTCCAGTTGTTCACATAACCGAGCAGGAAGTCCGCATAGTCAGCTCCTGTAGAAGAGACGGGCGATGCAACTCCGTTGTTGAGTGTCCACTGCGCGGTGTAGGAGCCGTTGAACTGAAAGGTGCCAGCATTGAGATTGCTTCCATACTGTGTAGAGTTTTCACGATAAAACTGAAATTCGCCGCCGAAGTGAAGGACATGCTTGCCATAGATCATCGTGACAACATCCGATGGATCGAAGGTGTTCTCCTTGTAGAAACTGTTGGTCTCCGGCTCGATCCAGGCATAAGGGTAGTCCTTGTAGAACTGGATGGCTGGAATCTGGTCGGCCTTTGCGTAGGTCCAGCCCAGCTGAGCGGCATACCCGTGGTTCTTTTCCAGATCATCCCAGAAGTTCCCCTGATAGGTATAGCCAAATCTGGCTTCATTGATCACTCTGGAATTGATCGTCCAGACATCGGTGATCTGTGGGTTCCACCTTTCAATATCGAGGTCCTGACAGCCAATGGGGCACGCGGTGACTGCGCTTGGAAAGAAAAATGGAACGTCGCCCTGGGTGACCGACACGGTGATCCTGTTGTGTTCCGTAACGTCGTAGTCGAGACGCCCAAAATATTTTTTATCGGGGCTATTTCCTGGAACGACTGTGCGGAAGTTATTCGAATAGACTCCGTTGCTGCCAGGGGCCACTGAGACAAATTGGCTTCCCGGGATATGGTTGGACGGGGTTGGATAGAACTGCTGGAATTTGGCGGCTATCGAATCAAACATGCTTGCCGGAATCGCGTTGCTGCCGTACTCGCTCTGAAACGACTTCCTAACCGGATAAGGATTGCCGTTCAAATCATGAGCTATGACCTGAGTCGTGGGGTCGTAGAGCGTCGGCAGATTGGTGCCCGTAAAATCACCACTCATGACCGCCGGCGTTGGAATGCTATTGAGATTAATGCTTTGTGTGTGCGAGATATGTTGATCGTAGTTGAAGAAGAAAAATAGCTTCTTCTTCAGGACAGGTCCACCGACCGATCCACCAAAGTTGTTGTAGCGGATCAGGGGGACGGAGCCGGGATTTCCATAGTTGAACGAAGCGGCGTTCAGCGCATCGTTCTGGAAGTAGTCGTATGCGGAGCCATGAAACTGGCTGGTTCCACCCTTGCTGATCTGGTTGAAGATAATGCCGCCAATGCCGTACTGCGCCGAGAACGCTGATGTGGACACCTGGAGCTCGGACACGGTCTCGAAAGTGGAAACATCGGAGTTCTGACTGTGAGAGAGCGTAGTCGAAGCTCCATCTGCTAAGACATTGCTATACGGAAGATTGCCGTTTGCAGAGACTTGTGCCCCCGGGTTTGAGCTGGATGAGCCATTTGCGCCATTTGCGCCGGCCGCACCCGTAGCGCCAGGAATCAGAATCGCGAAGTTCTGCCAGTCCTGTCCGACGTTTGGAAGCACCTGCATGGACTTGGAATCCATCGTCGTCGACTGCTCGCCGCTCTCGGTGCTGAGCAGAGGGATATCGGTCGTGACAACGATCGAGTCTTTCGCCGAACCAATCTTAAGGGCTGCGTTGACTGTCGATACGCCTACCTGGAGGGAGACAGACGATCGCTCAAACGACGCAAATCCGTCCTTCGCGAAGGTTAGCCTGTAGTTGCCTACAACAATGGACGAGGTGTCATAAAGTCCCGATCCGTTGGTGGTGTAGGTGTTGGTAACGCCGGTATCGTTGTTTGTGACGATTACCGTCACACCAGGCAATAATGCTCCGGTTGAGTCGGTTACGGTACCGCGTATATCGCCGGAGTTGGTCGCCTGCGCATGGGCACTGCTCAGCCCCAGGGTGCAAAGCGCAACGAACGTGAAGGTCCTTACTGCTGACCTGAATATCTTCATAATGCCTCCAAAAAACCGCTTTACTAAGGTGTTCAGTGGTGTTTTTCATCTAAAGACAAGCGTTTGTCTTAGCTGTTTTTAAAGTCCGCCAACGATACTGCCGGAGCCGGATATCCGTTGTCAAGCGGCGGCCCAAGGTCGATTCGGTGGGTTTGTCTTTGGATCGGGTCACTATGATGGAGGTGTGCGTGACCATCTGGCCAGCCTCGTGGAGGTGTATCGCCAGCACTCCGCGGAGACGGCGGTGGTGGTTCATCGTGGCAACAGACGCTATAGAACGACTTATGGAGAACTGGCGCAGCTTGCAGGCCGGTTTGCTGCCGAGCTTGAGCGTCGCGGCGTTACGGCAGGAGACCGCGTGGTGCTGTGGGGTGAGAACTCCGCAGCATGGATGAGTGTTTTCTTCGGCTGCCTGATGCGTGGCGTGATCGCGGTGCCGTTGGATGCGGCAGGATCCAGCGAGTTTGTCGAACGCGTGGTGAAGGATGTCGCGCCAAAGCTGATTGTGGGCGACCAGAATCTCCTCAGCGCAGTCCGAGCGGATATACCAAGGCTTTTGTTCTCCGAATTGACGGCGCAGCTACCTACAGAGCCGCTGTTCGCCGTGAGTGGGGCCGTCAACGCGCAGACACCCTTTCAGATCGTCTTCACCTCCGGTACGACGTCGGAGCCCAAAGGGATCGTCCACACACACCGCAACGTTCTCACGAGCCTACAGCCTATCGAGAATGAGATCACGAAGTACCGAAGATATGAACGCTGGGTCCATCCACTGCGATTTCTGCATACGTTGCCGCTAAGCCATGTCTTCGGGCAGTTCATGGGATTGTGGGTTCCTCCTCTTCTGGCTGCTGAGATCCACTTCGTGGATCAGCTCGAGGCAAGGAGGATAACGGGGATCCTTCGGCGCGAACGCATCTCCGTGCTTGTAGCGGTGCCGCGTCTACTGCAGTTGCTGCGTGCCCATCTGCTGGAGCGCTTTGATTCGCTGGCACAAGATTTGGAGCCTGCGAAGAAACTGTCGATCTGGAAGCGCTGGTGGCGGTTTCGACAGGTGCATCGGGCATTGGGATGGAAGTTCTGGGCCGTGATCTCGGGTGGTGCGACGTTAGCAGCGGAGTTGGAAAGTTTCTGGAACCGGCTGGGGCTTGCGCTGATCCAGGGCTATGGGATGACAGAGACGGCCGCGCTGGTGACGCTGAATCATCCCTTCAGGATTGGGCAGGGGACGATAGGGAAGGCACTCCCTGGGCGTGAAGTGCGCATCAGCGGCGAAGGCGAAATTCTAGTTCGGGGAGACATGCTGTCTGCGGCGACATGGCAAGGTGGCCGGATGCGGCCGCGCGAGGATGAGTGGCTGGCGACTGGTGATCTGGCGGCGGAGAACGAGTCCGGAGAGCTGCGATTTCTCGGCAGAAAAGGCGATGTGATCGTCACGGGCGCAGGGATGAACGTGCATCCCGCCGATCTCGAAGAAGCGATGAGCAGGCAGCCCGGCGTACGTGGATGTGTGGTGGTTCCGTACAAGACGATAGGTGGTGCAGAACCGGTTGCAACCGTGATCTTCTCAGGCGACGATGAGGATCTTCAGGCAGCCGTCCGTCGTGCGAACGGAGAGCTGGCGGGCTATCAGCAGATTCGCCGAGTGCTGAAGTGGCCTGAGTTGCAGTTTCCGTTTACCTCGACTGGAAAACTGTTGCGGAGAAGGGTGGAGCAGTGGGTTCGTGAGACGCTGCTGAACCAGCAGCAGCACCAGACGCCATCCGGCGCACGAGAAAGGGACATGTTAGCTGGCATCATCGCGGAGGTGACAGGGGAGCACATCTCCAGCTCTGACGACCAGCGACTATCGGAAGATTTGCATCTGGACAGCCTGGGGCGGGTCCAGATGCAGTCGGCGCTGGAACAGCGGCTTGGTCTGGAGTTGGAGGATGATGCCATTGCCACTGTGGAAACACTGGGCGAGCTGCGGGCACTGCTGACAAAGGAGTCCGGAGTAAATCTCCCACATTCCATTACGCCCGAGCCAAAGCCAGAGGCAACTCAGATCGAGAGCGGAGCAACGCAGAAGAGGGAAGCTTCGGGACACGTCTACCCACGGTGGCCATGGAGTTGGCCGGTCAAGATAGCGCGTATGGGGTTTATCGAACTTGTGATGCGGCCCCTGACTGCGATACTGGCAGCGCCGCGTGTGGTGCGCCCCACGGACGAATTGCCGCAGGGACCGCTGCTGATCGTTGCCAATCATGTGACCGCCTACGATGGCGCGCTGGTTCTGCATGCTCTGCCGGGGAGGTTGCGGCGTCGGATAGCGATTGCGATGTCGGGCGAGACATTGTTCGATCTCAAGCAAGGCCGAAACCAGCAGCGTACGCTATACAACTTGCTCGCACCTGCGGGATATTGGCTTGTGACCGCGCTCTTCAACGTCTTTCCATTGCCTCGTCTGCGTGGTTTCCGAAGAAGTTTTAAGCACGCGGGCGAGGCCATGGACCAGGGATACTCCGTGCTGATTTTTCCGGAAGGCTTCCGAAGCCGTGATGGGAAGCTGCATCCGTTCCGGCCGGGAATTGGTCTTTTGGCACAGCAGTCACGTGTTCCGATCGTGCCGGTGGCACTGATTGGGCTGGATGAGATGAGAAAGACTCGCTGGTTCCGTTCTGGACATCTGGAGATACATGTGGGCGCAGCGATTCCAGTGGATGAAGGGATAGACCCGGCGGAGCTGACTGCGAGGCTCGAAGAGAGCGTCCGGCAGCTAGCTCGTTCTGGAGCTACATCGCAGCAGCTGTGATGTAGCAATTTTCCCGGCCGACACCTGCAGTAAAGCTGCAGACAAAGGAGTTTAGAGTCGCGGGTCGATTGGCTCGCTCTCCAGCGCCAAGACGCCGAAGACGCACTCATGAGTACGGCGCAAGGGCTCTTTGCGAACAAAACGGTCGAGGGCTTCGACTCCGAGGGCAAACTCGCGGCTGGCAAGTGAGCGCTTCGTTCCGACGTTGCGGGCTTTGAGTCGCTCAAGATTTTCCGGAAGCAGATACTCCGGGCCGTAGATGATGCGTAGATATTCTGGCCCACGGCACTTGATTGCCGGTTGCGCAAAGCCTCGCCGGCCTTTGGCAATGAAGGCGAGTGGCTTGACCACCATCCCTTCGCGGCCTGAGGAGGTTATCTCGGTCCACCACGCAGACGCAGCTTCGCTGCTTGCGGTGTCGTTCAAGTCGACAATCTGAAAGGGCGTTGCAAGCAGGAGTTGTGTGTCGGCAGCGCAGAGCTTTGCGAGTGTCTCCATATGCCAGGTGTGGTGTTTGTCGGTGTGGACCGCGCCTTCGCTCGCGAGCAGGTGGAATGGCGCAAGCTTGAAGTCATCGAGAGAATTGACCGGCCAACAGTACTGGCGATACTCGCGAATGTAACTTTCGATGGCTGCGACGCGCTGTGTGGTGCGATCGGCCAGTTCATCGAGGCCGGGTACACGGTCGCGAGCTTGCGCAAGAATGCGTTGCTCAATAGTGAGGGTTTGGAGAGCCGCAAAACCGACCGGAGCATACTGCTGGCGCAGAAGCTCCTGCGCCTTCGCAGACCACGGCATCAGCTCGCAGTCGAGACAGAGCCAATCGGTTGCGAGCTCCGACCATAGGCCGGAGGCGTCGGCAGCATCGCGCAGACGCGTGAGAAAAGCCAGCTCGGTAGCGTCATCCGAGAAGAAGCGACGACCGGTGCGAGTATAGACCGTGCCAAGTGCAGGCTGCACAACTCCGAAGCGACGCTGTGAGACGTCGTCGTTCTTACAGAGAACGACGACGGCGCGTGAACCCATGTGTTTCTGCTCGCAGATGACCTGTGGCACGCCCTCGCTGCGGTAGTAGGCGAAAGCCTCCTGCGGGTGCTCGAGCAGATGTGGGTGCTTGCTGGTCTCTGACGGCGACATGGTGGGCGGCAGATAGATGAGCCACTTGGGATCGACGGCGAATCGGCTCATCACTTCCAGCGCGGCGATAGCGTTCTCTTCACGGATGGTAATGCGTGGCAGAAGGCGCGTATCAATGAGACGCTTGCCGGTGACGTCGGCGAGGTCGAGTGTGTCGTCGAGCGTCTGCTGAACGGAGCGTTCGGCTCTATTCGCAAGGAATGGCCGCTTGGACTCGTAGTATGTCCTATGCGCTGGAACGAATACGATCTCACGCTCGGGATAGCGCAGCGCTGTGAGTTGGCCTCCGAATACGCAGCCCGTGTCGATATTGACAGTGTTGTTCAACCAGAGAGGTTCGGGCATCGGCGTGTGACCGTAAACCACGAGCGCTTTGCCGCGATAGTCAGCGGCCCAGTTATAACGTACGGGGAGGCCGAACTCATCGGTCTCTCCGGTGGTCTCACCATAGAGCGCGAATTCTCGGACGCGTCCTGAGCCTCGACCCTGCATTGACTCTTTGAGTCCGGCGTGCGCGACGACAAGGTTCCCGTCGTCAAAGACATAGTGGCTTACAAGGCCATCGAGGAACTTCACGACCTCAGCGCGAAAGGTATCAGGCTCAGCGGCGAGCTGTTGCATGGACTCGGCAAGACCATGGGTGAGTTGCACGCTGCGGCCCTTAAGTGCGCGCATCAGTTTGATGTCGTGATTGCCGGGGACACATAAGGCCTGGCCCGATTGCACCAGACCGGAGACGAGCCTCAGGACCTGTGGAGTGCCCGGACCTCGGTCTACGAGATCGCCAACGAAAATCAGTTTACGTCCCACCGGCGACTGCGCGGCATATTGCCCATTGTCTTCGGTGACAGCGTAGCCAAGCTGGTTGAGAAGATCGATGAGTTCGTCGAGGCAGCCATGGACATCGCCGATGATGTCGAAGGGGCCATGCTCGGATTTGCGATTGTTCCAGAGCGGCTGGCGTTCGATGGTGGCGGCATCAACCTCTTCCAGCGAAGAGAGCTTGAAGATATGGCGGATGCCTTCGCGCTCGAGTCCACGCATGGAACGGCGAAGTTGCTGGCACTGGTTGCGCACGACGTGCTGGCCGAACTGGCGATCGGGACGCAGAGCATTGCGCTCATGGCAGAGCTTCTCGGGCAGATCGAAGACGATCGCGCAGGGCAAGACATGGAACTCATGCGCCAGCTCGATGAGGGATTTGCGAGCTTCAGGCTGCACATTGGTGGCATCAACCACCGTGAGCCGACCGCGTGCGAGGCGTTTGCGAAGGATGGCGTGTAAAAGATCGAACGCATCGCCAGTTGCGGATTGATCGTTCTCATTGTCCGAGACGAGGCCGCGGCAGAAGTCAGAGGAGATAACCTCGGTGGCCAGAAAGTGCTTGCGCCCAAACGAGGATTTACCCGAACCGGAAGGGCCGATAAGGAGAACAAGCGACAGTTCAGGGAGAGTGATGTTCATGCGTTTGCCTGGGTCAGGGAAAAGATTGCCATTTGGGTGGGCGCGCCACGGGTAGGGTCTTCTGGGCCGATGGGTTGAAAGCGCACGGTATAGCCGAAGCGTTCAGAGACAGCGGTTGCCCATTGTTCGAATTCTGTGCGTGTCCACTCGAAGCGATGGTCGCGATGCCGAAACTGACCGGCTGGCAGAGTCTCGAAGACCGAGTTGTACTCGGCGTTCGGAGTCGTAATGACAGCGTGCGCCGGTCGTGCGAACTCGAAGAGGATGCGCTCGAAGGAGGCGAGCCGAGGGGCGTCGAGATGCTCGATAACCTCAACAACAGCGGCGGCATCGAAGCCGTTAAGCCGTTGGTCTCGGTACATCAGTGAGCCTTGCACGAGTTCGATGCGGGCACGTTGGCGCTCAGGAAGTTGATCGAGCTTGAGCCTGTCTTTGGCGATCTCGAGCGAGCGCCAGGAGACATCCATTCCCAGGATCGTTTCGAACTGCTGATCGGCGAGCAGGTAGCGCAATAACTTGCCTTCGCCACACCCCAGGTCGAGCACCCGTTTGGCGGTGACACCACGCAAAACGGAAAGCACAGTCCCCATGCGCTGATCGTGCAGGCCGAGCGGCCGCTCTACCTTCTGCTCCTCTTCGTCGCGAACGTTGGCCTGTTGCTCTTCCGGCTCCACTGCTTCCTCATCGATAAGCCGGGCGAGTGCTTCACGGGTAAGCTCGCGCTGGCGTTTGAGATATCGGGAGACTATAAGGTCCTTTTCCGGGTGCGAGGGGAGCCAGCCTTCTCCGCGTTTGAGCAGCTTTTCGACCTCATCGTCGCCCACCCAGTAGTGTTTCTCGTTGTCGAGCACCGGAATGAGCACGTAGAGGTGAGTAAGAAGATCCTGCAGGCGCACAGTCGCGGAAAGTTCGAGCGATACATAGGGAGATCCGCCCCACTCAGGGAAACTCTCGTCAAGCGGGGCATTGGTGAGTCTGACGGTGTATCCCAGCGGCTCGAAGAGGCGACGGACCAAATCTTCGCCACCCCGAGCGGCAACAGCGGGGATGCGGGCGACGAGCGGGATGGCTGTTTCGGCGAGTTCGGGTCGATCCTTGCTGCGGCCACCGAGAGCTGAGGCAAGTATCCGCCCAATGGCGACGCTCAGAAACGAGTTTGCGGCGTAAGGACGGTCGTTGACGTACTGCTGGAGTTGCCCGTTTTCGCCAGCCAGACCGCGGCGGCCGCGCACGAGCGCGATGGGGTCAACCTCGAGCATCAGCGCGACTGTGCAGAGATCCTCGGAGGCTTCGGGATAGAAGATGTGTGCTTTACCGAAGGAAAGCTCCTCAGTCTGCATTCGCGCGGGGTTCTTGTGCAGCAGAAAGCCGAGGTCGGTTGCGGGTTTGTGCGTCGTGGAAAGCGTCAGAAGCATGGAAAGCCAGTGTATCGGAGGTTCTATACTAAGAAGAGCCTCAGAAGGCATAAAGCCTTAGCATGAAGGCACTAACAATTGGGGCTTCACCGTGAAAACTTTCTACATCGAAACCTTTGGCTGTCAGATGAACGCGCACGACTCCGAGAAAGTTGTCGGCACACTGCTGCGCGAAGGCTACAGCCAGGTCGCCGACGAGGCTGACGCGGGCCTTATTCTCTACAACACCTGTTCCATCCGCGATAAGGCTGAGCAGAAGGTCTTCCACCGCCTGAACGAGTACAAACGCATGCAGGGTGAAGGCAAGAAGTTTGCCGTGCTCGGCTGTGTCGCGCAGCAGGAGGGCAACAAGATCTTCGAGCGCGCGCCGTATGTCTCGCTCGTTGCCGGGTCAGCGTCCTATCGCAACCTCCCGGATATGCTCGCCCGCCTTGAAGCCGGCGAAACCCGCATCACTGGCCTCGATGACCGGCAGACCGACGAGACCTTCGACACGGAGTTCACCGCCCGCACCAACCCGCATCGGGGCTATATCACCATCATCGAAGGCTGTGATAAGTTCTGCTCCTACTGCGTGGTTCCGTACACGCGCGGCAAGGAGCGTTCTCGGACTTCCGCGTCGGTACTGGCTGAAGCCCAGCGCATCGCGCAGATGGGATTCACCGAGATCCAGCTGCTTGGCCAGAACGTCAACAGTTATCGCGATCCGAGCGGCAAGCGCAGCTTTGCCGAGCTTCTGGCTGCCGTCGGCGAGGTCAATGGCGTCAAGCGCGTGCGCTTCACGACCTCGCACCCGCGCGACTTCACAAAAGATATCGTCGATGCCATCGACGCGGTGCCGACGCTTTGCGATCACGTTCATCTGCCCGTTCAGTCAGGCTCTACCGACGTTCTGCGCGCTATGCAGCGCGACTATACGCGCGACTGGTATCTGGAGCGTATCGCCTGGACCAAAGCCGCCCAGCGCGATATCTCATTGACCTCCGACATCATCGTCGGCTTCCCGGGGGAGACGGACCGCGATTTCGAGGACACTATTACCCTGTTGGAGGTGGTGGGCTACGACGCGATCTACGGCTTCAAGTATTCGCCACGCCCAAATACACCGGCGATCCACATGCACGACTCCATCTCCGAGGAAGTCAAGGTTCAGCGGTTGGCGATTCTGAACGCTCGCCAGCGCGAGATCCAGCGTGAAAACTACGGCCGTCACCTCGATCAGACTGTTGAAGTCATGGTGGAGCACGGCGCCAATTCGCGCGGCCAGATTACGGGGCGTTCTACCCAAAATAAGACCGTTAACTTTATGTGCGACACCACACCGCCAGCCGGAAGCTACATCGACGTGCGCATTACACAGGTCTTTCCGAGCTCGCTGGTTGGAGAGGCGATCTCGGCCCCTACTGCACCATCACTAGCGCTGATGGCACAACAGGCGTTGAATGCACGCGTGCCGGCAGTAGGCTAACAACTCCTGGAAGGCTGTACACTGGCATCCATGCACTTGCCTGGCTTCAAACCCGAGCCCGACGCTCAAGAACCCTCGGAGTCTGATGTCGAGGTCCGTATTCGCGGCCTCATGATGGACCCCTCGACGAAGATGCCTATCGTCGTGCTTAACGATCTGAGCGGTGAGGTCGTTCTCCCTATCTGGGTCGGGATGTTTGAAGCCAATGCCATTGCACTCGAGATCGAAAAATGCACAACACAGCGCCCGATGACCCACGATCTGCTGCGCAATACCATCCATGGCCTGAATGCGCGTGTGACCCGTGTCGTCGTCGGCTCGCTGCGCGAGGATACCTTCCACGCAACCATCTGGATGGATCAGGGTGGGGAAGTCGTGGCGCTGGACGCACGTCCCTCCGATGCCATTGCACTCGCGCTACGCTCCGATTGCCCCATCTTTGTCAGCAGGCAACTGCTGGAGCACGCCCGAATCGCCTCGGGTGGCTCAACGTCGCTTGCACCCGACGATCTTCGCCGCTGGTTAGAAAACCTGAACGACGACGAGATGGGCCGTTACAAGATGTAGCTTGGTCCTAAAGCCAATTGCAAAGCGTTGCCACACGTTCCGCCCAAGCTTCTTCCGTTGGAAGCGGCGGCAGAGGAACGTTGAGCTGTATCCCCTCGACAACTCCGTCGATAGCCTTCCGCAACCCCGGCAGCATACCTTCCTCGCCGCCTTCGATAACTGTCGCCCACGGCGTTGTGCGCAAGATGTCGCTTACGCCGGACTCGCGGTGCAGCAGTACCGGCAACCCGCGCTGCAACGCCTCGATCGCGGGGATACCGTAGCCTTGAACGGCTGGCATAAGAAACAGGTGAGCCTGGGCATAGATCTGTTGCAGTTCGGCGTCGCTTACGTAGCCCAAAAAGTGGACACGATCTTCCAACCCGAGTTCGAATGTGAGCGCCTGCATTGTCTCGACCTGGGAACCTCGGCCGGCAATATCCAGCGTCCAATTTAAGCGAGCGGACAACGGCACAGCATCCCGCTCCATCGCTGCCAAAGCGCGGAGTATCCAGTCGATTCGCTTGTTGGTTTCGATGCGCGATACGCTCAACATTCGCAGTGCGTTGCTCACCGGTCGCAGGTGGAAGGCCTCAGGATCGCTCAGCCCTCCCATGCGCGCAATGTCGGCTTCGACGCCAAAGACACGCCTCGTCTCGTCGCGAAGATATTCGCTGGTAACGATGGTGTGCCCACCGCTGCGCAGGCCGCGTGCAGCAATCTTGTCCGAAACCCAGCGTGCGAGGCGGCGTTTCGCGGTGAGCGTGTTCGGATCTTCAAAGAGGCTCGGAGTGTCGTGCATCAGGCAGTGAAAGCCGCGCATCCCCGCAAGCGAGGCATGGAGTGCCGGTTGAAAGCCAGACATCAGCGGCTCAGGTGCCTTGGGCCGCGCGGAGAAGTACCGACGCAGGGCCGCCACCTTTTTCGTGGCACGCATCTGGGGCTTGAGCTGTACAACATCTATCGGATGGTCCGCATGTGCGGTCATGTCGACGTGATCGATATAGGTGACGAAGTGGTGCGGAAGATCGTGCTGCATCAGCCAGCGCGATAACGCAAGGGCGCTGCGTTCCGCGCCCCCCATCGCCTCAATCTCCGTCAGGACGATGGCTCGCGAGTTCATCGATATCTCTCGGCTCATCGTCCTCCACTCTAACGAACGGCTAACTCATCGAGATAGGTAAAGAACTCCGGGAACGAGATGCTCGCCGCCTCCGCGCCATGAATCTCCGTCTCTCCTTTAGCCCGCAGTGCCGCGATGGAGAAGGCCATCGCAATACGATGATCCAGACCGGAGTCGACCACACCGCCGCGCAGAATCTGGCCGCCGGGGATATCCATGCCGTCCTCATGCTCCGTGACCTCAGCACCCATAGCGCGGAGGTTCTTGACGACAAGGGCGATGCGGTCGGACTCCTTCACACGCAGCTCCTTCGCATCGCGAATGCGGATGCCGTCTTTCGTGTAGGGTCCAATGGCGGCGATGACAGGGAGTTCGTCGATCAACTGCGCGGAAAGAGAACCCGAAATATCGACTCCCTTCAGGCCCGCGCGTCCGCGATTCACCTGGATGGTTCCAGCCATCTCTCCATACTGCTCCTGCACGTCCAGCACCTTGATCGAGCCGCCCAGTGAGGTGATGACATCCAATAGCGCAGAGCGCGTAGGATTCATGCCTAACGCGTCGAGCACGAGATTGGAGTCCTCAAAAAGCAGTGCTGCACATAGAAAGAATGCAGCTGAAGACATATCGCCGGGTACAGTTGCGTCGATGGCTTGTAGCTGTTGTCCGCCGCGGATGAACACACGTTCTTCGCGCCGTTCGAGCTCCGCACCGAAGGCCCGCAACGCATGTTCGGTGTGATCACGAGTGCGCACAGACTCGGCAAACGACGTAACCCCCTGCGCCTGCAGGCCGGCAAACAGCACCGCCGTCTTGACCTGCGCGCTGGCAATCGGTGCCTCAAAATCAATAGCCTTCAGGGCCGCACCGTGAACGGTCATCGGCGCGTGGCCTTCGGTCAGCTCGATACGCGCGCCCATAGCTTCGAGAGGCTTGCGAATGCGCTCCATCGGCCGCACGGTCAAAGACTCATCGCCAATAAACCTGTACACGCCCTGCTGCGGTGCAACCAGTCCCGCGAGCATGCGCATCGTCGAGCCGGAGTTGCCGCAATCGAGATCGTGCTTCGGCTGATGCAGCACGCCGCCCGTACCGGTTACCGAAATGGTCCGGTCTTCGAGAGAAACCTTCGCTCCCATGCCCTTCATACAGGCCAGTGAGCTGTGTGGATCGGCCCCTGTGGAAAAGTTCGTCAGCCGCGAGGTTCCGCTGGCGAATCCGGCGAGCATGGCATAGCGATGCGAGATCGATTTATCGCCAGGCAGGGTAAGGGAACCGCGCAGGCTGCGCGCTGGACGAACGATCTGAGTCGTAGAGGCTGAAGCGTGGGACGCTGAAGACATATGCTTCTATCTTAGAGCAGCGAGGAAACAGCAAACAGGAAACAGCAAACAGGAAAAGCGAAGATGCGCCGTTCCTGTTTCCTACTTCCTGTTTCCTGCTCTTTAGTGCCCTGGAGGGGTCTCCGGCATCAGGCGAATGTCCTCCACGCCGCGATAGCGCTCGGCGTAGTCCATGCCATAGCCGATCACAAAGCGGTTGGGGATCTTGAAGCACACATAGTCGGCTTCGATGGGCACCAGACGGCGCTCAGGCTTGTCCAGACATGTGGCGATCTTCAGGGAGGCAGGCTTGTGCTGCAGCATCAGGCCGCGCAGGTAGCTCAAGGTAAGGCCGGTATCGAGGATGTCCTCGACCAGAATAACGTGCTTGCCTTCAATGGGGTTGTCGATGTCCTTGATTAGTTTGACGGCGCCCGACGACACGCGCGCACGGCCATAGCTAGAGACGGCAACGAAATCGAAGGTATTGTCCACTTCGATAGACCTTGCAAGGTCGGCGAGAAAGATGGCGGCGCCCTTGAGCACTCCAATCAGCACAATCGATTGTCCGGCATACTCTTCGGAGATTTCCTTGCCCAGCGCGCGAACGCGCTCAGCTATCTGTTCTTTGGAGAAGAGGATATCCATGGTTCCAGGGGACACAAACTCGGGCACATTCGTAGACATGGGCGTAGGTTAGCGCGAAAACATGCTGAGGAAAACATGTGACTATCTCCAGCTTGACGCTATCCGAACAAGGCTCCGGCGCTCCTCCCGATATACTTGAAGAAGACATGTACCCTTTTATCAATATTGGATCCCTGCACATCGGGACGTTTGGGCTGCTCCTTTGGCTGGCGGCCGTCTGTGCCACTGTGGTGCTGCATAAGAACTTCATTCGCAACGGTGTAGACGCCGACGCGCTCACGATCGTTGCCGTTGTCACGCTCTCCGGCGTATTTGGCGCCAAGGCCTGGCACGAGCTGCAGAATCCGCGTGAGCTCGTCCTTGCCTGGCATCAGATCATGCTTCCGGGATGGCATCATCCCCTGGGTATCGTTTTTGGCTTCCTGCGTTGGTTCCAGGCGGGTTTTGCCTGGTTCGGCGGCCTGCTGGCAGGCGTGGCCATGCTGATCTATCAAGGCCATCTCGCCAGGCCGAACGGACTGCGCGGACTTCGCGCGGGCCTGAGGTTGATGGACTTTGCCGCCCCGGCAGCGGCCATTGGCTATGGCGTCGGCCGCATCGGCTGCCTGACCTCGGGCGATGGAGACTATGGCATCAACACCACCCTGCCATGGGGAGTTCACATGGCCTGGAACGCCCTGGTTCCACCGAATCCGCCGGATGCCCTGGTGCAGCCAACCCCGATCTATGAGTTGCTGTTTTCACTGGCCATCGGCTGGTGGCTGTGGAAACAGGCCTCGACGCCTCGTCCCCTTGGCTTCCTTACGGGGGAGTACCTCGTTCTCAGCGGAATCGGTCGTTTCCTGGTGGAGTTCGTCCGCATCAACCCGAAGATCTACTTCGGGCACACGATGTCGAACGCGCAGGTTGCAGCGCTCGGAACCATCGTAGTGGGTGCTCTCGTCATGTTTGCGGCACGCAACAACGAAGCGATTGTGTCCACGCCATTGCCGAAGAAAGAACAGGACAGCCCCGCAACTGCCTGAGATACCGTCGCGTCTGTTGTTTGTTTTTCGTCGTCATCCTGAAGCGAAGCTGAAGGACCCCCGCATTGGTCGTGGCACAGACGCAAAGCGCATCACTAACAGTGGTGGTGTTTCGCTTTGCGTCTGTGGTGGCACAAATGCGGGGGTCCTTCGCCGTTGGCTCAGGATGACGACGAAAAACAGCAGACCTACAACCGCTTCAGATACTCACGCGCCAGCTCAAGCTCCGGAAACAGCCGTTCCTCCGCCTGAAACTCTTTGGAGTGCACACAGCGCCGTCCCGCACGCACCCGCACGGGATGCTTCAGGTGCAGCATCTCGTGATACAGCAGGTATTCGATGGCGTAGCGTGGCGTCCCAGGCCTGTCGAAGACACGGCTGACGACGATGGTGTTGTGCGCGGCGTCGTAGTGGCCGAGCATCCTCTTGGCGACATGCGCGCTCCACGTCAGGGTAGGGCGTCCCAACAGGCCGTGGAAGAAGCGTAGGTTAACCGCCTCAAAGACCTCGTCGAGATCGTAGAGATGTCCCTGCGCCGTGCTGATGCGCTTGCGCCCGCGGTCCTGCCGGATACGCTCCGCCTGTTTGGATACCGCTTCCGACTGTGTATAGCGGCGGTAGCGATCGGCATAGATCGGTGCGATCGGCTTCCGGTATAGCTTGGCCAGCAGAATATGTGCAATGGCATGGTGTATCGGCTCGGGCGCATACACCAGCAGGTCGGAGAGCCGGACAATCAACTTTCCGTCGCGCAGCCGAATCGTCGTATTCAGGCTGGTAAAGCGGCGGAACTTGATCTCCAGCAACGGCATAGGAGCCCGCGGACGAAGCTCACGATACTCCTGCTCGAAGATCGAGATGAGTTCGGACGAAACAGCTGGCAGAGCGGTAACAGACACGGCTTTCGTCAGCCTAACACGCTTGTCGGCGCTACTTCATATTCTGCAGAGCTACCAGACGATGGCGTGCCTGGAACTCCTGATCGGGAAACTTGCCATTAGCCACCGCAAGAAACGCACGGTACGCCCTCACAGCCTCTTTCGTCTCACGCAGGGTGTCATGGGCAGTTGCCTCCAGGAAGAGGGAAGAGGGGGAGTTGGGCAGAACCGTTGCGCGTGACGCGAGCGCCTGCAAGGTAGTATGCGGATCGTGGTTCTTCGAAGCCACAAACGCCAGATGCCCGGCCGCTTCGGCCCACTCTTCATCGCTGTCAAAGTCCGAGCGCATCGCAACCGCCTTGACCAGCAGCGGCTGTGCGTCGGCATAACGCTGTTCCTTAATGAAGGCATCGGCGAGATCGTCCAGCAGCGCCGGGTCGTCCTGATTGTCCGCGATCAAAGCTTTGTAGAGCTTCTCGCTCTCCGCGTATTGGCCATTCATGCCATACAGCCGGGCGAGCAGTATCGTGGTGTTGTCATCGTTGGCTAATTGAGGATCGGACGCTCGCATCTGCTCCACCAGCGGAATCGCCTGCCGTGCTTTGTCTTCGGAGGCATAGGCTGACGCCAGCTGCGCTACGAGGCGCGGGTCATTGGGATGCGCCTTCAGGGCTTCGGCCAGAATCGGCTCGGCTTCCTGAGGTTTCTTGTCCAGAACCAAAGCATGCGCAAGCCCGGAGATGGCGTCGACATTCTGCGGATCGGCAGCAATGGCACGACGATAGGCCGCCTCGGAGTCGGCATCGTCCCCTAACTGGGCAGCTATGTCAGCCGACATCATGATGTCATTGGAAGTCTCACCCGTCAGCTTCACTGCAGCCAGTAACTCATCGCCGGCCAGAGCCGAATGTGGCGGATCACTGGCTGCATCCATGGTTGCCAACGCTCGCAACGCACGACCTCGTAGCTCAGGTGTCGCCGATGTTAGCGCGGCGGCACTCTGCAACTCCTGATGCGCCTTCGCAAAGCGGTTAGCACGCGCATCCAGAAGCCCCAGGGCCACCCGAGGTTCGCCCAGCGTCGCATCTGCGGCTATGGCGCTGGCATAGGCCTCCGCAGCGGCGTCTTCTTCGCCGGTCCGTTCCTCCGCAAAGCCGAGATCGTAGAGCACGCGCGCGTCCTTAGGACGCTCCGCCGTCAGTACCTTGAGTTTGGCTTCAGCATTCTTATAGTCCTGGTGTTCGAGCGCCGTCTCCGCCTCCTGAATGCTCCCGCTCGCGGCATCCGCCTGTGAGGGGGCATCGGCGGCGTGAGTCCCGGCCGGTAACTGTTGCGCCTGTGCTGTCCCCAATACCACGCAAAACGCTACTGCAAAGCGTACCGAAGGTCGAATCATGCTTTCTCGTTTCCGTCGCCCAGTACTGTTGCGAGCCACTTTCCTGTGTGCGAACTCTTGACCCTGGCAATCTCCTCGGGTGTTCCCGTCGCGACCACCTGTCCTCCGCCCGAACCGCCCTCCGGCCCCATATCGATCACCCAGTCCGCGTTCTTGATGACATCGAGATTATGCTCGATGACCAGCAACGATCCACCACCATCGATCAGCTTGCGAAACGCAGCTAGCAATGTCGCTACATCTTCGAAGTGCAGGCCGGTCGTCGGCTCGTCGAGAATGTAGAGGATGCGGCTCGCCGCTCGCTTGGCCTCGCCTTTAACACTGCCCGCACCCCCGGAGGAGCCAGAACGAGCCGATGCCAGATGCTGCGCCAACTTCACGCGCTGTGCTTCACCACCGCTGAGCGTCGTCGCACTTTGGCCAAGCCGTACATAGCCCAGTCCAATCTCGTCGAGCACGGCCAGCTTGTCGACGATCTTGGGATTACCTGCGAAGTACCCAAGCGCTTCCTTCACCGTCATGCCGAGCACATCGTGAATATTTTTGCCCTTGTACTTCACTTCAAGCAGCGAAGCCTTGTAACGCGTGCCGTTGCACTCCTCGCAGGGAAGCTCGACATCGGCCAGGAACTGCATCTCGACTGTAACGGTGCCATCCCCCTCGCAGACATCGCAGCGTCCGCCAGGCACGTTGAAGGAGAATGATCCCGCAGACAAGCCCTTGCGTTTTGAATCCGGCTGCGCCGCGAAGAGTTCGCGGATAGCATCGAAGGCTTTGATGTACGTCACAGGGTTCGAGCGCGGCGTCCGTCCGATCGGCGACTGGTCCACCAGAACGACGTCATTCAAATACTGCGTGCCGGAAAGCTCACGGTACAGGTTCGCCAGGCTGGAGAGGTCACTGTTTTCGCTTTGGCCCAACGACTGCATCAGCGCGCGGTACAGCACCTGATGCACAATCGTCGACTTTCCTGAGCCTGAGACGCCTGTTACACAGCACAGCAGACCTAGGGGAACCTCTATGTCGACACCACGCAGGTTGTGAATGCGCGCTCCCTTCAACACGAGCTTCTCTCGGCCCGGCTCGCGGCGCAGCTTCGGTATCGCGATCTTCGCGCGGCCGCTCAAGTACTTGCCCGTCAGCGATGCAGGATTGTCGCGAACCTCCGCAACCGTTCCCGCAGCCAGCAGCCGGCCGCCAAGCTCTCCTGCTCCCGGTCCGAGATCCAGTAGATAATCGGCAGCACGAATCACATCGGGATCGTGCTCGACTACGAGGATTGTGTTGCCGAGATCGCGCAGTTCTTCCATGATCGTTACGAGCTTCGCGGTATCACGCGCATGCAGGCCGATCGAGGGTTCGTCGAGCACATACAGTGCGCCGACCAGCCGGGAACCCAGGCTCGTTGCCAGTTGAATGCGCTGCGATTCACCGCCGCTCAACGTGGAACTCAGTCGATCGAGCGTCAGGTACTCGAGTCCCACCTGCTCGAGAAAATGCACCCGCTGCCGCACTTCTTCGAGGATCTTTCCGGCAATCTCGGTCTGTGCCGGAGTAAGCGTGAGCGAGTCGAAGAAATCTTCAGCCGCGGTGATCGTCAGCGAGCTGACCTCGCAGATGTTGCGACCTTCGAGCAACACCGCGCGAGCCTCAGCGCGCAATCGCTGGCCTCGGCAGTCGGGGCAGGTTGCGTACCCGCGATACTTCGATAGGAAGACACGCACATGCAGCTTGTACTTCTTGCGTTCGAGCTCGGCAAAGAAGCCGCGAATGCCAGGCCAGCTGCCTTGTCCGTCTTCGATAAAGCGCTGCTGCGCCTCCGTCAGGTCATACCAGGGAACGTCGATTGGAACGCCGGCAGTCTTTGCCGCACGCTTCATCTCGCCGTGGAGCGCACGATACTTCGGCTTGGTCCATGGATCGACAGCGCCCTGATCGAGCGTCTTCGACTTGTCCGGAATGATGAGGCCCGGATCGAAGTCGATGGTGTTGCCAAAGCCCTGGCAGCGCGGGCAGGCGCCAAACGGATTGTTGAAGCTGAACAGCCTCGGCTCCGGCTCGCGGTAGGCGCGATGACACGTCGAGCACTCAAACGCAGCAGAAAACCGCAAGGATTCAGCCCGTTCGGATTCTTCTCGCGGAACCGTCCGAAAGACGATCTCGCCGGCCTCGCGATAGCCGGTCTCAATCGCATCGACCAGACGGCTGCGTATGTCGCTGGAGAGCGCAAGCCTGTCCGTGAGGACGTAGATGGGCCGTGTTTCGATCGCAGCAAAGTCGAGTTCGAGCAAGGACTCCGGCGTCGAAAACTCAACGATGCGACCCGCATCGTTACCCTCTGCTGAAGCCTGCCAGAGCCTGTTGTAGCCACGCCGGCGAAGCTCGCCCAGCCGCTCCTTGACCGCGTCGGTCACATTGACCGCAACAGGCGCGGCTTCTTTTTTCGCTTTAGCACTTTGCTTGGGGGCTTTCTTTGCGGGGGCAGCAGCAGCTGCTTCGGCATCCACCGATGGCCCCTGCATTGGCTCGAATTTGATCTCACGCCGCACGACAGGGAAGAGGGCGTAGACGCGCGTACCCTCGGGTTGTGCGAGCACTCGGGCCACAATCTCATCTACAGTGTCGTGACGAACGATACCGCCGCAGTGCAGGCACGTTACCGTTCCGCAGCGAGCATAGAGCAGGCGCAGATAGTCGTAGATCTCGGTTGCGGTTGCAACGGTTGAACGCGGATTGCGCGTCTGGTTCTTCTGCTTGATTGCAATCGCCGGCGCGAGGCCATCCATGTGGTCGACATCGGGCTTCTCGATGCGCTCGAGAAACTGTCGTGCGTACGCCGACAGGCTTTCGACATAGCGGCGCTGGCCTTCGGCATACACCGTGTCGAACGCAAGCGAAGATTTCCCCGAACCTGAAACACCACTGACCACCGTCAGTGAGTTGTGCGGAATATCGACGTCGATGCTCTTCAGATTGTGTGTTCGCGCGCCGCGAATCACGATCTTGTCGTTAGCTGCTGGTGTTGCCATAGATCAGTTTGCCTTCTGCGGTCGCAAGATCTCAAGCAGCAACAGGCACGCGCCCACCACGATCGCTGAATCGGCCACGTTGAAATCGGGCCAGTGATAGTGAACGATGCGGACCTCGAGAAAATCCACAACGTGAGCGTAACGAATACGGTCGTAGAGGTTACCCGCGGCACCGCCGAGGATCAACGCCAACGCAAACGACGTGACTGTAAAGCCTCGCCCCATCCGCCACAAAAGCACGATGACAACCAGGATCGCGAGAACGGAAAAACCGACGAGCATGTTCCGCACCAACAGCGGAGACTTGATGCTTTCAAACAGGCTGAAAGCAGCGCCCGTATTCAACACATGCGTCAACCGAAAGACCTTAGGGATCACCACGATCGCATGGCCTGCCTTGATATGCGCCACGATCCAGAGCTTTGACAAGCGATCGAGAACAATCACAATCGCAGCAATCACAAACATCAACCAGCGCCAATCGCGCCCTGCACTACGAGCCGCCATTACGCTGCCTCCTCATTCATCGGTGGAAATCCAATCGCTTCAAGCGCTTCAGCACAGCGCGTGCATACCGCAGGCCAGCGGGCATCGGCTCCCACATCGGGAACCACTCGCCAGCAACGGCCGCACTTACTGCCTTCGGCTACTGTGGCTCGTATCAGAAATGCGGAGCTTTCGTTCGTTGCTCCCACGACCTGCACACTCGCCTGCGAAACATTGAAGAACTCTGCCAAAGCCGTCTCGTATTTCACCAGCAGTGCAGCGTCCGCGGAACCCTCCGTTGCAATCACCTGTATGCTCGCCTCGAGCGACTTGCCGATAGTCTTCGACAGTCTTAGAGCTTCGAGTTCGATCATCACGGTCGTGCGAATGGCCAGCAGCCGTTCCCAATCGTCTTCCAGACCGGAAACCGTGCCAGGAACAATGTCCTGCATGGCAGGGAACAGCGCCAGATGAACACTGGACGCACGATCCTCGACCTTCGGCAGATGCTCCCAGACCTCATCGGCGGTAAACGAAAGGATCGGCGCGATGAGCCGCGTCAAGGCTTCGGCGATGCGCCACTGGGCAGTCTGCGCACTGCGTCGCGCAGGGCTGTTCGGTGCCAGCGTATACAACCGGTCCTTGATCACATCCAGATAAAGCGCACTCAGGTCGGTGTTGATGAACTCATTCAGTGCCTGATACGCCCGATGGAATTCAAAGTCGTCATAGGAGTTGCGGATCTTCGCATCCAGCTCCGCCGTGCGCGCCAGAATGTACTGGTCGAGCGGCTGCAGCGCTGCCCACTCCACTGCGTCCTTCGCAGGCTCGAAGTCGGACAGGTTGGAGAGCAGGAAGCGCAGCGTGTTGCGCAGCTTGCGATAGTTCTCACTCACCCGCTGCATCAGGCTTTCGCTGGCTGCTACGTCTTCGCGGAAGTCGACGCTCGCGACCCACAGACGAATGATCTCGCCACCCAGGCGGTTTGCCACATCGACCGGATCGACGCCATTGCCGAGCGACTTGGAGAATGCGCGACCCTGCTCATCGAGCGTCCACCCACTCGTCGCCACTCTTTTGTAAGGGGCTGAGTCGCGAATGCCGACGGAGCTCAGCAGGGAAGAGTGGAACCAGCCACGATGCTGGTCGCCACCCTCGGTGTAGAGATCGGCTGGCCAGTGCAGTTCAGGTTCGACGTCGAGCACGGCATGCCAGCTCGCGCCGCTCTCGAACCACACATCGAGAATGTCCATCTCCTTGCGGAACTGCATGACCTCACCGCAGTTCCGGCAAGCTGTTCCCACCGGAAGCAACTGGTCGACCGAGCGCGTATACCAGGCATCGGCGCCCGCGCGGGCAAATACCTTGACCACGCTCGCGTTGATCTTTGCGTCATTCAGCGGCTCATGGCACTTCTCGCAGAGAAACACTGCGATAGGCACGCCCCAGATGCGCTGCCGCGAGATGCACCAGTCGGGCCGTGTCGCGATCATGTTGGAGATGCGCTCTTCGCCCCACGCCGGATCCCACGTCACACGCTTGATCTCATCCAGCGCACGTTCACGGAACGTGGTTCCTTCTCCCTTAGGAGAGAGCACCGGCGTCTCCATGCGGATGAACCATTGCTCTGTCGCGCGGAAGATCAGCGGGTTGTGGCAACGCCAGCAGTGCGGATACTTGTGCTCCAGATTGTGCCGGCCCATCAGCGCGTTCTTCGTCGCCAGTAACTCGATGATAGGAGCGTTGGCCTTATGCACATACAGGCCGTCGTACTCCGGCAAACCGTTGCGCAGTTTGCCCTGGGCATCGACATCGCAGGTCAATCGCAGATCGTAACGCTGGCCTGTTGCGAAGTCATCCGGCCCATGCGCCGGAGCGGTATGCACCGCGCCCGTGCCTTGTTCGGTGGTGACGTAGTCCGCGTTTACGCCAAGGATCTCGCGATCAAGAAAAGGATGTGCGAACGTTACACGATCAAGCTTTAGCCCAGGAAAGCTTGCAATCTCCTCGGCACTTTCAAGGTCACCGATGATGTCGCACTGCAGCCGCACGTCTTCCGCAAGAGCTTTCGCTACGATATAAACACCTGAAACATCTTCGAGCGCGACGTATTCGACCTCAGGATTGAACGCGACTGCCATGGACGCAGGCATCGTCCACGGTGTCGTCGTCCAGATGATGGTGTAAACCTCTTTGCCCGCAAGCCGCGGATCGATCTTTTCCGGATCGCTCGTCAGCTGATAGCGCACATAGATGCTGGGCGAGGTGTGCATCTCGTACTCCACCTCGGCCTCAGCCAGAGCCGTGTGGTCGTGCGAACACCAGTAGACCGGCTTCAGCCCCTTGTAGACGAAGCCCTTCTCATAAAATCCGTAGAACGTCTCAAGAATGCTGGCTTCATAGGGGAAGTCCATGGTGGCATAGGGTTTATCCCAACGCCCGAAGACGCCCAGGCGCTTGAACTGCGAGCGCTGCAGGTCGATAAACTTCGCCGCATACTCACGGCAGGCCTTGCGGACCGTTACGGCATCCATCTGCAGCTTCTTGCCGCCCAGTTTCTCGTCGACCTTGATCTCGATGGGCAGGCCGTGGCAGTCCCAGCCGGGAACATACGGGGCGTCGAAGCCCGCCATCGTCTTGGTCTTTACGACGAAGTCCTTGATGCACTTATTGAGCGCATGGCCCAGGTGAATCGCACCATTGGCGTAGGGCGGGCCATCGTGCAGGATGTACTTGGGTGACCCCGCACGGGCGGCCCGGATCTTCGCATACAGGTCACTGGCATCCCACTGTGCCAGCCGTGTGGGCTCATTCTGTGGCAGGTTCGCCTTCATGGCGAACTCCGTCCTGGGCAGGTTGAGCGTGCTCTTCAAGGTCTTCGCTTCAGGAACTTCCGGCATCCAGCTCTCCATCATGTGCGCATCCCGCGGTAGCCACAGAACAGAACCGTGGAACCCGAGGCGCAAACCCTTATTGTAAAGTCAGAAGAGGGTGGTTATCTCAGACGAGACCTCTTGCCGTTACTTTGCGTCTAAAAGAGAGCACGAACGGGAACAGAGTTTGTAGAATGATTCCCGGAGCACAGAACACCTTTTCGGTGCGGTGTGGCTGACCGCAGGTACAGCACGCTATCACTTCAGTTTCTCGTTTGTTATCTATGGCCGATACCCACATCCTCCCCCCCGATGACCCACAACACGCTGCTGCGGCGTTTCGTCCAGCCGGTGAAGAGCCGCATATTACTGGCGAGATTCAGGAAGAGGGTGTCTTTACCTCCCTCTGGTCCAGCTTTCGCGACGTGTTTTTCCCGGTCAAACTGCCTCCGCTGGTCTTGGAATCCCAACCGATCGCGGTGCCGGATCCCATGGCAACCAAGCGCAGCCCAGCCTCGACCGCATTTGCGGTGGGCCTTCATGCGCTCATTATCCTGTTCATTGTGTTCCTGATAGCCCATCATGTTCAGGTTGCGCAGCCGGTAAAAAAGACCATGGTGTTGGCCGATGTGATCCCACCGCCTCCTCCTGTCGCGCCGAAACAGGCCGCCATCGGCGGTGGTGGCGGCCAGCACGACCTCGCGCCGGTCACGCAGGGGCACCTGCCCAAGCTGGCGCAGCAACAGATCGTTCCTCCCAAGGCTCCGCCAACGATCGCTCCTAAACTCGCCATCGAACCCACCGTCGTCGTCCAGCCGGACCTGAAGATGGCCAACAACACGATGCCGAACATCGGTGCGCCCAACTCGTCGCTCAAGGGCTTCTCGATGGGGAACGGCAACGGCACAGGCATTGGTTCGGGCAACGGGAGCGGCATCGGACCTGGTTCCGGTGGCAATACCGGCGGCGGCGTGATGCATGTAGGCGGAGCCGTAAAGCCGCCCGTGCCGATCTTTACCCCCGATCCTGAGTTCTCGGAAGAGGCCCGCAAGGCCAAATTCTCCGGCAACGTCGAGGTCTATCTGTGGGTCGACGAGCAGGGAAATCCGTCCCATATCAAGATCGCTCGCGGCGTTGGTATGGGATTGGATGAGAAAGCCATCGAAGCCGTTCGCCAATACAAATTCAAGCCTGCAATGCAGAATGGCAAACCAGTCAAGGTCGATCTCTATATCGAAGTAAACTTCCAGATCTTCTAGGGCAGCAAACATGAACCAGGAAACAGCGAACCATCAAAAGTCACGCAACGAATGCATGTGACTTCTGGCTGTTATGCCTGTTTCCTACTTACTGTTTACTGTTCTTCTAATGTGCTGCTAGCGCGTCTGCTTCCGCAAAGGTCAGATTCGTAGCGGGACTGCCTGTCGCGGCTTTCCACTCTGTGAAGAGCGTGCCATAGCTTGCGGTCGAGCAGGATTCCGGGGCGACGCCTAATTGCTTCAGCATGGCGTCAATCCAGGCCGGTTCACCTTCCAGTTCGGCCCACACGCCAATAGGCGTTTCGTCGAGCACAAGATGCCCGCCGTTTTCAGCGACCCACTCGGTTCGGTACTTCTCATAACGAAACACCGGAACGAAGCCCAGTTGCGTGAAGATCTCTGCAAACGCTTCGGCGTCTTCAACGATGCTCTCGGTTTCGATCCGCGTCTTGTAGCGTGCTCCCGCGTCGACATCCGTCGCCTGTCGTTTGTGCGTCACAGTGCTGCGGGTGCCGTACTGTCGCAGCCGCAGAAGCTGCTTGCTCGCGCGCAATCGGCGCTCCGGCGTGTCATAGAGGGTATTGCTTTCGAAGGTGCGTTCTGTCTCGAGCCGAAAGCCTAGTTCGCTCGCCAGAGACCGGAACGTCCGCTCATCCGTCACAGGAAACTTCAGTTCGATCTCCGCACCGTGCATGCGGCAAGTATACGTTCGAACGGACACCTCTCTCCTGATTTTGCAACCCAGATACCTCTTCGGATGTCTCTTTCCTGAGGAAAAACGGTACGAATGCCCCGGAACTTCGGGAATACCTGGGAAAAGAACGATGCACAGGAACTGCTTCAGTCCCGATACGATAACAAGAGCCCTCATGCCGACGACGCTTCATCTCGACGCGGAAAAAACCGAAGATATCTCCTGTGCCGCCGATCTCCTGCGTTCCGGCGGAACGGTCGCCTTCGCCACGGAGACGGTCTACGGCCTCGGAGCCAATGCGCTCTCCGAAACCGCTGTGGCAAAGATCTTCGAGGCCAAGCAGCGTCCTTCATGGGACCCTCTTATCGTGCATCTCGCGTCGCCAGCCGAGATCGGTTCCATCACCAGCGTAGAGGGGGAACTGAAGCGTCGTGTCGAGCTTCTAACCACGGCTTTCTGGCCAGGCCCGCTTACGCTCCTGTTGCCGCGCAATAGGTCCGTGCCGAACGTCGTCACTGCAGGCCGCCCCCTCGTAGGGGTTCGTGTTCCGTCACACCCTGCGGCTCTCGCGTTGCTGCGAGCTGTCGCTCTGCCCATCGCTGCGCCCAGTGCTAACACCTTTGGACACACCAGTCCCACCACCGCAGCCCATGTCCTCGCCGATCTTGCCGGCCGCATCGATGCTGTACTCGATGCCGGTCCCACGATGGTGGGCCTGGAGTCTACCGTGATCGATCCGGCTCAGACGCCGATGATGCTCTATCGTCCTGGCGCCGTTACGGCAGAACAGATCACTGCCGCTACCGGCGTACCTGTCGAAGTCTTCCGCCCGACAGAGGCATCCACAAGCTTGCCGCAGGAATCGTTGCCATCTCCAGGCGTCGGCATCCGCCACTACGCCCCGCGAGCCCGTCTGGTGCTCGTCGAAGGCTCTGAGCAAACGCTAAATCAGTCGCTGCGCGACATTCTCGCCAAAGGGACAAAACAGATCGGCGTTCTTCTGCCCAGCGGCTGGCATCTCGATGAGTTGGCTTTGGTTGAACCGTGGGCTGTGTGGAACGATCACGTTGCGCTGGCAGCGGCGCTCTTTGCCGGTTTACGCGCGCTCGACGACTGCGGCGCCAACCTCATTCTCTGTCCGATGCCGCCATCTGGCGGTCTCAACGACGCCATTCGCGATCGGCTTGAGAAAGCTGCGCGGCCGGCATAAAGCCTACTTCATAACACTTTTGCCAGCTGCAGCTTCGCTGGCTTTGTACATGTACTTGATACCGGTTTTGTAGATCATTACCCGCCGCCGTCCAGCCTTTAACTTCACAACACACTTGTCATACCACTCGATGACGCCGTTGATCTCTTCGCCGTCCTCGAGTACCACAGTCATCTCTGTGTGCTGCTGAACCTGTTTCTGAAAGTAGAAGACCTCAGCATGCGAACTCTCCGGAACAGTGTGGGTCTCAGACATCGCGTGGGTCAACGGATCATCGGTATGCACCGTATCGCGCCGACGGTCGTTGGCGGGCAGATGGGGTCGAACCAGCTTGCGTGTTCCATTGAAGGCATTTGCATCAGCCTTGCGTGCGATCTCGGTCAATTCGTTCAACATCCTCTCCGCTCCAGGGCCTTCCGCCGCCTGAAGAGGCGTGAGGAGGCATATCTCATGTACGGCTGATGACCGTCCAAAATAACGTTGTAGTGCAAGCGTTGCAAAAGAGACGCTCTGCGACAGCGATTGGTTGCTAGAAAACTGCACAGACGATGCAGAACCGTTCTATTACCGGGCAGCCGTTCCAAGTTCTGCTGCAAACGCATCCAGGCTCAGACTCCGCAGCAGGTTTCGCCGCAGTCCGCTCTGCACCGCATCCAGGCCTCGAACAGCCGCTTCAAGCCATGCAAAATCAACGCTGTCGGCAAACTGCTGCAATTCTTTGCGGATATCTGCATTTCGCACCCGATCGGGAGCCCCACCCTGCAACAGCAGGATGTCCTCCAGCACGCTCGCCAATGCCCGCAGAAGCGCTGTCGTCTTCGCCTGTCCCTCAGCCCCAGCGCGGTAGGTCTCGGTCATACGGAACAGTACAGAATGATCTCCAGACTGCATGGCACTGCGCAGGATGATCAGAGCATCCGCACGCGCAGTAACGTACTCGGCAAGATTGAATCCCAGTGCGCGTCCCACCGCACCCTCGCTCAGCCGAGCCAGCAAGGCTCGCTCTGTTTTGTTGCTCTCTGGCCGAAGCCGCGTCAACAGAGCCTCGATCTCTTCCGCCGGAAGCGCTCCCAGACGCACAACAGCGCAGCGTGACCGGATCGTCGGAAGCAACTCGCCAAGATTCTCCGCCAGAATCAGAATGTGTACATAGGTGGGGGGCTCTTCCAGAACCTTCAGCAGGGAATTCGCGGCCTCCTTCATGAACGAGGCCGAAGTGATGACGAAAACCTTTGCCGGAGCCTCGGAAGGTGTGCGCTGGGAGCGCCCGATGAGCGTTCTGACCTGTCCCAGCTTGATGAGCAGCTGAGGAGGATCCGGCGGCAGAATCAATACATCCGGATGTGTCTGCACCAAGACACGCGTGTCCTTTTTGTCAGTCTCGCGCATCTCTTCGCGAGCAGCAACGGCCTCCTCGACCTTCGTCTCAAGCTCCGCGCTCTCCGCAATGCGGGTGCAGTTGCGGCAGACACCGCAGAAGCTTGCCAGCGGTCGGCCGTCGGCTGCTATTTCACGAGGCTGTTGCTCGCACTGCAACGCCATCGTCAGCATGAGCGCGAGCGTATATTTGCCCGCTCCGCGCGGTCCGGCCACAATCATCGAGTGCGGCAGCCGCCCGGCGGAAATCGCCGCGCGCAGGCTCTCGACCGTCGACGGATTGCCGAGAAACTCCGAGAAGCTGGAAGGAAGTGCCATTCCCTCAGCCTATCGCACCATGGCTCATGGGGTCCTGCACACCCTGAGGAAACCGCTCGCGCGGAATCATCATCATGGGAAATTTGGGCCGCAACGTAATTTTTGCCTGAGCCACAACCGGGTAACGAGGTACGAACTCCAGTCGCCATTTTTGTGCGATGGTCGCTAGAGAAAATACTCCCTCCATCCACGCAAAGCTTTCTCCGATGCATTGCCGCCGACCGCCGCCAAACGGAAAGTAGACGAATCGCGGCGGCTCCGCCTTCGCTTCAGCCGTATGACGTTCAGGCCGAAATGCTTCCGGTTCCTCCCAGAACTCAGCGGAGCGGTGCAGTACATACTGGCTGAAGAAAAAATGCGCTCCCGGAGGAATCCTGTACTCGCCAAGTTCAACGGCCTTTGTCGATCTTCGGCCCATCGCCCAGGCGGGCGGATAGAGTCGCATGGACTCGGCAAAGACCATCTCCGTGTAGCGCAGGTTGGGATAATCCTGCAGCGTTGCAGCGCGGCCGCCAAGCACCTCATCGACCTCTGCCTCCATACGAGCAGTGGCATCGGGATTCTGGCTCAGTAGATACCAGGTCCAGCTCAACGCGTTGGCAACGGTCTCATATCCGGCAAGAAAGATCGTCAGCGTCTCATCTCGGAGTTGCTTATCGCTCATCCCGTCGGGATCGCCTTCTGCTGCCGCCTCGTCCCGCGCAGCTACCAGCTCCGAAAGTAGATCGCCTCGGCTTTCCAGATCCTTCCGCGATAAAGCCCTGCGGCTGGCAATCATGCGCTCAACAATCGCATCCAACCGTGCCCGGGAGCGGCGAAACTTCATGACACCCGGAATCGGCCAGTGCAACACACTCTCCAGTTTTGGAAAGGCAACGAGGTAGTTGTAGAGCCCCATGATCGTATTGACTTCGTCGGCCACGGACAGGACCTCTGGTGTTACCTCTGTATCGAACAGGGTCCGCGCCACAATACGCAGGCTGAGCTGCATCATCGCATCGGCAACATCGAACTCCACGTCTTTCGTCCACGCCTCACGCGTAGCGGCCGCGCTGGATGTAATCTGTCCGGCATAGTTCGCAATCCGTTGGCGATGAAAGGCTGGTGCCGCTATTCGCCGTTGCCGCATATGGATCGGATCGTCGGATGTGATCAACCCTTCACCCAGCAGTATCTTCATCCGTTGCAGCGTTCGTTCCTTGATGAAGCTGCCCGCCTGGTTGATGAGGATCTCCTGAATCCAGGCAGGATCATTCACAAAGACGATCAAGGTCCCCATAAACCGGTAGTGCGCAATCGGTCCGAAGGTTTTGTGCAAATGCTCGAACAGAGGAATGGGCTCGCCAAAACTGACCCAGGCTCGCCGCATATAGAAGGGAAGCGCCTTACGCAGGCCAGGGGGCAGTCGCCAACCGTCCACCTCTTTCGCCTGTACATAGTCGCCCTTTTCAGACATTAATCTGCCATGCGCTCATGAACGATGGTGAGGATGCGCTCTGCGATAGCCTCAATGCTGGCCTCGTCCTCAATCGCAACCACTCGCACGGAGTCTCGCCGGGCAATCTCGCGATACTGCTCGTAGACTCGCCCATAAAACTCATCGCCTTCGCGTTCGAAACGACTCTCGTCCGTGCCCCGAGTCTTGGCATGGCGTTCATTGCGGCGTCTCGCCCGAATGAGCGAACCCTCCAGCGGCGGAAGAAGAAGAATTGTCAGGTCAGGCTGGAAGCCATTGCAAACCGCCACGTGCATCGCCCGCACGCGCTCGCTCCCCAGACCGCGGCCTGCGCCTTGATACGCCTCGGAAGAGTCCGTATAGCGGTCGCAGAGAACGACTGCGCCTTCCGCCAGCGCGGGATGAATCACATGCTCGAGCGATTGCGCGCGATCGGCGAACATCAGCGCCATCTCAGCTGCTGGAGCAATCCCGCCCAACTCGGCTTCCGTGCGCGAGTCCAGCAGGACTCCGCGGATACGGTCTCCGAGGGGCGTTCCTCCCGGCTGGCGCAGCGTAACGATGCGCAGACCCTCTGTCTCCAGTGCTGTTGCTAAACGACGTAACTGAGTCGTTTTTCCCGACCCATCAAGACCTTCGAACGTAATGAAAAAACCTCGGCTCACGAAGCTGAGTCTACTGCACGGAGTGGCCTATCGGGCCGGATGGATATTCACATCCCAGCTTGCACTGCTGGAAGTCAGGGTCACGAGCAGGCGGCCCTCTGCGCCCTCCTGCAGAGACGGTCCGGCAACGGTGTGGTCCTGATGCGTCGCATCTGTCCACAGCACCTTTGTGGCGCCGCTGCCTAGAACTTTGAACCGGTAGTGAAAGTCCGCACCATCCGCCAACGATTGTGTCCCAAAGCTCGCGCTCGGATAGTCCACTTCGACCACCGAAACCGGCCCTCCGGTGGAGTTATGCACGGTGGCTTCTATGTACGCCGAGTGGCATCCTGCAAGGAGCAGCAGAGAGGACGCGACGAAGGTCAGGCCCAGAAACCGATGGCCGAAGAGAGTTGCTGACTTCATCCTGCAAGCCTATCAGCGCTCACGTAACTTCCGCAGGAGCTCCGGCAGGCGGTTCACCGCTGCGACGGTACGAAGCCATGCCCGGTTGTCCATCGCCGGATATCCGCTCACGACAGCTCCCGGTGCAACATCCGAAGGGATTCCAGTCTGAGCCGTTGCAATGGCGCCATCGCCAACCGTCAGATGCCCGGCAACGCCCACCTGACCTGCAAGGATGACGTTTTTGCCCACTGTCGTTGACCCAGCCAGACCTACCTGCGAGCAGAGCAGGGTATTCTCTCCCACTGTCGAACCATGGCCAACCTGCACCAGGTTGTCGACCTTCGCTCCGCGTGCAATCCGCGTCTCGCCGATGGAGGCGCGGTCGATGCACGCATTGGCCTGTACCTCGACAGAATCTTCCAGTACGGCGGGTCCCGACTGCACAATCTTGACCCAGCGCCCGGTTGAATCCTTAGCAAACCCGAAGCCGTCAGCCCCGATGATCGCGCCGTTCTGGAGCACAACGTCGTCGCCTAACCGGCAGCCCTCGCGAACGACCGCATGCGCGTGCGCAAAGAAGCGCTCTCCAATCGTTACGCCCGGATAGAGCACAACGTGGGGAAGCAATACAGCGTCGTTACCCACGACGCATCCGGCCGAGATCACGACGTAAGCCCCGACATGTGCCCCAGCGCCGATGCTGGCACTGGGGTCGATCACCGCCGTCGGGTGAATGCCTGGAGCATACACCGGCGGCTGATAGAACACCTCAATGGCTCGAGCAAAGGCCAGATAGGGGTTTTTGACTCGCAGAGTGGGCACGCCTATTGCCGCGAACTCGGGTTCCACGATGACTGCCGCAGCTTGGGTCGAGCGGGCCAACCCCGCATACTTCGGATTGGCGACAAAGGTCACATGGCCAGAGCTGGCGTCTTCTATGCCTGCTACGCCCGTGATCTCGATGTCACCCAGCGTTTCCTGCCCATCGCCCGCTACCAGTTCCGCACCAAGGCGCTCTGCCAAGTCCTTCAGCTTCATGCTCGCGATTGTATCGAAGGTGGCACGGCTCTACTCGCCGAAGAGTTGGGTCTGGAGGGTGGCTGAAGCGCGCTGTATCGTCTTTTGCTTGGGTGTGGAGCCGATAAAACCCAGAACCTGAACCGAAACGAGGGCTGCTCTAGGAACGAAGATGCGCTGTGTGTTCGACCGTGCATCGGGAGCTGAAATGGAGAGCCCGCGGTCATCCAGAAGGGATTCGATAAACCCGAGATCGAAGTTCGCTAACCCTTCCAGGACATCGTTATCTCGAAATCCGAGCTTTAACCAGAGGCCATCGCTGCGGGGTCTGCTCAGAAAGCTGCGGCGTCCAATCTGCTCCGGATCGACTCGCTGATCGAGGTTGAAGTCCTTCACGTACGCAATGGTTTTGATTTGGCTTAGAAGAAGGGGAATGACACGGCCGGCGGGGTCGAGGACCTCGACCGTCTCGCCTGCAACAAAACCGCTCTGCGGCAGATATCCCCAGGTGAGCGAGCCATCAAACTGACGAACCACGGTTTTCTTCTGCGCGATTGCCATAGGCAGGTATTGCTGGTTGGTCGGATTGTCGCATACGCACTGCAAATGGACAAAAGGGTGGCATCTTTCATCAGCGCTATTACTTGATCGACATGAAAGGAGGATGACCCATTTACGAAACGTTGCAAAAGGAGTGCAAAAAACTGGTAAAAGTAATATTGGTCGTGTACAATCTAGCTTTGCGTCGAGCCTCCGGGGCTCTCCAAATAGTTGATTCGCCGCAAGTTACACCACGGTTCAGAAGCGCCTCAGAACCGTCCGGAGCGAGAGCACAAAACGATGGCTGACTACATCTATCTGCTGCAAACCCGACTGACAGGCGCACAACGACAAGCACTGACAAAAGTACGTGACGCCGCGCGTGCGCATGGCATGACCGTCTTTCTCGTTGGAGGAGCCGTTCGCGACCTCACCAGCGGTTCACCGATCCGTGATCTTGATGTTACGGTTCAGGGAAATGCGCTAAAGCTAAGAAAAGACTTGCAGCATGCTGGCGGTACGTTAGTCGGCGAGTCGGACCTGATGCAGGCCCTTTACTTTACCTTTCCGGGTGGTATTCGGATTGAGGTCGGTTCGACTCTGTCCGTCTCCTTCCCAAAGCCGGGCAAGCCGGTCGTGAAACCAGCCACCATTCTTGACGACCTGCGCCGCCGCGACTTTACCGCGAATGCCATGGCCATCTCGCTGAATGAGGGGTCTTACGGTCTGTTGATGGACCCGCTCAATGGCGTCGCCGACATCGACAACCGCGAGTTGCGGCTGGTATCCAACTACGGATTTATCGAAGACCCGGCTCGTATGATCCGGGCGGCCCGATTTGGCGCGCGCCTGGGCTGGCACATGGAAGAGAAGACCCAGCAGCGTTACGACACGGGCAAGGCCGAAGGCTATATCTCTGCCTTGGGCGACACCGAGCGCGGTTATGAGACGGAGGAGATCTTCCACGAAGAGGATCCGCTCCGAGTGCTGCGCCGGCTCGAATCCGAGGGCTGGAACAAGTTCCTGTTCCCGGCGTGGACCTCGGCAAAGGCTAATGAGGCCGAACTGAACCGCCTCCGCGATACCGTCGGCCAGCTCGAAGCGATGGGCATCCATCCCGATCCCTCGGCTGCATACTTCCCGTTGTTGACGGCAAAGCTTGCGCCCAAGGAGGTTGACGCTCTCAAGAAGAGCTTCGTCAGGCCGGGGTTTGTCGATCAGATCGCCGCGCTCGATGCGGAGACGAAGACCTTTGCAACGCAGTTCACCAGCAAGGCAGCCGCCGCCCCCTCCGATGCCTGGAAGATGCTGCTGTCTGCCGTGCCGGAACAAGTGCTGTGGCTGGCTCACACTGCCAAGGGTTCCTCGGTCCAGGCACGCTTCAAGGCTTTCTTTGAAGAATGGCCGCAAGCCCGTCAGCGCATTCCTTATCAGCTGATGCAGGAGATGCGCATTACTCCCGACCTGCCTGGCTACGATGCCCTTCTCGAGGAGCTCTTCTTTGCCATCATGGACGGCAAGCTCGACACCCCTGAGGCAGCGAAGGCCTATCTGGAACCGTTCTCTCCTCCAGCACCTCCGCCGCCGGTGCATGTGCGCCGCCGCGCGGTGAAGCGCGAAGCGAAGCCACCCAAGTCTCGCAGCAAGAAGGCGGCAGTCAGCTCGGATGACTCAGTCGATACGGAAGCTGAGACCACTGCGGTCGCTACAAAAGCTGCGGTAGCTACTCCGGCAAAGGCAAAGCCTCAGGCTCCGAAAGTTGAAGCTGCGAAGGCTGTGGCGGCCAAGGCACCAGTCAAAGCTCCTGCGAAGAAGGTTGAAGCCAAAGCAACAGCCGCTAAAAAGACTGTCTCGAAGCCCGTACCCGCTAAGAAAGCGGTCAAGACGACTTCGAAGCCGGCCTCCAAGCCCAAACCGAAGGCCGTGAAGGCTCCCGCTAAGAAGGCGGTCAAAGCTCCAGCAAAGAAGGTCGCGCCGAAGAAGATTGTGAAGCCGGCACACAAGCCGAAGGCCAAGGCTCCAGCGCGGAAGGCTCCTGCTAAAGCTGCGAAGAAAAAGTCACGGCGTTAGCGCAAGCAGCTATCAAGCGAAAGACCGACAGAAGAATGCCTGCGGACACGTTTGTCTGTTGATCTCCTCTGCACCGATCCCGGAGCATTTTATGCTGCCGAGTCCTGTACATCCTCCAATAGTTTTTTCCCCTCTACTACAGCATTCAGCAAAATACGTGACGTAGCCTCCAGATGAGTTGAGAGCAGCTGCACCGCGAGTGCCGCATCGCGCGCAAGTGTTGCGGCTACGATGGCTCGATGCTCCTCGTTTACATTGCGTCCTTTTATCGCGAACGGTACAGATAACCGCCGGTAGCGTTCGCTCTGGGCATAGAGAAGAGAGTGCAGATGAAGCAACCAATGGCTATCGCACCCCTGCACGAGAGCGAGATGAAACGCGGCATGCGCTTCGGCCCAGTCTTCGTTGGAGCGCGCAGGATCATCGGGAACTCGTTCGGGTGTCCGCTCCAGTCGGTGTGCTGCTGCGACCAGATGAGTCTCCCAGTCCACATCGCCGTAGGAGATGGCACGCGTGAGACAGAGGCTGTCGACCTCAATGCGCACCATCGTCAGATCCACGAGATCAGACGCCGAGATGGGGGCTGCACGAAAACCCCGCTGTGGTTCGGCTACCACCAGGCCTTCAGAGGTAAGGCGCGATAAAGCCTCGCGAATGGCTCCCAGGCTCACGGAAAACCGCTCGCAGAGTTCGTTGATCTTCAGCTTTTTCCCGGGCAGAATACGGCAGGCGAGCAGATCGGCGCGCAGGCCCTCATAGGCCCCCTGAGTCATGTTCGCGGACAACCCTTTACTCATCTGTGCTTTCCCAATCCCAAGCTGTCCAGCTTCAACGTACTCACCCTACTAGGATACCCGTAATGCCCATAAAATATATTATCCATTGACAAATATAAATTACTAAGCGATGTTGGAGGGAGCAGGGACATCGACGCGAACTCGATCACCTCCACCCCGCTGCCAAACAAGGAAAGGTGACACACATGAGATTTGCTGCATTCAGCAGCGGAGAACAGGAAGGGCTGGCAGTTGCAGCTCCGAATGGAGACTTCCACGGCTTGTTGAGCGGAGACCCAGGTTTCCCAGGGTCTCTGGATATTCTTGTCCGGAAAGGCCGCGGCGCGCTCGATGAAGCAGCGGCAGCACTGGGGAAGGGACCCGTCGTCGACCTCAATCGGGTTACGCTAAACCCGCCACTGTCGGCTCCTGGAAAGATCATCTGCGTAGGACTCAACTACGTCGATCATTCGATTGAGAGCGGCTTCGTCGTGCCTGACTATCCCACCATCTTCACGCGTTTTACTTCCAGCTTGATTGGAGCCGGTGCATCGATCATTCGTCCCACCGTGTCGACCCAGCTGGATTATGAAGGGGAGATGGTCGCCGTCATCGGCGTTGGCGGACGACACATTGCCGAGCAGGATGCACTGAACCATGTCATTGGCTATTCCATCTTCAACGATGCATCGGTTCGAGACTTTCAGAAAAAATCTCCGCAATGGACCATCGGAAAGAACTTCGACGATACCGGCGCGTTCGGCCCGTACCTGGTAACAGCCGATGAGCTTTCGCCCGGCGCGAAAGGATTGAGCATCCAGACTCGCCTCAACGGTGTCGTCGTCCAGAATGGCTCGACGGATGACATGGTGTTCAGCGTGGCGCGGCTGATCTCGATCCTGAGCGAGGCGATTACACTCTCCCCCGGCGACATCCTTGTGACAGGTACCCCGTCCGGTGTTGGTGCAGCGAGAAAGCCGCCACTATTCATGAAGCATGGCGACGTATGCGAAGTTGAGATCGAAGGAATCGGCATACTGCGTAATAAAATCGAAGACGAATGGTCCCCCCGCAGCGAAGCCAGCGCTGCATAAACGCCAACCACTTAGTCAAGGGGCACTATGTCGGTTAGTGAAACGGTATCTACCCTACAAGTCGACGAGATAAGGCTCAGGCGCAATACGCTTTCCCTGAGCCACATCGTGGCAACCACCCTTGCCGGCATCGCTCCCGCGATGAGCTTCTTCTTCGGCTTTGCGGTGATTGTGCAAGGCGCCGGACTTGCAGCGCCCCTGACTATCCTCACCGCTATGGTGGGGATTCTGTTTCTAACCAACACCATCGCTCAGTTCTCCCAATTCATTCCATCCGCGGGATCGTTCGTCACCTTTACCGGGAAGGCCTTCGGTCCCTCGATTGGCGCTGCTGTCTCGGTGTTCGTCATATTCGGCTATATCGTAGCCGCATCGACGATCGTCTCCGTTGCCGGCGTCTGGATCTCCGAGACGCTGAGGCTCTTTCTTCACGTATCGGTCAACTGGGCGATTCTTACCGTGTCTCTATCGGCTGCAACGGGTTGGCTGGTCATGCGGGGCATTGGTTTCTCCACGCGCTGGTCCGGCATATTTTTCTACTTCGAAGCAGGGCTTCTGGTCCTGGGGAGCGTGCTTATGATGATTGCCCATCCCCACTCCCTGACCTTCGCGCCCTTCAGGCTTTCAAGCCTGACCGGAGGTCTAGCGGGTCTTGGAGCGGGATTCCCGCTGGCCATCTATCTCTTCATCGGTTGGGAGAACTCTGCCTCCCTCGCGGAAGAGACAGAGAACCCACGTCGTAACATTCCGCGTGCCCTGGTTACCGGTACATTGTCGATCGGCCTGTTTTATATCTTTCTTGGCTATGCAACAGCGGTCGGATTCAAAATGGATGCGCATGCCCTTGGAGCCTCTCAACTGCCCTTTATTGATGGACTTAAAGCGTCCGCGCCCGCCTTGCTGGCAGTGGCCTATCTCGCCGGTGTCACCAGTATCATGGGATCACTGATCGGCCTTGTCAACTCTCAGGCTCGGATCCTTTTCAACTCTGGTCGCGAAGGCTTGCTGCCGGAGTTTCTTGGCAAGATTCATCCGCGGCATCAGACGCCACACAGTGCGATGTGGGTGTTCCTCATCCTCGCTGTTGCTCTCATTCTCGGCTTTGGCTTATTGGGCGGAGTCGCACCCATGGAATATTTCGGCTTCGCCGGCACGCTCGGCATGATCCCGGTCATCCTCACCTACATGCTCACCAATCTCGCGCTTCCGGTCTACATCGTGCGGTATCGCCGGAGCGAACTCAATGTTGTTCGCCATATCGTTATGCCGATCGTCGGTACGCTGGTCATGTTGTTTCCGCTCTGGGGTTTTGTCCAGCCCGGCCAGGCGTGGCCTTTCAATGTCTTACCCTGGATCGTATTGGGAGTTCTCGCTCTCTCCCTCATCTATGGCCTGGTGATCGCACGGCTATCACCGGGCCTCGCACATCGTATCGGCGCTTACGTCGCAGATCAGTAACGTCAATCATCACAGTCGCAGGAGGTACATAGTATGAATCGAGTTCTTTTTCGTGGTGCCAGTGTATGGGATGGGAGCGGAGCTCCCGCCTTTCTGGCAGACGTCCTTGTTGAAGGTTCCAGAATCAAGACCATCGCCCGCGCGCCCGACCGGCTGGCCACAGATGGCGCTACCGTGATCGAAGCTCGCGGCAGAACGCTGATGCCGGGCCTCGTCGAAGGCCATGCGCACATCTCGTTTGGCGGTGCTGTGAACGATTCCGATCTGGGGAACATCCCGCCGGAAGAGCATATGCTGCTGACGGCACGGAATGCGAAGACCCTGCTGGACCATGGTTTTACCAGCGCCTATAGCGCGGCTACCTCAAAGCTGCGGCTTGATGTCGTCATCCGCAATGCCGTCAATGCGGGAGAGTTTCCTGGCCCACGCATCCGTGCGGGAAGCCCGGAGATCACCGTCACCGGAGGCTTAGGCGACGAACGCAAAGCGCATATGTACTACGAAAGCTTTGGCATGATTGCCGACGGCGTCGAAGACATCAAGAAGGTCGTTCGCCTATGTTGTCGTGAGGGAGTAGACAATATCAAGGTGAACATCTCAGGAGACGATCTCAGTCCAGCCGCTCACGGCGGCCTCACCGTAATGCGCGAAGACGAGATACAGATGGCCGTCGACGTTGCACGCGACTTTGGGAAGAAGGTGAACTGCCATGCGCGGTCGGCGGAATCCGTGAAGCGCGCTGTTCGTTGCGGCGTGGACGTGATCTATCACTGTGAGTCGGCGGACACGGAAGCGATCGATCTGTTGGAGTCTGCGAAGGATCGGATCTTCGTGGGGCCGGCGATAGGGATTATCTACAGCACTCTCTACGAGGGAGAGAAGTTCGGCTTCCACCGTGACTCCGAAGTTGGCCGGCAGATGCAACGCGTGATCGACACCACGGCGGAAGTCTATACAGAACTCCGTAAGCGGGGAGTGCGCATCCTCATTGGCGGCGACTATGGATTCGCCCAGTCACCGCAGGGCGACAATGCGCGAGACCTCAAGCATTTCGTCGATCTGCTCGGCTTCTCCCCCAACGAAGCTCTGCAGTGCGGCACGCGCATCGGCGGGCAGGTGATGGGCCTCGGCAAAGAGCTCGGTGAGGTGAAGGAAGGCTATATCGCTGATCTGCTTCTGCTCGATGGCGACCCGCTAAAGGATATTGATCTCGTGGTGCACACCAAAAATCTCCACGTGATCATGAAAGAAGGATCAGTCTACAAGAACGACTCCGCTACAGCCGTCCTCGAGCATACGGTGGCAACCTCATAGCAGAAGAGCCGGTGGCCTTACCAAAAGCTTCGACCAATACGGATGCCCTCTCAGGAGTCTGGCGCATAGACAGACTTCTGAAAGGGCATCTTTTTGCAATAGCTTACAGTGCTAGCCATAGAGTGTTTGTGAGGTGGTCCTAGGGGGCACCACAACAAACGTCAAAAATCGTACGCTAACCCTTCGGTTGAACTGAGCACATCTCCGACAGTTGACAGCTGTAAGTCTACATATATAGAGTTGCGATCATGAAGATACGCAAGTCACCACAGACGATGATCGTCTTGAGTGGTTTTCTGGAAGATCCTCGGGGCTGGAAATACGGCTACGACATCAGCCGGAACACCGGATTGAAGTCCGGCACCTTATATCCCATCCTGATGCGATTGGCGGACCATGGACTATTGCAAACGAGCTGGGAGATGGCAGAGACTGGCAAACCTCCTCGTCATCTCTACAAGCTCACAGAAGACGGTTTGCGCTATGCGCAAGAGCAGATAATTTCTCAGGGTGCTCCTGGGCGTGATCTGGGGTACAACGAGGTAATAGCCTAATGACCATTCTTCGACGGCTGGCTGTGAACACGCTAAGAACTGTGGTCTGGCTGTCTTCGCACGCTACGCAGAGCTGGGCGAAGGCAATGCTAGCCGAACTGGATTCCATTAGCAGTGATTGGAAAGCGTTCTTTTGGGCAATCGGAAGTGTACGAGTGCTCTTTGTACGCCAGACGATTCGATCTGCAAGTCTCTCCGATATTCCTGTTGCGGCAAAGGTGCTTGCCGACAGAATGAATCAGAGAACTCGGTTAGGCTGCGTAATGGTTGTGGGGATGGCGCTCTTCTTCGGGAGGTTTTTCCTACATGCACCAAATGCTCTGCAGCAAACAGGGTGCGCTCTGCTCGTTGTCGCTATGCTCTACATGCTGTTTCAGCTTGTGACCGGGAGGCCGAAGCACATCGCACCGAATGCGGACCTGGCCGCTCAAACCAACCTTTACAGATCCGAGCTAAAGCGCGAGCGTGACTTTTATCGCGGTCGTTCATTCTGGTCACGTCTAGCCATCGTAATGCCTGGTTTTATCCTGCTTTGCATCGGTGGCATGGTTGCTGACCCATCCGCAATTCGCAGCCAGACCATTCAGCTAGTGCTCTTCTTCTTCTTCGCCCTGCTCGCAATACCGAATAATTTGCGCTTTGCGAAACGGTATGCGCATCAACTGCGGGAGCTAGAACACCTGGAACTGAAAGGCTAGCCACAGGAATACATCCTAGGTGTTGTGCAAACGATCGTTTACGCAATGATCTCAGGGCAGGCTCAAAGCCCAGCATTTCGAGTTGCAGGCGTGTCCAGGTTGGCCTCAACAAGGGCGAGGTGAGGAATGCGCTTGCCCGCGCGGTTTTCTTTAATCGCCAAGGCGACCTGCGCGACCGCAGCTTCGAGAACCAGCGCTATCGGGCGAGTGGACTCAATGCTGCCATCATCCTCTGGAACGCGCTATTGCAGCCCTGAAAGGCCATGGGATTGCCATCGACGAGGCCCTGGCTCATCTCTCACCCATCGGCTGGGAGCACCCAACCTGACCGGTGACTACACCTGGCAGACTACAGGACGGCTGAGGAAAGGTGCCTTCAGACCGCAGCGACCCTTTGCAGCCTCCAACGAGTGATCCGATTTCCTTAGCGTACGATTTTTGACGTTTAATGTAGTGACCCCTCCTACAGCAATACAGTACACATGCCCTATTGTCAGTGGCGAAATCGCGGCGTTAACTTGTCAGGTCAAAGTAGGCGCTTCCAGTAACGCATCCTGAATTCTTTTGTGGGCTGCGAGCGCTTCGGACGTTTGAACCCGGAGAGACGATGCCGACCATGGGACACAACGCTTGTACCAGCTTCTTAAAAACCTTGTTTGCTGTAATCCTCTTCAGTCTGCTTCCAATGAAGCTGGCGCATGCTCAGGCTGCAACAGGAACATTCCTTCCGAACAGCACTTTGTATCCTCGGTTGGTGCGGTTGTCGCATGGCTCTCCCGCTGTGAACGGTGAGATTGTGGCTAGCACCAACGGAAATATCTTCCTGAGTACGAACAGTGGAAGTAGTTTCAACTTCCTGGGAACTGTGCCCACGCAGAGCGGGAGCACGGAACGATGCTGCGGAACTCTATACGAGGTGCCGCAAACTGTGGGAAGCCTGCAGGCAGGAACGCTGCTGTATGCAGCCTCTTATTTTGCGGGGTCAACACCGGCAATTGAGGTGTACACCAGCACCGACCAGGGGAATAGCTGGGCCTATTCCTCTATGCCTGTTGAAGGCGGTGACTCTTCCCATGGATTGTGGGAGCCGCAGTTCGAGATTGCGGATGATGGTGCTCTGGCGATGTTCTGGTCCGATGAGACAGATAGCTGCTGCAGTCAGAAGCTGGCCCAGATTCGTACGTATAACGGCACCTCTTGGCAGGATCAAACAAACACCGTTGCAAGCACGGTATCGTCCGACCGGCCAGGAATGGCAGTTGTGACGAAGCTGCCAAGTGGCACCTACTTTATGAGCTATGAACTATGCGGCCCCGCGGCATGCACGGTCTTCTACCGAACTTCTACAGACGGCTGGAACTTTGGGACGGCTTCAAACGTGGGAACGAAGGTCCAGACAGCTTCAGGCCAGTACTTTGAACATGCGCCCACAAATACATGGAGCCCGTCTGTCCTTTCAAGCAATGGGGCACTCCTGCTGGTCGGGCAGGTGATGTTTGAGTCCAATGGCAGCCAGTCTTCTGAAAATGGACAGGTGTTGTTTGCAAATCTCAGCAGTGATGGCTCAGGGCCCTGGTATACGATTGCCGCGCCGGTCCAGGTTCCGAACGCCTACGATAACTATTGCCCGAACTACTCCTCAGCTCTTCTACCGGCTACTGACGGATCAAGCATCCTCGAGTTGGCAAGCGCCTACAACAGCAGCAACCAGTGCGTCAGTTATTTCGGCAGCGAAGCCTGGAATCAGCAGCCGGTTGACGGCTCTACTCATTCCTTTGTGAATCAACAGGCAGGCTTATGCCTCGATGACTATGGGTGGGGCACGACCAACAACACGTCGGCTGATCTCTGGACATGCACAGGTTCAACCATCCAGAACTGGGTTGTGCATGCCGAAGGTAGCGGCTACTTCAGCATTCAGAACCAGTACACAGGTTTGTGCGTGGACGATACGGGTGGCAGTACTACGCCCGGCAATCTGGTCAGCTTGTGGGGTTGCGTGGGCAACAATAATCAAAGCTGGTTATTCATGGATCTCGGAAACGGCCAGTACAAGCTCCAGAACAGAGCAGGCGGTTTGCCCCTGGATGACACAGGCGGCTCGTCCACTCCAGGAACACAGTTAGAGATATGGACAGATAATGGATTGGCGCCACAGCACTGGGTGTTGAACTAGCGGTGCGTCATCGAGCGCAGCTAGCAACTAATCCCGGATACGCTTCTTGACTTCTACGTTGAGTCGCTTGATCTTCTGGTTCAAGGTCGAGAGTGGAATGCGGAAGTACTCAGCTGCCTCGGTCTGGTTCCAGTTACAGCGTTCAAGACGATCGGCAATGATCCGCCGTTCGATCTCTTCCATCACATCGAACAGCGACGTGTCAGGCTTCTGTTCCAGCAGACTCGTCGAGTAGCTGGTACCGCGGAGTTGTGCGGGCAGCAGCTCTGGCGTGATCTCTGTGCTGCTCGAGAGTACAACCCCACGCTCCATTGCGTTCTCTAGTTCGCGAACGTTGCCGGGCCATTCGTAATCCATCATTACGCGCAGGGCCTCAGGCGAAAGCACGCGGGCAGGGAAGCCGTTCTCTTCCGCATAGAACTTCAGGTAGTGCACCGCGAGCAAAGGGATGTCTTCTTTACGGGCGCGAAGTGGCGGCAGTTCGAGACAGATGACATTCAGACGATAGAAGAGGTCTTCGCGAAAACGGCCTTCCTTCACCGCGTTCTGCAGGTTCACGTTCGTAGCAGCGACGATGCGAACGTCCACCTGTATCTCATGCGTTCCGCCCAGATGCATGAAGCGGCGGTCCTGGAGCACGCGCAGCAGTTTGGCCTGCATGTCCATGCTCATTGTGCCGATCTCGTCGAGGAAGAGCGTTCCGCCATCGGCGACTTCGAAGAGACCCTTCTTCGCGGCTACCGCGGAGGTGAAGGCTCCACGCTCATGGCCGAACAACGTGGACTCCAACAGGTCCGACGGAACAGAGCCCGTGTTGACTGGAATAAAAGCGTGATCGCGGCGTGGCGAGTTCGCATGAATGGCCTTCGCGATAAGCTCTTTGCCGGTGCCGCTCTCGCCCTGAATCAGCACAGTAGAGCGGCTGGGGGCCACCTGGGCCACCATGTCGAAGAGCCGCAGCATGACATCACTTTTGCCGACAATGTTCTGGAAGGAGTAACGCTGCTTCAGCGTCCGCTTGAGTTGTACAACTTCCTGCTCGGCAACATTACGGCCGATCGCAGCGCGAATGTCGGCCAGCAGCTTCTCATTGTCCCAGGGCTTCTGGACGAAGTTGGAGGCGCCGGCGCGAATGGCGTCAACGACGTTGCCCACTGTGCCGTAGGCCGTAATCATGATGACCGGGAGCTCTGGCACCAGGGACTTGATGCGCGGGAGCAGGTCGATGCCACTATCGCCGGGCAGGGCAAGGTCCAGCAGCAACAGGTCATACGCGTGGCGCGCCAAAAGGTCGAGTCCCGAAGGACCGTCTGAGGCAAGCTCTACCGTAAAGCCTTCCAGCGTCAGAAGGGTCTCCAGCGAGTCGCGAATACCCGCTTCGTCATCGATGATGAGAATCCGCTGACTGCGCGCACCACCTCCTGTGTAAGTAGACTCAGGTGCGATTCGTTCCGGTACAGCGGCATTAGACATGTACTATCTTTCCTTCCAGACCGGCGGTGGCTCCATTGGGCCGCGGACCCTCGTTATCGATGGCGGGAAACAACAACTTGAAGACCGTACCTTCGCCAACCGTGCTGGCTGCTTCAATCGTTCCGCCATGCTCCTGCACGATGCCATAGGTCACTGCGAGCCCAAGCCCCGTGCCTTTGCGCTGGCCTTCTTTAGGATTGTTCTTGGTGGTAAAGAACGGATCGTAGATCTTGCGCAATACTTCTGGGGGCATCCCCGGACCATCGTCCTCAAAGAGGACCTCTATTCCATCAGACGTGCGCGCGGTAGAAATCTTGATGCGGCCCGCGCCTTTGTCCTGCAAGGCGTCCTTCGCGTTCATGATCATGTTGACGGCGACCTGCTGCAGCTTGCCCAGGTTGCCGGAGATGGTAGGCAGTTGCGGATCGAGGTTCATCTCGACAACAACGCGGCTTGAGCGCAACTGGTGCTCGAGTAGCAGGGCCGTATCGCGCAGCATGGCATTCAGATCGACACGCGCGAAGTCGACGGTTCCCATACGCGCAAAGTTCAACAACCCGTTCACAATCTCGGAGGCACGGAAGGTCTGTTGCGTGATCTTCTCCAGCACCGGCTGTAAGCGAGCATGGTTGGCTTCGTCGCCGCGAAGCTGCTTGCCGAGCATCTGGGTGTAACTGGAGATCACCGCCAGAGGCGTATTCACTTCGTGTGCGACACCCGCCGCCAGCAGGCCAATGGAGGAAAGCTTCTCTGACTGAGTGAGCTGCTTCTCCATGTTGATGGAGTCGGTGATGTCGTCAATGATGATGATGCGGCCTACGGCATGGAAGTCACGATTGAGCAATGGAGCGATCGTGATGTTGGCTGTGCGGGACTCGCCGGTTGGCGTCGGAAGCCGGAACTTGTAGAGCGTACAAACGCCCTGCTCGGCCCGCAGACGATCGAACTCCTGCAGGAACTCGGCAGGGAAGACATCGTTCAGCGGCCGGCGCAACGCATCGGCGCGCGGCGTGGCGTACATCACCTCCATCTGCGCGTTCCAGCTCTCGATCCGGTCCTCCAGATCGACGGCAAACACACCGATGTTGATGGATTCGACGATGTTCTCGTTGAAGTCGCGTAGCCGTTCAAAGTCAAAGATCTTCTGCTCCAGCCGCCGATAGAGCTGCGCGTTCTGGATCGCGATGCCGATGTAGCCAGCTAGCGATTCGAGCAGTTCAACATCCTCGCTGGAGAGGAAGTCCCCTTCGCCCGTACGCCCCAGGCCAAGCACTGCGATCGTGCTGAGTCCGCCGCCTTCGTGTCTCGCGGCCCGGCAGGGAACGTAATAATTGAGATCGAGCGTCGCCGCGGTCTGGCGCTGCGTCTCGGGCAGCCTGAGTACAGCCTGTGGGCTCTCAAAGAAAATATGGCTGTCCGCGCCGCGTCGATCGAAGTCGAGAAATCCAAGATCGAACTGGCCACTGGCGCCACGTATGGCCGTCGACAAGCCATGCGATGCAATCAGCTTGAAGTTCGCGCGCTGTCCAGGCAGATCGTCGTCGGCCAGGAATACGGCGACCCTTGTCAGAAGCAGGGTCTGCGGCAGACGCTCGACGATAGAACCTACGAGCGTACCGAGGTCCGTCTGGGCGTTTAGCTCGCGGCCAAACTCGACCAGTGTCTCGCGATAGTCGAGACGCTTCTGATCGAAGATGCGGTCGACGTGCCCCTGGATGGTTCGCTTGAGCGGATCGAAGATCAGCGCAGCCACGATAATGGCAGCTACCAGGCCCCACTCCCGAAGACTCTGCGGGATGCGATCGGCGAAGATGGCGGACGCCATCTTTGCCGTAATGCCCACGACCCCGAAGTAGAGCCCTACCAGTGCGGCAGTCGCCAGCGTATAGGTGACGCCGCGCTTGAAGATCAGGTCAACGTCCATCAAGCGATACCGTACGATCGCCCAGCTGAACGTTAGCGGCAACAGGATGATCGACAACATCGCGATCTTCGCGAAGGCGCCGGGAACATTCGCATTCCACAGGAACGGAATCACGTAGAAGGCGGTGAAGGGGACCACCATCATCAAGGTTCCACGGGAGAGCCACTTTAGCTGCTGCCGCGAGAGTGGCTGCTGTTCACGGCGGTAACGTACCCAGAAGACGAAGGCCGCAATGATGTAATAGGCGGCAAGGTAGCCGTAATCGATCTGGTAGAGCCTGTGCTGTAACTGCTCGGTAGCTGACCACCTGTAAAAGGACAGATAGCGCAATACCACCAGCGCTGCGCCCGGTAGATACAGCAGCCCATAGAACAGCCGCCACTTTCTCCGCCGCGAACCTTCCCCCGTAAAACTGACTGCGAAATGCAAAAATAGAGCTGGCTGCAGCGCCGTGGCCAGGAACTTCATCCACAAAATCACCTGGTCGAGGCCATCTAAAATGCCGCTGGACTGGAAGGCGTAGAGGATGAAGGAGACCAGACAGAAGACATAAAAATGCGTGGACTTCGGAGCCGTCCAGCGCCGGAACAGAACGTAAAGCCCAATCGCCAGATATACCAGTGCGATAAACCGTAAAACATAGCCGTCTGTTTGATCGGTTGGTTCGAGGGTGAAGGACAACGCAATCGCTTGGATGACCGGCTTGCCATCCTTGGCCGTATTTCTCCGCAGAGTGTAGGTCGCCTTTTCCCAGACCCCGATGTGCTCGATCTCTCGCTCATAGGTGGCAAGTCTGGGGGTAGGCACGTCGGCTTTGGTAGGAAGAACATCGCCGCCGCGAAAGTTGCCAAGTTTGGGGGTAGGAAGGTCAGTCCCGCTAGTAGCAGTGATGTCCTCACCACGACGAAAGCTGGTGCCAAATCTTGGTAAGGGAAGATCGGTTCCTGGGGTGTTGGTGGGGATATCGCCACCACGAATGGAGACGAGCATATCTCCCTTGCGGATACCAGCACGGTCTCCCGGTGTGCCGGTCGGAACAATGTATGCCCGCAAACCGCCGTCCGTCTCTATCCAGCGAACACCGTCTGTGGGTGGATCGTAGCTACGCCACTGCATCAGATTGGCAACCGACAGCCCAATCGCAGCGAGCGTTACCACCGCGAGCAGTATGGCCAACAGACGAGTTTGGGACCCACTTTTCACACGGACACTCTTACCCAACAGCGAATATCAATTTCTATGTAGCAACCAAGGGGCCAAATGCCTTTTTGTTGCAATGTCGGATACTTACGAGGTTTTTGAATAACGATATTCGTGGATTCATAAGCAAATACGGTTTTCGGTAGTCTAAGTTCCACTTCTGCTTCTATTTTGCCGTATTTTGTCTCCTTTATTTTGCAGAATCCAATGTGATTCCTCACCTCCCAAAACCGCTTGACCCCAACTCCGCTCTCCTGCTGCTCCGGAAGGTGAATATAGGTACTTGGCGATTGAATTAATTTCACGTATTCTTAACACAACGAGCGATGGAAATTTACATTCGCCGTCTGCGCAGAAACAAAGTACGGCCAACGCCAACGGTGCTGGTTCCCGCCGCAGTCCAATTCTAAAGATCGAATGCCGCATGCTGGAGCGCCGCCATCTACATCTGGACAGCCTACGTCTTTCGTACCTCGAACAGGGTGCGGCGACGGAGGGGACGCAGACGTTCGTCCTCTTGCATGGGCTTATGGGTTCGGCCGAAACCTTCCAGCCGTTGCTCGCCGAAATGCCGCGTGACTGGCACGTTATCGCGCTCGATATGCCCGGCTCCGGGCTCTCCGAACGCCGCGACGACCTTGCTGCCAGCATGCCTGCAACGGCCGCCTTCATCGAAAGATTTCTCAATGCCCTCGGGCTCACGAAGCCCTGCCTGGTGGGTCACTCCCATGGTGCAGCGGTAGCACTGCGCCTCGCGCGTACGTCGCCCAGCCGGGTTCAGTCGCTGGTCCTTCTCGGACCGGCGCATCCGTACTTCGAAGAAGCCAATCCGTTGATTCGGTTCTATCTCACGCTTCCGGGCAGAATCTTTGCCTACACCATGCCCTGGTTTCCAGAGTGGTTCCAGATGATGGGCCTGCGCCGCATGGCGGGACCACAGAGCTGGGACACTCCGGAGCGCCTCAAGCCCTACCGCGAAAACCTCCGCACTCGCGGCACCATGTCGCATCTGCTGCGCCTTCTCGGTACCTGGCAGGAAGACATGGCAGACCTGCGTCGTCTGCTGCACAAGCCGGTCAAGCAGCCTACCCTCATTCTCTGGGGAGACTGCGACCGCGCCGTTCCCGTGGGCACGGCTTCAAAGCTCCGTGAGCATCTGCGCGAGTCGGAGCTACATGTTCTGCCGGGAGTTGGACACCGTCCGGCCGAAGAGCAGCCCGAGCTTACCGCAGGCTTGATTGCCGCCTGGATGTTGCGGACCGAAACACCGGCCCCGTACTACAAGCCAAACTCCTCCGCGAGCCAGAGCCGGATTCCGGCGTTCATGGTGCCCAGCTTGGAAGCCGGCGACTGAGCAATTCCCGCAAAGAAGTGGTCTGCTCCCTCTACCCAGATCACGCGCTTAGGTTCCGGCGCTGAGACTAATACCGACTCCAGCACGCCCTTAGGGCTGAACTCATCGTGGTCTCCACTGATAAAGAGCTTCGGCGCAGCGCCGCACGCGGGGAGAAACCCATAGCTGTAATCACGCCCTTCCGCTCTCACCGGAAGTCCCAGTCCTACGAGACCACGAACGCGCACATCCCCGCAGCAGGCCCGGAAACCGACGTTCGACCCAAAAGAAAACCCCGCAAAGAGTATGGGCAGCCGATATCTATCGACCATCCAGTCCAGCGCCGCGCGCACATCGTCGACCTCACCGCGCCCCTCGTCATGTACCCCTTCGCTGAGACCGGTTCCACGAAAGTTGAACCGCAGCACAGGCAGACCGAAGCTGGAGAACGCCTTCGCGGCGTGGTAGACAACTTTGTTGTGCATCGTACCGCCTCCCAAAGGATGCGGGTGAGCGACGACTGCGGCATAGAGTGCGTTCTCGCTACCTGTGTTGAGGATGGCTTCAAGCCGTCCTGCTGGTCCACGCAGGTCTTCGACAGCTTTCACATGGGATTGGAAGGGAACGGCTTCAGGCATGGGACTAGTTTATCGATTAGTTGGTGATCGATTTACCGAATTCACGCCAGGAGCGGCAGGAGGACTTCTACCTGTAGGCCCCTCGGATCGATGTTCTCCGCACGAATCTTTCCCCCGTGAATCCGGATAACCCGCTCGGCGATGGCCAGGCCAAGGCCGGCTCCGCCAGATTGACGATCACGGGCGTCTGCCACGCGATAAAACGGTTGGAAGATAGATGTGAGTTCAGATTCGGAGACGCCGGGACCGTAATCACGGACGGTAAGCCGGACAAGCAATGTGTTCGCCCCCTTCTCGGCTTCCAGTACAACTTCGACTGTCGTACCGGATTCGGTGTAACGAACCGCATTGCGAACGATATTTTCGATAGCACTATGCAACAGCTCCGCGTTGCCCTGTACGAAATAGGTCTCATGTGCGACGAAAGCGACGCGTGCGTTATGTTGATGCGATTCGAAGTCGGCGTTGCGAACAATTTGCGAGACAAGCTCCGTCAGATCCAGTGACAGCATCGGCACTGGCGCAGCGGGCGTGTCCAGTCTGGCGAGGGTGAGCAGGCGTCCTATCATATCGTCCAGGAGCCCCAGGTCCTGCTGCATGTGATCGAAGGCGGGATCGTCACCTTTTCTTTTGCGTCCGAGATCGAGCGCCACATTTAGCCGCGCCAAAGGCGAACGCAGTTCGTGCGATACATCGGAGATGAGCTGACGTTGTCTTGAGACAAGCGCTTCGATACGGGAGGCCATCGCGTTGAAGTCGCGCACCAGGTCTCCGAGTTCATCGTGGCGGCGCTCTATTGCCGCAGCGGCGCGGGTGCTCAGGTCGCCGGCAGCGAGTTGCTGAGAGGCCTCGCGTAGCCGGAGGATCGGAGTTGTGAGATACCGCGTGAGCAGATAGCAGATGAATCCCGAGACCAGCAACGCTATGCCCCACCGCAACGCAATGGAGGACCGATTGAAGCCGGACGCAGCGCGAGGCCCGGCCGGGAGTTCGGTAGCGAAGATATATTCATGGCCGCTGCTACCCTGCAACATCAAGGCGACCCGAGCAATGCCATACCTCATGCTGAAGTCCGATTTCTTCGAAGTCAGCACATGCGAAATCATCTCCTGGAAGCTCCCGCAATCGCCTCCGGTGGCGAGACCTCCCGGTACATCGAAGAGGCAGGCCCGCAGCTGTGTTTCACGCTCAACACGCCCTATATAAGCCGCTGCTGCTGGGCCGCCGTTTCGCTCGGTTTCCTCGATAGCAATCGCTCCGGAAGAACGCGCCGTGTCTACCAAGGTGGCATGCCATCGTGAGGGCACGCTTCGTGGCTCGAGAATGAAGGTGAGGACAAGCGCTATCCCTGTGGCGATGACTGTTGCCCAGAACCACAGGAAGATCTTGAGGAAGAGGCTACGCATAGTCAGCTTTCTTTCATCTCTGATCGCGCCACGAAGAGGTAGCCACTGCCTCGCACAGCCTTGATGCGCTCGCCACCCTGCGCTGGACCCAGCTTTTTGCGTACATTGCTGATATGGACGTCGATGACGCGATCAAAAGGACCTAGCTTGCGGCCGAGAACAGTCTCGGTGAGATGTTCCCGTGTAAGGATGTGCCCGGCATCACGCAGCAGAGCCTCGAGCAAGGTGAACTCCACGCTGGTCAGGCCGACCTGCACGTCGTTCAGCCAGATTTCACGCGCCGCAGGATTGAGGCGGAGATCACCCACCACGAGCGGCGCCGCCGAACCTGAGTCTCGGACGGTACGACGCAGAATAGCGCGAATGCGGGCAATAAGCTCGCGTGGGTTGAATGGCTTGGGAACGTAGTCGTCCGCGCCGATCTCCAGACCCAGGATTCGATCGACGTCCTCTCCGCGCGCCGTCAGGATCAGCACTGGGACGGGAGATTGCACGCGCAACTGCCGCAGGACATCAATACCACCCATGCCCGGGAGCATGAGATCGAGGACGACAAGAGCATGTTCCATGGAGAGGGCACGTTCAAGGCCGCGAGGCCCGTCATGCACGGTTTCGATGACGAACCCTTCAGCGCTTAGGCGCTCAGCGAGAAGTCTGCACAGCTCGACATCATCATCGACGATGAGAACGCGATCCATTCCCTCAGTCAACGCCTCCGACTCGATACTAGACCGATACCTCTATCCGCAAAAGCAGCTTTACAAAACTTTACCTTGCTTCACGAAGCTACTTTGCCGGGTAGTTGCTGGGCGGCGATGACCTTTACAAGACTTTATTTAACTTAGCCAATCTTTATCGCACTCACCGGACACCGCTGCTGAAATCAAGATGCAGCACAAGGAGAGGGCGTTATGAAGCGATTCGTGATCTGGTCATGTGTGGCGTTGTTATTGATTGTGGTCGGTGTAGAGGTCATCCGGGCAGACGGTCCAGAACGGCATGGATGGGGTAGTGGGAGATGGAGTCAACATGGACCTCTTGGCTACGTCGGCCATGAGTTGAATTTGAGCGACGCGCAGAGATCGCAGCTCAGGTCGATGTGGCTTGCAGAGAGGCCGGCAGTTGCACTGCTCGTCCAGCAGTTGGCCTCCGAGAGCAAGGAGATGGACTCCGCTACCGCGCAGGGAAACCTGGATGAGAGCAAGGTACAGACAATTGCAGCTCGCCAGGGAGAGACGGTAGCAAAGCTGCTAGTCGAGAAGGAACGATTCAAGTCGAAGGTCTATACCAACGTTCTGAATCCGGAGCAGCGCACCAAGGCCGATGAGTTGCAGACGAAATGGCACTCGCGGCTGGAGCATCTCGCCGCCAGAATCGGGAGCCAGGGCGGTACTGATTCGCACAACTGATCTCGAGTTGCCAGGCGTTGTCGACGATTACCCAGGATGAAGCCATGAAGATTTCTCTCGCCAACAAACCGTGCGATCTTGTCAGCGATAAGGTCCCGGCCTTGACGACGCCAGTCGACGCAGGCCTGGGGTCAGGGACAATGGGCGCAGCTCCGTTGTGGCTGGTGGCAGGCTTCTGGGCCAGCATTCTGATTGCGGTCGCTGTGGTCGTGCGAAGGCTGGTCGCGATTGCGCATCCGTCGCAGACCGCTCCACCGCGGATGGTTGCGCTGGACGCGGTATTTGCATCACACGCTGCCCTGACGCTGGCGCATATTGTTCCTGCGATGGCATTTGTGCTGCTAACGCCATTCGTGTTTCTGCGCCGGACCGGCGCGCCCTGGGCAGAGCGGCTGTTGTTTCCTCTGGGAGCCGTGGTGGGACTGACTGCCTTTGCCATGAGTGCCTATTCCGTTGGTGGGTGGGTGGAGCGGTCCGCAGTATTTTTCTTCAACAGTCTCTTTCTGTTTTCCCTGGCGCGTTCCTATCGGTACATGCGGGCGGGCGAGCAGTTGCTGAAGCGACGGTGGATGACACGGGCGGTTGGAATACTGCTCGGCATCGCTACAACCCGGCCCGTGATGGGTCTGTTTTTCGCCACCAGCGCGCGCACACACCTGGAACCGAGACAGTTCTTCGGCATCGCGTTCTGGGTTGGTTTTTCGATCAACACCATCGCCGTAGAACTCTGGCTGCACTTCAGGGGACGGCGAGCACAAGCCGAAAGGATGGCTGCGCATTCGGGGATGTCGTTGTGAGCCCATGCGCGCCCAGTGAAGACTATGAATACAAAGATCAACATACGGCCTGGGTTTTTACCGGCGATACTCCTTCTGTTTACCTTCTGCCCTTTGTTGGCGCAGATGACACCGGTGCAGCGGCTTACGCAGGCAATGGTGCTGGAGAAAGAAGGCAAACCAGCATCGGCTATCGCTGAGATCCAGGGGCTGCTGGACTCCCGGGCGCTGGATACGTTGAGCACCGGTAAGGCGTGGCATATCCAGGGACTCGCTTATGCAGACCAGGGAGAATTCACGCTGTCACAGCACGCTTATGAAGAGTCGCTTCGCATCCTGGAGAGCTTGCCAGACAACGTCCAGGACTATGCGATGGTGCTTGACGATTTTGGCGGACTGTATCTGTCGACTGGGCAGTTTGAGACCGCAGACAAGATGAAGACCAAGGCCCTGGGTCTATACGAGAAGGTCGATGACCATGCGGGCATCGTGCGGGCGTCCTATGATCTTGCAACGGTCGCGTTTCGTCAGAAAAAAGTGGCTGAGGGCTCCAAAAACCTGAAGCGCGCGGTGAAGGAGGCACGGGCTGCGAACGGACTCGACGACGACGACCGTGCAACGATCGCGTCGCTACAGGGGTGGCAGGCACAGTTCGACGGCGACTACCCCTTGAGCACTGCGAAATACCGGCAGGCACTAGACCTGTGGAGAAGACTTCACGGGGAAAACCATCCTTATACCGGATGGGGCTACCTGCTGCTGGGGGACGCTGATGCTGCAGCCGGCCAATTGACCGCTGCACTGCAAGAGATTAAGCAGAGCATGGCCATTCTCGAGCGCTCGGTGGGCCGCCAGAACCCGCGATACCTGGCTGCAGAGATGGCCTACGCGCGGGTACTCGATGTGGCGGGCTTCCAATCCGAGGCAGCACAAATAAGGTCTGCGGCTGAACCCCTTTTAAGGGATATCTACCGCAGGCAGTGTGCCGGATGCACCCTTAACTCAACAACTTTTTACTAAGCGTTCCGATAACGCATCCGCAGTTTTGCCGCCAGTTCTTATCATGTTCATTCCGCATGACACCGCCTCGGGTATCCTGAACTCGCATGGCAATCGATCCTATTCAACTTACGCGTCAACTCGTCGACATCGAATCGACCACCTATCACGAATCCCCGGCGGGCGAATTCCTGGCCGACTTCCTGGCGAAGCAAGGCTATGCCGTCGAACGCCAGCCCGTCCCCCAGCCTGACCCCGCAAAGACTCCCGGGGGAGCCAGCGGGCCGCGTTTCAACGTATATGCCGTCGAACAGGGAATCACCCCCGATATCGTGCTTTCGACGCACATGGACACCGTCCCTCCATTCCTCGGCCCCTGCCGCGAAGACGCCGACTTTCTGTATGGCCGTGGCACCTGTGACGCCAAGGGAATCATCGCCGCGCAGGTTGCTGCCGCTGAAAAGCTGTGTTCCGCAGGCGTTCGTGTGGGTCTGCTCTTTGTCGTCGGCGAAGAGCGCGACTCAGCCGGCGCGAAGATAGCCAATGAGAATCCACGCGGCTCGCGCTTCCTCATCAACGGCGAGCCCACAGACAACCGCCTCGCCGTTGCGTCCAAGGGCTGCCTGCGCGTCGAGCTCTACGCCCACGGCAAGATGGCCCACTCGGCCTACCCAGAGCTGGGCGACTCAGCCATCGACAAGCTGCTTGCGGCGCTGCACGATATTCAGGCTCTGCCACTGCCGGTAATCGAGGGCATCGGCGACTCGACGATGAACGTGGGCATCATCAAAGGCGGTGTCGCTCCCAACGTCATCGCCGACAAGGCCGAAGCGCACCTGCTGATCCGTCTCGTCGGCCCGGCGGATGAGACCCAGGCGGCGATCCTCAAGGCTGCTGCGGGACGCTGCGAGGTCAATTTCTCGCTGAAGCTGCCCTTCATTCAGATGCGTACCCTCGAAGGCTTTGAGACGATGGTCGCAAAGTTCACAACGGACATTCCTTCGCTTACTAGCTGGGGTGAGCCATTCTTGCTGGGGCCGGGAAGCATTCACGTTGCCCACACGCCAGATGAGAAGATCAGCAAGAAAGAGTTGCTGGAGTGTGTGGAGCTTTATGTCCAGCTTGCGAATCGCCTTGTCTAACTAAAATACGGCAATACCCAAGCTGCTTAGGTTAAGATATATTTCATGGGTTCGACCAAGTTTGGCGGTGTCCTCTTCGTGGCATACCTAAACGACCATCTCCCACGCCACATGCATGGATTTACGGGTGGGATTGAGGTAATCGTGGACTTGTTGCTCGACGGGAATGCGGCATTGGCGGAGCGTGCAGACGCGGTTCGCCCGCCAAATGCTAAACGCTCGGATGTGAAAAAGATATTGTCCGCAGCAGCATCACACTTTGACGAGTTGGTGGAACTCTGGGAGAAGAATCATGACAACGCATAAGGTAGTTACCACGGACACTCAAATCGATCAGGCGATCTCGCGCGCGAAAGCGTTGGCGAATGAACCGCGAGTAACCGGTGTGGCCTATCGGTCAGGGCCAGGACTCGATCTGTTAATACTGCAGATGAGTGACGGGCATCGTTGCGTTCTCCCTCGCGAAGACCTTCAGGGGCTACAGGGAGCAACACGACAGCAGCTTTCGCAGATTGAGATTCTAGGCAATGGCACAGGGCTGCATTGGCCGGCTCTCGATGTAGATCTCTACGTTCCTGCGCTTCTGCAAGGCATCTATGGGACCCGAAAGTGGATGGCGGGAATTGGAGCCAGGGGAGGCGCTGCAACAAGCGGCGCAAAGAAGAGGGCTTCACGTGTGAACGGTCGCAAGGGCGGACGTCCCAAGCGTCAAGTAGCTTCCGCTATTGCCGCCTGAGATTGCTGCTGTCGAAACGAAGCTCGATGGCCGCTTGAAAGAATTGGCTACCTTTTCCTCAGCCAGCAAGGCGTTGACTAAGCAGTAAACTAGCCCTATGGCCGCTGAGTTTACGCACCTCCATCTCCACACCGATTACTCCCTCCTCGACGGAGCCTGCGACGTCGACAAGCTGGCTAAACACCTCACTAAAATCGGCCAAACATCGGCCGCCATGACCGACCACGGCAACATCTATGGCGCGGTTCACTTCTTCGACGCGATGAAGAAGAAGAACCTCAAGCCCATCCTCGGCTGTGAACTCTACGTCTGCAAAGAAGAGGACCATCGCCGCGAGTTTGCCAACCCCGACTCCAAGTACAACCACCTGCTGATCCTGGCGGAAAATGAAGCCGGCTATCGCAACCTCGTCCGCCTGACCAGCGAGGCGGCGCTGCATGGCTTCTATAAGAAGCCGCGCGTCAGCAAAAACTTCCTCGCTAAACATACCGAGGGCCTCATCGGCTTCTCCGGCTGCCTCGCCGGCGAGGTCAGCCAGCACCTGATGGAAGGCGATTACGAAAAGGCCAAGAAGGCCGCCGGCGACTACGAGACGATGTTCGGTCGCGGCAACTTCTTCCTCGAGATTCAGGACCACGGCCTCGAACCCGACAAGGCCGTCACCGAGGCGATGTTCCGTCTCGAAAAAGACCTCGACATCCCGCTCATCGCGACCAACGACTCGCACTACATCGAGGACCAGGACTCGCGAGCCCACGAGGTGCTGCTCTGCGTGCAGACCGCAGGGTCCATGAACGACCCCAAGCGCTTCAAGTTCGATACGCAGGAGTTCTACATCAAGTCGGCCGACGAGATGCACCGTCTCTTCGCGCACGCTCCTGAGGTCTGCACCCGGACGATGCAGTTTCCCGAGCGCTGCCAGCTGGAGCTCAAGGCCGTCAAGAACCCGTTCCCGAAGTTCGACGTGCCCGAAGGAGAAGATCTCGACAGCTACTTCGAGCAGGTCTGCCGCGCGGGCTGGCGGCACCGTCGCGACACGGCCATCAAGCACCTTGAAAACACCGGCAAGCTGCGCAAGACACTCGCCGAGTACGAAGAGCGCCTGAATCGCGAGATCGACTGCATCAAGCAGATGAAGTTTCCCGGCTACTTCATGATTGTCTGGGACTTTATCCGCTACGCCAAGCAGCAGAGTATCCCCGTCGGTCCGGGCCGTGGCTCGGCGGCTGGATCGCTGGTCGCCTACGTGATGGAGATCACCGACATCGACCCGCTGCAGAACGATCTGCTCTTCGAACGCTTCTTGAATCCCGAGCGCGTCTCCATGCCCGACGTCGACATCGACTTCTGCATGAACCGCCGCGGTGAGGTCATCAAGTATGTGCGCGAGAAGTACGGCGAAGACCAGGTCGCGCAGATCATCACCTTCAACACTATGGCCGCTAAAGCAGCCATCAAAGATGTAGGCCGGGCTTTAGATATGCCCTACGGCGAAGTTGATCGCATCGCCAAGTTGATTCCCGCGACCATCGGCATCACCATCGAGCAGGCGCTGAAGGACTCGCCTCCGCTGGCGCAGGCCTATGAAGATCCCAAGATCAAGGAGTTGATCGACACCGCACTGCGCCTCGAAGGCCTCGTGCGTGGCGCGGGCGTTCACGCTGCCGGTGTCGTGATCGCACCCCAGCCGCTCACCGAGCTCGTCCCTGTTACACGCACCAAGGACGACGCCATCGTCACCAGCTACGACATGAAGGCCGTCGAGAAGATGGGCCTGCTGAAGATGGACTTCCTCGGCCTGACCACGCTCACCGTCATCGATGATGCACTCAAGCTGATCAAGTCCAACCGTGGCGTCGATGTCGATATGGCGACCATAGCGCTCGACGACGTCGAGACCTACGAGAAGGTCTTCCACCGCGCACTCACCAGCGGTGTTTTCCAGTTTGAATCGGGCGGCATGCGTGATGTTCTGCGCCGTTACAAGCCCACCACGGTCGAAGATCTGACCGCTCTCAACGCCCTCTATCGTCCCGGCCCTATCCAGGGCGGCATGATCGACGACTTCATCGAACGCAAGTGGGGGCGCCGTGCCGTCGAGTACCTTCTGCCGGAGCTTGAGCCGCTGCTGCGCGAGACGCTGGGCGTCATCGTGTATCAGGAGCAGGTCATGCAGATTTCCAGCGTCATCGCCGGCTACTCGCTGGGCGGTGCCGATCTACTGCGCCGCGCCATGGGTAAGAAGAACGCCGAGGAGATGGCCAAGCAGCGCGACTTGTTCATGGCCGGCGCTGCTCAGCGCAAGTTCCCCAAGGACCGTGCCGGTCAGCTCTTCGACCTCATGGAGCAGTTCGCGGGCTACGGCTTCAACAAATCGCACTCCGCGGCCTACGCCTTGCTCGCGTATCACACGGCTTGGCTCAAGACGCACTATCCGGTCGAGTTCATGGCCGCGCTGTTGACCTCGGAAACCTCCAAGCCGGAGAACGTAGTCAAGTACATCGGCGAGTGCCGCGAAATCAATATCCCGGTTGTTCCGCCCGACGTGCAGATCTCCGCCGCCAACTTCACCCCAGCAGGAGACAGCATCCGCTTCGGCCTTGCCGCGATCAAGAACGTCGGTCACAACGCCATCGATTCCATCTTGAAAGCTCGCGAGGAGCTGCAGGCAGCAGGGAATCAGGGCTTCGCGTCGTTGTGGGAGTTCTGCTCCAAGATCGACCTGCGCCTGATGAACAAGCGCGTGCTGGAGTCGTTATGCAAAGCGGGAGCGCTGGACACCTTCGGCCCTCGTGCCCGCGTCTACGCCGCGATCGACAAAGCCATGGAGCGCGCGCAGAAGTCGCAACGCGATGCCGCCGCCGGACAGTCCGGCCTCTTCGGCATGTTCGACGACCCAGAGGCCGCCTCTTCTTCCGGCGGCGAAGAAGGACTGCCTCCCGCACCTGACTGGGATGAGCACACCCGCCTGCAGAATGAGAAGGACGTGCTCGGCTTCTTCGTCTCCGGTCACCCCATGGACAAGTACCGCGAGAAGCTCCGCAACATGAAGGTCGTCGACACCGCGACCGCCTGCGAGATGAAGCCTGAACCTCAGGTCTTCCGCCGCGGACAGGCGGAACAGGGAAACGAGATACAGATTGCCGGCGTCATCACCGGGCTGAAGGTTGCAAAATCAAAACGCTCCGGCGAGATGTATGCGCAGGCCTTCCTCGAAGACACTGTCGGCAAGATCGACCTCATCGCCTTTCCGCAGAGCTACGAGAAGCTCGCGGAAAAACTCCGCATCGACGTCCCAGTCCTCGTCCGAGGCTCACTGCGCGGCGAAGAAGACTCTGCGCCCAAACTGGCCATCTCCAGCATCCAGGCGCTTGAAGACGTCAAGATCAAGCTCCCAGATGCTCTTCGCATCCGGATTCCTCTGCACAGCCACGATGAGACTCTGTTGGACAAACTCCACACGCTCTTTCTTAGTTCTCCGGGCAACGGAAAACTGCTGCTCAATCTCGAAGAGCCCGGTCAGTTTTGTGCTGTGCTCGAACCGGGTGGTTTCCATGTCGCAGCGGACGTGGCATTTATTGAAGGTGTCGAAGCGCTCGTCGGCCGCGGCGCGGTGCAGGTAATCTGATGAAGATGAAGATACTGACGTCCCTCTCAGCGTGTCTGCTTATTGGCAGTGGATTCGCGCAGGCTCAGTCCCTGCCGTCAAACTACAAGACGACCTTTGAGAATGCCGACATCATCGTGATGCACGTGCATTACGGACCGCACGAGTTCGTGCCGATGCACGACCACTCGGCCTATCCAACGGTGTATGTGTATCTGAACGACTCCGGAGTAGTCGATCTTAAGCACGAGGGGGCAGACGGTTTCACGGCCCATCGTCCGCCCACGCACACGGGAGCCTTTCGCATCAGCCCTGGCATGGCGGAGCGTCACAGTGTCACCAACCAGGGCGATGTACCCTCTGACTTTCTGCGCATCGAGCTGAAACGCATTCCATCGGACGACCTCAAAGAGGTCTTTCGGGGAGAAGCTCCAGCTCAACCCTCAACACCCGGCACTCGAACCGAGTTTCAGGATAGTGCTCTGAAGATTGAGCGGACACAATGTCCTGCCACCGCGCCTTGCACGATACCGGCCTCCAGCCAGCGCTCTCTGCTGGTCTCCATTGGAACGACCCAGGTGCAAGTTTCTGGGAACGAACGCACGCTCGCTTCGGGAGACACAATCTGGTTGCCGCCCAACGGTAACGACTCAGTGCGGCTGAGTGCAGGAGCACAATGTCTGCGTGTGATCCTGCAATATCCGTAGTCATCTGTCTCATTCTTCGACCGGCTAGGGTCTCGATCGGATAAAAACGTCTTTGTCTTTCTAGTTGTCATTCCGAGCGAACTGAGGAACCTGCTTCCTCCCGTTTTTCGCTAGTGCCACCAAAGTGTTTCTCAGCGCATCTGTAGCATCTTACGGGCCTAACGCGTCAAACAGAGCATGAGCGACCAACCTCCCACCACCGAACAGCATCAGGCATACGTCCTCTTCCGTCTTCTCACCGGCCTGGACTTCTTCGGCCACGGCTTCGCCCGTATCTTCACCGGCTCGCACCTCCCGGGTTTCACGCAGGGCATGGTGAAGAATATGGCCTCGACCCCGCTACCGGCCTCGCTCACACTCGCCACCGGCTATGTTGTTCCGTGTGTCGAGTTGGTCGTCGGAGTTCTGCTCCTGCTCGGCCTCTTCACCCGGTTCGCGCTTACGCTCGCGTTCCTGCTCATGTTCGCGTTGATGTTCGGGATCACCCTCAAGCAGGATTGGAATATAGCGATGCAACAGCTGATGTACGGCCTTGTACTCTTCATCCTGCTCTTTGCCCGAGGCCGCTACGATCTTTCCTGGCCTGCACTTCTTAGCCGTCGGAACAGTTCCTAGTTCTAACGCCATCGCATACAATCGATAAGGTACAAAGATGGCCGAAAATATTCAGCAGAAGTCTGTCAGTACATCCACACCACCGCCCGAGGCCTGGATCAAGACCGAGCTCGCGCGGCACCCACAGCGTCCTTATCCCATGGACTATATCGAAGCGCTCTTCACCGATTTCAGTGAGATCCACGGCGACCGGCAGTTCGCCGACGACGCAGCGATGACTGCGGGCATGGCCCGCTTCCACGGCGAACCCGTGCTGGTAGTCGGCAATCTCAAGGGCCGAACCCTCAAAGAGCGCACCGCTCGCAAATTCGGCATGCCCGACCCTGAGGGATACCGTAAGGCCTTGCGCGCCATGAAGATAGCGGAAAAGTTTGGTCACCCAGTCTTCACCTTCATCGATCTTGCCGGAGCCTACCCCGGCCTCAGCGCCGAAGAGCGCGGACAGGGCGAAGCCATCGCGCGCAACATTCGCGAGATGTCCCGCCTTCGGGTCCCGACCATCGCCACGATCACCGGTGAAGGCGGCTCCGGCGGAGCTCTGGCTCTGGCCGTCGCCGACCGCGTGTTGATGCTGGAAAACGCGATCTACAGTGTCATCACGCCGGAGAGCTGTGCCGCCATCACATGGAAGGATTCCAGCAAGAAACAGCTGGCCGCTGAAGCTCTCCGATACACCGCCGATAGCATCCAACGGCTAGGCTGCGTGGATGATGTGATCCGTGAACCCGAAGGTGGAACCCAGAATGACCCCGCCTACGCGATGGAGCTGGTCAATGAACGGTTGGAGCGGCATCTCGCCGACCTGAAACGCCTTTCGATCGACGATCTACTCGCTGCACGGTACGCAAAGTTTCGCAATATCGCGCAGTTTTACACGACCGCCTGAACGCGGACGCCTGCTCTCGGTCGCATGGCGCGGCCCAACGGCAGGCAACGAGTTTCACAAGGAGCCCGTCTCTGTTGCAGTCCACCCAACCTCAGCGCCCGCTTCCGCGCTCCATGCAATTCGTTCTCTTCATTACTGGACTGCTCTGGCTCCTGGCCTCGCACTCGGTCGCGGAACATTCTGCGCAGGGAATTGCGAACCGCCTGAACCTCCCCTCGATTGAATCTCTTCTGAGCGAAGTTTTTTGCCTGTTTTTGCTGCTACTCGGGTTCACAACTCTGAGCTGGATCGCCACGAGAACCGGAAACCTCCGCGCAGATAACGCTCTGCCGAAGCGAGCGACAGCTCTTCGCGAGAGTCAACTAGGGGTGGCGCTGGGTTGGGCCATGCTGCTGGTTGTCGTGCTTCCCATGGTGCTCGCCGGTACTCTGCATCCACAGTTCTGGTTTGCCCCGAGAGCCTGGGGGCTTACGCTGCTTTCGCTCGCCGCTCTCGCCGCAGGTGCCCTTGTGTTAGAGATCGCATTTCGTGGCTACCTCTACATCAAACTCATCGCCGCCATCGGGCCGGTGTTGGCAACGCTCCTGCTGTCTTTGATCTACGCGGTGCTCTCGAGCTTCCATCCCAATGCAACGGGCCTCAGCTTCTGCGTCACCTTCCTCCTGGGCATTCTGTTCTCGCTCGCCTATCTCCGCACACATGCCGTATGGCTGGGCTGGGGTCTGCACTTCGCCTGGAATGCAGCGACGGCAGTTCTTCTGGGGCTGCCCGTTGCCGGACTCGGGACCTACGCGAGTTTCGTCACTACAGACAGCAGTGGATCGAACTGGCTGACCGGCGGAGCCTATGGCCCGGAAGGCGCCTTGTTTACCGTCGTCGTCCTGGCGGTTGGAATGGCTGTACTCTATCGCATGACCCGCGACTACGCTTGGGAGTACACGCATGCGCCCATCGTCCCCGCAGCCTATGCGGTAGTGGTCGCGCCACCTGCAGCACACACCGCGATGGAAGAGGCTGCCGCAGCGAAGCCCGCTCCGCTGGTACAGATACTCGGCGCAACCCCAACCAGCGCCTCCACTCTACCGGTCATCGACGAACATCTCAGAACCAGCGCGAACTCCGACAAAACGGAGTAGCAGCGGCCGGCGCTGCTTCCAACCCTCAAACATCCGGATGTAAGTGCGGGGACAACCCGCCATTGGTCCTATCATTCTACGGATCATTTGTCCGTCTACGTGATAATCTGAACTCGCGTTAGGGGCGCATCCGGTCCGCGGGAAGGACAGAAGTCCACCTGTTATCTACTAATTCTTGTTCTACGAACTCACTTTCTGCCCATTGCATGCGGACCTCGGGCACACGAAAGGAAGTTCGTTATGACGGTACGATCCCTCCCCTCCGACCCGAGCCTTGACCATCTGAGGCACCAAGCAAAAGACCTCCTTAGGGAGCACTCTGCGCGTGTTCCTGCAACGGCCCAGCGACTTAGAGAGTTTCATCCCCGTTTTAGCCGCATTGCTGATGCTGATATTTTCGATGCCCACCTGAGCCTGAGCGATGCACAGCTCACCATCGCGCGAGAGCATGGATTTCCAAGTTGGACAAGGCTGAAGCGCCACATCGAGCAGCCGACCCTTTCCGGTCGACTACAACTGCCACACCATGAACGTATTGAAGACACCGCATTTCGCCAAGCTGTAGACCTTCTGGATGCAGGGGATGTTTCGAGTCTTCGGGTTCATCTGAAAAGTCACCCAAAGCTCGTAGGTCAGCACATGGTTTTCGAGGGTGGAAATTACTTTCGCAACCCGACACTGCTTGAATTTGTTGCGGAAAATCCTGTCCGCCACGGGGTGTTGCCAGCCAACATCGTTCAGGTAGCCCAGGTCATTCTCGATGCGGGCGCGGATTATTCCGCGAGGAATGAGACACTCATGCTGGTTGCTACCGGGCGTGTGCCGCGCGAGTGTGGGGTACAACTTTCATTGATTGATCTGCTTTGTGACTCCGGTGCAGACCCCAACACCGCAGTTCATGCTGCGGTCCGGCATAGCGAGTTTGACGCTCTGGCCGCCTTGCTTCGGCGCGGAGCTCGCGTTGATCTGCCGGTTGCCGCAGCTCTCGGACGTATCGACGACTTCAATAAGCTTCTTCCAACGGCGAGCAGCGCGGACCGTCACTTGGCACTCGCTATGGCGTCACAACTCGGTCGCTTGGAGATTGTTCGAAAACTGCTGGATATGGGCGACGATCCCAATCGTTACAACCCCGTTGGTGGAGGTTCCCATTCGACGCCCTTACACCTGGCTGTTCTTGAGGGCCATGAAGAACTAGTCCGCCTGCTCGTGGAGCGCGGGGCTCGACTCGATTCAAAGGATCTACTGTGGCAGGGAACTCCTGCAGATTGGGCGGGCCACGAGGGCAGAACGGAAATTGAGGCGTACCTGCGCACGAAAGAAATGGAGCGGCAGACGAGCTGACCGGAGTTAACGCTAACCAGATTTTCCAGTGGCGTTGCGAGTACCACACCTCACGCTGAAGCTCTCATTCTTCCATGCCACGGACTGAGAGGGTTGTTGTCGCGACCTTCGACCCTCAACTGTAGTCAAGACGGGTCTTGGCTGACGCTTACGCACGATCATCCTTCAATACGCCAAAGCCACACCGTCCGCGCGCATTTCAGTAGCCGCCGCATACACGCGATCTCCACCCTGGCTGCGGTTTTCAATGCATTCATAACGGCCATAACCACCGTCACTCTCGCCCATTGGCCAGCCCATGGCGGCCAGAGCTTTGCGCGTCGCAACTGGAACCCCACTCTCCAGGCGAAGAATTCCAAGAGACGTAAGATGCGGCGGGTCTTCGCCCATGGTCTGTGACGAGCCCTCATGGTGCCAACGCGGACTGTCTCCAGCAGCCTGCACATCGATCCCATAGTCGACGCGATTGATGATGATCTGGCTCTGTCCCTGCGGCTGCATGTCACCACCCATGACTCCAAAGGATAGCCACGGCACACCGTCTTTGGCTGCAAAACCGGGGATGATCGTCTGGAAGGGACGCTTACCGGGCGCGTAGATATTCGGGTGGCCATCCTGCAGTGAGAACAACTGGCCGCGGTCCTGGAACATAAAGCCAAGGCCGTCTGCAACCAGGCCTGACCCCATGCCGCGGAAGTTCGACTGGATCATCGACACCATCATCCCGTCCTTGTCGGCTGTAGAGAAGTAGGTGGTGTCACCATGGCTGGGCGCCTGTCCAGGATAGACAGGGTCGAGGATGCGACCGATCTGGATCAGTTTGGCGCGATCTTTGGCATACTCCTTCGAGTTGAGCCAATCGGTTGGAATCTTCGAAAAGTGAGGGTCTGCGTAGAACTGCGCACGGTCCTCGTAGGCAAGGCGCTTAGCCTCAATCTGCACATGTATCGACTCCGGGGACTGGAAACCAAAGCCCCGTAGATCGAACTGCTCGATGATGTTGAGCATCTGCAGGGTTGCGAGCCCCTGCGTGTTGGCTCCCATCGCATAAACATCCACCCCACGATAGTTCGTAACCAGCGGCTCAACCCACTCGGCATGGTGATCGTGGAGGTCGTCTGCCGATAGCCAGCCGCCGATCCGCTTGAAGTACGCATCGATGGTCTTCGCAATCGGGCCATCGTAGAAGACATCGCGGCCACCCTGCGCAATCATTCGATAAGTCTTCGCAAGATCAAAATTTCGCCGCACATCGTATTCACTCGGAGAGATCCCGCCCGGGCTATAGGTACGCACAGCATTCGCGGTCTCCTCTACCCCCGAGTGTGGCCGCAAAAAAGCCGCCATATTCCGCTTGATATACCAGCCGATGATCTGCGGCGCAGGATCGCCGGTCTCGCAATAGTGAATGGCTGGTTCAAAGAGCTCGGCCCACTTGAGCTTGCCGTAGCGCTTGTGCAGCATCCACCAGCCATCGAGCGCTCCGGGCGTGGAGACCGTGACAGCGCCCAGCGCGGGCAAAGCTCCGTTGACCGCACGGGATCGCGCCGTCTCGAGCGAAAGCGACTTCGGAGAACTCCCCGAGCTCGCCATCCCCGCGAGCTTGCCCACCTTCGGATCCCAGACGAACGCATAGCAGTCACCTCCAAGACCGGAGCTGGTCGGCTCGACAAAGCCCAGCAGGGCATTGGCCGCAATCGCCGCATCGACCGCCGACCCACCGCGCTTGAGCATTTCAATGGCCGCCTGCGTAGCCAGCGGATGCGCCGTTCCCGCAGCTCCCGAACAACCCAGTGCAGGAGAGCGCGAGGTAAAGCTAGCCCCGGCAGGGCGATCTCCAGCATGCACGTCAGGCCGGATGAACCGCTCCTCTCCAGGCGCCTGAAACTTCGGCAGTTTCAATACCTCTTCTGCGCCGGCACCGGATGCAGGCTCGTGGACACCATTTGTGGCTGCAACCAGAGAACCTGCGGCTGTCAGGGGAAGCGCTGCAAGAAACGTTCTACGGAGCATCGAACTCTCCTTTACTTCATAACGGCGGTTGAACTTGGGACGAAGGTTGCTGTCTGGACTTACCTGGACCTACCCCAACTTTGTCATCTCGACCGGAGGCGGCGTTCTTTGCCGCCGTAGTGGAGAGACCTGCAGGTTGCAGAGCGCGATGCAAATGTTTGTGGCGCGCTTTGCGTCAAGACCTGCAGTTTGTTCGCGCGGGCACCATGCCGGCGCGAACAAGCTGCAGGTCTCTCCGCTACGCCTCGTGATAGTGCCACGAGGCTTCGGTCGAGATGACAGATTTGTGGTGTGCTATTCAAAAATCTCCATTAGCTTACTCGGTTACAACTAGCTTGAAACAACGACACCGGCATCTTCTTCGGAAACAACCTTCGACTCGCTACCGCCCAGCGAGCGCAGCAGTGAGTCGCGAACGAATTGGATGTGATCTTTCATCGCCTGCTGGGCCAGCCCACGATCACCCTCTTTCAAGGCAAGGTAGATTCTGCTGTGGCTTACCGGCGCCGTTGTTGCGGAGAGCTCAAAGGTCTTCGACCGGCATAGAAGACTCTTGTGATTCAAATTCTCAAGAATGCGACGAAGCTCTTCATTCCCCGTGGCTGCGGCAATGAGGTTATGAAAACGAATGTCTTCCTCGACGTGCGCCATTCTGTCGCCGGCCTGAAGATGTATCTGGGTTCGCTCGATGCTCTCCGCCAGCTCAAGTAGAAACACGGGCGTAATCACCGCCAGCCCCACTGCATGGACCTCCAGCAACTCTCTGAGGTTATAGAGATCGCTGACGTCTTTGCCGCTGAACATACGGACATACGCGCCGCGCCTGGCTTCGATGCAGAGCAGGCCTTCGCTCTCCAGGCGGGTGAGCGCCTCGCGTATAGGAGACTTGCTGATGCCCAGCTGGGTTGCGAGTGATTCCTCTGTCAATCTCTCCCCCTCGCCCAGTGATCCATCGACGAGAGACTGCTTGACGCTCAGATAAGCGAGCTCGGTAAGGTTTGGCGGTTTAGCTATCTTGAGCATTTCATAGTCACGGAATCCACAGTTCGTTCGTGTTCCGCCCTCGGACGCTATGGTAACGGTTCGTGTGAAAGCTGGCAGGATCGAGACCTGCACACGGCCGGTTTAGAAGGTGAATTTACCGCTGATCTGAAGCTGACGAGAGGAACCACCATCGCTGATCGCGAAACGGGTTGCGGAGATCTGACCGAAGGCCGACGATTGGACGTTACCCGACGGCTGGCCAAAGTTGGGATGGTTCAGGATGTCGAACGCGTCAACGCGCAGAATGAACATCACCCCTGCAAAGAGCTTCGTCTCCTTCTGGCCGGAAAGATCGACGTCCGCAAACCCAGGCCCCGTAACGGCGTTACGCTGCATGTTGCCGATGCCGGTGTAGCTGGTAGGTGCGGTGGCTGTAGTGGAAAGCTTTTGCGTTCCCTGAATCTCAAAGACGCAGGCTGGGGTGTACGTTGTCACGTCGCAGACCGTACCCCCGGGGCTTAGGCCGCCGGGATTCTGGATGAAGGTAACGTTGGTGAACGAGCTCGTCGAACCAGCAACAGGAGCCTGCGATTTATGCGTGATGATAGGGCCAACCTGGGAGGGCCGCACCACGCCGGTAAGGCCGTTGTAGCTTGAACTTCCTGCAGCAATGTTGACCGGATTCCCGGTCTGGTACTGGACGATCGTTGAAAACTGATATCCCGAGACCAGACGGTTGCCCTTGAAGGGCAGAGCATAGATCGCGGTTCCTGCAACGTGATTGCGCGTATCGAAGTCCGACAGACCATAGTTGCCGCTGGGATTGTTGCTGTCCTGCAAGTTCAAGCCACCCTGAGACCCCAGGGAGTTGATGTCCATCGACTTCGACCACTCGTAGTTCATGTTGACCTCGAGTCCGTGGCTCATGCTCTTACTCAGCACGGCCCACATGGCGTTGTAGTTCGAGGTGCCGATGCTGTTCACCTCGCTGATATTGGAGGCAATGCTCACACCCGGGTCGATAGGGCTATTGGCCGACAGGTTTGAGTAAAGATGGGGAGACCCCACCGGGCCGCTTGCCTGGTTTTCATTGGTGGCAATGCGCAGATGGCGTCCCACAGAACCGTAGTAGCCCAGCGAAGCCACGAGGCCATTGGGAAGCGCCTGCTGCACGTTCAGGTTGAAGCTCTCGATGTACGCATTCTTGAAGTTGGGATTGATGGAGCTGATTCCTATACCCGCGGCTTTTGCGGAGGCATAGAGCGAGGAGACCGGTATGGGGATTCCGTTGTAAGAAACCGAGGTGCTGAAGGGAGGATTGGACGCCAGTCCTGTCACAGTATTCGAAACCGGTTGGTCTACCAGATACGCATAGCCGCCGCGGATCACGGTCTTGCCGGTGCCAAAGAGATCCTCTGCAAATCCTATGCGTGGCTCATAGTTGTAGTTCTGGGCATATGCAGAGTTAGCCGCTAGCCCATGGGTGCCGACCTGGGTCAGAGTCGGGCCGCCATTGCCAGTAGGGTTGAAGAGCACAAAACGATTGGCACCCTCTACCGGAGTTCCGTTCCACTCAAAGCGCAGACCATACTCCAGTGTCAGCCTTTGCGTGAGTTTGAAGTTGTCCTGCGCGAACGCTCCCACAGCACCGTCGTAGACACGGCTGGAGACGGTATTGGGCTGGATGCTGAAGACCGTAGCGTTGTCCATCTCGAAGTTATTGGGAGTGCTCACATAGGTGAGGGTGCCGATGTTCGCGGCAAAGCTCGCACTGAGATAGCGGCGGAACTCGCCACCAAACTTGATCGTATGCTTGCCGCGCAGTAGGGTTGCCGTATCCGACAGGAGGCCAAGTGTATCGTTGCGTCCCTGCGGAAACCCCGAAGGTCCACCGAAGACCAGACCGATATCGGAGAGGGAGATCTGAGGCAGGCCAACGTTGCCCGAGAGACCATCGCCAAGTCCTACGCTGGTTGGGTCGGTGAGATTGGCTGGATTGAAGGCGATGGAGATGCGGTTGAAGCCGAGACGCGCTTCATTGACGAAGTTCGGGTTGAAGATGTGGGTCTCGCTTAGGGTGAGGATCTGGCGATGCGCGGCACGGTGGTCTCCCCAACCGGGGATGGTGTCGCCCTGTAACGCAGGCTCTGTCCGAACGTCCTTCTGGAAGGCGTAGAAGCCGTGCAGGGAATCGTTGCTGCTGAACTGATGCAGCACGTCGCCGGTGTACTGGTCGATGTTGACTGGGCCTGGTGTGTACGCAACATAGTTACTTCCACTATTCGGGAGTGGAATGAGCTTGGCCAGAGCAGCCGCGACAGGGAACGTAGCGGCATTGGCGGCTATGGCCGCCTGTTGGGTTGGCGTGAGCACGGTGCTGTTCTGCAGAATGCCCTGGTGCTGCCGGAGACCTTCATAGCTGGCTTCGAAAAAGGTCTTATCCTTCCTGATGGGACCGCCCACGGAACCGCCGAAGTTATTGCGCTTGAGTGGCGCCTTCGCGCCCGCGACCAGAGGGAGGGGAAGTCCCGTGACAGGGTTGACCGAGCGGTTGAAGTAGTTGCGAGCATCGAGAGCCTCGTTGCGGAAGTAGTCGAAGGCCTCGCCGTGAAACTGGTTGGTGCCGGATCTCGTGGCAACGGTCACAATCGAGCCATCGCTGCGTCCATACTCCGCGCTGAAGGTGGAGTTATTGATCTTGAACTCGGAGGTTGTACTGATCGACGGCTGGAAGGTGATCTGGTTCTGGCTGATGTCGTTGAGATTCACGCCGTTGATCTGAAAGTTCACCGAGTCTTCCCGATTGCCGGCGGTAATGAACGAGTTGGCCCCCAGCCCACGACTGGGGGAGGTGAGGCTTCCTGATGTCGGAGCGACCACGCCGCCCGGCGTCAGCACCGTCAGGTCGAGGAAGTGACGACCGTTGAGCGGAATGTCCTGCACGGTTTTTCTGTCGATGACCTGGCCGACCGTCATCGTCTGCGTCTCGATTTGCTGCGCCGTGCTCTCCACTTGCACCGTCTCACCTGCGGACGCGACGGCGAGGTGCATGTTGACCGTAACCGTTTGGGCCACATCCAGGGTGACCTTCTGCACGGAGTAGCTGCTGAATCCCGACGCCGTTGCCTGAATCGAGTAATCCCCAGGCTGCAGTGAGGGCACCACATAGAGTCCGTCGGAGTTGGTATCGATGACGCGGTCGAGCCCGGTCGCCAGGCTATGCACCTTCACATGCGCCCCCGGCACAACCGCGCCGCTCGGATCCGTTACGGTCCCGGAAAGTGTGGCCGTCGACTGGCCCCAGGCGCCAAGGGTGCAAAGGCTAAACAGGACAGAGACAGAAAACCGATGGAAGAGCTTCATGTACGACCTCGAGAAAGGTGCTGTGAGTGGAGTGGGCCCGCGGCTAGCCAAAGAGGTACTGAATGTCAGGGAACATATATCAGATATCACATTTCATATCCCATGGAAACAGAAATTCATCTTCAGTACGCCGAATCTTTACCTCACCGTCAGCGGCACCGGGCAAATTTATGATCTCGACCTCGGAGAGGAAGCCTGAACCGGACGTAGGCCTTCAACCTGACGAATCGCTGCCGTTGCCTTTTTGTTTGAGATACCCAGGGAACATTTCAAAAAAGAGCTGCGTATATCTCTCCTGTGGACATTGCAAAGGAGTAGGTGGTAGCTTCTATGCAATATCCAAAGGAGCAGGCATGGCGGCGGACAAATCCGAGGTTTTACAGGGAACACTGGATCTGATGATCCTCAAGACGCTGCAGGCCCTGGGCCCTCTGCACGGTTTTGGCATTGCGAGGCGCATTGAGCAGTTGAGTGAAAAGGTGCTGACGTTGAACGAGGGCACGGTGTACACCTCGCTCCTGCGTCTTCAGCAGAAGAGCTGGATTGCAAGTGAGTGGGGTATCTCCGAGAACAATCGGCGAGCGCGGTTTTACAGCATTACCAAGCGTGGTCTCAAGCAGTTGGCGGTCGAGACAGAAAATTGGGAGCGTATCGCCGCGGTAATTGGCCGCGTATTGGCGCTGGAGGCAAAGGCTTAGCTATGTTCGATCGCGCGCTTACCTTCCTCGCCAAACTAAAGGGACTCGTCGGGCAGAGACGAGCCGACGTTGCCTTCGACGAAGAGATGAACACCCACCTGGAGATGCTCGCAGAGAAGTATCAGCGAGAGGGGATGACCGCCAAGGAAGCTATCCGAGCGGCGAAACGGCAGTTTGGCAATACGACGCTGCTCAGTCAGAAACAGAGAGAGTCGAGGACGACCATGTTCTTTTCGAAGGTGTGGCGCGATGTGCGTTACGGTACGCGGCAGTTGGCCAGGACGCCGGTATTCACCATCGTGTGCGTACTCACGCTCGCGCTTGGGGTTGGAGCCAACACCGCCATCTTCAGCGTGATGCATGCGGTGCTGATGAAGATGTTGCCGGTGCAGGACTCTTCGCATGTCTTCTATGTCCACACAACGGGGTATCCTGACGGAGCCTCTCAGACTGGCGACACCGCCACCTCCTTTTCGTACCCCGTATATCAAGCGTTGCGCGGGCAGCATGGATTGCAGGAGGTAATAGCCTTCATTCCGATGTCTTTTAGCGGCAAGGCCCCTGTGCGGGTCGGTACAGTCCCGGAAGAGGCCGCGGGTGACATGGTGAGCGGCGACTACTTTAGTGGGCTGGGAGTCGGCACGGAGCTAGGCCGCGGCTTTGTGCAGAATGATGAGGACAATCACACTCCCGTCGTAGTCATCAGCGATAATTTTTGGGCGACGCACTATGAGCGCCGCCACGATGTGATCGGCAAGACGCTCTACCTCAAGTCGGTTCCATTCACGATTGTCGGTGTTGCGAAGAAGGGATTTGAAGGCACGGAAGGAAGATTGCCGTCGGATTTCTGGATTCCGCTACAGCGTAGGCCTGAGTTCAATGCCTGGGGCCAGCCGACAGAGTATGGAATGTACCTGACAACACCAAACAAATGGTGCATGAAACTAATGGTTCGCACGGCCCCTGGCGTGAGCCGTGAGCAGGCATTGGCAGCGGCACAGGGAGTCTTTGCACGAGCAGCCTACACAGGCATTACACACAAGCACGCGGGAGGTGAGATGCTTCAGCTTTCGTTCAATGAGGCGAAGCAGTTTGACGGTCAGGATGATTCCTTTGCCCGGGCATTAAAGATGCTGATGATGATGGTGGGACTCGTTCTGCTGATCGCCATGAGCAATGTCGTGATGTTGTTGGTGGCACGCAATGCGGGCAGGCAGCGAGAGTTCAGCGTACGTATTGCACTCGGTGCAGGGCGCGGGGAGATGGCCAGGCAGCTACTCACGGAGAGCCTCTTACTCGTATCCCTGGGTGGCGCTGCAGCGTGGATCTTCGCACTGGGAGCGACGCGGGCTCTGGGATCCTGGGCGCAGATTGGATCGAACCTGCAGCCAGATGCTGTGGTGGCTTGGGCCACATTAGGTGTACTCCTGCTTCTGGCACTGGTGTTTGGGCTGGCCCCGTTAAGAACGGCTATGTCCAGCGGCCCGGAGATGGTGCTCCGTAGCTCCGCTACGGTCTCGCAAACGAATTCGCAAAAGGTGCGTACCGGCAATGCGGTCATCGTGATGCAGGTTGCGATGTGTCTGGTATTACTGGTGGGCGCGGGGTTGTTACTGGGTACCTTACGAAACCTGTTGAAGACGCCCATGGGGCAGAAGCCAGAAGGCTTGCTGGTCTTTGGCGTACAACCGCAGCATGTACATGCCAAAGAGGAGAGCATCGCTTTCTTTGTTGCACTACAGAAAAGGCTGCGAACGATTCCAGGTGTGGAGAGCGTTTCGATGGCTAACAATCGGCCTGGTTCTGGATGGTCCGACAACAACAGCGGTCTGCTTGTGGACGGACACAAACCGAAGGGGCTTGAGCCGGAACAGGCAGACTTTCGACAGAATACGGTGGGAGCGGACTACTTTCACACGATGGGTGTCCAAGTGACTCAAGGAAGAGATTTTTCCGATGCCGATACGGCGGCCGCTCCTAAAGTTTTGATCGTGAATGAGACCTTTGCGAAGAAGTATGTGGGTAGCTTGAATGCCGTGGGCCACGTGATCAGCGACTTGAAAGGACTTGAGCCTCAACTCATCGTAGGTGTAGTGAAAGATCATAAGTACACCAGCATCACCGAAGACGCGATGCCTATGTCATGGACTGTGTTCACGCAGGGCAGCGCGGTAACTCAACTCAATATAGAGATGCGAGTGCCCGGCAACCCAATGGCAATATTGCCGACGGTGCGCAAGCTGCTCGCACAGATCGACCCCGACATGCCATTACTGGAACCTATGACGCAGAGCGCGGTCTTTGAGCAGTCCATATCGCAACAGGCGCTCTTTGCCCGTCTTGCCGGCTGCTTCGGCGTGCTGGCTGTGGTGCTGATCGCGACCGGTCTATACGGAACACTTGCGTATCGTGTGAGCCGTCGCAGTGCGGAGATCGGTGTTCGCATGGCACTGGGCGCGCAGCGCCTGCAGGTGGTCTGGATGGTATTACGCGGAAGCCTCTCACTGACGGCGATTGGAGTGGCGTTAGGGATTCCGCTGGCCATGGCTGCGGGCATGCAATTGGAGAGTTCGCTGTACGGAATGAAGGCTCTCGATATTGCAAGCTATATGTTCGCGATCCTTGGTGTTGCCTTCGTAGCTCTCGTAGCAAGCGCTGTACCAGCGGGCCGAGCAGCGAGCGTGGATCCTATAAAGGCGTTGCGCTTAGAGTGACATCGTTGCCTTTGTCTCTGAGATAGGTCCGGACATTAAGGCCAGCCACAGAACGGGCTTCAGCCCTGGGACATGCCTTGGCAACCTGGATGGTACACTCAGCAAATTCTGACGATGGAGAGTTCCATGACCAGGTGGTTCTGTTTGTTGTTGTGCCATGCGTTCCTGGGGGCGTCTGCGCAGGTGGCGTCTACACAAGGGGCTCCGGTGGTAACGGCGCCGGGTGCGCCGACGATCGATCAGTCGCTGGAGATGGTCTCCGTGACCGCGCCCTCGGTTTCTCCTGATGGGACGCGCGTGGTGTTTCAACAGAGCCGAACCAACTGGGATGGCAATGCGTTTGAGGACGATCTGTGGTTGGTCTCGACCCGTGATCCGAAGCCACATCGGCTGACCGCGCCGAACAAGTCTGCCGTACAGGCCGCATGGTCTCCTGACGGACGATGGATCGCGTTTGTCTCGGACCGGCCAGGGGTGATCCCGAAGTCCCCGGCGGAGAAGAGGCAGATCTATCTTGCGTCGGCGGATGGAGGCGAAGGTGTGCAATTGACGCACACCGAAACGGACGTGGATCACTTTGAATGGTCGCCGGACAGCAAGTCGATTGCCTTCACTTGTGCCGATCCGGACCCTCAGAAGCTCAAGGATCGCAAAGAGAGCTTTGGCGAATACCACATCATCCATGGCGACTATGACATGGCGCACATCTGGCTGGTGGATGTGCCGGAAGACCCAGGTGTCACGACTCCTGCGCCGGTTAAGATTACGGACGGCAGTTTTTCAGTGGGAGACTTCAAGTTTGCGCCGGATGGCAAGCAGATCGCGTTCTCGGCGCAGCGCGATCCGGATCGGATCTCTGCCTTTACCGCGGACATCTATACGGTCACCCTGGCCGGGCATACGGTGAAAAAGATTGTAGAGACGGCGGGTCCGGATGAGGATCCGCACTGGTCGCCGGATGGCAGGCAAATCGCCTTCGTCACTGCGAACGGCGATCCGCACTTCTTCTATACAAATAACCGGATCGCCATTGTGCCCTCGGACGGAAGTGCGAAGCCGGTGGTGGTGGACGAGGCCTTCGACGAAGATGCGAGCCTGGCTGCTTGGTCGGCAGAGGGGATCTACTTCACGGGCTTCGAGCATGGCACGATGCGGCTGTTCCGGCTGGATCCGGTGGCGAAGTCCGTTGCGGCGGTGAGCCCTGAACATCAGTACATCACGGCGGTCTCGATCTCACCGGATGGCAGGCACGTGGCGTATCGCGGTGCGACGGCGGAGCATATGCCGGAGATCGATACGGCGGCGCTTGGTTCCGCAAATGCCGGGGCTACGAATCCCGATGCGTGGGTGCCGGTGCAACTGACCCACATCAACAATCAACTCGCTCCTTATGCACGATCCACGCGTGAGATCGTGACATGGAAGTCCGGCGACGGGGCCGAGATCGAAGGCGTGCTGGAGAAACCCGCGAACTTTCAGCCGGGAGTGAAGTACCCTCTGCTGGTGATTATTCATGGTGGCCCCACCGGGCTCGACACACCGGTGCTGGCTCCGGACCGGTACTATCCGGCGGAGCGCTTCCTGGCACGGGGCGCGTTGGTGCTGCGGCCTAACTATCGCGGGTCCGCAGGGTATGGAGGGAAGTTTCGCGCACTGAACGTGCGCAACCTTGGCGTGGGAGATTATGCCGATGTGATCAGCGGCGTGGACTCTCTGATTGCCAAGGGCATGGTGGATCCGAAGCGGGTGGGGGCGATGGGATGGAGCGAAGGCGGTTATATCTCGGCGTTCATCACGGCCTCGAGCGACCGCTTTGTGGCGGTGAGCGTGGGCGCAGGCATCTCGGACTGGGCGACGTATTACTACAACACCGACATAACGCCGTTTACGCGACAGTATCTCGACGCCACGCCGCAGAGCGATCCTGAGATCTACAAGAAGACTTCGCCGATCAACTACATCAGCCATGCCAGGACGCCGACACTCATTCAGCAGGGCAGCGCGGACCATCGGGTGCCGGTGGCGAACTCCTTTGAACTGCGACAGGCGCTCGAGGACCGCGGGGTCCCGGTGAAGATGGTGCTGTATGAAGGGTTTGGGCATCCGATCACCAAACCTAAACAGCAGCGCGCCGTCATGGAAGAGAACGAGCTCTGGTTCAATCACTATATCTGGGGTGATCCGCTTCCGGCAGATCTTACTCCGGTAGCGAAGGCGAAGGAAGACAAGAAGTAGGGAAGCAGTTAATAGTGAATCGTTGCCAGCCGAATAGTTAATAGAGGCATAGCAGCAGATCCTCTTCTCGGAGAATATCGTTACAAATTCTTCTGGAGGAAGGCGTATCTCACTCCCTCCTGCTCAGGGTTTTGCTGCGCCGATATCCGCAGGGCCGCGCGAATTATGCGTGAACTTTACCGAACTGTTGTTAAAAGTGTGCGCGAAGACTTCACAGAACACAGGCGGGCTGAAAGCACGGGACGCTAAGTTAGAACTGGACGATTTTTGGAAAAGGTCTCGAACAGCTGCTGGGCAGATCCATTTCGCGTCGTTCCCCAGGATGTAAACCCGAAAGCACTTCCATCGAACAGATGAGCCTACTGGACTAGATACTATGGATCGTATCTCCGTATTTCCACCCGTACCCCCCCATTGTTGGTAACGTTCTCATTATGCTTCTTGGCTATGGGTCGGGCTTTATGCCTCCTTCCTCACCTGAGCAAGGAGGGAATGAATTTGATCGAGGAGAAAATTATGCAAGTTACCGTTTCTAATGCGAGAGCGGCCCTCCTGCTGTTTGCCGTTTCAAGTGTGGCCGCAATGGCGCAGAACCACTATGCGAGCCAAGTTCGCATGATGTTCGCAGATGGGCTTCCTATAACCGCATCCGCCTTCCCCGAAGCACCCCCTGAAGGGGGCGGCCTCTTCGTAAATGCCAGTAGTTTCGGTGGTTCCGATATCGGAGCTCGTGTGAATTCAGCGATTGCGTCGATGCCTACCGTGACACAGAACGGACAGGCGTGGACGCAGGGAGTGGTTATCATCGCTGCCGGTAATTACACCTTCAGCACAACCATGAACCTGAACTCTCCCTACTTGGATCTGAAATGTGAGCAAGGCGCCATTCTTACCTATACGGGCTCGGGCGATGCCATTCGCATTCTTCCGAGTGCGCAGATTACCGGTGTGGTGACCACGCAGCCGAACCAGGGTCCCTCCGTCGAAAACTGTTCCATCTATGCTCAATCGGCCACGGCCGTAAGTGGTATTCATGCCGGCGACGTCGCTAAAATTCACCTTACCAACGTGGCTGTGAACAACTTTACAGGAACGCCAACCTCCGCGGGGTACTGGTTCGACAACACGGCCTCGTTTACCGAAGGGCTTGCGCTGACAGACATTTCGTCCACGAACAACAGCATCGGGATGCGCTTCACCAACACGGGAGGGACGTCGAGCTTTGGATACACTTCTATCCGCGGTTTCCGCGCGGAGATTCGAACCAATCAGATTGGTTTCTCCGTGGAAAGCGGCACCTTTCTCTATCACAGCTTCATGGAGGCGATCGCGGAAACAAGCGATTCCACCGGCATCGTGATGTCGGTAAGCGGTACGGGGATCGTCGGTGGCAACCAGGGTGATGACAGCCTCTTTATACGCGGAGAGTGCGTAAACTCCACCGGCTCCTGTACAGGCGCGACGCTGCTTCAACTCGGAGCACAGACTCAGTTTGTGGCCAATGGATTCATGAATGCGCTCGGCACGACGATGACAACCAGCATCGCCTCCGGCGCGATCTTGACCTGGAACGGAACCACTGAATTGAATTCGACCGGCTACACCATAGGATGGAGTGGAGATAACAGTGTGCGCATGCGTTTCAACTCGAACACGGATCTTTCCTTCTTCAACAATAAGATGAGCCTTATAAATGGCTATGTTGTAGGTTGGTCGAGCAATCCTACCTCTCAGGGTAACTTCGTCGGATTGTCTCCCTGCACGACGAGTACTACAGCAACGCTTTGCGTCGGGAATGGTACCACCCGCGATGCATCGGCTGCCCTTACTGCGGGGCAGTTTCTGGGCAACCCCGTAAGTCCGACTGCTGTTGCTGGATCGGGTGCAGGCGTCTCGCCTTCCGGGGTTTCGCTCACAGCTGCCAGTACCAGCGTCTCAGGTTCAGTTCTGTTTACAACGGGTACCGCTCCAGAAGCTCTGGCGACTCTGGTGACCGTCACCTTTGCGACACTTTTGGGGCAAGCGCCGAATATGTGCATCCCAACGGCTCAGAATGCGGCAACTGCAGCGGCTCTGAACAATATCTTTATCTCATCGCCTACGGTTTCGGGATTTGCGATCTCAAGCGGAGCGGGGCCGCTTGCTGCTTCGACCGCCTATCAGATCGGCTATGCCTGTTTCTAGTTGTAGATTGCGAAACGTGAGCCGCGTTGGTTTTTCTAAGGCAGAGCAAGACATGCTCTTTGAGCATGAGAATGTCCAAATGGAGTCATCTAACGAAAGGGAGATGTGAAAAATATGGGAGTGATGTCAAGAACCGCGAAGATTGTTTTATTGTGTTGCGCAATCTCTGGCTCCCAATCGACTAACCTACGAGCGCAAAGCAACAATGAGTCAGGATTGAAGCTGACCCTGATTGCACCGCCTTCTCCTTTTAAGTTGGGGGATAGGATGTGGCTCGATGTCACATTGACGAATATTTCGAGCGAGCCTGTGACCACTTTCTCTCCTCCAGGTATGGACGTGGGAGATCGTTATTTCAGAGTTGACCTGTTCGGAAGTGACGGTAAGCCTGTTTCTAGATGGAAAGATCTATATCCTAAGCCTGCTGGTTCAGAGAATACCGGCTCCGGCAGTATCGCGATGATGATTCTCCAGCCGGGAGGCGTCGTAAAACGACAGGTGCATTTGAGAACTAGATTTAAGATAGAAGAGCCGGGAACCTATTCGATAAGAGTTCTATTTGAGGACTCAAAAAAGCACCTTCATAGCGAGTCAGATAGCGTCACGTTCGAGGTGCTTCCGGCGTCGTCCTGAATCTCTGCCGAAGGGCTCTATTTGGCGTCTGAAAACGGATAAGAGAGAAGGAGAAACCGGATTCACTCCAATATTGCGTCCCCATATTCTCCCGGATGAATCGAGGTAGGTGTCTTTTAGTTGTTTCTGGGATAGGCCCCGGACATGAAAGTCCTCGCCTTTGCGAGTGGCAGCGGCCTTTAGGCCGTGGAAATAATGTTCAACAAGAAAAGGCTTTCGCCTAAAACTCCCGCTGAACGCGCGCGTTTCGGACCACCCAATTACCCGCCCTTACTTTTCGGTAGGAATACGCTTTGCACTCCTTCGTTTCAGGGTTTTGCTGCGCCGATATCCGCTGAGCTGCGCGGATCGATCTCGTGATGCGTGTCGTACTGGCTGCTGAAGCCGGTTACGCTTACCACTTGTCCCACAGCGAGGCCGCTCATGGGAATGCCGGTCTGCATGTTGACGAAGATCAGGGCTTCGCCGGTGCCATCGTCGACAGAAAACTTGAAGCCGTAAGGCGCGTCGCTCGCCGGAGCCTGGGTGACCTTGCCGTGCACCTTGACGATCAGTCCTTCATTGGCTTCGCCTACCTCTGCGGTCTTCAGCGGCTTCGGCTCGATCACGCGGGCTTCTGCGGCATTCATCAACCCGATCGCGAACTGCACCGCCGCCGTATCGGTGGGGACCACCACCAGCAGGCCGGATTGGTCCTTGAGCACCCCAGTGACGGTTGCGCGCTTCGGCGGCTTCGCCATGTTGAAAACGGTTGGGGTGCTGATATAGATGCCGGCGCTTCCGTCCTGGAGACCGAAACCCTTGTCGTAAAAGCTCGACTCGAAGGCGCCCGCGGGCGTGGATACCACCCCAGAGATCTTGACGTGGGTACCGAGGGGAAGGGAGCGCGCCTGGGCAATTGGAATGACGTTTTCGACAGGAGCGGCAACCGTAAGCGTGCCTGTAAGGGCGAAGATCAAGCCCAGGCAGGCAAAGGTCAAAATGCGGCGTTGCACGCGAGACTCTGCAGCACGCTCGGTCCGCACCATCACGTTGGAGCCTTCATTCCTAAGAGCCATGCATGTCCTCTTTCTTTTGTGGGAAGATACGGAGCCCGGAACTCAATCCGGATCAGCATAGATTAATGGTGATCTATTGCGGGATATTTTGAAGCGCGTTTCGGTCAGGCGAGACGGTAAAGGAATAGCCTTCTGGGCCCGTGTCTCCTTTCGGCTGCAAACAAAGGGCCCGTGGGCTAAACGCCTGATTCTCAACTGTCCCGATTCCGTGACCGAATGGCCACAGCTTCCTCCATCCCGCGTTGCTAAAGCGTCACGGGCAGCTACCCAACGGAGACAGCTGTGAGGTGAACTCCTCGTGCGAATGGTGTAGAATCAACTTCGAGCTTTATCCGGTTTCGCCCTCGCACTCTCCTGTTCGGCCCAGCTTCAAAAGCCAGCCTACAGATAACGCAAGGTCGGGCTGTGTTCGATAACCGGGCAAGCCACTTATTCGTTTCAGGGAGATACCACAATGGCGAAGATTGCCAAAACAGGCGACCGCAAGAAGGTCATGGACACTCAGAAGAGCACCGATTGTCCCAAGTGCTCCAAAGCGACACGCATCGTCAAGCGTGTTAAAGACCGCGAGCGCGGTGTACCAGGCGGAGTATATATTTCTTGTTCGGCCTGCGACTTTTTTGAAAAGCTGTAAATTTTTCCCGATCCACAGAAAGGCCCACCTTCTGGGGTGGGCCTTTTATCGTGGGCAAGCGTCTTACTTCCAGAACCCTTCTGGGGTTATGTATCGACTTCGGCACCCGGGCACTTGACGAGTGTTGTGTTCAGCGAGCAGACTCCCAGACGGAAAGTAGGGAATCAGGAATCATGGCAACAAGCATCCTAGTAACCAGCCCCAAAGTCACGCCCTCCCCCCTCCCCACCCTAGCCTCATCGCCTCACTACACCCGCCCCACATACCTGATGTGTCCGCCCGAGTGGTACGGCGTCGACTACGTCATCAATCCCTGGATGGCCGGCAATGTCCACCGCTCCTCGCGTGATCTCGCGTTTGCGCAGTGGAAAGGCTTTCACAACGTCCTGCGTGGTGTCGCCGATGTGCGTCTCCTGCATCCCGAGCCGGGCTGTCCCGATATGGTCTTCCTCAGCCACGGTGCGCTGGTGCATCACGGCGTGGCAGCCCTCTCCAGCTTCAATCATCCGCAGCGCCGGGCCGAAACCCAGCACCTGCAAAAGTGGCTCGAAAGCCAGGGCTTTCTGCTCTGGAAGACGCCGCGCGAGACCGCCTTCGAAGGCGAAGGGGACGTCACCTTCGACGACGATGGCACAACCCTATGGGCAGCCCACGGTGTCCGCACCTGCCGTGCGGCACATCGTCACGTCGCCGATGCCTGGCATACGCCGGTCTCCTCGCTCCACCTGGTGGATCCGCGCTTCTACCACCTCGACACCTGCTTCACTCCGCTGCATGGCGGCTTCCTGATGTACTACCCAGGAGCCTTCGACGCAGCTTCGCTGGTCTCGATCGAGGCTGCCTACCCGGCAGAGAATCGTATCGCCGTCTCCGAGCATGACGCGATTCATATGGCATGCTGCGCTCTGAATATCGGTCGAACGATCTTCACCGGAGAGTTGAGCCGTGAACTGGCGGCGCAGCTCTTCGACGTCGGGTTCGATGTCGTTCAACTGGAGCTGGGCGAGTTCATCAAGAGCGGAGGCGGCGCAAAGTCGCTGGCTCTGCGCCTGAGTGATCTGCGCGTCACACACGCCACCATCGGCCGCTAACCAAAAACGACTGAGGCGTTCCTTCTTGTTAGAAGGAACGCCTCAGTCGTTTTCGTTTAAGCTCTGTTTTTCTGCGGACCTTAGCGGACGACAATAATCGGGCTAGGCATCGGAGACATCTCAGGCAGCGAGGCTACCAGCTCTTCCGACATCTGGACATCGCTTGGGTTAACCTTTTCCACCTTGACCTTGCCCAGACCCTGGATCCCTAGCTTCTGTGCTGCTGCGTAGGAGAGGTCCATGATCAGGTTTCCGGACATGGGGCCACGGTCGTTTACCCGCAAAAACGTAGACTTCTGGTTATGCAGGTTGGTGACCCGAACCCAGCTTCCCAGGGGAAGCGTGCGGTGTGCACAGGTCAGGGAGTTCATGTCGAAGCGTTCGCCGGTTGCAGTCTTGTGTCCTTGAAACCGGGTCCCATACCAGGAGGCTTTGCCTACCTGGAACCAATGGTGCTTGATGGACGCCGTGGGTGTTGAAACGATACTTCCACTTGCAGGGGCCGGGGGACTTGCTACGATAGTGCTCGTCAGACCGAGAGCAGCTGCCAGTAGAACGACGCGATTGCGTCTCCGGCCTGTGCCACTCAAGGTATTCTTTCGATCTCTCGTGTTGTAACCATTCATACATATATTGTCGAACGCCAAGCAACCTAAGTCAAACATTTGAAAGGCTTTTTTATTCGATAAGGTGTTGACTCAAGGGGTTCCGCCATGGTAGGAAATTAGAGAGGGAATTGGTCTTTTTGCCTCCGCAATCTGTGCCACACGTCCGGGCCTCCGGAGCAGGGAAAGGCCCGATGCCACCTCCGATAGCACTCACGATTGCCGGCTTCGATCCTTCGAGTGGCGCAGGGATCACCGCCGACCTGCAAACATTCGCAGCCCATGGACTCTTTGGGATATCGGCGATAACAGCGCTCACCGTTCAATCGACTTTGGGCGTTGCTGCCGTAGAGCCGCTCTCCGCAGAACTTCTCCGCCAGACCCTGGACCATCTAAACGCCGATCTACCTCCTGCGGGGATCAAAATTGGGATGCTCGCAACTGGTAAGATTATTGCCGAAACCACAGCTTTTATTGATGCAAGTAAGCTGTTGATTCCAATAATTTTAGACCCTATCGTTTTGTCCAGCTCGGGCGCTCCACTCCTCGATGAGGAAGGGCTGCAAGTGCTTCAGGAAGAGCTTCTCAACCGGGTCTCATGGATCACGCCCAACTGGGCTGAGCTCGCCGTTCTAACAAGCAGAAAAGTGCAGTTTGCACCCGATGCCGAAACCGCACTGCACGTTCTTGGGCGTCGTTATCCCCATCTGCACATAGTGGCGACCGGCGGCGATCATGGAGATAAACCCATAGATCTACTGCGGACTCCAACAGGAGAGATTCACTCCTTTCCGGGTAAACGTATCGACACAACCTCAACCCACGGAACCGGCTGTGCCTTCTCTTCGGCACTTCTCAGTCGTCTGATACTGGGAGATCCCCCCCTCACGGCTGTCGCCGGCGCGAAAGTTTTTGTCGAAGGCGCTTTACATCATGCTCCCGGAGTGGGCCATGGCCGAGGTCCGATGGATCTGCTTTGGCCACTGCGGCATCCGTCAGCTTAAGATGTTGTTAGGCCTAGATGCAGACTGACATGACGCTTCAAATCAACGGACAAACACGTAGCTTCCCCGAACCCGCGCCCTCAACGCTGGACCAGCTCATTCAACAACTCGGCATGAAGGCCGATCGAGTCGCCGTCGAGCGCAACGGAGAGATCGTGCCTCGGGCGGAGTGGACCGGAACTGCAGTGCAGTCCGGCGACCGGTTAGAGGTCGTGCATTTTGTCGGAGGCGGCAGCCCGTCCACTGCGGGATGACGCCAGAAGGTCGCGTAGAAGCCGCTCCCAGCGGTCTCCATACTGTGTCCAGCCTCCGATGGCCTGAACCCGAGCCAGTGTGGCAACCCGCATCTTCGCCTGCAGAAGGGGATCGTCAGCCAGCTGCTGAAGCCTCGCAGCAATCGCGCCAGAGTCTCGAATAGGGACAATAAATCCTTCAACACTGTCGCTGAAAAGATCTTCACCTCCAGTATTGGTCGAGCAGATCACCGGACATCCGCAGGCCAAAGCCTGCGCCTGCACTAAGGCGAGTCCCTCCTCGATACTGGGCAGCACCAGGGCATGACTGGTGCTCATCAACTCGACAAGCCGTGTCTGCGGAACCGCCCCGAGAAACTCCACCTTTTCCTGTGGGCATTGGGGCAATACGGAACGCAGGTCTTCCTGCATCTGACCGGCAATCAGCAGTCGTTTGTGCGGATGACTTAACTCCGAAAAAGCCTGGAGCAAATACGGAATGCCTTTACGAAGCCCTACCGCTCCGGCAAACAGCACACGGAACTCGCCCGGAGGCGGTTCGCCGACAGGGTGGAAATTCTCCAAACGAACACCATAGGGAATGGTGTGAACCTTGGCGGCAGGAACCCCCATCTCGACAAAGGACCGCGCCGCCATACTGGATGGAACAGTGATAGCGTCGGCTTGGGCGTAGATAGCCTCTTCGCGCACAGTGTCCCGCTCGTCCGAGACCTGCCGCTCGACACCCCAGCGTCGATACTCCTCTGTGACGATGTTCTCCTGGTACCGCTGATGCGTGGATCCTCGATCGCACACAAAGATACCGCCGCGCTCCTGCAAATGTCGGCCGGTCAGAAGGCCAGCCCCTGAGATGGCTATCAGCACGTCTGGTGATAGCTCGCCGCCGCGCAAGTTCCGTTTAAACTGACGGTCAGTCCAGCGGTCGAAGGTCAGGGCATTCGCATACCCAAGATGGTCATCGAGAACCGGCAGATCAAAAGGGCTGCGCTGCAGAGCAATCTGCGGAAGATGGAGCCACGGAAAGGTCTTGACCTTGTCCCTGGGCAAACCTTCGCGCTGCAGCCGGGACCATGGCCAGGTCGAGTAGACTCGGTCAAGATGTCCACGGCGCTCGAGTTCACGAGCCAGTTCGAAGTGGTGAAAGACGCCGAAGACGGCCTGGGCTACTCGCATGAAGAGGTTAGGCTTTTCAGCTTTAGGATAACAAAGCTGCGTAAACCCTTGAACGCAGAGAGGGAACTCCTCGATGGAGGAAGAGTCCCCTCTCTGTGAACGATTACGGCAGGACTAGCTTCCACGCCTGGGCTGCTGTTCCATTGCAGGTGTAGATATCCAGTTGCACACCGTTTGCGGTCGAGGCACTCGGAGTATCCAGGCAAAGACCGCTGCCTTGGCCCACAAAGTTATAGTAGCCATTGCCCAGTGGCACAGCTTCCCATTCTTCGTTGGAGTTTCCTGAATAGGTCCACGTCTGTATGAGACTGCCATTGTCCGTGCCGTTGCCGGTTACATTCCAGGTTTCGGTTGGAGCATTGGCGTTGGCGACGTAGTAATAGCCACTGGCACTCCCGTTCTCGAACTCCCACTGCTGGTTAGGTTGAGTGCTATAGGTGCCTTCGCCGCAAGCCCACTGCTGCACGGCGGTTCCATTCGCCGTGCCCGAAGCGGTGTCGTCGATGCAGGAACCGCTGTTCTCGTTGACGAGGTTGTAAAACACGCCGGTACTTAAGGTAGATCCACCGCCACCACTCGAGGCAAAGGCTGCCGAGTAAATGTTGTAGCCGCCGTTGTCCTGGTTCCACGTCAGGACTTGTTGACCTGCCGGCAGGGTGACGCTGGCCGTCACGGTCGTCCAGTCTTGATAGCCGCCAGTTAGCGGAATATTGACGGACCCGGTCAGGTTTGTTCCTGAGGCGTTCGACAGATGGAATCCATCGGTCACTGCGGCCGGAGAGGCGATCTCGAAGGTAACGTTGTATGTTCCCGCCGTGGCCACGTTCACCGTAAATCGGAACCACTGTCCGCTGGCTGTCCAACCGATATCGTTGCCGCCGCCCGGAGCTGAGGTCGTTTCCAGATCGACGCCATCGGAACGATAGCCGTTATCCGATCCGTTGACAGAGGCTACGTTGTAGCCGAGTCCCTGGCCACCCGTGTCGTAGTTTTCAGCCAACACTGTGCCAGGGATGGCTGCAGGGGTACCACCGTAGGGCCCTTCGGTTGTCCCGCCGCCGCTGCCGGTGATGGTCGTACCATTTCCTTGTGCCGAATTGGCCGATGTGCCGGCGGCGTCAACTGCCTGCACGACATAGTAATAGGTAGTCGTGGCAGCCAGACCCGAATCGGTAAACGATGGTGCGGTCAGGTCTGAGGCGATCATATTACTCGACGAAGGCGTGAACCCGGAGGCCGTGCTGCGGAACAGGTTGTAGCTCAACGTGCAGTTCGATCCCTCAGCGCTGGCGCTCCAAGTTACGTTGATCGTACTTCCGGAAGTTCCTGATCCGGAGGGCGTTCCAGGAGTGCCTGGAGCGGAGCCGCAATTGCCGCTTGTGCCACCCCAGGAGGTGAGATAGCTGTTAGCGCCTGCCGTCGTACCTCCGTTATCGACGGTGTCGTTGTTGGAGGCGATGTTGTAGTTGATCTGGCCGTCAGAGAGGGTGACAGAGACCATGTCGTGGAAGGAGACTCCGACGGCGACTGGGGCGGCTATCCCGCTGTTTGCAACGATCGCGACTCCCTGATCGAAGACGGAGTAAACACCGAGACCGTAGGCCACATGCGTGGAGACTGTCGGCGCGACGTTGTAGGAGGCATAACCGTCCACGCCGCCGTTCATCCATGCACTCTCACTGGGAACGTCATAGGGCATTTCGCTCTGGTAGAAGATGGTTTCACCGCCTTCACCGTTCCACACGACCTGCTCTTTCTCGTAGTGCTCGACAGCCAGGCCGGTTGCCAGTACGTTGTCCCCATTCACGACCAATCCGTTGCTGCAGACGTTGGCTGTCCAGCCGACAGTCCCACCGTTTCCATGATCGGCCCGCCAACTCCACATGTTGTCGATAATTACGTTGTCGCTATCGATCTCCGTGGCTTCGGTGCAGGTTCCCAGGGTGGCTCCGCCAACCCGGAAGTGCACATCGCTGATCGTCGTTGGATTGGTTGCGTGGCTGACGCGTGGTGCGCCTTTTACCCCCACCTGTAGAAGCACCGATGAGTTGACCGGGCCCGCATCGATGAGAAATCCGGCAAGCTGCACTCCGCCGACATCGGCTACGGTGAGCGCGGGCGTTCCGGACTGCGGGACAAGATCCGCGTAGCCGAGTCCGAGCACCACGGTGTTCGCGTTTGTGACATTGATGGACCCGCTGTACTGGTAGATGCCAGGGGTCAGAATGAGATTTTCGCCAGAGGCCAGCGCAGCATTGATTGTGGCTAACGAGGTGGAGGGCGTGGCGATCAGAAAGGTGCTGATCGAGAGAGAAGTGCCAGCCTCTCCGCTGCCTACACCACCGTTGGCCCAGGTAGTGCCTGACGTATTCGTCGCATAGGACGGCGAGAAGACCCAGTAGTTGCTGCTGCTATCCATGTAGAGGAAGGGTTTTTCTCGGGTTACCGGAGTGGTGGCGAGAACCGTATGCGAACTACTTCCACCGCCGAATGGATTGCTTTGTGCCGGGGCGCCGGAGACGCCGGAAAAAACCATGTTCCAACTGCCCCCGGTCCAACTCCCGAGGGAACTGTTGCGCGTATACCACTGTTGCTGGGAACAGGAGTTGAGCTGGCCGGTGATCTTGGTGTTGGCGATGAATCCGCCGCTGGAGTAGTTGCAGCCCGAATCCGTCAGCTCTACCGGATTATTGATCAGCATGCGCCGGATGGAAGCCCCCTGCGAAACGCCCCATTGCAGAGTGCCAGACCCCGGTGTGGTCATCTCCAGGTTCTCCATCGAACGCCAGAAAGTTTGCGTGTCATTACCATTGATGGTCTCGTTCGATTCCAGATAGCCCTGGCTGATGTTGACGGCTGTAGGGGACTGGCCTAGGCCGGCAATGGACTCATAGAACCCCACCTCGGATTCGACGCCGGTGTAGGTACCCGGCGCGAACAGCACTGCATAACGATTGGTACTGAACTGCCCGTTACCGGCCAACGTGGAGAGAGTCGAGTTGATCGACGAGATCGAATTGCTGGGAGTAAAGACGTAGACGTTGGGGCCAAAGATCGTGCTGTTCTGTGCGAAGGCCGAAGTGCCCAGGGTGAGGAGCCCCACGAAAGTCAGGCAAAGGAATAGTTTGCCCACAACAATAGCTTTGAATGTGCGATTTCTCATCAAATTCAACTCCGATCAAGAATTGGTTTTGAAGCGACTGCAGCGCAATACTGGATGGCCAGGATCCATCAACTCAGCTTGAGCGAGGGGGGAATCAGTGTCATCGTGAGCGTGGAAGGACTTTGTAATGAAAGTTTCACAACAAACCCTATTGGCACCCAGTCAAGGTTGTCAATCATTTCTTTCCGCGATTCCACTTCGAACAAGGGGCATCGTGATGGCTACGAGGAGCGCAAGGATTCGGATGGCTCCGGTCAAGTAGCTGTTGGGAACTGCAGTAAATCGGGCTTGCCAGGTGGACGGAAGGGTCGTTAGGGCACATCAATCCAGCGGCCAGGCTTCGACTATACAGAATATCCGTTATCGGACGTAATGATTATTTTGTAGCTGTTGTGCCATCATCCGGAACCAAGATGAGCTGCCGCTCGTAAGAGAGCCTATGAATCGGATATCCAGTGGTGCGTTTGCTCTGTCGCTTTGTTTCGGCTTTATCTCTGCGATCCCGCTTGCGGCTCAAAACAGCTTTGATGTGGCTACCATCCGGCCTAGCAGCGGCGAGGTGAAGTTTGAGCGGAATGGCGAGACCGAGGCGGCCTACGGCACGCTCCGCATGCATGATGTGACGGTCGCCACCTGCATCCACTGGGCCTATGGGCTTCAGCTGCCGCTCATCTATGGCCCTCCTTCCCTGAAGGACGTCCATTACGACATTGTGGCGAAGACCGAGGGAGCCACCGACCAGCAGCTGCGATGGATGATGCGCTCGCTCCTGAGCCAGCGCTTTGGGCTGCAGTTCCACACGGAGAAAAGAGAGCTTCGGGTGTACACGCTGGTCGTATCGAAGGCCGGCATCAAGATGCATCCGGCCGCCCCGGGCGGTAAGGCTTCTCATCAAAACAATGCTTCAGGCATGGTTGCCCGTTCGCTCACGATGCAAGAGCTGGCGGATTACCTCTCCGACCCATTGGGGGCCACTCTCGTGGATGGAACGGGGATCAAGGGAGCCTATGACTTTGTGATCGACTTCACTCCCTACGTCGACCAGGAGCGGGGCGACGTACGTCCAGACCCGGCGGCGGTGCTGGGGGCCGCGTTGAAGGGAGAGTTGGGGCTCGAACTGGTCCAAAGCAAGCAAGAGGTGGACGTTACCGTGGTGGACCACGTCGAGCCGCCCACAAGCAATTGAACGACGTGCGAGCTGCTCTTTTTATTTAACTTTATTGCAAAATAAAACTGGTTGCTATATGCAACTAGTTGAGGAGATCGTTATGTCCCTTGAAGGGGCCAAAGTAGTCATCGTCGGTGGGAGTTCCGGAGTTGGGCTTGGCGCGGCCAAGGCCATTGTTGAGCGCGGCGCAGATGTGGTGCTTGTCGGCCGGTCGGTCGACAGATTGCAACACGCCGCTCGGGTTCTTGATGCCCCGCAACAGGTGAGCACGATTTCGGCAGATGTGACCGTCGAAGCAGACGTGGAGCGGATGTTCTCGCAGGTTGGAGCTTTCGACCATTTAGTCGTTACCCGCGGCACACCTCCTCCGGCGGTGCCGATCGAGTGTGGGATGACATCGTCGGAAATGCCAAGCACGAGATCTGGGCGCAGATGGCCTCTCGCCTGCCTGCTGGCCGCATCGGCACGGTTGCCGACATCGCCAAAGCCTACGTATTCCTACTGGAGAGCGAATTCACGACCGGCGCTGTGCTGGACATCGATGGTGGCCATGCGCTCATTTAGAGTGTGTTTGCTATAGGAATGAATTACCTCAGAATTGTCATCTCTCCACTACGGCGGCAAAAAGCGCAGCCTTCGGTCGAGATGACACAGCTTAGGTGGGATCGAACTGTTTGATGACAGGACCTGGACGCAGGAGTACAACAAACACCACTATCTCCCTCATCGCCGGATGCGTTACATTTCTGCTAGCTGCCTGACGCCAATACGGCATTTCATTCGTCTCTAGTTCTGTCAGCCTGCATGAGGTTTGTCCTTGTTCTCTGTCCGCGTCGGTCGATCAACGCACGTTCCTGCCGCTGGCGTTCCAATTTGGCTGTCGGTCTTCGGCGTGATCTGTCTGTTTGGTCTTCGCCAGCCTGTCTCGGCTCAGTCTGCCCAGACCAATCCCGGCCCGGTTACAGTCTCCGGCCAGGTGATCAACTCCACCAGCGGGCAACCTGTCCCCCGCGCCCTAGTGCGGCTGGGGGAACACGTCCAAATGACAAACTATGAAGGACGGTTCGAGTTCGCCCAGGTCACGGATAACGGCACGATCCAGGTCACGAAACCCGGCTTCTCCATGAGCCCCGATCCCTCCAGCTCCACCGCAGTCTACGTTCGGACCGACCAAATCTCCGGTCCGGTAACGGTCCGCCTCTATCCGGAGGCTCTCATCACCGTGCAGCTCACAGGGCCGGACGGTGAACCGTTGCAGGGGGTCTCTCTCTCCGCCCAGCGCGTCCTCTTCGACGGCGCAACGAGTCGCTGGGTGTCAGCAGGTGCCGGGCTGACGGATTCTCACGGCAACGCCCGTATTCCTGTTCCGGCTGGAGACTACAGGCTCACCACGCGCTACATTCCTCCGAATAACGATCGCATCGAAGGTATTCTGCCTCTTATAGCTCCAGCGCAAACATCAACCAGTTCCTCACCTTTCATTCACCTTCATAGCGGCGAAGAAACCCATCTGGACCTGCATCCCCAGTTGCGCCACACCTATCCCGTGAACCTCCGGATCGAAGGCCTGCCCCCGCAGTCCACTCCCAACATCGTCGCTGTGTCGGAAGATGGCTCTCGCATCAACCTCTTTGCCGAGAGGAGTTTGGCCCCTGGAACGCAGCGCATCACACTTCCCAACGGCACTTACACTCTTAACGCCCGAGCCGGCGATCAGGACTCCCTGGAGATGGCCGAGACCAACGTCACGGTCTCCAATGCAGAGCTCTCGGGAGTAGTCCTCAACTTCATGCCGGTCCCCAGCATCCCGGTCAGCATTTCGGTAGATCCAACAACAGGAACAACGTCCGATAACTCGTCTGCCTCCCCTCCAAGCTTGAATCAACTGGGAGTCTTCCTGCAAAACCTGCAGGCAGACCCTGAGAGCGGAAGCGGACAGGTCCCTCTGACAATCCGTAACGGAGGCAGTTTCTTCACAGTTCCCTTCGGCACCTACAGGCTCAAGGCCAGGAGTGGAAACCAGTGGACCATAAAGTCCGCCACCTACGGCAACACCGATCTCCTGCAGAATGAGCTGGTCTCTGCTCCCGGAGCGGGAGGAGCCGCGATTCGCCTCGTCGTCTCCAATGAGAGCGGAACCTTGCAAGGAACCACCTCACTCGGAAGCACGGCCGCCGGCGCCTGGATCTATATGGTCAGCACTACTCCCAGTCTGGCTCCTATCATCAGCATGCGTAGCCGGGAGGATGGCAGCTTCAGCAACTCACGTATTCCACCGGGCTCTTACCGCGTGCTCGCTCTGGAGCAGCCCCGGCAGATCGACTTCTCCGATCCGGCTGTCGCAGCTCCCTTCGCCGCACGCATGCAGAGCACTACGGTCGAGGTAGGGATGAAAAGCAGCCTGAGTCTTGATATCGTGCCCTTCGCGGAGCTCTACCCATGAGGCTCCCTAAAGCGCTCGCTTCCCTTCTCCTCCCGATAGCTCTGGTTGCCGGACTCGAGATCGGCTGCCCCTGCCCTGCGCCAGCTCAGGATGCAAAGGTTGCGAAGGCCCCCGCGACCTCCGTCTTCCATATCACCGGAACGGTGATCAACAGCGTAACCCGCTCGCCCGTCTCCGGCTGCAAGATGACGGCAACGTCTGCCGGTCGCTCCCAGGGCTCCCGGTCGCCAGCCTCCGACGAATTCGCAACCGACGATCAGGGCCGCTTCGACGTTCCGGTCGCCTCTGCCGGTGCGTGGCGGCTGACCGCCCGCGCCCGAGGCTACGTCACCCAGGCGCTGGATACGCATGAGGGCTTCTCCAGCGCCGTCGTCCTCACCTCGACGAGCCCCACCCTCGACGTGGTCTTCCCACTGATGCCGAACGCCTGGATCTCCGGCACCGTGCTCGACGAGGCCAGCGAACCGATCCGGCAGGCGCGTGTCACGCTTCAGGCCGTCACCTCTCCTGAGAACGACAATGGCCAGGAGAACCTCACGGCCCGGGGAGCAACCGTGACCGACGACCGCGGCCACTACGAGCTGGCTAATCTGGCTCCCGGCGACTATCGCGTCGGCGTGCAGGCCCAGGTCTGGTACGCTCAGGGCGCCCAGACCTCCCATCCTGACCCTGCCTTCGATGTTATCTACCCCGTTACCTGGTTCCCGGGGGTAACAGACCCGGCCTCGGCCTCGACCATCACCCTGCACGGCGGCGACAGCGGCGAGGCTGACTTTCACCTGGCGCCCATGCCCGCCGTGCATCTGCGCCTTCCCTCGCCTGTGCCGTCTGGCGGCCCAGCGAATGCGCGGCAGATACAGCCTCCCGTCAACTTCCCGCAAATTCTGCCGATTGCCTCCAGTGGTGTCTTTGGCGGAGCGCCGCCGTCTATCACCTCCACCTCGCAGGGGCAGGTCGATACAGGAGGCATTGCCCCCGGTTTGTATCAGGTCAACTGGCCCGATTCCGGCGGTTCCGGCGCACATACCTCGCTCATCCAGATCACGGCCAACTCGTCGCGGTCGCTGGACATCAACTCCGCCTCGGTCGGCGTCCACCTGACGCTCAAGATAGACGGCACGGGGATGCACAACGTGGGCCAGATCACCTTTGTCGATGTCAATAATCCGTCGAACGCCTTTCGTGTTAGCGAACTCATGGGGGGCATGCGTGGAGGCCGGTTCAGAGGAAGCGGCGGCGGTGGAGGTGGTGATGCCGCAGGGCGCGAGCCGCATGCCGATCTGGGTATCGATGTCCTGCCTGGCCTCTATCGAGTGGTTCTCTCCGGCGACGGGGACCAGTACCTTACGGGCATCACTGCCACCGGGGCTGAGGCCGTGGGTCGCCTCGTCACCGTGCGCGGCGATGCCTCCCTGCTTCTGCATATCGCCAGCGGACGTCCTACCGTCTCGGGCTTTGTACGGTATGAGGGCAAGCCCTCTGTCGGCGCGCAGATACTGCTCATCCCCGCCACCTTCGGCGAGCCGGAGAGCCTTACGATTGTGCGTCGCGATCAGAGCAACACGGATGGAAGCTATGATCTGCCGGAGGTCATTCCGGGCCAGTACATCCTCATCGCCATCGACCATGGGTGGCAGGTGAACTGGAACGATCCGGCAACGCTGCGCATGTACCTGATCCACGGTGTTCCGCTCGACCTCCGGTCAGGGGCGAATATCAAGCAGGAGATCCAGGCTCAGGCGCCTTAGTAGCCCCGTAGTGGAAAGAAACCCACCCCAAATGTGTTAGATTCAGTAAGTCCGGTGCGACCGCGGAGAGATGGCCGAGTGGCTGAAGGCGCACGCTTGGAAAGCGTGTATACCGCAAGGTATCCAGGGTTCGAATCCCTGTCTCTCCGCCATAAACCTTTGGTTGCGGATATCTCTTCAAGCTGTTGATAGCGCTGTGGATCAAGGCAGATTTTACCGTTTGTGAAATCAACTGACTCAGCGCCGTGATATTTTCGCTCTCTACGACAAAAAGTCGTTTCCTGATTGCGGAGCTCAGAAGATATCGTGGGTAATGAGTATTCTATGTCGGTATTTACTCGGGGTTTCAGGAGAATGAATCTTGCCTCGCAATAACGGCACACCCAATAAACAGATTCATCAATGCCCACGATGCTACATAGGAAGCCAGAAGGCGCATACGCGCACTTCGAATAGATTCTCTTGTCCACAGGCGCTGTAGATCTTCTTCTTGGTGCCCAAACGTCCTAACCATTTCTTCAGATGTGGCGTCTTTGAAGACATTTCTTGCGAACTCTGTTCGTTCGTCACCAATAGAGACTCGAATTTCGCTAGAGGGTGTAGTTATATGGATTTGGACGACGCTTGTCGCTACGAAATATGCATATGCCAGGATCGCGGCCATACATGATAGCGCTGCGAAGAGTGCTAACTTGCTTGCGATTGCTGGTTTACTAACTAACCACGGTAGTACGCCGAAGATTCCCACACAGACGAACGCTGTTGGACTTACCAGGTCATACAAAACGCCCAAGGGTGGTCCCAACGTTACGGGTTTATGCTGAAGCAGTCCACTGGCGACGGGGATCGCTACTATTAGTGTCTGTACAATTTTAAATCTTTTCCCGTAAGCGATTGGCGAAATTCCCTTACTTGTCATGGCACGATAACTCCACTTCGAGGTCGAGCGAACCCTCAATATAAGGGTCCGGCCGCCGCTCAATGCTTTTACAGCCATCTCTTTGAAACTTGAAGGTCCATAGAGCGTATGGGAATATTGCGCTTTGGACGTCGGTTTGCTTGCTAAGCTCTTGATAGTCCTCGCCGGCGCGCTTGTAGAAAATTAAGGCCTTGGTAGGACGACTGGCAAGCCGTATTGAAAATGTATCCACGCCTGTCTTTCCGATGAGCTGATACGCTCGGATGTTTTCCTCTAGCAAGGCAATCGCATCGTTTACCAAGGCCGGAAAAGTTCCGGCTAAGTGGTGCGTGCTTGCGCCTGATGGAGCACCGTTGGGTCGACGAGAAAGTTTCTGATGCACGAATAACAATTTGGGTTCTGACGAAACATTGTTTGTCGATGTTGCTTTGCGCTGGTTTTCGTATCGGAGCGCCTTGAGCGGTGTTACCTGCGCTTCGTATCGACGGCGGTAATCTTCGAAAATGACGGGTGGATTTGTCGGCTGCGTCTTATATAAACGGATGTATCCCTTCTCAACGTCAGGAAGCAAAGCGGCAGCGGCATTTAACGTGTCAATCAGGTCGCTCAATAGCGCATCGGTTTCGACCGCGCTCTTATCCGCTTCATCGAAGAAATTATCAAGTAACGTCTGTAGGGGCTCTGCTTGCTTTCTAATAAACTGCTTTTGGTCGTACTGAATCTCACCGGTCGCTTTTGACGGCAGGAGTGGGACGGTTCGTGTTTTGCCATGCACCTGCAGTTGCGTTTCCTGCAGTTGGATGGTCACACTGTCGTGTTTGGCAGGTGGCCATTGAATAAGAGAGTTCAATTTGTAAATTCCACCGTCTGCGTCAGATGGCACAGAAACGGTGATAACTATTTGGGATTTGCCTTTGGGTAACGTTCCGACAGCCGTGAAGTTATCCGTTGGTCCCTGGAATTGGGCCATAACCTGTAGATCGCTTAGTGGTGGGTTGTCGAGATTTATCAGCAAAGGGACCTGTTCCCCAGCTTCGATAATTCCCTTTTTGGCCGTGATCGTTCCCGAACTAGCTTGAGGCACCGGCTGCTGCACCACTTGGGCCGACATGAGGCCTATCATTCCCATCATCGCGAAGAGTAATGCCAACTGCCTTATTAAGCTCATTTAATTAACGCCTTGGCTGAGGTAATGACTGAGTATATGCCTCCAGCACATGTTCGCCAGCAATTCGGGCGGGTGGTTCAAGTTTTAGGTTATTCCCTCAGAATCGGGTACCTACTCTCCCCTTTCTGAGATGCATCAAAGATGCCTGCCTCGCTGCTGCAGACCGCAGTGGAGCCTGAAGGGTGCAATGACTGAATCGCTTTCTTGTGTCATGGAGAGACAGGTTGATGTCACCCGAATTCACGCTCGAATGCAGAGGACTATGGGCATCGCGCCGATCCATGCCAATTCCCTTTTGCGATGGAGGCGAGACGAAAGAAAGCAATTCAGTCGTTACGGCTGCGCCTTCACTCTGGCCTTCGGCAGACCGGTACGGGCCTCCGGCCCGGCTGTTATCGGCATGGCTGAAGCCATGCCCTTCCGTTGTTTTTGCCACAGCTGAGGGATTGCACGCTGCGAGGCGGGTGGCCCAGGTCTTAGATCTTTCTCGCAGAAGTGGGTGCCCGCCACCTTACTTGTGAATCTCTCGTCGTAGGCGCATCCCATTCCTCATCCGGAAGCTGTAGATCCTACACCCGCCCGTTTCCGACGACCTGTCCACCAAACGATTGCCTTTGAAAAAGCTTCACTTATTGTGTAACGAGAATCGCATCCCCGTGTTTCCCCTCAGAACCGAGAAGATGCCGACTGCCCTGTCGACGAGCTCTGGCGATCGTCGACGGCTCGAATCGACGCTGGAGGAAACAAGTCGGGTCTCAGTTCATAGATACGGTAGAGGAAACCTCTCTCATGGAGGTAGAACCGCGCCATATTGCCGATAAATTTAATAAAAGCCACTACCTCTGGATCCGCTTCCTGGAACGCATTCCTGGCGTTACTGGAGACTACAATCGCGCAGGGGGCGTCGAGGTCGATGCACCAAAGCATCGTCGACCTCAGCTGTTTGCGCCGTTGGTCTGACGAAAAAAAATAACTGTTCTTCTTATCCTCTGTGTTGTGGATGATTCTCGGATGCGCGCTTGGCTCATTGAAGAGCTTCGTCACTTCGTATTTGTTTTCCAAATACCAATGGGCGTTGCGCTCTCTGAGTTCCATACTTTTTGCGGTGCTTTCGTGGTTTGAATCGAAGTGTGCGAAGAGTAGTGGCTGGTCGCGATCGATAAAAATAGAAAGTTCAAAGTGCGATCCAGGTAACCACTCGTGAAGAAATTCTTCCGCGAACCTCAAAATCTCAGTGAGAATATATTGGCGCGTAGCGTAGTCGTCCAATCCAGCATGTATGTCTTTCTCTAACAGGCGGTATCGATCCGACGAAAAGCGGTCCAACTTGCTGAAGGAAATGACATCCTCTGGCTCTCTAGAGACCACTGTTAGAAAGGCCTTCCAGGTGGCGTACAGAATCGTCAAATTCAGCACGCCCGTAACTGCTTTGCCGACGGTAAAGCCCACCGCAATCATGGAATAGCAGAGATATACTTCCAGACCGACGCAGGCAGCCGTGAAGACGCAAAAGAGAACAAACGCTGTTGAGCGTTCTATGGATTTCAGCACGAGGAGATCTCCGAAAATAGCTTCGCCATGGTTCTTTCGCTTAACCGTGTTGTGTCGAGTTCCAGAACCTCTCCACTTCGATTCTGGAGCCACTCAGCGTACAAAGATATCTGTTCTTTGAGATTGTTGATAATAAGAGCCGGGCCCGCTAGGTTCTGCATGCGTCTACGGAGAACATCCTGGCCCGAAGTAACAGAGACGATCAAATCAGGCACAGGAATCTGAGCCTGAAGAGATTTTCCGAGTTGAGCCAGCCTATCGAATTGCTCCGCTGTCAGCAAGCCGGCTCGCCTGTGCATCTTGCAGAACACCTCGATATCTTCATCGATACTGCGATCGAATGCTATTTTGGAATGGCCTGAGACTTTACGCCATCCATCGTATCTGGCCTGCATAATGTGGCGTTGTAAGGGCTCGCAGTTTACGTCCGGTTCTGAGAGGAAGGCTCTGAATAACTCCTCGGGGACGTCCTCCGGGACGATTGAATAGCCGCTCGTGCGCAAGGAACGAGCCAGCGTAGTCTTGCCTGCACCTGTAGGTCCTGAAAGCCAAATCATCATCTGCGGTACCCAAACATCTTTAGTCTGCGACCACATCCGTCCCCTGCGGAGGGGATGAGCGAACGTAGTCTACGGTTGATCATCCTAAGACTCCTGCACGGGCTCAATAGTGAATGTAACAATTCTGAGGTCTGGCAGGTGTCAGACGAGCCTCTCTCTTCAGACACGCATTCACGTCTTGCTCGGAGACCGCGGAGGCAGGTGGCGTCCCCATCGAAGAGCGTGCTACCAACTCGCTTTGCTCCGACCCGGCCTTCGTTGTAGTGGAATATTCTGTTCAGATTCATACGCTTTGTTCTAGCGTTCCCCATTGGGATAGATACGCACTGGGCGGCTCATTAGATTCAACGACACAGACACACGGCCAGCCGCAGACTACGGTACCTATTTTTGCTTAGACTCAGGCCTGGGCCGTTCGACTCAATCTCTATGAGAACTCCTATCTCATAGAGATTGAGGATTGCGAGCCGTTCCGGGGGGGCTCGGCCAGACGATGGAACAGTATGGAGGCTCCCCCCTCCAGCTACTTGCATCCAACCACCTACAGGCGATCCATGTACCTTGGACGCGGCGTCAATCGACATCGTTTGGAGATTAGAGCACAGCATGACTCACTACTTTCATTTTCAACACGACTGGTTCTTCGCCATCTTCCTCTTCTGCACGGCCCTGGTCTTCGCCAGTGTCATTCATTTTGTCCTCTTCCGCCTTCTTCGTCGCAAGGAAGCGAAGGAAGCCCATCTAGGATGGGGGCTTCAACGCCACCTTGGAGCACCGTCACGCGCTGTCTTCCTCATCACCTGCGTGCTCATCGCTCTTCCTGTGGTTCCGCGCGTGCCCGACAAACTGCAGGACCTGCTCAACCAGATCTTCGTCATGGCGCTCATCGCTGTGCTTGGCTGGTTTGCGGTTGGGTGTGTCTATGTTCTGCAAAATGTCTTCCTTCGCCGTTATGATCTCGCAGCCGAGAACAACATCCGGGCGCGCCGTGTGCATACCCAGTTCCAGCTCTTCCGTCGCATGGTCATTAGTTTTGTCATCGTTATCGACGCAGGTGCGCTGCTTTGGAGCTTCCACGATCCGCGCATCTGGCATTACGGCACCGGATTGCTCGCCTCCGCCGGCGTCGCTTCGCTGATCCTCGCTACCGCGGCCAAATCTACTGCTGCCAATTTTCTCGCCGGCCTACAGATCGCCATCACCGAGCCCATTCGCATCGACGATGTAGTCGTCGTGCAAGGCGAGTGGGGACGCATCGAAGAGATCACCTCCGCCTACGTCGTCATCAAGATCTGGGACCTGCGCCGCCTGATCGTTCCGCTCAGCTACTTCATCGAGAACTCCTTCCAGAACTGGAGTCGCGAGCAGACCGACATCATGGGCACAGCGTTCCTCTATGTCGACTACTCCGTTCCTGTCGAGGAGCTTCGAGCCGAGCTCGATCGCATTGTCCAGGCCTCACCGCTCTGGGACCAAAAGGTCTGCGGCCTGCAGGTAACCAACCTCTCGGAGCGCACTATGGAGCTGCGCTGCCTGATGAGCAGCCACAACTCCAGTCAGAACTTCGACCTCCGTTGCCTTGTCCGAGAGAAGATGACCGCCTTCCTCCAGAAGAACTACCCCGCAGCCTTCCCCACGACGCGCTTCTCAGAACTGTCCAATAATCCTATAGCCTCATCTGCGGGTTCGCATAACTAACTGAGTTCGTGAAACGGTACGATTAGCCATGACCTCGAGAACGTCATCCATGGCCCTTTCGCTAGTTGCGTTTCTTGGGGTTTCGTCTGCGCTCGGTGCGCAGAAGTCGAAGACGCCAACGATGGAAGAGATTCTACAGCGGCTGGAATCTAATCTGAACCACTACGACACCCGTGTCCCAAGCGTCTTCTGCGATGAGCATGTCATCTCGCAGATCGTGGAATCTGGCCAGCCCAATGAGGACACGGTTACTGACTCTGTCTTTCGCCTTAAACGCATCCCCAGCGCCGACCATACGACGACAATGCTTGTAGAGTTACGCGAGATCAAGAGCGTCAACGGCAAGCCGGCGACTAAGCAGCGTATGGGCGGTCCCACGCTGCTTAGCGGAGCGTTTGAGGGTGGCCTCGCTGTCGTCTCCCTCAACCAGACATCCTGCATGAACTACACCTTGCAACGGATCAATAAGAACCGCCCGACTGAGCCTTACGTTGTCCGCTTCTCCACCGTCCTCACCCCCCAGAACACCGACGACTGTCTTCTGCAGGAGAACAGCAAGGGGCGCGTCTTCATCGATCCTGTGTCCATGCAGATCACGCACCTGGAACTCACCACACCACATCACGTCATCATCCCGGCGATCTCCTATGAGGCGCCCGTTGTCGGCAAACGGGAGCTTAGCGTGGACTATGCGCCTGTCCTGCTCGGCGGCGAGACTTTTTGGATGCCATCCACGATTAGCATGCGCAACACCAGCGATTCCGGAACCTTCCATATGACTGCCTGGTTATTCCGGGCCACCTATCGCAACTACCACAAGATGGAAGTTACGACGCGCATCCTTCCTGGCGGCGGGACACCCGTGCCGTGAAGAAAGCTCGACCTTCTTCTGTTCTGGCACAAGATTGTTGAAGGGTAATGCATTTTTGCATTATCATAGAGCCTGAAGCACAAGGAGTTCAGACATGGCCACTTTGACAGTAACCACGCGAGGGCAAGTTACATTCCGCAAGGACGTGCTGCAGCACCTTGGTATCGAGCCGGGAGAGAAAATCGAATTGGACAAGTTGCCGGACGGCCGGGTGACCCTCAGGGCCATGCGGCCTGCCGGAACCATCGACGGCTTCCTCGGACTGCTTGCGGGCAAGACCAGAAAGGTTGCGACGCTCGATGAAATGAACGAGGCGTCAGCATCTGGCTGGTCTGGAAAGAAATGAAGATAACTCCGGACACAAACATTCTTGTGCGCGCCGTGGTGCGTGATGATGTAAAGCAAGCCCGGGCCGCCGCCAAGCTCCTTAAAGAGGCGGAGGTCATCGCCGTTTCCCTGCCGTCACTCTGCGAGTTCGTTTGGGTTCTGCGCCGGGTTTACAACTTTGGATTGCACGATATCTCTTCCGCAATCGAAGCTTTGCTCGATTCCGGCAATGTAGTCGTCAATCGTCCGGCGGTGGATGCCGGATTAGCCATTCTCAACGAAGGCGGAGACTTTGCCGATGGCCTGATCGCCTATGAGGGCAAGTGGCTCGGTGGGGAGACCTTCGTGTCCTTCGATAAAAAGGCCGTCTCCTTGATCTCCAAGCAGGGGCAGCAGGCTAAGGCGCTTACCTAAAGTGCCACTACCTTTGGAGCTGGGCGTACCGCCTAGCTCCCCGGTTTTGTTGCCTCCAGCTTCTGCGTCATATTCTGCACCCAGGTGTCGTCGGGGCTGTAGCCAATCTGTGTCCAGAGCCATGAGCCTTTTGTATCGACGACCCAGTTTTGCGGAATCGCGTAACCGTCCAGCAGATTCACGGTGTAGGAAAATGCCGGCAGGACGGGGAAGGTATATCCCTTCTCTTTCATATAGGGAGCGACCAGGCCCACATCCTCGTCGATATTGAAGGTAATGATCTGGATATCGGAGCGGCCTTTGACCTTCTCGTACAGCTTCTCCAGCTGCGGCAGCTCCTGATTGCAGGGACCGCACCACGTTGCCCATAGATTGATGAGAACGGTCTTTCCTTTCAGTTCCGTCAGCTTCCAGGTTTTTCCGGAGAGGTCTGCCAGTGCGAAGTCTGGAAGAGTCTTCGTCGGCTTCTCCCAGCGAGCCTCCGAGGCATCGACTGCTTTGTCCGTCGTTGCCTTGCTCCACACTACCCATGCGGTTTCCGTGCCCCCCATCCCGTTCCACAGCGCGCGGGATTCATCCGTTAGCTTGTCGGTGAGGATTCCTTCCCGGTATGTCGGAGCTTCCATGCGGGTTTGCAGGGACTTCTGGTAATACGTCAGCGCGTCTTCTGTACGGTTTTCGAGAACCGCCAGCCGCGCCCGGTTGAGCCAATACCCCGACTCGTCCTTCTTCTCTTTGGGCGGGTCGGTTTCAATCTCTGCTTTCAACGAGAGCACGGCATCGGGCTTCTTCGCGAGCAGAGCCGCTTCGAGTATTTGGCTCCTCACGTCCTGACGCATCTCTTCCTGCTGTTTCTCGCTGTCTTTGATCTGGTCGGCGGAGCGATCGTCTCTCTTTGGAGTTCCCTCTTCGTCTTTGATCTGGAGCGCCTGCACCTGCTTCAGCAACTCCAGAGCGCGGTCCGGCTGCCACTTATGGTCCAGCAGAAACTGCGCAGCCTGAAACTTCGTCCAGGACCAGCCGGGCTGATCGTCTCTCTCGCCTGCCGCCAGCAACGCATCCGCGGTGGCGATGCAGTCCTTCTCTGGCCGAGAATAGTCGTCGTAGTCTACGGAAAATAGGCCATACCGCGTCAGATTGTTGTTATCCGGAAACTCCCGAATCCATCCCACGACAGCTTCCCGGTAGGCCTTGTGATACGCAGTCCATGCGACGGTATCCTTCTGGTCGTCGGGCCTTTTGTGCGCATCGTTCCAGCGCCTTTCTTCGATGTTGTAGGCTTCGCCGGAGTGGGGGTACTGCTGCAGCAGGCGGTCTTCCATGGCCGTGAGGGTTTCCTTCGACGCGCCGCTCTGTTTATAGCCGCCGATAAGGAAGCTCATCCACTCCTCATCGGGATGAGGCTGCAGCGTCTCCAGCCGTTTTAGGTCGATAGCCACCTGTTTGCGAATAGCGTCATGCTCCTGCGGAGGACGCGTGCGAAACTCGAGGCTCCAGAGAAAGGAATAGTTTTTCACCTGATAGGGGTCGGTCTCCTTCTCCAACTGCGGGCGAAGCGCCGCGGCGACCTTCGCTTGCAGCGCCATGTCTTTCACCAGCATCCACTGTGCAGAGCCGTCGGTAGACGTAGGGCAACTGGTCCAGTAGGTGGTAAGGTTCTCGGTGAACTTCTGCTTGTCCGCAAATTTTCCGTCGCTATAAATGCTTGCGAGATCGAGATACGGGTGCGCAAACTGCGGCGCCTTCGATTTCGCCGCTTCGAGCAGCCGAATCGCCTCAGGCGTATCGGTCCCGCGTAGCGCAATCGAGGCTAGATTCAGAATCAGTGGGTCGTCAGGGTGGTCTTTGGCCTGTTCGCGGTACTTCTCCTGAAAGACCTTCCAGCTACCGGGATGGAGCGCCTCTTCTTCCCGGCGCGCGATCGCGATCAGTCGCTGCTGCGGGACGATTTCGCGCGGATACCGTGTGGCCAGATCGGTCAGCACCTGACGGCGCAGCGCCTCCTGATCGAGAAAACTCAGGTTATCGAATGCAGGCGACTCCAGTTTGTCGTGAAGAGTCTTTTGGATTTCGGACGACGTTTTACAGCCAGGCAATGAGGAGGAAGTTTGCGCGAAAAGCGGTGTCGCCAGAAGCAAACATACGGGCAGGAACATGCGTGGCATTTGCGTCTCCTTACTGCTTTGACCGTCGAACTGCTGGGAAGGTGATTATTTTCTTTGCAAGCGGGCCGTGTCAATTCGCAGGGTTCCGGGCGTGTCATCAAACTCAAAGTGCGTGCCTCGAACGCCGCACGCGCTGCCATGCAAGAACATCGCTGCGATGGCTGCATATAGTAGTTCGGGAGAAGTCGTACAAAAGTTCAGAAAAATCTGGAAGATTTTGAACACTCAGAATATTTCTGAATACGAAAGGGGCGACGTATAGTCGCCCCCTCCGTGCAGAACAAGCCGCCTTGATCATGATTAAGTGTCGAAGCCGCCAGGTTTTATGTTGTCCCTAACCTCGACCGCAATGAACTGAATTGCGATCGGGGTCAGCATTAGCAACTCTATTGAGCTGTATACCAACGAACGTAGTCCACCGTCATGGGTTGCGGATTCGACAGGCCGCTGGTCGATCCGCCGAGGGTGCCGCCGACCGCCACATTCAAGATCGTGAATAAGTCGGCATTAAAGGGCCACGTATCTCCTGAAGGAAGACTGCTGGGGGTAACCGTGAAGAACGGTGTCGATGCGTTATCCACGAAAAACTCCATCAGATTCGGCGACCAGACGATCCCGTAGGTATGGAAGGCAGTGTCGTTCTGCTCTCCGTTGGGGAAAGTAAAGCCACTTCCGATTCCATTGCCTCCAGTTACCGCTGTGTGAATTGTCGAGTGGTTCCCTCCGGGACCTGAGCCGCCATCTAAGGATGGAGACCAAAGTTCCATGATGTCCGATTCACCGCAACCAGGCCAAGGAACAGTATTGATGTCAGCGCCGAGGGTCCAAAAGGCGGGCCAGAGACCTTGGTTCGTCGTATTGGGGGCCTGAATACTGGCCTCGAGAATACCGTACTGGAAGTTTTGCGTCCCTTCCGTATTCATACGTCCAGATATCCATGTGCCATTTACATTGATGGGCTGGATAACGAGGTGCCCGTTGCCGTCGATATAGACAGGATTGGTGGAGGTGCTGAACGTTGTGGGGCACTGTGACGGATTGTTTGGATATCCGGGAGGTCCACAATAAACTTCCACCTCGTTGTTGCCCCAGCCTCCATTGTTTCCGAGGTCAAAGTTCCACACCGAAGTGTCTGGGGAGCCCGCTGCGCCGTTAAACTCCTGGCACCATTGCGGCGTGTAGGTCGTTCCCCCGACCGAAATATTGGAAACACCGCTGCAATTGCCGGTGCCACCACCGCTTGCTGCAGGCGTGACGAGTTTGAACGCCTGAGCTGCTGTTCCATTGCAGGTGTAGATCTGCAGTTGCACACCGTTTGCAGTTGAGGCACTCGGAGTATCCAGGCAAAGACCGCTGCCCTGGCCTACAAACTCATAGTAGCCATTGCCCAGCGATACCGCTTGCCATTCCTCATTGGGGTTTCCAGCATAGGTCCACGTCTGGATGAGGCTGCCATTGGTGGTGCCGTTGCCGGTTACATTCCAGGTTTCGGCAGGAGCGTTGACGTTGGCAACGTAGTAGTAGCCACTGGCGGTTCCGTTTTGGAACTCCCACTGCTGATTAGGTTGGGTGCTGTAGGTGCCTTGGCCGCAGGCCCACTGCTGAACGGCAGTTCCATTCGCCGTTCCCGAAGCGGTGTCGTCCACGCAGGAACCGCTATTCTCATTGACAATGTTGTACGGCGTGCCGGTGGTCAAGGTAGCTTGTGCGTGAAGCAACGCTAGCGGCGTTAGCAACACAGATAGACAGAGGGTGAATCGAACGATCGAAGACTGTAAAAATAGGCTCTTCACTTTGTTCTCCTTGTTCATTTCTCTGAAGCTGTAGGTGATTGGCGCGATTTGCTCGAACTACCGTCTCTAATACTGATCTGGCATGGACCTCAGGGAGATCTTAATCAACCCTGAATAAGTCCGTCGAGAATCATAGCTCGTCAACGATGTTTGTGTCGCGAAGTTATTTCGCCTATTTTTTTATGGGCTTTACGAAGAAGACAAACGGTTGATTCAAATCTGTTTAGCGGTCGGCCTTCTGTTCCCGACTAAGTGCTGCTTCCCCACTCTCTTTAGAGGGACCCGCATCTGAATCGATCTGTCCTCATTAGCGAACGGGCGGTGGAAACTGGTACTCAATAACAAAGGCAGTCAAACAGTCTCTGTCCGTCGCGACAGCGTTGCGGTAGGAGGGATTAATCGAATCAATAATAAAAAAATAACGAATGGAGAAGTGCTGAATCTGTAGCGCTCAAATAGATGAGTGCTCATAAAGGTTCCAGAGACGATGTCAAGCGGTTGACTTACAAAAATCGGCTTAATTTGCTAACTACAAAATAGTTCATACGAACTGCATGGATGTAGTGCAGGTGTCATATAGGTGATTTTCAATATGGCAATTTATCGAAATTTATAAGGCAGTGTTTTCAAAATACAAGCATGAAACCCGTGTTTAGGTGCCAGGGATGATCTTGCCTGCGTTGACATTTGAAATAGTTTCGAGTATCTACATCTGCACGATTGTTTAATTAGTGGATGTCGCTCCGTAGATTTTAGCCGCACAGAAAATGCACCAGCTCAAGATTTGCTTCAAGGAACTAGGTTGTCCACGAGGTGATCCATGAAGGCACAGCAGCTTGGTCGGCATCTGTATTGTCGGTTGTCTCGCAAGATAACCCTAGCGTTATTCGTTGCTATGGCTGTCTTCGGGACACCACAAAGCATCTTCGCAACTGATATCAAGATCATCAATAACTGTGGTTACACGGTTTACCCGGGAATCTATCCTGCCAGCTATAACAACGGGGGTTGGCAGATGAACGCAGGCACCTCGGTTACCTTCTCACTTTCGGATCCCTGGAACGGCCGTATCTGGGGACGTATTGGATGCGATAGCTCTAGTCCGGCTATCTGCCAGACCGGGCAATGCGGCGGAACAGGGTTACAGTGTGCCGGTACGACTGGAGTAAAAGGTACCTCGCTAGTAGAGTTCAACCTCGATTACTCGCCCAGCTATACCACCGACGATTACGACGTAAGTTATGTGGATGGCATGGATAATCCAATTGGATTGACTGTTAGCAATTCCAGCTGCGTGTCACCGAGCACTTGCAACTCCATCGTGTCGAGCTGTCCCTCAGGCCTGGCAAATGGTCCGGATTGCATGAGTCCATGCACGGCATACAGCACGGATGAATTTTGCTGTAGTGGGTCCGACAATACCCCTGCTACCTGTCAGGAGTCGACCTGGCCCGCGAACGATCAGGCCTATGTCAATGACATCCACAACGCTTGCCCAAACGATTACGCGTGGCCATACGATGACTCTGTCGGCAACCATACCTGCCCGACTGGAGCGGACTACACCATAACCTTCTGCCCGAACGGGAGTAGCAGCGGCGGTGGCGGCAGCAGCATTGCAAACGGCTCCTATGTGATGAATCCCCAGAATGCTCCTGGCCTAGTGCTTGATGACTGGCAGGGCGGCACGGCAAGCGGGAACCAGATCGATATCTGGCCTGCAAATGGGAGCGGCGCGCAGACATGGGTATTCTCTAACGTGAACGTTCAGCCGGCAGGCTTTTACAACATTGCTGTCTCCTATGGAGCCTACTGTCTTACGGCTTCCGGCTCATCCAGCGGCTCACTTGTGAATCTGCAGCCATGCAACGGATCGTCGGCGCAAGCATGGCAAGCTGTTCCGTCAAGCGTGGGCTATACGTTCAATCCTGCCAACAACACGAGCCTTTGTTTGGACGTGCAGGGTGACTCCTCAGCACAGGAAACGCTGGTACAAGCCTGGACATGCAATGGCGGCAATAACGAGCAGTGGGTTCTCAACTAAACGCTGGATCGGGATGACGATGGATTCCGATTAACGTAAGCCAGAAGAGCAATTGTTTCCGGCCCAGGTGTGCCGGTGTTAGGGAGACGCAATGCGTGATATGAGATACGGACCTAGTCGTGGACTTCTGTTCTTGATGATCGGAATATTCGGAGCTTCTCTCTGTGCGTCACCGACCATAGCGCAACAGGCAGCGCCACAAGCCGGAGAAGACATTACGGCCCTCAAGAAGGATGTGCAGCAGCTAAAGACACAACAGCAGCAGATTCTGGACCGCCTGGACGAATTGAAGAAGCTCCTGAGCGGCAGGGTAGGAGCGGCTTCCACCGCCCCTACGATCAAGGCACCGGATGTCATGAGTGTCCAGGGCGAACCTTTCAGGGGTGATGCATCGTCCCTGGTTGCGATCATTGAATATGGAGATTTTGAGTGCCCCTTTTGTCGACACTTTCAGCAGGACGTCTATCCGCAGGTTTTAGACGATTACATCAAGGCTGGAAAAGTAAAATACTTCTACCGGGATATGCCATTGCCCTTCCATCAGCACGCATTGCCGGCTGCACTTGCGGCACGCTGCGCGGGTGAACAGGGTAAGTATTGGGAGATGTACGATAGTTTGTTCGCGGATAAACTCGCATCGACTTCAGCCGAGATTGACGATCAGGCGAAAGGGTTAGGCCTCGATACCGCAAAATTGGATGCCTGTGTGAGTAGTGATCGCTTCTCGGCTGCTATCCACCGCAACGTGGATGAGGCATCCAAAATGCAGATAAGAGGCACACCCACTTTTCTCATTGGGACTATGAGCCCGGGTAGTGATCTGGTGAATATTAAGACGACGGTGATAGGGGCTCAACCTTTCGAAGCGTTCAAAGCGGCCATAGATCCCCTGCTCTCTCCTGCGTCGCCTGCGGTGGCGGCGAGTAATGCTGTGGTGCAACCGCGCGTGAATTGAGTCAGGATTGGTTACAGGGCGGTTGATTCAAGTCTTAAAACTGATCGATTGTCAGAGGTATAGGAATTGGTTTCAGTAGGCATGGCCGTCTCCACTTTAGAGACGTAAGATATCTGCTATGCCACTATTCGAGATTGCAGGACAAGGCATTAAGCAATTTGCGGAGCTGGGCGCCGCCTTCTTCCTGTCGGCCACTATCGGACTGGAGCGTGAGATACGCCACAAGAGTGCTGGATTGCGTACCTACACGGTCGTCGGTACGACCGCCGCCCTCTTTCTGCTGATCTCGAAATACGGCTTCATGGATGTTCTTGCCAACGGTCGAGTGGTGCTTGATCCCTCTCGTGTTGCGGCACAGATCGTCACGGGCATTGGTTTCATCGGAGCCGGTCTCATCTTTGTGAAAGGAGATCGAGTAACCGGGCTTACAACCGCCGCCACTGTCTGGTTAGTTACAGGAATCGGCATGGCATGTGGGGCAGGTCTGCTATTGCTCGCCCTGGCCGTCACCGTCGCCTACTTTATAGTGGCGTTCCTCTTCCCTATTCTTATGCGGTTGCTTCCAGGTGCGCCTGTACCAACGGAGCAAGCGGTTATCACTGAGCACGACTAAGGCGTGTCATCCAACTCGGTCGCTTTCAAAGCGAAAACTTGACTCAAGCCTGGAGCGACGGATTTGCAGTATCTACGGCGTTCTGCCGTCTGCTTTGTATCCATCCCCACACGGTCAGGTCAGGACGCCTGGATCCGGACGAAGACAACAGGCTGAACATAATTCCCACAACTAAAAGTACGAGGTGGCCGATCGCGCCGATCATGTATTCATGCCATGGAAAATTGAAGCGACCGAGATTAAGGGTCTTCCCTCCAAGGGTAAGTGTCGCCCAAATTGTAAACACAAGATTCGCGACAATACCCGCGATTGCGCCCCCAGGAGTCGCTCGTTTCATTAAAAATGCGAGGAGAAAAAGCCCTGCCAAACCTCCCGCAAGGATTCCCGTAAGGGTGTAATAGAGCGGAAGCGCGGTGCCATGGGTACGGGCAACCTTCATCGCCACAACCCCTGCTGCAAGACCGCTGATCGCAACAATCGTGCGTCCCATTCGGAGGCGTTGCTTATCTGTGCTGTCCGGTCTCGCCAGACGGTAAAAGTCCTCTGTCCCGATCGTCGCAAGGCAATTCATATCCTGAGCAAGCATCGCCATCGCAGAGCCCAAGATGGCGGCTACGAATAGCCCAGATAATCCAGAAGGAATATGTGTGAGAAGAAAATACGGAAAGATCTGCTCTGTCTTCTTCAGAACGGACGGAAGCTTCTCCCCGGTAAGGCGATAGAAGGACCACAGAAGGCTGCCAATCAACATAAAAGCCATCCACACAGGCAAGCATAATAGGGCGCCAATGCTTATACCACGTATGGCGCTGCGATCGGTCTTGGCAATCAGGTAACGCTGCACCACCGTCTGGTCGGCTGTATATTTCTGCAGATAGAAGAAGAACCCATAGATAACCAGAACGATAATGGTTGCTTTATCGAATCTGAAGGCAGTACTGCCGAGACTCATCTTTCCGTGGTGCCATGCGTCTGCTAACACGGCGAGCGGACCCTGCTTCGGAAGAAAGAGTAGAAACGAGATCGACACAATAAGGCCTGCCCATAGGACAAACCCCTGGACGACATCGGTCCATATAACAGCCTCAATGCCACCCAGAATCGTATAGAAGATAGTAATTGCTGCGGTAAGCAGGATAACTCGATCTACAGGCCAACCTATGATGCTGGACAAGGTGAGGGCGAGCAGGTAGAAGACGAACCCCATCTTTAAAAAATGCCCCATGGCAAAGGCTAATGAAGCATAAAGTCTAACGCCGGTGCCGAAGCGGAGGCCGAAGTACTCATAGGCGCTCATCCGAACGACATGCCGAAAAAATGGAATGATAGCTGCGCCTACAAGGAAAACGACGACGACAAACATGATCCCGGGAACCAGCAACGACCAATCACCTGAATAGGCAGCGCCGGGATAAGCAATAAACGTCACACTGGTAATAATGCTTGCCAGTAATGAAATGCCCATCGCCCACGTGGGGATGGATCTGTTCGCAATGAAATAGCTCTCCGTGGTGGTCTGGCGTCTGGAGAAATAAAGGCCAATGCCCATCAATCCCGACATATAAAGCGCGATGACCAGTATGTCGAGAGTTTTCACGTTTGATCCTTTATGCCATTAACCTATCGAAACGCAGTCCGGGCGCGTAAACCCATACTCTACGCTCACAGAGTCGAATAGGCAGTGATTCCCTGTCTGGTGACGGTTGTCGATCTATTAATATACGTAGGTTATGACGAACAAGTACACGTTCGTTCTATCTACTTTTCGATGGACGTACCCTTGTAGAGTCCGGCGGTCCCGCCTTCGCGAATCCATCCTTCTCGAAATGTGACGACTTTGATGGTCTGCCGACGAAAGGTATACGCTACGTGGATGACACCATCCCGCGTCTGCAGCACGGATGGATAGGAATATTCCTCGCGTCCAGCGCCCATCACTTTTGACGACTCTCCACCCAGCTCCGGCCGTCCAATTTCTATATCTCGAACATAGCGCCAGGTGTGGCCTTCATCTTCCGAAAGAGCGATGGATACAGGCCTGCGCGGTCCCTTATGTTCGTTGTCAAAGACAATGACCAGGTGCCCATCCTGTAGCCGGAAAGCCTGCACGGATGCATTGTTGTTCGGAAGCACCGTTGTCGTTGGCTCGGTCCATTGGCATCCGTCTGTCGATGAACTCTGGTAGATAAAGTCAGACTTACGGCTACGGAAAAAACTGAGCAACCGGCCGGGTGCGAGTTGCACGACGGTTGGCTGAACCCGCGCAAAGCTCTGGGTGACTACGCACTCCCTCCAGGTCTTGCCCGAGTCCTGACTCAGTTGTATCGCGGAATAGTTGGTCTCTGAACCTTCCCCAATACCCTTACTTGTAACGTAGGTCATGGGCAACAGCCATGTGGAATCCGGCAGGAGGAGCAGCGGATGGCGAGTAAAGGCCCCGGGCTTGCCAAAGATTAGGGCCGGTTGGCTCCAGGTCACTCCGTTGTCGCGCGAGACTGACTCAAGCACATGGGCATTCGCTTCCCCTTGATGGGCCTCTTGGGTCGTGTGGTACAGGTGGATCGCCCCATCAGGAGCCTGGAAGAGCACCGGGTTTTGAAAAGACACACCTTCCTGCTGATCGATTAGCTGTGGCTCGCTCCAGCGTTGCGCCCCTTTACGCAAGCGCGAGAACACGATGCCCACTTTGGAGTCGCCCTCCCAATGCCCTGAAAACCAGACACACAGCAGGTCGCCATTCATGAGTTCGATCAGGTTGGCTGCATGGGAACTCGGAAAAAGAATCGGCAGATACGCCTCAGAAGTTTCTTTCCTGGGATCCTTCCGTACCTGTCCGTTGGCGAGCGCGACTACCTGCGGATCCAGCAGATCTGAGGCCTTTGCGTCCGAATCACCCTCGAGCACAACGCTTGTAGAGCTCTTCAGAGGCAAACCCTGAGCCGCGTTCGATTGGGTCAATGCAGAAGTTGTAACAAGGCCAAGAGACAGGACCAGACCAGCGACATTCCACAAAATGCGCATACAGCTCCTACCGCATGCACAAGTACAAATTGCGCATATCCTTAAAGTTGGTCGATAAAAACCAGAATCGATAAACCTGAAAACTACTGAAGCTTCCCAAATTTTGCGTCCAGCACTTCACCAACACGCCGTGCTGCTTCCATGACGCCAAGCCGGATGGAGTCTTCACGTTCTGGATCAAGTCGCGGAATAGGGGTGGAGACACTCAAAGCCCCGACAACGCTGCCGCTGCAGACGATGGGCGCCCCATAACAGACACCTCCCAGCATCGACTCCTCGCGATCGACGGCAAAACCCTGCTCTCGCACCTTCTCCATCTCTCTGCGCAGTGTTCCGCGATCCGTGATGCTGTTAACGGTCCGAGGATTCAGGCCGTAGGTCTCGAGCATGCGGTCTGCGGTTTCATTGTCCTGGAAAGCCAGGATGGCCTTCCCCATAGAGCTGCAATGTGGCGGGATAATACGTCCAATCCGGTTGGTTACCCGAATGGGATGGAAGGTTTCCACCGTATCCAACACTTGAATGTAGTCGGTAAAGAGATAGGAGAGCCCAACGGTCTCGTCAAAACTCCGTCCAAGCTCTTCCAGAATGGGCCGTGCGAGTTCGCGCAGCACCTCCGCCATATCCAACGTACGGCCGTACAGCACCTTGCGAGTCAACTGATAGGTGCCGTCACGATTTTGCAGCAGATAACTGCGCTTCTGAAGTGTGGTCAAGACGCGATAGAGAGAGGACTCAGGCTGAGCCGTAACCGCACTAATCTCTTTCAGCGAGCGAGGAGCATTGCTAAAGCCAAAGGCATCCAAAGCATCCAGGGCACGCTCGATCGTCCTCGAGTGATAGCGATCTTCTTGCTGATCTGGCGCACCTGCTTTGTTGTGTTCAGAAAGAGCCCACTGCGGTGTACGGCGGCGTGGCGTTTTCGTTGGTAGTAGTTGTTTTGCCACAATCGTATTCCCTGCAGAAGTGTTCATGGGCCTCCGGTCGCGCATGCTCCGCGAATTTATCCTCCAGCATAAGCCTAGAAAACTGAAAGGCAAAGGAGCTAGAGTACATAATTTCAACAATGCTGACTATAAAACCCGAAGATGTCCGAATAACGACTATCGGTAGCCAATAGCGAATGTAACCGCTATCAATCAAATGCACCTAATCGCCTGACAGACTACGAATGACCTCAACCGGCGACGTCCATTACCTGGAAAGTGTCCCTTTGACGGAATGCTATGGTTATTCGGGAATACTCATCGGGTTTGCCAAAAAAAAGCGCGTAAGGAGTGGTGTGAAATGGTCGGCTCATGCGAAAACGTTCTTCGGAACCTCGTTAGAATCTGTCGAAGAGTTAGTCCGTTTGTACTAGTACTTTCTTCTCTATCGACTTTCGCGCAAAACCGTACTGTCCGCACGGAGAGCGGACTTGTTCAAGGCATTCCCTCCAGCGATCCCCAAATTAGTGGCTTCCTCGGAATCCCTTATGCGGTGCCACCGCTTGGCGATTTGCGCTGGCGTGAGCCACAAAGGGTTCCTGCGTGGAGCGGCGTACGCAAGGCCGACCACTTTTCCGCCAGTTGCATGCAGCACATCAGTGGAGAGCGCCTGCCCTGGACCAGAGAATTCCTGGCTCAACTCCCCATCAGCGAAGATTGCCTCTATCTGAATGTGTGGACTCCTGAGATCAAAACCAGGGAGCCGAAAGCCGTTCTGCTCTGGATTCATGGAGGGGGCTTCGTAGAAGGAGCGGCTTCGCCGGCTGTTTACAACGGTGAACAGCTTGCCAGAATGGGCATCGTCGTTGTTTCCATCAACTACCGTCTTGGGATCATGGGCTTCTTTGCACATCCTGAGTTGACCCAGGAATCTGCGCACCACGCCTCAGGAAACTATGGGCTTCTCGACATCGTGGCAGCTCTCCAGTGGACCCAGAAAAATATCCGGGCATTCGGAGGCGACCCTGCTCGTGTGACGATCGCAGGTCAGTCCGCAGGAGCTACTGCCGAAGAACTTCTCACGGCCTCCCCGCTGGCGAAGGGACTCTTTCGTGCAGCAATCATAGAGAGCGGCGCAACCCTCTCCGACCCAACCGGCGGATCTCTTGCACAAGCGGAGCAACAAGGCACCCAATTCGCAGTCTCTGCCAAAAAGCCAACCTTGAAGGAGTTGCGTGGGCTTTCCGCAGAAGACCTCCAGACACTCGAACGCAACGCTCATTTTAGGCTTGGAGCCGATGTGGATGGATGGTTCCTCTCCGAAAGTGTTCCGGCTGTCTTCGCAGCGGGCAAGCAAAACGATGTAGTCACGATCGACGGCTTGGTTGCGGATGAAGGAAGCTCGAGCAAGAGCTATGGAACGTTGACTCCCGAAGAGTTCCAGAATCAGATTCGCACCACCTACCAATTCCTGGCAGATGAGTTTCTGCGCTTATATCCCTCCAGCACCCAGGCAGAATGTAAGGAATCGCAGAAGCAACTGGCAAGAGACAGGTGGCTTGTGTCGATGTATCTCTGGGGAGTGAAACGCGCAGGTACTTCAAAGACGAGCTTCTACACGTACTATTTTGACCATGCCCTGCCATGGCCGGAACATCCGGAATTTGGCGCATTCCACTCCGCCGAAATTCCATACTGGACGAGAAATCTGAAGGCCCTGGACCGTCCCTATACCTCCGAAGACTGGGCAATCTCAGATACGCTTTCCAGCTATTGGGTCAACTTCGTAAAGACCGGTAGTCCCAACGGCAAAGGCCTCCCGGCATGGCCTGCACTCAAGCCGGCTGAACCTGTAACGATGGAGCTCGGAGATCGTGTAGCCCCACAACCTGTTGTCAGTCCAGAGAAATTCAAGCTCTGGATGGAATATCAAAAGATTAATCCACAGCTGGAATAGATTGGAGCGACTGCACTGGTGCAGATTCAGAGCCCATAAGCTTTAATAGCAGTCTTCGCCATGATCTGTTGGCGTTCGTGCGGAGAGAGTTTGTCTGCGGCTCGCTTCACGACCTCGATCCATGCGCCATAGTCGGACGCGAGGTTGAGCACCGGCCAATCGGAACCGAACATCAGTCGTTCAGCACTAAAGGTGGAAAGTACCGTCTCCATGTAGGGCCATAGTTGCGTCTCGCTCCATGAGTGCCAGTCCGCCTCCGTTACCATGCCGGAGATCTTGCAGTAGACATTCTCACGGCGGGCAAGCTCACGCAGATTCGATCGCCAGGGTTCCATCACCTGCTCGTGAATGCGCGGCTTTGCGATGTGGTCGAGGATAAAGACTTGGTTGGGATGCCGGTCGACGAATTCAATCGTTTGCGGCAGATGCCGCTCAAAGATGAGCAAGTCGTAGCGCAGATCAAACTGTTCTAAACAAGCGATGCCGCGATTGAAGTCCTCGCGCAGCATGTATAGGTCGTCGGTCTCGTCGTGCAGTACGTGGCGCACTGCTTTTAATTGTGGTCGCCGGGCGATCTCCTCAAGAGGGGCTTCTACCTTGGCATCTATCAACGGCACCCAACCAACGACTCCGCGAATGAGTTTGCTACCTTCGGCCAAAGAAAGAAGCCACTCAGTCTCCGCGATAGTTTGCTGAGCCTGAACCACTACAGTTCCGGTAACGCCAGCTGCAGCCGTTACCGCTGACAAGTTGTCATGAATATAGTCGCGGCGAAGAACCTCCATCTTGTCCGACATCCAGGGATACTCCGTCGAGGAGTACTTCCAGAGATGATGATGGGCATCGATACATTCAATAGACATTGGTTCGAGTTCTTCTCCGGCTCGTCGATTGTGCTAACCAGAATGATAGCAATCTCATCATGATGGATGGAGGACTGTCCTGCAAGTCACGATAACTGCATCACAAGTCGAACCTGGTCCAGGCACCGAGCAGCGCGATAAAAAGTGAGGCCACCATACAATGGTGGCCTCTTTCTAAAGCTCTTGATCGTAACCATCGAGCAAGAGCAAACCCACTAGTTTGGCAATAGAACGGAATCAACGACATGAATGACGCCGTTCGATTGGAATACATCTGCAATCGTCACGGTAGACGTACCGCCTTTTTCGTCGGTCAACACGATCTTGCCGCCCTGCAGGGTTGCTGTCAGCCATCTTCCCTGAACAGTCTTTAGAACTGCTTTGCCGCCGCCTGCCTTGATCTGCTTCTTCAGATCCTTTGCGGTGATCTTCCCGGCGACCACGTGATAGGTAAGCACCTTTACGAGCGCATCCTTATTCTCCGGCTTCAGAAGCGTATCGACAGTTCCAGCAGGCAACTTTGCGAAGGCCTCATTGGTTGGCGCAAAGACCGTGAACGGTCCTGGGCCCTCCAGGGTATCCACCAGTCCAGCTGCTTTCACTGCCGCAACCAGTGTGGTGTGGTCCTGGGAGTTGACGGCATTCTCGACGATGTTCTTGGTCGCATACATCGGGGCTCCGCCTACATCCGGATCCTTCTGTGCGTGGGACGCGATACCGGAAAATCCAAATATCGCCGCCAGAATCATTACAGGAAACTTCTTCATGGTGTGTCCTTCCACTACTGAGGTTTTTTACTTCATTAGCCAAACGACACCAGTTAGCAGATTGGATTCATCGCCATCGAAAAAGCCGTGTATGTTTTCCGGTTGTCCATAAGAGAGATTCTTGTGGTGCTCCAAATCTCAAATCTCTCTGGACGTAGTTCTATGCAACGGATTACCTGCAGTTAATGGGTAGAAGGGACACCAGGAAAACGGCCGTCCAAAGTATTTAAAGATTTCCTCCAATCCAATCCTCCATGTCCCGCGTTCCTAAAACATGATGGCAGGAATGGTTCCTTCCCTCTGTCATCGAAATGCCTTGAATACGACAGATTCACACGCAGACGTACGCCATCAGCGTGCTACCTAAATCTATGTCTCAACTAACCTCGGCCGCGTGCAGAGGCCTGTCGGCTTTTTCGTCTCGTCAGACATAAGCAGATCTGTAAATGCCGAAATATTTCAAGCGAGCGGCGTCGCAAGCACCTATCAACGCACACAGGAGATGTACCGTGAAAACACTCGATTCAATTGTTGATAAAGCCCTCTCGCGGCGGTCGTTCCTCGCTGGCGCTGGAGCTGTAGCCGCTACAGCAACGATCGCTGGTTGCAGCAGCGGCGGAAGCACCACTACAACAACTACGACCCCACCCTCTACGTATACCGATTTAGATGTTCTCAACTTTGCCCTCAACCTTGAATATCTGGAGGCACAGTTTTATCTTTACGCCGCGACCGGTAAGGGACTCGCCAGTTCAGACACGTCTGCACCATCCGGATACACAGGCTCTTACACGGAAGGTACTGTCACCGTGGGCAGCGCGGCGGCAGTCCCGGGCCTTACATCGGCGCAGCAGGAGATCCTGAACGAGATCGCCTTTGAGGAGCAAGCGCATGTTAAATTCCTTCGCAGGGCTCTCGGCTCGGCTGCGGTTCCGATGCCGAGTATTGATCTCTCCTTCTTCGGTCCACTGGCTGTTGCTGCCACTATCACCACAGCCGCCACGGGCACAGGCTCCTTCAATCCCTTCTCCAGCTTTGACTATTTCCTGGTCGGCGCCTTCATCTTCGAAGACGTTGGTGTAACCGCCTACTCCGGTGCAGCTCCATTGATCAGTGCGGCGGGCGTTACTGCCGGCTATCTCACCGCAGCCGCTGGCATCCTCGCCGTCGAGGCCTACCACGCCGGTTATGTCCGTACATCCCTCACAGGACGAGCGATCGCCGCAGGCTCTGCGTCCGCTTATCCGTATCTTGCTGCAGCCAACCTGGTGGAAAAACTGCGAGATACGCTTACCGTAGGTGAGTCCAGTTCAGTAGAGACGGCCCTTGTATTGCCTGCCAGCCTGACCACACCGAGCGCAATCGTTGCTGCCAGTGCATCCGATGCTGTCGGGTTTGCACGCACCGTAGATCAGGTCCTTCACATCGTCTACGGTTCGCCTACGGTCGGTGTCGCCAAGGGCGGATTCTTCCCCAGCGGCGTCAACAGCATCTTCGCCACCACCACAGCCTAAGCAGCACTCAGTACCCAAAGGACGGGAAAATTCCATGGCAAATCAAGAGACTCAACTTCTGGATGACATCATCGTTACGAGCCGGCGCAAGATGCTGACGCTCGGTGCAACGTCGCTCGCTGGCCTGGTACTGGGCGCGAGTGCTTCCTCGGCAAAGGCCGCAACCGTAGCCTACACAGACGCAGATATTCTCAACTTCGCTCTCAACCTTGAGTACCTGGAGGCGAACTTCTACTATCTGGCAGCCTTCGGCACAACCATCGACAAGGCCAATGCCGCCTCAACAGCTGCCAAGGCCCCTTTGATTACACTCTCGGGCACCGTCGGGACACCCGGTACGGTCTCCGGCGGCAGTCTTGTTCCCTTCACCACGATCCCGGTTGCGTCCTACGCCATTGAGACGGCCGTTGAAGAGGGCAAGCACGTTCAGTTGCTCCTCAGCGCGCTTAGTAGTTCTGCGGTCGCCCAGCCTGCCATCAATCTGGGTACGTCCTTCCAGACGCTCGCCACAGCAGCGAAGATACCCGGCGGTGGTGGCTTCAGCCCGTATGCCAACGACCAAACCTTTCTGGTCGGCGCTTACGTCTTCGAGGATGTTGGCGTCACGGCATACCACGGTGCGGCCTCGCTGCTCACATCATCCTCAAACCTGACAACAGCGGCTGGCATCCTTGCGGTCGAGGCCTATCACGCTGGCCTCGTTCGCACGACCATCAACTACATCGACCCAACTGGTACAAGCATTGCTGGCTACACCAACCTGATCTCTACATTGCGTGCATCGCTCTCTCAGGCCGGCTTGCTTGGTGTTGCGCCCGGGAACTATGACAGCAACCCCGATGACTTCGGGTTAGCAACGTTCACTACCTCTGTGGGGCTCGGCGGTGGAGGCACTGCAACAGCCACTCGCATCACCGCCGCCGACTCCACCAACGTCGTCGCCTTCGCCCGCAATACCACCCAGGTGCTGAACATCGTGACCGGTGGTGGAGCTGTCAGTGGTACCACCGTCGTCAGTCCAGCTACAGGAGTCTTCTTCCCGGCAGGCATGAATGCAGGCCCCAACGGTTTCAAATAAAAGCACGGCAATTCGCAATACATAAGGACCGTCTCTTCGAAGAGGCGGCCCTCTTTCCACGTCGCATCAGCCTGGCAGCTCAAGGCCTGGGCTTTTCCCAGGCACTGGGCATCGAAGCTTTGTATGATGGACGGGCAGCTCGGCACGTCCGCAGAAGATGTACTGGCCTTTACTCGATGATAGAAAACTCTTCCAATCCGATAAGGCCATCTGAACGTTCCTTTAATGAGATAAGCGAGCGCGAAACGGTACCCGAGGTCGGTGCAATCCCCTCAGTCAATGATGAGTTTTTGCTGGATCGCGTTCGGGCCAATGATCCAAAAGCCATGGCGGACGTCTTTGATCGCTATGGAAGCACGGTTTATTCGGTGGCTTTGCGTATCTTGAAAGATCCTGGACAAGCGGAAGATGTCATGCAGGAGATCTTTTTCCAGGTCTGGCAAAACCCAAATACGTTCGTACAGGGGCGAGGGTCGTTGGGGGCATGGCTGGCAGTGGTGGCAAGAAATCGCGCGATCGATTTTCTGCGCCGCAGAAAACCGACTGACTCCGTCGACGAAGTCATACTGACCTCCAAGACGAATCTGGCTTCAGAGATTGAGCGGAATATGATGATGGAAAGAATCCGCGAATTATTGAAGAGCCTGCCATTCGAGCAGCAGAAGTCGGTGGAGTTGTCTTTTTTTGAAGGGTTGAGTCACGCAGAGATCGCAGCAAAAACGGGTGACCCGCTAGGAACTGTGAAGACAAGAATTAGATTGGCATTAATCAGCATACGAAAGGCCATCCAGGCATGACGGACCGCAATCATATTCCGCAGGAGGACTTAGCTCTCTATGCGATGCAGACACTCCCTCAGGAAGAGTCTGTAGCGATCCGTACGCATTTGGCAACGTGTGCTTTGTGCCGTGACGAGCTGGCAGAACTCTCCGGCGATTTGGCCATGGTGGCGTTGAGTGTCGAACAGCATCCCGTACCCGACGGGGCACGGGAGCGCTTTCTCGACAGAGTAGCGGCCTCTTCCCCTGCAGCCAACCAGAAGGCTACAGAAGTTCAGCCTGGTCCATGGATGAGAGAGCAACAGGCCCGCTCTCCCCTTGCCTGGCTTCCCTGGGTGGCCGTAGCCGCGCTGGTCATCGCAGTGGTCTCTCTCGATGTGAAGAACAATTCCCTTCACGAGCAACTGCGGAATCAATCCGGCGTAATGGACCAACTGGTCACGAAAACCTCGCACGCCCAGCAGGTGCTCGAAGTACTTACGGCACCCTCGGCACAAAGGGCGACGCTGACAGCCAGTAAGGCCCCAGTCGCGCCTACTGGACGCGCCGTCTATCTGGCAGATCGCGGTGGCCTGATCTTCCAGGCGAATAACCTCGATCCTCTGCCGGCAAACAAGACCTATGAGCTTTGGGTAGTCCCGGCAAATAGCCCGGCACCCATCCCCGCCGGACTCTTCCGGCCAGATGCAGCAGGCACTGCAAGCGTGGTGTTACCGCCTCTTCCCAAAGGTGTTCCCGCAAAGGCCTTCGCCATTACCATCGAGCGGGCCGAAGGTTCAGCCACCCCCACAGCTCCGATCATTCTGTCCGGAGCTGCATCCGGCACGTAAGGCCTCAATGAGGCAAAAAGCTTGCATGCACACCCAGTGCGCTTGCATCGAAGCGTTCTGCACCGCCGCTGGGATGATTTACCGTCTCTACGTTTCCCTGCTCATCTGACTTCACCATCGTCGTCGATCCGCCGCCATCCAGGTTCAGTGCCGTGTACGCACCCAGAGCAATCATGACCTCGGCCGTCTCGCTGTTGGAGGTTCCCATGCTGTAGCCGGGCTTTCGTCCGTCGATGACAACGAGATAGAGATACCGTCCATCTTTCGAGACCCCCACTGCGGTCCGCGGGTTCGCATAGGCAGCTTTATTCAGTTGATTCACCGTGCCGGTATTTTCACCTTTTTGAACGATGATGGCTGAGCCCGCAACGGCTGTGAATACCCTGGAAAGATCCATATCAGGGGACACTGTCGTAATAGAAGCCTCGTTCTGCTGGGTAATCAGCAAGGCAGCGTTGTACTCATCCTTGGCTGAGGGAGGGGATACGATCTTGCCTTCCGAGACGGAGACTCCAAGAATGTTTTTATCCTCCTCATGCTCAAGACAGCAGGGAGAAAAGAACCCTGCATTAATGGCGACCTGGGCATGAGTCTTTTTCGCAAAATCCGATACGGTGTCGGAGACGGCGGCCTTTGTTCCCGAGTGCCGTGAGCTCACAAAACTGATTCCGGGCGCCTTCAGATCGACACGCATCGCATAGAGGACACTCACATATTTCGCGTTACTGGAGCCGCTAGCCTCATCGATACCCACATAGGCCGGTGACCAGTCCTTCATCTTCACTTGCGCATGCACATAGGTGCAGGCAATCAGAGCCAATACGACCAGCCAACTCCAATTTCGCATCGTCATCTTCGGCATGCAGACAGAACCTCAAGCAGCATTTTATGGCGTTGTACCTTTTGTCGCAGCTTACAATTCAACCACATGCCGCTCCAGCCTGGCGATAAACTCGGGTCTTCCAAAATGATGGGACTGCACAGAACTGCCATCCTCTTCACCTCATTCATGGCTCTCACGGCATGGCTGGTATCTCAGAGGCCCGCCCAGGCAAACAGGCAGCCCGTTCAAACGGCCGAGCCGATAGGGGCAAAGAGAATTTCAGACGCTGGCAACGCCTCGCTGTCACGCGAGATGAGCAGCGCCGTCAGTCGCGGCGACTCACCAGGCGTCGTCGCCCTCGTCGTTGGCCGCGACCGTGTGCTCTATGAAGGCGCAGCTGGCAAGCTAGACGTTGCGCACGATACGGCGATGCCCGTGAATGCCATCTTTTCGATTGCCTCCATGACCAAGCCTATGACTTCAGTGGCTATCATGATGCTGTTCGACGAGGGCAAGCTCAAGCTCGACGATCCGGTGTCGAAGTACCTGCCGGGCTTCGACAACCTGCGGGTCATAACGAAGTTCAACGAGAAGGACGCCACCTACGAAACGCGACCGGCGAAACGGCCCATGACGATCCGCCATTTGCTGACCCATACCTCCGGCATCGGCTATGGGTTTGCGAACCCGATCGAGTACCGGCTCACGGAGGCAACGAAGAAGAACGAATGCGAGCTTCCACTGCTGAACGATCCTGGCGATAAATGGAACTACGGCCCCAGCACCAATATGCTAGGTATGATCGTCGAGAAGATCACCGGCGAGCCCCTCGAAACATACTTCCAGCAGCACATCTTCGAACCGCTGGGCATGGTGGATACGTCGTACGCCGTGCCGCTTGCCAAACAGTCACGCGTGGCCACAAAGTACAGCCGCGTGAATGGCCGATTGCAGGAACAGCCGCGGAGACCCATACCAGCGACGCCAACGCCCCCATTCCTCGGCGAAGGCGGACTCTATTCGACCGCGCAGGATTACGGCAGATTCATACAGATGTTCCTGAACGGCGGGCATCTTGGGGCCGCGAAGATCCTGAGTGAGAGCTCCGTAAAGATGATGGGCGAAAACAACATCGGACCCATCTTCGTAGAGCTACAGCCGGCCGCCGACCGATCGCTCGCTAAACCGTTTCCGCTCGGCGCCGGCCACGATAAATTCGGCCTGGGTTTTGAGATCGCATCCGGCGACCCGCCGTACGCAAAGTTCCGCAGCGCGGGCAGTATGAGTTGGGCTGGTATTTACAACACCGAGTTCTGGGTCGATCCCGCGCAGCACATCGGCGCAGTCATGATGATGCAGGTATCGCCGTTCTACGACGACGGGGCTCTCCGAACGCTGCGTGACTTCGAAGCGTTGGTATACGAGGATCTCCGGTCGTCGGGTGATGCATCAGTCGAGGGATCGTCAACTCGAACGTCGCACTAGCGAGCAACCGCGCTACTTCCCCACGGCAGATGCACGTTGCTTGTAAAGGTTCGCATAGAGATGCTTCGTAACCTGGTAGCAATCGCAGGCGGCTGCCTCAAGATTTTCGCGATTTAGAATCTTCACGCGTCCGCGCTGGTATTCAATCAATCCACTCCGTTGCAGAGAGCCGGCTACCAGGGTAACTGTCGAACGTTGCGACCCGAGCATCATCGCCAGGAACTCCTGCGTAAGGTTCAGGGCGTCGGATTGGGTTCGATCCTGCACCATGAGCAGCCAACGCGCCAGCCGTTCTTCCGCTTCGTGGAAGCGATTACAGCCCGCAAGCTGGCTGAGACTAAGCGCCTGTTCCTGGACAAATTCCTGGATATGGTCTCGGATCTCTTCCGAAGATCGAAAAGCCTTTTTCAACTCGGAGAAGGAGATCTTGAGTGCCGTTCCATCCAGTTGCATGAAGCAATGGGTGGGCACACGTCCAGGACCCAAAAGCTGCAGGCTACCCACAATTCCCTCTCGCCCGACGACCCCTACTTCCGCCGTCGCACCATTCGACATCGTACTGACAACGGAGGCGATGCCTGAGGTCATGAAATAGGCATACGAGGGAACCTCTTCAGCCTCATACAGCACGGTCCGCAGAGGAAGAACGACCGGAGTGGAGCGATCGAGGAGGAAGTCGCGATTTTCAGAAGAGAGAGAGGCTAGAAAAAGGTTTGCATGCGGTAAAGTCATTCGGTCCTTTGGGTCAAATTTCGCAAAGGACTGCCGTCTCACACATTGCGGCTAATTACCTCTTTGATGAGAACGAGATAGTCTCGTCGACTTGTGATTGACGATATACGTCGAAAGAGGGAAGTTCTGTTCGATACCAGACCTAAGGCGCCCTCGAAGAGGTGGCATAGGTAAGAATTCGCACGTCTATCAATTACAAGACATGCTTGTCTGTTCGGCATACAACATAACTGCGCTGTATGTCGTCTTATTGGGTAACGAAGCCACTGGTTAGCGGGGCGTTCCCCCAACCCAGACGCCAGCCATTTGGCGTTCTTTCCAGCGCCTCAGATTTGGGAGAGCGGGAATGGATTTAACCACGATTTCGGGCCCGGAGTCGAAACTCGCAGTACTCGCCGAGGCTTTACAGAGGGCGGAGGAGCGTGCCACTGCCGGCCAACTGGCTCTCGAAATGATGCACGAGATCAAGAATCCGCTCGAAGCATTAGGACACCTTACGTATCTGGCCTCGGAAGAAGCAGACGATCCTGAGAAAGTGCGAGAGTACATGCATCTGGCCGAAGAACAGATGACGACACTAGGTCGTATCGTCGGTCAGACACTTGGGTTCGCAAGATCTTCTCAGACTCCTAAATCCATTAATCTCGTGGTCCTGGCAGAGGCTGCACTCCGCATCCACCAACGGACAATCGACGCTCGAAAGGTGCATCTGGTCAAGGATCTCCCCGAGGACTTAGTGGCTGAGGTGCATAGGGGCGAGATGCTTCAGGTGATCTCGAATCTGCTTGCCAACGCACTCGATGCCCTGCCCCACGACGGCGTTGTCTGTGTCCGGCTTCGAAAGCGCCAGGATGAGGTTCATCTTGTCATCGCCGATAATGGCCACGGCATTCCAGCCGAGCATGTGGACGAGATCTTCCAGCCGTTTTTCACAACAAAAGCCGACCGTGGCACCGGGCTTGGCTTAGCACTCTCAAAGAGGATCGTCGAACACCACCAGGGCAGGATATCCATGCGCAGCAGCGTGCGTCTGGGCAGAAGCGGCACGATATTCAGGATCTCTCTCCCCGCTAAAGACGAAGCTCTTTGATGATCTGGTAGACCACCCGGAAGCTCTATACCGTGATTCCGCTTTCAAACTCTGCGTAGTTGTCGAGATGGTCTCTGATAATGCGATAGCACTCGCAAGCTTCTGTTTCGAGTCCGGCGACATCGAGTATATGGATCAGCCCTCGGGTGTAATCGATCAGTCCCTTCTCTTTCAGGTGCCCGGCAGCTAGAGAGACCGTGGGGCGAGTCGTTCCGAGCATATCGGCGAGAAACTCCTGCGGCATCTTAAAGTTGTTTGTATGGGCACGATCGGCGCAGAGCAGCAGCCAGCGGGCAAGGCGTTGCTCGAGGTTATGTTTTGCATTACAGCCCGCCGACTGAGTCGCCTGGACAAGCTGCGTCTGAACATACCGCAGAGCGAGTGATTGGAAATCACCACCGAGGTCAAATTCTTTTCTCGCGGTTTCAACCGGAGAGGAATAGCCATGTCCCGCAATCTGCGTGTAGACGCGATTGAGACTCCGCTTAGTCCCCATCAGTGCCGAGACGCCGATCACGCCTTCGTAGCCGAACATGCCCACCTCCACCTGAGACCCATCCTTGAAGGTGTTGGTCATAGAGGCCATCCCTTCTTCGACGAAGTAAAGATAGTCGATGGGAGTGCCCGGAAATTCGATCTCATGTCCTAGTTCAAACGTGACTGGATGCAGACAGAGGCGGGAGACCACCTCTGTCTCTAAATTCCTCAAGAGCGAGTTCTTGAACGAAGGGCGCAATCGAGATCCTCGCTGCCGGATAGGCCATGCACCCAGTATGCGCCTTGCAGCCAAACAAGTGAGGAGAACAGCTCTAGTCTTCTTTGTCGGTCTTCCAAACGTAGAGGAACTCGTCATCGCTTGAAGTGGCGAGACTGATCTCACTGAGACGTGCCGCCCGGCTCAGTGCGGAGCGAATGTTCTCTTTTGTGTCCGGCAGTTGGGAGAGTGGAACTTTCAAGGCCGTGCCTGGCGCCAATTGCGAGATGTCACTCAATAACTGGGTAGTAATTTCCCTGTGCTTGCCATCTCTCCCCTTCGGAACGTCGGCTTGAGGCACTGCTTCAAACTTCATCGGTTCTACAAACTCATCGTTTTCCACTGTCTCTCCAGGCTAACGCAGTTTTGACGCTAATCTGACACTAACGTGATCATAAACTGATATATCGATTGGTTGTCAAGACGCTGCGTTTAGCGAACTCTCAACATTCTCTCAACTCACAGATATAAAAGAGTTAACCCGTATCAGAGAAACAGGTTTACGGTCGTTTTAGAGGTGTTCCAATGTCTCAAGAATTGAATTCTCAAGTCGTTCCTATCGCCGAAGTATCCCAGTCAGACTCGGTCGTTCATAGCGGGAAACATCGGCCCGTCGTGCTTGTTGTTGATGACGAACGAGTGATTGCGGATACACTTTCGATCATTCTCAGGAAGAATGGGTTCTCAACGCTGACTGCCTATGACGGGAAAAGTGCGTTGGAACTCGCCAGGACTGTGCCGCCGGCACTTCTTATATCGGATGTAGTCATGCCAGGGATGACTGGGGTTGAGTTGGCCATTGCTTTGACTCAAAGGATCCCAGCCTGCAAAGTACTGCTTTTCTCCGGACAGGCAGCGACCGCCGACCTGCTGGAAAATGCGCGCAATGCAGGCTACAACTTTACGACGTTGGCCAAACCCGTGCATCCGACTGACATGCTGCGCCGCATCACGGAGTGCCTGACGACGCGAGGAACTATCTCCAAGACTATTCCAGCGTTTGCCTTTAGCAACAGTTTGTATCAATAAAGGCAACTACTCAGTCTCACACAGCCAGTCATTTGATCAGCGATATAAAGGTGAGAGGCAGCTTTTGCGAACGCCGCCTCTCACCTTTTTCTTCAATTCCCTGCCGTCTTGCCCATAACCTTTACAAGGTCGCTGTCAGGAGCACTCCATGCCGAGGCACCGGTCTGCTCTAGTTTGCCCGCAGCATCGGACCAGTGCAGATGGGTAATCTCGCTCTTGCCGGCTTCGTAGGCATAGGTCTTGCCGTCGTCGCTATAGAGGGTGAAGTCCGCATCGGCGCCTGGGTAGACACGCACGCTGGCAATAGCTTGTTTCTGGTTGGTGCTTTCAATCGGCGCTCCGAGCGGCAGAATGGAACCTGCACGCACGAAGATTGGAAGCGTATCGATGGGAGCGGCAACCTGCACGCGCTGTCCGCCATGGAGGCGCTCATTCGTCCAGAAGTTGAACCAATCGCTCCCCGCAGGAAGATAGACTGACCGGCTTGTCGCACCTTGCTCGGTGACTGGTGCAATCAACAATGCTGGTCCAAACATGAACTCGTCTCCTATGGAGGCTGTGTTCGGATCGCTGCCGAAGTCCATGAACAGGCCACGCATAAACGGCGCGCCCGTCTGATGCGAAAAATAACCGAGCGAATAGATATAAGGCATGAGCTCATAGCGTAGCCGCAGATACTTCTCCAGGATCGGTTCCGCCTGTTTGCCATACGACCACACTTCGTTGAAGTTGCGGCTGCCATGCGCGCGCATCGTAGGCTGGAAGGTCGCGTACTGGAACCAGCGCACATAAAGCTCAGGATAGTCATCGTAGTGATTGACGTTCGCACGCGCATCGCTGGGGTCGATCAGCGGTGGATGCTCGGGAGTATGCGTATAGGGCAGGTACTGCCACCCGCCGATGTCTGTACTCCAGTACGGCATGCCGGAGGCCACAAAGTTCAGCCCCGTGGGCACCTGCCGTCGCAGCGTGTCCCACGTCGGAGCGATATCCGATGACCAGAAGATGGCACCGTTGTGTTGCGCTCCGAGATACGCATCGCGTGAGAGGATGAGCGCGCGCGTCTGCGGCAGGTCGCGCCGAAAGCCATCGTAGAGCGCCTTAGTGTGGAAGTACGGGTACACGTTGAAGTACTCCGTTCCCGGACCAACATGGAGATAGCTTCCATTGGGCGGCAGGTCGGGCTCCGTCTCGTCGGACCAGAATGAGTCGAAGCCCTTGCTTACAAAGTTTTCCCGGATAGTATTCCAGTACCATTGCGCCGCATCAGGATTCGTTGTGTCGATGTCGGAGCCGGCGCGATCATAGGGCAATCCGTCGGTTGGTGTTCCATCGGCCAGATGCTCGAACCAGCCTTTCTTGAGCAACAGATCGTAGTAGCGGTCCTCCGGCACAAAGCGCGGCCACACGCTGATCATGCTGTGAAACCCTAGCTTGTGCAGTTCCTCATTCATGCTCGTTGGGTCGGGCCAGAACTTTGGGTCCATATCCATCTGGCCCATCTTTGTGAAGTAGAACCAGTCAATAACCATCACGTCGGCCGGAAGATGGCGGTCGCGATAACCATGCGCCACATCGAGCAGCTCTTTTTGCGAGCTATAGCGCTGCTTGCACTGAATGTAGCCGTAGGCGGATTTGGGCAGCATGGGAACGCTGCCGGTAAGGCTGCGGTAGCCCTCATAGAGCTGATCGTAGGTGTCGCCAACGATCACGAAGAAGGAGACCCTCTGCCCCACCTGCGAGGTCCAGCGTGTCTGCTCGTTGAAGGCAAAATCAACGCGCGTCTTCGAGGGGTTGTCCCACAAAATCGCATAGCCTTTATTGGTCACAACAAACGGCACGCAGACACTTGGCCCACCGGCGGCAGTATAGTCGTGGGCGCACTCCAGCGAATGGCCGCGTAGATCCAGGAAGCCCTGCTGGTTCTGACCAAGTCCGTAGTAGTGTTCGTCGTCCCCAGCAGCAAACGTTGCACCCACCTCGAAGTAGGGATCATCCCCCTGCCTGCGGTCGTTGAGCACCTCGGCGTTGCCGTCCTTGTGATTCGGCACAGCCATCTCCCAATCGTTCATGCGCAGGATAGGTTTGCCGCTTGGAGTATCAATACGCAAGCCTACGTGGGGTGTCGAGCCATTGAAGTACTTGGCGATATCGCCAGTAGCCTTGCCGTGGTTCTCCGGTGCAATATGCACCACCATGCGCTCGGAACGGAAGCTGTCCCCATCAGCTCCGTTATCTCGAGTCCACCCACTCGTCTCAGGCGTAGCCGTAATACCCACGCCCGGCGACTTAATCGCATAGGCATTGTCCAGGCTCATCGTAACGCGAATAATGTTGGGAGCATAACCCTCCAGTACTACCGTCGCGTTGTTGCGCGTGAGTACCGTCTGCTGTGCCATGGCCGTGCCGCAGAAGAAAAGTGCGGCGAGAAACGTGGGTCGACGAAAGAAAGGCATGTTCAACAATCTCCAGAAACTTGGTTTCACGGCTTCACCAGAAGCGCCTGCCTGAGACGGACATCTGCAGAGGAGGCAGCCGCGCGAAGTTCAACACGGTCGCCTTCCACAACAAAACGGTGTGAGGGATCATCCCAGTAGGCGAGACTGCTGACTGGAATATCGAAGTTGATGGTTCGCTTCTCTCCTGCGTGTAGCGAGACTCTCTGAAACGCCTTCAACTCTTCCATCGGACGCGGCACGGTTGAGTTCTGATGCGCTGCATAGATCTGTACAACCTCGTCCCCATCGCGAGACCCTGTATCGGCAACCGTGACTTGTACGGCAATCGACTTGCCCTGTTGAGCTACGCTCAGGTTGCTATACGCGAAGCTCGTATAGCTGAGTCCGAAACCGAAGGGATAGAGCGGCGTCTTCTGCGCGTAGAGATAGGTGCGACCATGGCGAAGGTCGTAATCCATCATGGGTGGCAGCTGCTCGAGCGAGGCAGGCCACGTCTGCGTCAAACGGCCCGCCGGGTTGTAATCGCCGAAGAGAACGTCAGCCAGCGCCGTTCCCTGCTCTTCGCTGTTATGTGTCATCTCGAGAATCGCCGGCGCATGTTCCTGGGTCCAGTTTGTTGCATAAGGAAAGCTTGTCTGCAGCACGACTATGGTGTGCGGGTTGGCTGCGAGTATCGCCTTCACCAGCGATTCGTCGGGCAGCGTCAAGCTCTTGCGGTCGATCGCCTCTTTGCCTTCGCTGGGCAATGCACACTGGTTCCAACCTGCATCGCACGTAGGATGGTTGCCAACGATAACGATGGCAACCTGTGCCTGTGCAGCCAGAGCTGCAGCAGCCGCTTCGTCCTTGCCGTCGTTGAACGTGACCGAAGCACCTGCAACCCGGCGTCGAATGCCTTCGACTGGAGTAACGGATAACGGTGGCGTTCCGCTGTACCAATCCAGCGCTACCGTGTCCGCCCACGGACCGATGACGGCAATGGACTTCAGCTTCGCGGCATCAAGCGGCAGCGCTCCGCTCGTGTTCTTCAACAACACAATCGATTCATCGGTTACACGGCGCACCAGCGCGCGTGGAGCTTCGGTGTTCCACGGATCGGTCTCTGCTGGTTCGAGTACTCCAATGCGGGAGTATGGCGAGCCTTCCGCAGGATCGAGCAGGCCGAGATGCAGCATCACGCGATAGACACCACGCAGGTTGCGATCGATGTCCTGCTCCGTGATCAGCTTCTTCGTCAATGCATCGCGCACGGCCTGCTGATAGTCATCGAGGAACTGGTTGATGCCCGCATGAATGGATGCGGCGGCCGCTTCAGCCATCGTCGAAAAGGCATGGTGCTCCTTCACCAGGTTTGTGAGCGCACCGCCGTCTGTGCAGACAATACCGTCGAGGCCCCACTCCTTCATCACAACATCCCGAACCACAGGGTTGACTGCCATCGCTACGCCGTTCCAGGCGTTGTAGGAGGTCATCATGGCATCGGCGTGTCCATCCTCTATCGCCATGCGAAACGGTACGGCATAGTACTCGTGGAAGAGACGCGTATCGAAGTTCGAAGACGAACCGCCGCGTCCATCCTCATTGCTGTTCGCTAAAAAATGCTTGAGCAGTGACGCCGTCATCCAGATATGAGGATCATTGCCTTGCAACCCACGAGTGAACGCGGTGGCAAGCGTGCCCACGAGGAACGGATCTTCTCCATAGCTCTCTTCGCTGCGTCCCCAGCGCGGATCGCGACTCAGATCGGCATTCGGTGCGCGAACTACCAGACCGCCTCGATGGTACTTCCCATACGCGAAACGTGTCTCATAGGCCTCCTGCGCCGCCGCCTGTTGCAGGAGTGCAGGGTCCCAGGTCTGTCCCAGTCCACGTGCCTGCGGAAACTGGGTTGTAGGGATAACAGACAGGTTGTGCCCCTCCCAATGTCCCGGACCACCGAGCGCAAGCCCGTGGAGGCCCTCCACATGATTGCTGCCAACGATCCCGAGCCTCGGTACGGACGGATCGGTACTGAGCGCATGGATCTTCTCATCGAGCGTCATCGCAGCCAGCAGACTAGTAATCCTGCTCTCTGGGTCGGCGCGTGGATCGCTATACGCCGGGGCCGCCGCTACTCCTTGCGCGCTCGCCACACACGCTATCGAAAACACGCACGACAAAAAAGCTGCCGTGCCGATAAGCTGCGTCTTTCCGAGGCCGATAGAGAAAGAAAACTTCCGGGCTAACGACAAGTAGCTCTCCTCATGGTTGTTCGCTTTTCTGCTCTGCATTTACTTTTGCATCTGCTTTTGAATTTGCATTTGCTTTTCTGGTTGTCATTCCGAGCGCAGTGAGGAACCTGCTGTCTCCCGTTCTTTGCTTATGCCACCCAGAAACACAAGTTGGCCCGCATTAAAGGTGGTGATAGAGACAGCAAATTCCTCTTCTTCGCCTCGGAGTGACAACTAGAAGTTGTACTTGGCCATCAGTTCTACTACCCGACGGCCGGTTGAGTAAGGAGCGGAGCCAAAGCCCAGGGAGGGATTGGGAGCTCCTTGATTGAAGGTAGTACCGCTGGCATTCGTCAGATTGAGCGTGTACTGGTTAGGAAAATCGCTGGTAAACGTAGTAAGTGCGTGGTTGATAAAGTTGTATCCCGAGATACGGAACACAATGTTCTGGCTCCCTTTGATGGTGAAGGTCTTCTGCGCGCTCAAGTCGGTATCGAAGTAAGCCGGACCTTTGAGGTACGGATACTGATACGGTCCATTCTGCAGAAGGTTCGGTGTGCCAAAGCAGTTGCCATTGATGAACTGGCGCTTGCCTAGGCCCGACTTAGGATTGCAGGTCAGCGTAGGTTGCAGGCTCACATCGGGTGTGCCCAGATAAACCTTGTTATTGATGGTGATTTGATTGGTATTCGTCGTGCCATCTGCATTCAGTGAAGGTCCGATGGTTCCATTGATCCCGAAGCCCGGGCTACTCGTGGTCGCTACAATGTTGGGCCCGCTCTGAAAGGTCGTGATGCCTGAGACCTCCCATCCATTCACGAACTGCCCTGCAAGCCTGTTATGAACCGGTGAGCCAACCTCAAAGGTGTAAGTGGCATTGATGATGTGGCTCCGGTCGAAGCTCTCCGGCCCATAGTTGTCATAAAGATTGAATGGATTTGCCGGTTCGCCGTTGTTGTCGCCGCCCAGAATACCCAGTGCCTTGCTGTACGTATAGTTGACGTTGAATAGAATGCGCCCAGTCTGGCGTGCAATTGCGAGTTGCAAAGCGTTGTAGTTGGCAAACAGATTGTGCTTAGGCACCTGAAGCTCGCTGTATTGCACAAGTGCCGTATTCAGTGGACGGTACTGATTGACCTGGGTAGTGCTCGCTCCGCTAACAGTGTTAGTGGTTGTGGCTCCCGTGGGTGTCAATATCTGACCTGTGATCGGGTTCGGCTTGTACATCCCGCCAATGGGGATAGCGTTTACGTTATCGAGCGCCACCGTCTGGTTGCTGCCGTCGTTCAGCAGGAATCGGCTATTGTTTCCGACGTACGCTGCCATTGCGGTCATCTTCCAGGGAAGAGCCTGATTGAGTGTCATGCTATAGGTGTCAACCAGTGGCTCCTCATTGTCTCCCTTGGTAAGTCCGTAGTACGTGCCCGGAGGGCTGCTCAGACCAATGGTGTCGGTATTCGCAGGAACCGTCGAGGCCGCCGATAAATTGAGACCGCTAACGGCCTTCAACGAAAGACCACCGCCCCCGTAGCTCACCGAGTTGACGTATTGTGAGAGTTCTACAGCATTCGAAGCGTCATTCCAGGAATCGTGCGCCCGGTACTCACCCCAGCCGCCGCGGAGCGCCGTCTTGCCGGTTCCGAAGATATCCCAGGAGAAACCAAACCGGGGCTCCACAAAAGCTGCCTTGGCGGCATTACCGGAGATCGGCAAGCTCTTATCGATGCCGTGCCACAAGAAACCGGGATAGGGAGAGTTGCTCGCTGCGCTGGCAATTAGCGAAGGATCAAAGACTGCCAGACCCTGGCCATAAGCATCGTTCCAGGGACCAAGGTGTTCGATGCGTAGGCCGTAGTTCAGCGTGAGTCTTGGTACTACCTTCCACAAATCGTTGACGAAGACATCATTGTTCCAGAAGTAAAGGTTCGTCTCCGGCAGAATATTCTGCTGGGCATAGCTGCTGGTGAAACCCTGAAAGTTATTGGCGACCCAGTTTCCGGACATGGTTGGCGTCGTGTTATCGACGTCCGTGATCGTCGAACCAGCTCCAGGGAGGTAGTACTCGCTGATAGCTCCATTCGTCGTCGCAAAGGGTATTCTCTCGTTATTCGTGATTCTTTCGATAAATACTCCCATGCTGACGGTATGCGTTCCCCACACCTTGGTCACTGTGTCGCCCCCCTGAGGAGCGAACTTATGCGCAAAGATCGGTCCAAGAGAGTAGTCCGGAGTAAGCTGACGCGGCAGGCCGCTTTGGTCATCGTAGTTCTGTAGCTGCGGCAGTGGGTGGCGGCCATTGGCATAGGCGCCCTGGTAGGGATAGGCCGTCAAAGCGCTTGTGTTCGCGGTTGTGAATGCCTGATCCAGATAGGCAAGCGACCCGTAGAGTTGGTTGGTAAGCGTCGACGTAATCACGGTGGTTAGGTTGGCGGCCGCGCTCTGCGAGTTGATGGTGCTCAACCCGCCTCCCGGCGTGTTGAGTTCTCCCGGATTGTAGTAAGGGACAGCCGGCACTCCTGAAGCACCCCGCTCCACGCTATAGCGCCCGAAGAGATGATTCTTCGGAGAGATGTCGATATCGACACGCCCAATGGCCTGCCACATGTCGTTGTTTACGAAGTCCTGTGACTGCCAGTTATACGGGTTCGCCAAAGTTGGCGTTGCGTTTGGCAAGGGGTAGGTGTTAAAGATGGCCTTGAATCCAGCATCCTGATAGGTGGTGGGAATCTGGCCGTTCGTGAGGGCCGTTCCATCCTTGGCATAGGTCGGAACCGCATTGATGTTGCTGTACGCCGAGTTTGTGTACAGTTCAGAACCCAGGTAACTTTGCAGCTCCGATGCGCTGAAGTTGCCAGTGCGCATGTTCGCGGTAGGCACCAGCGCATGCACCAGCGCACTGGCAGCGTTTCCGTAGGCATAGATGTTGCGTTGCGCGTAGTCTTCCGCTCCAGCAAAGAAGGTCAGGGCCTTACTCTGATTGAAGTGAGTGCCCGGAATCAGAATGGGGCCGCCGATATTGAACCCTGGGTAGATCTCGCGGTCCGGATCTTTCGCAACCCCGGTAGCCTTGTCCAATGAATCCGTGGAGTCGAGTTGGCTGGTCCGGGCATAGGTATAAAGCTCTCCGTGATACTGGCCGCCGCCGGCTTTGGTCACGGCACTCACGACAACAGGGCCATTGGCGATATCCGCGCCGAAGTTGGAGACCTGCACCTTGACCTCGGCCACCTGGTCGTAATTGACGTTCTGGATCGCAGCGCCATAGTTGCCGGGATCGGTGATATCGGCGCCGTCCAGCTTCAGGCTGATGCCATTCAGTGGGTTGCCGTTAGCAGCGTAGCTGCCCAGCGCGCCATTCACACTCACCTGAGAAGGATCGTAGGCCGAGTTAGATACGCCTTGATTCGCGATGGAAAAACCAGGGAGTGTCTTGAAGAGTTCGGTAACGTCGCGCCCCTCGACCGCAAGGTGTTTAATCTCTTCCGCCGTAATCAGTTGGCTGCTCTCCCCGGTATCGAGCGGGACAGATGTTTCTGCTTCCACGGTGACAGTCTCTGTCGCTTTTCCCGTTTGCATGACGAGCGACGGCAGGTTGCGGCTGTCGCCAGGATCCAGATGGATTCCCGATTCACTGAGTTGCTGGAAACTGGGAGCGCTGATCGTGACGGCATAGTCGCCCGATGAGACGCCGGCAAACGTGAAAAAACCCGAACCGTTGGACTTGATCGAACGTTTGTCGCCGTTGAGGGTATTGCGCAACTCGATCACTGCGTTCGGGACGACCGCTCCGGTTTTGTCTGTAACCGTTCCTGATAGCGAAGCGGTGATAACCTGCGCACGGACGGGTACCGTGAAAATGCCCATCCCCGCAGGCACAAGCAGCCAGCAAGCCAGCAAGCCTGTGGTCATAAGCTGTTTTGGTAGGGAATATTTTTTGCGTACATCGTTCATGCTGATCTCCTAAAGTGCTGCATGGGCCTTCCTATTTGGAACTGCGTGTCGGAAGTTTCTGTATCGGAAGTTTTCGGTTTTCTTCAGCCCGGATCACATGACTCCCTCGAACACATGATCGACAAGCAATGTACAGTTCCCTACCGCCCCAACTCTTTGATTACGTTTGTTTTATGGGTCAGCTTGGAGGAGGTACAGTACCGTCCTGCAGGACATAAGCTGCTGCATGGCGAGCGGAACCCGCCCGCCATACAGCGGCTTGTCTAGAAGCTGTACTTCAGCGACAACTCCAGTACCCTGGGACTTCCGGACTTGGTGTCCATGGTGCCCCACTTATAACCCGTAGGCAGCCCAGAAGCTACGTTGGGAGTAAAGGTTTTCCCATCGGTCGTCGCGTACTTGAGTGTGATGTCGTTGCTGGTGCTGAATCCCCACAGCGGGTGATTCATGAAGTTGAACGCTGATGCGCGGAACTGCACCTTCTGCCTCCCCGTAATTGCGAACGTCTTATAGATGGTCAGATCCGAGTTGTTGTAAGAGGGGCCGCTCAGATAGGGAAACTGCCGCAGTCCTTGTTGACCGACAGCAGGTGCGCTGAAGCAGGACAGATTCAACAGTTGATGGGCCTGCAGCCCACTCTTTGGGTTGCAGGTCATAATCGGCAAAATCTCGTTGGCATTGGTCCCGAAGTAGGTGTTCGAGGTCAAAGACTCGTTTTTCGTCGAGTTGAGAATGGTCAGGCCAAGATTCTGCGTATCCTGTGCCTGCAGATTGCCCCCGGACTGCCAGGTCGTCGTACCGGAGATCGTCCAGCCATTTACAGTACCGCCAATCAGCCTATGATCCCCGCGATACAGCCTGCCGATGTCGTAGGCGTAGGAGGTGTTGATCACCTGCGGACGATCGATATTCAGAACACCATAGTTGCCACGCACATTGAAGGCGTCGACGGTGCTGTTGATCATACCCAGCGACTTCGACCAGGTGTAGTTGACGTCGAAGGACAAGCGACCGGCCTGTTTCAACCATGCGATCTGAAGCCCGTGGTAGTTGGAATAGCCGACATGCTCGCCCACGCTGATGGAGTTCGAACCATAACCGGCGTAATACGGGTAGTAATCCTTGAGGGTATAGGTGGAAGTATTATCGGGATCGGAGGGAGCCGCTGCGCCCGTCACCGGGTCCGCCAGAAAGAGACCTCCGACCGGGATCTTATTCACATTGGTGAATCCAGAACCGCCAATGTCAGAGCCGCTGCTCTGTCCACCCATCAGCAGATGGCGCGTGGTGTTGCCGACATACGCAATCTCGAACAAGGATTGCCATGGGAGCTGCCTGTCGATGGTGAGATTCCAGGCCTCGGTATTAGGTACTTCGTAATCGTTCGGATCCGCCGCACTCACCGCACTGGGGAGACTGGCCGCAGCTGCGGCAGTTGATCCAAGTTGGCCGAGATGCGAAAGCGTCACGGATTGACCACTGGGAGAGTTATAGGTGGTCATCAGTTGTGCCGTACTCAGATCTCCGCCATAGTCGTTGAATTGATCGTTCCAGCGATACTCACCCCATCCACCGCGGACGATGGTGCGACCTGTCCCATCGATGTTCCAGGCAACGCCGAGACGCGGAGAGGTGAAAGCAAGACGGGTCGGCGAGCCGCCTACGGGAATGCCGGGATCGATAGCATGCCAGTAGACACCGGGATAGACCTTGCCTGAATTAAGATCGCTGGCGTATCTCCCCGGAAGCCAGACCGCCAATCCTGTTCCCTGCCGGTCGTACCAGCGTCCAACATGGTCCCAGCGCAGGCCCACATTTACAGTAAGGCGGCTCGCTACTTTCCAGTCGTCCATGAGATAGGCAGAGGTAGTGCGATAAGCCATATCCTCGATCGGCATGTAGTTGTTTTGGGTAAAGGCGGTGGCAATGCCCATGGCCAGGTTAGCGACAGGGTTCAAGGAGCCGATGCGTACCGTTGGATTGGCCTCGTTCGGCTGCAGGCCACTGTTAAACGAGAGATTGCCGTTTGGATAAGCGTAGGTTCCCTGGCGATTGCTGGCCAGGTCGGTATACGCTCCAAACTTCAAGGTGTGTGATTTATAGACCTTGGTCACATTGTCGGAAAATGCCGGATTCGCTTTGACCGAAGGATAAGAACCTCCCGCCTCCCATAGATCCGGCTGAGACATATCCGGGAAGGTCTGTGCTCCAGCGCTGTTGATGGAAGGCGCTAACTTGGCGGCGCTGCTATAGATCGTTCCGTAGCCGTAGCCGAGCGTGGATTTATAGGCGGCCTGAAGATCGCTCGGAGCATAGGGGCTGCTGGCATACCCCCATGCGGCTACAAACTCGTTCGTCAACGTCGGGCTGAAGATATGCACGAAGTTCCCCGTCAGCACACGGGAGACGGTTGGATTGTTGATCGTGCCCCCCTGGTAAGGCACGGCATAGCTGGGGTTGTAGTAAATGTGGGCTGGCTGTGACGATCCATTGCTGCCGGTCTGGTAGGTGACGAAGAGCTTGGTGTTATCGCTGAAGTTATAGTCCACCCGGGCACGCCACACATAGCCGTTCTGTTGTGTGCTGATAGGCATATAAAAGTTGTAGCCACCGGGGGTAGCTGCTGGATTGGTGTTGGCCGCGGGAAACATCTTCATCAGTGCCGCTGCGCCGGTGTCCAGATATTGGGAAGGAATGATGCCACTGGTGAGTGGTGTACCGTCCGGGGCAACAGACTTGGATAAATCATTGCACCAATTGGTAGCCGAAGGGGTGAACCCACCCGGGCAAAGCGCTGCATTGCCGGCGCCACCGGAGGTGAAGTTACCACCCTCCATCGCGGCAGTCGGCACAAACGATTCAAGCGGTGTAGACGAAGGAAGCAGCTGATTGTAGTACTCATAGCCGGCCCAGAAGAGCAGCTTGTCGTTATGGTTGAAGTTCGTCCCGGGAACCTTGATCGGACCGCCTATATTGCCGCCGGGGTAATAATATCTGGCAGCCTGCTTGGGGTGGCCTTGTTGATCATTGAGCCAAGTGTTTGCGTTGAGCGCACTGTTACGGGCATACAGATAAGCCTGTCCGTGGTAGCTGGCCCCCCCGCTTTTGCTGATCGCGTTGACGATGACCGGGCCGTTGGGACTGTCGGCGCCGAAGTTCGATGTCTGGACCTTGACCTCCTGGGTCATGTCCGGGTTCACCACTGCGATCGACCAGCAGTTGCAGCCTGGGTCGATGATGTTGGCGCCGTCAAGAATGTAGGACGTACCACCGCGATAGGGCGCGCCACCGGGGGAAAGCCCCACTCCGACAGTGCTTCCAGTCGACCCGGAGGCTGTGAAGTCAAAACCCACGCCATTCCCAACGCCAGTCGGAACGGTGGTGACGCCTGGAAGAACCTTGAGCAGCTCTGAGATATTGCGGCCTTCCAGCGAAAGCCGCTCGATATCCTTCGAGCTGAGAATCGCCGATCGTTCTCCCGAGTCGGTTGGCAGCAGGTTCATCGCACCGGCCTCAACCTCCACGGTTTCGCTGGAAGCACCAACTACCAGGGCAATGCCGGAAACCTCACGGATGTCACCGGGGTTCATTGGGATCCCCGAGTTTTTCCATGACTTGAAATTAGTGGCCGAGACAGTGACCGTGTAGGTGCCTGGTTGCACTGCCGCGAACGTGAACCGGCCCACGCTATTGCTGGTCGTTGCACGCTCATCGCGAGTCGCTTCATTGACCAGGACGACCTTTGCATTGGGGACGACCGCTCCGGTGGAATCGGCTGCGGTACCGGACAAGCTTCCGGTAGTCAGTTGTCCCTGCAGATGCGGGGTCATAAACAGCAGCATGCAGAACGATACGAGGGCTAGTACGCTGCCGGTCACATGCCTGGAGGTGTTCGAGAGCGTTGTTCGCGGCGCCCCCTCGAACAGGAATTTCAATTTCGATCTCAATGTCATCTGGTTCTCCTGGAGCTTACAAAGTCGTGTCGATGTCGTGTGCGATCGTCTCTAGCAAACGTGAGTCAATGAGAACGGCGAACGTTTGCGTAACAGAGAAGTCGCTCATCCGTAAAAATTGGGTCACACGCAGGTCAAAGGAACTCCAAATTGCCGTTCCTTCAGCCCGAATCACATGACTCCCTTGGCCGTATGCCCGACAAGCAATGTACAGTTCCATACCTGCCTAACTGATTGATTCTGCGTGTTTGACAGGTCAGATTGTGGGGGGGTACTATACCGCTTCATAGATCACAAACATTATTCGTAGCCCACAAAAATTAATGGAAACGCTTAGCAATTCGGCCCTCGCGCCCCAGGAACACGAAGACGCAGGGTCACGAAATCCGGAACGCCTGCAACAGGCCCTCGACCAGATACTGTCCAGTGGACCGTTTCGAAATACCCTGCAGTGTCAGAGCCTGTTGCGCTACATCGTCAAGCACAGTCTCGCCGGCGAGGATAATCTTCTGCGGGAAAGAGTGATTGGCTCTGAAATCTTTGGCCGACGGCCAGATTATGAAACGGGCGACGACCCTGTTGTCCGAATTCGGGTAGCAGAGGTGCGGAAACGCCTGGCACAGTACTACCAGTCCCTGCATGAGGTGCCAGAGGTCCACATTGAGATCCCTTCAGGTTGCTATCGCGCTACCTTCCGCTGGAACAATAGCTTCCAGGCAACTACTAATGAGCGAGTTGAAGCACTCGTAACTGTCGTTCATGAAGCAGGGCTTACAGATCTTTCGCGGATCAATGCAGAGCCCCACCACCTGCCCCAGGCCTCTCATGCTCCAGAAACGCCACAGATTGCCACACTTCCTGATGCTTTGCCTTCGCCGTCCGCCCGAAAGAACACCTGGAAGATCTGGGTGGTTGTAGCTGCTTCCCTGCTTCTTGCAGGTATCGCTGGGTTCACAGCCCTCAGCTGGAATAACACCCAGTCCAAACATTTCAAGGAATTCTGGGCCCCATGGACGAATAGTCCAAAGCCGGTCATTATCGTAATCGGAAGCAATGCCGTGTACCGGCTCTCTGACAGCGTCACAGACCAATATGCAAAGGACCATCAACTGGAGACACACGGCCAGGAATTCTTCGTTCCATTTGCTCCAACGGCAATTCTCCACGGCAGCGACCTCCACCCGTCGGTGGACAGCTTCGTTGCGCTGGGCGACGTTGCGTCCGTCTCCGCTCTGGTAGCCAACGTGACTCGGCAGAAGCAAAGTTTCCAGGAGCGCTTCCCTAACGACATCTCCTTCGCTGAGTTGCGCAACAGCCCGACGCTGCTAGTCGGCGGTTTCAACAATCCGATGACGCTGGAACTGACCAAAGGCCTTCGGTTCGTCATGCGTGCCCGCAATGAGATCGATGACATGCAGAACCCCAATCGGCACTGGCTGCTGCACGCCTCAGCCGACTCGCACGACACAGAGGACTACGCTATCGTGACTCGCCTGACACAAAGACCTGGTGACGCACCGATCCTCAGCGTCGCTGGCATGGGACAGTATGGAACGCTGGCCGCGTCTGACTTTGTCTGCAGCCCAGCTGCTATCTCTGAGATGACACGTCTCCTGCCGAAAGACTGGGCAGGCCGAAACCTGCAGATGATCTTGCACGTCAAGGTTATCGACTTCAAGCCGGCGGCGACAGAAGTGATCGCCGTGCATGTCTGGTAGGTGACAATTGCAAGGTGAGGCAGACATGAGCACTCCAAACTCCAGACGTACCGTTCTCATTACCGGCGCATCCCGTGGTCTTGGCGCTGCTATCGCTCTCGAGCAAGGAGCCGTCGGTTCGAACGTCGCCATCAACTACTTCAATAGCGGCGATGCGGCTGAGCAGCTTTGTCAACGCATTCGGCAGAACGATGGCTACGCTCATGCCTTCAAAGCGGATGTGCGTAACGAAGTCGAGGTCCCCCGTCTGGTCCGTGAGGTAGAGGAAGTCTTCGGCGGTATAGATGTTCTTGTTGTCAACGCGACCGGTCCCCAGCCGTTCCTCTCTATCGAAGAGCAAACGTGGGATTCCTATCTCGACCAGCTGGAGTTTTTCGTAAAGTCTCCACTGTTGTTGCTGAAACAGGTTTTGCCGGGAATGAAAGAACGTGGCTTCGGCAGGATCATTAACATTGGCAGTGAAGTCTTCGAGCTCGGGAATCCCCGGTTTGCGAACTACGTCGCTGCCAAAGGCGCGCAGTTGGGACTAACTCGCTCCTGGGCACGTGAACTCGCTCCGACGGGCATTACGGTCAACCTCGTAGCCCCCGGCTGGATTCCGACCAAACGCCACGTAGACGCAAGTCAGGAAGAGATGGATAGTTACACTGCGAATGTCCCCATGCAGCGAATGGGGATTCCAGACGACATTGCCAAGATGGTTGCATTCCTCGCGAGCGACGCCGCGGGCTTCATTACCGGGCAGCGCTTTTCCGTAAACGGTGGCAATACTCTGGCTTGAAGTGTTTAAACAAAGTTGGCGTGCCGTGTGAAAAAGCCTCCACACGGCACGCCCCAATGCATCGATTAAAAGAGCAGCTTCACGGCAAACTGAAGCTGTCGTGCGGGGTAAGCCGAGGTAATGGCACCAAAACCGCCATCCGTCCTGCTCCCGTCAGGAGACTGGTAGTTCACCTGATTCAGGGCATTGAACGCCTCAGCGCGGAAGTCCAGCTTCGCCGCCTCTGTCCATAGGCCGAACGACTTGTGCAGCCCTAAATCCAGCTCGGAAAAGCCAGGGCCTCGGGCGGAGTTGCGGCCAGCGGTACCTAGTGGATGACTAGGATCGGTTGGCAGCGTCACCGTAGCTGAGCTTAGGTATCCGTTCAGCGATGTACCAGTCTTTACCCAGCTTGCTCGCGATGCTTGCGGGTTTCCTGTCTGATTAGCGCGTTGAGCGAGGAGAGCCCCCGACGAGGCAGCTCCGGCAGTCAGAGCAAAGGCAGTAGAAGCAAGGGTTCCTAATTTATAGCTGCCTGCAGAGTACGTGAGGTTGACCGGGAGACCGCTGGTAGCACTGTTGATCGCTGTAAACTGCCAATTTCCCAGAATGCCCCGCAGAAGCGGACCAGCAGAGCTGCCAAAGCGACGGTCGTGCCCGTACGGCAAGTCATAGACCAGCGACGTGGTGTCATTGATCGGCTGATCGTAACCCGAATGCCCGCGGTCGTAGTTCGGGTCCTTGTAGGTAAGGAAGTTGCTATCGCCGTTGTTGTTCTCAAGCGTACCGGAGGCATTGTCGATGGCATGCTCCCAGGTCAAAGAGTTCAGCAGGTAGAGGCCCGAGGCGTATCTGTGTTCCAGCTTGACCTGAAGTGCGTGGTAGATGCTGTCTCCTCCGCCAAAGTTGATTTCGATACCGGCAAAGGTCTGCAATGGCCGCCGCTGTTGCACGGTTAGGCAGGTAGCGACTGATCCATTCTGGCAGGTGGAGGGTTGAGGGACAGCCTCGTTGTAATCTCCCAGCACTGGCAGATGCTTGCCAGAGACGCCGACATAGGCAATATCAAGCACGGTGTTGCGATCGAGTTGCTGTTCTACAGTGACATGCCAGGATTCCGCGTAGCCCGTAGGATCGTTCTTCGGCTCGTAGTGGGGTTGCGCCAGCAAGGGGTTGAAGTTAGCTGCACTGGTAAAGCCGATGGTATAGCCCTGCATGGTAGGACGGAAGCAGGTTGCCGGATTCTCTGTGTCGCTATTGCAGAGCGGCTGGCCGTTAGCGGCCAATGGAGCGAATTGGTTCACCTGTGCGTCGAAGGTGAAAGGAGCGTTATAGACCAGCAAATTCTCGCCGCCCTCACGCACAAAGTGTGTGTAACTAATGCCATAACCGGCGCGGATCACAGTGCTGGGCTGCACCTGATAGGCAAAGCCGAGCCGGGGTGCGAAGTTATTCTTTTGCATGTTCACAAGAGCCCGGTTGTAGATAGAGCCCGGCTTCGCCGTGACCAACGTTCCTGTGGTGGGCGATGTAGCAGGGTCGAAGTTAGCGAGTTGGTTATTGGCCTCCCACTCCGGAGTTCCAAGCTCATAACGCAGTCCGACATTCAGTGTCAGTTTGTGGTTCACACGCCAGTCGTCCTGGGCATACCACTGATGCAGTCGCTGGTTGATGATAGCGATATGCGTGTTGTTCAGCTCATAGTGATTGCGCGCTCCGAAGAAGAAGTCGGTGAGTGCAACTGCCTCATTGGTTGCCGGGGCACCAGGAGCCACAGCCGGGGGTGGCGTGCCGGTAGGCGGAGTGCTGAAGGCTCCATTGTAAGTATCGTTGCCATACTTCGGATGAAAGTCATCGTCAGCGATCTGGATATATTGATATTCGTAGCCGAACTTTAGACTGTGGGCTCCGCGTAGCCAGGAGTAATTGATCTTTGGATCAATTACGTATGGATTCTGTATGTTGGGACTAGTGGTTTGACGGCCAAAACTGCTGAAGTTGTTTACAGCCTGTGTATTCAGCCCGCCTGCGATGCGTGGATCTGTCGGAATATTGGGGATACCAGCTTCCGCCAACAAACTTGGCTGCCCAATCTGCCCAGGTGCTTTGCTGCCGTTCACCCAGCTAAAACCGATACGGGCGTCGAGCACTGAGTTGGAGCTGACCGTATAAGTGATGCCGGCTGCCACCTGCCTATCGAAGATCTTAACCACGCTATTCGAATTTCCACCAGCCAGGCCGGGGATATTCGGAGGATCGAAGATATTTACATTGCGTTCGCTATAGCGGCCGAAGGCATTGAGCTTCGACGTAAAGTAGCCGTCATAGCGAGCATCTCCCTCATCACTCTGCAACGAGCCGCGTGGAAAGGAGACGTAATTGTTGGGAGTTCCGGCCGGGCCAGCCAGATTAGGCAACGGCAACGCAGCCATGACCAGTGTCGCCAACGGATTAAGGGGAACATTGGTGTATCCAGTAGCGGGATTGACCGCGTACACCTTCCCCGTATAGGGGTCCATGACTGGTGCAGTGAACTGCCCGGCTTTCTGATTCTGGTCTGGAAGCGTCGCCGTGGCGAGAATCCTCGTTACCCGCCGCTCCCCCTCGTAATCAAGGAAGAAGAATTGCTTGCCACGCAAAAACGGGGTCTTGATCGGCCCGCCAAAAGTACCGCCAAACTGATTCTGCTGATATGTCGGCTTCTGATACTGCCCCGTCAGCGCATTTTTCGGCGGCAGGAAAGGCCCGATAGCGTTGAGCGAGGTGTTACGGAGATACTCCCAGGCGCTGCCATGAAAGTGACTGGTGCCGCTACGCGTAGAGACGTTTACAACGGCTCCAGTCACGCGACCATATTCAGCGCTGTAGTTGTCGGTCACCACTCTGAATTCGTTCAGCGCATCTGGAGATGGTTGAATCGTCTGGTTCGAGAAGCCCTGATTATCGGTCCCGTAGGTGTTGTTATCCAGACCGTCCAGGATAAAGTTATTCATCTCGCTGCGCTGGCCGTTGACGTTAAAGGAAGAGTCGCGGCTGGAGAGTGTCTGATTCTCCAAAGACGATTTGCGGACGCCTGGAACCAGCAGGGCGAGATCCGCATACGAGCGGCCATTCAGCGGCAGATTGACAATCTCTTGACGATCAATCACCTCGCCACGGTCACTTGAATCTGTTTGCAGGATCTCTGCCGCACCCGTGACCTCGACGGTCTCGCTAGTTCCACCTACTTGGAGAACCATATCTACACGTTGGCGGGCACCTACGGTCACGGTGAATCTGTCTGCAACTGACACCTTGAAGTTTGGCAATTCGGCGCTCAGTTTATAGTCGCCCGGCTTTACCGAGTCAAACTCATAATTTCCCTGATCATTGGACCTTGCTGTTTGTTGCGTTCCGGTGGCCAGGTCGGTCAATACAACCTTACCTTTGGCCAGGGTGGCGCCGCTAGGGTCGCGCAGAGTACCCAGAACACTGGCGGAATCGAATTGAGCGTGTGCTTCCGAGGCGCAGATCAGCAATAGCCCCATCATCAAGATAACTGCTCTTCCTACAACTATGGGTATGACCGCTGTATGCGGGTGCGGCTGGCGAAGGTGTTGCAAAAATGAGCGAAGCATACGTCTGATTCTCCTGATAGCTGTTGTGTGGGTGCTATGAGAAAGATATTGCGGGCAAGCTTGTTCATTTGGATAGGTGTTTCCCCGGTGTAACCTATGTGCGGTTGGTAACCCGCAGTGTGAATATGTTGCTTCTGCTGCGAATTCCCTGCCGCACTGCCAGGCTATTTACCAAAAAATGATGCTGGACCAGTCCCCCTGACCTCTTCATTACACCGTGTAAAGTTGCTCTTCCCACCGCTTTGCGACATCTATCATTCATCCTTTGTTCATCTTCCGTGGATATGTTAAGGTTATCCGCGTACCCATCATCTTCCTGGCTGTGCTAGCAGCCGAAGCAAACCTATGAATGCTTCCAAGGTTCTGTCTATTTCGAACGATGAGTTTCATTTTCGCCCTACGGAGCCCTCTCCTCAGGATGCTCGGTGGCTACTGGTACAGAGGATCGTCGCCAGCAAGAGCTTTGCGAAGTCGTATTTTCTGACTAGCTTCCTTCTATATGTCAGCGACCGCGAACTCCGTGGGAAGGCGGATGAAATCACCGAATACCAGATCGGAGTTCGAGCCTTCGGTCGTCCGGAAAATTACAACCCAGGCGTAGACAATATCGTTCGCAATTACGCCCGCATCCTGCGCAAACGGTTGGAAGAATACTTCGAAGAGGAGGGCAAACATGAGTCTGTTCGCATCACCATTCCGCGCGGCGGGTATGTCCCTGTCTTCTATACCTATGAACAGGAAGAGACACTCCCTGCAATCTCGCACCCTATCTTCGATACGGACGAAAGCCTGGTATTGGACGATCAGGCCGCGCCGCCACTCCCGACTGCAGTTGCACCCAGGCTTGTAAAACGACCTGTTCAAGTTGTTCTGTTCTTACTTGCAGCATTACTTGCGACAGGGTACTTAGGGTTTAGGTGGTTCAAGCGAATACAACTCACGCCGTATCATCAATTCTGGAGCCAGGTATTTGACCGTAACCGGGAAACACTCATAGTTCCGGCAGACAGCGGCTTCGGAATCCTGCAAAATCTCACAGCGCACAACATACATCTCGGAGATTATGTTACGGGCACCTATCTCTCCGACACAAAATTGGCGCCGGGCATAAATGCACGTAACTGGAACGATCTCCGCACGCAACGTTATACGAGTGTGGTTGATCTCAATATTGCATTAAGCCTATCTCGTGTTCCCGAACTCGTGCCCGACCGATTTGCGATTCGTTATGCTCGTGACCTTCGTATGGAAGATCTTAAGCATTCAAACGCAATTCTTCTAGGCTCAGCTCATAGTAATCCATGGGGGGAACTATTTCAGAAGCAGCTAAATTTTGCACTTGACTATCATCCCGAGGTAGACGATTCACTCGTTATCAATCGGCATCCCCTCCCAGGTGAGAACCCCATCTATAGGAACATCTGGGATGATGACTCCCACCTTACCTATACGGTGCTTGCTTTTATTCCTAGTCTGGATGGGATAGGGCATGTAATTCTGCTTGAGGGCTTGAATATGGCAGGGACACAGGCGGCTGCTGATTTTCTTTTGAACCGGCAAGCAATGGCTCCGATCCTGCGAAAGGCACAACGTGTAGATGGGACAATCCAGCCCTTCGAGATACTGCTCGAAACCAGCAGCATTGGAGCCAATGCTCCTCAGGCGCGCGTCGTAGCTGAAAGATACGGTTCAAGCCAGATACTCCCTACCCCTGGTCATTGATGCAGTCCTGCATTGTCTGCGCAGGTGTAGCGACTTTGCTTCAGCTCCGTTCCTGTATGCCAGGGTAGACACTGCCTTGGAGAAATCGCCTTCCCTCACTTAGGAGGAACAGTTCCATACCCATCGCTCAGATGAAAGGGCTACAATTATTGGTGTCTCGTAAGAGGGTGCCGGGATGTCAAATTCGAGTAAAAATATCGAGTCTTCGCCCATCGGCCAACAACAGTTCCTGATCGGGCTCACCCCCGGTCCACCAGAGGACTACGTATCGCAGGATTACAGCGACTACAGCCTCTACGCCGCGGAGCAGCACCGCTCCGTGTGGGAACGCCACACGCACGACTGCACCCAAATCACGATTGCAATGAATCCCGCTCAGGTTCGCAGCGAATGGCAAGGCGAGAGTGGTCACATCGAACGCCGCGAGATGAACGGTGATATGGCCTGGATCGTTCCCCCCGGCGTAGAGCACGTCATCCACTTCGATCGCCCGGCCACGCTGATCCATCTTTATCTCTCGGGATCCTTCTTCCACAAGATGGTGGAAGATGCGCCGGAATCCATAGAGACTTTGCTGATTCCCTCTATTTTGATCCGCGATCCATTCCTCGTGGAACTCGCAAAGTCACTTCACCGGGAAAGCCGCGAAGGCCATCTCACGGAGCTCTTTACGCAGTCCGTGGCTACCCTCACCGCAACCCACCTCGTTCGCTCCTACAGCAACCGCAGCCGTACCTTTCATTCCTACCGCGGTGGCATGGGACCCAGTCGCGAACGCCGCGTACTGTCCTACATTGCTGAACATCTAAACGAGTCGATCACGCTGGAAGAGCTGGCAAAGGTCGCCGAAATTAGTCCGAACTATCTGATCGCGCTATTCCGCCAGTCAATCGGAATGACGCCACATAAGTACGTGGTGTTGAAACGTGTCGAACACGCACGCATGCTCTTGAAGCACCGCGACCTAACCCTGTTGGAGATCGCGCAACGTTGCGGGTTTCAGGACCAGAGCCAGTTCACGACGGTATTCCGCCGCTATGCCGGGATTACTCCGGGTCAGCTTCGCCGCTCACTCTAGCTGTTTTTCTTGCCGAGTGCTGCTCCAAACACATTCAGCAATCCACCCGCAGCTCCCATAGCGCGACGAGCGTTCTTCGAAGTCATCCTGCGTACAATCTGAAACAACGAGGGAGGCTCGCCTTCCGCTTCTTTCAGCACGCCGTGCAGATCATCCGGGTTGATGTCCTTCAGCAGATTCCCCGCCAACAGCGATAGCCGCAGCAGGTTCACCATCTCCCGCGAACTCACTAAATCCGCCACGTGGTCGACAACGGTATCCTTCGCGCCCAGCAGACCTGTCATCAAGTTCAGCACGTCTTTTTCGTGCAGCTTTTCCAAAACTTCATACGCAGCAAGAACAGCCTCCGCATGTTTCGCAGGCGCCTCGTTCACTTTGCGCAGCAGATCTTCGCGAGAGTCTGCGGGTTGATATACCCGGAAATCAACGGCGACCGCCATACTTTTCCTCCTTCTTGCGCACCCTAAATCAGTGGGACTTCCGTGTTTCGATCTGTACCAGCTTGGCCGAACCAGGCATGCGATAGTCTGCACGTTTCCATTTGCGTTCGACCTCTACACCGGTTTGCGGCGTAGGAGCACCCGAATAGCGAAAGTTCAGCGGCCGCAGCGGATTGGTTCCCTTCTCCGGAAGCACCTGCATTTTGACGGCTGTTTCTTTGTAAGCAGGAGTGTCCGTACTTGAGTCCGTATAGGAGCCGGTAAGGACATTGACCGGCCCTTCTTGTGAAGCCAGAGGAAGATAAACCTGCTTGCCGACGACACGAGCGGTCACGAGCACCTTGATCTTCAGCGAGCCGTATTTGCTGGTGAGGCGAACCCAGTGGCCGGATTCGATATGCCGTTCGCGGGCGAGTTCTTCGGAGACCTCGACGTAGCGCTCGGGCGTTTCCAGGTTGATACCGGGAACGCGATGCGTCATGTTGCCCTCGTGGAAGTGTTCGAGCTGACGGCCATTGTTAAGGAAGAGGTCGAACTCGTCGGATGGGGCATCACTGGGTTCGCGGAATTTAAGGGGGAAGAAACGAGCCTTCTTATCGGGAAAGTTGAAGCCGTTGAGATAGAGAATCGGTTCGTCGGTCCCGTCGGGGTGTACGGGCCACTGCAAAGTGTTGTAATTCTCAAGACGCTCAAAGCTTGCGCCGGCGTATAGAGGGGTTAGCGATGCCATCTCCGCCATGATCTCGGAGGGATGCGAGTAGCTCCAATTGCCGCCGAGTCGGTTCGCGATGTCCTGAGTGATCTTCCAGTCGGCGCGTGCGTTGCCTAGTTCAGGCAAAGCCTGGTAAAGGCGCTGAATGCGGCGCTCGGTGCTGGTGAAGGTGCCTTCTTTTTCGAGTGCGGGAGCGCCGGGAAGAACAACGTCAGCGTAGCGGCAGGTCTCCGTGAAGAAGATGTCCTGAACGACGAAGAAGTCCAGACGTTCAAAGGCTCCTGCGACGTGGTTCGCATTGGAGTCGGCAGAGATCATGTCTTCTCCGGCGAGGTACATGGCACGGAGCTTGCCGTCATAGACACCGTCCACCATCTGGTGGTTGTCCAGGCCGACCTTCGCCGGCAACGTAACGCCCCAAGTTTTCTCGAATTTGCCGCGAATTTCGTCGTTGGTAACTGCCTGGTAGCCGGGGAAGTTGTTGGGCATCGCGCCCATGTCGCTGGCGCCCTGTACATTGTTATGACCGCGCAGCGGGTAGGCGCCACAGCCGGGTTTGGCGTAGTTCCCGGTCGTGAGCAGCAAATTGCTAATCGCAGTCGAGGAGTCTGATCCCATCACATGCTGCGTGATGCCCATGGCCCACAGGATGCAGACGGTTTCAGCCTTGGCGATCTCCTCGGCGACCTCTATGAGGGTCTCGATAGGTACCGCGCATTGCTTGGCGGCAAACTCCATGGTGAACGGTTCGAGGCTGGCACGATACTCTTCAACGTTGTTGACATGTTGCGCGATGAACTCGGTCTTGGCGTAGCCGTTATCGAACATATAGCGGCTGAAGGCGCAAAGCCATACGAGATCGGAGCCCGGCTTGGGGCGAAAGTGGATGTCAGCACGAGCAGCCATCTCGTGCTCACGCGGATCGGCAACGATAAGGCGCTGACCGAAGAGCTTGTGCGCCCGCTTTACCCGCGTAGCAAGCACAGGATGGCTTTCGGCAGTGTTGCTGCCAACAACGAGCACAAGTTTCGCCATGCCGATGTCTTCGATGGATCCGGAGTCTCCGCCATAGCCAACAGTGCGGAACAGGCCGGCAGTGGCTGGGGACTGGCAGTAGCGTGAGCAATTGTCGACATTATTGGTGCCGATAACAGCGCGCGCCAACTTCTGCATCACGTAGCCATCTTCATTGGTGGTCTTCGAAGAGACGACTACCCCGATCGCATCGGGGCCATACTCCGACTTGATGCTGCTCAACTTGCTCGCGACAAGCTCCAGCGCCTCCTCCCACTCGGCTTCACGAAAGCCGCTTCCCTCTCGGATCAGCGGCTTCTGCAGGCGCTCTTTGTGATTGACGTAATCCCACCCGAACTTGCCCTTTACGCAGGTAGAGATTGCATTTGCATCGCCATGGAGCGGTTCGATCTTCAGAATGTGCCGCCCCTTTGTCCAGACGTCATACGAGCAGCCAACACCACAGTAGGTGCAAACGGTCTTGGTCTTTTTGATGCGCTCTTCGCGCATGGCCGCCTCGGTCTGTGACACTTCCATCACCGCGCCGTAACCCATCTCCGGCTCAATGGCCTTGATCACGTCGATCATCTTGTCGAGCGTCTTCTGCGGAGTAGCCGTCAAATAACCCGCCTCGCCCAACATCGACTTTTCCATCAACGCATTGCAGGGACAAACCGTAATGCAGTGGCCACACGAAACACAGCTTGAGCCGCCGATCTGCATGCCGCCATCCCACAGAACTCGAGGGTGCTCGAGCTCCCAGCCGATGGTCAGGGTCTCATTGACCTGCACCGTCTGACAGGCTTGTACGCAACGTCCGCACAGAATGCACTGGCTGGGATCGTAGCGGTAGAACGGATTAGACATGTCTACTTCATACGGCTTCTTCGTGAAGGGGCGCTCTTGATGTTCTACCTTCATCGCCAGCGCGGTATTGTGTACGGTGCAGTTCTCGTTGTTGTTATCGCAGACCGTGCAATAGAGCATGTGATTGCCGAGAATTACATCGAAGGCCTCGGCTCGGGCGTCCACTGCTCGTTTTGATTCCGTCACTACCTCCATGCCTGTCGCCACCTTCAGCCCACAGGAACGGACAAGTTTTCCATCGACCTCGACCAGGCAGGTATCGCAGGTTTGAATAGGGCCCATCAGCGGGGAGTGATAGCAAACATGCGGAATGTCTTTCTCGCGCAGGATGGCCTCAAGCACAAGGTCTGATGGTTTAGCCACGACCTCCTGTCCATCGATCTGGAGATGAATTATCGCGCCGGTCTCAACTTCCACCGGTAGTGGAACTGCTTCATTTATCGTCCCGAGCATATCCAACCCTCAACTAGCAACATTCTAGACCTGTGCCGCTTTTCCATACGATGCTGCGCCACCGCCTAACGATAAGTCTGCGCCTGTTTCCATACGTCGGTTTTGTGAATTTCAATGTATTTTTTCAAAAAACACCACTCATCTGACTTTCGAAGGCAAACGTATGCTCCTATGGCCTTTCGCATCTATATCAGCAGGGTGTATTTTTGCAATTTGTATCTGGATTTGCGAAATCTTACGATTCCAGGCACAACTCCGAAGGGGCTTCGCGTGCAGCAATCAGCTTTCGATACCGACGTGATGCCGGCTGAAACGATCAATTCGACATCCCCCTCAAGCCGGCCCCAGTCGACCGCCTCCGCAGCAATATGTCGGGTCAATCCCGAAGGGGTCGAAACCATCGAAGATCGCCTCGCCGTGGAGGAGCCGCTTGAGATTCAACTTATCTTCGGCTCCCTCGATGCGCGAAAGACGAAATCCATCACGGTCACCATGCGTACTCCGGGCCACGACGATGAGTTGGCGGCAGGATTTCTCCTGACCGAAGGCGTTCTCGAAGACAGCGCCCAGATTCTGCGCATCGACTTTCTCGCCGGCGTAACCCCGCCAGAAGATTCTCCTAACAGCGCACTTCCGGCTTCGACTCCTGGCAACATCGTTCGCGTCGAGCTTGCGCCGGATGTCGAAGTTCGAACAGCAACGCTGGAGCGTAACTTTTACACTACTTCCAGCTGCGGGATCTGTGGCAAGGCTTCGCTCCTCGCACTGCGATCGGTGTGTCCTCCGCGCCGGCATAATGACTTTTCGATCTCTTCCGAAACACTCTATGAATTGCCCGAATCTCTTCGCACCGCGCAGCAGATCTTTGCGGCTACAGGTGGCCTTCATGGTGCAGGGCTGTTCACTGCGCAGGGCGAGCTTGTCCTCTCGCGCGAAGACGTGGGCCGTCATAATGCTGTAGACAAGCTTCTGGGTGCTCAATTTCTCGCCGACGCTGTGCCTTTGCGCGATAGGGTGTTGATGCTGTCCGGCCGTGCCAGCTTTGAACTGTTGCAAAAAGCCGTAATGGCGGGCATTCCCATGGTGGCGGCTGTCGGTGCGCCTTCCAGTCTTGCCGTCCAGGTCGCTCGCGATTTCGACATAACCCTGATCGGCTTTTTGCGCGATCGGCGCTTCAACGTCTACCACGGTATCGAACATATAACCCGCCATAAGGCGTCCACGGAGGTATCCGCATGAAACTGCGATTGAAAGGTAACTCAATCCGCTTGCGAGTCACACGTTCGGAACTTGCACGACTCCAGGAAGGAGCGCGTATTCAAGAAACTATTCGCTTTTCTGCCGACCCCAACGCCAGGCTTGCGTACGTTTTGGAGATCGGCTCACACAGCCAACCGGTAACCGTGGCCTTCGTTGCCCAGCAGATTGTTGTGAGTGTGTCTAGGGACCAACTCACAAGCTGGGGCGGCGAACACCAGGTCGGCATCTACGCTTCGCTGCCCGTCGATGAAACGACAGTACTCGAAGTATCCATCGAAAAAGACTTCGCCTGTCTGGACCTCAGCGACGAAGACAACGCAGATACCTTCGCCAATCCTTTGGCGGGCAAGGCCTGTTAGCACCATCACAGGAGAACGCGCTTGAGATCCAACTTGTTCAGCAATAAGATCCACCTGGCAACGCGCATCAGCTCTATTGCTCTGGCAGCAATCGTCGCATTCTCTGCCGTCCACGCCGTTGCGCAGTCCACCATCTATGCGGATTATCCTCAGAAGCGCGGAAAAGTCGAACCCCTCCAGTGGAACGATCTGCCTTCGTGGATGACACTCAGCATGGAGCTTCGCGGCCGCACCGAGGGCCAAACCTCCTACAACTACACTCAGAACGGCGATCGCATTTATGAGCTGACACGTGCCTACGGCGCTCTCGAAGTTCGACCAACCAGCTTTTTTACCGGCTATCTGCAGTTCATCGACACCCACGCCCTGGGGCTGCCCACGCACGTTGTAGCCGCCAACATGCGTGACGCGTTCGATCTACGCCAGGGCTACGCCGATCTGCATGGGCGGCCAGGCGGTGTCCCCGTCGACCTCTTTGCGGGGCGGCAGGAACTGAAGTTCGGCTCAGAGCGGATCATCGGTATCAGCGACTGGACGAATAACAGTCGCACCTGGGATGGTTTTGATGCCCGCATCGGCGACAAGAATCGAATTGATCTGTTTTCTACGTCAGTAGTTGCCGTGCATCCCACATCGCTCGACAAACATGGAGCCGGACTCACCTTCCATGGTGCATACGGCTCGATCTCGACGTGGATTCCGAAGGTTCACCTCTCTCCGTATGTGCTTGTTCACACGGTACGCGGAGTTACCAGCAATCAAAACATCAAGGGTAATGAGGTAGAAACGACGTTCGGCACCGAAGTTGAAGGGACATTGCCTGCGAATTTCGATTACGAAGCCAATGCATCGTTGCAGCGCGGTAGCTATTCGAACAACTCGATCCACGCAGGTCAGAACTTCGATAAGCTCGCCTACACAATCGAAAAGCTTCCGTGGGAACCACGCATCGGCGGTGAGTTCGACTATGCGACTGGTAATGACCACACCAATGCGAACCGTATCGGCACCTACGACCAGTCCTATCCATCGAACCACAACGCGTTCGGCCTCGTTGATCTATTCGGCTACCAGAACATTCGTCAGGAGCGTATCAATCTGGATCTCGGGCCCACTAAAAATCTTTCGATACTGGTCCAAGGCGGCTTCCTGAATCTCGCCCAGAAGAAGGACTCGCTTTACTCCAGCTCCGCCTCCGTAGTCATCAAGCCGCCCACCGGCGGGTTCGCGACGGATGACATCGGACAGGAATTTGACGCCTCCGCAAAGTACGTCTTTCACGACTACATCGTTGCGAATATAGGCGTGGGCCATCTCTTTCCCGGCAAGGTACTCCTCGATAACAAGCATGGAGCCGCGGAAACGATTGGCTATTTTTCACTCACCTACCGCTTTCGGGTGGACAAACAAACTCAAAACCCAGGCAAACAGAACTAGAAAGGAACTACAGAACCTATGTCCGACAACGAGTACAACCCTCTAAGCCGTCGCAGGTTTATAGGAAATTCTTCAGCTGCTCTAGTGGCCATCGCCGGAATGCAGGTAGCCGCTTCCGCACAGCAAGCGACTCCGATCCACTCCAAGGACCATCACCTTGTCAATGAGCTTGAGCCGCAGTCCAAGAACACCCCGCTCGACGCACAGAATCCCTCTTCGAACTTCCCCCCAGAAACCGATTCCGGTGGACAACCGCCCTTCAAGTACCCCTTCTCCTTCGCGCATAAGCGTATAGAAGGCGGCGGTTGGACCCGTCAGGTAACCGTACGCGACCTTCCCATGTCGAAGAAGATGGCCGGCGTTCAGATGCGACTCATCAAGGGCGGCATTCGCGAACTGCACTGGCACGTAGGGGCAGAGTGGGCTTTCATGATCTCCGGCAGCGCTCGCATCACCGCCGTCGATCAGCATGGGCGCGGTTTCGTCGATGATGTCAACGAAGGTGATCTCTGGGTCTTCCCCGGCGGCATTCCTCACTCCATTCAGGGGCTGGGCCCAGATGGCGCTATGTTCCTTCTGGTCTTCGACGACGGCAACTTCAACGAATTCGAGACCTTCCTTCTCACCGATTGGCTGCACCATACCCCCGCTGAGGCTCTCGCCAAAAACTTCGACGTACCCGCAACGACTTTCGCAAACGTTCCCCCAAAAGAACTCTTCATCTTTGAGCGCGAGCTGCCGCGTCCTTTGGCGGAAGAAAAACGCGAGGTTGAAGCTGTCACTGGAGGCGTCCCCAATTCATTTGCCTTCTTCACCGGCAAGATGAGCCCAACCAAGGTAACCAAGGGGGGCGAAGTCAAAATCGTCGACGCGAAAAACTTCCCCGCATCGAACATCGCTGCCGCTATCGTTACCCTCAAGCCCGGGGGGCTACGCGAACTGCACTGGCATCCGAACGAGGACGAGTGGCAGTATTACGTCAAGGGTAGTGGTCGCATGTCCGTCTTCGCCGCAGGCGGCCGCGCACGCACCATGGACTTCCAGGCAGGTGACGTTGGCTACATCGACAGGTCCCTTCCCCACTTCATCGAAAACACCGGCGACGAAGACCTGGTCTTCCTAGAGGTCTTCCCCACCCCCTATTACGAGGACATCTCCCTCGGTGAGTGGCTGGCGCACACGCCTTCGCGACTCGTCGATCAGCACATCGGCACTGGCGAAGACTTTCTAAATAAGATCCAGAAAAAAGAAGCTGTCATCACGCCTGAGTAGGCGTATTGTGTGGATGCTCCGTAAAGGAGCATCCACATCTTTCTATACAAGATCATTGGTCGCCTAAAGGGGGCGACAATTCGTGAAAACAAATCGTTGGGGAATCGCCCTCGCGGGTATCGTGTTGCAGGTTGTGCTCGGCTCTGTCTATGCCTGGAGCGTCTTCCGTACGCCCCTCATCAAACAGTTTCACTGGAGCATCTCTCAGGTCACCCTTACCTTCACCATCTGCATCGTCGTTCTTGGATTTGCTGCTTTCTTCGGCGGCCTCTGGCTCGGTAAAGTAGGTCCACGCACTGTTGCTGTCACCGGAGCCTTTCTTTATGGCTTTGGGACCCTCCTCGCAAGCTTGTCTGCCAACGGCCTCTGGGTTCTGTACCTCGCCTACGGTGTAATTGGTGGCATTGGCCTCGGTTTCGCGTACATTGTTCCGGTTGCGGTCCTGGTGAAGTGGTTCCCTGACCGCCGCGGCTTCATCACTGGTGTTGCGGTCGGCGGCTTTGGCGCCGGAGCTTTGATCACCGCTCCAGTCGCCACACACCTGATGGCCAGCATAGGAGTGCTTCACACCTTTGCCGTCCTCGGCATTACCTATGCGGTTCTCGGCGTTCTCGCCTCATTGTTTATGCGCAATCCGGATAAGGATTGGAAGCCCGAAGGCTGGGTACCCTCTGCTGCTCTCACAGCTCAACGTTCTGAAGCCAACCATACTCTAGGCGAGGCCCTCAGCACCTGGCAGTGGTGGGCGCTCTGGATGATTCTCTTCCTCAACACCTGCGCCGGCATCTCGCTCATCTCTCAGGAATCGCCCGTCTTTCAGGAACTCGCCAAAGTCACCGTCGTCATTGCAGCCGGCATGGTCGGCATCGCCAGCATCGGCAACGCCGTCGGTCGCGTCTTCTGGTCGTGGGTCTCCGATCTCCTGAGCCGGCGTTCGACCTTCATCATCACGTTCCTCCTGCAGGTCGCGCTCTTCTGGTTCCTTCCCGGAATCACTTCCGCTACCGTGCTCACTGTCGTCGCCTTCCTCATACTCATGTGCTACGGCGGAGGCTTCGGCACCATGCCGGCCTTTACCGCAGACTACTTTGGTTCAGCCAACGTCGGTCCTATTTATGGCCTGATGCTTACTGCCTGGGGAGCAGCCAGCGCCTTTGGCCCTCTTCTTGTCGCGCATATGCGTCAGGCGAACGGTAACTACCGCAGCGGATTTCATACTCTTGCCATCATCGTTCTGATTGCGACCATCATCCCAATCGCAGTGCGTCCTCCCCATCCGGTCGGTAAAGGGGCATAAACAAATACCTCGATGGCACTTGTCACAAGGAGTAGAAAAGCTCTTCCGTCAGCCGAGCTTCATTGGATGCCGATGTAGTCAGGCGGTTGTTGGCAGAACCAGCCAAGTTCGGCAGCATGCGCAAAGCATTGCTGAATCCTGGCGGCCTGCTCTTCGGGGCTCAGCTTGCTGTCTGCGAAGGCATGATCGATAGACTCTGCGAGCGTCTTGCGCTGCTGCAGCATGGAGAGAAGGAGATAAGCCTCGCGCTCGATCCGGCGATAGTAGACCGAGTTATCAAAGCGATGGACGGCAAGATAGATTTTTGCCCGACGCATGCTTGGCAGCTGTAGGCGAGCCGTCTCCTTGCGCTCCGTGACAGCGTTGCTCATGATGTCAGACTCAGGCGTCACCCTGTGTACGGCCAGGACAAGTTCGTCGACCGGATATTGGAGATCGAGAAGCTGGAGGTGTGGTTGCAGCGAGAGCCTGGACTCGCCGTCAAGCCCTGTAAAGTCTTCTTGCGTGAGCGGAGTGACAGCTGCGCGGTCGAAACTTTCGACATATGCCCACTCCAGGCGTGCGACATCCAGCAGAAGCGTGTGCCGCCTTGACGAAAACTCGGGGTGATCCTTCAGCCAGAGCGGCAGCCTGGCACCCAGATTCCGCAGGGTGAAGGAGGTTGAGGGGTTTTCTTTGAGATACGCGAGTACCAGCGCATCGAAACGCTTGGCACCGAGCACTGCTGCGAGCGCGGGAAAATCTTCCGAGACTGCACCGATGGTCCGGAACCAATACTGCCGGTTGTAGATCTCCAGCCGCTCAAACGACGTCAGGCGATCATTCGGCTTGATGTAGGTTTCTGCAAGACCGCTCATCGAGCGACCGTCTTCGATCTCTTGCTGCATCTCGAAGTCTTCTGTCAGCGGCCGTCGAACGTCCTCTGACATGCGCCGCTGGAGTTCGAGCAGATTCATACCCTGACCTCGTCGCGCTGAGCCACCGGCAGTGCAGAGGAAAGACTCTGCGGTTGGTCGAGGTAACGATTCGCCTTGAGCGCCTCGGTGTGGACTTCGTCGAATGAAGGGATATTGTCATCCCATTCCAGAAGCGTTGCGGTCACGCCGACACGCTCGATCGCACGTGCGTACATATTCCACACGGGATCGAGCACGGGATGATCGTGCGTATCGAGCGTGTACTTTTCAAACTTTGAATGTCCCGCAATGTGAATCTGCGCGACACGATCGGCCGCCACCGCATTCACATATTCCAACGGGTCGAAGTTGTGATTCTGAGACGAAACATAGATGTTGTTCACATCGAGCAGGATGCCGCAATCGGCGGCGTGAACCACTTCGTTCAGAAACTCCCACTCGGTCATCTGAGATTCATGGAACTCGGCGTAGCTGCTGACATTTTCTACGGCGATGGGAATCTCTAAAAAGTCCTGTACTTCGCGAATGCGTGCCGCGGTGTTGCGTACGGCTTCAAACGTATATGGCAAAGGAAGCAGATCGTGGGTATAGCGGCCATCGACGCTACCCCAGCAGAGATGGTCGGAGAGCCAGGGCGTTTTGGTGCGCTTTGTAAGCTCTTTCAGCCGTTTGAGGTGTTCACGGTCGAGCGCCTGCGCGGAACCAAAGTACATGGAGACGCCATGCTGAACGACGCGATACTGCTCCAGGATCTGGTCGAGTACCTTGAGCGGCCTGCCACCATCGACCATGTAATTTTCGGAGATGATCTCGAACCAGTCGACGACAGGCTTTTCGGAGAAGATGTGCTCATAGTGGGGCACACGCAGTCCTATTCCAACACCGTAGTCCGTGAACCCATTAAATCGATTGGCTGGCATTGCGTACTCCTGATGCGATGAGGCCCGAAAGGAAGTAGGGGCCTGAAGGAACCTTCAAACCCCCACAACAAGGAGATAGATTAAGCCTTAGGTGCCTTGGAGCCATCGGTTGCGCAATCGCCCTTGCCCTTGCAGCTGTTCTTGCCGGGGTGCTTACCACCGCCCTGGCCTTTACAGTCATTCTTACCCTTGCAGGAGTGCTTGGTGGGGTCGGGGGTCGTCTGCGCGAGCAACACACCGGCGGCCTGAACGGTGGTGGGAGCGTTCGACGTCGGCTGTGCATTCACGCGAACAGCGGTGCCACCGAGAAGGCCGGCAACTGCGGCGGCCAGAGCAAGCGACTTTGTTGAGTTCATCATGAGAGGAACCTTTCTATGGGTTGGGCCGCGCACAGTGTGCGCTGGACGTTGATAGATAAACGCAAAAAACTGCCGTATTGATGGAACGCGATAACAAGCCAAACGGATTGCCAGCAGCGAGGCTTAATCTTCGCGTATTCATACTGCACGTTGGAGTGCCAAGTACGGAATAGGTTACGAGGATTATTTTTCACTCCTAACGACTGCCTGAACAACCGGCCGCCCGGTCGCATCCAACACTTATTCCTTTTCTTGTTATAGACTTGGCCGGTCAGGCGTAGTAATAGAGACCCTGATCGCAGCGAGCGGAGCCGACGTATCAAAGGTGACGCCGTGCTGTCCGGCACGGATACCAAGTTGACTCCAAAGTCGTGGAAGATCGACAGGAACCGGAGTTACGCTCCACTGAGCGTACATCTCTTCAAGCACCTTTGTGTTCGTAGCCTGATCTCCGATGCTTAGAATCCGTGCTAATGGCCATTCTTTATCGATAGAACCGCCCGCGGCAACGATTGCCCGCAACGCATCCTGCAATCCTTGACGGTTCCCTGTCCGCTTGCGGATTTCCACATCGGCCATAAGACAGAACATGGCTCCTCCCCAGTAGGTTCGGCCCCAGGTGTGCGTTACGTCAAGCCCGTGATCGTTCGAGTCCGGCTCTCCATTGGGCATGCCCTTCATCATGTCGGCCCAGATGGTCGTAGCGGAAAGCTGGCCCGCCTGTACCCGGGCAACTGGTTCGATATAGCTGGCAATTCCCTCTTCCAGCCAATGCTGGTCGTCCGGTAACGACGGCAGAGCTGTATGAACGAGTTCATGCGTAATGACCCAGTCGCTAGCCAACTCTTCACGGGTTGTCGATTGGCCAACAAGAATACGCAGGAATGCGGGAGATCCAGCCACGTTGCCCCAGGTTGTTCCCTGCAGAACACCATGCTGGCCAGCCACAGGGATGACGAGGATTCGAATACGGGGGACAGGCAGGCGGCTATAGTAGACGGCTACTGCGTGGGCTGCCGTTTGAATACGCTGAATGACCTCACTTCTGGGCAGGTCGAGCCGGCCTTCGGCAAAATCGATCTGCAGCGTTGTTCCTCCTGCCGCAAGCGATTGTGAGAATGCAATGGCCGGTAGAAGTCGCGAACCTTCCTCTTGCGCAGCGAGGCTCCCCATCGACATTGCCATAATCGCTAGAAGACCGAGAGTTCCTAATCTTCGCATGATCCTGAATATCACAAGCATCGCCCGTTCCACCGGGACAGCGGTGGATACCTCAAGGATCCCATTAGAGTTGCAGCAAGTTTAAACAGCAATTTGGGTGCGGCATTTACAGCGGCCTGAAATCCGCGCCGAGCACCCGGCCACTTCCGGGTGCCTGGGCAAACAGGATGAGATGATGTCCGGGCGTTTTATGGAAGGAGGCTGGCAACGCAATCTCAACGGTTTGCTGAGCCACTGCTCGTAGCTTGGCCACGTGAACAATGGAGCGTGCTACGGCAACGTGGGATAACGTACGGCCAGCGTTCTCTCCATGCAGCACGATCGACTGATCGGCATCGTCGGCGAGAACAGCAAAGATATCCGCGTCATGCAGTGAATCATCCCCCATTGCGGAGAAGTTCACCGTCAGCGAACCTCCCGAGAAACTTGAGGAAAGAATATGCAGATCCACCGGTGCGGTGCGATTCTGCTCTTTCCGTATAGCGTTTGTAAGACTGTTTCTATCGCTGCCGACAAATTGTTCGGTGCCATTTACGACCATCTGTGGCGTGTACACACTCTCGAGGCCGAACCTCGTCCCATAGCTGTTCTGCCGGTCCGTATAAGTGGATGAGGAAAACGGATCAGACCATCCGAGTGAGTTCCAATAAGTAACATGCTCGCTGATACCGACGATGAGCTGCCCCGCAACAGGCTCCGTCCCATCAATCTCGCGGAGCAATTTATCTGCTGGTGGACAGCTCGAACATCCTTCCGAGGTGAAGAGTTCAACGAGGATAACCTTAGGTCGTGGTGGCGAGTCAGCTTTTATAACCACCTGCGCTGTCAGTGTGACGACGTTCGAAAGAAAGACCATTGCGATACCTCTAGCGAGCTGGGCCATGTATATCTCCGCGTTGAAGCTGCCCATAAGACGCGAAAAGATGTGCTGCGTTACAAACGGTATGCCCTTGATAGAACAGCTCTTCGCGAAAAACAAACCCCACATCGCTGGACGTCAAACGGGTGAGCTTGATCGGGTTTATTTTCATGTTTCTTATGTATGATTCAGAAAAAAGTTTCGGTAAAGTAGCGTCAAACAATCATTTGCTGTGCTAGCATTGCGCCTTGTAATCATTTCACCCACCTTCCTCCATGGTGGAAGTCTTTCGTTCCCCTCCGAAGTAGTTGCACGTATTTGTACTTAGGAGAAGCGCAAAATGATGCATAGAGCCTGCCTAGCAGTAGCCATTCCAGCTCTAACCGCGACCTTCTTTCTCTCAAACCAGTTCGCGGGGCAAGGGCATGCGTTGCCGGCTTGCGTTGGAATTTCGCAGTCGCAATATCAGTTCCCACAAATCTTTGAACCTTACTGACTTTTGTTGAAAACCCGAACGCGATAGGTATGCCGTCAACGTTGCTCAATAGAGCTTGTAAGCCATAGTGCAAAACTCCGCTTTCTAATTGATCCCATGCCCTTCTTGTCGATTGAGCTGCTGGCATTCCCTGTAAGGCTCGGACTAGCCCCAAAAATCTACAAGGAGGATTCTTCGATGAGACGCACGCTCGCCATGGCACTTTCCACCGCGGTTATTTGTCTTACCCTGACCGCCGCAGCTTCAGCGCAGACGACCACCGGCACGATAGGCTTTCACCTTCTATTGGGCGATGGCAGCGCGGCAGAAACTTTAACTCTGACCGGAGGCAATTACACAGACCTCATCATGTCGAACATGATCGCGGGAGTAATGTATGGCCACCTGGTTCAGGAATACACAGCTGTCCCGGGCATTCAATACAACAAGGACTACCTGTATGGATCCATCATGGCGCAGCTATTACAGGAGAATATCGCCACCGAAGACTACGAGTCGAGCAGTACCCTGATCGACCCCTCGCCAGATCAGCAGGCGGTAATGGATGAAGGTCAGGGTGGCCCTTATCAGATCAATAACTACGCGGTGGACATGGTCGCCGGCAGCTACGCCCCTGCTGGTAACTCGCTTATCAATTACATCGCAGTTCAGAAAAACATTGGCTACACCATGGCTACCGCTGCGAACCAGTATTCGCAGGCAACGCCGCCATCGTTCAATAACAAGTACTACGGGCCAATGCTGCCGGCGTTCTTCCACTACAACGACATGGTCGCGCTGAACATCACGGGCAAAGGCCAGTACGGTTGGACTACTCCCTGGGAACCGGAGTACGACGAGGCGTTGGCCAACTTCGTTAATCTACCGAACAGCTTTCTCGACTTGATCCTCAACGTTGCCTATAACCAGGGGTACTATGGCACTCTCGTGCCCCAATACAGTACCGAAGGAGCGACGGCTACGGAGTCGACGGTGGCATCGGTAAACTCGTATAGCTCGGTATGGGGAAATTCGAGCACCTATGCGCAGTATCCCTACCAGGTCCACTACTACCTGGACCAGATGTACGACAATCCCATTCCGACCACGAGTCTCTCCACGGTGGTCACACCAACCAATCACATCATCTTTAGCGTAAGCACGTTGGAGGGTGTCTTCTCCGATGTGTTCCAGACACTCGACCATTCGAATGGCACCAGCGCGGCACAGTACTTCACGGCTACACAGGCGCAAACCGCATTCAACTCTGCGCTGTCGCAACATGGCGTTTCGAGTAGCGCCTCCCTCGATCTCAGCAATGCCAGCAACCGTGCGACGATCTTTGCTGTGATCGACAGCGCCATCAGTAACCTGGAGTCGGCCGTAGGAATGAAGTTTAATGCCACGACAACATCACAGCTCTAACCTGAACCGATCGAACAACATGGATAAATACATGAAGGAGCAAGGCCGGTAAGTCAGCGGTGGGCTTTCCTAGGGTTTTGTTCCTTCTGCATTCTGTGGTATCGGCATCGATCTGGATGGGCTGCACAAGTCCGCAGTCTGAGTGCCTGGGATATTGAAGTTCTTTCGTGAAACCGCGTGGGATCGAACCGCTAATCTCCTTATTGCGAATTTAGGGCACGACCTTAACGGGAGAAGTCTCAGATGACTTCCTCAAAGGAAGGAACGGTGAGGCATCCGGTCTAGACCGCGGTTTCCGCCTAACCGCAACGCTACATCGGATACATAGTCCGCATCCGGCGATAGCAGGAAGCGGATGGCTTCGGTAACGTCCGCAGGCGTTGCGTTACGGCCCAGCGGGTTGGCCGGGCACTCTTGACGAACCGGTCTCGGAGCTGGTGGGAGTTCGAGAGGAGAGTCGATGCTGCCATTTCTCAACCGGTCTTTGAGACCAAAGCCGACTCGCAGTCATCGGAACACGGCGTCATCGCAACAGATAAACAGCATCACGCCTCAAGCTGCTATGGCTTAGAAGGGGACGTACGGCTCCTGGATAGTTTAAGCGGCCGTTTTCAAGATAGGATCGTAGCAGCCACCCCAACCTGTTGGTTTGAGACGCCGCCTCGGTTTTTATGAGGCATCTTGGCGTTGCGCACAGGTGAGACAATCGATCTCAAGACTCTTATTATTCTGTGTCAGCAAAGAGGTGTTTCACCCTATGGAAGGTGACTTTCTCATCAAGGATTGGCTGATTCAGCCGCAAACCAATATGGTCGAGAAGGGGTCACAACGTTGGCGCGTGGAACCCAAGGTGATGCAGGTGCTAGTGCAACTGGCTTCGCATACCAACCAGGTCCTCTCCAAGGAGCGTCTCATGGATGCTGTCTGGAGCGGCACGTTTGTCGGCGACGACGTTCTAATCCGTTGTATCTCGGAGATTCGCCATGTTTTCGGTGACGATGCCCGTTCACCCTCGATCATCCAAACTATCCCTAAATCCGGCTATCGCCTCATAGCTCCAGTCGAGATGGTCGCAACAGAGTTGGTCGGAGCATCGCGCGAACAGAAGGTACAGCAACTTTATGAAGATGTTGCTACCGTCGCTGTCTCCCCCGCCTCGGTTCTGGAAGAGCCCATTTTTGCGGAGGCCGAAGGAACGCAGGCTGCTCCATTGCCTGAGCCAGTCCAGCCGGAAGCCGTTCATCATGGCACAAACTCCCTCCATCCTTCTCGCCATTGGAAGGCGTTGCTTGCTCTCGGCGCAATTCTGATCGCAGCTGTCCCCGGATCTGTTTTTGCCTGGACCCAGCTCCATCCAGATCCATTTACTGTTCTTTGGAAACCGGTTCTGGACTCCCCCGAGCCGGTACTCCTCTCCATCGCTGATCAGGGGCAGTACTCTACTATCAAGTTGCACGATTCGAACGATTCGAACCGTGAGGTTGTACTCAAGGAGGATCTCTCCGCTGTCACTATAGACGATATGAAAACGATTACACAGATGGCGGCTACCCTGCGCTCGCATGGCAAGAACTACCTATTAAAAGGAGAGGGGAAAAACACGCTGTCGGATCTCCGGACTGGCCCCACCGTCTTTATCGGATCCTTCTCCAACGCCTGGACCCTCTACCTTACCCGGCCGCTACGCTTTCACTTCACCAACGACGCTGACATGACTCACTTGCGCATCGTCGACGCCAGCAATCCTTCGGCACCGGGCTGGGGTATTGACCGGGTCCAGCAATTAGCCAAAAATTACGTCGATTACGCTATCGTGGCGCGCTTTGTCGATATCAATACCGGCAAGCCCGCAATCATCGTGGCAGGCATCGGCCGTGGAGCGAACATCTGTGCCGGTGAATTTCTAACCGATCCAGAACCTGTCGCCGAATTGGTACGAGTCATCAAATCTAACGGCAACAAGCCGAACTTTGAGGTGGTCCTGAGCACCCAAATCATAGACGGCCATGCCGGCGCACCCCATATTCAAGCCGCCCACTTCTGGTAAATAGATGATTATGAAGTAGATACTCCCTCGTAAAAACCTCGTCTCAGCTCCCCTCGCAATCATCGGCAAAGATTCGTAAATCTTTCGGGACAGTGTCGTCTGCAGATCACTACGGTTGGGTTCGCTTTCCGCACAATGGTTGAATCGTCTCCGAACCTACGGACCGGACTTCCCGGGAAAGCGTTTTCTTGTGAGGTTTGCGAATGCAATCAATCTACAGAACGACCATGTCCTTTTTGTCTTCTCTTTTAGTCGCCCGCCGCCTTGGCGCGTCTGCGTTACCCGTTTTTCTTTGTTTCGTGCTCATAGGGTTTGGAGCATCAAGAGCGTTGGCACAAGCCGACCAGGGCGCAATTACCGGTCTAGTGCAAGATCCTACCGGCGCCGTCGTTCCGAATGCCGATGTGAAACTCGTTAGCGTTGATACCAGCCTCACCGTAAACACGAAGACCGATAGCAGCGGAAACTACGTGTTCTCGCCGATTAAGATCGGCAGATATACAGTAACCGTCTCAGCACCTGGATTTTCTACGACGACCCAGGAAAATATTCAGGTTCACGTCCAGGACCGCATTGCAGTCAACGTTGCGTTGAACCCTGGCGCAGCGAATACATCCATTACCGTTACAGGAGCACCTCCTCTACTCCAAACCGCAGAAGGCTCCACCGGGCAGGTCATCGAATCCAAGACGATTAATGAGACTCCGCTCAACGGCCGCAACTGGATCTTCATCGCGCAGCTCACCGCCGGCGTCGCTCCCGCCAACGGATCACGCGGCCAGGGGAAAGGTGACTTTTCCGCCAACGGCCAGCGCTCCGAGCAAAACAACTACATCATGGACGGCGTGGACAATAACGTGAATGTCGTCGATTTCTTCAACGCCGCCAGCTACATCGTTCGTCCGCCACCCGATGCGCTCGCTGAGTTCAAAGTGCAGACCGGCGCCTACAATTCGGAGTTCGGCCACTCCGCCGGCGCTGTCGTCAATGCCAGTATCAAGTCAGGCACCAACAGCATCCACGGCAGCCTGTGGGAGTACATTCGCAACGACGCCTTCGATGTCCGCGAGTTTTTCCAGGGCTCTTCTCCCATCGCGAAGTATCGTCAGAACCAGTTCGGAGCGACTCTCGGGCTTCCTGTTCTCAAGAATAAGCTCTTCTTCTTCGGCGATCTTGAGGCGAACCGCATCATCTTCGGAGAGACGCACCCTTTTCTCAACGTTCCGACGGCACTCATGCGTACGGGTAACTTCAGCGAGCTATTGAACCCAAACCTTGCCAACGGCAATACGGCCCAGCTCTACCTGCCAAATGCCACGGCAAACGGCACGACTCCAATTGCTAACAACCGTCTTGACCAGTCGGGAGTCACGCTTGACCCCGTCGCTCTCAAACTTCTCAGCCTCTTCCCTTTGCCGAATGTCGGTGTTGCCGGGCAAACGTACAATAACTACACCAGTCAGACTGACACCGTCGACAATACCTTTCAGTGGGACGTCCGTGCCGATTGGAACCTCAGCACCAAGGATCAGGCCTTCGCTCGCTACAGCTACGACCACGAGCCGGCGACCCATCCCGCTCCGCTCGGCCCAATCCTCGATGGCGGTGGCTTTGGCGACACTGGCCAGATCATCTCCCTCGGCGAAAATTTTGCCGGCAGCGAAACTCATTCTTTCTCTTCGACCCTTATCAACGAGTTCCGTTTTGGATACAACTACGGCCATTTCGGAGGTCTTCAAGAGAACGGGAACACAAACATCGCCCCAACGCTTGGCTTAGGCGGTATTCCATTTAGTGCCAAGAACGGTGGACTCCCCGCCTTCAACGTGACAGGGCTCTCCTTCTTCGGTTCGCCAACCTACTACGTTACCGACGAGTACGAGAACGTCTATCAGATTCTAGACAACGTCACCAAAATCCACGGTAACCACACCTTCAAGGCAGGACTCAACTTCCAACGCATCCGTTTCACAACGTTGCAGCCCGATCAGGGACGGGGAACCTACGACTTCCGGGGCCCCAGCGACAATGGATCGAACTTCTATACGGGAAAAGTGGGAACACCAAATACCGGCTATGGAGTCGCAGATTTCTTGACCGGCAATTTCGACAATGCAGGCATCTCCAATCTATTTACGACGGATGATGTCCGCTGGAACCGGTCCGCGTATGTGCAGGACGACTGGAAGGCTAGCCAGAAGCTGACGTTTAACTTCGGCGTCCGCTACGACTATTCTGAGCCTTATTTGGAGCGGCATGACAATCAGGCTGCGTTTATCATGACAAGCGCGCCGATTGCCAGCCAGGGCACAGGCATTTACCTCCTGCCGGCGAGCAAGCAAGGAACAGCTTTGCCAGCCGCATTCGCTCGGTATCTTGCGCTGGACAACATCACGGTTAAGTACACCAACAACCGTAAATTGATCGATCCGCAGAACGTAAACTTTGCTCCACGCCTCGGCTTTGCCTATACGCTGACCAATAAAGTTGTCCTTCGCGGCGGATATGGGATCTTCTTCGGGGGGCTGGAGAGTGTGGGCTACTACCCAAACCTCGGAGTCAATGTACCCTTTGCTTTCGACTCAGGATTCGCGGCGCCCAGTTGCAGCGCCGGAGGAGCCTGCCCGAACAACGGCATGACGCTGGCTTCGGGCTTTAGTGCCGCGCTCGCCGCAGGTCTTATCAACTCTATCCAGCAGCCAACACTGCGTGGCGGCGAGGCCAAAGTCCGCACTCCCTATAGCCAGCAGTACAACCTCACCACAGAGTATGCAATCAATAATTCCACGGTGGCAACACTCTCCTACGTTGGATCAGTTGCCCGCCATCTCCAGCAGTTCCCCAACCCCAACGGACAGACCGCGCTCACGCCCAACGGTTTTACCGGTTACGTTACTGCGGCCGGAGACAAGGTCAATCCGTTCCGGCCTTTCCCTCATTTCCAGGGCTTCGCCTACACAGCGTATGACGGCGTAGCGGACTATAACTCCCTGCAGGCCAAGCTGGAACGCCGCCTTTCGCACGGCATCAGCTTTCTCACTACCTACACCTGGGCGCATACGCTTGATGATGCTCCCACGCCTCTCGGCAGTACAAACGACTCCGGCTACCGTGGCACGAACATCGTCCCTATTGGCGACGACTACTCCAATGCTCCGATCGACGTTCGCCAGCGGTTTACCCTCAATGGCAACTATGAGCTGCCCTTCGGCAAGGGACACGAGTTCCTGAATCAAGGCGGTCTGCTGAACTACCTCATCGGCGGTTGGTCGAGCAGCCTCGTCTTCCGTGCGCAGACAGGTCAACCAATCACCATCGGCACGAACAACCTCACCAGTCCCGGAGGAGCAAACGCCCAGGCGGTCCGCATCGGCAATCCGTACTCGTCAGGTGGCACCCCCAACGCCTCAAATCCAGGCATCACCTGCGCGGCTCAGGCCCGCACCGTTACCAACTGGTTCAACCCCTGTGCCTTCGCCAATCCCAAAGCAGACGACATCGGTTACACCACCTCCAAATACTCCGATGGAACCTACATCCCCAACTCTGTTTCCGGAAGTGCTGCGCTCGCCTACCTTGGCAGCCCGCGCGGTCAGATCTATGGCCCCGGATATGTACGGGTCGACATGTCGCTCTTCAAATCCTTTCCCACCTTCCGCGAGCAGAGCCTCACCTTCCGCGCGGACATCTTCAATGCACTCAACACACCCGGTTACGGAAACCCAAACAACACGAGCATCTCGTCCAAGGGGGGCTTGATCACCTCCGCGCGCCTGTTCCAGAGCAACACGCCGGACTCCCGCTTCTTCCAGTTCTCCCTCAAGTACGCTTTCTAAACCAGTGTTGCCATGGCGGGTGCGGCTTGCGATTGAGCCGCACCCGCCGTTGTGTTTAACCCGTTGCTATTCCACAGAAGAACAGATTCAATGCCCTTATGCTTCCCTGCTCCTATCTTCAGGTGCCCTTCTCGTAAGCATGGAACTGATGCGTCACTCCACACGGAAATGACACTAAAGTACCTACACGCAGGCTGTTGACAACGAGAAGATTGATGCTGGTGAGGAGAGCGTCTTGCTTGTATGTACTAGATGGAAGGAAAGCGGCCTAGTGGGCGGCTTATTGTGCCCAGATTTTCGGGCTAACTACTTGAATTATTTGGTGGAGCTGAGCGGGATCGAACCGCTGACCTCCTCGTTGCGAACGAGGCGCTCTCCCAGCTGAGCTACAGCCCCACATAACAGCAAAGCGCCTCACCGGGCGGTGCGCCTCAAACTACTTCGTTATGCAGTTTAGCAGGAGATACCCGCGCCCTCCAAACGCTTTTCGGCGCTGCGCGTCGAATCAATGAACTGATCACGCAGAACGTGCGTATTGGCTTGAGGACGCATCGTACTAATTAGAAGCGCCAAGGAGTAACACCGTGACATTGCAAGAACAGCAGATGATCGACGAGTTGGTCGATAGGATCCGCACTACACAGCTTGCCGAAAAGGACACCGACGCAGAAAATCGGCTGCAGCAAGGGCTCTCCGGTTATCCCGACGCCCTCTACGTGCTGGCACAGACCGTACTTGTGCAGAAGTATGGCCTCGAACAGGCCCAACAGCAGTTGCAGGCGATGCAGACTGAGCTCGATCAGCTCCGTCAACAGCCGCCTCCCCCTCCTGCAAAATCTGGCGGCAGCTTCCTTGGCAATATATTCGGCGGCGGGTCGCACGAACAGCCACAACCGCAGGCCAGCCAGGCACCGGGTTATCCTGGTGCGCCAACTTCCTATCAGGCGGTGAATAACCCTGGCTATCCACCCTACGCTGAGACGGCCTATCCTCCCTACCCTCCGCAACAAGGCTATCCTCCGCAGCAGGGCTACCCGCCACAGTCCTATCCGCAGCCTCCCGCCTACGGTTATGGACAGCCTGCAGGGTATGGAGCCCCGATGGGCGGTAGTGGCGGTGGTTTTCTCCGCAGCGCCATGCAGACGGCTGCGGGTGTCGCCGCAGGCGAGATGATGTTCCAGGGCATGGAGTCGCTCTTTCACGGCTTTGGTGGTGGCCACGAGGAACGCGGTTTTGCCGAAAGCCGTCCCAGCGAGGTCGTCAACAACTACTACGGTGAGGGCGAAGGTGGCGAACACCATCACGAAGCAGCCGCTGCGGATCGTGATGACAGCAGCTTCTACAATCCGAAAAACGATGCCAGCCGCGATGACGATAAGGGCCATGACACCGGGGCCACGAAATTTGCCGATACCGACAAAGCTGACGATGACAACTCGCAGGATGATTCAACCGATACCGGAGCCGATGATTTCAGCAATGACAACTTCGATTCGGGCGACGACAGCAGTTCCGGTGGAGACGATAGCGGGTACTAAAGAAGTTTTGCTGGAGTCATAGAGCCCACCACCATCGGGTGCCCCATCCTCGACGCGCGTTTTTTGCGCGGCAGGGTGGGGTATCGCCCGGAAGGGCGACCGCCTTTAGTTTTGTAGTAGCGAATGTAGCCGGATGAAAAGAGAAAGGTCGTTTGCTGTCGCAAACGATATCCCCGACACAGAGCCACTTCGAAGATCTATGGGATTCGCTTAGCGTCTATACCCCACCCTGCCGCGCAAAAAGCGCGCGTCGAGGATGGGGCACCCGGTACCGTTACGCCTTCGCTGCAGGCTTCAGCCCCAACTCCACCATCACCATCTGCAAGTCTTTCCAGGCCTCGCCCTTCTGGCGGGGATCGCGCAGCAGGAACGCCGGATGATAGGTCACCGCGAGCTTCGCGCCGCGCGTGCTGTACCAGCGCCCACGCAGTGAGCTAAGCGACTGCTTCACGCCGAGCAGGTAGGTTGCAGCCGTTCCGCCGAGCGCCACGATCACCTGGGGACGCACAATGTCGATCTGCCGCAACAGAAAGGGCGAGCAGGTATTGGCCTCGATCGGTTCAGGTGTCCGGTTCCCCGGTGGACGGCACTTGACGATGTTTGCGATATATACCTCTTCGCGCTGCAGGCCCATCGCCTTAATCATGTTGTTGAGCAACTGCCCAGCCTTACCCACAAACGGCAGGCCGCTGGCATCTTCATCCGCACCGGGTCCCTCGCCGACGAACATCAGCCGTGCATTCGGATCTCCGTCGGCAAAGACGATCTTGTGGCGTCCGCCATACGCCAACGGACAACGCGTGCAGTCACCGATGTCAGCGCGAATCGCCTCGAGCGCCGCAACTCGCTCGAAGGCGGGAATAATCTGCGTGGGTAACGGAGCCAACTGATCGAAGGAAACAGGTTTGGGCATGGGGGCTGCGAGTTCCGGCGGAAGAGGCGCCGGCTCTGAATCAAAATAGGTGGCGGCTGGCGGCTGTGGAGGAGCGGACGTGGCCGGCGCTTGTGGCCTGCCCCCCGCAGCGGCCATTGGAGCACGCGGAGCCACAGCGGGAGGAGAGACAGGCGGAGCACTTCGCGGCACTGTCCTTGCGTCCGGTTGCGCTGCGGGCTTCGCCGCCGTCGCAGGTGCTGCGGTCATACGCTTTGCTGAAACCGCGAACGCCTCGCGCACCGATTCCGGCAGCAATGTTTCGGGGTTTTCACGGCGATAGAGATCGTAGATGCCGAGGTCGCGTAGGTAGTCGACATAGGCGCGAAGATGCTGAAGGTTCTGCTCTGACGTAAGACTCATCCGTTTCTACAGAGCCGCCGGAGGTGTAGGTTTCTTCGCCATCACGCTATAGGTGACCTTGCCGGCGAGAACCTCATCCTGCGCTACGCGGCAGGCTTTCATGGAGTTCGAGACGCCAAGCGGCGGCGCACCGGATTGCAGTTGACGAGCGCGACGTGCAGCGCCCTTCACAAGGCTGTACTTGTTCTGAAACAGATCGTTCGCAGCCATAATGCAGACCTCCGGGGGATGCAGCTATCTTATAGCGGTTTTACCGCCACGGGCTCTCTCAAATTTTGTGCAAGGCGGTTTTTCCCTGTGAGAAAACCATGCAAAACTTCTTTCGTTTCGGATATACCCACTGTAAACCTTGTGCGGGCTGTGATGTGCAGAGAACCTTACACAATCGTTGCCGAAACCTGAAAACTTGCCAGCACTGCATCCAGCCTGGTCGAGTGCATGGTGGTCAGGCAACGTGCCGCCAGCTCTGCAACCTCGCCTGCTTCGCCGCGTTCATGCAGCACGATGGCTCGCATCTCGGAGGCGGCCTGATCGAGTTGGTCGTTGATAAGAGCGTACTTGTAGTCTGCCAGGTGCCGGAGCTCCTTGCGAGCCTGCGAAAGACGTTCGTCGATCACCGCTTCGTCCGTAACACCTTCAGCCTGGCTGCGGTTGCGGAGACGCATCTCCAGAACCTGAGGACTGGGTGGAAGAATAAAGATCGAGACTGCCTCCGGTACTTTCTTCATGACCTGGAGCGCGCCCTGTACGTCTATATCGAGCAGCAGGTCATGGCCCGAGATACGTGCATGTTCGAGCGCGGAGACCGCTGTGCCGTAGTAATTGCTGCCAAAGACTTTAGCCCACTCGAGAAACTCACCGGCTTCGATCATGCGCTCGAACTCGACATGATCCGTGAACCAGTACTCCTTACCATTCTCTTCGGATCCTCGCGGCTGGCGCGTGGTGTAGGAGATAGAAAACTCAAGCCCTTCGACGAGCCGCCGCACCTCGGATACGAGGGTGGACTTGCCCGAGCCGCTGGGTGCCGAAATGATAAAGAGAATACCAGCCATTTGTTCGCGCGTTGCTCCTGACAGTGTATCGTCTACGCGATGCCCTCAGCATCGGCTGCAACAACCTCGCCCAGATCGACGTCCAAAACGCCATCCTGCCCGAACTGGAGTTTATAGAGCCGGCTATACATGCCGCCAAGCGCCAGCAACTCATCGTGAGATCCAAGCTCGGTCACACTTCCACGCTCGATCACAGCAATCCGATCCGCACGGCGTACGGTTGAGAGGCGATGCGCAATCACCAGGACCGTGCGGCCCTGCATCAGGTTGGCCAGAGCCGCCTGTACGGCGGCTTCGCTCTCCGTATCGAGCGCCGAAGTCGCTTCATCGAGGATAAGAATCGGAGCGTCTTTCAGGATCGCTCGCGCAATCGCCAGCCTCTGCCGTTCTCCACCAGAGAGCCGCGCTCCACGCTCGCCAATCATAGTGTCATAGCCATTGGGCATACGCAGGATAAAGTCATGCGCCAGCGCAGCCTTTGCCGCGGCTTCAATCCGTTCCATCGGCACATCGGGTTGCCCATAGGCGATGTTATTGCGCACGGTGTCGTTGAAGAGCACGGTCTCCTGTGTGACCTTACCAATCTGTTTGCGCAGCGAGGCGATCGTGAGGTCGCGAACGTCATGCTCGTCGAGCAGAATCGCACCATCCGTCACGTCGAAGAATCGCGGCAGAAGATTCACCAGCGTCGACTTCCCCGCCCCGCTCGGCCCAACCAGAGCGACGACCTCACCGCGACGGACGGTCAACGAAATGCCGTGCAGCACCTCTTTCGTCTTTCCATCGCGCTCATAGCCAAAATGCACATCTCTAAATTCGATCAGGCCGCCAAAACTCTTGAGCACAATGGCTTTCTTACGCTCTCGAACCTCATCTTGCTCGTCGATGAATTTAAAGATCTCTTCACTGGCGCCAACGGCTTGTTGGAAGCTGTTGTAGTACGTTGGCATCTTCCGAACAGGATCGTAGAGGGCGATGACTGTGGCGAGGAAGGCTATAAAGCTGCCAACCGTAGCCCCACCGTGTTGGATGCGGTTGCGACCGAGCAATAGAACCAACGCAATCGCAACCGATCCGAGAGCATCCATTAATGGCGAAGAGATGGATTGCACTGCGACCGATCGCATGTTGGCGGTGAGTAGCTTGTCGGCGGCATGACGAAAGCGATCCATCTCCCAGCGTTCCATCCCGAAGGCTTTGACGATGCCATTGCCGGAGATGGTCTCCTGCACGATGTTCTGTATCTCGGCGAGCTTATCCTGGCCGCGACGCGTGGTGGTACGTACACTGCGACCCACCTTGCGCGTGGAGATGACAATCACCGGGATGAAGAGCAGCAATACCCAGGCCATGCTACCTCCAACCACGATGACAACGCCGATCAAGACGATAAGGGTGAAGAGTTGCTGCAGGAAATCGCTCAGAACGGTAGTCATCGCGGACTGCACGCGCTCGACATCATTGATGAGCGTAGAGATAAGAGTCCCGGTGGTGTGACGCTGAAAAAAAGCCGTGGATCGGCGTAGCACTGAATTGTAAAGATCGTTGCGGATGTCGGTAATCATGCCGAATCCAGCTTTATTGGCCAACAGCGTGCCGAGGTAATCGCAGATCGATTTGATGATGGCTGAACCGACGAGAGCAACTGCGACGACGGTCCAGGCGTTGTGAAAGCGGTGCGGCAGCAACGCCTGAAGATTGATTGAATAATGCGTGTGCGGAATAATGAATACCAGCACCTTATCCGGCGCGGCAACCGGACTAAGCACGTTGTCAATAATGGGCTTGATAAGCAATAGTCGGAAGCCCGCAAGCGCAGCGACAACAGCCGTCAACAAAATCGAGAATAACGTATACAGCACATAGGGCCGCATGTAGCCCAAAAGACGCAGCATGCGCTTCATCCGTGGCTCCTGCGCTGTGTTCTACAGTCGTTCATCATCATCCGTTAGTGTACTCGGATGGAGCTCTAACGCGGCATATCTCGATGTGACGTCTTCACGCGATAACCTGCCGCGCCCAGCCGCTTCTTCAGTTCTTCGGTAATCATCACCGAACGATGCTGCCCACCGGTACAACCGATGCCGACTGTAAGATAGCTCTTCCCTTCCTTGATATAGTGCGGCAACAGGAAGGTGAGCATGTCGGTAGCCTTGTCGAGGAACTCTTTGGTCTGCGGAAACTGCCGGATGTACTTGGCGACCTTGGGATGCTTGCCCGTAAGCTTCCGGAACTCAGGGACAAAGTGCGGATTAGGCAGAAAACGTACATCAAAGACGAGATCGGCGTCGGTAGGTACCCCATTTTTAAACCCAAAGCTGGTCACCGAGATCGTCAGGTTGCGGTCACTCTTGCCACCGCCGCGCTCAAACTGAGAGTTGATGTGCGCCCGTAGATCATGGACGTTGAAGCGAGTGGTGTCGAGCAAAATATCGGCGACGTTCCGCACCGGGTCGAGCCGCTTTCTCTCCGCTTGGATGGACCGAAGAACCGTCTCGCCCCGTCCCAGCGGATGCGGCCGCCGGGTTTCAGAAAAGCGCCGTACGATGGCCTCATCGCTGGCTTCGAGAAACACGACACGCGCCGGCAGAACCTTGCGCACCTGCTTGAGAATCGCGGGGAAACGGTCAAGCCGAATTCCTTCGCGCACATCCACAACCATAGCTGCGCGCGTAATCTCGGCAGATTTTAAAACCAGGTCCGCAAAGCGCGGAATCAGCTCCAGCGGCAGGTTATCGACAGAGTAGTAACCGAGGTCTTCAAAAGCCTTCAGGGCCGACGCCTTGCCGGAGCCGGACATACCCGTCAGGATGACGAGTTCGCGTATCGGTATCTCACGATTCGCGATCGTCTTGGATAGAGCTTTGGCGGCGTGCTTAGTGGCCATGCGTGAATCGTAGCACCGACGCCCAGGAAAAGCCTCAACGCCAAGTAAGCGAAGTTTCGCTACGGCTTCCGTGGCGCACTTTGCGTCAAGGCCGTTGTTTGTACTGCCGCAAACACCACGCGCCTCCTGGACAAGAGGCGCGTGGTTTGGTTCGGAAGTTTAAACCGCTTCGATCGGAAGCGGGATCGGCTTGGGATGATCGCGGACAGTGTCGAATCGTTTCTTGTGCTTGATCGCTTGCTGCTCCACCTTGTGCAGCGCGTCATGCAGTGCGGTTTCCATCTCGATGGCTTCACAGATGGCAACCAGTTGATCGCCGCGGCACTGCACGGTAATTTCGGCGATCTTGCGGTATTTGTCTTCGGTGAGAATGATGTGGGTGCTAGTACAGCGATTAGCAACCTTGGCGACTCGTGCCAAGCCCGCTTCCGCCTGCGTTTTGAGTTTTGCTGTGACGACGGTCTGGCGACCGGTGTACTCAACGATCATGGACAACTCCTTCGTCCTGACAGCTCGTGAAAAGCTGCAGCTTCCCGTAAGATGCGGATTATCGTACACGGCGTTGGTGCGTACTGGGAATCTGCAAATCTTCCCGATATTTGGCAACCGTCCTTCGGGTGACCTTAATTCCCTGCCGCTGCAACTCTGCGGCAAGGTGCTCATCGGTCCACGGCTTGCTCGGATCTTCTTCCTCTATCAGCTTCTTAACACGGCGTTTGAGCAGTAGCAGCGGTAAATCTCCACCTTCGGGCCCGTTCACCCCTTCGGAGAAGAAAAAGCGTAGCTCGTACACTCCCTGAGTCGTATGCACATATTTATTCGCCACCGCGCGGCTGACGGTCGAAGGATGCACCCCGATCTCCTCGGCGACTTCTTTAATCATCATGGGCCGAAGCGCGTCAACGCCACGCTCCAGAAAGTCCTGTTGGCGCCGGACGATGGCCTCACATGTGCGAACGATCGTGTTCTTGCGCTGCTCGATGTTGCGCAGGAGTTGGATTGCGGACTTGTAGCGCTCCTTGACGTACTCCCGTACCTCTCGCGCAGTATTCTTCTCGCGCAACATCTTGCGATAGCCCTGGTTGAGACGCAGTGCGGGCAGATCCTCCTCATTCATCACGACGACATACTCATCGTCGCGCTTGACGAAGGCAACATCCGGCTCGATCAGCCGCGTGGCCGTGCTGCTGTAGCGCTGGCCAGGCCTCGGGTCTAGACTGCGAATCAATTCCATCGCAACGGCAATCTGCTCTGGAGTGCTATGGCAGACCCGTGTCAGTTCTCGCATATCCTTTTTCTGCAGCAGCAATAGATACCGGTCGACGATCAGGGCGGCCGTACCGAAGACTGCCGCAACATCTTCAGCAACAGCATCCCCTTTATGCTGCCCAGCGAGAATCGAGTCACGCCGCTGCGCCTCGATCTGTTGCAGCAGGCACTCCCGCAGGTCGCGGGCGCCAATGCCGATCGGGTCCAACTGTGCGACGACACCCCGAGCTTCCGCAACCAGAGCGAGCTGAGTTTTCACCACCTCTCTGTTCGGGAATGCCTCGTTGCCGGATAGCGCCTCGACAAGTTCCTCATCGCTAGCGGTGAGATAGCCGTCCTCATTCAAATACCGACGATAAGTTCAACCGCCGCACGAAGTTCTTTGCGCAACGGCATCGCGCCGAGCTGCCAGGAGAGGTAATCGCTCAGTGTGCTCGGCTGTGCGAGAAAGTGTTCGAACGATGGCTTGTCGTACTCCTCAAAGTTAGAGGCAGTACGAAAACCCGGGTCGAGATAGTCCTGGAAGTAGCTTCCAAAGTCGATCTCATCGAAGGGGTCCTTCTCGACGCGGTCCCCTTCGGCAGCCACATCCTCCGCGCTGCGCTCGCGGTCCCCTTCGCGGGCCGAACGTTCATCCATGGTCTCGGAGGACTCTTCGATCTCCTCCAGTACCGGATTTTCGACCATTTCACCGTTGATCATGTCCTTGAGCTCAAGCTTGTTGAGCGCAAGCACGCTGACCATCTGCATAAGGCCCGGAGTGAGCACCTGACGCTGCGAAACTTTAACATTCAGTCGGGGCTGCAACAACAACTTCGACCTCGCTACCCCCTTAGAGGAGGTACTGTATCCGGGTAGACGACCCGGCAAGCAATTCTAGGGCCATTCTACAGTTCATGGCAATTTTTGTGGATGATTGCTCGTTTCTAGTTGTTTTCCTGAACTCTGAGTTCAGATGGAATGAGGAAGCCCCTCATTCCACCTGCTCCTGGTCAATCCCCGCCCATCGAGAAACCTTCGCCGAGATACACACGCTTCACCTCTGGATCGCGTCCCAGCTCACCTGGCGTACCCGTACGGAAGATGCGCCCTTCGTTGATGATGTACGCACGATCGGTAACGCTCAGCGTCTCACGTACATTGTGGTCGGTAATGAGCACGCCGATCCCACTGGCCTTCAGGTCGAAGATGATCTGCTGTAGTTCGAGCACGGCGATCGGGTCGATACCCGAAAACGGCTCGTCCAGCAAAATAAATGCCGGGTTGATGGCAAGACATCGGGCAATCTCCACGCGGCGTCGCTCGCCTCCGGAGAGTGCATAGCCACGCGTCTTGCGCACATGGCCAAGGTTGAGCTGCAGGATGAGGTTCTCTGAGGCCTTGCGCCGTGCCTCCCAGGTATTGTGCTGGGTCTCCAGCACCGCCAGGATATTCTCCTCCACCGTAAGCTTGCGAAAGATCGAGGGCTCCTGTGGCAGGTAGCTGATGCGGTGCTCACGCGCCCGAAGATACATTGGCGTACGCGTAATGTCGGCGCCATCGGTAAGAATGCGGCCGCTATCCGGTCGCACCAGACCGACGATCATATAAAAGCTCGTCGTCTTGCCGGCGCCGTTGGGCCCAAGCAGCCCAACCACCTCGCCCTGCCGGATCTCCAGGCTTACGCCGCGAACTACCTGCCGTCCGCCGTAAGCCTTGCCGATCTCCTCGGTTACCAGAGTTCTGATCACGCTTCTACTGTCTCACTTCCGTCTCGGTGTGGATGCGTCCATGTTGTGGTTGCGTCGAACCCGGAGGCCCACCCGTAACGATGATCGTACTATCGTCCGACCGGAACAGTAGTGTTGCCCCTGTGATGTTCCCTTGCTTCACATCCACCATGTGCGGAGGTTTGGCTGGCGTTCCAGTCAGGATGTAGGTCGAATCTGCGGCGGTATACACCAATTGCTCGCCCGTGCCGGCACGCCCTGGCTGGTCGAGTCGCACGGCTCCGGAGAGCACAACCCGCTGCACCGAACCACCGAACAGATTGCTCTGTCCTGTCAGTGTGGAGCTTGCTGGCTTCGCCTCTCCAGGCGCAGCCTTCGAGGCAGAGGGTGCAGGGTTCAGGAAGACCACCGCACGCTGAGAACGAGCCTGGCCTGTGGTCCCGTCGATGTGAACGCCACCAGAAAATGTAGCCTCGCGCGCCATATCGGCATAGTCCATCGCGGCGCTGGTGACCTTGATGACCTGGCCGGAACTCTCGCCGCCATTACCCTGATGGGAACTCGGTTTCGTGCTCAGTGCAGTGCTCTTGCCGCTCGTCTCTGACGCGTTGGCAAACACCGCATGAACCAATCCGCCCGCAGACGCAGGACGTGCCGCCAGCGTTCGCTCTTGCTGGTCGAACCGCAGGCTCGCTGCCTGAACCTGCGAAGCTCCCTGCCAGAGCCGCGCCGGATGCGCCTCACTGCCGTAGAAATCGCCAATCTGCGAAGCATGCGCAAGATGCGCCCGATCGGCAGTGACATGCGTTATCTGCGCTGTCGTTGGCTGAGCCGCCGCCGTCTTTGCCGTCGTGGTAGATCCCGCGTTCAGCAAAGTCGCCAGAACGTTCCCTTCGGCATCAGCATCACCCGTGGTCTGGTTGGCCACCAGCGTCGCCGCAGTAAGCGATGTATCCCCCTGCGTGTAGTGGACCGAACCCGTGAGGGTAAGTTTCGTCGTCGTCCCATCGTAGACCGCATGATCGCCACTTGCATCGGAGGGTGGGTTGGGCTTAACGGCTCCAGCACGCAACGCCGGAACACTGTGCATCACTACGTGCCCGTTCTGCACTGCAGAGGCGATTCCGGTCGTTGTTCCACCGTTTTTCGTGGGTTGTGGGGCAAACACAATATCAACTGTGTTCGAAGAACTCGTCTGCTGCGCCCCCAGAGGCGCGTCCTGCTGCAACCTCGCGTGCCCTGTGCCGAAGAGCTTTCTCACCTCGGTCTTCTGCGCCGCATCCACGCCAAAATCAGCCCGAAGATTGTCTGCCGTAATCGTCGTAGACTTTGTCTCCGGAGCGTGACCGCTTTGGACAGCTGGAGAGTCACCCCGCGCCATCGCCGATCCGGTAGCTACCACTTCACTGAGTCTCGATACGGTCTTGTGAGCAATAGGCACAAGCGTCGCTACGATGCGATCTCCGTGCATCTCGCGCGAGAGCACAGGGCCGTCTTCCTTGTGGTCGCTGAGCGCCACCTGAGCCCCGCCGGTTGCCACCATGTTGGTCGGCGCACCCTGCGCATTGAAACTGGTATCCACCTCCACGGCCTTGCCATGCAGCGGTCGCTGCGCATCGTCATCCCAAACCACTACGCCACCGGTCAACTTCGTGGTCTGCGGCAGACTTGCGGTGTTGAAGGTTGCATCGAGGTGCGGTGCCGTCATGTGTCGCGTCCCCTCATCGAATGCAACGCCCCCACTGCCCTCCCCTCGCTCCAGCGAGCCATCGGTACGCAGGTGTAGCAGGGCATGGGCGGCTTTCATGGTTCGGCCTTGTGTCTGCGCTACGGGCTGTTCCAGCGCTACCGTATTCGCCTCGCGATCGAGGTCGGCTTTGGTCGCATGAACCGTCATCGGCTCACCACGAACATTCCCAGTCAATCGCACATCGGAGAGCAGGTGCAGAACACTCTGGCCTGAGTTGAACTCCGCGCCTTTGGCCAGGCATTGCAGACCTGCATAGTGAAACTCCACCTCTTGATCGGTTGCGGCGACCCCCAGCTTGCGCAGGAAGATCAGGCCGCTTGTCTTTATATGAATGATCCGGTCGCTGCCGTCTCCTATAGCCTTGCCATGGGGTGGACTGGCAGAGGTTTTGGAATCCCCAACGGGCGTGTTTTTCGGTGGTTGGGGCGTAAGTGACCCCGGGAGCTGCACGTCGATATAGGTCTCCCCAAGTGCCCGTACAACGTCCGACTTTTTGTCGTATTCGAAGTCGGAGCCGTAAATCCGGTCAAAGTCGTTGGGGGTCTTGCCATATAGAGTGAGCACGGCGTCGTGTAGAGACACCTTTCCATCGCCATGCTCAATCCCCTTGGCTGCGTGCAGGGTAAAGCTGGTTTTCGGTCCCAGGGACTGCGACAAGGTATAGCCGTCGGTCTCATGCGTGATATGAACACCCGATCGCTTCAGGATGTCTTGCCATGTCCGCAGCGCGCGATAACGTCCATAGCCGAGATACCCCACCAGCACGACGAGCAACAGCGCCGCCCCTCCTGCCAGTACCCATCGAAGTCTTTCCACAGACGCTTTCATTGCTCACTCTTATCTTCTCACCCCAGCGCCGCGTTTCTTCCTATCATTCGCTCTGAACCTGGAGATCTCCAGTGGTTCCGTCGCGACCTTCGCGTTTCTCCTTTGCGCCCTCTGCATCAAAGCTTTTGCCGTTGCTTGTTCCTCGCTCCGACGAGCAAGGGTGACGCTAAAAGCTTCCTTCCGAAAACAATAAAACCATCCTGGGCTTAAAATAACCATATGGCCGATCAGCTGTACCTGAGTCTTTGGTTTCCCAACTTCCGTCTGCAAGCGCTCCCCGATGCGCTGGTCGGCGTCATGCGCCAGTTCGCCCTCATCGCAAAAGACGGCAAAACTGGCAGCGAGTTTGGCCGCGTGGCCGCCGCTAGCGTGTATCCCATCAACTGGACGGAATCTCCGACGTACCAGCGCATCTACGTCAACGACGACCGCGCGCAGACCTCCTCCGACACCGAAGGTTCGATCATCGAGAATGCGGTCGCCGAGGCCGCCGAACAGCTTCACGACGACATGGCTTACGAGTTCGAGATGCGCTGGATGCTCTGGCTTCCCGATGCCGCCGGCGACCTCGACATTGCCTGGCGTCTGGAGCCAGCCAGAGTGCGCATCACGGGCTTCGGGCCGGACTTCGACGACGGCAGCTATGAGCAGAACGGCCACATCCGCGTCGACTTCGGACTCGACACACCCTGGGTGCTCGAGGACGAAGAGCTAGACACAGACGCCGCCGACCGCATCAAGCAGAACGTCGAAAAGCTACTCGCATTCACCCTCTCGGTAGAGAAACACTGCGGCATCTCCAGCCGCCTGTTGTGGACCGAAAGCGGCGAACCGCTAGCCGAGAAGCTCATCGCCCGTCTGCAACGCTTGAACTAAGGGCCAGCCACAACCGGGTGCCCCATCCTCGACGCGCGCTCTTTGCGCGGCAGGGTGGGGTATAGACGCTAAGCGAACTCCACAGATGTTCGAAGCGCGCTCTGCGTCAGGGGTATCGCGCGAAAGCGCGACCGCTCCCGCCCATGCATGCTTCGGCTCTGACCTTTGTACCAACTCGACCACTTTCCTACATCCACAGCGGAACTGCCTGACACCAACTTAGCCACAGGCGAAAGCCCCGCATTTGGATTGGTACCAATGCGGGGGCTTCAGCCTTGCTTCAGCGAGGACAACGAAAAACGATTCTCCGATCTACCCCTGCGCAACGATCTCCGAAAAATCGGCAATGCGGGAGAAGTCAGCAACCGTACGTGACAGCAAGGCAAGACGGTTCGCACGAAGATCAGCCTCAGGCGCCATCACCATTACCTCCTCAAAAAAAGCATCGACCGCTGGGCGTAAGGTCGCGATCTGCAGGAGAGCCTCTTTGTATTGACGTTTTGCCCGCAACGCTTCCACATCGCTTGCGACACGTCCTCCGGTAGACTCCAGCGCCTTCTCCGAGGCATCGGAAAGTAGCGCCGTGCTCACGCTTGTAGGAATGGATTCACCCTTCGCACGCGCCTGATCAAGTATGTTCTTCATACGTTTGAAGGCCGCGCTGACGGCGATGAAATCTTCTCCACCCCGAACAGCGGTCACAGCCTCGGCACGAGCCACAACATCCCGCAGATCGTCAGATCCCGCCGCCACTACAGCCTTCACTACGTCATACGCCTGCCCACGCCCTTCGCGCAGATAGAACTCGATGCGTTCGGTAAAGAACGCCTGCAGCTTCGCCGCAACCTCGGGCTTTGGTTCTGTTGCCCGGAGCGCATCGCTCAGAGTAAGCGCCAGACCAGACTCGACCAAAATCCTCACCACAGCATTTGCTGCGCGGCGCAGAGCGAATGGATCTTTCGAACCCGTCGGCTCCATCCCCAGCGCAAACATTCCTGAGATCGTGTCGATGCGATCTGCCAGTCCCAACACCGCACCCTCAGCCGAGCGTGGAATAGCATCCTTCGCAGAGGCCGGAAGGTATTGGTCATAGATCGCATCGGCAACCGTCGCACTGGCTCCCTGCGCCTTCGCATACAACCCGCCGATAACGCCCTGCAGCTCCGTAAACTCTTTCACGAGTTCTGTCGTGAGATCGGTCTTCGCGAGCTTCGCCGCTTCACCGACCGCAACAGCATCCACTACTGCCCCGCGAGAAACTGCGACAGATGCAAGCTGTGCGGCAAGCGAGCGTACACGGTCACTCTTAGCCGCATAACTGCCCAGATCTTTCTGGAACGTAACATTCTCCAGCAGCTTCACACGCTCAACCAGCGGGGTACGCTGATCGAACTCCCAGAAGAAGCGCGCATCGTTGAACCGCGCCCGCAGCACACGCTCATTGCCCTGCTTGATGATCGGTTCATTCGTCGTATCAAGTTCGATGTTCAGGACCGCAAGAAAGTGCGGGGCCAATCTACCGCCAGCATCTTCCACTGCAAAGTACTTCTGGTGGTCGCGCATCACGGTCACCAGCACCTCTTCCGGCAACTCCAGGTATGCTGCCTCAAAGCTTCCCAGCAGCACCGCAGGCCACTCGGTTAGGTGCGTCACGCTGTCGACCAGCGCCTCGTCTTCTCTCCAGCGTGCTCCGGCAACTGTACGTGTGACGTGATCCAAAGCCTTGCGAATCTTGTGGCGACGAGCCTCAACATCGGCGATCACGTACTCGCCCTCAAGCTGCGCCAGATAGCTCTCCGGGGCGACGATCTCAAACGGCTCGCCACTCGACAGTACCCGATGACCATAGCTCGCGCGCCCTGCCGTCTTGCCGGCAAAGGTCAGCGGCACCACAGCCTCTCCCAGCAGACACACGATCCACAGCACCGGCCGCACAAACCGCTCTGGCTTGCCCGGACGCCAGTACATGCTCTTCGCCCAATAGATCGCGCCAACCTCTTTCGGCAGCTCGCCGGCAATCACCTCTGCGGCGCTGCGACCCTTCTTCACGCTGGTCGCGGCCAAATACTCGCCCTTTGGCGTCGTAATCGTGCGCAGGTCAGTGACAGCCACGCCAGCCTTGCGCGCAAAGGCCTCGGCTGCAGGCGTCGGTACGCCGTCTTTGAAGGCGATCTTGACCGCGGGCCCGGTGGTCTCTTCAGTGATATCCGCCTGCTGCTCACGCACACCGCGCACCAGCACGGCAAGCCGGCGCGGCGTCGAGTACGACACAGCATCCGTCAGCGGGTCAAACCCCTCAGGCAGCAGAGCCTCTTTGCCCAGCAACGCCAGTGTGCGCCGCAGCAACTCGGCCTCCGCCCCGGAGATCATCCGCGCGGGAACCTCTTCCAATCCAATCTCGAACAAAAAATCTGCCATGTTTTTCTTTCTGTCATCCCCGTAGGGGATCTGCTGTTCGGAGTTGCTCAATTGCTCGCTGTCAACCGCTGCTGCTCGGCATAAATTTTTGCCACGCCGACAATGAGAGTGCGAATCCGCGCCATCACCCCCACGCGCTCCGTAACGGAGATAGCACCACGCGCATCCAGCAGATTGAAGGTATGCGAACACTTCAGCGCGAGCTCATACGCTCCCATCACCGGGAAGCGCTTCACGGCCAGCGCATCCTCGTTCTCTTCCGTAAGCACCGTCTTAGCACGGCTCAAAAGCGCCAGGCACTCGGCCTCATACAACCGCAAATGCTCCCACAATTTGTCCACGTCGGCATAGTCGAACGAATACGCCGAAAACTGCTGCTCTTCATGCAGTCGAACATCGCCATAGGTGAGTTCCGCGCCAGTCACTGGATCACGAGACCACACAATGTCATAGATCGAGTCGAGGTCCTGCAGAAACTGTGCGATGCGCTCCAGCCCATACGTGATCTCGCCTGAGATCGGGTCGAGGTCCATGCCGCCACACTGCTGGAAGTAGGTGAACTGCGTGATTTCCTGCCCATCCAGCATGACCTGCCAACCGACACCCCAGGCGCCACCCACGGGCCACTCCCAGTTGTCCTCTTCAAACTTGATGTCGTGCTCTGTCAGGTCAATCCCGATCGCCACCAGCGACTCAAGATAAAGCTCCTGCACCCGCTCAGGTGGCGGCTTCAGGATCACCTGAAGCTGCGTGTGGCGAAACAACCGATTCGGGTTCTCCCCATAACGTCCATCTGCCGGACGTCGCGAGGGCTGCGCATACGCGATGCTGATAGGCTTCGGCCCCAGCACACGCAGAAACGTGTCCGGCGACATCGTGCCCGCGCCGACCTCAAGGTCGTACGGCTGTTGCAATACGCATCCATGCTCGGCCCAGAAGCGCTGTAGCGTGAACAGCAATTCCTGAAATGTAAGAGCCTTCTTCTTGTTTTCTACCTGAGGCATCTTTCGATTCTAGAGCAGTTCCGCCACAACTGTAGAGCGAGCCACAGATGGGTGCCCCATCCTCGGCGCGCGTTTTTTGCGCGGCAGGGTGGGGTATCGTTTGCGGTAGCAAACGACCGCTCTCTTCCATCCAGCCACAGCAGTCGAAACGGTCGTGCTTCGCACGCTCTCTTCGGCTTAGCTTAGTGCCACCGCACTCCGCAATCTCCGCTCCAGGTGCCGCTCCAGCGTCCCCATCGCAAACGCTCTCAGATCTGCCGCCCGCGCCTCCGGCCAAGCCTCTTCCGCAAGCTGTGGCAGCGACGACCGCGCAATCCTGTAGCTCTCCGCCACCGACTCCGCACTCAGCTCCCTGCTTCCGGCCCGACGGTCGTCATGGCACGTCACGCCATCGCCCGCTGGCGACCACCACACCGTCTGCCCACGCAGATCGAGCCCGCACACCGTACAGTGCCCCAGCTCGGGCATCCAGCCCATCAGGCGGTTCATCCACAGGCAGAAGTAGGTGACCGGCAGCCATACGCGGCCAGCCTCCATCGCCATAAGGGTCGCCAGCGCGAGACGAAAGATATTGTCCTCGGGAGCCAGCTCCGGCATCGCCTCTTCGAGCACCTCCACCACAAGCTGCAGGCCTGCGGTGCGAAGGTAGTCAATCGGAGCGGTCAGAGGCGACCACAGGATCTCAAAGTTATCGAGCCGCACCAGCTCCTGCCTCGGACGCTCCGTATAGTGCGCACGAACATGCGTCGCTGGCTCCAGCGCTCCACCGAAGCGGCGGCGGCTCTTCATGGCATGCCGCGCCACGCCCTTGACCCTGCCCTGGTCGCGCGTAAAGAAGCTGATCAGCAGGTCCGCCTCATGAAACGGCCACGTGCGCAGCACAATCGCTTCTCCGTGGTGCGGTATGAGCCTTCCTTCAGCCATGCTGATCTATCGTACCGTTCAGCCCTGTTTTTGCCTTTGCCTTTGCTTTTCTGGTTGTCATTCCGAGGCGTAGCCGTGGAACCTGCTTTCTCCCGTTTTTCGTTTGCACGCCCAAAAACGCAAAACGCGCGGCCCGAAGGCCGCGCGTTCAAAATCCAAACCCTTAGCGACCGAAGTGCGTCGCGTTCTTCTCCTGGAAGGAGACCCACTTGTCCGGCAGGTCATCCCCGGCGTAGATCGCCGAAACCGGGCACACCGGAACACACGCGCCACAGTCGATGCACTCGACCGGGTCAATGAACAGCTGCTCAGCTTCGCCGTGGTCGTTCTCGTCCTTCTTTGGGTGAATACAGTCGACCGGGCACGCATCCACGCAAGCCGTGTCCTTCGTGCCGATGCAGGGTTCCGCGATTACATACGCCATGTCTCTTTGCTCTCCTTGGTCAATCGTCGACCGAATCTACAAAATATTAGAACTTGATTCTATCAACAAAATAGACCCATTTGAGGCCCTAAAGAAATTCACAACTCGGACCGAATCAGCCTTATTTATGCGCTCCAACACGAGCATACGCTTCGCTTGCCACGCGTACTATTTCCACTGGAAACACCCTCTCCCGGGTTGCCTTCAACTCATCCAGCGTCCACCACCGCGCCTCCTGCATCAGCTGGATCTCATCCTCGGTCACACCACTCAGCTGTGGCGCTGTGCGTTCGCACCTAGCGGCAAAGAACACATCATAGTTCCTCACCGTCTCTCCCAGATGCACATAGCTCCCTCCATGTTCCTCATGCACTGGCCCGACAAGCGGAACTCGCAGCCCCAACTCCTCGAAGAGCTCGCGTTCAGCCGCTGCCCGATCATCCTCATGGGGCTCAACCTCACCGCCAGGTGTCACCCAGAAGACGAACGGCCCGTCCTCACGCTGCGCCACAAATCGAATCAAGAGCACATCACCGGCAGGATCGAAGAGAAACACCCGCGCCGACCGCCGCAAGCGAGCTTCGGATTGATCTATCTTCGGCGCGTTCATCACAAGCTACTCAGCGGCAGCCCGTCTTGCCGCAAACTCCGCCGGAGTTGGAATCGGCCCCAAATTCTTCCCCGCAAACATGTCCTCGAAGAGCTGCAGCATCTCCCCATGAATCAGCCCATTCGTCGCCAGAACCTCTCGGCTGTCGAGCGTGAACTTGCCGCCGTCGAAGTGCGTAATCTTGCCGCCGGCTTCTTCCACCATCAGGGACCCAGCCGACGTATCCCACGGGTTGAGCTTGAACTCCCAGAAGCCTTCCAGCCGCCCGCATGCCACATACGCCAGATCGAGCCCCGCCGAGCCCGCGCGGCGCACGCCATGGGAGCGCAGCGTGAACTCCTGGTAGAAGTGGATGTTCGGGCTGCGATGCCGTTTCTGGCTCGGGAAACCCGTCGCCACCAGCGATTCCTGCAGCGTCTTCGTCCGCGAAGCATGAATAGGCTTGCCGTTGAGCTTGGCCCCTGCCCCGCGCTCGGTAGAAAACATCTCGTCGCGCAGCGGATCGTAGATCACCCCGGCGACCATCTCGCCATCCTCCGTCGCCGCCAAACCCTTAGCCCTGCGCTCACACCCCAGGATCACGCAGAACGCGGGAAAGCCGTGTGCAAAGTTGGTCGTTCCATCCAGCGGGTCGATGTACCAGCGAAACTCGCTTTCGAGCGCCTGCCTGGTTCCCTCTTCGCCGTAGACGCCGTGATCCGGAAGCGCCGCACCCAGCCGAGCCACAATCAGCGCCTCACTGGCGCGGTCGGCTTCGGTCACCAGATCGACGTCGCCCTTGTACTCCATCGCAACCCCGCGATGATAGAAATCGCGCAACAGCGCTCCGGCTTCGCGCGCAATAGACTCTGCAATCCCGACTAGTTCGGCCACAAACTCTCCCTGTTGACTTGTTGTAATGCTGCTTAGTTGGCCGCGGCTTCTTCGCGATTGCCACTGCGGCGAAGGCTCGCCCCAGCACTCTCGGTGATCGTGCGTATATGCGCCTTGTAGATGAAGAGGTTGGGCTTGCCTTCCCGCGTAAGCCGCACCATCATGTCGTCGAAGTACTCAATCCATCCACTGACGACTTCGCCGTCGCGCAGTTTGACCGAGACCGGAACCTGCCGCTCGCTGAGCGATTTCAGGTAGAGCGCCTCCTGCCCCGTTTCGCCCGCAGGTAGCCCCTTATGATGCCGCTTCTTCGTCGTAGCCATAGCTTTGATTGTACGGCGGACGGAAGAGGAGGGCATAGGACATAGGGCCCAGGGCGTAGGGCTTAGGGGTATAGAGCATAGTGCGTATCTCCCTATACCCTGAACCCTGGGCCCTGAACCCTACGCACTAGCGGTTTGCGTAATAGGATGTGCGATAACGCAGCGTATAGCGCGCTCGCAGAGCAGGGTCTTTCAGCTGCAGTTGGATGTGCCGCAGATTACCGTCTCCAAGGTTCTTGCGCGGCGCATAATAACCCACCGTGTACTGCGTCCGCAGATCGTCGGACACATGCTGGAACGCCGGCGAGAGATCGTGTTTGTCCTCGACATAGTAGTACTTGCCGCCGGTATCGCGAGCCAGCTGAATCAGCGCATGCTCGCCCCCGGTATTGCGGCCGGCGTCAGCGGCCACTGGTACGATAATCAGCGCATAGATCATCGCCCCGGCACGCTGCGCCTGCTCCAGCGCCGTGTCGTAGCTGCCATGATGCGTCGTATTTTCGCCGTCCGTGATTAACACGACAACGCGGCGCTGCCCGGCACTGGAAGGCGTCTCTGCCAACCTCTGGCTCGCCAGATACACCGCGTCGTAGAGCGCCGTAGCGTCGCCATGCTGCATGCGCCCCAGGCCGCTGTCGATCTTCTTCGCATCGCTGGTAAAGGACACCAACTCGTCGACATCGTCCGCAAAGTCCATCAGGTCGATCTGGTCCTGCTTGCGCAGCAGCGACTCCATAAACTTCTTCGCAGCCTCACGCTCCAGATGCTCGTCATTGAAGACACTCTCGCTGGCATCGATAGCCAGCACAATCTCCAGCGGCGTCGTAGATTCGCGATCGAAGTTAGCGATGCGTTGCGGCTTGCTGTCTTCCGCCAGCTCAAAGTCATCAATGGTCAGCCCCGGCACCGGCGCTCCATGCTCGTCCACCACATTGAGAGCCACACTGACCAGGCGGCTCTCCACATGAATCGTAGGAATCTCCGGATTATGTCGCTCGATAGGCCCACTCTGCTGCTGGACAGATGACACTACCAGAGTAGAAGCCAGCGCGATGGCGGCCAGCTTCATCGTTTGGCCTCGGCAATCCCCTCAGGAAACGGCTCGCCGTCGGCCCACACCGCCCCGTCGACGAACTGTTCACGCTTCCAGATAGGCACCGTCTTCTTCAGCGTGTCGATGACCCAGCGGCACGCATCGAACGCCGCTCCGCGATGCGCCGAGGCCACAGCGATCAGCACACTCGTCTCCCCGACCAGCAGCCTCCCCAGGCGATGCACAATCGCCACCTCGCGCACTCCAAACTTCGCAATAGCCTGCACGCGTAGCTCGTGCATCTGCCGCAGCGCCATCTCCTCATAAGCTTCGTAGTCAAGATGCAGCGTCTGCCGGCCGCGCGTATGGTTGCGCACAATCCCATCGAAGACGCACACCGCACCATCGGTTCCGGCCTTGATCTCACGTTCCATCGTCACAGCGTCGATCGGCTCCCGTACCAATTGGACGAGTACTTCCGAGCCACCGCTTACAGGCGGCAGAAGGGCCACCTCGTCCCCATCGCACAGACCCTGATCCAGGCCCGCGTATTCATGGTTCACCGCAACCGCCGCCGACCGCAGCATATCGTCCGCAACCACACCCTCATGACGCAACAACGCCAGCAGCCCCCCGACCGACTCCCCTGCACTCAGTTCACGCCACAACCCACCCTCAGGAAAGACCGTCTTCAGGGGGCCGAACGAAACCAGATGCACACGCATGGTGGAAGGACGCATCTCCAAAGAATACGTGAGTTCTTTGAGGTATACTCGCCGGGAAACTGCCCCCCGGGGTATCTCGTTCAGGAGTTGGCCATGATTAAAGGGTTTCGCGATTTCATTCTGCGCGGCAATGTGATGGATCTTGCCGTCGCCGTTATCATCGGTGGCGCTTTTACCGCAATTGTTAAGGCGCTAACGGACGACTTCATCACCCCCCTACTGGGTGCCATCGTCGGCAAGCCGAAATTCGACCAATCCTTCACCATTCATGGTGGCGAGTTCCTGTACGGTGCTTTCGTCTCAGCGGTCATCAACTTCCTGCTGATCGCTGCCGTCGTCTATTTCTTCCTCGTGATCCCCACACAATACTTGATGAAGAAGTTCTACCCTGCACCTGTTGCAGAACCGACGACCAAGGTTTGCCCGGAGTGCAAGAGCGACATCCCGCTAGCCGCCACTCGCTGCAAGTTCTGCGCACAACCCGTCGCCGCCTAAGAGCTGGTTTCTTGCGCTACCAATCAATCCGGGTGCCCCATCTTCGGCGCGCGTTCTTTGCGCGACTAAGGTGGGCATTCACGAAGCGAACCGCTCCAGCCCATCTTTGCTCTCCCTCAGGCTTACGTGGCCGACGACACGTGTAGTAACAGATTCCCTTCCATTCGACTGCGCTCAGGACGAATGACAGAAAAAAGGCAACAGCACATCCCTACCTCTGGAGAAGCCCTTCATGACTCGTTCTTTGTCGACCCTCGTTCTAGCCTCTTGCGCCGCTGTACTCTTCTCCTCCGCAGCTCTCTCCCAGACCCCCAAAGTCTTCGGCTACGCCGACTTCTCCCAGCAGGCCAAGTGGGACGCCACCTTCATGGCCGTCCCCGACGCAAAACTCGCCGGCGAGCACCTGAAGATACTGACCGCCGAACCTCACTGGGCCAGCTCCCCCGAGGACTACAAGACCGCGCTCTACGTCGCCGAAAAGTTCAAGGCCGCTGGCCTGCAGACCGAAATCGTGCCCTTCAAGGTACTGCTGAACAAACCTGTCAAGATTGTGATCGAGGCCTTCGACGCTCAGGGTAAAAAGCTCATGTCCGGCCCCACCCCGGAGCACGTCGATCCCAAAGAATACGGTGGCGACCCGTTCCAGGACGATCCCCGCGTCCTGCCCGCCTTCAACGGTTCCTCCCCCTCCGGCGACGTCACCGCCGAAGTCGTCTACGCCAACTACGGCACCCGCGAGGACTTCAAGAAGCTCGACGACCTGCACATCAGCGTCAAAGACAAGATCGTGATCGTGCGCTACGGCGGCAACTTTCGCGGGGTAAAGGTCTACATCGCGCAGCAGCACGGCGCCAAGGGCGTACTCATCTACTCCGATCCGGCGGACGATGGCTACACCAAAGGGGATGCCTATCCTCGCGGAGCCTATCGCCCAGCCTCCGCCGTGCAGCGCGGCAGCGTGCAGTTCCTTCCTATCTACCCCGGTGACGCAGAGACTCCCGGCGTCGCCTCCACGCCGGATCTGCCGGATTCACAGCGCATCACCGATCCGGCCAAATGGAATCAGCCGTTGATCCCTGCAAACCCGCTCTCGTATCAGGACGCCTCCCCGATCCTGCAGCATCTCGACGGTCCCCCCTCGCCGCGCGACTGGCAGGGCAGCCTTCCCTTCACCTATCACCTCGGCGGCACAGCTTCCGTGAAGGTGCATATGCACCTCGAGCAGGACACCAAACTGCGCACCATCTGGGACGTCATCGGTACCATCCCCGGCGTCGACACCAACGCCTGGGTAGTTGCAGGCAATCATCGCGACGCCTGGGTCTACGGCGCGGTCGATCCCAATAGCGGCACAGCGGCGATGCTCGAAACAGTGCATGGCCTCGGCGTCTTGTTGCAGCAGGGCTGGAAGCCGAAACGGACGATTGTCTTCGGCAGCTGGGACGCCGAAGAAGAGGGCCTTGTCGGCTCGACCGAGTGGGCTGAGATGCACGCCGCCGAACTCTCTCACGCCGTGGCTTACTTCAACACCGACGTCGGCGTCGCCGGCCCGGACTTCGACGCCTCGGCCGTACCGTCGCTCAAGGAGTTCGTCCGCGAGGTTACCCGCGCAGTCCCCAGCCCGAGGGGTGGCACCGTCTACGAGCAATGGCTGCAGGAGCAAAAGAGCGAACACGAGGCCCCCAGCCGCCGCACCACCTCCGTTCACAGAGAGAGCGACCCCGAAGCCGCCAACGGAGATGTACGCATCGGCACACTCGGCTCCGGCTCCGACTACACCCCCTTCATCCAACACCTGGGCGTGCCTTCCACCGACATCGGCTCGGGTGGCCCTTACGGCGTCTATCACTCGGTCTTCGACAACTACAACTGGTTCATCAAGAACGCCGACCCCACCTTCGTCTACGAGCAGCAACAGGCCCGTGTCTTCGGCCTCGAAGTGCTGCACATGGCCGACACCGATGTTCTTCCCTACGACTACAAGCTCTACGGCAGCGAGGTCGTAGGCTATCTTGCAGCAGCAAAGAGACGCTCAGCGGAGTCAAAGATGCAGGTTGACTTCAGTGCCGCTGACACCGCAGCCAAACGCTTCGCGGCGGCCGGCGCGCGGGCCTACGGTCTGCAATCCTCATCCGCATCAGGCCCCGGCCTAACACCATTGAACGCCGCGCTGCGTAACGCGGAATCTGCCCTGCTCAACGACGCCGGCCTTCCCAAACGCTCCTGGTACAAGCACACCATCTATGCTCCAGGAGAGTTCACCGGCTACGCAGCCGTAGTCATTCCCGGCGTCAACGAAGGCATCGACGACGCCGACAACACCCGCACTCAGGCGCAACTCGATGCCCTGGCCGCAGCCCTGAACCGCTCTGCAGCAATTCTCGAGGGCGCCGAGTAGCTCGCCTTTGTTTTTCTTTCTGTCATTCCCCCTGAGCGTAGTCGAATGGGAGGGAATCTGCTTTTGCTTCTGTCGTTGTCTTTGCTCTTCGGAGTAGCAGCGGCCTTCAGGCCGCGGAAATGGGACAAGGTATTTCCTGGGCTTTAGCCCTGGGCACTTTGCTGGCATAAGCAAGAGGCCCAGGTCTTAAGACCCTCTTTCTGAACCCTGTTTCCGAGCCCTTTCGGCCGCTGCTGCGTCCAAAACAACAGCACTTTTTGAACGTCTAAGGTGTACCCTACGGTCAGGAATGACATGGACACAAAACTGTACAGCACGACACTGCTGCAACAGGGTGAGCTGACACTCTCTGGCGACCGTCGCGTGCGCAGCCGCTGGGCTGCAGCATCGATCGTCCTGCACCTGTCCGTTCTTGGCGTCCTGCTCTACCACCGTCAGCCGCAACTTATCCCCAATCAACTTCCCGGCGAACTTAGCGGCTACCGCCTGCTGCTCACCTACTCACCTGGCGAGAGTGCTCCGCCTTCTACCCTCAAGACGCAAAAACAGCCTTCCAATAAGGCCGTAGTTCCGCGCCCTATACCGGCCCCCACTCCAGCGCCCATCACCCCTTCTGCCGCCACCCCCTCCACAAGCACAGGAGCCTCTACCGGCGCCGACGCGCTCGGACAGGGCGATACAACCCTTGCGCTGGTCGTCGTGCATCCCTCGCCGAAGCCTGACCTGTCACAACTTCCCTCGGGCACGCGTGGGGATGTAGTTGTGGACGTGGTCATAGACCAGACCGGGCGGATCGCTAAGTCATCCTTAGCTCGCGGACTTGGACACGGCATCGATGAGACCGTCCTGGCAACGATCCAGCAATGGACCTTCCAACCGGCAACACGCAACGGCGTCCCAGTAGCGAGTGAGCAGGAACTGCTCTTCCACTACGAACACGGTTGAGGCATGCTTTTGCCGTTGTTCTTGCTTGTCTGGTTGTCATTCCCGTAGGGAATCTGCTTTTGCCTTTGTTTTGGTTCTTGCTTTTCTAGTTTGTCATTCCGAGCGCAGTGAGTGAACCTGCTTTCTCCCGCTTTTCGCGAATGCCGCCACAAATGTTATGCGGCAAAAGCAAAGGCCCACGCACCGCGTGGGCCTCTGTCTTCTCTACGCTCTACACTCTGCTTTAGCTCCGTAGCGCCATCTGCTCCGTAACGATCTGCGTCAGATCCGGCTTCTTCAACCCATGGACCTCTTCATTGAACTTATCCACCTTGCTCGACCAGTTCATGGAGCAGAACTTCGGTCCGCACATCGAACAGAACGCTGCTTCCTTGTAGTAGTCGTCGGGCAGCGTCTCGTCGTGCATACCGCGCGCCGTATCCGGGTCGAGCGACAGTGCAAACTGCTTGTCCCAGTCAAAGGTATAGCGCGCATGTGAGATCGCGTCATCGCGGTCGCGAGCCCCAGGGCGATGCCGCGCAATGTCCGCCGCATGGGCCGCGATCTTGTACGCAATGATGCCGTCCTTCACATCCTTCTCGTTCGGCAGCCCCAGATGTTCTTTCGGTGTCACATAGCAGAGCATCGCCGCGCCGTGCCAGCCGATCATCGCCGCGCCAATCGCAGACGTAATGTGGTCGTAGCCCGGAGCAATATCCGTAACCAGCGGCCCCAGCACATAGAAGGGCGCGCCGTCGCACAGTTCTACTTCCTTGTCGACCTGCTCCTTGATCTTGTCCATCGGCACGTGGCCGGGGCCTTCGATCATCACCTGTACATCGTCTTTCCAGGCCTGACGCGTCAGCTCGCCCAGCGTCTTCAACTCCGCAAACTGAGCCTCGTCGCTGGCATCGGCCACACAACCGGGCCGCAGACCATCGCCCAGCGAGTAGCTCACGTCATACTTGGCCATCACCTTGGTGATGCGGTCGAAGTTCTCGTACAGGAAGTTCTGCTTGTGGTGCGCGGTCATCCACTGCGCCAGGATCGCGCCGCCCCGGCTCACAATGCCGGTGATGCGTTTCGACACGAGGGGGATGTACTGCACCAGCACACCCGCATGGATCGTGAAGTAGTCCACACCCTGCTGCGCCTGCTCCTCGATCACTTCGAGGTAGAGATCGATGTTTAGGTCTTCGACCTTCTTCACACGGCTGAGCGCCTCATACAGCGGAACAGTTCCGATCGGCACCGGCGAGTGGCGAATGATCTGCTCGCGAATCATCGGAATATCGCCACCGGTGGAAAGGTCCATCACCGTGTCCGCGCCGAAGTGGACGGCCGTATGCAGCTTGCGCAGCTCCTCGTCCACATTCGATACCAGTGCCGAGTTGCCGATATTCGCATTGATCTTGCACAGGCTCTCAACGCCGATAGCCATCGGCTCCAGCTCGGGGTGGTTGATATTCGCCGGGATAATCATCGTCCCCTTGGCGATCTCGCTCCGCACCAGTTCTGCCGCGATCTTTTCCTTATGCGCGACGAAGGCCATCTCTTCGGTAATGAGGCCCTTGCGAGCAAAGTGCATCTGGCTCATGTTCCAATCGCCGGTACGCGCCGCCTCTTCCTTGCGCTTCACGACCCAATCCTTACGCGGCATCGGCACCGTGTAATCGTTGCCGTGCGAGTGTCCATTGCCGTTGCTGTGGCCGTTGCCATTCGTGCTCATCTATCGAAATCCCCCACTCGGGAACGCGCGGATCTGTCCGCAGGGTGCAGTTCCCACTGTTATCGAATGAGTATACGCCGGAGAGAAACGGTCACCCTATCCGCCCTGGTGCAAGCGCACAGCCTAACCCTTTTAGCGCAGCTACTTGAAGGGTGTAGAGGGATGGTGTAGAGGATGTTGCTTTTGCTTTTCTGGTTTGTCATTCCCGTAGGGAATCTGCTTTTGTTGTTGCCTTTGCTTCTGTCGTTGCGTTTGCTTTTGTCGCTGCTTTTCTGGCTTGTCATTCCGAGCGCAGTGAGCGAACCTGCTTTCTCCCGCTTTTCGCTTATGCCGTCAAAAATACTAGGCCTCAACACAAACCAAGTCGTGAAGGGGCGACCTATCGGCGGCGGCACGAACCACCAACGGCACGGTTCATACCACCCCAGATAGTGCCATCAAAGCGGAAACTCCATAAACACATCCGCACGCGTATAAGGAAGCGGCGGCAACTTCTCCGGCAGCACATGCCGAAACCCGACCGACTCATAAAGGTGGACCGCACTCTTTAGCTTCTTGCCGCTTCCCAGAAACAACGATCGAGCACCAATCGCTCTAGCCTGGGCGATGGCATGCAGCAGGAGCTTCCGTCCGAACCCACGCCCCTGCCAACTCGGCATCACGGCCATCTTCGAGAGCTCATACACACCGTCACCCATGGGGATGAGCGCAACACATCCCACGCTCTCCCCTTCCTGTTCGAGCATGTAGATATGCCCACCCTTCCGCAGGATCGTATTCTCCGGATCACCGAGCACTTCGCGGTCCTTCGCCTCCAGGACAAAGAACTGCGTAATCCACTCCTCGTTCAGGGTGCGGAAGGCAGTCGCGTCATCCCCCGACTGCAGCTCACGAATTGAGACAGCCGCATCTGCCGGACTGGGGTCTGGTGTTGAAAGCCGAAGATCTTCTAAAGAGGGCATACTCATAACTCCTTGTCAGCAGTGTGGCTCCAGGCAAACATCATGTCCAATATATTGTTTGGCTTGATTATGATGTTTAAAGTATGGATCGCCGCATTGAACTTCGCCATCTCCGCTACTTCGTAGCTGTCGCCGAGGAGCTGCACTTCGGTCGCGCCGCCGAAAAGCTCCACCTCGCGCAGCCGCCGCTCTCGCAGCAAATACGGCAGCTTGAAAGCATCCTCGAATATCCCCTCTTCCTCCGCACCTCGCGCTCTGTCCGCTTAACACCCGCCGGCGAGGTCTACCTGGAGCGTGCGCGACGCCTGCTTCGCTCCGCCGAACGCGACATCCATGAAATGCGCCAAGTCGCGAAGGGAGAGATGGGTTCGCTGCGCATCGGCTTCGTGGGCTCCGCCATGCTGACAATGCTTCCCGCGACCCTCCGTGCCTATAGTGAGACCTTCCCTGGAATCGCACTACACCTGAATGAGTCCTTCACTTCGCGTGTTATGGGGGGCCTTGAAGATGGAACGCTGGACGTCGGCATCCTGCGAGACGGGGATCCGGCAGACACACTGCAGGTAACGACGCTCTTCTCGGAGCCCTTCGTCGCTGTTGTTCCAGCGCACCACGCGCTGGCACGCAAGCGGTGGATCTCCCCGGAAGCGCTGCGCAATGAACCATTCGTCTTCTATCCCCGCAGCGCCGGCAACCGGGCCTTTGAGAAGACTCTCTCTGTGTGCGAGGCCTTCGGCTTTCGGCCGCAGATCACGCAGGAGGCCTCCAATTGGCTCACCATTCTTTGTCTGGTGGGCACCGGCATCGGCGTGTCCATCGCCCCGGCATGTGTCCAGCACATCACCTGGCCAGAGAGTGTCTGCATTCCGCTGCGTGGAGTAGATGTTCTAAGCCAGGTAGAGATTGCCTGGCGCAAAGGAGACCGCCGCCCCATGATTGAACACTTTGTGCCTCTGGCAAGAAAGCAGAAGGCCCTGCACTCCGCAAAAACACCGCCCCCGCGCAAACGCAAATGAATTGGCCCAAACCCAAGCCCCGAAGGGGCGACGCTATCACAGCCCAGGGTGGTGACGCAGAGCGCGTTCCGCAAATCTTTGGATCACGCTATCACAGCCCAGGGTGGTGACGCAGAGCGCGTTCCGCAAATCTTTGGATCACGCTCTGCATCAAGGGTGGTGACGCAGAGCGCGCTCCGCAAATCTTTGCATCACGCTCTGCATCAAGGGTGGTGATGCAAAGCGCGCGATACAAATCTTTGCATAACGCTCTGCATCAAGGGTGTAGGCGGCTGGCGAGCGTTTTTTGCTCGCCGTGTCGCCGCAACCCTAGTTACGGCCCTAGAGAAGGTAGAGCCCTGTAGGGGCGACCTATTGGTTCCGGTCCTAACCTTCATTCATCTCCATGTACCCACCCACTTGATACATTTGTCCTTGATGAGCACTTCTTCCAATTCCCTCCCCCTCGGCTTCCGATGGTCCTCCGTCAAAGCCGGTATTAAAGCCAGCGGTAAACCCGATGTCGCACTCGCCGTATGCGACGGCGGAGCCAACGCCGCCGCCCTCTTCACCAGCAATCAGCTTGTCGCCGCACCCGTAATCGTGGGACGCCGACATCTCGCCGCAACCGGTGGCCGTGTCTCAGCAGTCCTCGTCAACGCGGGCAACGCCAACTGCGCCACCGGCGAACCCGGCATCGACGCCTGCCGCAAGAGCTGCATCGCCGTCGCCGACCAGTTTGGCTGCGTCTTCGATGAGATCTTTCCCTCATCCACCGGCATCATCGGCGTTCCGCTGCCGGTCGAAAAGCTCATCACCGCCATCCCGACCGCGAAAGCCGTACTTGGCGATACGCCCGAGCACGCCGAAGCTTTCGCTACCGCAATCCTCACCACCGACACCAAACTCAAGGTCGCTCACGCGAGCTTCGAAGTCGAAGGCCGCACCGTCAACCTCTTCGGCTGCGCCAAGGGCGCGGGCATGATCGGCCCCCAACTCATCCCGCATGCCACCATGCTCGTCTACCTCTTCACCGATCTCTCTGCTTGTTCGGAACATCTCGCCGCAATGCTGCTCTCGGCAGTCGAGGGTAGCTTCAACTCCATTTCCATCGACGGCGACATGTCCACCAATGACACAGTCTTGTTGTTGGCCAGCGGTAAGAGCGAAGTAGCCGCTCAAGGTCTGGCAGTTCCCGCCTTTGAAGCTGCCCTGCAGAGCGTCTGCGGCTCACTCGCCCACGCCATCGTCGACGACGGCGAAGGTGTCACCCACGTCGTCACCCTCGAGATCACCGGCACGCGCACCGGCGCCGACGCCAAAGCCATCGCTCGCACTATCGCCACATCGCCTCTCTGCAAGACCGCCTGGTCGAGCGCCGATCCCAACTGGGGCCGCCTGCTTGCCGCCGCCGGCCGCGCTGGAGTCGCCTTCGATCCCGCAACCGTAACGGTCACCATCGGTGGCCTCCCGGTCTTCGCCAACGGCACCCGTGCCACCAGCTTCGACGAAGACGCCACCCACGCCGCCATGGGCGAACGCGAGTACACCATCCACATCGACCTCGGTCAGGGTGACGGCAAATCGAAGTTCATCACCTGCGACCTAACCCACGAATACGTCAGCATCAACGCCGACTATTCAACCTAGGAAGCGTTAAAAGCCCTGACGCAACGGGCGCAACGGTTCGCAAAGGCGCGCGACGGCATTCGTGTTTGGGAAATAACCACTGAAGTCGTCGCGTATCGTTGCGAGCCGTCGCGCCCGTTGCGTCAAGGCTTTTGGCGCGCCCACTAGGCCTGTCCGCCAGAGGAAGAACCCGCTCCACTAGCGCATCACTATAAGGAGCATTTATCGTAATAGTGGAAGATTGCATACAAGGGGATGTATAGATGCCGACGAACGTCGATGATGCTGTAAAGCTGGACCTGACCGCTGAGGTCGCAGAATGGATCGAAGCCTTCGACGAAGTCGTTGCCCAGGATTGGGAACAAGGCGCCGTCCTGCTCTCCGCACTGCGCACACGCGCCCGTGAGGCCGGAGTCCCCGCCACCGGCGACGTTACCACCCCTTACCACAACACCATCCCCAAGTACGACGAGGTTCCCTACCCCGGCGACCGCTCCCTCGAACGCCGCGTAGAAGCGCTCATCCGCTGGAACGCGATGGCGATGGTGCATAAGCAGAACAAGTACGACGCCGGCATTGGCGGCCACATCTCCACCTACTCCTCGCTCGCCACGCTGCTCGAAGTCGGCTTCAATCACTTCTTCCACGCTAAATACTCCAGCGACAAGGGCGACCAGCCCGGCGACTTCATCTACTTCCAGGGCCATGCCTCTCCCGGTGTCTACGCCCGCGCCTACCTCGAAGGCCGCTTCGACGACACACGCCTCAAGAACTTCCGCCACGAGCTGCGCGGCGAGCCCGGCCTCTCCAGCTACCCGCACCCCTGGCTCATGCAGGACTTCTGGCAGTTCCCCACGGTCTCCATGGGCATCGGCCCGCTGAACGCCATCTATCAGGCCCGCTTCATGCGCTACCTCGAGAACCGCGGCCTCATCGAGAAGACCGACCGCAAGATCTGGGCCTTCGTCGGCGACGGCGAAACCGACGAAGTCGATACCCTCGGCGCCATCGGCCTCGGCTCGCGTGAACATCTCGACAACCTGATCTTTGTCGTCAACTGCAACCTGCAGCGCCTCGACGGCCCTGTGCGCGGCAACAAGCGCATTATCGACGAACTCGAAGGCATGTTCCGCGGCGCCGGCTGGAATGTCATCAAAGTCATCTGGGGCTCGGACTGGGATGAGCTCTTCGAGCGCGACCACCAGGGCCTCCTCCTCAAGCGCATGGAAGAGTGCGTCGACGGTGACTTCCAGACCTTCAAAGCCAAGGACGGCGCCTACCTCCGCGAGCACTTCTTCGGCAAATATCCTGAACTGCTCAAACTCGTCGAGGACAAGACCGACGAGGAACTGGGCAAACTGCACCGCGGCGGTCACGATCCAGCCAAGGTGTACAACGCCTACAAGCGTGCCCTGGAGCATAAGGGCGGCCCCACCGTCATCCTCGCGAAGACCGTCAAAGGCTACGGAATCGCCTCCGCGCAGGCTCGCAACGCGACCCACTCGGAGAAGAAGCTCACCGACGAAGGTCTAGCAGCCTTTGTTCAGCGTTTCGAGATTCCAATCCCTGAAGCCGCGGCCAAGGACGCCACCTTCTACCGCCCCGAGCCCAACGACCCTGCCATTCAGTACATGCAGGCGCGCCGCCAGGAGCTAGGCGGTTATCTGCCCGCTCGCGAAGTCCCCAAGTCCAACTTCGTCGCCCCCAAAATCGAGTTCTTCAAAGAGTGGATGGGCGGCTCCAAGGGGCGCTCCGTCTCCACGACGACAGCATTCGTCGGCGGCATGCTGCGTGCCCTGCTCAAAGAACCTACCATCGGCAAACTGATCGTGCCCATCGTCCCCGATGAAGGCCGTACCTTCGGCATGGAGTCGGTGATCTCGCAGGTTGGCATCTATGCTCCCGAGGGGCAGAAGTACACGCCGCACGACTCCGACATGCTGCTCAAGTATCGCGAAGAAAAGAACGGCCAGATCCTCGAAGAAGGCATCACGGAAGCCGGCTCGATGGCCAGCTTCACCGCCGCCGGAACGGCGTACACCAACTACAAAGTTCCGATGATCCCGTTCTACATGTACTACTCCATGTTCGGCTTCCAGCGCATCGGAGACATGGCATGGGCCTTCGCGGACTCACGCGGCAAGGGTTTCCTGATGGGAGGCACCGCCGGCCGCACCACCATGCTCGGCGAAGGCCTGCAGCATCAGGACGGCCACTCGCCCGTGATCTCCGGCACCATCCCCACCTGCCTCACCTACGACCCCGCGTACGCCTACGAGATGGCAATCGTCCTGCAGGACGGCCTCCGCCGCATGTATGAGGCAGGCGAGGACTGCTACTACTACATCACGATGTACAACGAGGACTACGCCATGCCCCCGATTCCCGAGGGCGAAGGCATCCGCGAAGGCGTCCTCCGTGGCATCTACAAGTTCAAGGCGTCCGAGAAGCCCGCGCAGCTTCAGCTCTTCGGCTCCGGGCCCATCCTTAACGAAGCCGTCCGCGCGCAGCAGATCCTCGCCGAAAAGTACAACATCGCCGCGGACGTCTGGAGCGTCACCAGCTACAACGAGCTGCGCCGCGACTGCCTCGACACGGAACGCTTCAACCGCCTGCATCCTTCCGAAAAGGAAAAGACTCCGTACATCGTGCAGGCCCTGGGCAAAGCAGCCGGCCCCATCGTCGCCGCCAGCGACTACATGAAGTCCCTTCCCGACTCGCTCTCTCCATGGCTGGGCTCACGCCTCGTCTCGCTCGGAACCGACGGCTTCGGCCGCTCGGACAACCGCGAGCATCTCCGCCGCCACTTCGAGGTGGACGCCGAATCCATCGTCGCTGCTGCGCTCTCGAAGCTGGCTCGCGAAGGCGTCGTCAAACCCAAGGTGGCAGAGAAGGCCTTCGCCGAGCTTGGCTTGAATACGGAAGGAACAGGCGCAGCACACGCTTAATCGTTAGAGGCATTCTCCAGGACCCCATTTAAGCTGTCATTATCATCGTTGCTGTTGTTTGTTTTTCGCCGTCATCCTGAAGCGAAGCTGAAGGACCCCCGAATTTGGTGCTGCCACTAGCGCGTCGGTCTTAACACCAATGCGGTTCCGGATGCCAAGCGCACCACAAATATTTGTGCTTATGCAAAATGCGGTGGTACTTCAGCTTCGCTTCAGGATGACGGCGAAAAACAACAGCAAATTTAGATCGCACGAGGCTCACTGTTTGTTTGAAAATCCGCTCCTCCCCCATCGCAGGCTCAAAGAGTTGCACGCACTGATGTTGCGCTGCCATACGCTTGATCGTCGCAAAGCCGGTCCCGCGCGGGAAGCCCTGTTGGCTGCTGCTGCAATCCAACTGCGTCCTGGCGATCTGTTCTTCGGGGAAGGCATCGATGCCACGGCCGAAGCGCTCGCTCCACCTCCAAAACCAAACGCTTTCTCAACGGGAAAATCCGTAGCCGAGCCAATTGCAGGTATCCGTCTGCCCAAGGCTTCGAGACTGACGCTCTATGCGGCTACAGCCCTGGGATTGCGAATCGCAGGCTCAGACGGTGTGGTCATGGCTCTCGCGACCGCCGGTTCCACTGAACCTGGCTGGGCAGCCGCACTCGAATATGCTCACCACGCACGCTTGCCCCTCTTGCTCGTCTGCGCCGACTCTACTGGAGGCCGCGCTCGCGGTGGCACCTCTGCACTCAGCTGGCAGGGCGTATCGAAGCTGGCCCGGAAGCTGCACCTTCCAGTTCTGTCCGTGGACGGTGAAGACGCCGTCGCCGTCTATCGCGTGGCACAGGAGTCCGTACTCCGGGCGCGTGTCGGGGACGGCCCAGCGGTGATCTGGGGCGTCTTGACCCCAAAGGGAACGAAGTCAAGCCGGTCCATGCAGCCCATCGCCCGCATGGAAACCTATCTCGCAGCACGCGGGTTATTCCCTGCAAAAACTGGTGGCCGATCGCGTTCCTGATTCGTCGCCTGTGTCCTTTGGCAGCACGAATCCAAGCACGTTCCGGGTACACTGGCAACATGTCTCTTTCACGGTCCCAGGGACGAGCAGTCTTGCTCGCCTGGCTGCTTACAGCCTTTTCCGCAGCTATATCCGCGCACGCCCAGTCGCAGACCGTTCCCACTGCTCCGGTGCCGGTTCCAACCCCTGCAAGCAGCCTTCCCTCCATGCCCGTTCCAATCCCCGTGAAAACCATCGGAGATGTGCCTCAGCCGACTCCTGCCCAGAACCCTTCTGTAACGACACCGCAAGCGCCCATTCCTACGCCTCTGCCGAATGCACCTGCCGTGACACCACAGGCTCCCGCAACGTCTCCACAAAATTCAATACCAGCGCCGACCACACCTACGGAACAGCCCATCGTAGTTCCGTCAGGACTCGCTACAGAAACGCCTTCGGCTCCCTCTGCAATCCAGGCACCTGTTGTAGTTGAGATGCCTCCGCCTGCCGTAACCGCATCCCTTCCGTCGGTGCCGGCCTATGATCCCGCAGTCTTCATTCCAAAGCTACATACGGATGAGCTTGGTTCAACGTACATCCCAGTCGATAGTCCCATCTATCCCACGGCTCTGCGTCTCTACTCACTGGGCTATCTCGACTCAGCCTTCATCGGCCTGCGTCCATGGACACGTCGCAGCCTGCTGCATATGCTCCAGAAGTCTTCCGGCGAAATCATGGCCGACGGCAACGAGCAGGCCGTGGCAATTCTCGCCAAGCTCAACGAATACCTCTCCGAGGAGGTCCCCGGCGGGGACTTCACGCGTGGCCGCGTCTACGGTGTGGAGAGCGTCTACACACGATTCCTGGGCATCAGCGGGCAATCCCTGCGCGACAGCTTCCACCTCGGCCAGACGATCGTGAACGACTACGGCCGCCCCTATGAACCCGGCTTCAACAACATCATAGGCTTCTCCTCCGTAAACGAGATGGGCCGGTTCTCTCTCTATGTGCGCGGCGAGTATCAGCACTCCCCCTCCGGTGCCGGATATTCGCCTACCCTTTCGGCCGAACTGTCCTGCAACGACGAGATTCCCTATCTCGGCTTCAGATGTTCCCCTCAAGATCAGATCACCACCTCCACATTCAACCTGAATCAGGCAACGATTCCTACGGGGCCTATTGGCGCACAGAATCCCTTTCGCCTCCAGGAAGCTGTTCTCTCCTTCCATGTGCTCGGCCATGAGATCTCCGGTGGTAAATCCGATGCCTGGCTGGGGCCCGCCATGGGCGGGGCCATGGCGTGGAGCAACAACGCGGAGAACATCTACTCCTTCCGCATCAATCGCATAGAGCCACTGTATATTCCACTGGTTTCATATCTGCTCGGCCCCGTGCGCTATGACTTCTTTGTAGGCTCGCTGAAAGGCCACACCGATCCCAACTCCCCCTGGATACACTCGGAGATGTTCTCCTTCCGCCCGACGAAAAATGTCGAGATTGGCTTCCAACGCTCCGTCATCTGGGGTGGCGAAGGCCACGTACCGGTAAACCTCCACACGTTCTTCAGAAGCTTCTTTAGCTTCAGCGATACGACTGCGGCAGAGAAAGCATCCTCTGCCGATCCGGGAGCACGCTTTACTGCCTTCAACTTCTCCTGGCGGCTTCCTTACATCAGCAAGTACGTTACGCTCTATACGGACTCCGAATCGCATGACGATGTGACTCCTGTCAGCGCCCCACGCCGCGCCGCCTATAGGCCGGGTGTTTACATCTCCCAGTTTCCACACCTGCCGAAACTCGACTTTCGCATCGAAGGCGTCAGCACCGACACCTCTACCCTGCGCAGTCTAAACGGCTATTTCAACTACTGGGAAGGCGAACAGCCCCAGGGTTATACCAACAAAGGTTTCATCATGGGCGACTGGATAGGCCGCGAAGCCAAAGGTGGCCAGGCCTGGTTGACCTATCATCTCTCTTCCAATGAGTGGGTACAGCTCGAGTATCTGAACAAGAAGACACCCAAGGACTTCATCCCCGGCGGAACAACTCAGAACCAGTTCAAGGCCGAAGTCGTAAAGCGTCTGCCACACGACCTCGAGTTGGATGCATGGCTGCAGTACGAACGCTGGAAGGCCCCCGTTCCTCTCACCACCGACTTCACCCAGCCTCTCCTGATCGCTACGCCGGTACAAAATCTGTATCTCCCCGGCCAGCAGAATGACACGACCATCGCCGTGCAATTTACCTGGCACCCGAAGCTACACACCGAACGGAATCTCGCAGGACGTTAGTCTTCTTCGGGCGGTCATGCCGCATCACCACAAAGCTGTCATCTCGACCATCATGCGCGGTGGGGTGATATTGTCTTTGCTTTTCTGGTTGTCATTCCGAGCCCTCGAGCGGAGCGAAGGGCGAGGAACCTGCTTTCTCCCGCTTTGGTATATGCGGTCATAAATCCGTCCCTGGGACGCATTGGATGACACGTCTTACAAAGTCCCTGCGCCTTCCCTTCCCTCGCCACATACGCCTTGAAGTAATGGCTACGTATCTAAGCATTCGCTGCGAATCTCACAATGGCCTCCGTCGCCCGCTTGCACCCTCCTGCTGAGTGCGTGAAGCTTTGCATCGTCTTTATGCGGTCGCGAGTCTCTTCATCACAACCTACCGAGCGCGCGTGTTGCTGCAAGGTCTGCGGAGTGAGAGTCTCGCGTTCTAGAACCGCTCCAAGTCCCAGCTCCCGAACCCGGCTCGCCGTGAGACGCTGTTCCTTGATGGAGGGCACAACAACCACTGGAACTCCAAAGTAGAGGCTTTCCATAACACTGTTAAGACCTCCGTGAGTGACAAACACATCGACATGCGGGAGTATGGCTGTTTGGGGAACACTGGATGCGACATAAAAGTTCTTGGGAGAAGAACCCAAGGAGCGCCTATCAATCCGTTCGCCAACGGACATGACTACCTGCCATTCTCTTTGGTCAAAGGCGGAGAAACAGGTGCGATAGAACTCCGCATCATTATTTCGAAGCGTCCCAAGGGAAATATAAGCACGTAGCGGTCCCTCGGCCTTGTCTTTTGAGAACGGCCATGGATGTGGCGACGCTTCGAATAACGACGGCCCCACAAACAGGAATCGATCGTCAAAACTTTCGCTTCAAATTGAAACTCTCTTGGCATAAAGACCACAGTGAGGTCCGCGGGGGTTGAAACCAGTTCGTGCAGAGTCTTGGGGCAACGCCCATACGAACTTGCCACTTTCTCTAACTCCCGATCTCCAGCCGCCGCTAACGCCGCAAGACGTTCGCTCGTGAAGCGACCAGGCACGGAGCGCTGCTTTCTTGGGGCGTGGTACGGTCGAAATTCCACTGCCGGCAGATCCAGCAAATACGCTGCCAGGCGAGCCCAAAGGCTCATGGCGTTGTACACGAGACAGCCAGCCTGAATAGTTTTGATCGTCTCCACAAGATGCGGGACAGTTCGAGACGATTGATAGGCCATCGCGAAGGGTAGCAGTTCGATCTGCTTGTCCCCAGGGATCATCCCGGATGTGTTCTCATCTTGACTTCCGATCCGCTCCAACGGCGGGAGAAGCTGAAACTTCGCCCCAACAGACTCAATAAGCTCCTTAAACTCTTCCGCAGTGAAGTAGTAGACGTCGTCTCCACGGGCCACAAGCTCTTTGACGATGGGAAGGGTCGGGTTGATGTGCCCCCGTGCTGGAAGATTGAGAAAGGCATAGGTCGCCATGCGTACGTTCTCCCCGGCACCTATCGAAGGTGCTCAAATGTACTCACTCAAAGATTGCCCAACGATGTGGAGGGATCGCGAAGTGGCCTCCAGGCTCCATCGAAGCGTCACCTAAGAGAACTTTGGTCACACCAGGATCAGAGAAAGCCATTGGCCCGTCATCCAGATTGAGCGCGACAATGACTCGTCGATCTTCCCCCTCTGTTCGATAGACGAACTGCGTATTGCTGAGCTGAACAGAAGTCGTCTTGGCCGAGTGAAGCCATGGGTTGCGGCGCCGTAGCCCTGTCAGTTGCTGATGAAGACGATAGGTCTCCCATCCAAACGGAGCCAACCCTGCCGGTCCCTGCTCGGGAAACTGCGGCCGAATTACATCATCGCCTCCGGCTCGATGCTCCTTGATTCCGCGGAAGGCTTGCTCGTCACCGTAGTAAATGCAAGGTGTTCCACCCACCGTAAACAGGATTACGATGGCATGTTCAAGATGGCGAACATCCTCGATCTGGCTGGCGATCCTCGTGACGTCGTGATTGCCGACAAAGGTGACTGGAACGAACGTATCCAAATACTCGTTGTGACGGTTGAGAGCCCAGGCAAGTTCGAACCAATTGTGGTCGTTGATAGAACTCCACAGAGCCTTCCACAACTCATACTGCGTTACAGAGTCGAGGCTGCCACGATTCACCGCATCTGCGTAATCTCCGTGAATCACCTCTCCGAAAAAGTACGCGCCGGGGTAATGGTTACGAACCTCCGGAAGCACATTGGACCAAAAGCTCGGAGGCACGGCATAAGCGGCATCCAGGCGCCAGCCGTCAATTCCCGCATTCAGCCAGTGAAGCATTACCTCTTGAACGAACGCAGTTACTTCGAGGCTTTCGTGATTCAGTGCGATTAAGTTCTCGTGTCCTTCAAATGTTTCATAGGTCGCGTCAGCGGTTGATCCCTGGTCTGACCTCTTTGATCGGAACCACGCCGACTCGGGAGAGTCTGTTCCTGACGAAAGCGCCGTTTGAAATTTTGGGAAGTCCGAGCCTACGTGATTGAAAACGCCATCCAGCAGTACGCGGAGCCCCCGAGCATGGGCTGCCTGTATCACCGCAGTGAAGTCATCGAAATCGCCAAGCCTGGGATCAATCTGAAAGTAGTCAACCGTGTCATAACCATGTGTGGAAGCGGAGAATATAGGGCCTAGAAGGAGACCGGAAACACCCAGTTCGACCGCATAATCGAACCACTCTATGAGGTGCGGCAATCGGTGATGAATCTCCTTCGATTCCTGCCGTGATGGTGCTCCAAGGAAACCCAGGGGGTATATGTGCCACCAGATCGCATGTTGAATCCAGGAGGGCTTAGCTTCCAAATGTCGAGACATCTCCTTTGGCGAAGGTAACGGAATCTCATGATCCATAGCTCTAAGCGCTCCCCCTGCCGGCGTTCGAACTCTCTGGGGAGTAGTCTGCAAGTCGTTCCATAATCCCCGACGCAATCTGAAGAAGCTGTACCTCGGTTTCGCTAATACTCGAAATCGCTGAGGCCAGCCAGATATCGCGCTCGCTCATATCCCGTCGCAATGAATCCTTCCCCTTTTGCGTGATCTTGAGTATCGATTGTCTGCCGTCACGAGAACTTCTACTGCGCACCATAAGACCTTCCGCCTCAAGCTCCGCCAAAAGCTTCGAAAGAGATTGCGGTTGCAGATGCTCTGCTGCGGCAACTTCCCCAGGGGAACACGCACGATTTGGGTACAGGTAGCCCAGGACACAAAGCTTATTCGCACTTAGCGCATCGATTGAACGCTCCGTTCGTAGTCGCCGTCCAAGCCGAGTCACGCTCCGCCTTAGATCGGTGGCCAGCGCTAAATGAAAATCCTTCATCATTGAATATAATTCTATCATAGAGCTATATATTGTCGAGATTGCATAAGGTATCTCAGTAAGTTTGATATTTATGCGGAATTACGATCGAATTATTATTCGATAATAGAATTACATGACGAGGTCCATGAACCGTGCTGCCGTCGCAATCTGAATGATCGCAAAAACAGGGCGCGAGGCCGAAAAGGCAGCTCTCGATGAAACTCAAAGATTGGAAACGATACCATTTTCCATATCTAACTTTGAAGCGAACTCCTAATTAATGGAAGAAACGTTCGCTGAAATTTCCTCAGGCACTGATTTCAGTCTCGATAGCGTGGTTGAGATCATCCCTCTTCAAAAACGACTTCCCCACGAATGAGTAAGTTCTTCCAAGTGGGAAATGAATTGTTGATGGAATGGGACTTACGGAGTTCCTGGTGACGCAACTTGCATCAAGGAGCAACTGTGCAAATTTTGAAACGAATGCTCAAAATCTGCGCAGCCTTTGCCAGATTCGGTTGCCAATTTGATCATTTGGCACATTGATTGCTAGGCAGGAGCATTAGATCCGATTCTTCACCACCAAAATCTAATTTCCTTCGACAGAGCCTGCGAAAGCCGGCGCTTCGGAAGAGGAGTCTCGAATGCATTTTGTGCAGAAGGGTTTCTTTGTATTAATCGCACTTTTCTCTTGCTCTCTCTACCTTGTGGCGCAGGATACGGCGTCGGTTGTTGGAACGGTTACGGACGCGACCGGAGCGGTGGTGCCGGGTGCATCCATTGAGCTGGCTAATCCGGCCACTGGCAAGGTCTACAAGGCCGTGACCGGCAAAAATGGTTCTTATACCCTCGACAGCATCATCCCCGGCCCGGGCTACAAAGAGACTGTCTCGCGCGATGGATTTCTGACAGTAGTGTTGAGCGACATCTACGTGAACGTCGCCTCCACCCGCACCCAGAACGTCAAACTCGCGGTCGGTTCCGTGGCCGTTACGATTGAAGTATCGGCCGCAAATCAAGGCGAGACGCTCAATACGACGGACGCTTCGGTGGGCAACAACTTCCAGGTGCAGTATTTGAACGAGCTGCCTGTTGCCATGCGCGATTCTCCAACGGCGCTGCTGGCACAACAGCCGGGCATGACAATGGACGGCTCGGCAACCGGCGCACGCACAGATCAGAACCGCCTCACGCTGGATGGCCTGGACGTGAGCGATATGGCCAGCGGTGCCATTCTCTATAACGCAAGTAGTAACCCAACAACTAGCACTCTTCACACCATTATCGGCAACGCACCGGTGGACTCCGTGCAGGAGTTTCGCGGTACGACGGCCGGCGCTCTCTCCAGCAATGGCAACGGCGGCGGCGGCCAGTTCGATATGATTACCAAGTCCGGGACCAACCACTTCCACGGCAATATCAACGAGTATCACCGTGATACCGCTCTCGAGGCCAACGAGTGGTTTAACAACTTCGATGGGGTACCCCGCTCTCCGCTGATCCGTAATCAGTTTGGCGGCAACATCGGCGGTCCCATATGGAAGAACAAAGCCTTCTTCTTCTTTGACTACAACGGCCGCCGCGATACGCTTGCCGCCCAGGCAGAGCGTACTGTTCCGACGGATAGCTTCCTGAAAAACAAGACCATCACCTTCTACACCAATATTACGGCGGGGACGACCAACAGTATCGACAATACGCAGGTGACCGCCTTTGACCCAAAGAACCAAGGCTTCGACCAGGACATGTTGGACGTCATTGGCGGCCGTTATCCCTCACCGAATGATTTCACTGGCGATAAGGGCGATTTGCTGAACACAGCGGGCTTCCGCTTCAATGCTCCCACCCCTTACAAGGAAAACAACTACGTGGGCAGGCTCGACCTCAACCCCTTCCAAAATCATCACTTCTTTGGCCGTGTGACCTATAACCGTACCAACGCAGTCTATAAGCCCGTTCAATTCCCCGGCGATCCGGAGACCTCCCCTTACCTCGACACCAGCCATGCCTGGGTGGTTGGCTGGGATTGGACGATCGGTGCGAACAAGACGAATAGCCTCATCTGGGGTAATACGGTTGCCAACCTTGGCTTCCCGATTATCTATAACCCGCAGGGCGCAAACCAATACTCCTGGGACGGAGATCCTACCGGTGGTTCCTTCCTCGACGCCATCTACACCAGTGCCTCCGGCGCCTCGGCGCGCTATTTTCCGATTCCTGTGGTGCGTGACGACTTCCATTGGACGAAGGGCCGTCATAATCTCTCCTTCGGCGGCACCTTCAAGTATCCCAACCCGCACTTCAGCACCTATAGCGACTACTACAGCCCAGGTCTCGGATTGGGCGGCGGCATTACCGGCCTGACCGACGCAGATCCCACATGGCAGTTCCGTCCGAACGATCTTGACCGCGACCAGACCAGCCTGACGATCTATGACTCTGCCTTGGTCTTCGGGCTGGGCCGCTTCGCGGGCGCGGGCGGCACCTTCAACTACACCGCCTCGGGCAATGTGCTGAATCCGGGCACCGGCTTACAGACCAAGTTCCGCTACTACGAAACAGAGATCTACTTCGGAGATACCTGGAAGGCCACGCCGTCTCTGACCATCACCTACGGGCTGCGCTACCAGAACTACACCGTGCCCTATGAAGTCAATGGCACCGAGTCGGTCCAAAGCGAGGGCTTCTGGGACTATATGAACGCTCGTATCGCGCAGAGCGCTGCTGGTGTAGGCGGCAACGCCTCGTTACCGGGCGGTGGCACGGCGGGTACGGTGCCGTACATCACCTACAGTCTGGGCGGCAAGGCAAACAATGGCCCTGCCTACTTCAGTCCGAGCAACTTGAACTTTGCTCCGCGCGTGGCCTTCGCCTGGACTCCCTATGAGGACCATAAGTTCGTCATTAGCGGCGGTGGCGGCGTCGTATATGACCAGACCGTCATCAACGCCATTCTGAGTGAGCAGTCGAGGTTCTCCTACCTCTTTCAGAGTTCCGGGACGAAGAACTTTGGCGTAGCTGGCGACGCAGCCCACTCCGCGGCTTATTACTCCCTGTTGCAGAATCCGCGGTTCACGACGCTCGGTGCTACGCCCTCACTACCCTCTGCTCCGGCTATCACCAAGCCCTATTCGCCCTTCATCGGTCCCGCAGATCCGAACTGCGATGGCGCGGTGGGGCCTTGCGGCCTGGCCAATGGCGGAGCGTTCAACGTCTCGGTCGATCGCCATCTGCCTACGCCGTACAACATCGTGTATAACCTCGGCATTGAGCAGGAGTTCAAAGGCGGCTTCATCTTCAAGCTGGGTTATGTGGGCCGTCTGGGACGCCGTCTGCTGGCGCAAGCCGATGCCGAGCAGCTCATCGACTTCCCGGACAAGGCCTCGGGCCAGAAGCTTAGCCAGGCCTTGGCCAATCTGACCACCTGGCTGCGTCAGAATCCAAATGCCGATATTCAAACGGTCCCGGCACAACCCTGGTTCGAAAACGTGCTGAACCATCCGGCGGGAGGCGGGTCCAATACGGCCTATATTGCGAGCCAGTGCTCTCCTTACCCGGCGCGCGGTGACGCCGCCGATACAGCGCAATGCATGTCTTTCTACGGGTTGCTGCCCGCCAACGTCGGCATGGCCTCGCAGTTCTCGGAGAACACCTTCTTCACAGACATGGGTTTCTCCGCCTACAACGGCTTGCTGGCAACGTTGCACAAGAACACCAATCATGGGTTGCAGTTTGACCTCAACTACACCTGGTCGCACTCGATAGACAATGTCTCGCTGGTGGCCAACTCCTATGCCTACAGCGGCTACGGATTTATCTGCGATGTCCTGCGCCCACGTCTGTGCCGCGGCAACTCGGACTTCGACGTGACCCACTATCTGAATGGCAATTTCCTCTATCAATTACCATTTGGTCACGGTCGCGAATTTGCGGCGAATATTCCGTGGTGGGCCAACGAGGCCATTGGCGGATGGGAACTGAGTGGTTTGCCTAGCTGGCACTCCGGCACTCCCTACATGGCCAACTCGGTGGCTTTCCTCATGAGCTACTCGAACGAAGACCCTGCCATTCTGACCGGCAGCCTGGGACCGATGAAGTCCCATGTGACCGTGCAGAACGGCCAAGTCTATGCTTTCAAGGATTATCAGCAGGCCTTCAACCAGTACACGGCTCCTGTGGGCTTTCAGATAGGTTCGCGCAACAACCTGCGCGGTCCCGACTTTTTCCTCCTCGATCTCGGCCTCGGCAAAACCTTTCCGCTCTATAAGGAGGGTGTCAATCTGAAGTTCCGCGTCGACGCCTTCAATGCTCTCAACCATCCCAACTTTCAGGCTCCGAGTTTCGAGAACAATATGAGCCTGGTTGCAGCGCCGAACGAATTCGGCGTCATTCCTGGCACGGTGGTTCCTACCGGCAGCGATGGAGCCGCCCGTGTCTTGCAAGGCGCGCTACGGTTGGAGTTCTAGATAGTTGTCTGAGGATCGAAGACGGTTGCTTTTGGGAGTAGCAGAGGCCTTTAGGCCGCGGAAATAAGGTAAATCCTCTCTTGGGCTTTAGCCCTGGGCTTTTCGTTGGCATCAACCATAGGCCCAGGGCTAAAGCCCTTTTTGGTTGGACCTGTTTCCGCGGCCTAAAGGCCGCTGCTACTCCCGAAGTTTCCAAACACCCTGCTGAAGCCAGGCCTGCCGGTTTTTCCAGAAGCGGGGATGCTTGCACGCTGCCATCATGAATTTGATGATCGGCCATGGAGCCGCTCACATTTCTAACACGAGAATGCTTGCCTTCGATTAAAAGCATACTTACCTTTAGTGCAGTAAGTGCTAATCGAGGAGAGCCCATGGAACACCCTATAGAGACTGGCGAGGCACAATCCATTCAGCGCAGTTACGAGCTGTACGTGGAAGGCCTCATGGCTGGAAAAACGAGATACAGGGCCGGAATAGACGCCGGGTTTACAAAATACAAGGCCTCGCATGCGAAGCGGCTTATCGAAGGCCCGGAGACGGATAAATTGATGCATACGGCAACGCCCAACAAGCCCTCCGGGCAAACTCGCAGCGAGCGCTACGTCGAAGGTCTGATGGACGGCAAATCGAAGGCACAGGCAGCCTTGGATGCGGGATTCTCGGAGAGTCAGGCGCGCAACCCTAGCGAACGGATCGAAGGGCCCATCACCGACGCTCTCATGCGCAGCTCGCTCGCCAAAGCGGCCATTAATCTGGATGTTCTGGCATGGAAGGTGCGCGCGGGCCTGGATGCAACCCGCCCACTAGTCGTACCCGGAGGACCGGGGCAAGCTCCAAACGTGCAGCATATAGAGGACTACGCTACACAGTTTAGATTCATTCAACACGCTCACAAGCTCCTCCGCGACGCCAGCCCCAAAGTAGACGAACCTCAACAACTCCACGTGCGTATGGTGGCGATAGGAAGCAATGCACCGGAGACAGTACTTGCGGACTATACAACCAACTATCACAAACCGTAGGCCCCCTTTTTTACAGGAGGAGTACACGCCAGTTTTCGAGGCAGTATTAATAGGCAATAGGCGCGAGAAGAATAGGCAATAGGTGTGAGAAGCGATTCAGGGGCGGAGCCCCGCTTTTATACCAACTCCGGGCAACGCCCGGGGTTGATATAACCAAAACAATCAGGGCAGGAGGCCCGGCGTCATCTGCCGCAGATGACGCCGGGCCTCCTGCCCTATTTGCACAGAAAACGAAATGGCCGTTGTGGACTAGGGACGTTGAGTCAGGTATGCCGTAATACGTTTAGGTGGCGTACCTCTGCGGATTTGTTTGGCTTGGCGATGGAGATGGTCAAGAGGGTTGTCTGGGCCACCGGCATCCGCGTCTTCGGCAGGTTCGGAAAGGCTCACTTCAATGATGGAACCAATCTTCGGATCGAAGTAGCCTAACTGAAAACCGAGAAGCCCCATGACCATAAGCGTTGCTCCATGTCTTTTGAAGTGTCGGCGTTTCGTCTGAGACTTCGTGCGGTGGGAGAGACGGCGGGAAAGGGCGATAGCGATGAGAGCTGCGAGCAGAAGCGTGCCGATAGGAAACGGCATGAGACCCTCCGATGGATAAGGCTTAGAACTTCAGGGCTGTATGGACAGCCGCCGATGACACAGCAAGCGTGCGCAGGCTGTGTCATCGGGCGTGGTCGTCCCGAGATACGCTACGGGGTGTAGCGGCTTAGGCCTGGAGTTGTGGAGGAGGGCGTTGAAAGCGGGAAGGATGATCGGGTGATGCGTTCGCGGGGCCGAGGATGCATTCGCCGGTCTGCTGGAGAGTACGGTGGAAGTTTACAGCCGCATAGATCTGGAGAGCTGAGAGAGCATGGATGGAGAACGACTGGCTAACAACAGTAGTTAGCTGATAGGAGACAGCGAGCGATCTGCCGGTAGCGTGGTTTAGGTGAAGAGGTAGAGTAACGCAGCAGTTCGTTTGCTGGTGAACCGGCCGACTGTACAGAAATACGCCGGAGATCACTGCAAAGAGCAGGATGATGAGCGCTAGCTGACGAAATCTCCGGCTATTCAACATCGTGATTGGATTATAGCGATAGAAATCACAAGGCAGACGACCCAAAAGCCTTAACGCAGAGGGCGCAAATGAAAAACGCAAAGGCCGCTACGGCACCCTCTGCGACCTTTGCGAAACCTCCGCGTCCTCTGCGTTAAAGCTTTTGCTGTTGCTTGTTCTTCGTGCGTGCCGGTTAAAGTTTAGAAGCGTTTGCCCTTGGGGCTTGAGGTGATTGCCTACGCCTTCCGTTCCTTCGCCACGCATTCCTTGAAGTACTCCAGCGACTTCGCCAGCCCCTCACGCAACGGCACCTTGGGCTCCCACCCCAGCAGAGTCCTCGCCTTCGTGATATCCGGCTTGCGCTGCTTCGGATCGTCCTGCGGCAGCGGCTGGAATAGAATCTCGCTTTGCGAACCGATCAGCGCCTGCACCTCTTTCGCGCATTCCAGGATCGTCCACTCCACCGGATTGCCGATGTTGGTCGGCAAATGTTCATCCGACTTGGCCAGCCGCACAATACCGTCGATGAGGTCCGAGCAGTAGCAGAAGCTGCGCGTCTGCGATCCGTCCCCATAGATCGTCAGCGGCTCGCCGCGCAACGCCTGCATCATCAGGTTAGAGATGACGCGCCCATCGTTCGCTTGCAAACGCGGTCCGTAGGTATTGAAGATCCGCACCATGTGCGTGTTCACGCCATGATAGCGGTGATACGCCGCGACCGCAGCCTCGGAGAACCGCTTGGCTTCGTCATACACCGAACGCGGCCCAATGGGATTCACATTGCCCCAATAGGTCTCCACCTGAGGATGTACCTCAGGGTCGCCATAGCACTCCGAGGTAGATGCCTGCAGATAGCCCGCACCGTACTTCTTTGCGATCTCCAGCGTATTCAGCGTACCGGCCGAACCCACCAGCAGCGTTTCGATGCCCAATCGCATGTAGTCTACCGGGCTGGCCGGCGAGGCGAAGTTGAACACAAAATCCACGCGTCCCAGATCGAACGGCTGGCAGATATCCTGCTCTTCAAAACGGAACCGGTTCTCACCCGCAAGATGCGCCAGATTCGCCAGGTTACCCGTACACAGGTTGTCGACACCCAATACGTCGTTTCCTTCAGCCAGCAGCGCATCGCACAGGTGGGAGCCAAGAAACCCCGCAGCTCCAGTTACAAGAATCGTCTGAGACGCCATCCAGCCTTGTCCTACCCTTCCAATACTTTTTGTGGCCACCAGCAGACACTGTTGCTGTGACCGCGTTGTCAGTTCTCCGTTGTCGGTTCTCGGGTTGCATTCAACTGACAACGGAGAACGCTTTTCCTGCACTCGGGATCTTAGGCCAGCACTGCGGTCTGATCACGTACATGAGTAGCCGCGGGCCGGCCAATGCTCATGTACGTAAAGCCATGCTCGAGCATCACGTTCGGGTCATAGAGGTTACGCCCGTCGATCACAATCGGATACCGTAACGTCGCATTCAGCTTGCGCAGGTCGAGCTTGGCGAACTCCGGCCAGTCGGTCAGAATCAGTAGGGCGTCTGCATCTACAGCGGCATCTTCGACGCTCGACGCATAACGCATCTGCGCGCTCGCCGGAATCTCAGTCTCCGTCCGTTTCATCGCCGCAGGGTCGTAGGCCGCCACTGAACAGCCCTCAGCCAGTAACATCTCAACCAGATCGATCGCAGGCGACTCACGAATGTCATCGGTCTCACCCTTGAAGGCGAGCCCAAGCACCGCGAGTTTCTTGCCGCGCAGCGTCCAGAGGGCCGAACGCACCTTGCTCAGGAAGCGCTTCTTCTGATTGGCGTTGATCTTCTCAACTTCGCTCAACATATTGAAATCCACACCCATCTGTTCCGCGACAGAACGGAAGGCGGCAACATCCTTGGGAAAACACGATCCGCCATATCCGATGCCTGGACGCAGAAACTTCGGCCCAATACGGCTGTCGAGCCCAATGCCGCGCGCCACCTGTTCCACATCCGCATCGGCCGCTTCGCAGAGGTTCGACACCGCGTTGATGAACGAGATCTTCACCGCCAGGAACGCGTTTGAAGCGTGCTTAATGATCTCCGCGCTCTTCGTCGAGGTCTGCAAAAGTGGCGGTGGGGCCGCAACCGTGCAAGAGCCCGCAATCGCATCGCGGTTCTTGTAGTAGTCGCCTCCGGTCAGCGGTGCATAGATGTCGTTGAGCAAAGCGGCAGCACGCTCGCTGTCAGCGCCGACGACAATGCGGTCAGGATGCAGGAAGTCGGCCACGGCCGTGCCTTCGCGCAAAAATTCAGGATTCGACACGACATCGAACATCTCGCGATTGACCCCATTGCGCTCAATGACACGCCGGATCCACTCATTGGTATAGACCGGGACCGTGCTCTTTTCCACAATCACCTTGTAGCTGGTAATGTGGCGGGCTATCTCGCTGGCCACTGCCTCGACGTACGACAAGTCGGCGTCGCCGCTATCGGATTGCGGAGTTCCTACGGCGATAAAGATAGCCGCGCACTCATTGGTAGCCTCTGCCAGGTCGGTCGTGAAGCGTACCCTCGTGTTCCGATAACGCTCCAGAAGTTCAGGCAGATGGTTTTCGTGGATCAGAGTATCGCCACCTTGCAGGGCGGCGACCTTGCGTTCGTCGTTATCGACGCAGATCACCTCGTGGCCCATCTCCGCAAAGCACATGGCCGCAACGAGGCCAACATAACCGGAACCGACAACTGCTATTTGAATCGGATTGCTCATAGATAAATATTCACGCTGGTAGAAAGAATCGAATGAAACCTGATGCTTTGAATATTGTAGAGCACCCAGCCACGCACCACTTGCGATAAACCGCAAACCTGCGGAGAATGATGGCAACACAAACCCCTGTTCGCGTAGACTGAAGTCGATGATTCCTTCGAGACTCGAGAACCCCCCCGCTGAACCGGACAGTCGCGTCGCGTCTGCATCTTCGGGATCGGCTGCCACGGACAATAGTCTGTCCGAAGCGTTAATGACTATCCGCAAGCGCAAGTACGTCGTTCTTGCGATCTCGTTGCTGGGCGTTATCTTCGGGTTTTATAAGGGTGTCACCCAGCCGCGTCTCTTTGATGCCTATGGCGATATCGAGATCCGCAGCGGCTCTTCCGACCAGTACCGTGTCGCCGTTGGGTCTGCAGGCAATTCCGGCAGTAACCGCCTTGCTACGGAAGTTGCCATTCTCAAAAGCGATACCCTTCTTCTGCAGGTTGCACGAGACCTGGACCTGCCCAATAATCAGGACTTCCTTGGGATGCAGCAGCATCCGCCCCATGTGAATATCGATGATCCGAATATTCGTCAGGGCACGCTCGGCCACATGCAGGGCATCATTACGGTCACGAACATCCCCAGGACCGACCTCATCCGCATCAATTGCAGTACCTTCAATGCCAAGCTGTCCGCCGACATCGTCAATAAACTCATAGACGAGTACATCAAGCGCAGCTTCGATTCACGCGTCAACTCGACAAAGCGCGCCTCCGGTTGGCTTAGCAACCAGCTCGACAGCCTGAAACATCAGGTAGAAAATTCACAGAACAGCTTGATCGACCTGCAGAGGCGTATCGGTGTTCTCTCCCTCGATCCCACCCACAATCAGCTCTCTTCCAGTCTGGATGAACTAACCACCGCCGCTGGTGCGGCCCAGCTCGCGCGGATTCTCGCCGAATCGCGCTATAACGTGCTTATTGGCATGGACCGCAACGCGTTGGATCAGACCGTTGCCAATGCCAACAATGCGGCAGCATCACAGATCTCCGCCTTGCGTGCGCAACGCGAGACTGCGGCTGCCGACTACGCTAAATTGTCCGCACCGATGAACGCTGGCCCGAACCTCCCCCAGGTTCAAGCCCTTCGGGCCCAGATCGCCGACCTGGATAGAGCGATTAAGCAAGAGCAAGAGAGGGTTATCGCCCAGGCCAAAGAGACGTTCATCGCCGCGCAAGCCAACGAGAAACAAACTCAGGAAGCGCTGGAGACCGAAAAAGACGAGGTCTACAAGCTGCGCGACGACCTCGTGCAGTACACACTATTACAGCGTGAGTTCGAATCCAACCGAACCCTTTATGAAGGGCTTATGCAGAAGCTCCAGACAGCCAGCGTCCAGGCTGGGCTGGACGCCACCGAGATCGACACCGTCGATGAGGCTGTCCCTCCCGCACAGCCCACCCTCAAGCCACGCTCTTCTATCTTGATGATCGATACGATCGTCGCCCTGGTCATTGGAATCATCGTCGCTTTCATCTTGGAAAACCTGGATACCAGCCTGCACAGCGTCGCCGAAATCGAGGCCGTCTCCGGGCTGCATTCGCTGGCATTGATTCCCCGAGCACGCCGCACCGGGATAGACACGTCAAACCTCAGCGTCATCCAGCGAAATCTGACAACCCTGTCCAGTCCGAAGTCGCAGTTCACGGAGGCGTTCCGCGCTCTTCGTACCTCTCTACTGCTCTCCACCGCGGGCAAGCTGCCCAAGGTCATGCTCCTCACCAGTGCAACCCCCTCGGAAGGCAAAACCACTGTTTCGACCAATCTTGCCTGTGTCTTCGCACAGCGTGATGTTCGAGTCCTTCTGATCGATGCTGACTTGCGGCGCCCAACCGTACATCACCGTCTCGGACTCAACGGCAAGATCGGCCTCACGTCCGTGCTCACCGGCAGCCATACCCTCGAACAGGCCGTTCAACACGTCCCCGAGATACCGACGCTCGATATTCTGGTCAGCGGTCCGGTTCCCCCCTTCCCGACGGAAATGCTCAGTTCGGACACCATGGCGGAGTTGATCGAGAAATGCCGCGGCATCTACACCCACATCCTGATCGACTCGCCGCCTCTGCTCTCGGTCACCGATGGAATCATCCTGGCCCGTGACTCCGATGCGGTCGTACTGATCGTCCGGCACGGCAAGTCCAATAAGCACACCATTCGCCGCGCTCGCGATCTCCTGATGCGGGCCGGCATTCATATCACCGGCATCGCGCTCAATGCCATCGATCTCAACTCGCCCGAGTATTACGGCTACTACGGATACTCTGGGTATTCCGGTTACGGCTACGGCTCGGCTGGCGTCGATGCTGCCGGTTGGGAATCGCAGTCCGGCAACCCCACCGGGAAAGGACAGAAGTAATGAAATTTTCGTCTCTTCTCCGTTGCGGCTTGGCAACTCTGATCTGTGCGCTCACGATCCCGACGTCTGCGCAGTTCAATGGTCCCGGCATCCTTACAGGAGCCGACATCAACAAACCGGCGCAGCTAACCACCGACCAGGCTTTGCTCTTCCCGCCCACGCACGATCTGCAACTATCTCCTGGGGATGTGCTTGCCATTCATATCTTTGGACAGCCGGACTATAGCCCTACTGTCCGCATCGGGACGGATGGCAAAGTCCTTCTTCCGTTGATTGACGTCGTTTCTCTGGGGGGGCTGACCGTATCCAGCGGCGAAGAATTAATTGCCCGTAAACTTGAAGACGCTGGCATGTACAGGAGCCCGCAGGTGACGATACAAGTCACGGAGGGACCCAATGCCGTAGTTACCATCGTCGGGGAGGCGCACGGCGTCGTTCCCATTGCAGGGTCGCGACGGCTGCTCGACGTGCTGACAGTAGCCGGAGGCCTTCCGGCGACGGCCAGCCATGTCATCACCATCAATCGGCCCGGCCTGACGGACCCGCTTGTCATCGATCTCGGTACGGACCCGGCTCACAGCGCCTTAGCCAATGTTCCCGTCTTCGCAGGAGATACCATCATCGTCTCGCGCACAGGGATCGTTTACGTCATCGGGGCCTTCAGGAACCCCGGATCGATTCCCCTGATCCAGAACACGCCGCTCACACTGCTGGAAGCGACGGCACTAAGCGGCGGTATTGCCTTTCAAGGCAAATATAACGACCTGCGCATCATCCGCACCGTTGGCAATGAGCGCACGGTAGCCAAGCTCGATATGAAGAAGGTGCTCTACGGCAAGGCGCCCGATCCCATACTCCAACCCAACGACATCATCTTCTTGCCCGATAGCGCTCTCAAGGCCTCCATAAACAATGGCAGCCTTGGCACTTTGCTCGGAGTTGTTGGCTTGGTGATCTCCATCGCCTATCGATAGAGAAGCTTCACTGTGACGGTGAAACTTCTCTCGTTTGGAGGTTCCGACCTATGACACCGGTTTCTGGTTTATCTGAAGGCTTCTCAGCCTCGGGCAAGGTACGCCTCGCCTATCTGGTGAGCCACCCGATCCAATATCAGGCTCCTTTGCTGCGCCGCATCGCGCAGGAGATGGATATTGATCTGACAGTCCTGTTCGGTTCCGACTTCTCCCTGCGCGGTTACAAAGACGAGGGATTTGGGGTTGAGGTCGAGTGGGACGTACCGCTGCTCGAAGGCTACCGCTCTGAGTTTCTTCCGAGACTGCGTGACACGGGTAGGGTCTCGCCCACCAGCCCTCTCAACCGAGGCATCTACAAACGGCTCCGCGCCGCTAATGGTGATCCTGCCTTCGACGCCCTCTGGGTCCATGGCTATGCCAGCCTCAATGCCTTGCAAGCGATTCTCGCAGCCACGGCTCTGGGGATTCCCGTTCTCCTGCGCGCCGAGTCCTGGCTCGCCGACCGTAGCCGCAGCCTGCCAAGGCTAGCCGTCAAGTCATTTATATTCAGTGATTTGAAAAATCTTGTTACAGCTACACTTCCCATCGGCACCGTCAATGCTCGTTATTGGCGGCACTACTTTGGCCACGAAATGCCACAGTTCCTGATGCCTTACGCCGTGGACAATCTCTTCTTCGCTCGGCGCGCTGAGGACGCAGCCGCCAGCGAACAACAACTCCGTTCAGAACTCGGCCTTGAACCCGGCCATCCCGTAATCCTTTTCGCCTCGAAGCTACAGCAGCGCAAGCATTGCGACCATCTCATTGAGGCTTACTACTCGCTCCTTCAGGATCATGACACCAGCGGCTATAAACCTTATCTCGTCATCGTAGGCAACGGCGAAGAACGCGCAAACCTGGAAGCCCGCTGCCGCGATCTCGGTCTGGCAAATGTCCGCTTCACAGGCTTCCAAAACCAATCTGTGCTTCCCCGCTACTTCCAGCTTGCCGATGTCTTTGTTTTGCCTTCACGCCACGAGCCTTGGGGGCTGATCGTAAACGAGGCAATGGCAGCCGGATGCCCGGTCATCGTCTCAAGCGACGTCGGCTCCGGTCCCGATCTTGTGACCGACGGCGTCGAAGGTTATATCTATCCTGTCGGCGACGTACCAGCCCTCACCGCAGCCCTCAGTCGTGTTCTGAGCAGTCCTGAGGCAGCCTCAACAATGGGCCACGCCGCACGACGACGTATCGCAGCCTGGAGCTTCGAAGAAGACATCCAGGGCCTGCGCCGGGCTCTCGCTTACACCACACGCAAATTACGCGCCTGATTCGGATCTTCCACCCACACTGATATTCTTTCCTCTTCGAGGTTTCTTTCAGAAGCATGCGCATCCTGCATATCATCGACAGCATCAGCCCAGAGGCTGGAGGCACTACCGAGGCAGTTCGCATGCTCATTCGTTGGGCTCCTTCCGGCTACTCCAACGAACTAGCAACGCTCGATGATCCTTCATCCTCTTATCTTGACGCGCTTCCATTCCCTGTTCATGCATTTGGCACCGGCGGTTGGTATTCCTCCAGGCTCACCAGCTGGCTCAAAGCCAACCGAGAGCGGTTTGATGGTGTTATGGTTCACGGTCTCTGGAAGTACAACGGTCTCGCCGCTCTGCGCGCCTTTGCGGGAAGCAAACCCTACGTTCTCTTCCCGCATGGCATGCTGGATCCTTATTTCAAGCGGGCGTTTCCAGCGAAACATCTAAAGAAATCGGCGTACTGGCTATTCATTGAATCGTGGGTACTACGCGGCGCCTTTCGCGTATTGTTCACCACTGCAGCCGAACGTGATCTCGCGCGCCACACCTTCTGGCCCTCCCAGTGGGAGCCAATGGTCGTTGCGCTCGGAGCGGAACCGCCACCGCACGAGCCAGCTGTCTCTATGCCCGCGTTCTTTAGCCTCTGTCCCCAAGTTGAGGGCCGTCGATTCCTGCTCTTTCTCGGACGTATTGACCGGAAAAAGGGCTGCGATCTGCTCATTAATGCCTTTACCTCACTCCGAGACAGTGAACCCGATTTACATCTCGTCATGGCTGGCCCAGATGCCTCCGGGTGGAGCGTTGAACTCCAGGACGCAGCCGAGCGTGGCGGCGTCGCATCCCGCATACACTGGCCTGGAATGCTGGAAGGAGAAGCCAAGTGGGGAGCATTTGAGGCTTGCGAGGCCTTCATCCTCCCATCGCATCAGGAAAACTTCGGCATAGCCGTCGTGGAAGCCCTCGCTTGCGGTCGTCCCGTGCTCATCTCGAATCAGGTCAATATCGCTCCCGACGTCGTCGCCGATGGCTGTGCCCTGGTAGAGGCTGACACGCTCGACGGTACCCAGAACTTGCTAGCCCGCTGGCTCACGCTTTCTCCGGCCGAACGAGAAACGATGAGCGTACAAGCTCGTCGCTCCTTCGCTTCACGTTACGATATGCGTCGCAACGCTGAAACCATCTTCCGGGTTTTCGAGTTGTCTCCTAAACCATATCCGAAGCCCAAAACCCTTGCGGAGGCCCGTTGACCATGCCCCGCGTCGCCGCGTATCGCGCCTCCGAAAACATCTCCTCCGAAAAACATAGCGATGCCTATACCCGGCCTTCGTTCTCTGTGGGCAATCGTGCTCGGCGACTCGTGTGGAAAATCTGCTGGCTTCTGCTCTATCGCCCTTCGCCGCGACCGCTGCACGGATGGCGAAGCTTCCTGTTGCGTCTTTTTGGCGCGACGATGGGACCCGATTGTCACTTCTATCCCGGCTCGAGGATCTGGGCGCCGTGGAATCTCATCTGCGCCGACCACGTTGCCGCCGGAGATGGCGTCGAGATATACAACCCCTCGCCGATGACCTTCGCTACGCACGTTATCCTTTCCCAGGACTGCTACCTCTGCGGTGCTACACATAACTACGACGACCCCGATTTCCCTCTGATCGCCTATCGCATGACATTCGGTCAATACTCCTGGATCTGCGCGCACGCATCTGTTGGGCCGGGGGTAAACGTTGGCGAAGGCGCCGTTTTGGGACTCGCCTCGGTAGCCACGCGCGATCTTGAGCCTTGGACGGTCTACGGCGGGCATCCTGCAGTCCCCGTACGCGGGCGCAAGCGCCATCCTGCGGCAATGCCAGCGTCTGTAACGGCCGAAGGAGCAGGCGTTTGATCTCCGTACTGATTCTCACACGCAACGAGGAGCAGGACCTGCGTGGTTGCCTCGACTCCGTCTCCTGGTGTGACGACATTCAAGTCCTCGACTCCGAGAGCACCGACCGCACGGTAGAAATTGCGAATGAGCGCGGAGCTACCGTTACAACGCGACGGTTCGACGGCTGGCCCAGCCAGCGTAATGCTGCAATGCAACTTCCGTTCAAACACAAATGGGTCTTTATCCTCGACGCCGACGAGCGAGCTACACCCGAGCTGTCGGCCGAGATGCAACACGTCGTAAGCTACACACCAGAGGCCGTGGCCGGATACAGCATTAGAAAACGCGACTTTCTATGGGGCACATGGCTCAAGCACGCACAACTGACCCCGTTCTATATCAGACTGGTGCGTGTCGGCCACGTGCAGTACAGGCGAGATGTGAATGAAGTCACCGAGATTAGCGGCGAGGTCGGCAGATTGACCGGAATGTTCGACCACCTGGCTTTTTCAAAAGGCATCGCCCACTGGATTACCAAGCATAATGAATATTCGAGCATCGAAGCGCGTCTACTCGCCGAGGGCAACGCCGTGCGCGATGCCTCTTTGAGACGAGCGTTCTTTGCTCCAAACTTTCATGAGCGTCGAGTTGCCCAGAAAGCTATCTTCTACAAGATGCCAGGCCGGCCGCTCATCAAATGGTTTTACATGATGTTTATCCGTGGCGCAGTTCTCGACGGTCACGCTGGCATTATGTATGCCGCACTACAAAGCTTTTATGAGTTCTTGATCGAGTTCAAATATCGCGAGATTCTCCGCATTCGCGCAGGCAAGTCTTTATAAGCTAGACCTAGCCACCCTGCCGTTTACGAGCTTCGTACAACTTCGCATCGATCAGGAACCGAAACCAGAACGTCTGAAGCGTATAGAAAATAAGACCTTCCATGCCGTCCAAAAAACCGGCACGCACGATGTAGCGATAAAAAAAGAGTCCAATCGGCCGCAGAAAGTAAGGTGCGCCGTTATATAGGCCACGTAGATAGCGTTTTTTCTCTAAAACAGTTCCAGTCGCCTTTCCCTGTATCCGACCCTCGCTCTCGCCGCGAAGCAGTTCCCGCACTTCTGCATCAGCCCACCTATTGTGCCGTGCCGTCCATTCGGTCAAAGGCATGCGCAGATCGTCGATCATCACATTCCGTAACTGCGCCGTAGCACCTTTGCACAGAAAGTGTTGGTCGTACTCTCGCATCTCACAGCGCCCTGCTCCGTTCCGGAACAGCCGCATATGCCAAGTTGGAGACATCCCCCCATGCCGCAATATGCGGTTCATAAACTGCAGAAGTCTAGGAAGATAAAAACCACTTACTTCAGGCTCCGCTGGCAGAGCGGCGATTTCATCACGTAACTCGGATGTCAACCGTTCGTCAGCATCCAAATGAAATTGCCAGCTATAGAGAATCGGGGCATTGTCTATAGCCCAATTACGCTGATCGCCATAGTTTTTAAAGGAGTGATGCAACACCCTCGCACCTGCCTGCTCGGCCAGCGCCACTGTGTTATCCGTACTGCCTGAATCAACAACAATAACGTCGTCGCTCAAGCCATCCAAACTTGCCAGGGTAGCAGGCAGCGAATCGGCAGAGTTGAAAGCCAAAAGAATGATAGAGGGCTTCAAACGTTTGCGCTCCTAGAACATTAGAGCAGTTCTCCTGTCCCTATACCCCTGAGAAGTTCAGCGAGTGCCATTTTTCCTGAAAAAAATCAGCGTGCCGATCAAGATCCTTGGGATGTATCTACGGGAGATACCGCTCTAGCCACGCAATTTAGCCAGCAGATCTGTCGGATGCACCGGCTTGGCGAGTATCTCGAACTCGTGCCCCTGAGAACGCGCTCGCTCCAGCAGGTCAGCCGTGGCGGCCTGCCCGGAGAACAGCAGTATCTTGCACTTAGGCAGCTTCTCCCTCATCTGGATAGCAGCCTCAATGCCAGTCATGCCTGTCATTATGACATCGCTGATCAACATGTCCGGCTGAAACTCGTCGATCGCCTCGATCGCCTTTTCGCCGCTATACACTGCGCGCGCATCAAAACCCGACTGGTTGAGAATGATGGCCAGGGTATTGGCAATCACCTGCTCATCGTCGGCGACGAGAACACGCGGCTTTACGGTATTGCTTGTTTTCTCTGGCATGAAGAGGTTTTCCTGTTTCTTCCTTACTTTGGGCCTTAGGCCAACCTAGCGCCGTCCGGAGCGCACACAACACAAACCCATCATACGATGCCCGTTCATTCGTGCAAACTCCGGCTTTTCCACTCCGACAAGTTACCGAACATGAAACATCGGTGGATTCACGATCCAAGTGCAACGTTGTCATCAGCGTTCCAGTGTTTCACGAAGTCGAAGGCACCTGGAGGGAGGAAGAGTTCAGCGGGAGTTTTCCATAGGAGGGTTTTGCGAGGTCTAGTGTTGAGCAGCCAAGCGAAGTCGTCGAGTTGTTTCTGGGTGAAGGTACTGAGGTCTGTGCTTTTGGGCAGGTACTGTCGCAGCAGGCCGTTGGTGTTCTCGGAGATGCCGCGCTGCCAGGGGCTGTGTGGATGAGCGAAGTAGACGGGGATGCCGGTCTGCTCGGTGAGGGTTTTATGGTGGGCCATCTCGGTTCCCTGGTCGTAGGTGAGGGAGCGGTGCAGCTGGCTGTCGAAGCGGTTGAGGATGGTGGCGAAGCCGGCTGCCACCGTAGCGGCTTTGGCGTCGTCCAACCGCACCAGGGCCACGAACAGGGTGGTGCGTTCCACCAGCGTGCCGACCTGGGAGCGATTCCCCTTGCCGATCAGCAGGTCGCCTTCCCAGTGGCCTGGGACCAGCCGCTGGTTGGCCTCCTCGGGTCTGTGGTCGATCAGCACCATGTCGGGGATGGCCTTGTTACGCCGGTCATGGGCCGAGGCGCGCAGCCGGCGGCCCTTGTGTCCGCGCCGCAGCAACTGCAACGTGCTGTCGCGCAGAGCGCCGCGCGGCATGGCGTAGAGCGCGGTGTAGATGGCCTCATACGAGAGTTGGACCGGAGACTGCATAGGGGCCAGTGTGCTCGCGATCTGCTCCGGACTCAAGCCTCTGCGCAGGTGCTTGAGGACCAGCTCCCACAGCGGAGTATGAAGCTGCAGCTTGCGCAACACGCGCGGCTTGCCGGCACGCAGCCGGGCGCGACGCTGAGCACAGGCCGCGTTGTACACCCCGGGCACGCGCTTGTGACCCGCCCCCACGACCCAGCCGTTGCGTGCGATCTCGCGGATGATGGTCGAGCGGCTCCGGCATAGTCCGGCGGCGATCGCCGCCGGACTATGCCGCAGACCCAACTGAACCTGAATCAGACAACGTTCGTCCCCTGTGATATGCCCGTAACACTGTCCCATATGCAACTATCTCCTCCGAAGAGTCAATGTTGCACTTGGAACATGAACCCACCATCCCCCACACGGCGTAGGATGATACCCTTGTCCAGCAATGATTGACGTGCACCATCACCTTCTACCGGGCCTCGATGACGGTTCACCTGACCTCGGGACCTCAGTTTCCATGTCGCGAATGGCGGCAGATGACGGGATTACACACGTCGTCTGCACCCCCCACGCTAGTGGCCGCTATACGTTCAACCCAGAGATTGTTGCTGCGAAGCTCGCCGAACTGCGAGCCGCGCTCGCAGCAGAATCGATCACCCTCACATTGGGTGCTGGGTGCGATTTCCACCTCAGCTACGACAATATCCAGGATGCGCTCGTCCATCCCACGAAATACACCGTCAACGGCAAGAACTACCTGATGGTCGAGCTGCCCGACTTCGGCATTTCACCCAGCTTGAGTGAAACTTTCTACGAACTCCAACTCGCCGGAATCACCTCTGTACTCACTCATCCGGAGCGTAATCCGACCCTACAGAAAAATCCCGAGCGTCTCGCAGAGTGGATGCGAAACGGTATGCTTACGCAGGTCACGACGAGTTCCGTGCTGGGGAAAATGGGCAAAGAGGCCGAACGCATGGCACACAAGTTGCTTGCCAACCGATGGGTCCACTTTCTCGCCACAGACGCGCACAACCTCACCTCCCGCCCTCCAAAGATGCGCGAGGCTTTCGACGCAGTCGCCAAACGATACGGAGCCGACTATGCCCGGCGTCTCTGTGTCGATAATCCGTTGGCCGTCTTCGAAGGCCGTCATTTAGGAGATCAGGACGAGCCTTTGAACCTGTTCGACGATCATGGTGAGGGTCGGGGGAAAAGCTGGTGGAAACGCCTTTTTGATCGCTAATTGTTTAAAGCCCCAGCCCACCATCTACAGCCAGTAGCTGCCCTGTGATGAAGCTGGGGCAGGTTGCAAAAAACAGCACCGCGGCAGCAACGTCTTCCGGTCTCCCATTGCGTTGCATCGGCGTTTTGTGAGCGAAGTGTTCATAGGCTGCATCAACTTTCCCGGTCACGATCATTCCCGGCGCGACGCAGTTCACACTAATCTCCGGGGCCCAGGCCTTCGCCATCGTATGCGAAAGCATGTGTAGCGCCGCCTTCGACGTGCAATAGTGTGCGTGCGTGGCCCAGGGATGAATCCCCCCTAGCGAACCGATATTGACGATTCGGCCCTGCGCGGCCTTCAACGCCGGATGTGCGGCCTTGGCAACCAGAAAAGGGCCACGGGTGTTGGTTTCAAACATGGCGTCCCACTGCTCGACTGAGATGTTTTCAAGCGCAATCGTCTCGAATGCCCCTGCATTGTTCACCAACAGGTCAAGCCCCCCAAAACGCTCAACGACCTGAGCGACAGCGCTTATAACGCTGTCTTCTTCGCGAACGTCGCACGCGACCGCAAACGCCTTAACGCCAAGTTCGCGGAGATCTGCGATGGTCTGTTCGGCCTCGTCCGCAGAGCCGCGGTAGGTAATTGCGGCATCGGCTCCAGCCGCTGCAAGGGCCAGAGCAAGAGCACGACCAATCCTCTTCGCGCCACCAGTTATAAGTGCTCGTCTGCCTGCAAGCGGCGCAGCAATACCGCTCACTGTGGCGATCCTGTTTGAGGCGTTGCGGGTGCAGAGGGCGGGTTGGCCGGCGCAGCAGTAGGCACATGCTCCTGAACTCCAGGCTGTCTTTGCGCGGGCTTGCCATCGTTATCCGAATAATCCGATACCTGTGCGCGCGGTCGTACCATCTTGACGAGGATGTTCTTGTCGTCGGCCGTTGTATCGAACTCTTGCGCCTGAGTCGCAAAGCCGGCTGCGATGATCTGCACCGTCACGTGACTGCCTACCTCAATAAGATCCATCGTGGCGCGGCCTTCTGGGTCAGTTTTGACCTCAAGATTGCCGTTGTCCTTGCCGTCCTTGGACGAGCGGAAGACTACCGCCGCATTGACGAGGGGCTTGCCGTTGAACCCCTTCTCGACCGTTACAACGATATGGGCGATCAGGGGTGGCGCCTTGTATTTGCGACCGTGTTGAGAATCCTGCCCGTGAAGAACAGCTGGTAAAAGCGTAAGCAACCCCAGGCTGGCGAACGTTCTGGCCCGAAGGCGGAGAGAAGCAAACATCATTCGGGAATTTTATCGCGGAAGGCGAAGACTTGGCATAGGAGCATCAGGAAATGTGGCAAAACGTTGCAAAATGCAGTGTTTCGACAGGATTGTCTCGAGACTTCGCGGAACCGCTGCCCTCTTTTCTAGATTTGTACGAGATGTGCGTGAGTTCCACTCATATTTATGGTCCTGTAATTGACTATAGGGTGCGATTGGCTTACATTAGCAGTCGGCAGTCGAGAGTGCCAAAAGACCAATGCTTGGCGGTCCAACTCTCTCGAAACAGCAATAAGGAGATTTAAGAATATGGCAGCTACTTCGTTTACGCCGTTGCATGACCGCATCCTGGTTCGCCGTCTGGAAGAGGGCGAGACGCTTCGCGGCGGCATCATCATCCCCGATTCGGCCAAAGAAAAGCCCCAGCAGGGCGAGGTTATTTCGGTGGGTAAGGGTAAGTCCAACGATGAGGGCAAGGTCTTCCCGCTCGACGTCAAGGCTGGCGACACCGTCCTCTTCGGCAAGTACTCCGGCACCGAGATCAAGCTCGATGGCGAAGAGTTCCTCATCATGCGCGAGGAAGAAATCCTAGGCATCCTCAAGAAGTAGGTGCTGCGCACGCCGGACGCGGCTTCGCCGCAAAGGCATACTGTGGCACATCTAGAGCAAGTGAAGAAATAGACAACTGAGACTTTAGGAGTAAAGAAATGGCAAAGCAGATTCTGCATGGAGAAGATTCGCGTCAGGCGATCCTGCGTGGTGTTAACACGCTCGCCAACGCGGTAAAGGTGACGCTCGGTCCCAAGGGCCGCAACGTCGTCATCGAGAAGAAGTTCGGTTCCCCTACCATCACCAAGGACGGCGTGACGGTTGCCAAGGAGATTGAGCTCTCCGATCCGATCGAGAACGTCGGCGCACAGCTGGTGAAGGAAGTTGCCTCGAAGACCTCGGACATCGCCGGCGACGGTACCACCACCGCGACCGTGCTGGCTCAGGCCATCTTCCGCGAGGGCGTCAAGACCGTTGCTGCCGGTGCGAACCCAGCTGCGCTCAAGCGCGGCATCGACAAGGCCGTTGAGGCCATCATCGGCAAGCGCGATGAGCATGGTGTAGTGACCGGCGGAGCGCTCTCAGAGCTCTCGAAGCCAGTTACCGGCGACATGATCGCCCAGGTCGGTACGATCTCGGCCAACTCGGACGAGCAGATCGGCACCATCATCGCCGCAGCGATGAAGAAGGTCGGCAAGGACGGCGTCATCACCGTTGAAGAGTCGCGCACGATGGAGACGCAGCTCGACGTCGTTGAGGGCATGCAGTTCGATCGCGGCTACCTCAGCCCGTACTTCGTCACCGATGCCGAGCGCATGGAAGTCTCGCTCGAGAACCCCTACATCCTCATCTATGAGAAGAAGATCTCCACGATGAAGGACCTGCTGCCTCTGTTGGAGCAGATCGCCCGCACCGCCAAGCCGCTGCTCATCATCGCAGAGGACGTGGACGGCGAAGCGCTCGCGACCCTCGTAGTCAACAAGCTGCGCGGCACGCTGAACGTCGCTGCAGTCAAGGCTCCCGGCTTCGGCGACCGCCGCAAGGCCATGCTCGAGGACATCGCTGTTCTCACGGGCGGCAAGGCGATCACGGAAGACCTCGGCATCAAGCTCGAGGGCGTCAAGATCGAAGATCTCGGCACCGCCAAGCGCATCACCATCGACAAGGACAACACCACTATCGTCGACGGCGGCGGTGAGGATGCCAAGATCGAAGGCCGCGTGAAGGAGATTCGCGCTCAGGTCGAGAAGACCACCTCCGACTACGACCGCGAGAAGCTCCAGGAGCGCCTCGCCAAGCTGGTTGGCGGCGTTGCCGTCATCAAGGTCGGTGCAGCTACCGAGACCGAGATGAAGGAGAAGAAGGCCCGTGTCGAAGACGCGATGCATGCAACCCGTGCAGCCGTCGAAGAAGGCATCGTCCCGGGCGGCGGCGTAGCGCTGATCCGCACCACCAAGGCAGTCGATGCGTTGATCAAGACGCTTGAAGGCGACGAGAAGATCGGTGCGGCCATCATTCGTCGCGCGATCGAAGAGCCGTTGCGCACCATCGTCTCGAATGCAGGCGAAGAGGGTGCAGTGGTTATCGGCAAGATCCACGAATCGAAGGACCCCAACTTCGGCTACAACGCCGGAACTGGCATCTACGAGGACCTGGTAAAGGCCGGTGTCATCGATCCGACCAAGGTCACGCGCACTGCCCTACAGAACGCAGCGTCGATCTCCGGCCTGCTTCTCACGACCGAGGCGATCATCGCTGAGATTCCTGAGAAGAAGGAAGCTGCAGGCGGCGGCCACAACCACGGCGGCGGCGGTATGGACGGCATGTACTAAGCCTCAGAATCAAAGCAATAACAGCAAGGCCCCGGAGAGATCCGGGGCCTTGCTGTTTTAACTTTCCGATCAAACGATGCAATCGGTAGATGGTTTGCTGTCGCATCACGCTCACTTCTCTGCGTTCGTGCGATTTCCGTCACAGTCCCCTTTTCAAATTTCAGACATGGTTTAGATTAGTAAAACCACCGAACAATCAGCAACACAACTTCAACCAGAGTTGGATCTTTTCAGGGCATTCCCGTTTCACAAGAGCGGCGGCTTTGATGTCTGCTCAGTAGTCTTTTTCACCCATCCAGTGGTGATGGTCGTGGTGTATCCAATTTGAAAGGCGGTCGGATTCATGGGATTTACGAGACGAGAGTTGTTGATGCGTATTGGGCAGGCTGGCGGGTACAGTGCTGCGTTTCTTGCCATGCAGGGTATTGGCCTAATGGAAGCCAGTGCCTCTGCGCCTACGAAAGTAGAGGCCGCACCCGGTTCTGGCCGGGGCATCAAGGTCGTGGTGCTGGGTGGGGGTGTAGCTGGGCTGGTGGCCGCCTATGAACTCCGCGAGTTGGGTTATGAGTGCACGGTGCTGGAGGCGCGGCATCGGCCTGGCGGGCGCAACTGGACCGTCCGCCGCGGAGACACGATCGACTTTATGGATGGCACAACCCAGCGATGTAGCTGGGACGAGGGCCACTACCAGAACTTTGGCCCCGCCCGCCTGCCCTCCATTCACCCAACCATCCTGGGGTACTGTCATAAGCTGGGTGTGGAACTGCAGGTGGAGGTTAACATGAGCCGCTCCGCCTTCTTACAGAACGATGCGGCCAACAATGGCAAGCCTGCCGTGATGAGAGAAGTCGTGAATGACACGCGCGGACACGTCAGCGAGTTACTCAGCAAGTGCGTCAATCAAGGCGCGCTCGATCAGGACATTTCTCAGGAAGACCGCAGCCGGATGCTCAGCTTTCTGCGTGTCTATGGCCCGCTGGACGAGGCCGGCAAGTACAACGGAAGCGACCGGGCAGGTTACTCCAAGACGGCGGGAGCTGGCGATGACACCGGCGTGCTGAGCCAGCCAGTCGACATGCACACGCTGCTCGACGAAAACTTTTGGCAGGGTGTGTTGTTTGATGAACAGTTTGACATGCAGGCTACGATGTTCCAGCCTGTCGGAGGCATGGACCGCATCCCCTATGCGTTCGCGAAGTCTTTGGGCGGGATTGTGCAGTTCGAGGCGCCGGTAACGGAGATCCGCAAGACCGCAAAGGGCGTCAAGGTAGGCTACATGCAGAACGGCGCCGCGAAGGCCATTGAGGCCGACTACTGCATCTGCGCTCTGCCGCTTAATATTCTCAAGAAGATACCTAACGATCTGAGCGCACCCTATAAGAAAGTAGTAGAAGAGTGCACCTATGCAAGCGCCTACAAGGTTGCATGGGAGAGCCGCCGCTTTTGGGAGCAGGACTACAACATCTATGGAGGACTGGAGTTTGTCAACGTTGGCTGTAGCCCTATTTGGTTTCCAAGCGCAGGGCTCTTCTCGAGTCGCGGAGTGCTGGTAAGTGGCTATAGCGACGAGACGAACTTACCCTTTGGAAAGATGTCCATTGCAGAGAAGTTTGAGGAGAGCCGCAAGTCGATTGAGCGGTTGCATCCGGGACATGGCAAGGAGCTGGAGAAGCCTATGTATGTTGGCTGGGGCAAGATTCCTTATAACGAAGGATCATGGATTAGAAGTTATGGCCCTGGCCAGGAGCGCGTCTTCAATGGACCTTCCAAACACAGTAACCCTGGATATGAGACGCTGATCGAGCCCGATGGCCCCATCGTATTTGCAGGGGACCATGTGAGCCACATCGTTGCCTGGCAGGAGGGCGCGGCCCTAAGTGCTTTGCGCGCCGTGCAGCAGGTGAGCCATAAGACACAGGCCGCTCGCCTGTCTCGCGCAAACATCAATCTGAGTGTCCCGGCATAAACAGCGTACGTGCGACCAGAGAGATTCCACAGTAAGAATCGGGAGCGAGCTGCTACAGGCCTGGCGGCCTGTAGCAGCTGTGACTTGGCTGAAGGCCCGAAGATTTATGGATATCCTCCACGTTTTTGTTGACAGCATAATCACATGCCATTACATTTATGCCTATTACCTAAAAGCTCTATTTGTTTGTATCTCAGTCGGAACTTTCTACTATTTTGGTGATTTGCCATTTTTTGCTGGTATATCCCATCTGTATTCGAAGGAACGAATCGTACTTACGGGCCGTTAGCGAACAGCAACGGACCCGCGTTCCGCGTATTTCTTGTCGCATCGTCCTGTGCAATGCAGGGCTGTTGAAGAAGTAACGTACCTGGCTGGAAAACTGTAGTCCAAAAATATAGGCGTTTGGTCCCGGTTCTATTTAATCGGCGGCTCCCTGTATTTGATGACGAAATTTCATAAATTCCTCGCACGTGCTACCGCAGCCGTGCGACAGTACCCCTGTTTTTGTACCTGGGGTAAACCTTTGCGCCATAAAACAAACTGAGGGAATGTGTATATGCCGGGACAGCTTCTTCGCAGGCTTAGTTGGTTCGTTCTAATCGCAGCAATGGTATCGATGGTTCAAGGCACGTTGGCACAGTCGTATCAGGGCGGCTTGCGAGGTATCGTCACAGATCCACTGGGCGCTGTCGTTGGGTCGGTCACGGTGAAGCTAACCGATAACGCTTCGAAGCTAAGCCGCACCTCTGTGACGAACGCTGCAGGAGAATATGTATTTACCGCGGTGGAGCCCTCCACCTATACGCTCTCAGTCGTCAAGACAGGCTTCAAGGGATATGACCAGACGGGCGTTATCGTAGCTGCGCAGCAGTTCGAGACCATCGACGTGAAACTTGCCGTTGGCGGCTCTAACGAGACAGTGGAAGTAAACGCTTCGGCCCCTTTGATCGATGCTACGACCGCCTCCAATGGGCAGGATATCGACACACAAAAACTAGAGGCGTTACCTAACCTCGGACGTAACCCATTTCTATTTGCGAAGCTAAGCACGAACGTTGCCGCAGTAGGTGACCCGCGTTTCAACCGCTTCCAGGATCAGAGCGGATCGAGCCAAATCTCCATCGCCGGCGGGCCGGTGCGCACCAATAACTACCTTGTCGACGGCATACCGATCACCGATGCGAACAATCGCGCGGTCATCATCCCTTCCCTCGAAGCCACCGAGGAGATGAAGCTTCAGGTCAACACGTACGATGCAGAGGTTGCGCGTACCGGGGGCGGCGTCTTCAATACTGTTCTTAAGAGCGGAACGAACACGCTGCATGGGACGCTCTATGGCGAGACTCGCCAAACTAGCTGGGCAGGCCATCCATACTTCTATACGCCGGGAGCACCGTACTCCGCGCAGTTCTATAGCTATGCGGGAGCCATTGGTGGGCCCGTGGTGATTCCGCATCTTTATAACGGGAGGGACAAGACCCATTTTTGGATGACAGAGGAAGGTTACCGCCAGCGATCTCCACTGAGCGGAACCTACTATCTGCCAACGGCGGCTGAGCGCACGGGTAACTTCAGCGCCAGCTATGGTCCCGGCTCCCCCGATGGCAGCATCGCGAACTGTCCGACGAGCACTACGCCGTCCTGCCTGGCTGATCCACTTTATGGTACGGTTGCAGGCACTACGCCGTATTTTCCAAACAATATCATTCCCGCCAATCGCATCAACCCCGTAGGCCAGGCGATCATCAACCTCTATCCCACTCCAGGGCAGGTTGCCGGTCTTGCTACGCTCGTCCCATCGAGTTCGAAGTATGAAGCCGCCAACGCATCGGGCACCGATTTGCTGGGTGACCGCGCGGACGAGTTCATCGCTAAGGTAGATCACCAGGTGTTCTCGTGGTGGTACGCCAACTTCGCGTATATGCACTATGGCTCGAAGGAGCCAGGTGGCAACCCGCTCCACAGCCTCGCGGGCGATGAGAGCCCGCAGTCCAGTTATCTGCTCTACCGCAAGGTGGATGCGATCTCGCTCAACAACACGTTTACGATCAACCCCACTACCATCGCTACCATCGGCTTCGGCTTCAACCGCTTTCCCAACAGCACGCTCGATCTAAGCAACGGATATGACATTACCCAGCTTGGCTTCTCCAGTGGGTTCGCCAGCTCCTTGCCAAAGAAGGCGTTTCCTGCCGTCGTTATGCTGAACGCTGCAACCAACGGAACCAACAACTCCGGACCAGCGGTCTTTTACTCGCGCAACCTTCCTGTAAGTATCGCCAAGTCGCTGGGCAAACATAGCCTCAAGGCCGGCTACGACTTCCGCAGCATCTCGGTGGACTTTACAGATGTTACGTACTCTAACGGCCAGCTTTACTTCGACAACAGCTACACGGGTGTGGATCTCGCGAATCTCTTGCTTGGCTATCCAACGTCTCAGACATCCAGCACGTCGACGACCACTCAGTTTTCCATTCCCAGCAGGCTGGCGCTGAATGCCCTGTACAACGCGTTTTATGGGCAGGACAGTTGGCGCACTACGTCCCGATTGACCTTGAACTACGGCATCCGCTTCGAGCACGAGCCCGGCATCTACGAACGCAGCAATCATTACGTCGTCGGCTTCGACCGCAGCGTAAAGAACCCGACGAGCACGTATCCCAACGCAGTCGGTGGGGTTGAGTTTGCGGGGCAGAATGGATATCCGAAAAACTGCTGCGACTACAGCTTTATGAAAGTGGCGCCTCGTGCTGGATTCGCCTTCCAGGCGGCCCCGACAACGGTGCTTCGCGGTGGCTTTGGCATCTTCTTCCCACCGCCGTATTACACATCCAGCTCGGCACTGGCCCCTGGGTATACGGCCACCGACGTCTACTCCCCTTACCTGCCAACAACTGCCGCAGGTTCCTCTGCTCCGTTGAGCAACTTGTATCCCTCGGGGCTGGCGCAGCCGGTGGGCAACAGCCTTGGCTATGCGACACAAGTTGGAAGCACGGTCACTGCACTCGATCAGTACCGCCGCTATGGTGTGGTCCAGCAGTACTCCGCCGACATCCAACAGCAGATACCGTTCGGTATGGCCCTCAAGGTTGGTTATGTAGGAGCACACGGCAAGAACCTGCAGCCCAGCACCACCGGCACCGTAGGCGAGAATATCAACCAGCTTCCCGACCAGTATCTTTCGCAGTACACAAGCAGCCAGATCAAAGGAACCTGTGCAGCTCTTGGGACTGCGGCCCCCGCGCAGTGCGCGGGGGTTGGCTCCACAGTCACGCTGAACCAGGCGCTGCGCCCCTTCCAGGGGTTCAGCTCCATTACTTTGCTGGGTAGTCCTGCAAGCTCCAACTACAACGCCATGATCATCCGGGTGGAAAAATCTACCAGCCATGGCTTCAGTTTCCTATCCAGCTTTACCTGGTCTTCCGCTTGGGACAGTGTGTTCGGCACGACCAGCACCATCGATGCCGGTATCTCCGCCGCACAGGACGCCAACAACCTGAAGGCCGAGTACTCGCGCTCTATTACGGACATCCCCTTGCGATTTACAGTGGGAACGACGTACGAACTTCCGTTCGGCAAGGGACGTCAATTCCTAAACAGCAACCGTCTGGTGGATCTTGCCCTCGGTGGATGGAGCATCAATGCAGTCGGAGTCAAACAGAGCGGATCGCCATTGAGTCCGCAGATGAACTCCAACGCCATCGCTGGAATCGGCGCCAGCGTACAGCATCCAAGCTGGAGCAGCAGTACGGGCTCCATGTCAACAGCCGGCTACGGCGGGCGGACGGAAAAACGTCTTGGCACTGCAGCGGTACCTAAAACATACTTCAACACAGGGGCATTCACCGCACCCACGAATGGCAGCTACTTTGCCTATGGCAATGTCCCGCGCACGATCTCAGCACTTGGGCCGGGGCTAAACACATGGGACCTTTCGGTCTTCAAGACGGTGAAGGTCATGGGACGGGCGGAACTACAGTTCCGTGCAGAGGCGTTGAACGCTTTCAATACACCCCAGTTCGGAGCCCCTAGCGTGAAGATCGGAAGCTCTACGCAAGGCGTGGTCTCTTCACAGGTAAACCTTCCCCGTTACATTCAACTGGGAGGCAGGATCAGCTTCTAGCTGTGATCTATCAAGAGATTGTTGTGCATTCGATCAAGAACTGGGATGCTGAAGTTGCAAACAAGCAACAACCTAGGAGATCGAATGGACTATCACCATCATGCCCGTCTGACAGTTTGGGGGCGAGAGCAACTTGCCAATAGCGTGATTGAGGGACGGTCAAGTGGGCGAGGCGCTATCGGAGGGAGGGTCTGACCGGGTTGAGAACTCTCGTTGAGTGACAACGAAAGCTCGACCACAATCCTACAACCTACTCTCTCAACGCGAGACATCAGGGGTCATCTCAGCCAGGATTCACGTGCGGTCGATGGACCTCCTGCAGGAGTCGGAGCATAAGTGCCGCCGGAGCTATACCAGTCAATATTTCGAGTGAAATACATGGTGGCGGCGATAGCGACAAAGCTCGCGCAGGAACCGACCAAGAGGGCGTAGTTTTCGAGGCGCAGCAGCACATAGATGAAGGCATAGAGCAGACTGAAGACACCGAGTGCTCGCAGGCCCAGCCTGCGGCTCACAAACAGCCACGCTGTGTTCATGGAAAATAGCAGCACCGTTGCCGCACCGGCTATCAGGAATCCGAAATCAAAACCGACCAACTCCGTCAGCGAGAGCAACAGCAGGTAGAAGATGGTCTGCGCAACGCCTACCAGGGCATATTGTCCAGGGTGGACGCGCTTGTCCGTTGTGACCTCGAAGAGGAAGTATGTGATAAATACCAGCCCCAGAAATAAGGTGATGTACTTGAGGGAACGATGGATGGAGCGATAGGAATCGGCCATCTTGATGCCGAGCACGGTGTGCGGCGGCTGCGCTGTTCCATTGTTGTATGTGGTCACGGCACCTCGCTGTTCGGCACGGCTATCCGCAAGGCTGTCGACGAAGAAGCCTGGGATACTCATCAGCACGGCAAGAGCAAACAGCAGGAAAAACTTGGCTCCCATCGAACCTGACTTAGGGTGTGTGGTTGACGTTGCAGGTGGCTGCGGAAAGATGGTGCTCATCGGGTATGTCTCCTTTAGGTAGTACATGTACTTTGCAATACAAAGTTAATAGAAAGATTTAGCGTTGACTGACGAAGGGCTGCACAATGACCTTCAGGGGCAGCCATACATGATGCCTACATCCGCTATAGAGTCGTTTCGGGCTGTATCACTGGCAGGAGTTGCGTTTCAACTTGTGCCGGCTGTTGTCGCTTTCTGCGTGTAACGCGTGCGAGCACGCCTTCCAGCATCGGTGTGATCCGGTTGAGCTGCCGGGCCCGGATAAGGATGTCCCAGACGGGTTCGAACTTCTTCCAGCCCGAGGCATAGAAGAAGTGCTTTGCCTGGTGCTTCAGTGTGCCGTGGTGCAGCGAGGCGCGGGCAATGGAACCCCAGCGATAGAACTCCCGGTAGGCCCAGTCGTAGCCCTGTTTCAAGGTCTCCGGCTTTAGCCGTGCGGGTTGGTAGACGACGTGCCGCGTGTCGTAGAGGTTCCAGTTGCGGGTCAGCATTCGACCCTCCCGCACCATGTGCGCATGCAGCTTTGTTCCGGGATACGGCGTTTGGATGTGGAACGTCGCCGTAGTAACGCCCTGCTCCATGGCCCAATCCACCGTGCGGCGAAACACGTCTTCGCCATCGTCGTCCATGCCGAAGACGAAGCTGCCGTTGATCATGATGCCGAGTGAGTGCAGGCGATCTGTAACAGCCTTGTAGTCGCGGCCGAGATTCTGTCGCTTGTTGCTGCGCTTGAGGTTGTCCGGTGTCAGCGTCTCAAAGCCAACGAAGATGCTGCGCAACCCGGCTTCGGCAGCGCGCTCGATAAGGTCACCGCGCAGAATGGAATCTACCGTTGCCGCCCCCTGAAAGACCCTCTTCATGCCCTTCATGCCTTCGAAGAGGGCCTCGCCAAAACGCCGGTCACCGAGCAGATGGTCGTCGAGAAAGTAGAGATGACGTCCGGGCAGCCGGGCAATTTCAGCCAGAGCATCGTCCACCCGCTGCGTGTAGAAGCCCCGGCCCCCCTGAAAGAAGGCATCCTTGTAGCAGAAGTCGCAGTGCTGCGGACAGCCACGGGTGACCACAATGGAGTTGGGTACGAGGTACGACGTGCGCCGGATGAGGTCACGGCGAATGGGCGGAACACGCTCCAGTGTGCGGCCGGTCGTCGAGGTGTATACGCGTTCAGGCCTCCCTGTACGAAGGTCCTCAAGGAAGCGCGGGAAGGTCTGCTCTCCCGGCCCAAGAAAGATAGCGTCCGCGTGCGGAGCCGCCTCTTCTGGGAGTGCGGTGACGTGTAACCCACCAAGGCAGACGAACGCTCCAAGGCTGCGGTAATGGTCTGCGATTTTATAGGCACGGTAGGCGTTGGTGATATACACCTGAACAATTACGAGATCCGGTTCGTCATCGAGCGTAAGCGGTTGCACGTGTTCGTCCACGATGATCGCCTGATCATCCGGCCTAAGATATGCGGCCAACGTGGCGAGCCCCAAGGGAGGAAAGAGAGAGTATTTGATGGGACGCCACTGTGGGTCGGTCGCCTCCTTAAGCGCAGGCAGGATGAATTTAACCTTGAGAGGGCGCGAGCCGGAGGCAATCATGGTGCGCCGGGCGAGCCGTGGATAACTTTGCATTGCAAAGTTGCTGGATGCGGCAGATGTACTGGGTGCAATGAGTACACTTTGCATTGCAAAGTCACCTCCGAAAAAAAGGGTTATGTTCGCGAGGGTGTCAGTCCACGCAGGGGTTTAGAAGCGGACTCGCCTTTGGCGGCTTTTGCGGCATCGAGCACCACTTGTTCGAGTGTTTGAAGATATTCGACATATCGCTTGCGACCCGCAGTCGTGATGCGAACCATGGTCTGGAGGCGGTTCTGGTCCTGCTCTTTGAAGATCTTGATCATGCCGTCCTTCTCCAACACCTGGAGATGGCGCGCCAGATTGCCGTCGGTGAGGCCGCAAAGCTGCTTCAGGTCCACGAAGCTGAGGCCGTTCGGGTTGGTGATGAGTGAGGTTAGTACGCTGAGCCGTGCCCGTTCATGGATCACACGGTCTAGCCCTTCATAGGCAAAGCGTCCTTCGTTCTGCGAAGACTTATTCTTCATCGGAGACCTTCTTTGCCGCGAAGTAAAGAATGCCGGCGATGAACGACTGACCCGTGGCATAGGCCCCGGCCATCACCCACGGAGAGAGAGCGCGCGCATCGCCGAGCGAGAGGCAGAGCAGGCCTGTAAGCAGATACCACGCGCCTGCAGCCAGCATGGGACGCGGCATAAACCGGCACGAGGAAAAAATTCCCAGGCTGTAGACAACCTGCCACAAGCCGGGCAGGAGCCACACCATCTGTGGGACTGTGGAGACGATGACCACGGTCAGCAGGGTTCCCGCGGCGGCAGCGGGTAGAAACTGCTCAACGGCCATGAAGATCATCTCATTCGCCATGCCGGAGTGCATGCGGTGTGTCCGCGTGAGAGTCTGGATGGCAATCAGTGCGGCCGAGAAGATCGCGGTAATGCTCCAGATCGCCACGTATTGGAACGGGTGTCGCGCCGGCTCGGTTACCAGTGCAGACTGCACCAAGCCGGCGATGGCAGCAAAGGTGGCCGTGGCGAAGAGCGTCAGCGGGCCGTAGCCACGAAACTCTGTGCTCTGCGCCAGTTGGCGGCGTATGTCGCGAATATCTCCAAGGGCACGGTTAAGATCGTTCATGCGCTCTCCGCTTTGTATTACAAAGTATTACTTTGCAATGCAAAGTGTCAAGGGGTGGTCTGTGACACTTTGCAGATTCCCTGCTGCTTAGGATGCCCCGATGCTGTTCCTATCCCTGAATCGTCCTCCGAAAACGTGACATCGAGGTCAAGACGATTTGTAGTTTGAGTTGATCGCAATTCAGTAAGTCGGGTATCGGCTTTACTGCGATTCGTCCAGCACTTCGATCCCCGAAACTGTGGCGTAGTTCGCAATCGGCTCGAACGTGAGATTCAGCTTTCCTTGCGCTGTAGGCTTCAAGTGATAAAAGGTCCTGGTGAGCGCGTGGAGGCTACCTGCTTCCCTGAATATGTCGAAATCATCCAGCAGCGTGGTGCCATTGCACAACACGCGGAATACACGGCTACCAGCTCCGCCGGCTCCAGTGGCCTCTGACCCAAAGTAAAATTCGGCGAAGTGGAGCACTACTGTATATCGGCCGCGTGTATCGACCGGAACGGCATAGGTGAAATGCCCGTATCGCTCGGCTGCATAGAGGCCAGGATCGGCAGATCCCTCAGCCATGCGCCTCTGAACCGACATTTTGCCATTCACGAAATAAGTGTCAGGCCTCCACAAGTTTCCATTGTGATCCGTAAAGGGCGTTAGTTCTGTCAGCAGACGGATGGGGAGTTGTTTATGCGGAGTTCCCGGCAACACCTCCAAAGCGTTGAGGGTAGGCACCCCACGTTCGCTGGAAAAACTGAGGTGAAGCATGCCGTCCCTGGCAGGAGACACATCGCGGAAGATACGTTCGTCGGCGATGTTTTCTCCCAGGGCATCCGTAACCACGTCGAAGTTCTGCAATACCTTATCCCCGTTGATTGCGATCGTAAAGGTGGCAAGGCCATCGCCTTCGCGCTCCGATGCAACGAAGTACAGATGCAGCTCATACACGCCAGGCGGGAGAGGAATGTCGTAGGTAAAGTCCCCTTTCCGCCATTGCCTGAAGAGTGCAGGATCACTGGTTCTCGAAATATCGCTGACGGGGCGGATCCAGGTATCCCCGCCATGGAAGTATTCGTCCGCCTTCCAGGACGTTCCAGCGCTATCGATCTGCGGACTTCCAGAATATCCGGCAATCAGGTGGATCGGCATGAACGCCAGACTGGATGATAGGGGCTGCGGCGCGGAAGGCAGCAGGGCCGGTCTCGTGCTAGAGCTGATGGCTTTGGCTGCCGATTCCGAATGAAAGTGTCGATATGCGCCGAATGCGACCACCCCCAACACAACGAACCCCAACACATAAAGCCATCCTCGGCCCATGAATCGCAGCAGCGGCTTTCGGTTTCCAATCTGTCCGAGCTCTTCCGGTGGCTTATCTTCAGATTCCGAAGGCTGAACGGAGGGTTCTGAGATTGTGCCGCGCGCACCACCGGTAGCGGGGAGCTCTTCTGCTCTGTGGACAAAGACTGGGATGTAGGTCCCGACGGGAATCGACAACTGTACGGGGTGGTTTCTGCCGTCGGTTTCGTAAAATTCCTTCAGCTTTTTTCGCAGCCGGTGGATCTCGACACGCGCGATCGCGTCCTGGCTGGCATCGAAGGAGGTTTTGGACCTTCCGATGACCTCGGTTGCGATGTTGTACTCATTGATCTCATCGCTCTTGCCTGAAAAATACATCTCTCCGAGGTAGAGCGCCAGATGGGACAGCCGTGGGTACCTGGCAATTGCCTTTGTTACCGCCTCCAACTCAGCGTGTTCCGCGTCAAGGGAAGAAAGGGTGAGGGTTTCCGGCATGTCCTCCTGCTCCTGAATGGTACCCACGCTGACGACCGCATTGGTAGTCGCCTTTTGCAGTTCCAAATCATAGGTCACGCTTGTACGCATTTGCAACGTGGCCATGGATGTCTTCCTACTTGTTCCCTTATCTAATTTGGGATCAATCAGATAAATAGCGTACAAAGCCATGAAACATAAACGTACAAGATTAACCTTCCATTTCGCTCCTCGATAGACTTACGCTTTCGTTCTCAAGGAGGAGAGCGTTCTTGCGCAGGTGAAAACAGGCGCATTGGTTGGGCGTTCGACCGACAGACCCTGGGACGGTTGGGATCGAAGGAAGCATACCGGAGACAACACCATCCACAAACCGCAACATAGGCTGCGTGTAACACGATAGGAGCAGAAAATTGAAAACGCAAAATCTTCTCAAGATACCGGCGATTTTCTTTGCCACTATTCTGTTGTTCACAGGAGTAACTGCCAGGATGACTGCGCAGACGGCCTGCGGCAACGGTACAGTTATGAACCTTGGTAACGCCAATCAATATGCGTTCAAAGGAGATGAGTGGAACTCCAACCTGACGCAATGCATGTCAGTGACCAACTCGACAGCGCTTCCACCAGGAAACGGACCGAGTTTCACCATCACGGAAGCCAATTTCAACGATACGGGTGGCGCGCCAGCGACTTATCCGAGCTTCTGGTACGGATGCAGTTATGGCAACTGCACCCAAAACACGCAGTTACCGATTGAGATGAGCGCAATTTCGAATTATTCCATCACTAGTGGCGTCACCGTGGTCGAGCCTTCAGGCAACACGAACGATTGTGCCTATGACATCCGGTTCAATCAGACTCCGACCACGTCCGGCAATCCGAACGGCACGGAACTGATGATCTGGGTCGATCATCAAGGCCCTCCAGGGCCAATCTCTGGTGGTCCTTCGTGGCAGTTCACGAGTGGCGGCTATAGCTGGACGGCATATTCCGGCACGGGCGGCAGTGGCAATCCGTCCTGGAATGTCGTTTCGTATGTAAACAACAGTTCCATCGGCGCAGGCACTACTGCTCCCTTCAATCTCAACCTGGGTCAGTTCTTCGCCGATGCTGAAGGTCACGGAGAAATTGATGCCAGTTGGTATCTGATGGATATTGAATATGGATTTGAGGTCTGGCAGGGTGGCCAAGGAATTGAAGGTAACAATTTCTGGGTCAATGTAGCAGCTGCCAGCAGCGGCGCTACCTTGACCACTGGCACCCCGTACAACATTGTCAATGAGAATAGCGGTTCCTGCGTGGACGACACCGCTTCAGGTACGGCGAATGGAACCGCCGTACAGCAGTGGGCCTGCAGCGACGGTACTTACAGCACCCAACCTAACCAGCAGTGGGAGTTTGAGAACGGAACTGCCAGTGGCTACTATTACGTCTCCAACGTCAACGCTCCGGCCGAAACCTGGAACGTAACCGGCAACGGGATCATCAATGGCAGCCTGATCCAAACATGGACCTATGCTGGAAATCCCAATGAGGAATGGAAAGCCGTGCCGCTAGGCAATGGCTACTATAACTTTGTTGGCCAAGGCAGTGGTCTTTGCCTGGACACTCCGAGTGCCTCAACCGCAAACGGTGTGCAACTGCAGATCTACACCTGCAATGGAACAGCAGCTCAGGCGTTCAAACTGGTCACACCGTAGCCGTTCGCATGTGGTTGTGCGACGTTCCTTTCGGGCTAAAGGAGCAGGAATTGACGGCCATGAGTTCTCCGCATTCACTACACAGTTCCAATTTAGCAACGAAGGTAAAAAAGCGGCATCGATTTTCGAGCCTAATCCGAGCTCGATTGCGGATACGAGACTATGAGGAGAGAAAACGTTATGAGACGGCAATCTATATTAGGAATCCTGGCAATCGTTTTTGTCTTCGCCGTTCTTTTCGTAGGGACAGCAAGCAGCGCCGCTGCACAGCAGATATGCGGCAACAATAGCTCGGGGCAGCTTGGCAACCTCAACCAGTATGTCTTCGGGGGCGACCAGTGGAATTCATCCTTCTCCAGTACCCTTCAGTGCGAAACAATTACGAACTCGACGGCTCCGCCTCCGAGTGGGCCGAGCATGGTTTATTCCGGCAACGCATTTGATGACACCACGGGTACCCCTGCCGATTATCCCGACTTCTTGTATGGGTGTTTTTATGGCGGTTGCACGCAAAATACGCAGCTTCCGATCCAGGTCTCGGCGCTTTCCAATTGGTCCATCACAAGCGGCGAGACAGTGGTGGAGCCTTCGGGAGCCTCCAATGACGTGGCGTACGACATCTGGTTCAACACAGGCCCGACTACCCCTACGAACCAGAACACAACCGGTACCGAGATGATGATCTGGGTCCAACGCAATGGCGGCGTTGGTCCAAGCAACCCGGTGGCGACGTTCACTAGCAGCGGTTACACCTGGAATGTGTATACGTGGACCAACACAGGCAACTGCGGAGGCTGTTCTGGCACGGGAAGCCAGGTCATTGACTTTATAAACAGTAGCGCCAGCTCCGACGGGCCGACCAACGGTACTATATACAACCTCGATTTAGTACCTTTCTTCGAGGAAGCGTTGGCGCTGGGACAGATTCAGTCCTCGTGGTATCTGACCACAATCGAATTTGGTACGGAGATATGGGTGGGTGGGCCAGGATTGCAGGTTAACAATTTCTGGGTCAACGTAGCAGCTGCCAGCAGTGGTGCTACCTTGACCACCGGCACCCCGTACAACATCGTCAATGAGAACAGTGGCTCATGCGTCGACGACACCTCTTCAGGTACGGCGAATGGAACCGCTGTGCAGCAGTGGGCTTGCGGCGAGGGCACTTACAGCACCCAACCCAATCAGCAGTGGGAGTTCGAGAACGGGAGTGCCAGTGGCTACTATTACGTCGCCAACGTCAACGCTCCGGCCGAAACCTGGAATGTAACTGGCAGCGGCACCACCAATGGCAGCCTCGTGCAGACTTGGACCTATGCTGGAAATCCCAACGAGGAATGGAAAGCCGTGTCGCTAGGCAATGGCTACTATAACTTTGTAGGCCAAGGCAGCGGTCTCTGCCTGGACACTCCGAGTGCCTCAACCGCAAACGGTGTGCAACTGCAGATCTACACCTGCAACGGAACAGCAGCTCAGGCATTCAAACTGGTCACACCGTAGTTTTCGCGCGTAGTGACAGGTAGGTTAGGGGGAGGGATGATCGCTTAGGTGGAAGACGAGTGCCCCACCGGACTCAATGGCAGCATGTGTTAGAGCAAAGCCACTCAGTTGCTTGCCATTCAGCGCGATGGATTGGATGTAACAGTCGTGTGATGAAGTTCTTTCCGCCTGTATGTGAAGTGTCTTTTCGTTGGCGAGATGGATGATCGCGCTCTTGAAGAGAGGAGTGCCGATGGCGTAGGACGGCAGGCCTGGTGTCACGGGATAAAACCCGAGCGCGGCAAAGATGTACCACGCCGACATCTGCCCTGCGTCGTCGTTGCCAGGAAGCCCGGCGGGACCTTCTTTGTACAGGCTGTCCCGAATGGAACTCACATGCTCCTGTGTCTTCCAGGGTGCTCCGGCATAGTCGTATAGATAAGCGATATGGTGGCTCGGCTCATTGCCCTGGTCATACTGCTCCTTGCGAAAGAGATCGTCGAGCCTTTCGGTAAACATCTTCGCTCCGCCCTCGAGCGCGATGAGGCCGGGGATGTCCTGCAGGACGAAGAATGCGTTCTGCGCGGCAGAACTTTCTATGAAGTACGCATGCGGCTGATCGGGATCAAACGGAGTGTCCCAGGATCCGTCCTGGTGTCGCCCGCGGGCAAACCCGGTGTCGGGAGAGATGACGTTGCGAAAGTTTTGCGCGTGCGCGGCGAAGAGATGCGCGTCGTCCTGCTTGCCGAGCGACTTTGCGACCTCACTTAGAACAAAGTCGTCATACGCGTACTCCAACGTGCGCGAGACCTGACCTTGATCGTGGAATGCATAGGGGACGCGGTCCTCCAAAGGGATGTAGCCATAACGCAGATAGGATTCCAGGCCGCGTCTTCCCTGCCCGTCGCGGTACTTCGCGGGATCAGAGGGTGTGGTCAGGGCACTCTGTCGCATCAACACATATGCGGTTTGCACGTCGAATCCGCGCAGGCCTTTCTGGTAGGCATCTCCGATTACAGCGACGGCGTGATCTCCCAGCATTTCCTGCGTGTAGCTGTTCCAGGCAGGAAACATGGGCAGATATCCTCCCTGCTGGCCCTTCAGGATCAGGGATTGGACCATCGCACTCTCACGCTTCGGATCGATGAGAGCCAGTAGCGGATGGAGCGCACGGAAGGTATCCCATAGGGAGAAGTCGTCATAGTAGTCGGCGTTGGAGATGTGTTCGACTTCACCCTGGGAGGCGAAACGAGGGTATGTACCGCTGACATCATTCACGATGCGAGGAAGCTGCGAGGCGTGGTAGAGCGCCGTGTAAAAGATGCGGCGGCCATGTGCATCTGCATCGATGTCAACCTTATTGAGTTGTAGATCCCATTGCTGGCGGCTAGCGGCCTCGATCTTTGAGAAGCTCCAGTCGTGGATCTCGCTGCTGAGATTTCGCGCTGCTTCTTCCACGCTGACGAACGATGTGGCAACACGAGCTTCGATGACGTCGCCGGCCTTGACATCGAACTGCAGGTAGACACCCTCGCCGGTAGTGGCGAATTCCCTGCTGATTCCCTGCGATTGTAGTTTTGTTCCTGCCCACGAACCCGACCCGATGGGAGTGCGGTTAAATTGGGCGACGGTGTATCCACTAAAGCCAGCAGGCTTACCTGCTCCAGCGTAGATGCGCCGAACCTTGTTCTCTCCTAGAATCTCGCGGCCACCGCTGCTCACGGTCAGAGATCCGTCTCCGGTTGCTGCCTCGTTCTGTAGCGAGATCCAGGCATGCCCTGCTCGGGTGAATTGAAAGCGCAGCAGGCCGCAGCGCGCTGTGCCTGTCATGGATACTTGAATGCCCGATTCCGGCAGCGTGACCTTATAGAGATAGGGGTGTGATTCTTCGAGATGATGATCGAGGCGCGCGGAAAGATAGCCCTTGGACAGATCTGGCGCGCCCATGCCGGCGAGGAGTTGGAAGCTGCCGTAATCCTTGGTTCCAGAGCCGCTCAGGAAGTGGCTTCCGCGCAGGCCAACTAATTCGGTGTCTTTGTAGTAGTACGGAGCACGAAGGCGGACTTCGCCGTTGCGGGTCGCCGGAGTCCACTGTGTCATGCCGAACGGCACGCCTACGTTAGGTGTAGTTTGGCCACCGCCGTCGGTGCCGATCATCGGGTCTACATCGTCTGCATGAGAGTGTGAGGCTGCGGCAACGCCGACGTGAGTGAACAGCAGAAACAATAGGGCCGAACGCGCGGCGTTAGATAGGAACATGAGCCTTGTCAGAGTAGCTATGGGGGAGCCGCCCTATTAAGGCGATCTCCCCCGAGTGATTGGGATTGGCTTAGAACTTGAGTTTCAGTGCGAATTGAAGTACGCGCGGAAGGTTCTGCTGAGTGAGGCTTACGGTGCCGTATCCTGTGTAGCCTCCGTTAGCAGACTTCACCGGAGGGCCATCAGCCGGGTTGTCGTCCGGCCCAGGAAAGAGCACGCTGTTGGTTAGGTTGAAGGCATCGATGCGGAAGGTGAGCGACGAGCCGTCGTAGATGGCGAAGCTCTTCTGCAGGGAGGCGTCGAAGTTCGGCATGATGGGTGTGCGGACACTGGAGATGCGATCGGGCAAGTTCCTCAGGTCGTACTGCGGGATCGCCGAATAGCAGCCGAGGGTAGAGACTGAGCTGTAATCGTTATAGATCCACTGCTTCAGCGACGAGCCGCCGACCGGAGCAAAGCTGTGGCTGCAGTTGTAGTAGTAGCCGTTGTTAAGGCTGACAGGCTGGCCGGTTTGTGCGGAGAGGATTGAGCTTAACTCCCATCCGTTGATGAACTCGCCGACGAAGCGGTTGGGCGTTGATAAGAAGCGCTGTCCCTTGCCGATCGGCAGATTCCACTGCGAGGCGAGCGTAAGGACCTGGGTGCGATCATAGGGACCGATTTCGTAGCGAACAGTCGGATCCTCGTAGGGCCACGAGTTGGTATAGCCTGTAGCGTTCATCGACTTTGAGAACGTGTAGGCGAGTTGGAAGCTAAGAGCTTCCGGGCCACCGAGGCGTTTATCGAGTTTGACCTCCAGCGCGTTGTAGAGATTGCGTCCAAGTGGCGCCGCATCCCATGAGACCTGACCGAATGCGGAGTACTGATGCATCAGGCTAAGTGCGGAGATGGTGGGCGTAGATCCAACCGTTGAGGTAGATGGCAGAACACCGTAGTAGGGATTGGTGACCTGCTGGTTGAAGTAATTCGGGTTGGCCTGGGCTTTCTGCAGTTGTGCAAGAGACACAGGATTGAGTGTTGTCCCGGTGCGGAGACGATAGGCGAAGTTGCCAGAATAGCGAATGTCGAGCGTCATCTGGTCCGGAAGCGCCGTCTGAACGCCCAAAGAGGCCATGTTCGTCAGAGGGATCTTGCGCTGTGGGAAGTCGAGCGACTGCGAGTTGCCGATACCGGTAAGCAGACCACCGGCTGCACCAAGCGGGGCTTGTGCGCCGTTGGGAAACGGACTGCCGCTGCCAAAATAGGTGGAGGGTGTGACACCGCCATTGAGAGAGTTGACGTAACTCGTCGTCTGCGATGAGCCGGAGTAGGTTCCGTTCTCGAGTCCCACGAGATACATGATGCCGTAGCCGCCACGAACGACCACATCCTTGTTGAGTTGGTAGGCAAAGCCGAAGCGTGGACCGACGTTACTGTACTGCGTGTTATATCCCGCCTTCGGCGCGCCGTTTTCTCCTGCGAACAGAATGCCGCCATAAACCGTGCTGAGTGAGCTTGCGTCGATGCCGGCAGCCGCGAGACTGCCGGTAGCAGCAGACAGGTTCGACTGGAAGAGGCTGCTTTGCGTGGTGGGGTTGACGCATTGGAGGCAGAAACCACGGTTCAGGCCGTGTTCCCGGGCCTGGGCGCCATCGGTCACGTCATAACGAATACCAAGGTTCAACGTCAGCTTGGGCGTAACCTTCCAATCGTCCTGCGCGTAAAGAGCCCAGGTGGAGTAGTACGTGAACTGGTTTAGATTCCAGTCGACACCACCACTCGCAGGATAGCCGAGCAACAAGTCCGCGATGTCGAAACCGTCTGTGCCCTTGCGCAGGAGTGGGTTCTGTTGTGTGGCAAAGGTACCGAATTGAAAGTCGCCATTGGCATGGCCAGCCTGTCCCGGCGTGCCGTGATTGAGATTGTGATATTCGCCACCAAAGTGCATGGCATGCCTGCCCCACTGCTTGGTGAGGTCGGAGTTGAAGCTGATGTCTGTGTAGGTTCCGGAGGTGATCTGGTTGCCGACGACCTGCGGGTAGAACTGCGAGGTGGTGAACTCCGGCAACTGCTTCAGAGTTGTGGTTGGAATGCTAGGCATGGAGAGCCCGATACTGGTGGGATCGACGGGGTTCGCCAGGTTGCCATCTGGACTGGACAGGTAATAGCGTGCGAGGGAGACCTTCGCGTCTAAAAGGAGCGTTGGCGAGAAGGTATGGGTGACGTCCTGCGATGCGGTGATCTGCTGGTGCTTCACATTGATGCTGCCGTACTCGGCAGGAGAAGGAAAGCCGTTGGTGCTCTGGAACTGTTTGCCAGGCTGGTAGGCGAAGAGGCTGTAGAAGCGTGTTGCGTCCGAGATGCTGTAGTCGACGCGTGCCATGACCTGGTTATAGGAGTAATTCGCCGGGGTGTTCGCGATGTAATTGTTCTGAAATGCAGTGGTCGCGACGTTTGGCAGCGGATACAGATTGAGGACGGCAGCGCCGATGGGGTTGATGCGGTCCAGCGGAATGGTGTCGTTCGCGAAGGCAGTTCGGGTGTAGGCGCTGCCTGGGCAGTTATCGATGGAGCCGCCGGCAACAGAGCAAACTGTGGTGTTCGGATCGTAGATGGTATAGCCGGTCCCTGAGAAGTTGGGGCCACCGGTAGCGCTGGGGCGCATCGCAACGGTAGGTACGCTCTCCAGCGTGGTGTTGGCGAAGGCTTGGCGGAAGCCCTCGTAGCTGCCGAAGAACAGCACCTTGCTACGAAGGATGGGACCACCGATGGTCGCGCCAAACTCGTTTTGGTGTGAGCCTTGCCGGGCGATGCCGGCTCCTGCATTCTCGTAGTTGTTCGCGTTGAAGGCACTGCTTTCGAGGAACTCGTATGCGGAGCCGTGGAACTTGTCCGATCCGGATTTGACCACCATGTTGATGGTGCCGCCGGCCGAACGGCTGAAGCGCGCGTCATACGTTGAGGTCATCACATTGACCTCCTGCAAAGCGTCAATGTTGGGCGAGAGCTCCCAGCTACCCTTGCCGCCGGTACTCTGCTCGGTGATGTTGGTGCCGTTCAGGTTGAACTGCTGGTAGCCCTGCACACCACCGCCTACAACATAGGAGTTGGTCACGTTCCACCCGTTGTTGCCCGTGGTGCTCGCGACGTTGGTGGTGGTGAACTGCGAGCCCGGCGTGGTGCCGATCAGCGAGTAGACCTGACGACCGTTGAGGGGTGAGTCTTCGATCTCTCGCTGCGAAAGAATGGTGCCGCCCGATCCGTCCGAGGTATTGAGCTGGGGCGGCGCATCTGTGACGGTAACGATCTGCTGGACGCTTCCGACGTTCAGGGTGAAGTTCAGGCCGCGGGATCCGCTCGCGACCATCAGCACATTGTCCTGTTTGATCTCTTCGAAGCCAGGCGCCCCCACCGTAACGGTGTAGGTGCCTGGAACCATGTAGGGGATGTAGTAGGTGCCTTTTTTGGTGGGCTTGGCGGAGTAGGTCTGCTGGGTGGAGATGTTGGTCGCGGTGATGGAGGCCTGCGTGACGAGTGCGCCGACGTTGTCGGTTATCTCGCCGCTGAGTGTGGCACGAAAGTCCTGAGCGGACAGTGTGGCCGAAAAGCCGATCACCAGCGCCAGCATAAAACCTATGACTGAAGCAGTGAACCGCGATGGGCGGTTACGTTCCGTAGACATCCTGTTCTCCTTATAGGAACGCCGTAGGTAGCGTTTGGCGTTCCTTACAGGACAAGCCATAGCAGTCGAGGCCAGCACACATGAGTCAATTCACTGTTCCACAGGTCAAATCACATCATGGAACATGACAGGAACCTATTGGGGAATGAGTGACTTGCGGGATGATGACCGGATTCGCCATTCATCAAACTTTCAAGTGGATGAGGTGTAATGAAGATCTGCGCAATCCTTCCATGCTGGCAACACCCAACTCGGCCGATCCTCGCTGGCGCCTTGCAGAACGCGTCTCCGTATCGCCTGCGTTCACTCGCTCTCCGAGGCTGGCACAGTTACTGCTGTTTCTGTGCAGGCATCATCTGGCGAACGAAGATGAACGTCTGTCGGAGCAGACCATCGCCGCCGACCTGTTCGGCCGAGGAAATGGATTCGACTCGGCAAGCGATACCATCGTGCGCTCGCACATGCTGCGGCTGCGGCAGAAGCTGGAGGCCTACTTCAGCGAAGAAGGTGCGAACGAAGAGCTGCGGATAACCATTCCCCGCGGCCGGTATGTTCCACACTTTCATTCGGCACAGGCGACGATCGAAGTTGCTGTGGATCTCTCTCCCTCCGCAGGAACCCACGAGGGACTCGTAGAAGTAGTACTACCGCGAGGCCGCATGATCTCTGCCCGGTGGGCCGGCATCGTCGCGGCAGTTGTGCTGTGCGTCGTCAGCGTCCTCGGCGTCGTGGGTTTGAGAGTTGGCGGACAGACGAAACGCTCGGCAACCCGGCAGCTCTGGCGCCAACTCTTCCCGCAGCACTCGACGACGCTGTTCGTCGCCGCGGACAGCGGCCTGGTTCTGCTCCATGGCATCACGGGCGAAAACACCACGTTGAGTGAGTATGTCTCGCACGATCTCCATCGGGCTGCAGCCTCGGCAGTGAGTATGGAGCCCGGCACAGCCTTGTCGTTAGCCAGCCGGCGTTATACCTCATTTGTAGACCTGGAACTCTTCAACCGGCTAAGTCATGTGCCAGAGGCGCTTGCGGGATCGTATAGCATTCGTTATTCACGGGATATCTCGATCAACGATCTCAAGACGGCCAATGTCATCTTCTCCGGCTCCGCAGACGCAAACCCCTGGGTTGAAACCTTCGAAGAAAACATGAACTTCGTTCTAACGGACAACCTGCACGAGAATATTCGAGCCTTCACCAACCGCCAGCCTCAGCCTGGGGAGCCGGCGAAGTATGTCACTGGAAAAGCAGAGTATGGCGTGCTGGCATTTCTCTCCAACCCAAGTGGTAATGGGAATGCGCTGATCATCGAAGGCACATCCGTCGCCGGGACAGAATCTGCGAGCGACTTTCTCTTCAACAGCAATGAGCTTGAGCCGTTTCTTGAAAAGATCCGGCGTACCGATGGCTCTGTTCCACACTTTGAGGTCATCGTTTCGACCGAGAGCCTCAATGGCAGTGCCTCGCCCCTGAGAACACTTGCATGGCGTGTCCATAACGACTAGCGCTGCAGTTGTACTTATGAGCCTACCCCAAAACTGTCATTTCGACCGACCAGCGGGAGTGGAGAAACCCCTGCATTTCGCGGGTGCCTGTACTGCCGGAGAAATCCAAGGGAGACGCTGGATTGCCTTGGCAGAAGTGCCTGACGTCAGCTGCGAAGCGTGTTCTTAGTGGCATCGGAAATACAGGGGTTTCTCCACTCCCGTTGGTCGGTCGAAATGACAGTTTTTTGGGGAGCAAGGCAACATGTAGTGCAAGGTTTCTAAGAAACCAACACACTTCACATCAGCCCCACTCTCTCGTATCCGTCCTATCGTTCTGGCGAAATCTTCACCGGAGCACCAGGCTCCTGCGGTGAATCATCTCCCGGAAGCGGTGTGGTCTTCTTGCGCCGTTTTACCGGTGGTGCAGAACTAGGCGGACGCTGCTTGCCACGGCCGTTCTTCTTGCCGTTTGGAGCCTCGATCACGGCGCGCATCCAGTATTCACCATTCTCATCGAGCTCGATGCCGTGGGTCTCGCGTTCGAAGCCTGGGAAGCGCTTGCCAAACTCCTCCATCGCCAGGATCAGGCGAATGACGGGGCTATCGGGGCCGCCGAGGCGTTCGCCCGGCATACTCATCGGGATGCCGGGAGGGTACGGCACCAGCATCACGGCGGCGATACGTCCTGCCATATCCGCAAACCGGATCTTCTCCGTCTCGTTGCGCAGAAGCTTCTGGTAGGTCTGCGACGGTGTGAGGACTGGATCGAAGTCTTCATCACAAGCCGCGTTCACCAGGCCGGAGAGATTGAGCTGCTGCATCACAAGATGCATCTCATCGCTCAGCTCTTTGAGCGTCACGTTGCGATAGCGCGCCGGATACTTCAACACGAGTTCCGGCAATGCCTCTTCGAGGGGTGCCTCAGAGTCGTAGAGCCGCTTGAACTCGAAGAGGTTTTCGAGCAGCGCGCCCCACTTCCCTTTACTGGTGCCGACCGAGAAGAGCACGAGCACCGTGTAGTCGCCGGTGCGGGCGATCTCAACACGGCGACCGTCCAGAAACTCCGTGAGGATCGCTGCGGGGATGCCCCAGTCGCTCACCACACCCTGGGCGTTGACGCCCGGTGTCAAGATCGTCACCTTGGACGGATCGAGCATGCAGTAGTCGTCTGCGATGTCCTCGTCCTGATAGCCGTGCCAGTCTTCACCGGGCTTCAGCGTCCAGCAGCTGGAGCGGTTCGTAAGCAGACCATCGGCGGCTTCTTCAAACAGGTAGGTTTCGCCGTCGAGCGGGTCGAAGACATACTCCGGCTGGTAGAGCCGGAAGAACCAGCCCTGCTCCGCCGCGCGCAACCGGTGAGCAACCGACGACATGGCCTTGCGGAAGCTGATTGCGTCCTGCAGGGTCTCGCTCATCAGCGTGGGGCCGGCGGGTTCGTCCATCATGGCCGCGGCGACGTCGAGCGAGGCGATGAGGGGGTAGAACGGTGACGTTGTTCCGTGCATCATGAACGACTCGTTGAACTGGTCGTAGTCCAACGGCGCGCGCTGGCTGAGCTTGATGTGGACCATCGACGCCATCGAGAATGCAGCGAGCATCTTGTGCGTGGACTGGACGGAGAAGATCGTCGGACGGTCAGGCATTTCGTCCGGAACCCCCATGGCGAAGCGTCCGCGATAGATCTCGTGAAACTTGGCGTAAGCGTACCAAGCCTCGTCGAAGTGAACGCGCGGAACACTCTTAGCCAGCTCCTCGACGACGCGGTTCACGTCGTAGCAGAGGCCGTCATAGGTCGAGTTGGTGACAACCGCGTAGGTTGCTTTCTTCACAACCGCACCGGCACAGAAGGGGCTCTTATCGATCAGCGCCTGAACGTTCTCCGGGCTGAAACGCTTGATGGGCACGAGGCCGATCATGCCGTAACCGTTGCGTGTGGGCTTGAAGTAGACAGGCCGCGCGCCGGTGATCGTGAGCGAGTGGCAGATCGATTTGTGACAGTTCGCATCCGCGAGCACAATGTCGTCCTGTGCGATGACGCCGTGGCCGACAATCTGGTTGGAGGTGGAGGAACCACCCAGCACGAAGAACGTCCAGTCCGCCCCGAAGATGCGAGCGGCGTTGCGTTCGCTCTCTCCCGGAGGCCCGATGTGATCGAGCCAGGAGCCCAGCGGCGAGGTCGAGATACCGAGATCTGACCGCATGATGTTTTCGCCGAAGAACTTGTGGAACTCCATGCCGACCGGGTGCTTCAGGTAAGCGACGCCTCCCATGTGGCCCGGCGCGTCCCAGGAGTAGGCGCCCTGGTCGGTGTACTTCTTGAGTTCGCGGAAGTAGGGTGGCAGCAGCTGCTCGTGATAGCGCTCGACGGCAAAGTCGACGCGGTTCGCGATAAACGCCGGCGTGTCACCGAAGAGGTGGATGTACTCATGCACCTGCTTGACGACTTCCAGCGGCAGCTCACTGACAAGCGTGCGGTCGGCGATCAGGAAGATCGGGATCTTCTTGTTGCGGCGGCGGACGGCGCGGAGGATCTTGAGCGCGGCGCGTTCATCGAACTGGTTCTCTCCTTCGAGGTCCCAATCCAGCAAAATTGCGCTATGTGATGGGTCCGAGGTGACCAGGGACAATCCATCTTCGGGAGTCGAGGTTCTAACGACCTCGTAGCCTTCTTTTCCGATCGCTTCGACCAGACGCTCCATGGCACGATCCGATACGGAATCCGTGCCACCTACCTCACTTGCAATCAACAACACCCAACGGCCTTCGCTCATACACCTCTCACTTCAACTACTAATGGTACAGCCCAAAGATGAAGACAGAGTGTAGAGAGTATGAGGATAGAGTGTAGAGATTTTGAAGCTGTCTCATCGTCCTCCGGACCGGAGTGCGCCGTGGAAAACAGGCAAAGAACAAAACGCGGAAAATACGGTCAATTTCCCCATATCCTCCGCGTTTCTCTGTACAGCCCTACATTTTTATTCTCTACACTCTGCCGCTACTGTTGCACGACTCCCGGACGCACGCTATCTGGCGCGTGAATTTTGACTCCTGGCTGGCTCGACTTCAACTTGATTCGGGTCAGCGGGTTGTGCTTTCCGGCAACATTCGCCATAAAGTTAATCGTGTAGCTTTCGTCGATCGACTTGCGGAATTCCGTGAGAAACGGCCCCAGAGATACGGGGTTTCCGCTGCCCTGATAGAACGACTGGGCTCCAGTAGCCTCTGCCACCTGGTTCAGGTAGCTCTGCCCACTGAAGCTTCCCCTGCGGCTTCGCCTGCCTGCTTCGTTATAGGCAATCGAATAAACCGCTACACCGGCACGCTGGGCGTCCTCCTGCGCGGTCTGCACATAGGGGCTGTCCTGGTTCATGATAGACGTGCTGCCGTTGTAGGGATCGATGCCATTGGTAAGCAGCATGACGAAGCGCGCTCCAGAGCTATTCGTCGGCCAGTGCTTGACGAACTCCGACAGGCAGAAGTAGGGACTTGCGTCGACGCCGGGCGAAGAGATCGTGATCCGCAGCGAATCGGCGGCTGCGGCGTGATCCGCGGTAAAACCGGCATCCGACTGAACCTGTCCATTGCGCATGTAGCCGACAAGAACCTGTACACCGGGAGGCAAGTCCGTGATGAACTTCTTTACGTCTGGCAACTGCAGGCTAAAGGAGCTTCGCAGGCCATCGTCGATCAAAATCGCAACCTGCGCGGCACCCGGGTGAACCGGCGTCACGCCAGCGAGCGGCGTGGCGTGGCCGTTGATCTGCAGGGTCAGCAAAGCGGGGTCGAGCGGCGCTCCACTCTTCGATTCGACACTGATGAGCGCAGAGGTAGGAACCGGCCCTTCGGTCGGAATCTCCTGAGCAAACATCGGCGCCGCAATAAGGGCGGCTAAGGAAGAAACAAGCAGTACACGGCGAAAAGCAATCATGGCGAACCCCTTTACTACTACTCTATTAGACGCGTAAAAGCATACCGAGATGCGGTCAGAGATGTCAGTATTTTGTTTCAATAGCCAAGCCGCTTCGAGTGCCTGGGACAGGACCCGAAGTGTGAAAAAGAACTGTCACGACACCCGTGGCAGTTTCTTAGTCCCCGTGAATACTACCTGTTCGTCACGGCTAGAGCACTGCCCGTATTGATGGGAATTGGAGAATCCCTGCGAGTGCTGTTTTTCTTGGGGAAAAACAGCGTATAGACCTGTGGCTCGCTATACACCTATACGGGAACTGCTCTAGTCGCCACCCAGCCGGATCTTCAGCCCCGTACGAAAGGTTAGCGGAAGCCCCGGATAGCCAATTGGTCCGATGTGCTGGTTGTTCAGCAGATTGTCGAATTGGGCGAAGAACAGCACATGATGCGGTAGTGCATAGGTCGTGCCAAGATCTAGCTTCACGTAGCCGAAGTCAAGATTGTGATTGGGCAGCAATAGCGTGTCCGTGTTGTAGATGTCCTCACCGTCAAGATAGGTGGAATCGTCGCTCTTGCTGGCCATTGCTCCCTTGATCACCAACGTAAACTTGCGCCGTGTGTATTCGGCATCGAAGTACCCCGTATTGGGGGCTCGGCGGAATGGCCTGGCACCGACCAATGGACTCTCCGCTCCAATGGCAATCCCGGGAAAGTTGGGGTTCTCAGTCGGAGTTCCCTGCTGCGCCGCAACAGCATCGGAGGCAAATGACTGTAGGACTCTGGACGCAAGGTAGGTATATCCCGCACGAAACAGGAAGCGCTGCTTCGGTTGCCATTGCAATTCCGCCTCAGCCCCCTGGGCTCGGAAGGCCAGCGAGTTTACATAGGCATAGTAGTTATAGATGAACGGAGCTGTCAGACCGAAGTACTGCGCCAGAGCCTGTCCACTCACGCCTTCGAGTTGCCGATCGAAGACATTGTGGAAGTAGCCACCCTTCAGTACAAGCTTTTCGCCAAGAATGTTCTGGTCAACGCCAAGATCAAACGTCCGAGAACGCTCTGCCGTCTGCGGCCCAATATGGTAGGCGGCAATGTCGGTTGTATCTCCCGCATTCAGCAGCTGCGTATAAAGACTGTTGCTCTCGAGAGACAGCGTAGGCTCCTGAACGCCGGTCGCCGCATTAGCACGCAGTCGTGTCCCGTGAAAGAGCTTGCCTGACGACCGCACCGGAACGTAGCTCAAACCGAGCCTGGGTGTCCCCGCAATGCCGTATAGATGGTTCTTCTCCAACGCACCACCGGCCGAGTAGAACAACCGATTAAAGAACTCGCCCTGGAACTGCAGGTTGTACTCAAAGTTCGTCCGCTGTGTCTTCTCATGCTCCTCGAACGAGGGATAGTTGAAGCTTCCCCGCTCGTTGTCGTAACGAAAGCCGAACAGACCAATGAAGTGCGGCGAGAAGCTATAGTCGCTCTGGTAATAGAGCTGGTCACGGTTGGAGTCCTGATCGTCATCCGATCCGAAGATCGCAGCCTGGCCGGTGACGCGGTAGCCATTGGCTCCGCGAATGGTCACGACATTGCCAAAGTACTCCGGGCCAAAGATCGGAGTATCGATCAACGTACCCACCTGGCCGAACTGCTGCGCCTGCTCGCGCTTGCGAGCGATACTGTAACGCACAAGATTGTGCCAGTTCCCCTTGTAGCGATTCTCTACCGTAATGCCCGAGAACAGGTCCTGGTCCGCTTGCTTGCCATCGTTTACGAGACCGAAGAAGTCGTACGCTCCCGGCAGCCCTGTAGCAGAATCCGCATTGCGGATCGTAAATCGTACCTGGGTATTGCCGTCGATGTCATAGCCAAGATTGATGGCCGACGTTCCGGAGTGATATTCATCCAACTGCAGTGCGTTCGACGTGTCGAGGCGCGAGAAGGCTCCAAAGTAGTCCAACCGCTGTTCCGCACCACTGAGCGTGAACTCATTGCGATAGGTGTGCAGGTTGCCCGCATCGCCTGAATACGTCAGGAGCGGCACCTCCGTTGTCCCGCGCGGCGTCGTGATGGCGATCACACTGGCTCCTGCATCGGTGCCATACATCGCCGAGTCCGGACCGCGAACCAGCTCTATCTTGCCCACCGCAGTCGAGCTGACTGTGCCAAAGTCGAACGTGCCGCCTACATCGTCCGCAGGTATTCCATCGATCGTTACAAGGTTCGCGGTGGAGTTGCCACCACGCAGGAACAGCGACGCTACACCGCCCGTCTGTCCTGTCTGCACCAGAAAGGCCCCTGGAGTCAGGCGCATCTCGTCGACAACGCCAAAATCCAAGTCAAATTTTTCACCCTGAATCACACTGACAGGTGCGGTGAGCTGCGGCAATGGCGTTGGAATTCCGGTTGAGGTTACGGAGATATCCTGACGCACGGTGTTGGTTGCGAGCACGACATCTTTTTCGAGGACATCGGTCGCGCCGCTATAGAAGTCTTCTCCAATGGCAGGAAGAAAGCCTCGCGCTGAACCCAGAAGCGTAAATCGCCCAGCATCCGCCCAGCGAATCTCATAAGAGCCATCGGGTCCTGCATAGGCGATGGAAGCCACCTTGCCGGCCTCAATGAGCTGTACGCGGGCTCCGGACACTGGCCTGCCAAGCACATCGGTCACATGGCCACGAACCACCACAGCGTTCGCAGCCGTTCCGGATGCAGCTAGAAAAAAGATTGCGAATGCAGTGCGGCGCCGTCGAACAGCAGCTAGAGACAGCCTGGCCGCCGGGCGGCACAGTGAAGAAAGAGAAAGCATAAACAGATAGACTCCTCCGCTCCCCCATCGGGAGCGTGGCAGGCTCAAGCGCAGAGAAACCGGTCTCCTGACTGGCACGGTTTCAAAGCTGGCTTTCCTGCTGGGAACATCCCTTCCCGATGCAGCCTTTTGGGGGCCGGGCAATCAGTGGAAGCTTCCCAAAGCCATCTTAACCCAGCTCATTAGCAGGGTACGCGCTTCACAGTTGCGGGGCAGTGGCGGAGTTTCACCGCGCTTCCCGAACATTTCTATGCGGCAGTTGGTTGAGGTACGCAATGCCGCAAAAGCAGCATCACAGGAGGTTCGGGTGAGCCTCTAGTGTACGGCGTTCGTGGGGAAAGCAAAAGACATTCCCTAGATGTGGATTCATCATCGATGCACTCTACCGAAGTTTTCGCATGCATCACCCTAACTCTGTCATCTCGACCGGAGGAGGCGCTTTTTGCCGACGCAGTGGAGAGACCTGCAGCTTGCCTATGGAGGCACAATCGCCTGTACGGGCAAGCTGCAGGTCTTGACGCAAAGCACGCCACAAACATTTACATCGCGCTCTGCAGCCTGCAGGTCTCTCCACTGCGCATGACGATGAAACCATCATGCTTCGGTCGAGATGACAATTTTGCGGTGATCCGCGTATCTCACACCCTCGGTGAAACCACTCCAACTACTATGCTCAATCTCCAGGCAGCACCACAAATGGTGTTGTCTCTTTCGGCATACCTGCAACCAGCGCCGTCCGCAGGAGTGCCGCTGTTGATGGCAACGCCCACACGGGCGACTGCAACTCCGGCATCGGTCGTGCCTGGAACAGCTTTTTGCACTGCCTCGCCGTCCAGCGAGCCCACGACTTCGACTTCTTCCGTCGTGCACTGTCGGTAGAGATTCCTGTGCCGGCATACATCTGCCGGTAGAGCTTGGAGAGAAACATGAAGGCAATCCTGGCCTTCATGTTCGGGGTGCAGGCCGACCGCTGCCAGATGGCGCTCCAGTTGTAGAACCTGTCCCAGACCTTCTGCGTGCGCTCACGAATCTCATCCGAGCTCATCGATGGATGCGGCGTAAACATCTTGGGCCGAACCGCTGTCGGGATCAACCAATAGCGTGTGATCGGCACATCACCCACCAGAGTGGGGTTCTTGGCCTGCTCTTTCTCCCAGCGTGCAAAATCGACGGTTCCCGGAAAGGGCGTCATCATCACGAACTGCGCGAAGGTCACGCCCGCCTTCAGCGCCATGGCTACGGTGGCGTCGAAGGTGGCCGGCTTGTCGGTCGGAAGCCCGAAGATGAACGAACCAAGCACATGCACGCCATGCTTCTTGAATGTTTGCAACTGCTTCGCGAGGGCTTCGCCTGAGTAGTTGAAGTCCTTGAAGACGGCCTTAAGGCCTTCCGGGGTGACTGCCTCTACACCTACGAGAGCGCCCTTGATGTTGGCCTTCCGCATCGCGTCGAGATACTCGCCGTCCTCGCCTGCCTCCATCGTGATCTGGGTGAAGAACACCATGTCTTTGGGTAGCTTCGCCAGCTCTTCCATGAGCTGAAAACGCTCGTTGCGAATCGCGGTCAGCTCTTCCACTTTGGCGGTATTGTTCTGTTCGCGGGCAAGGCGCAGATCGGTCAGTGTGACCGGATAGAAGTTGTCGTCGGCAAGCGCAATAAACCGGAAGCCCAGGCGCCGCAGATCGATGATCTCGTCGATCACGCTTTGAAACCGGCGCTGCCGCGGCTGTTGGCCGTCCGTACGCCAGACGCTGCAAAAGGAGCAGTGCTTGGGGCATCCACGAATCGTCTGCACCGAAGCCCACATGTATTTATCAGCAGCCATGAGGTCCCAGCGCGCGGCCAGGAACTGGTCGCCTTCGATACGTCCGCCCTCGTAGATTCTCTCCGGCGTGCCCGCAAGGCAATCGACGACAGCCTTGCCCCAAGCGATATCCCCGTCGCCCTTCACCACGGCATGGGCTTCCCCACGCTCAAAGGCCTCTTCAGGAAACAGTGTGGCGTGAATACCGCCATAGACCACCCAGGCTCCACGAGCGCGAGCGATGCGGCCAACCTCATAGCCGCGCAGCGCGTTGCCGGTGTGGACGCTGATGCCGACAATGTCGCCAGGCTGAATACTCTCAGGAACAACCTGTTCCAAAGATTCATCCACGAGGATGGGGTCACCCGCCACCTGAGGCGTTGCTGCTGCCAATACAAACAGCCATCTGGGAGTAATGACGGCCGTACCAAAAGAGTTGTCGCTGGGATTTATGAGATGGACGCTCAACGAATCCAACCTTTCCTCGTACGAGTGCGGTGGCTTCAGAGAGTGTCTTCACAATAAGGCGAATCGTGGGATTGTGATTCGCCGATCGCGGGTCTTCCCGCCTGGCTATGTTGTCTATCATACATACCGGTTGTCACATTTCGACCGGCTGTAGCGCTTTCATACAAATCTCTACAAATCAGTGCAAGAGACTCTCTTCCGAGGGCTTCATCCTCACGATGCGATCCACCGTGTAGGGAGTGCGCTGGCTCTGTGTAAAGAAGTGACGCACTTGTAGTTCGCCAAGCAGGCCAACGCCTACCAGTTGAATGCCCGCCAGGATCAGCACGGCAGCGATGATGAACCACGGAGCATGTTCGCCCGCAACATCGTGGCCCGTGAGCAACTTATGGACCAGCAGCCAGATCGCGATGCCTCCGCCTGAAGAAATACTAAGCGCCCCTAAACCGCCGAAGAAGTGCAGCGGCCTGGTCATGTACTTGAGCAGAAAGCGGATCGTCAGCAGGTCAAAGAACACCCGGAAGGTGCGGGAGATGCCGTAGTGACTGCGGCCTGCCTCGCGCGCCGGGTTTGAGATTGGAATCTCACAGATACTGGCGCCGTACCAGCTTGCCAGCGCGGGGATAAACCGATGCATCTCCCCATACAGTGGAATGTTGTGAATGACCTCGCGGCGATAAGCCTTGAACGTCGTGCCGAAGTCGTGAATATCCACGCCTGAGAGCCGCGCCATTAGCCAGTTGGCGATGCGCGAAGGCACCCGGCGCAGCACCATGTTATCTCCGCGTTGCGCGCGCCATCCGCTGACAACGTCATAGCCCTCTTCCAGCTTGGAGAGGAACGCCGGAATCTCCGTGGGGTCATGCTGCAAGTCGCCGTCCATGGCGAGAACATACTCGCCTGAGGCGTGGTCGAAACCCGCTGCCAACGCCGAGGTCTGGCCAAAGTTCCGGCGCAGCTTCACCAGAAGCACCCGCGAATCGACGGCAGCAATCTCTTCCAGCAGGCGGTAGGTGCGGTCGCGCGAACCATCGTCGACGAAGACCATCTCAAAGCTCGCACCGACGTGTTCCATCACGTCTTTTACGCGGTCGTAGAGCTTGGTTACGTTCTCTTCTTCGTTATGAAATGGGACGACGATGGAGTATCTAGGCACAACTTAGATTTTACGCCGGAGGCGGCCTCTGTGGCGCGGTACACTACATGAAGTGGATTGGAACGAACCCTCTTCGGTACGCTGCGGTCCTCCCTCTCAATACATGGCCCGGTAGCTCAGTTGCATAGAGCAGCGCACTCCTAACGCGAAGGTCGCAGGTTGGACTCCTGCCCGGGCCACCAGAAAACCGCATAAAATGCGGCGGTTGTGACATCAGGCCAAACCCATCAAAATCTCTAAACCCAAGTTGTGCTACTTCTGTGCTACTTCAGTTCCCTGCACCCAATACCAGCCGCCACAAACAGAACAGCCCACCCGGTCGTCAGGATGGGCCAGCACGCTATGCGCCTGCAGAATATGATAGATAGGGTCACGGCTTGTATGGGAGCGAGCCGGATAAGGATGAAGAGAGTTCACTTTCTCAGCTTTGCGTATTGCTCGCCGGTCAATTCAAGTTCTATCTGGCCTTCACCCCTCTGAAGCGCAAAGTCAAAAGCCTGTTGAGCGGCGAGATTCAGACGTGTGGGTGTGCGGGCCACCATATCGCGAATTGAGTCGGCATGATCGAACCTTCTCTTTCGCCCAACGGTCACCCAGTTCTTTGGGGCCAGGAATTCAACATCCCAAAAGGTGTGTGTGTACTTGAAGCGAAGCCACACCTGTTGAGGTCGGGCACAGTATCGTTCCCCGCCCGGCCAGTCATCGAGAGGAATCAGACTCTTGCAACTGCAACACATGCGGCCTGATTCCCGCATCCGTGTCGTTGATGCACGTTCGCCACCCATGCCGGAAGTGTATGCGAAGAAAAAGCGAACACAATAGGTGGTTACATACTTGATTCACACGCCTGGATGGGGTGAGGATGGTCTATGGCAGATAAGGAAAAACTGTGGAGATTCTGGCGTTGGTTTGGGCCGAATCCACTATGGGCACTCGTTAGCTGGCTCGGTGGCACATCCATGATGACCTCAATTGGTCGGTTTATGTGGCTTGAGTACCATCGTAGTCCAGTTGATTGGTGGTGGCTAGGGACTCTACTTTTGATTGGAATTGCAGTGTCTATTTTTGCGATTAGAAAAGAAAGGAAAGAGGTCGAAGTCTCGCGCCTCGCTCTCCCATTAGAAGAGCCCTCTATTAACGATGCCGCTAGAAACTTCGCCAACCAAAGCAACCACGCTCTTTATGTCAAAACAGGCATTCAAACCTTAGAATTGCTAACTCCTTTGCAGATAGAGGCAATTCAGTTATCGAAAGATCTTAAGGACTTCATGGTTCGCGTGGGACCATATCCGCAGGTATCTGATGAAGTAGTGAAAAACGGTTCTTACGATGAGGTTCGCGGTCAAGGAATGAAGTGGGGAATCCAAATGCAGGCCGCCTACGAGGCGCAGATGTCTCCCAAGGTGAATGCATTCATTAGCCATATGGAGTTAGAGACGGGTCATCTAAACACCAGGTTGAGAAATTATAAGGATCATGTCCACGACCTTGAAAACATCAACACAATACGAGCACAACTTTGGCTTGAAGTGCTCAGAGGAATCGATGTGGACTTTACGGGGGAGAGATGAAATCTGAATACCAGGAATATTGAGGCAATTCGAGGATGGCGTGGAGAAACTGTTTCAGACCCCAAAACCTGAGAGAGGGAACCCAGCAAGAACTAGCGTTTGAGCTTGCCCCGTCCTTGCCGTGTCTTAGTGTGTTGTCGCTCAGTATTGTCGGCGGGATTAGATCGGGACTCCAATGAACACCTGCGCCGTCCGCAACGCGGCAATCCTGCCCGCTTGCAAATATCAATTGCCATATAACCATGCTGGCTATACGCTGACTGTTTGACGTGATCTATAGGTCACTCTGGAGAACGAATGCGAATTGCCTATTTTCTTCTTGCAGTTTTCTGGCAAACCCCAGCCCACCACACAATTTTTGTGGTCGATAAGGTGACTCAGGTATCCACGGCATCAAATCAGACTCTCGGTACGCAGACCCAAGTGATCCAACAAGACCATCATTCAGCACCTGTGGTAATGGCCGAATTTTCCAAGAAATGCCCTGCTGTTTCGTTTACCCAATATCGATCGGCGGCAGATTTCATCTTGCAGACTCAGCCCGGAGGATCAACATTGACCGATCCTAAAGGCAGCGTTCTTTACGTTTCTCCGGCGAAGAATCTAGGAAACATGGTCAAGGATGTATGCAAATTTATCACCTCGCGGTAGGCTCCCGGTCAACTCAGAGCACGACAAAAGGCCAGCCCGCAATGGACTGGCCTTCTTGATTTATAGCTTTTGGGTTCGCTATTGCAACCTGTCTTTAGTTCGTCGATGCGCTAGCAGTGTATATGTGATTATTGCCCGGCGCTGCTACGTGAAACAACGTGCTCCCAAATGAGGTTCCACCGGTGTAGACAAAGGTGTCGGCAATTGTTGTTATGGTGCACGCAAGGTTCACTGACACCTGAAGAGGCAGAAGAGATTGAATCGCGAGAACGAATGCACTGTAGCGAGCCGTGTTCGTCGACTCGGGTTCAGCCTTGCTCGCTGCATAATCCACAACAGAGCTGAAGGTATTAGGATCTATCTCTGATAAATTCGTTATCTTCGGCACTTGGGGAGCAGCGAGTTGTTTCGCACTCTCGCTCGAAGCACCCAGTATGATTGTTTTAGGCTCTTTCACATCATTATTCCCTGACATCGTATTTCTCCAATCGAATCGGTTAAGTGTTGAAATGTGCAACAGACGCAGCCGGATAAAGTTAACTCGAATGCGGTTGTACTTCCCGGTTCAGGACTCCTGCAATGTGACCTTTTAGGTGCATGGATCATGCACCCAGTCCTTGTAGCACTACCGCTATCGGGAGACTCAGGATTAATGAAATGCTGTGTCACAGATGGCATGTATTCCAACAAAATGCCCGCTGCGCAAGCCTATGCACTCGTTGCACGGCTCAATATTGTAACCAGTTGAATTGGCGTATTAGCCACAGCAGCTTTGACGACGTCTGTTGCCTTATCGGCGGCTCCATCATAGGAGCTACTCTGACCTTCAGTTCATCGGTTTTTAATATTTGATTTCTGAATTACAGACAAACCAGCGAGCAGCAGCGTTTCGGAGTTCGTTGCAATAATCTGGGTCGTTGTCAGAAGCCCAGGCGATCATTCCATCAACCTGTACTCTCATCGTTCCTCTGCGCCCGTTGCGTCAAGGCTCTTCTGTAAAACGATGACAGGATTTGACGACGTGCCCCCTAGACTCGTGCCCTGGTATTGCACGAATATGCGGATCTTGTTTTAGCGATTAACTCCAAATTCCAGGAATCAGACTTCATCGCAGCAACTCTGCCGGCCACCCGATCGAAAATCGGCATCCTACGGTAAATAAGGGGGATTTGCAGATGATAGACATCGATCTTATTGTTCGGGCTCTCCGTGCTCGTGGCCACAGCGTTGGAAATGTGATCTCCGTTCCCGAAAACGCTGGAGAATATGAGATTTATGTGGATGGAACTCTTCTCAGCCTGGCGGAAGCGGTTGATTTGCTCGAAGCAGCGGAACCCAAGTAGGTATCTGGATCACCTCGTAATTCCCTCAAACTGCTAAAATTGCAGTTGTATGCCAGCTATTCACCGCAGAAAAACCGTCACTGTCAATGTAGGCGGCGTCCGTGTCGGCTCCGACGCTCCAGTTGTCGTGCAGTCGATGACCAATACCGACACCGCAGACATCGAGAGCACTATCCAGCAGGTCGCCGCGCTGGCCCGAGCCGGCTCCGAACTAGTCCGCATCACGGTCAATAACGACGAGGCGGCAAAGGCAGTTCCCTACATCGTAGAAGGCATACAGAAGAAGGGCTGGACGACGCCCATCGTCGGCGACTTCCACTACAACGGCCACCTGTTGCTGCGGAAGTATCCCGACTGTGCCAAGGCGCTCTCGAAGTACAGAATCAACCCCGGCAACGTATCTATCGGCCGCAAGGACGACGACAACTTCCGCACCATGGTTGAGGCTGCGGTCGAATATCAGAAGCCTGTACGTATCGGCGTCAACTGGGGCTCACTCGACCAGGCGCTACTTACGCGCATGATGGACGAGAACTCCAAGGCTGCTGAACCAAAGGATGCACGCGACGTCATGATGGAGGCGATGGTGGTGTCCGCGCTGGACAATGCCGCTGCCGCCGAACGCTATGGCCTGCGCCGCGATCAGATCATCCTCTCGGCCAAGGTCTCCGGCGTTCGTGATCTGGTCGATGTCTATACGGAACTCGCCTCGCGCTGCGACTACACCCTGCACCTCGGACTCACCGAAGCGGGCATGGGCATGAAGGGCGTCGTTGCCTCCACCGCCGGCCTCGCTCCACTGCTCCTTGCGGGGATTGGCGATACCATCCGCGTCAGCCTGACGCCCACTCCCGGCGGCGACCGTTCCGAAGAGGTCCGCTGCGCGCAGCAGATTCTGCAGTCGCTCTCGATCCGCAGCTTTATGCCGCAGGTCACAAGCTGCCCCGGCTGCGGACGCACTACGAGCACCTACTTCCAGGAGCTCGCCGAACGCATCCAGAACTATCTCGTGGAGTCCATGCCGGAGTGGAAGAAGCAGTTCCCCGGCGTCGAAGAGCTGAAGCTCGCGGTCATGGGCTGCATTGTCAATGGACCTGGCGAATCCAAGCACGCGAATATCGGGATCTCCCTTCCTGGCACGTTTGAGGAGCCCAAAGCTCCGGTTTATGTCGACGGCAAACTCTTCACCACGCTCAAGGGTGACCGTATCGTCGAAGAGTTCCAGGTCATCCTGGATGAGTATGTCCAGAAGCGCTACGGGCATCAGCTCGTCGAGGTATAAGACCAATACCTTCGAAAGTTAAGGATAAAGAGGGGCGGCATATGCCGCCCCTCTTTATTTTTTCCATTGAAATGGACTATTGAACTTTCGCAGATCACGCAGCGGATAGAGCGTACCGCGCCAGATGACACCTCGATGCCACCAGGCCGCGATCATCGACCATAGCATGCTGTAGATGAAGATGACGGCTCCCAGCGGGTACAGCCACCCATAGCGCGTATCGATGCGGCTGCGTGCGCCTAACAGGCGGTACATCGCCGTAATGCAACAGAACACAAGCAGAGAAGGAAGTATCGTTACCCACCAGACAAGCCAGGCGATCGGGCCCAGGCAAAAGATAACGATCCATAAGCATATGGCAAGCAGCAGCACCGGCTGGAAGTTGACGGCGGAGAACAGATTCTTCGTCATGGCACGTATCAGGCCGCGAATTCCTTTCGCCCAATGCACCAGGACCAGTTCCGGCGCAAAGGCGATCCGTTGCGGAAGGCCCGCAGCCTTGATACGCCGCCCCAGCGTGACGTCCTCAAGCACCGTCAGCCTCTGCGGTTCCAGTCCCCCGATCTGCTGCAGCGCATCGCGGCGCAGAAGGTTGAACGAGCCTATGCCGATAACATCGTTCTTCGCGTCGGGGTCGGCTACGCGCCAGGGACGCGAAGCCCAGAAACCGAGAATCTGGAGAAAACCCAGCACGATCCCCTCCCCGCGCGAGCGCACCAGCACCGTCGGCATCACCACCAGATGTGCGGCCTGCGATTGCTCGGCATAGGCCAGGGCCCGGCGCAGAATCGAGGGCGAAAACAGTACATCCGCATCGGTGAACAGCAGATACTCGGAGTCGCTGCTCTGCGTCGCGACGTGCATGGCGAACGTCTTTCCCAGCCAGCCCTCTTCAAGGGTCGTGATGTGGATTGCGGTCAGCCGGTTCGGATGCCGCGCCGCGTACTCATCGAGGATCGTCCCTGTGGCGTCGATCGATCTGTCATCGACCGCAACGATGCGCAGGAAGGGATAATCCTGCGCCAGCAGCGTGTCCACCGTAGTGGCGATGTTCTCAGCCTCGTCGCGTGCCGTGACGACAACGATCAGGCCAGGCGCCCCGGATGGCGCAATATTCCACTCGAGAGAGCTCAGATCAGGCAGCGTAGGCATGTTCTGGATTGCATCGGTCGTCCTCACGCACCAGGCGATGGCGACACCCCAGGCGACAAACTCAACAACCTCTCGCCAGACTCCAGTGATCATGCTGCTCCAGGCGCCTCGATGGTGTGCTCAAGCGGCGGGGCAAACCGCGCGCCGTTGAAGAAGATAATCGCAGCCAGAACGAAGGTAATCAGGGTTACACCGAGCCCGACACGAAGATTCGAGTGGTCGCTCACGAGACCGATGATCTTCGGGGAGAAGGCATCGCCGAAGACGTGAATCGCGAACAACTGTCCTGCCATCGCCGTCGCCCGCAGATTCGCCGGCACCGCATTAAGGGTTGCGGCGTTGACTGGACCGGTGCCCAGAAAGATCAGAAATACGGCAACACCCAACGCCGGCAAGGTCACGCTCTTCGGGCCGAAGAAACAAAGCACCGCCGGCGGCACAGCCAACACCGCACTCAGGGCTGGGACTAGATAGAGCGCTTTATTGGTCCTCTTCGACCACCATTGCGCCAGCACTCCACCGCAGACTGTTCCACCGAGCCCACACACTACCGTGATGCCACCCATAATCGTGCCGGCACGGTCCTGGGAGTAGCCGTTAACACGTTGCAGAAACGACACCATCCACCATGAAATTCCACCCAGCGAAAACGTCACGGCTGCGTATCCCAGAATCGAGCTGAGGTACGCCTTGTTCACCAGGAGGGATGCCACCGAAGCTTTGTCCACCACCGCTTTTTCGTCTCCACTCCCGGTGCGTCGAGGCTCTTTCATGAACAGCAGAATCAATACTGCAATGACCGCACCCGGCACAGCCGACGCGATAAATGCCATACGCCACCCGTGGCTGTGCCCGATCATGCCACCCACCAGATATCCCAGCGCCGCGCCAACAGGTATCGCAACATTGAAGATGGTCAGTACGGTGTTTCGTCTGTCTTCGGCATAAAAATCCGCCAGCAACGCCGGAGCGAAGATTCCGAAACTCGCTTCGCCGATGCCGAGCATGGCGTGCCGCACATTCAGAGACATGTAGCCATGCACGCTGGCTGTCAGAAAATTCATGGCACTGATCGCCAGCGCCGCAATAACGATCATCGGCTTGCGCGGAAACCTATCACCCAACCATCCCGTGATCGGCGACGACAACACATAGGCCACGAAGAACCACAGTGTCAGTGAACCGATCTGGTCGTCGGAGAGACGAAACTCGCCCTTCACCTGCTCCTGCACCGCCGGCAGAATATAGCGGTCAAGATAGTTGACGAAGTTCATCGCCGTCAGCAGAACAAGCGCTACCGTTGCCCCGGCAACCGCACTGGAATTGAGATTGGGCTTCGTTCCTGTCGTCGGAGCTGTAGTCATGATGAGGCGAGGATAGCAGGAGCAGGTATGAAAAGCCGACCGGAAACTACGATCGCTCTTCCGTCCGCGGATACCGTGCCGTCACCACCGTCGAAATCCCGCCGCGCGGCCGGAAGTCGCCTTTGATCTCAGCCCATATCGGATCGGTCGCCTTCACCACGTCATCCAGTACTTGGTTAACGATGTTCTCCTGAAAGATCCCGAGGTTGCGGTAGGTAAACAGATACTCCTTGAGGCTCTTCAGTTCGAGACATTTCTCGCGCGGCATGTAGCGGATGGTCAGTACGCCGAAGTCGGGCAAGCCGGTCTTGGGGCAGACCGAGGTGAACTCTGGGTCGTCAACCAGGATCTCGTATGCGCGAAACTGGTTGCGCCAGGTTTCGATCTCAGGAAACTTTGTGTCAAGCCCCGCTTTGGCGTGGTCGTCGGTGTAGCCGGTAGTGTGTGTCTTCGCGTCCATCTCTTTATTTTCTCTCAAACTCGCATTTCGTACCTCAATGCAACAAAAAGGGCGCAGCCAAAGCCGCACCCTCTGTTTCCTGTATGCTGATCCCTAATTTTTACGGCCTAGCGTTGGGCGATCGTCCGTCGAACTTGTTCCCGTCGGTGAGTTCGGGTCGTTGTTGGTAGAACCGGTACGACGCAAGGTGGGCTTGTTGCCGCCCTTCTTGTCGTTGATGCCGCGTTTGTTCTGGATGCGTGCCAACCGCGCCTTAACCTGATCGAACTCCGAAGTTGTCACGAGATAATCGGGCCGGGCTGGAAGGATCGTCGCAATCTCGGTCTCGACGTTTGCAATGCGATCGGGTGTCGCCGGGTGATCGCTGAAGGCCTTCGACAGCGCACCGGGCTTGTGCTTCTGCAGTGCGTCGAGTTTTTCAAAGATCGACACCATCCCCTGCGGATCGTAGCCGGCACGGTACATGTACTGGATGCCGAGATAATCGGCTTCGGCCTCATACTCGCGTGAAAATTGCAGGAACGTCAGGGGCACGGCAAGCTGCGAGGCTTCGTAGATGCCGTAGCCGGTCCAGGTTCCCTGGGTGAAGATCATCAGCGGGATCGACCCAATCTGCATATAGTTCAGCTTCGTCATCTCACGGGCGGCGTGATGCGCGGCCACGTGCGAGATCTCATGCGCCATCACACCGGCAAGCTCGTCCTCGGAGTCGCAGGCCAGAATCAGCCCCGAGTTCACGTAGAAGAAGCCGCCCGGCAAGGCCATCGCGTTGATCTCATCCGTGTCCAGCACTTTGATCGTGAACGGAACCTTCGCATCCGAGTTCTTGACCAGGTTCTGGCCGACGCGGTTTACATACTCCACCACAACCGGGTCCGTGACCAGATGGGACACCTTCTCGATCTCCATCGAATACTGCTTCCCCGTACCGATCTCCCAATTCGTTGAGTACCAGTTCCCCATGCCGCGGCCACCGATGTTCCGAGCGCCTATTGCATTCACGTCCTCTTCGGTCCCTTTACGGATGTGCGGATCGAGCTGTTCCCCCGGAGACGGAATAGGGTCGGCCTTCTTCGCCGTGGTGTCAGCGGTCTTGCTGGCAGCGTCTTTGCCGTCGGTCTTGCCTGGGGACTTATCTGCGGTCTGGGTCGACTGCGGCGGTGTGGACGCCTGAGAGTCGGATTTGGTGTCGGTTTTGGAGTCCGACGACGGAGCAGGAGTTTGCGCTGCGGGTGTTTGCGAAGCAGGAGCCTGGCCTTGTGTGGAGGGCGCAGGCGAAGTCGAAGGTGCCGGAGTCGCAGGCTGTTGCGCCAAGACGATCACCGGCGACGCTGCAAGAAGCGCGGCGAGAGTAAGAGTTCGCATCAGATTGCTCCAGCAAGCCACCGCCTCCTGCCGTTCAGGCGCAGCTTCGCTAACCCCATTAGACGCCGAAAATCGAAATTTGTGTACAGAAACAGCGTGAACATTCAGGCATTGGGAAATCTGGCAATCCTGGATGTGTGTCATCCTATACACAGTCAGTTGTTCTCTTGAACTGGAAGTCATGCCTCTACGCCCCCCGCTAACATCCTGGTTCGATCGGTACCCAAGGAGAACATTCCTGCTTTTTTCGGGTGTTCTTGTTCTCTTGCTGTACTGGCGCAGCTTCTCCTCTCCCTTCGTCTATGACGACCTCGATCAGATTGTGCGCAATCCAAATCTCGGATTGTGGAACGATTTTGTACACCGCTTTCTACTGCAGCCGGTGTCGATGAACACTTCGTTTCTGGGCTATGGAGGCTCCTCCTATCGCCCCCTATTCTGGCTGTCTTTATTCTTCGACCGGTCCGTGTGGGGTCTTAACGCTGGGGCCTTTCATGCGACAAATATCGCGCTTCACCTGTTGAATGGCAATCTTGCATTTAGCCTCTTACGGCGGCTAAAGATGCCGGCGTTAGGAGCAGCAGCCACCTCTCTGCTATGGCTCTCGTTGCCCATCAATACAGAGGCCGTCGCCTGGGTCAGCGGTCGCGCGTATCTGCTATGTACCCTGTTCATCCTGATCTCTCTGATCTCGGCCCTAACCTACATGCGCCGGAAGAACACCATTTGGATTGCCTCTTGCGGTGTGACTGCCGCGTGCGCCATGCTCTCGCATGAACTCGGAATCGTGATTCTCCCACTCCTGCTGGTTGTCAGCTACGCAGCCAGACCGGAATGGTCCAAAGGCCTACTCGCGATCTTTGCCGTCATCGTTCTGGCTGGGTGCGGGGTGGAGGCGGTACGGTTTGGGATCGGCGTTAAATCGTTCGCGAGCCTCGCTACCCCTACGTGGGCCGGACTCGCCTTCTGGCAATATCTCAAACTTGCAATTGTCCCAATCCACATGAGCGTCGAACGTTCCACGACGATCTCTTTGAGCCAGCCGCATCCGTGGCTGGCGATTGAGCTGGCGTGCTCCATTATGGTGTTGATCGCTGCCATCCTGCGCCACAAGAAGAACCCGGCGCTGGGCGACATCGTATGGGGGGGAGTGTTCTGGTTTATCCTCTGTATCGCGCCCTTCTGCCTGGTCATGAACTATCAAGGCGTAGCGGAACGCTTCGACTACGCTGCTTCCCTCGGAATCGTAGTGGCCATCGTTGCGGCATGTTCCATTGCACCCCAGCCACAACTCCGCAAGGGACTGATCTTGTGTGTCGCAGCGTGGTCCATCTGGAATCTCTACCGAACGTCGGTGCGCGTGGCCGACTGGTCGGACGCCGTTCGACTCTACAGTAGCTCCTTGCAGGCCACACCGCTAAGCCCCGTGGTCCACTACAACCTGGCCTTCTCCCTGCGGGAACGAGGCGATTTCCAGGCAGCTTTGGCGGAATACCAACGTACCCTCGAAATCGATGCACACTACCCCAATGGCCTGGCCGCCCTCGGAGATGTTTATCTGCAACTCAAGTCGTTTGCGACTGCGCAGGCAATCTATCAACAAGCTCTTACTCAGAACCCGAACGATACCGCCGTGCTGCTCAACAGCGGAGCTGCATATCAAGGCTCTGGGGAGCTGGCCAATGCCGAGGCTGCGTACCAGCGAATCCTTCAGATCAATCCCCAGAGCAGCGATGCGCACGTCAATCTTGGCGTCCTTTACACCTCCGAACAAAGACAGACCGACGCCATGCACCAATTCGCCATGGCCATCGATTTAAAGACCAAAGACATTACGCCCTACTATGATCTGGCCGTTTTGTTCCAGCAGGCAGGTCGCGGAGACCTTGCACTTGCTCTCTACAAGAAGGTTCTGGAGTTGAAACCGGACGATGAAGATACGCTGAAGAACATTCGCATCCTGCAAGCCGCACCGATGAGATAGCGATCGGACGCTCAAAGGCCATCCCGCAAACTTATGGTAAAGCTGTAACTTACCAGGTGTTGTAGCTGGTTCCATCGGTGGCCAGGCTCTGCGCGCCGGAGTGCACATCGTCGATTCCACCCTGTGTCTCATTAATATCCGTCAAAGTGTCGGACTGGCTCGTGTTCCACTCATCATTGCGGCTGGTGATAGGGTCGATGGGAATGCTCTTCAGGTAGCCAGCCTGCACTAGATCGTCGAGCGACTGCGGCGCCTTTTCCTTATCGACCGTGTAACTGTCTATCGCCGTCCGCATGGTGTGCAGATCCTCTTTCAGGACGGCCTCCTTAGCCTTGGTCACCGACCGAATGTAGCTTGGGATAGCGATGGCAGCCAGCAGCGCGATGATGGTCATCACAATCATCAGCTCGATCAGAGTGAAGCCGCTCTGACCTGAAGTTTTACTTGCACGAATTGGGCTAACTGTTAACATATGGATGTTTAATGCTTATCCGGTGAGGCGCCGGGAATTGCCTTGAGATAGCCGGTTACTACCAGGTCATCCAAGGATTTAGGTGCCTGTCCCCTGGCCCTGGTGTAGTTGTTAATGGCCGTTCGCACGGTATAAAGATCTTCTCTCAGAACCGCTTCTCTGGCCTTATGAACAGATCGCAGCTGGCTAGAAGCTACGATCACTCCCAGCAGCCCGGCCACCGTCATCACAATGATTGCCTTACGAACACGGATTGAGTGTGTTGCAGCGATCATCTGATTCCTCCTCACCATGTGTTGTATTTCGTCCCATCCAACGCGGTTCCCGTGCTCTTACTATGGACATCGAAGACATTTTGTCCGCCGAAGCTGTCGGAGTCGGCATCGTCCTGATTCGATCGCAGCCCCCAGTCGGTATTGCCAGTCATGGGATCTACTGGAATCTTCCGCAGAAAGCGCATCTTCTTCGTCTGTATCTCCACTCCATCCACCAGGGTCTGTAGGTCGGGAGGATAGTTGATCGAGTCGGCTTTGGTCTGAATCAGGCCTTTGTCCGCCACGTCCTTGTACTTGTCGATCGCATCGCGCATCTCCCAAAGATCGCGCCGCAGCTCACGCTCCTTGGTGCGCTTGACCTGGAACTTTGCGACAGGAACCGCCGCAGAGGCAAGGATCGCCAGCATGGTCACAACGATGATGAGTTCCATCAACGTCAGCCCAGCCTCAGCGGAGCGAAGAGACGGCCGTTTCAATCTGAGATTGTTCATCATCGCTCGCTCCTCTCCTGCACGCGAACGCGTTCCCTGTTCGCTGTTTCCAGCCTTACTTCACATGCACGACAGCCTGCGTTCCTACCGTCGGAATGCTGTTCTGCTTACTATCCTTGGCACCGATCCTTGCCAGTGCCAGCGTTGCATCACCGCCTGCCAGCGCCTTGAAGGTGAGCGTGCATATCGTGCCCTGCCCATTGACCCCCGTAGTGTTCGGAGGACGCGAAGCCGAGATCGTCACCGCTCCGTTACCCTCATCGCGGTGAACCAGGGCGACAGGCTGGTTGTCACGTCCAAGCAGATCCCCTGCATCGACATTTACCAGCGCCAGAACATGCGGATCGAACTGCATCTGCAACGGCACGCTAAAGAGATCATGCGCATTGGTCGCAGTCACATTGACCGTAAAGGTCGAACCAACGGTCTGGATTCCCGGCGGGGGAACGACCGAGATATTCACCGGATTGGGCGCAAGAGACGAAAGACTGGCTGAAGCGGCAGCAGCAGCCCCACCCGAAGTCGACAATGGGGGCATAGGTCCCCGGGCCTGTGAGGCCAGCTGACCAACCATCGCCCTGGCTGCCATGGCCGCCGAGGTCTGATTTGGAGGTGATCCAGTGGGACCATTCTGCACTGCAGCCTGGGCTGCCAGCCCCTCTTCTACCTTGACTGGATCGCGCCGGATGATATCAATCGACTGGCCCGAGCCGGTATAGATGGCGCGCGTATTGTCCTCGGTCACAATCGACTCGCGAACGATATGCGGAATGATCAGAAAAACCAGGTCATCTGTCGCAATGGTTTTGTCCCGGCTGGAGAAAAAATACTTAAGGAATGGAAGGTTGCTGAGTCCCGGCGTTCCGCTTATGCCCATCCCATCTTGATTCTGCAGCAACCCCGACATCAGCGCGGGCTCGCCATCCTTCAGTTGGATCACCTGCTCCGCGACGCGTTGCGAGATAACGGGCTCGGCTACACCGGAGATGGTCACTGTACTGGTCTGAGAGGAGACTTCGACCTTCAGCTTCAGCGAGACCTCATGATCGTAATGCACCGTAGGAGTAATGTCGATGTTCACACCGACGTCCAGGTAGGTGAACTGCGTCTGAACACCGAGGGAAGCGGTAGTAATCGCAGCGCCCGCGGAGTAGGAACCGGTGGCCACGGGAATCTTCGAACCGATCTTCAGCGTCGAGTGCTGGCCGTCGGTCGCGCGAATGCGAGGATTATTCAGGATGCGGGTATCCGAATCAGTCAGCAAGGCGTTCACCGTTCCGCCACCGAGCGAAACGGCAAAGTTCGTCGCATTCAGATTCCCGAGCGTGTTCAGCGTAAGGCCTGAGGTTGTTGTCGAGCTTGATGTCGATGTAGTGGTAGAGGTACCCGTCGAGGTCGTAACGTTTGCATTGCTGTACTGCGGTGTCAGGCCGAAGCTGGTGGGCAGGGTAATGCCCAGAGTCCGCTCAAAATTCCGGCTCACTTCGAGTATGGCCACGTCCACCACCACCTCCGCCTTCGTGCGGTCGAGATCGTTGATGAGCTTCTCCGCAAGGATGAGTTCTGAGGGAGTCGCACGCAGGATCAAGGCGTTCTGGCTGGCAACCAGATAAATCTTCAGGCTGGGGTCAAGCAGGTTGCGCAGTGCAACCAGGATTTCGTTGGCATCGTTCTGCTGCGAAACGTTGGTCAGATAAAAGGTCTGGACCGCAAGGTCGTCAAGATCGGTGCGCTTGGTGCGATTGTTCTGCGCGACAAAGATCGTGTTCGTGGTAACGGGCTTCCAAAACGTTCCCGAGAGCGTTCCAACGATGCGCAGTGCATCATACAGCGACACGCTGGTGAGGTCCACCGGGATTCGTTTGGAGGTGTAGTCCGGGTCGAAGATCACGTTCAGACCGGCAGCTTTGCCAATGGCCTGGTAGATCACCTTGGTGTCTTCTACCATGTGTAGCGTAATGGGGTCGTCCGAGACAGGTTCCAGCTCGACTGGTGCACCCAGCGAAGCAATATCTCTCTGCGTCTGCTTCTGATGCGGGGTTTGCTCCTCGCCCACCGGGGGCAGTACCTGTCCCTGGGGACCAATCCTGGGGCCTCCAGGCCCCGAGGGCTTCTCCAGCATCTGCAGTTCCTGCGCCGCGACCTGGTTGCCTGGATCGATCTGCAGCGCCCGCGCAAACTCGGTGGCGGCACCACCAGCGTCGCCGGACTGTTTCAATACCCGGCCACGGTCAACATGCGCATTCGCCGCCTGAAAGCGCATGTTCTCATAGTGCTCCTTATACTTGAGGTCTTTAGGCTTTTTCAGACGCGCCTGCCGGTAGGCTTCGAACGCGGCGTCATAGTCCTCGCGCGCCTCGGCATTCGAGCCGCGCTTATCCCAGGCGGCTGCCGACTGAGCATGCGCCGGTGCTGAGAAAAGGCCTGCAAATCCGCAGACGAGCACCAGCATAACGCTGGCACGAACAATGTTCTTGCTATAACGAGAGCCCGCAAAACGCTGGGAGTAGCAGCTTGCGATGCGCCGACCGATCCTGTGTAACTGCATGCGTGAAACCCGCTCCAGGTGGCCACAGACACTGAGCCCCAGAGCCTGCTGCGGTGAGAGCTTAGAAGCGCTGAAAACAGGCTTCGCGGCAAGCTTCCGTGCGGTCTGGAGCGGTTGGTCGGGCTGGTTCGATAATACCATTCGTGTCACTGGGTTCTCCGCTAAAGATTGCTGCGCCAGGGCGGCCATCCGCGGGTGGCTTCAAGGCCTCCTCGCAGTAACCGGACGGGATTCGGATGCAACAGCCTGTATGATCTTCGACGCAGGTTGCGGCACAAAGTTTGACACGAAACGCGCGTGCCTGGACATTTATCTGCTGAGCAAACGCACTCTCGCAGGTTTACTACGTAACTCTTTGCCTGCGTATCTGCTAGCATCGAGTTTCCAAGGCTCGACAGGTCTTGCCTTCTTACCGGTTCAGCAGCCTGTATGAAGTCTTGGACGTACCAATGCCACGTTCGCTATCCAATCCGACTGTTTCAGCCGTGCAAAAAATTGCAGTCAAGCCCCAGGACCGCGATCCGGTCGCTGCCGGACAACGTGACGCTGCCTTCAACCGCTCGGCCAGCTTCAATTACTTCCTCTCGGATCGGGTCGAGGCGGGAGTGGCCCTGCGGGGTACCGAGGTCAAGTCCATCCGCGAGGGCAAGGCGAACCTCAAGGACGCCTATGGCCTGCTGAAAGACGGCGAGTGCTTCCTTTTGAACGCCCATATCGGCCCTTTTTCACACGGCAATAACATGAACCACGACTCGCTCCGCACCCGGAAGCTTCTGCTGCACAAGCGCGAGATCGAAAAGCTCGAAGCCGCGACCAAGCAAAAAGGCTATACGCTCATCCCGGTAAAGCTCTACTTCAAGAACGGCCGCGTGAAGTGCGAGCTGGCTCTTGCTAAAGGCAAGCAGGACTGGGATAAGCGCGCCACCGAGCGCGCGCGCGAAGGCGACAAGGAAGCCAAGGCTGCTATTGCCCGGTCGCAGCGCCGCTAGAGCAGACCCCCTATAGGTATCCCCAAAGGCGATCATTTGGACGGCGCTTTTCCCCAAGAAAAGCGCCACTCCTATGCTCTTCCCGGGGGACAGTAATAGGGATTCTGCTCTAATCTTTCGCTTCGGGTGCGGGTACTGACGTCTTCGCCCGCTTCATCGTGATCACCATCAAGACACTGACCAGGATAAAAAGCGTCCCGAGGATCGTCCGAAGCCCCAGCGCTTCTCTGCCCCAAAAGTACCCGAGCACCACAGCGACCAAAGGATTCACATAGGCATAGGTTCCAACCTTTGTCGGTGATTCCCGATGAATGAGCCAAACGTAAGCCGTAAACCCAACAATCGACCCCGCGACAATCAGGTACGCCAACGCCAGCCACGCCCCCTGTGAGACCGCCGCAGGCTGAAAGCTACGAAATTCTCCTCGCGCTGCCGCTGCCAGCGCCAGTAGGACTCCCCCAACAAGCATCTGTGCCCCAGAACTCATCCCCTTCGACTCAGGCAAAGGCAGCTTGCGTGACAGTATCGAAGCGGCCGACCAGCTTATCGCCCCGACAATTAGTGCCACGGCACCCAGCCTGTCTATAGGCGCTCCGCCGAGACGTACCGAGCTGCTCGTCAGCACTGCGACGCCTCCTACACCCAACATCAGCGCCAGGGCGAGGCGAACGGTGAGCTTTTGCGTTCGCAGGAATACAATCTCAGCCAGAGCCGTAAAGACCGGAATTGTGGCCATCATCACTGCGGCGAGCCCCGAAGGCACCCGCCGCTCGGCCCAGAACAGCAATCCGTAATCGAACAGAAATATCAGAATTGCGAGCAGCAAAGCGGATAGCCATTGCCGCTGGTTCGGCGACCGCTCCCCTCGCGCGGCCATCCATCCATAAAGGACAAGACCTGCCGCCAGGAACCGCATCGCCGCCAAGATCAAAGGTGGAACTTCACGCACTCCCACACGAATCGCAAGAAACGTCGAACCCCACACCAAATAGATGATCGCGAAAGCCAGGAACGTCTTCCATGTTTGGCGATGAGTTTGGGATTCCATTGACCTTCACTCTACCAATTTCTCCAGCCTGGGCTTGAGAGGCTAGCTCGCTACCTCCATCTACATTCACGCGATACCATAGACGTGATGACCACCAAGCTGCTCTTCCAGGATCCTGCCTCCTTCGTCTCACCCCTCCTCACAGTCTTCGCCGTAGATACTGCCACCGGCAAGGACGAGGCTCCCTCGCCCGCGCTGCTCACAACCTCCGACACTCTTGGGAAGGCCGCCGCAATGTGGCTGGCATCAGGAGAGTTCAAAGCCACGCTCGGCGAAACACTCCTGCTACACGCTCCTGCCAATGCGAAGGCAGAGCGGTTGCTGATCGTCGGCCTGGGTAAGGCAAAGTCGCTCTCCGTGCATGAAGTCCGTAAGGGCGCGGGCGTGGCCGTTCGTTTTGCCAAGCCACGTACCATCCGCGATCTCTCCATCGTCTTTCCTGAAGATAAAACGCTGCCTGTCGGCCTGACCACGCGAGCCATCGCCGAGGGTGTCCTCGTCGCTGACTTTGACATCGATATCTACCGAAGCGATCGCAAAGACCAGAGCGTCAACAACGTTACGATTCTGGACGTTAAAACTGACAAAACATCTCAGACCGAGATGCAGACTGGACTCGACGAGGGCCTTATTCTGGGCGAGTCGCAAAACTTCGCACGCACGCTGGTAAACGAGCCGGGCAACGTGCTCACCCCCACCGAACTCGGCAAGCGCACCGCTGCCATGTGTTCGGAGTTCGGGCTGCAGTGCGAGGTCCATTCCATCGACAAGATACTCGAACTCAAGATGGGCGCCTTTGCCGCAGTCACGCAGGGCTCGGTCGAACCTCCGGCGCTGATAGTCATGCGCTACGAGCCAGCTACGCCCCCAGCGGCGGATGCTCCTGTGATCGGCCTCGTCGGCAAAGGCATCACCTTCGATACCGGCGGCATCTCCATCAAGCCCGCCGACAACATGGACAAGATGAAGTACGACATGGCCGGCGCCGCTGCCATGATCGGCGCGATGCGCGCTATCGCACAGCTCAAGCCCAACGTGCGCGTGATCTCCGTCGTCTGTTCGTGCGAGAACATGCCCGACGGCAAGGCTTTCAAGCCGGGAGATGTCGTCACCGCCATGTCCGGTAAAACCATCGAAATCCTCAACACCGACGCCGAAGGCCGCCTCGTCCTTGCCGACGGCCTGCACTATGCACAGCAACTCGGTGCAACGCGGCTCATCAATGCGGCCACGCTCACCGGAGCCATCGGGGTTGCGCTCGGCCTGTTGAATGCCGGTCTCTTCTCCAACGACGACGCCACGGTCGAGCAGTTCACAAACACGTTGCCCGTTTCGGGTGAGAAGTTCTGGCGCATGCCCTGCACCGACGACTATCGCGAACAGATCAAGAGCCAGATCGCCGACATCATGAACACCGGCGGCTCGCGCTACGGCGGGGCCACTACCGCAGCGATGTTCCTGAAAGAGTTCGTCGGCGAGACGCCCTGGATACACCTCGACATCGCGGGCACTGCCTGGATCGACGAGGTAAAGCCGTGGCAGTCGAAGGGCCCCAGCGGCGTCGCCGTCCGCAGCATCACCGAGTGGGTCCGCAGCTACGCAAGTTGAAATGTCCGGACTCACAACTGACGAACTCACAACGCATCACTGAACGAAACCGCTAACCATCTTCGCGCAACAGAACCCAGGCCGCCGAAAGCTGCCTGGGTTCTGTTGCGTCCGCATACACTACACCCATGCGCCGAGCCGTCCTACTCTATAACCCGACTTCAGGCCGCCGCGGCCACCGAATCTTCTACATAGAGAGCATCGCCGCCGCCCTCCGTGCCCAGAACATTGACGTCCACGTCCTGCCTACCGAAGCTCCGGGAACCGCAGGTCGGCAGGTAGCGGAAGCCTGCGTTGGTGGCGCTGAAATCGTATTCGCCTGCGGGGGTGACGGCACCGTACACGAAGCCCTGCAAGGCATGGTCTGGCAAACACGGACAGCTCTTGGAGTTATCCCCTTGGGCACAGCCAATGCTCTCGCGCGGCATCTTCAACTCTCGCTCGATCCAGTGCAAGCCGCGCTACAGCAGCTCAAACGCGAACCTCAGACCATACCCGTCGGGCAGATCACGTATCAGACGCCGCAGGGCGAACACTCGCGCTACTTCCTTGTGATGGCCGGGGCCGGCCCGGACGGCGCGCTCGTCTACAAGATGCTTACAGCGGGCAAACAGCGCCTCGGCCGCTTCAGCTACTATCTGCGTGCCGCGCGTCTTTTCAGTGGCACACGCTTCGGTCCGTTCCCTGTCCAGATCACGCCGCAAAATGGTACCGAGCCCACGCAACTCGAAGCTGTAAGTGCCATGGCCGTTCGCGTTGGAGACCTGGGAGGACTCTTCAGCCCGCTGGTTCGCGGCGCTTCCCTTGAACATCCACACCTGCGTCTCACGCTCGCAGCTCCACCTGCAAGCCTGTCGCTCCCCGCATGGTTCGCCCTCAGCTGGAGTCGTCTTCATCGCTGGAACCCGCACGTCCGAACCCTGGAGGTCGAAAGCTTCACCTGCGGCTCCGGCAAAGCTAGTCCTGTACAGGTGCAGGCGGATGGCGAGTGGCTCGGGCATACGCCCATGACCGTGCGGCTGATCCCGAATGCTCTTCGGCTGCTGATGCCTCGCTGAGAGGCTCCCTCTGCGTTAAAAGCACTCGCCGTAGCTACGACTACCTTATCCGCTGGAAACCATCGTCAAAATCGCTCTATGAGTTGTAGGGCCCAAAGCGAGCTTTAATGTTTCCTTCTTCCACGGCATCGTCCAGCACGATTACTTCATACTGCTTGCCGCCAGGTGACACCCGCACAACGATGTGGCCTTGTTGACTCAGCATCTTGTCCGAAAGCCTCGCATCAGCCAGGCTAGCCGCATGGACCAGGCCTGTGGCCAAAACGTCGCGATCTCCCGAGTAAAGGATGGGGCTATACAACCGGTCTAGAACCTGTAGGGCTGGATGCGAGGCATGCCACGTCTGAATGATGTAGATGCGAGACCGCATGTCCCGGACAAACTCCGGCCCCGTCGCGTCGTAGTAACCATGGTGGTCAAGCGCTGAGACATTGACGGGACCGGCAACTTTCGCCACGGCACTTTCTACATCCAGCCAGGGTTCCGTGCCGAATAGAGTGTCACAGGTCAGGTCTCCACCAATGTAATAGCGAAAGTCTCCATAGCCGAACCGTAGCGCAATGGAACACGGATTTTCAGGAGGATACTGCTGAGACTTCAACGTGCTCAAGGGCGGAAACAGGCGCTTTACGCCTTCGCCCTGCCCTGTCCAAACATCACCGTTGGCCGCGAGATTCCGGATACCGAGCGAAGCATACTCCGTAGGCTCATGTTGCAACACGATCTGGCTGGCGGAGCCAACCTTGAGCTGTTCCACCCTGGTTCCGTGCTTTGATGCAGAGCGCACAAAGCGAATGTAGTTCAGTGCGGCGTCATAGGTTGCCGGCGCAGGGTAATCGTAGCTGGGGTATCCCCGGTCGATAATCCGCCGGATTGGGATAAGTTCGGCCACATCCGCAACGCCTGTCAGCCGATAGTCCCCCGTGGAAGAGACGGGCGAATCCGCTGTGACTTCGCCCATGTGATCGCCATGAAGATGTGTGAGAACGAAGTAGTCCAACTCCTTCTTAGGAGTCGTCCGCAGATGATGAAGGGCGTACCGTCCAATCCACTCACCCGGACGTCGTGAATCGTTGGGGCGTGCCGGCCCCAGAGCATCTGTCGGACCCTTCGTAGCACCCGCATCCACCATGATGGAGGTGCCATCGGGACAGATGGCCAGCATCGAATTTCCGCGCCCGGTAGAGATGTGATGGATATCCAGAAAGCCATGCTGCCAGGGCTCCATGGGCCCTGCTGTGACAGAGGCCCCAAGTGCCTGCATCTGAGGAGAAGCGATCCAAGCAAAACTCGCTGCGGATCCCCAAAGAAAGTGGCGCCTGCTGATTTCTTCTGGCATGATGCTCTCCCGCTTCTTTGCTACGGTTTCCGTCGAGGCCCACTACATGGCAGATGGCACAGTAATCCCCAACCACCCGAGTACACGCACCAGCTCCCTGCGCGCCACCGCGGCTGTCGCGAGCAGCAGTGTCTTTCGAGCCTCATCCGTCTCCGTCAAGATATGGTGACGGTGATAGAAATTATTGAACTGCTGTGCGAGTTGGAACGCATACCTGGCCAGCATGGCAGGCTCGGCTGCGGCAATGGCCTGCTCCAGCACCAGCGACAAGCGAGACGCCGTGAGCCACACCTCCCACACACTCGTCCCTTCATCACCAGCGAGCATGGAGGTGAGATCGAGCGATGCCACTGCAGACAATGCCGTCTCAGCGGACACTCCCGCTTTGCGGAAGATGTTTGCCGCACGTACCGCAGCATACTGAGCATACGGACCGGTCTCTCCGTCGAAGCTCAAGGCGTCTTGAAAATCGAAGGCGATGACGGTGTTGCGCGTAAATCGCAGAGTAAAGAAGCGCAGTGCCCCCACGCCGATTGCAGTAGCAATCTCGGCACGCTCCGACTCATCCAGCTCCGGATGCCGGGCATCGACTTCAGTCCTTGCCGCGGCGATCATGCGGTCAATCAGGTCGTCGGCTTTCACGCCGAAGCCCTTGCGCCCACTTACCTCAATGAATGCGCGTGCCTTGTCTTCTTCGCTCAGCACATAGCCGAGCTCGGCCGCACAGCGTGGAGTGAGCGCGACCATCGCGTAGTTCAGATGTGTATAGCGGTCAGCCTCGGCCTCGTACCCCATACCACGCAGCGCTTCTTTCACCTGCGCCTGCGGATCATCCTGCCGTGAGTCGATAACGTTGTAGATCGCATCTGCGTGACCGAAGCTCGGGTGGGGCTCCTCCCCGTGCATCGTCGAGATCCAGCAGGTGTGCGTGGCATACTCGTGAAACTTTGCGTATCCGAAGTCTTTGCCCAAGAGGCCAAACTTCCACAGATGATAGGCAATGTCTTTGCCTACATAGGTCACGGTTCCGTTGGAACGGATAATGATCTTGGCGTCTAAATCCGGTCCGCTCTCGGCAGCATCAGGCCCATCCAGCGTAGCCTCAAGCCCTGCCCGGCGCATCACCCAGCAACCCTTGTTCTTGCCCTCGGTCTCGAGATAGAGCACGCCCTTCTCTACCATCAACTGTCGAGCCGTCTCCCAGAAGTGGAGGTGCAAGATCTCACTCTCACGCGGCAGGAAGTCGTACTCGATCCCAAGCCGCTCCATCGTCTGCAGATGCCGCCGCAATACTCCGGTCGAGATCAACTCCGCGATCTCCGCGGTATCGTTTCCGCCGGCTTCGATCTTGTGCAGTGTATCGAGGCGAAGTTGCTTCCGTACAGCCGCCTGCGCCGGATCGGCGTCATACCACTGCGATACCGCCGCATACAGGTCCCAGCACGCGTAGTCGAGCCGTGTATTGGTCTCCAGCAGTTCGGTCAGCCACCCACGCACGTCGTCGAGCGTCATGCCCTTTACCGCAGTCACCGCGACGACAATATCTGCAACCTGCACGCCGGTGTTGTCGATGTAGTTCTGCACACCGGTTTCATATCCCGGCTTGAATTCATCCGGTTTAAGCATCCGCGCGAAGCTGTCGCCCAGAATCGCGTTGCGGAGATGCCCTACATGGGCCGCCTTATTGGGGTTGATACTCGTATGTTCGACCAGCCGGAACCCCGCGCCCCCAACACTCGCATGTTCGTCGGCCGCCATGCGTTGCGCCGTGGCGGCACGGTCAAGCTTCAGGTTCAGATAGCCCGCACCTGCAATCTCCACCGAGGCGACGCCTGGAATCTCCGCAAGAGCGGACTGCAGCTCCTGCGCGATCGCGCGCGGCGCCTTCTTCAGCCGCTTCGCCAGTTCAAACGCAACCGGCAACGCCATCTCACCGAACTCAATCTTCGGCGGCAGCTCCACAGCAAGGTTGGTCAGATCGACGCCGTACTTTTCGGCGAGTAGCGATTGAATACGTACTTGAATAGCTTGTTGCAGTGTGCGATACATGCGGTCAACTCTCGCGTGAAATTCTGTTTCTAGTTTCTGTTTATTCTTTACTGTTTTAGGGGAGCGCCGTCGGAAGCGTTTCAATCTCCACTAGCAGTGGTTTGCGGCGGCTACTCTGGAAGCGATGAATGAGGAACATCCCTCCGCCAACCGCAGTAATACTCACCAATAGCCACGCGTGAATCAACAAGCCAAAGATCCCGCCTGAGGCCACCGTCGCTCCGTGCCGGATCAACGCGTCTTTACAGGCCCACTCAAACGGCCCGATGCCGCCGGGCGAACTGGGGATCAGGAACGAAAGATTGGCCTGTGCAACAGCCTGCCACGGTCCCGCCCAATCCGTCTGAAGCCCAACCAGATGGGCGGCTGAAACATATAGCAACCCCTCAAAGAACCACGCGACGAAACTGTAACCCACCAGTCCCAGAGTGCCCAGTACGCCAATCTGGCGAATGCAGTCCAGAGCCAGCAGCAACCAATGCTCGAGCTTGGCCAGCTTCTCATTCTTCGTCCGCGCGAACAGACGCTTGACCGGTTGCTCTAACACGCGAGCGCCGAATACCAGCACCAGAAGCCCCACGGTCGAAACCGCGATTCCAGCCTCGGCCCCCACCAATAGATGGTGAGAGACGTCCTTACTGAAGTGGATCGTTACGACAAACAGAATCGCAAGCGTGAAGATGTCGAGCAGCTTTTCGAGGATCACCGTGCTCAGGATGATCGAAGGCGTCGCATTCAGATCTCCGGAGTATGTGAAGATTCGCATCACGTCGCCGATGCGCAGCGGCAGAATGTTATTTGCCGCCAGCGATGTCATAAAGACCCTCGCGCATGCCGAAAAGCGCGCGCCGACGCTGCGCAGCATACGCCACCACCGATAGCAGCGTACGGTGTACCCAGCCATGCTGAAGACGACAACTCCTGTAATCCAAATGGGGGCCTCAAGACGAACATTCTTGAAGTCAGCCAGTTTGAATCCTTTGAACGTGAACCACAGGAAAAAGGCGCTGATCAAAAAACCCGGCAGTGTCTTCAGCAAACTCAGCCGGCGCTCGCGCGTCACAGGCGCGCTCCATCGATCCGCGACCCGGCGACACTATCCATATGTGGAATGAAATGGTTCATAGACACTTCTTCCATTGTATCGTCCGACTCATTCTGGCAGGACAATCGCGGGAGCAGGGCATGAAAACGGTCGATCGGTTCTATTTCCTGTTCATGCTATGGCCCCGGCTCGGATACCCTAACCAAGGCACAAATATCGCAAGAGGACCGCTTGACCGAAGCAAACTCAGGACATACCTCGAAGATCTGGAGCAGACGCACATGGGCGGCATTACTCGTCGGATTGACGCTGCTTACAGTGTTCGTTCAGGGATATCACCCACTGGCCGAAGACGGCGGCATTTATGTCGCCGGCGTTGAATACACGCTCGATCACTCACTGTTTCCGTATTACACCGACTTTGTCCGCGAACACCTGCGCTTTTCTCTCTTCGCTCCGATGGTCGCGACCATGGTACGGCTCACGCATCTTTCGCTCGCGTGGGTGCTCTTCCTTATCGATCTTTTAAGCGTGTGGCTGACGCTCTTCGCCGCACGCCAGGTTCTGCGCCGTTGTATTGCCAGTGAACCCGCCCAACTCGCCGGCATCGCGCTGCTGGGTGCGTGGTGGACAATGCCTGTCGCCGGCACTTCGCTTATGTTGATGGACCCCTACGTCACAGCGCGGAGCCTATCCACACCACTGTCACTTCTCGCAGTGGCCTTCGCCCTGGACGATTGGCCACGCCCTTTGATTCGCTCCCGCTCACTTCAAGGTTGTGCGCTTTGTCTTGCCATTGCGGCATGGTTGCATCCGCTAATGGCGGCCTATGCCCTGGCGTTTGTCATTGTCCTGCGTGCATCGAGACTCCGCAGACGCACCCTTGCCTGGACGATTCTGGCAGTCTCTGCCGTTATAGTCGCCGCCATTCTGCAGGCGCTCGCGCCGCCGGAGTCTCCTGCGCTATTGGCGGCGATCATCACTCGCTACTACTGGTTTCTCTCGCAATGGCAATGGTTTGAGTTGCTCGGCCTCGCGGGGCCGCTGGCCGTGCTGGCAGCAATTTTTCACTGGCGTTACTCCACGCTGAGCGAATCCGCTCGCGTGCTCTGCCAGTCTTGCTTCGTGCTGGGAACCATCGCCACACTCGACGTTTTACTCTTCGCTCATGAGAGCGCCCCGGTGCATCTGCTGGCCAAGTTGCAATTGCTGCGCGTCTACATACTGCTCTATGCCGTGATGGCCATGCTGCTCGGCGCAACACTGTGGCAGCTGGGCAGCGAAGCTGGCAAGCGAGCACGCACGCTGAACTCGGCCCTGCGGTCTGCACCAGCGATCTTTATCGTCGCCATGGCCGCTGTAATGAGCTTCGTCCAAAGACAGAGCTTCCCCGCATCTATCCATCTGGAGCTGCCGTGGCGCGCCGCGCAGAACCCCAATCCCTGGGTCCAGGCTTTTCTGTGGGCTAAGCTGAACACGCCGCAAGATGCGCTCTTCGCGCTCGACGCTCGCTACGTCAATACCGATGGCGAAGACGCACAAACCTTCCGCGCCATCTCACTGCGCAGCGCCATTCCCGATTACTCCAAGGACGGCGGCGAAGCCTCGATCACTCCGCCACTGGCGCCGCTATGGCAACAGGGCGCCGCCGCCCAGAAAGATCTCAGCAACCAGACCGACACCGTCCGTGACGCGCACCTGCGGACCTTCGGTACGACCTGGATGGTGCTCCACTCCGCGGCCGTCACGGCCCATCCCTGCCCCTACGACAATGGGACGGTCAAAGTCTGCCAGCTTAGTTCGCCGTAGGGGTAGTTGCAGCGCTTGCAGGCACGACTTTCAGGACCACACTCTCCTGGTCCTTACTCTCAAACTGCGAGTAGAAAGTCCTAAGTTCGGGGTAGTCCTTCGGAAGCACAAGGGTGCCGCCAAACATGTAGCTTCTCCGCGTCGTAAAGTTCTTAGGAGTCGCTACCACTGACATTGAGTACACAGCCAACTGCGGCATTCCCAACTTAGCCTCCGTCGGGACCGCTTCCGCTACGAACTGCTCGGGGAAATTCACGCGTAGTGCATCCTGCACGCTCTGTGGATAGTGAAAGTACACTGCAAGCTCACGCTTCTCGTGCGGGAACGTCGCCGCCGAACCGGCAAGGAACAGGTCCGCGGGCATCAGCAACCGCTTGCCCGTCGCGCTCCCAAGTGTTCCCTTCACCTCATAGGACACGATGAGCGGCTTCTCGTAGTCATCGAGATCCTTGATCTCCGAAACCTTCACCTCGAGCGACTTGGGCAACATATCTTCCAGATGGGTTCGCAGAGCATGTTTCAGGCTCTCCTCGTCCCCACGCAGGGAAGTCTGTCTCCAGCTCAAAGCCGGTGCCCCGGAAAACGTGAGGTCGATCTTCCCCGTAATCTCGCCCTTGTCGTTCATGTAGAGGTTTGCTATGCGTATCGTCTTGTTGTCTGCGTAAGAGTCAACTAGTGACAGTGCAAAACCGGTGCCAGCGTCGGTCTGACGAATTCCCTGAACGTCGGTATGTTGCCACGCAACGTGCCCATAGCGGCAGTACCGCGATCCAGGATCGAAGAACTGTTCTTTACCATCAACGTTCACGATCGCAATCATGTCATCGAACTGCCGCATATTCATCCACATTGGAGTGAACAGTCTCTCCGACCTGTCGGGGACCAGCATCAGATAGGCCTTCATCCCCGAGGCCCGTGCCATGGCAACAAACAGTTCTGTCAACTGCGTCGAGCTGCCGCGCTTATGAGCCAGGACATCGGACGCCTTATTGACGGGGCCCTCACCTGAAGCTTTCTCCTCAAGCTTCCCATGCTCACGAGTAAAGTCCGTATTCTCCAGAGCCATTACGGCCGAATAGATCTTCCGCAGTTTCTCATCCTGGGTATTTGCACCGGAAATGATCCCCTGGGTTGCCCCCGCCAGTTCCGAGTTGGGGCTGGAGAAGTTGTTTGCAGCTTTTGACCAGTGTTTGCCTGCTGAATTCCAGTAGTCCTGAGCAGACCGATACTCGCTGAAGTTATACAACACCCGATAGGTGAAGCTCGCAATCGGAGGCATATATTCCTCCTTTGGCGTGGGAGGAACATCCTTCACGACAAGGTCGTACACCTGTTGATCTCTTCCCAGGTGACCGGTACCTGGAATTGTCTTGCGATCGATTTTGGCGTCCGCAGGAAGAATCGGGAACCAGGTAATGCTGTTGATCAACGCTCCTGTTTCGCCATCGGTCAATTCCTCTGTCGTTGGGTACCACGTATAGTGTGCCGCCTTCAGATAAAGATCGCTCTGGATGTACCAGTCTGGCGGCTCGAAGGAATGGTCACCGTAACGTGTCGTATAGCGGTACTCAATGATGCTCCCAACCTCTACGTCAGGCAGAGTAAAGACCTTTTCCTGAAGCTTGAACTCGTCAAACCTGATCTTCTGGAGATCGACACCCTGGATGTTGAGATCATGCTCTTTTTCCACCACCTTCAGATAGGGCTTGCCCGTAAACGGAATGATCTTGCCATCAGCATGGATCGTGCGCCCTACGATGTCGCCGACCATTGTGCCGTCGCTCGCATCCATGTTCATTTCGCGTGCACTGGAGAATCTCAACTCGACATTCGCATACTTCTTGCCTTCTTCCGTCAGAATCTTGATGCGGTCGTAGTGCTGCACCATATGCATATCGTCCTTGGTGATTTCCTCGCGATACAGCACGACTGCCGCAGCGCCTGGATAGCCAGGGAGCGCAGTCATCGCCAGTTCCTCCGCCGTGGGCTTCGCAAAAAGATCGCCGGCATGGGCCCGCACGCAGGGCGCAAAAATAACAGCCAGCAGAGAAAAAGCATGTATGGCATTTTGCCAACCGATAATGGAGGACCGCTGCATCATATTGCTCCTCAACCTTCTTTCTTTCGTCTCTAGTACTTCAATTGCTTATTTGCGCTTCAACACAACAAGGCTCTGCTCGTCGGCTCCAATAATGCCCGCAAGCTTCCGCAGCTCGGGATACTTTTCCACCGGCAGCGAAATCTCGCGTTGGGTATAGATACGCCTGTAATGCAGGGTTTGCCCATGAACCTCGGTTGAACTTTCATAGCTTGCGAAACCAAAGTCCACCTTGACTGGATCGGGAACTTCATCCACCGAATATCCGGGCGGCAATTCGATATCGAAGTCGTCGTTAGCCTGCATCGTCTGGCGCAGGTCGATATCGACCTTGCGCTTCTCGTGATCGACCGGAATCGCCAGTGTGCCGAGCACACGCGGTCGTACCATCAACAAGGTACCGCTCGCTGAAGCAAAGTGACTTGCAGAGATTGCATAACTGGTCGTCATATCTTTGTTGAGCGCGTCGGCGTTCTCCCCCTTCAGCCCGGTCAGCGAAGGTGCGGTGAAATCCTCAGCCACCACCCTATCCATGTACTCCTGTCGCTTCTTTGCATCTTCATGTGTAAACAGGTAGCGCTCGTCTACTGCAAGGTCGCCAAACCGCTTCTCCGTCACTGTCCCTTTGAGCGTCCCGTCGGCGTCGATCTGAAAACTCGCCGTCCGCCGAATGGTATTAAGCTTCGGGTCGAGCACGGGCAGTTGAATCACCTGGCTATTCGCTCCCTCTACCAGCACGCCATAGCTTCCCTGCAGGTTGTCCTCCAGTTGGCCGAAGGGTGTCTTTTCCCAGGTAGGATCGAAGATCAGATAGCGCTTGCCCGTCTTTGAGGTCACCACGCTATGCAGCTTTGGCGACTCATAACCTTGCGGGATTTCAATCGCGCCGATCATATGATTGCCAACGATCGAGGGATCATCGGGATCGACGACTCCGCGATTCGTGTCGACCATCAGCAGCGCACTGTGAATACCCGCACTCGAAAGCATCGCCGACAGCAGCGTAGCCTTGTCCTTGCAGTCTCCATAGCGCCCGCGAAAGATATCGCCAGCTGCGTGTGGCTGGTACCCGCCAACACCCATCTCAATGACAAAGTAGCGAATCTTCTGCTGTACAAACTCACCGATCGCTTCGGCCTTGTCGTAGAAATCGGTCTTGCCCCGCGTCAATTCAGCGGTCTTGGCCGCGATGTCCGGTGTAGATGCAAGACGATCATGTGAGAGTGTTTCGTACCACTCGCCAATCCCCTGCCAGGTACCATCCTGCGGCACAGCCATTCCCGGCCCTGTGTAATGGATGGTCATACGCGCCTCTAGCGCTTCAGAGGACGGCCGCATCGGTACATGCTCCAGATCGATGGCCGGCTCGTTGTTCATGTCCCAGCGATAGCGATGATTCTCAAGATCGATACCGACAGTCTGTGGATGATGCGCCCACGTCGTCGTGTAGGTGTAGCCGGGCGGCAGTACCAGCGTGAAGCTCTGCGTCAGCCGCGGAATATCCTCCTGGAAGAACCAGTTCGTCTCCGCTAGATAAGGCCGCTCGCGCTCTTCGTACTCATAGGCAACAATGCCACCAGGGTCGCGTCCAGGAGGATCGGCAACCTTGGCCTTGTCGTCAGAGTAAAGTTCTCCGTCTCCCGGAGGACTGTATTCCTGGATCTCGTTGTCTTTCAGCGCATACTCATGCCCCGCCGGATCGATGCTCCACACATGCATGGACAACACTTTGGAGTCCTTGTCGAACCATACCGACGGATAGCCATACTCTCGCCCCTGCGGCCGCAGAATCTTCACCACGTGCCGCACATGCTCGATGGCAGTTCCATTCGGCGCGATGGTGTAGGTCGTCTCGTCCAGAAGCACGACGGCTTTAGTTGTTCCGGGAAGATCCGGCAGCGTCTGGTGTGCTGCGGTTCGCACCCAATCGGGGACACTGCTCGCCGCATAGAGCGGTGCAACCGCAAGGGCAAGCAAGAAACCAGCTATCCAAAGTCGTACAGGACGTGCATAAGCCCGCAGCTGCATTGGCGAATCTCCGTTCAAACGCGCCGTCTGAAGGCACCAAAAGTGCCTTACGCAGGTCGCAGCCTGCCCAAATTTCATAACGAATGCGTGCCTGATTTATACGTTTGTCGAACGCCGGAATCAAGGGGCAAGATTTTGGGAGCAAACGTAATCGCAAATACGGACGAAAACAAGCAACAGCAAAAAGGCCGGCGCACCGCCGCCACTTCAGACAAGAAGCTGATTCCCCACAGGAAGGCAGAGAGAAAAACACCTGCCATTTGTGCTACTTTAAAGAAAGAGCGAGCGGGTAGCTCAGTTGGTAGAGCATCGCCCTTTTAAGGCGTTGGTCCTGGGTTCGAGCCCCAGCCCGCTCACCACTCCCCCACCTTTAAAAATCAACAAGGCGCTACGAAGTCGGCTTGTCCGGCACATCCATCCGCGCGTAGAAATCTTCAAGAAACCGCGGCCCATAGTCTTCCAGCAGCGACTCCACCCGCTGGGCCGACTCCGAGCGCACGATTAGCCCCGCATGATGATGCTTGGGCAGCCGGTAGACGATCTCCGGATCGGCATAGGCCGACAGATCAGGCTGCTCCTGACGCGCCAGGCAGATGACGCTGCCGGCATAGTCCTTGCGCAGCACAGGGAGCCGGTAACGCTCCCCACGTAGAGCGGCAACTTCGATCCGAGCCCACTCCGCCCATGGGTTCACACCGCTGGCGTACTCCACCACCTCGGCGATGAATGCGCCGCCTACCCTCGCCGCCGTCTCAAGGAAATAAAAACAACCATTCGAGTGGGCTTTGATGAATTCGCTGTGCGTAACGCCGTGACTCATACCCAGCGCTGACAGCATCGCCGCATGGATCGCACGCAGCGATATCGCGTCGCCGCTCGCACGGTCGAGCGTTCTCGTTGTAAAGACGCCGCCCTGATGCATGGTCTGCATGGGGGGCTTGCCGTACTTGTGCGCTGCGGCAAACAATACCTTTTTGTCCCACGTAATACCTTCCACATGAAAGATATCGCCGGGGACGAAGCACTCCAGTACGTGTTCGCTGGCGGCATCTCCTAACTGTTCGAGCAGCGGCCAGATATCCTCCGGCTGTTCCACCCGTTTGATCCCAATGGCCGATGCACTCGACCTCGGCTTCAGAAGCCAGGGCCCCTGAGTATTTTGCAGGAAATGGCGGATGTCATCGTAGTTCACAACGGATGAGAAGTCTGGAACCGGAATCCCCGCAGCTCTGGCTGCCGTCCTCATCGCCAGCTTGTCGCGAAAGAACCGCGTTGCGGTCTGCCCCATCCCTGGGAACCGCAGATGCTCGCGTAATAGCGCCGCCGTCTCAAGATCGAACTCATCCAGCGCGACGATACGGTCGATGTGGTGCTCGCGGGCATAGAACGTGACAGTGTTGAGCACCTGTTCCGGTGTCAGGCCTACGGGCATGGTGTGAAATGCCGCAAGCGCGTCTTTCGGCCAGTCCCCGTGCGCATGCTTCTCAGTTGTCAGCAGCGTAACGTCGCAACCAAGCGCAGCAGCCTCGCGCAGAAACGCCTGCCCTTTTTCGTAGGTGCTGATGCAAAATATCGCCGGCTTTCGCTCTGTGCCCACCGCCATAGCCACCCTCGATTTCGATGTCTTTTCTGTTTCCTGTTTGCTGTTTCCTGCGGTTAGTTAACTGCCCTGCAGCTTCCGCACAATGTTCGTTGTCGAAAAACCTTCGACCGTGGGCACGATCTCGACTCGCCCACCGTGGGCCGTCACATCCTCATATCCCACGACATTCTCCGCAATATAGTCTCCGCCCTTTACAAGAACATCAGGTTTCACGGTGCGAATTAATTCCAGGGGGGTATCCTCTTCGAACAATACGACAGCATCCACCGCCGCCAGGGCTGCCATCACCCGCGACCGTTCGCGATCACCCACAATCGGTCGCGAGGGCCCCTTGAGCCGCCGAATCGAGTCGTCCGAGTTCAACCCCAACACCAGCTTCGAGCCGAAACGCCGGCAGTCTTCGAGCAGGGTGATGTGGCCAACATGCAGCAGATCAAAACAACCGTTGGTAAAAACGATGCTCTCGCCTGCGGCACGCCACTCCTTGATGCGCTGGGTCAACCGCTCGCCATCGAGAATCTTCTCCGCGCCCGAAATGCCACTCGAAGGTGTCAGCGCAGCTACCAGCTCATGGCGCGCAATAGGAACCGTACCTACCTTAGCCACCACAATACCCGCCGCGAGGTTCGCCAGTTCTACCGCGGTCTCATTTTTCAGCCCAGCAGCCAGGCAAGCCGCCAGCGTTGCAATCACGGTATCGCCCGCACCGGAGACGTCGTAC